>VFQQ010000012.1_pt1 | contig 598744 bp, 459 predicted proteins | sample 3512341 | NCBI WGS metagenome assembly VFQQ01 (sample SAMN10412373, study PRJNA504923) | tailings metagenome | isolation source: Relicate 2 Philex TSF1 revegetated site | place: Philippines: Tuba, Benguet | collected 2017-08-29 | reverse complement strand
CTGGCCGCCGGAGGCCATGAGCGCTCTCGAACCATGGAACACGTTTCGTGTCCCAGCGCGGACCGGGTGCGGCGGACCTTCTTCATCAGAACGCTCCCCCTGCGATTCTCACGGTCTGGAGAGAGGGAGCCCGCGATGCTGGTTTCCGGAATTGGGCGCCAGCCGTTGGCCACGGTGACCTGAACGGAAGCGCCTCCGGCGGGGCCAGCGACCCCGCTGGACCGGGATCGGCAGGCACGTCGGGTTGCGCAAACACGGCCCTTCCGCCCGGCACCCCTCTGGGGGCTGGATCTGGGGGCCGAGCACGTTTTTGAAACAGCTTCTAAGCCGCTTCGACCGCGACCTCTTCGAACTGACCCGTGAGGCGGTTGATCGCGTCGCGGGGGTTCATGTTGAACAGGGCTTTTCCGCCGGTTCCCCACTGGCCCGCCTGATAGTGGAACACGGCGCTCGCGTCGCGGATCGTCCCGACCGCTTCGACGTCTTCCATGTCCCCTCCCTCGATCGCCTCGAAGGCGATCTCGACCCCGACGAAGGCGGTCAGGAGTTTCGTGCGGAGGTCGCGGGCGAAGGTGGTCTCCTTCTGCCAATCGCAGCGGACCCACCGCAGGCCGCGCGGTTTGCCGAGGCTTGCGGCGAGGTCGAAGAACTTCGCTTCGAGGGTCTCCCGCTGGCGTCGGAAGAGCTCCATGGCCCGCCGCTCATCCCGCCGCTGCAGGACCATCAGGAGACGCCGCGCCCCGAAGAACAGGAGGACCAGGCCGGCAACGACGAGCAGCAGCGTGACAGGCCAGGGCATGCGGATCTCACGCGACAATCGAGACAGAAAGGGGACAACCTCGAACGACACACTCCGGACAACTCAGAGAGAGAACCGGCGGATCGCCTCTTCCGCGGCAGCGAACTCGGGGCTCTGATCGATCGTCGCCGCGGCGGCGAGTTCCTCCGGCAGCGTCCCGAGCAGATGCTGCTGGATCAGGCCCGCCAGCCACGCCGCCCGGCGTTCCGTGAAGGCCATGTGCAGCCGCCGGAACCGGGCTTCGAGGTACCCCGCCCCGGTCGAGGCTCCTCCGCTGAGGACCGTCTCGCCGACCGCTGCGGCGACCGTTCCCCCGGCCACATCCCCGGCGACGTGGAGCATCCCCTGCATCGCCGTATCGGCGACCGCGGGGGCGATGGCGTGGCCGATCGGGCCGAAGCCGGTGACGAACAGGACGACACTCGTCGCCGGCCGCGCCGCCGCCGCGAGGGTATCGATCCGGCGGAACATCTCGTAGTACTGGGGGCTCTCCTCACGGAACCCGCTCAGGTCGCTGCTGACGACCTCCTCCAGCTCCTTGGGAAAATCGATCGTGTCGTGCGCCCGCCGCAGGAGGTTCACGAGCCCCGCCCGCGAGGTCCCCGACAAGAGCTCCAGCAGCCGCGGCCGGAGGAGCTCGTTGCCGAGCTCGCTGATGAAGGTCAGTTTTTCGAAGACGCGCTGGATGACGTCGAGGATCGCGGTCCATTCCCGGTCGCGGTAGATCTCGAGCGGCGTCCGGGTCTCCCCCTGGATCCGCTCGGTCACCTTCCGGACCGGCCACATCAGGCCGCGGCCGACCGTGTTGTAGAACCCGTGGACTTTGGCAGACCAGCCGGTCCGCTGCTCCGCCCACCAGTGGCGGACCTCGGCGATCAGGGCGTTGGCGGGGACGGTCGGCCAGTGGTCGATCCGGACGAGCTGCTGAGCCGAGAGGAGCTCTGCCGCGCCGCGGAACTTCTGGCCCCGGAGCCGGACCTCGCGAAGATAGGCGGGCGCTCCCTGTTCCTCGTCGAGGAGGTGCCGCAGGGAGCCCCGGAGGGTTCGGACCTTGATCTCGGCGAAGCGGAGGTTCGTCAGGTCTTCGAGCAGGTTCCGTCCCGGGCCGGGATCGGCGTCCGTCGGGACCGTGACCGCTGGAGTCTCGGACTCCCCTGGAACGGACTGCGGCCAGGGGCGTTCATAGAACGGCAGGCGGTTCTGTTCGGCGGCGCGGCGGTCGTTCGGGGCGATGTAGACGATCTCGGGGCGGATGCCGGTCTCCTGGCAGAACGTTCCGAGCCACCTGGGCCACCACGGTTCGTCCTCGGGGAGGAGCACCTGGTTCAGCACCACGAGGACCGCCTTGTCTTCGGCGGCTGCCTTCCGGAAGAACTCCTTGACCGCGGCGTCGTTGTACTTCTGCTGCGTCAGCACGGCGAGCAGAACGTCCGCCGAGCGGCGGATGTTGTCCGCCCGTTCCCAGTTGATCCGGGCGTCGCTGTCGACGTCGGGCGTATCCAGAACAAGCAGATTCTCGGGGAGCTCCGGACTCTCGCGCCAGAAGAGCCAGTCGACCCCCTCCTCGACGAGCGGAGCCTCGGCACTCTCCCAGGGCTTCAGTGCGAACTTCGGGAAGACGTCCGAGAGGTTGTGCCGCTCGGCGAACCCCTTGGGAACGAGGCAGGTCGGGTGCTTTGTCCCCGAGGCGAGGGGGCTCACGGCGCTCGCGCGGAAGCCGGCGACGTGGTTGAAGATGCAGCTCTTCCCGATGTTCGTCCCGCCGACGACCGCGACGACGAGATACGAGTCGTCCGTGAGCTGCGGCAGGAGCTTGCGTTCGAGGAGCTCGAACCATTCCCGGCCGGCGATCGGCTCGACCTGGGCAATCCGGACGCGGCGGTCGACCGCCACGACCGCATCGTGCAGTCGGCGGGCGCGGTCGGCGAATTCGGACAGCGTCGGGGACATCGTGGGGGCCGGGGTTCCGCTCATCGGGATCGAGAGCTCGTCAGGGTAAAGGATCGGCGGACGAGACTCGATGCCAAGTCACTGCCCTTCCCCAGTGCCACCGGGTCATTCCCGGCGGATCGCGATCTCCTCGTGCAGATCGTCGTCGGCTGCGAGTGAAACGTCGTCGGACGGCTCGTTCCGAGCCCACCAGTCGGCCGCCTGAGTTTCGGACCACTCTCCCGCCGTTTCACAGCCGGCGAGGGCTGTGTCGAGGGCCCCGACATCGGCGAAGCGGGCGTCCCGTCCCTTCTCGAGACAGGTCCGGACGATTCCGTCGAGGTCCGCGGGAATCGCGGCGGAGAGCTCGCGCGGGGGAACGACCGGCTCGCGCATGTGGGCGAACAGGATCTGCAGGACGCTCGCGCGGCGGAACGGGGGCTGGCCGGTCAGAAGGAAGTAGGCGACCCCGCCGAGGCTGTAGATGTCGCTCCGCCCGTCGAGCGAGGCGATCCCCTCCGCCTGCTCGGGCGACATGTACTCAGGAGTCCCGGCGATCGCCCCTTCCTGAGTCAGTTTCCCCTCGGCTCCCTGGGCGACGGCGATCCCCGCCCCCTCCACAACCCGGACTAGCCCGAAGTCGAGGAGTTTCACCACGTCGGGAACGCCCCCGCGGCTGCAGACGATGATGTTGGCGGGCTTGATGTCCCGGTGGATCAGCCCGACGCCGTGCGCCTCCCGCAAGGCGCCGCAGATCTGCCGCAGCAGGTGAATCACCCGTGCGGGTGGCAGGGGGCCGTGCTTCTCGACGAATTCGTCGAGGGTCAGCCCCGGGAGGTATTCCATCGCGTAGTAGAAGGTGCCGTCTTCCGCCCGGCCGTAGTCGTAGATCTCGACCGTGTTGGGGTGCGTCAACGAGGCGGTCGCCTGAACCTCGCGGGCGAAGCGGGCGATCAGCTTGCCGCCGTCCCCTTTGTCGGGACGGATCAGCTTCACGGCGCAGGGCCGCCGCAGCAGCATGTGCTCGGCGAGGTACACCTCTCCCATGGCGCCGCTCCCGAGCTGACGCCTGAGGCGGTAGCGGCCCAGCTCCCGCAACTGCTGGCGGGCGCGGACCGCTTCCTGCTGGGCGGCGCTGAGCTTGAACGAGCCGTAGAGGGCGATGCCGATCCCGAGGAACAGGGCCATCAGCGTGATCAGCAGGTTCGAGATGAAGAGGGGACGGTCGACCCCTTCGCGGCCGAACCAGAGGCCGACTTCCGTCCCCAGCAGCACGGTGGCGATGGCAGCGGTCATCGTGACGAGCCGCCGCCAGGTGTTGGGGGCGAAGATCCCGTAGATCACGAGGACCGTCATCCAGATCAGGTTCGAGAGGGCGCTCGCGTAGAGGACCTTGAATGGCTCGTGGGGAGATTCCGAGAGGGCCCGCCCGACGGCGGCGACGCGGACCCAGGCGGCGCAGATCACCGCCCCCCAGAGGTAGACCGCTTCGAACCAGCGGAGAGTGGGGAGCGGGTACCGGCGGCCGCGGCTGAGCATCACGGCGCAGACGAGGAAGGCGGTGATCGCGACCCCCATGGCGGCGGTGCAGCCGAGGCCGAGGTAGGCGACGTTGAACAGGCCGTCGAGGCGGCTGAGGCAGAGGAGCAGGACGAACGACCAGCCGACCGTCACGAGGAGGGCGACTTCTTTGAGTCGGACCTGCATCAGGTCGCGGATCTCACCGGTGAGGTGGGGGATGGAGCCGTCGGAGGTGGCGAGCTTGAGGGCGAGGGCCTGTGAGGAGGTGAGTCCGTCGGCGGGGACGACGTTTCCGGCGTCGGCCATGAGATGCGTCGCCGCGGAATCGCGGGGCGCGGGTGGGGGGGCCGGAGATGGGTTGGACGAGGGGCTCATCAGCAGCCCACCACTCTAACAGGGGAGCGGAATGCACCCCAGCGCCCCTCACCCGGGTCCAGCACGCTGCTGGCCGCCGGAGGCACTTTTCGTGGTGGAACCGCGGCAAACTGCCCGCGTTCCTTTTGGGAACTGGTGTCGCGGGCTCCCTCCTTCACCACCGCGTGGAGTGCAGTGCGAGCGTTCTGGTGAGAGGAATCCTCAACGCCGGTCCGCGGTCGAACGCCCGTTGTTTGCCGTGGTTCCACGACAGAAGCGCCTCCGGCGGGGCCAGCAGCGTGCTGGACCCGGGTGGCCGTGGGGCGTTGGGTTTGAGGTGGCGACGTCGGGCCGGCAAGGACGAGACCCGAGCCATTGAGGTAGCTGGAGCCGGCAGGGCGTGCCACACTGAAGGGCACGGGAGCCAGCCGGCTCAAGAACCTGGAGGGAGCGGACCTTGTCGTTCGGATCGGATGCGTCGTCATCGGAAAGCCGCCGGACCGGAAGCGATCCGGTAGACCCGGTCGTCATCATGCCCGGGGAGTCGCGTTCGGGCGGACCCCGGTCGACGGCGGGAAACCCCGAAGCGGCTAGCGCAGAACTGGCGGGGCTGCAGATCCTGGCGCATCTGCTCGACAGCGCATTCCAGATCCCAGGACTGAAAGTAAGGGTCGGCCTCGATGCCCTCCTGGGAGTGATCCCCGGATTGGGAGATGTCGGGACCTCTCTGATGTCGCTGCTGATCCTGAAGGAAGCCAATCGACGCGGCGTTCCACGGCTGACCATGGCCCGGATGACCGCCAATCTCGCGATCGATACGGCGATGGGGGCGATTCCGATCCTCGGTGACGCGTTCGACATCTACTGGAAGGCGAACGAGCGAAACGTCGCCCTCCTGAAGAAACATGTCGCCAGCGATCCACGGATTGTCCGACGAGCCCGGTGGAGCGATCGCCTGTTCTTCGGAGTCCTGATCGGGTTCGTGCTGCTGTGCCTGATCGGAAGCCTCACCGTGACCTACCTCGCCATCCGTTGGCTGACCGGGGGGCCGACCGTCGTTGAGTGAGATCGCTCAATCTTCCCAGGACGTATTGCCGTCGAGGTCACCGTGAAGTGCTGTCCTCAATGCGGTGCTGACCTGACAGTCTGCTATCCGTACGGCCCTTCGACATGGCAGGAAATATGTCCCCGTTGTGGTGTGGTCGGTGGTGGGACGGCATCCTTTGGTCCTCAAACACTTGGAGAGGTGAACAGGTCAATCTTCGATGTAGCTGTGATTGATCCTGGCACGAACCGACTGCAGATTCTCCAGCTGTATCGGGAGCTTCTGCAGGTTTCGCCCGCGGAAGCGAAGTCTCTCCTCGGCGCGGCAAGAGTCCGCGTAGCCACCGGGGATCGTGTCGAGATTCAGCAATCCGTTTCTCGTCTTCAGGCCGCAGGCGCGACTCTGGACATCCAAGTGGTCGACAAAATTGACGGCTAACGTACGCACCGTCTGGAAAGAGGATGAGTGGACGGCACGACTTGCGCTATCTCACGAACAAGAACTCTTTCGTATTGAAGATCGCCCAGAGCAGGTCCTGGTACGCCTCGACCTTGTTGTTGGCGGCGGAGATGTGGGAGAGGACGGTCTGCAGCTCCTCCGGGCGCGGGGCACGGGCGAAGGCAGCCCAGTAGATTTCGGTGACCTTCTGCTCGTCAGTCTGCTGCATGTCGTTGCCGAGCCGGACTGCCCGGCCGTTGCCGTTGCCGAGGATCCCCTGGATCTCATTCGAGTTCAGCAGGTGCAGCGACTGGGCGAGGTTCGCCTCCGGCTTCCGTTCGCATTCGCAGGCACTGTCCCCTTCCGGCTTGCCGAAGACGCTGAGGAAGTAATTCCCGAAGCCGTTGTCGGGGAGCTGGACTGCGGTCGTGCCGCCGGGGACCTGGCCGAAGTTCGGCGTCACGCCGGCGACCTGATGGACCGCGTCATAGAGGGGCTCGGCGTTCAGCCGCCGCGCCGCGAAGCTCGAAAAGTTCCGGCGGTCGAGACGGTTTGCCTCGGTCGGATCGCTGCTGAGCTGGTAGACGCTCGAGCGGCAGATCGTCCGGACCAGCTCCTTGAGGTCGTAGCGGCTCTCGATGAAGTGCTTCGCGAGCGCGTCGAGCAGCGCCGGGTTCGACGGGGGATTGGTGATCCGCATGTCGTCTTCCGGTTCAACGATCCCGCGGGCGAAAAAATGCTTCCAGTAGCGGTTCACGAGGGCCCGGGCGAAGAACGGGTTGTCGGGGGCGGTCATCCAGCCGACGAGCGATTCGCGGGCGTCCTCGTAGGGGGGGATGTCGAGCGGCTTGGCTCCGAGGCCGGTCGGGCGGACTCCCTTCTGAGTCCGGGGGTTCACCGCCTGCGGAACGTTGCCGCGGTGGAAGACCCGGTCGTTCACGTTGTTGATGCTGGTCCGGCTCGGCTTGAGACCGACCTGGCTGAAGAACGCCTCGAAGCCGTAGTAGTCGTCCTGGCTCCACCGCTCGAACGGGTGATGATGGCACTTGGCGCACTGCAGCCGCATCCCGAGGAAGAGCTGCGCCGTGTCCTCCATCTGCAGCGTCGGCGTGTTCGCCTCCTTGTACCAGGCGACGGGAGGATGCTGCTCGACGTCGCCGGTCGCACAGAGGATGTTCCGGACGAACTCGTCATAGGGAACATTCCGCTGCAGGGCGGCGCGGATCCAGTGGTGGAAGCGGAACGTGTACTGGATGTCCTGGCCGTTACGACGCTTGTTCCGCAGGACGGCGGCCCACTTGTTGGCGAAATACTCCCCGTAACCGGGGGACTCGAGCAGCCGGTCGATGAGCCGGTCCCGCTTGGCGGGGTCGGCGTCCGCCACGAACGCGCGGGCTTCGTCGGCGGTCGGAAGCCGCCCCGTCAGGTCGACCGAGACCCGGCGGAGGAACGTGGCGTCGTCGCAGAGAGGGGATGGCGGGATCCCGAGCGAGCGGAGCTGGGCGAAGACCGCTTCGTCGAGGAAGTTCCTGGCCGGCGGAAGGGGATCGACCGGGGCGCCGAGCGGGATCGTCCCCCGGAAAACCGCAACCTCTCCCTGGAAGCGGACCATCACGGCGGCGACGCCGGGGAGGTCGAGCGCGGTCATGAGGCCGGTCGGGTTCGTCTCCGCCATCTCCTTGTCGCTCGGCTCGAACGTCGCCATCCGGGTGACGTCGCGGGTTGACCCGTCGCTGAACCGGGCCACCACGGTGAGCTGCTGCGATTCCCGGCGGCCCAGCGTCCGGGCGGCGGGGACGACTTCGATGGATTTCAGGACCGGGTCTTCCGCAGTCCCCTCGGGCATCCCCTGCTCGATCCAGTTGGCGATGAGCTGCCACTCGTAGGAGCCGGGGCTGAGCCGCTGGCCGCCGCCGTGCGGCAGGAGGTTCGCGGGCTTTGTCAGGAGGAGGCTCGATTCCGGATCGGCCGGGAAGATCCGGCGGCCCCGGTCCTCCTTGACGAGGAACTCGTAGTCCTCGTCCGGGTAGAACCCGAGCAGGGAGAGCCGGAACCCGTTCTGGCCGTCCGCCTTGCCATGGCAGCCGCCGGCGTTGCAGCCGAGCTTGGTCAGCAGCGGGACGATCTCATTGGTGAAGTGGACCGGGAGGGTCTCGGCACACCGCTCCACGCGGAGCGCGACCGTGGCGGTCTTCCCGTCGACGGTGGCGGTGATCGTCGCATCGCCATCCGAGACCGGCGTGGCGAATCCGCCGGCGTCGACCGCGAGGATGCCGGACTGGCTCGACTGGAACGTGGCGCGGCGAGTGAGGTCGAGCTCGCGGCCTGCCGCATCGACGCCGGTCACGACCGTCTGCCGCCGGGCATTCCGGCCCCGGAGGATTGGCTCCCCGGCCGGTTCGATCCGGAGAGAGGTGAGCGGAGCGGGCGGAACCGCCGCAAGCGGAGCCGCGGCAACTCCCCCGGTCGGTGGCGCCGCCTCGAGCGGCCGCGACAGCCCAGGGGAAAGGGACAGGACCACGAGCAGAGTGCCGCTCGCAACCAGACTTTGAGCCACGCCACGCAGCGCCATGATGCCTCGCCGGAACGCAGGAAAGCGGCACCACTCCCGTCCCGGGATTTTCGTCCTCGCGGTCCCGGCACGCAAGCGGTTCGGGGATCGAAGAGAGGGCCCCCGGCCGTCAGCCCCTGTCACGGCAACGGCGCGCCGATGGAAGGGGAACGGAGGGACCGCAGCGAGATCCGATGGAGATCTTCCGGCGGTCCTGGGTCGGATCGCCGGGAGACCGCGGCGCCGATTGATCACCTGAGAAAAAGATCGAACCGGGAGAACGAAGCCATGCCCCAGCACCTCACCGAGATCCAGACCACGTTTCATCCCGCGCATGCAGGGAGCCCATTCCGATCGCGAGCCCCGCGCTGTCGTCATCGCGGCGATGACGGATCGTTCTCTCCCAGCCCCCCGCTCTCCCCGAAAGGCGCCGACACCAAGAGGCGTTCTTGTGTCAGGTCCCGTCGCGACGGGGCGCAGGAATCCGTCCGTGGCGCCTCCGACAGCCGCGCCGATTTCTGTGTCAGGTCGGCCGAGTCGGGCTCCCCCCCACGGCCGGGAGAGAGGTCGACAGTTGTGTCGGTTTCTGTGTCAGGTCCGGCTGGTCCTCATCCCCCGGCTTGCATAAGCCTCGTACCACGGCCCCATCATTCAGTCACACAAGATGATTCCTGAAAACACCTTACGGAACGCATTCCGGTGAATCTCCCGGGTCAGCACCGCGGAGACGTGACCTTGGCGGGACCTCACAATCGATTCCGACGACACCCCTTCCCCTTTTCGTTTCCTGCCAAAAACTGACAAGTTGACAAAAATTGACGATCCGTCGATAATGAAGCCATGAGCACGGCGACGCGCAAACAGCTGGAGATCCGCAAACGAGAGCAGATGCTCCTCGGGATCGCCCGGACCATGCTCGTCGAAGACGGCTTCGCGAACCTCGGCCTCGACCGCCTCGCCGAAGCGACCGACTACTCCAAAGGGACGATCTACCAGCACTTCGCCTCCAAGGAAGACCTCGTCGCCGCCCTCGCGATCCAGAGCTGCGAGACCCGCCTCGATCTCTTCACCCGTGCGACGCGGTATCCCGGATCCCCTCGCGAACGGATGCTCGCCCTGGTCGCCGCCGACGAGATCTTTGCCCGCAAACACCCACACTACTTCCATTCGGAGATGATCATCCGGATGGCGAACCTCGACGCCCGCGCCTCGTCCGACCGCCGCGAACGTCTCGAAGAGCTTGAGCGGCAGATGCTCAACCTCGCCTTCGGACTCGTCCGGGACGGCGTCGAACAGCAGGACCTGACCCTCACGAAGCCCTGGACCCCCGAGAAGGTGACGTTCGCCCTGTTCTGCCAGGACATCGGGGCGCACATGACGGTCCTCAACTACAGCTCGGTCGTCGGGAAGATGGGGATCACCTCCACCTCTCCGCACATGCTCGACAACCTCAACCTGCTCCTTGACGGCCTTCAGTGGAAGCCGCTGTCGAAGGATTTCGATTACGCCGCCACGGTCGCCCGCGTGACGGAACAGATCCTGTCCGAAGAAGGCTCTGCCCATGACTGACTCCAAAGCCCCTTTTTTTACCCCGAAGTCGACGAAGTGTCGGAAATCGACAGTCGGTCTTGCGGCGGTCCTGATCACGATCCCGCTCGTCCTGATCGGGCGGAGCGGCATGGCGAAGCTCGCCGCGTCGCATGATATCGAGATCCCCCCCGCCGAGCCGACGCCGGTGCGGGTGCAGCCGGTCGTCGAGAGCGTCGTCGTCGCCGGTCAGCGATTCGCCGGCGTGGTCCATGAGCTCCGGAAGGTCGAGCTCTCGTTCCGCGTCGGCGGGACGGTTCTCGAACTCCAGCACGTGACCGGCGCCGAAGGGAAGACCCGCGACCTGCACGAAGGGGACCGCCTCCCGCAGGGGACGCTCCTCGCCCGGCTCGATCCCGCCGACTACCAGCGCGAGCGGGACAACGCCGCCGAGAAACTTGCCGCCGCCGAATCACGACTCAAGCAGGCCCGGGCCGACCGCGAGGATGCCCAGTCCGCCTTCGAGCGGACCGCGAACCTCGCCGCCAGCAAGGCGACGACCGTCGCCGCCCTCGACGCCGCCAAGATGCGGCGGACCGTCAGCGAAGCCGCGATTGAAGTCTCTGAACGGGATATCGCCTCCGCCCGGATCGCCCTCCAGCAGTGCGACGAAAACCTCCGCTACTGCGAGCTCACCGCACCGTTCGATCAGTCGACCGTCGCCCTGCGGGCCATCGACGCCGGCCAGCGGGTCCAGGCGGGCCAGCGGGTGTTCGTGGTCAACGACCTGTCGAGCGTCGTGGTTTCGTTCGCCGTCCAGGACACCCTGCTCCGGAACCTCGCCATCGGCGACGCCATCGACGTCACCGCCGACGGACTCCCGGGCCAGCTCTTCCGGGGTGTCGTGCACAAGATCGGCGCGGTGGCCGACGAGCGGTCCCGCTCCTACCCGATTGAGGTCCGGATCGACGAGCCCGCCGGGCTCCGCGCCGGGATGGTCGCCACGGTCCATCTCCGCCACGAGCGCCGCGCGGCCCTCGTCCCTCTCACCGCGGTCGTCCCGCTCGAGTCGGGCAAGGCGGCCGTGTTCCGCGTGACCCGCGACGGCGACAAGTCCGAGCTGCGCCGCGTGCCGATCGAGATCGGGGATGTCCTCGACAACCGCGTGGCGATCACGCTCGACGCCGCCGCTCCGGCGGCAGGCGCCCTCCACGCGGGAGACGAGATCGTCGCCACCGGCGTCCATCGCCTCCGCGAGGGTGAGCCGGTTCACGTCGTTCCGTAGCCGCTCCCTCTGCGGCGCGTGCGAACTGCTTTCCGTTCCTTCCTTCGTCCGCCCGAGCCATCGCTCGCGGCGCGATCGGGACAGGTTCCGCCATGACCATCTCTCAATACTTCGTCTACAAGCGTCCGATCGCCTGGACGCTCCTCGTCGCCACGCTCGCCGCCGGCTACGCCGCCTACCGGGCGATGCCGCAGCGGCAGGACCCCGTCATCCAGATCCGCAGCGGACTGGTGATGACGGTCTACCCCGGCGCCGACGCCACCGAAGTCGAGCAGGAGGTAAGCCGGCGGATCGAGCGGAAACTCGCCGAGAACCCCGCGGTCGAGCATGTCCGCTCGACGAACCGCGAAGGACTCTCGGCGGTGTTCGTCGACCTCTACGACACGACGAAGAACGCCGAAGCAATCTGGCAGGACCTCGACAACAAGCTCGCCCAGATGACCGACCTGCCGAAGGTCGGCGGCACGATGGTGAAGCCGATCCTCGACAAGGATTTCGGCGACACCGTCGCCGTGATGCTGACCCTCACCAGTCCCCCTGTCAGCGACCAGGAGGTCGCCACCCGGGCCGACGTGATCCAGAAGCGGATCGAAACCGCCCGCGCCACCCGCGAGCCGCAGTACCAGGCCCATCGCCGGAGCGCAGTGATCGTCCATCCGTCGACGGTCGACGCCGCCCTCGTGGAACGGCTCGGCCAGCAGACGCTCAGCAAGCTCACTGGCGAAGGGCTCGCCGAAGACGGAGTGACGCTGTCGCTCCTCGGGGCCTCGATCATCGATTTCCACATCCCCTCGGGAGCCGATCCCGCTGCCGTCGAGACCACTTTGGCTGACTGGCGGAACGCTCCCCGCACACTGTCGCATCCCGACGTCTGGCCGGGGGTCGTCGTCGAGAACCCCGCCGACCTTCGCGGAGAACTCCAGCGGCGGTGTCAGGAGGAACCGGGGGGAGTCGCCCGCTACAGCTACGAACAGCTCCGCCGCTTCGCCGACCGGATCCAGGACCGGCTGCGGCAGTCGACCAAGATCGGCAAGATCGAGCAGATGGGAGTGGTCGACGAACGGATCGACCTCTACTTCAGTAACCCCCGCCTCGCCCCCTACGGCCTCGACCTCCGCCAGCTCGCCGACGCCCTCGACAAGCGGAACACCACCATGCCTGGTGGCATGGTCGAGCTCCCCGAGCAGAACCTCGCGGTCAAACCGAGCGGAAAGATCCTGAACGAACGGGAGATCGGCGACATCGTCGTCGACGTCCGCAACGGTACGCCCCTCTACATGCGGGACCTCGTCGACATCGCCCGCGGCTATGATGACTCCCCCCGGCTTCTCAACTTCCGGACTCGAAAGTTCGCCGTCGGAGATTCTCCGACGGGGCCCGCTGTCCCGGTCGTGCCGGCGACCGGGACGCGGGTTTCCACCGAGACCCCTGCCGATTCCGCCTCCCCCCGCCTCTGGACAGGGCGGGCGATCACGCTCTCCGTCCGCCAGGTGAAGGGGACGCAGATCGCCGAGTTCAGCCAGGAGGTCGATGCCGGCCTCGCCGCCCTCAAGGGGGTCCTGCCGGACGACCTCTGGATCGAGCGGACCAGCGACGAGCCGGAGCGGGTCGGGTTCAAGATCCATGAGTTCGTCAACTGCCTGATCGAAGCGGTCGTGATCGTCGTCCTCGTGTCGCTCCTGTTCATGGAGTGGCGGAGCGCCCTGATCATCGCCCTCTCGATCCCGCTGACGCTGGCGATGACCTTCCTGTTCTGTGCGGTGCTGGGGGTCGACCTCCAGCAGATCTCGATCGCCGCCCTGATCATCGCGCTAGGGCTCCTGGTGGACGACCCGGTCGTGGCCGGGGACGCCATCAATCGCGAACTGGCCCACGGCACGCCCCGCGACGTCGCGGCCTGGCTCGGCCCGCAGAAACTCTCGCGGGCGATCCTGTACGCCACCGTCACCAACTGTGCCGCGTTCCTGCCGCTGCTGGTCGTGAGCGGCGGGGTCGGCGAGTTCATCTGGTCGCTGCCGGTCGTCGTCACGGCGTCGCTCGTCGCCAGCCGGCTCGTCTCGATGACGTTCATCCCCCTGCTCGGCTACTACCTCCTCAAGGGGCAGCATGGCCTCGAGGCGGGAGTCGGCGAGGACGGCAAGGGCTCCCGGTTTGCCCGGATCTACAACGGGTTCTCCGAGATGTGCATGAACCACAAGTGGGCCTCCCTCTCGATCTGCCTCATCGTCCTCGGGGCGGGGCTCAGCCTCCTCCCCCTGATCGGGACGAACCTGTTCCCCAAGGACCTCCACTCCGCCTTCACGGTCAACCTCTACCTGCCCGAAGGGACATCGATCCACGAGACGAAGCGGGAAGCCCTCGCGGCGATCCGGAAGATCGACGCGCTCGTCGGCAAGGATGTCGATGGTTACACGACCTTCGTCGGCCAGGGGGGCCCCCGGTTCTGGCTGTCGATCGTCCCGGAACAGCCCGCCACCAACTACGCCCAGATCATGGTCCACACCCATGACAAGCGGCACACCTACGCCGTCGCGGAACACCTTAAGGCGGAGTTCCCCAAGCACCTCGCCTCGGCCCGCGTCCACGTGCAGGCCCTCGAGTCCGGCCCGCCGATCGGGATCCCCGTGCAGCTCCGGCTCCTCGGGACCGACGTCGCCACCCTCCGCCAGCTCGGCGAGCAGGTGAAAGGCTTCATGCGGGAACTCCCCGGGACGCAGAACATCCAGGATGACTGGGACCCCGAGTTCCTCCGGATCGGCCTCGAGCTCGATCCCGACCGGGCCAACGTCAGCGGCGTTTCGCACGAAGACGTCGCCATGCTGATGAGCGCCTCCCTCTCGGGCTACACCGCCACCAACATTCGCGAAGGGGACCGCCTGATCCCGATCGCCTTCCGCCTCCGCCCCGATGAGCGGGGAAGCCTTGAAGCCCTCCAGGCCCTGAGCGTCGTCGGCTCGCAGAGCGGTGCCCGGGTCCCCCTCTCGCAGATCGGGACCCTCCGCCCCGAGTTCATCCCCCCCAAGATCGCCCGCCGCGACAACGAACGCTGCCTCACGGTCAAGTGCGACGTCGCCCCCGGTCTGCTCGCCAGTGACGCCTACACCTTCATCGAAGCCAAGCTCGCCAAGGCGGTCCCCAGCTGGCCCCCCGGCTACCACTTCCAGATCGGCGGCGAGAAGGAAGAACAGGGCAAGGGCTTCGGCTCGCTGACGATCGCCATGATCGTCTCGGTCTTCGCCATCTATCTCGCCCTGATCATGCAGTTCAACAGCCTCACGAAGCCCCTCGTCGTCTTCGCCGCCGTCCCCTTCGGGATGGTCGGCGGCCTGATGGGTCTCATCGTCTTTGGCGTCCCGCTCGGGTTCTTCGCCCTCCTCGGGGTCTCCTCCCTGATCGGGGTCATCATCAGCCACGTCATCGTCCTCTTCGAATACATCGAAGAGGCCCACGAACGGGGCGAACCGCTCCGCCGCGCCGTCATCGACGCCGCCCTGGTCCGCCTCCGCCCCGTCCTCGTGACCGTCCTCGCCACCGTCGGCGGACTGATTCCTCTGGCCATCAAGGGAGGCCCCCTGTGGGAGCCTCTCTGCTACGTCCAGATCATGGGACTGCTGATCGCGACCCTCGTGACCAAGGTCGTCGTCCCGGTGTTCTACGTCCTGTTCGTCGAGGACTTCGGACTCATCAAGTGGGCCGCCCCCGGCGAGATCGTCCACGAAGGACCGCCGGCCGAGTACGCTCACGCAGGGCATGGACATTCGGCTCCCACGGCACACATTCCTGGCCCGACGTTGAGAGCCGCTGGGGCGACGTGATGGTAGGAGGTCGGGACGCCTGTTGTTTCAGAACGGTTCCCTGTCCGGAAGCGCCTCCGGCGGGGGCAGGGGCGAGTCCCTGCACCCGACTAGGTCTCTGCCGCGAGCTGTTCCGTGTCGAGCGAGGCTTGCAGCTCGACCATCCGGCGGTAGTGACCGCCGAGCGCGAGCAGCTCCTCGTGCGTCCCCGCCTCCGTGATCCGGCCGTTCTCCAACACCAGAATCCGGCTCGCATGCCGGATCGTGCTCAGCCGATGCGCAATGATGAACGACGTCCGCCCTTTCATCAGCCGCTTCAGACTCTGCTGAATCAGCCGCTCGCTCTCCGAATCCAGATTGCTCGTCGCCTCGTCCAGAATCAGGATCCGCGGGTCCGCCACCAGTGCCCTGGCAATCGCCAGCCGCTGCCGCTGCCCCCCGCTCAGCTTCACCCCCCGCTCGCCGATCACCGTCTCATACCCCTTCGGCAACTTGCGGATGAACTCATGCGCATTCGCCACCCGGGCCGCCTCCTGAACCGCCTCGAGCGACGCATCCCGCAGCCCATACGCAATGTTCTCGGCGATCGTCCCGTCGAACAGGAACACATCCTGTTCGACCACCCCCAGCAGCCCGCGAAAACTCTCGACGTCGATCTCCCGCAGGTCCGTCCCGTCGAGCCGCACCGCCCCCTCGACCGGGTCATAGAACCGGGCCACGAGATTGCAGAGCGTCGTCTTCCCCGCCCCGCTCGGCCCGACCAGGGCGATCGTCTCCCCTGCCTCGACATCGAGATCGATCTGCTCGAGCGCCCACGCCGCCTCGGAGGAGTATCGGAAACTGACTCCATCGAGAGTGACCCGCCCCTGGACCTCCGACCGGACGAGCCGCTTCGAGGACTCGGTCGCGGGCATCTCCCGCGGCTCGCCGAGCAGGTCGAGAACCCGATCGAGTCCGGAGAGACTGTTCTGCAGCGTCGCCGCACTCTCGGCCAGGATCGCCATCGGCTCGAGCAGCATCACCAGGTACACGAGGAACATCATCAGCTCCCCGACCGTGAGCTGGTTCTGCAGCACCCGCCAGCCGCCATAGAGCAAGAGCAGCCCCGTCCCGATCGGGATCAAAAGTTCCCATACGATCTCGATGACCCGCATCCACCACCAGACGAACAGCTCCTGCCGTCCCATCAGGTGGGCGCCGGTCATGACCCGCGCGGTCTCGGTCCGCTGCCGGCCGAACGCCCGGACGACCCGCATCCCGGCGAAGGTCTCGGTGGTCTGGGCGTCGACCGTCTGCCGCTGCGCCCGGACGTCGCGGAACCGGGGACGGATCTCGAGGATCCAGGTCCGGTGCGACAGGTAGACCGCCGGGATGACGAGGAGTGCCCCGAGCAGCAGCCGCCAGTCGACCCAGGCGAGGATCACGAGGCTCCCCAGGAGCTGCACGACCGCCCGCCAGGGGTTGTAGAGGAGTCCGAAGATCAGATCGCCGATGCCGCCGGCGTCTTCCCGAAGCAGGCTCGCCATGCCGCCGGACTTCAGTTCCTGGATGCGAGGGAGCGGCAGGCGGACGGCGTGTTCCATGACCCGTTTGCGGACCACCATCTGGACCCGCTTCGTCGCCCGGGTGGCGGACCACCGTCCGGAGATTTTCAAAGCGACGCGAACGAAGGAGAGCAGAGTGACGCCGACCGTCAGAACGATGAGGAGCTGCCACTTGTCGGTCGGGAGGCTGCGGACCCAGGGGACGTCGGGGAGGGGCTGATTGCCGAGGACGTTGTCGACGACGAACTTCGTCGAGGCGGGGGGGATCAGTCCCAGCAGGGTCGCGAGGGTCAGTGTGGCGAGGGAGTAGGCGACTGCCCCCCGTTGTCCGACGAGGCAGCCCCAGAAGGATCGAAGCAGGGTGGCGGTGGAGCGTTGGCGGGTTCCAGCCGGCTTGGGTTGTGCGGCCGAGTGGGGAGAGCCGGGGGGATCGTCGCCGCGGGCTTTCTTCTGGCGGACTTCCTCCCGGTATTCGGCGTAGCGTTGGCGGCTCGATCGGGCGAAGTCCATGTGTGGCGCGGCGGTTCGGGCGGGGATGGGAAACGCGGCAATTCTAGCGCGGTCAGGCCCGATCTGCTGATCTTTTTGAAGAACGCTCCGCCGGCCGAGCGTTCTTTGCGCAACCCGACGTCGCGGGCTGTTGGGGTGCAGGGGCCAGCCCCTGCCCTCGCCGGAGGCGCTCCCTCCAGGGAACCGCCCAACCGTTCACGGACGCAGCTATTGAGGCCGCTCCCGATGAATTTCCAGGTCGTCGATCCAGAGCGTCTGCTCCTGTGGCAGCAGTCCCGGCCCGAAGTAGGGGGTCAGCAGGAACTGGTTGAACTTCATCGTCGGGAAGTCGACCGACCGGAGAATGACGTCGGAACGGTCGACGACCAGTTCTCCGTCGAACCACGCGCGGACGACGCCGTCGGTGCGGGGGCGGCCGGCGTCGAGGTCGAGCGAGTTGAGACGATACTCCGCCTCGACGAGGTGCCAGGCGTCATCCTTCAGCAGGACATCCCGGCTGTCGAGCATTGTCCCATTGAATCCTCCCTTGAGAGGTCCCTGAGTCAGGCCATGCGGGGCGTCCTTGTTCTGGATGTCCTGAGCGGCAAGGCGGAGGTGGCCATTCCAGGGCTCGATGTAGGTCGTCAGGTGCGTGGCCGCCGGGCCGGCGTAGGGAGCGTTTTCGGTCGTGAGGAAGTGCATGAGATGCGGGTGATAGGCCCGGCCGGTCCATTTCCACCCCTTCGAAAGCCGCAGGTGGCAGCGGAGGTAGACCGACTCGCTCGGCTCGAACCGTCGCCGCAGGCCGGAGGAGCTGTCGGGAACCGTGCCGTTCGCCTTCCAGTGGTACTCGATCGCCCCCGTTCCCTTGGTGCCGGTGCGGACGTCAGAGGAGATCCGGATCTTCGAGCCGTCATACCAGCCCCGCTGGAGCAGCTCGGCGTCGTCGAAGCCTTCGCGGAAGAGGAGCGTCGTCGGCTCGGCTGCGGTTCCCCTGGCAACGGGCGCAACGAACGAGAGAAGCAGCACCGCAGAACGGAACAGGGGCATGGCGGAGTCTCCGGTCGAACGACTGGCGGCGCGACCAGGAGAGAGTAGTCGATCGGGACGACAACCTGTGGCTTTCAGTCCGAAGCAGAGTCCGTTGTGGATTGGACGGTTCCCTGGACGGAAAGGCCTCCGGCGGCCAGGGCTCTCGCCCTGGACCCGGTCAGTTGCTCGCCGGAGCGCGAGCGACGATTCTGAGCTGCATGAAGATCACGGCTTGTTTGACTGTCCTAGTCCTGCTCTGCGGTTCGGCCTTTGCCGCCGAGACCCCACCGAACTTTGTCGTTGTCTTCATCGACGACCTCGGCTACGGCGACCTCGGCTGCTACGGCGGTGAATCGAAGACCCCCGTCCTCGACACCGTCGCCCGCGAGGGGATCCGGTTCACTCAGTTCTGCGTCGCTGCCCCGATCTGCTCGCCGTCGCGGTGTGGACTCCTGACGGGACAATGGCCGCAGCGGTGGAAGATCACGTCGTTCCTCGAAAACCGCGAGGCGAACGAACGCCGCGGCATGGCGCAGTGGCTCGATCCCGCGGCTCCGACGCTCGCGCGGAGCTTGAAGGAGGTCGGCTATGCCACGGGGCACTTCGGCAAATGGCACCTCGGCGGCCAGCGAAACGTCGGCGAAGCCCCGCTGATCTCGGAGTATGGCTTCGACGCCTCGCTCACGAACTTCGAAGGGCTCGGCGACCGGGTGCTGCCGGTCATGGGAGGTTTCGATGGCCGGCCGGAACAGAAACTCGCGCTGGGCCTCGGCAGCGAGAAACTCGGCCGCGGGACGATCACATGGGCTCCCCGGCATGAGGTCACCGCACGGTTCGTTGACCGCAGCCTCGTCTTCATTGATGAGGCTCGCGCCCAACGAAAACCGTTCTTCATCAACGTCTGGCCCGATGACGTCCATTCCCCGTTCTCACCTCCTCCGGGAGCCGCGGGGGACGGAAGCAAGCGGGCGCTGTATCGGAGCGTCCTCGAGAACCTCGACCGGCAACTCGCTCCCCTGTTCGAGCGGCTGCGATCCGATGAGGCCCTCCTCGCGAACACGCTCGTCCTGGTCGCCGGTGATAACGGCCCAGAGCCGGGAGCGGGCCAGACCGCCGGCCTCCGCGGCCACAAGGGGCTCCTCTACGAAGGGGGCGTCCGAGAAGCGTTTCTTGCCTGGGGTGGGCTCGTCGCTCGCGACCGACGGGGGACCGTCGATTCCGAAACGGTCCTGTCGGCACTCGATCTCTTTCCGTCGCTGATGCGGCTGACGGGGAGCGAGCCCCCCGCCGGCTGCGACGGGGAAGAGGCCAGCCAGGCGATCACGGGACGGGGAAAGTGGACGCGGGCCAGACCGCTCGTCTGGCGGCGTCCGCCGGACCGGCCGAAGGACGGGGACGAAGATGCTCCCGACCTCGCAATCCGCGAGGGATCGTGGAAGTTCCTGATGGAGGGGAACGGCTCGCGGCCGCAGCTCTACGACCTGGCGGCCGACCCGGCGGAATCCAGGAACCTGGCGGAAGCGGAGCCGGATCGAGTCGCAACCATGCGAACCCAGCTGGAAGCGTGGGCCAAGGGGCCGGGACGAAACGCCGCACGGCAGTAGACCGCAGTGAAAGCCTGCGTAGGAGAACCGATCAAGCGGTCACAACCACCGGCTTAGTGGTTGTGGCTGCCGCCGTCCTTGAGGGCGATCTTGCGGCGGGCGCTTTCCTGAGCCGCGAGCTTGGTCGCGTACTCTTCGTCGGTGGCGACCGGCATACTGCGGGTGGCGGCCAGCTCGGTTTGAGCGGCCGAAAGATTGATCTGCGCGGCGGGGGTGGCGACGTTCGTCAAGAGGGTGACGATCTGCCCCTTGATCTGCAAAAAGCCACCGTCGATGAAGTACCGCTCTTCCCCGGCCGGGGTGCGGAACTCCAGTTCTCCCGTCCCGAGACGGCCGACCGCCGGGGCCCGTCCAGGGAGGACTCCGAACTGCCCGTCGAACAGCGGAAACCGGATCGACTGGACGTTCTGGTCGATCAGCGTCGTCTCCGGAGTGACGACAACGAGCCGGAGTTCGGTGGCAGCAATCATGTTGCGGCGAATTCGTGCGGTTCGAGAGAAGAGAGTTCCAACCAGACGAGCTTACCGGACGGCGGGGGCGATGTCACCCGGCGGCTCCGCATTTCTCACGGGCGGTGACGGCTCCTCCCGGGGATGGGGTTCGGTTCTGCCGGCGCGCCCCAACTCCGCCTGGCCGTCTCCCCGCTTCGCCGCCGCACTCGAAAACCAGTTCTACCGGTCGTGACAGCTGCGGCGTCCGGGAACGACGCGACGGCCGTTCGGATGCGAAGGAAATCGGGAGGGGGTAGAATCTCCATCGTGCGTTCGCACAGTTTTCTCCGTTCCGATGTTTCCTGAGCGGGCCTTCTCGCCCGCGTGCTCCGCCTCCTCGGTTTCGGCCACCCCCGACGGTCCCCGGATCGTCGCGTCCACTGCTTCAGGGAGTTCTCATCATGACGTCGCTCCGATCCTGCTTCGGTCCCATCCTCGGTCTGCTGTTCTGGGGGGGGCTTGGTCTGGGAATCGGCCTCTCGTCCGCTCCTGCGGTCGCCCTCGCAGCCGACGATGATGCGATCGTCGCCGAGCTGAAGGCGGGTGGGGAAAGACTCGTCGCGGCGTTCAACGCCGGCAAGGTGGCGGAGACCGCTGCGTTCTTCCTCACCAAGGGGGAATGGATCGACGAAGAGGGAACGGTCTACCAGGGAAAGGAGCAGATCGAAGAAGTCCTCAAGGCGTACTTCGAGAAGTTCCCGGGAGCCAAAATGGGACTTGAGGTCGAGTCGGTCCGGGTCGTCGGACCGGTCGCCATCGAAGAAGGGAGCCGGACGATGACCGGCGGCAAGGCGGGGGGAGAGGCAATCATCCGGTACATCGCCGTCTACGCGAAGTCCGACGCCGGCTGGCGGATCGCCTCGGTCCGCGACTTCGCCGATGACCCCGCACCGACGGCGCACGACCACCTCGCCCCCTTGAGCTGGCTGGTCGGCGACTGGGTCAACGAGGGCTCGGGCATGGTGGTGAAGATCTCCTACAAGTGGTCGGAAGACACGAACTTCCTCCTCGGCGACTACAACATCACCTCGGGCGAGACCGTGGTGATGAAGAGCACGCAGCGGATCGGATGGGACCCGCTGACCGGGAAGGTCAAGTCGTGGATGTTCGACGCGGACGGGGGCTACGCCACCGCCGAGTGGACGCAGCTCGAAGAGGGATGGGTCCTCAAGTCCTCCGCCGTCCTGCCGGACGGCCAGACCGGTTCGGCGACGATCGCCGTTACCGCCAGCGACGCGGCGCGATTCAACATGAAGGGGACCGAGCGGATCGTCGGCGACGCCCGCGACGACGACTTCGACATCACGGTGGTCCGGCAGGCCCCGGCAGCGGGGGCCAAGGATGGCAAAGCGGCTTCGGGCGCAGCAGCGCCCGCGGCCGGCAAGTGATCCTGGTGTCCTGATTCTCTTCGTCATCCCCGCTCTTCTTCAGGAACCGATGCCATGCGATTCCTTTCGATCTATCGCCGTACGGCCTGGACCCTGACGGCCCTGGCGACCGCTGTTCTCAGTTCTCCCTCGCTCTACGCCCGCCCCTCGCTCGGCCACGTCGGTGGCGGAGGGGGTGGGGGGATGTCCCGTCCCGGAGGGGGCGGAGGAGCCCGCCCCTCCATGGGAGGGGGCGCCCGTCCCTCGATGGGGGGCGGCGGCGGGATGTCGCGTCCCAACTTCGGTGGGGGGGGCGGCGGAGCCCGCCCGTCGATGGGGATGGGGGGAGGCGGAGGCGCCCGACCGAACATATCCCGTCCGTCGCTCGGCGGTATGGGTGGCGGCGGCGGAGGGGGAGCCGGCAACCGGCCTCAGATCTCGCGTCCCGGCGGTGGGTTCGGTGGTGGCAGCGGAATCGGCGGCGGATCGCGTCCGTCGCTGGGAGGTATCGGCGGGGGGAGCCCGCGTCCGAATCTTCCGGGAACCGGCGGGGGAACCCGTCCTTCGCTCCCCGGCGGCAGCGGACGCCCGAGCATCTCGATGCCCGGCACGCCACGTCCGACTCGTCCTTCACCGGGTCTCGGCGGCGGTGGCGGAGGCGTGAACCGCCCCGGTGACGGCACGACCCGCCCGATTTCCGGTGGTGGAACCCGGCCGGGCTTCGGAGGAAACGGAACGCAGCGACCGAGTCTCGGCGGAATCACTCGTCCGGGATCGGGAGGGGCTTCGATCCTTCCGGCTCCCGGCCCCGGTCCATCGCGACCCGGTCAGGGAGGAAACCGGCCGGGTGGCGGCGGAGACCGCCCGGGTCAGGGTGGCGACCGTCCCGGACAAGGGGGGAACCGGCCGGACCGTCCCGGCATTGTCGATCGTCCGGGCCAGGGAGGCTCGGGGACTCAGTGGCCCAATCGCCCGGGCGGGAACACCCGGCCCGGAGGGGGCGGTTCGGGGACGCAGTGGCCCGGCGGTCGGCCGGACTGGGCGAACCGTCCCGGCGGCGGGGGCTCGGGGACGCAGTGGCCCAACCGTCCGGACTGGAACGGCAACCGCCCGGGGTGGAATGGAAATCGACCCGGCTGGAACGGAGACAAGATCCCCGGCTGGTCAGGGAACCGTCCGAACCGCCCGGTGATCGGCAACGGCAACACGATCATCGGCGGCAATACGAACATCATCAACAACAACAACTTCAACAACTGGAATATCCACAACGGCAACAACAACTTCTACCGCCCCGGCTGGAACCGGCCCGGCTGGGACAATGGCGGCTGGAACCGTCCCGGCTGGGGCTGGGGGGGCGGTGGAACGTGGCATGACAACTGGCACTCCAACTGCATCAACAACCATTACTCCTGGTACAACGGCTGCTGGAGCGGCAACTACTGGGGGAGCAACTGGTACGCTCCGCTCGCCTGGGGTGCGGTCGGCTGGGGTCTCGGCGCGATGACGACGGGCTGGGGCTACGGCGCGTCGTACGCGAACCCGTACTACGTCGCCTCGGCGGCGCCGGTCTACAACTACTCGCAGCCGGTCGTGGTCTACAACTACGCGACCGATGACGGTTCGACCGCCATCCCCGTCGCCCAGACGGCCCAGGCGGCTGGCACGACTGCGACGACCGCGATCGCTCCGCCGGCGGCGGACTCGCCGGGGGTGAAGGAGTTCGATGCGGGGCTCGCCCTGTTCAAGGACGGCAACTACCGGCAGGCGCTCGGCCAGTTCGATGCGGCTCTCAAGGCGCTTCCGGGGGATCCGGTGATCCATGAAGTTCGGGCTCTCGCGCTCTTCGCATTGGGTGAGTACCAGCCCGCTGCTGCGGCGCTGAACTCGCTCCTGAGCGCGGCCCCCGGAATGGACTGGACGACGATGAGCGGCCTCTACGGCAACCCGAGCGATTACACGACGCAGCTTCGGTCGCTCGAGGACTACTGCCGGCAGCATCCGACGGACGGGGCCCCGTACTTCGTGCTCGCCTACCACTACCTCGTGACGGGGGCGAAGGACGCCGCGATCGGGGCGCTCAAGACCGTGGTGCAGAACCAGCCGCAGGACACGACCGCCAAGCGGATGCTCGACGCGCTCGATCCTCCCCCTCCGGCGGCGGAGTCGGTGGCGAACTCGACTCCGACGACGCCGGAACCTCCTCCATCGGTCGCCTCGCCCGATCCGGTCGCCCCTGCTCCGCCAGCGGACGAGAAGCCGGCGACGGATCTGGTGGGGGAATGGCAGGCCAAGGCGGGAGGCTCGACGATCGAGCTGACGATCACCGAGGACTCGAAGTTCACCTGGAAGGCGGCCCCCGGCCCCGGGAAGCCGCCGATCGAGCTCAAGGGAGAGATCGGCGGCGCCGGCCAGCAGCTGGTGCTGGAGAGTGCCGACCAGGGGGCGATGTCGGGCGAGGTGAAGTCGGACGGTCCCGACAAGTGGAAGTTCACGCTCACGGGGGCTCCGGCGAACGATCCGGGGCTGACGTTCGAGCGAGTCAAGAAGGGGTAGTCGATCCGCGTTCGGCCTTCGGCAGTCCGGGTGCAGGGGCGGAGCTCCTGCCCGCCGGAGGCTTTTTTGTCCCGGGAACCGTTCCATCGTCGAGGGGGCGGCGCTGGTGAACCACGCCCCCTCCGGAAATTCCCTGACCTCTTAGCGTTCCCCGCACAAGACGGAGTCAAGCGGCATCGCCCCACTTCGCAGGGCCTCGGTGCGAGGGGGCTGGACCGATTCGCGCCATTGATACGGCCCGCCGGGCTTGTGGATGTTCCGACGACGATCGGAAGTTTCCGGTGGCGGCACGGCCCTCCTCGCGGCAGTTTTAGGTTGGACCGGTCGACCCGATGTTCTCCCCCCTTCGGTGTCCGGTCCCCGATGGCTTCGCGCACTCGCGTGCGCCGCCCCTCTGGCAACCGACCAACCCCACTTCGCCTCCGCCCGAGGTTCGAACATGACATCGCCGTCCAGCGAGCCGGACGTCTCCGCGGCCACTCTCCCGCTCCAAGGGGATCTGCCGCTCCCTCGGGACATTTCCGGAGACGCGACCTGCCGGATGCCGGCGTACGAAGCGCTCGATCCGGACGAACTGACGGAACTGATGAACATCCCGCCGGGGGTTCTCGCCTCGAAACAGGAACGGGATTTCGTCCTGGCGGCACTACTGCTGCGGGGCCGGCACATGAACGAACGGTCGCTCCGGCGGGCCTGCCGGGGCTGGACGCCGTTCGGGCAGATGCCGCTCCGCGATTTCCTGCTGCAGCAGAAGGTGCTGCCCGAGGAGACGCTGGCGCGGCTCGAGCAGGAGGGACAGAAATGGATCCAGTCCCTCGAGCAGCGTTCGAGCTGGAACCAGTTCCACACAATCGCCCGGCGGACGTCGCAGCTCCTCGAGCAGATCGATCCGAGCGGCCGGGTCGCCAAGGTGCTGGGGCTGTCGCAGATCCCCAAAGGGGTCGTGGGCAACGAGTGCCGTGAGTTCCGGTCCAAGTTCCGGCTGCTGCGAAAGCTCGGCCAGGGGGGACTGGGGGCGGTCTGGCTGGCAATCGACCTCAGCCTCAACCGCTATGTCGCGGTCAAAGAGATCCTGGGACCTGGCGACCAGCGGTCCCCGTCGCACGCCCGGTTCCGCCGCGAGGCGGAGATCACCGGCCGGCTCGATCATCCCAACATCGTTCCCCTGCATCTGCTCGGTACGAACGAGGCCGACGGCCGGCTGTTCTACGTGATGCGGTTCCTGGGGAACGAGACGCTGGAGGACGCGATCCGTGCCTACCACGAGCGGCGTGAAGCGGGACAGGAGACGACGCTCGCGTTCCACCGGCTGCTCACGGCGTTCGTCAACGTCTGTCAGGCGATCGCGTACGCTCACTCGCGCAGGGTGATCCACCGGGACCTCAAGCCGCAGAACGTCGCGCTCGACAGCTTCGGCCAGGTGATCGTCCTCGACTGGGGGCTGGCGAAGGTCCTCGGAATGGAGGACCCGGCGGCCGAGCAGCTCGGGACGTCCGTTCTGCATCAGGACAGCCTCGACGTCACGATGGCCGGCCAGGTGATGGGGACCCCGATGTACATGGCCCCCGAGCAGGCGGCGGGACGGGTCGACGACATCGACGAGCTGACCGACGTCTACGGCCTCGGGGCGATCCTGTTCTCGATCCTGACGGGCTACGCCCCGCACGAACTGAGCCAGGAGACGCTCGCCGCCGGGAGCGCGATGGGGGCGCTGCTCGACGTCATCATCGACCAGCCGGTCTGCGCGCCGCGGAAGCTGAACTCCAGGATCCCGCCCGCCCTCGAGGCGATCTGCCTCAAGGCGATGGCCCGCGACCGCTACCTGCGGTACGAGTCCGCCTCGGCCCTCTCGGACGACCTGCAGCGGTGGCTCGCCGACGAGCCGATCGTCGCCCTCCAGGAGCCGCTCTCGAAACGGGTCGGGCGATGGATGAAGGCCCACCGGTTCCTGTCGCAGTTCCTCGGGATCCTGATGCTGCTGGCGGTCACTGCCGGGGCGATGGGGGCGATCCAGGCCTATCAGAGCGCGATCGCGGCCCAGCAACTCCGGCTGCAGGTCGTGGCGGACGACACGCGGGAGCTGCATGCCAAGCTCACGCACGAGATCCAGACCCTCTCGGAGAACGCCCGGTTCATGGCCTCGCTGCCGCCGGTCCAGGACGTGCTCGCGAGCCGCCGTCAGAAGGATGGCAACCAGGAGACCGACTGGACCGACCGGCTGAAGCGAACCTTCCGCGGGATGATGGACGTCAACCCGAGCTACACCGCCGTGACCTTCTGGATCGACGAGGCGGACGCCAAGGGGAAGCCGATCCGGACGGAGACCCCGGAGTCGCAGCGGGGGCCGCTCCGGACCGACCTCACGGAATTCTTCGGTCGCCACCTGCCGGGGATCACGGCCCTGCAGCGCGGCGAGATCTATGTCGGCATGCCGGGCCGGATCGTATCGCTTCCGATGCCTGCGTCCCCTTCTGGAACCGCCACGGCGACGCGCCGAGGCTTCGACCAGGTAGGGCAGTGTCTCGTGGCCGGGGTGGGGGTCTACGACCAGGGGACCGACGTCCGGGTCGGGGGAGTCGTCATCGAGTGCGATCTCGAGCGGCTGCTGCGGGACTTCCTGCGGACCGCCTCGAGCCAGAACGTGAAGCTTGACCTGACCGACGAGACCGGCCGGATCGTCATGCGGTTCTCGCGCGAAGAAGGCCTGCGGGCCATCCCCAGCGGCGAGCAGCAGCACTCGCTGGAGCCGGGCGTCCAGGCGTTCTTCGAAACCTCCGGCGGCAAGGAGCTGCTCGTTACCGCGCCAGGCCTCGCGGTCGCGAAAGTCTCCCTGAGCCGGGACAACCCCAAGGCCTTCATGGGACTGATCGTCCGATTCCCGGAGTGACTCCCGCATCGATCTGCCCGGGGCGAAACCGGCGAGAAGAACTTCGGCGGGCTCTCCGGCGCTACAGCAGCGTCCCCTTCAGCATGAGCAGGGCGACGCTGAAGTAGATCAGGAGCCCCGTCACGTCGACGAGCGTGGCGACGAACGGCGCCGACGACGTCGCCGGGTCGAGGCCGCACCGCTTGATGAGGAACGGAAGCATCGACCCCGAGAGCGTCCCCCACAGGACGATCCCGACGAGCGAGATTGCCACCGTCATCGCGATCAGGAGCCAGTGCGGGCCGTACATCGTCGAGAACGACGACCAGATCACGATCCGCAGGAAACCGATCATCCCCAGCACGAGCCCCAGGAGCAGCCCCGAGAGGAGCTCCCGCTTGAGGACCAGGCTCCAGTCCCGCAGCCGGATCTCCCCCATCGCCAGGGCCCGGACGATGAGTGTCGCCGCCTGCGAGCCGGAGTTCCCCCCGCTCGAGATGATGAGGGGCACGAAGAGGGCGAGGACCACCGCTTTCGCGATCTCGTGCTCGAAGAACCCCATCGCGGTCGCGGTCAGGAGTTCCCCGACGAACAGGATCACGAGCCACGTCGCCCGCTTGCGGACGAGTTCCAGAACCGGCGTGGCGATGTAGGGCTCGTCGAGGGCTTCGAGGCCCCCGAACTGCTGGATCTCGCGGGTGGCGGCCTCTTCGGCGACGTCGAGCACGTCGTCGACCGTCACCACCCCGAGCAGCACGCCCTTGAGGTCGATCACGGGGAGGACGGTCCGGTCGTACTTCCGGAACTGCTCGACGGCGGTCGCCTCCTGATCGGTCACCTGGAGCGCGACGTACTGGCGGTCCATCAGGCTCGAGACCGGCGCATCGGGCGCCGAGAGCAGGATCTCTCGCATCCGGATGTCGTCGATCAGGTGGTGGTGGTCGTCGAGGACGTACACCGCGTTCAGCGACTCGCTGTCCCGCCCCACCTTCCGGACGTGGTCGAGGACCTGGTTCATCGACCAGTCCGCCCGGACGCCGATGAAGTCGGGGGTCATGAGCCGTCCGACAGTCCCCTCGCCATACGCCAGGAGCGAGCGGGCGACCCGCTGGTTCTCGGGAGCGAGGAGCGTCAGGAGCCGCTCGATGTCGGCGGCGTCGAACCCGCTCAGGAACGCGGTCCGGTCGTCGGGGGCGAGTTCGTTGAGGATGAACCGCAGCGACTCTTCGGGAAGGACCCGGCTCAATTCCTCCTGGACCGACCACTCGAGGTATTCGAAGGTCTGCGCGGCGAGCGGCGGATCGAGGGACCGGAACGCCACGATGACGTCGCTGTCGGAGAGGTCCGCGAACAGATCGGCGATGTCGGCGGGGAGCCAGCGGTTGAGGACCTCGTGAAGCGTCTCGAGCTCCTGCTCCTGGATCAGTTCCCGGATCTCGGGAAGCAGGAGTTTTTCGAGCATCGTCATCGGAGGGCGCCCCGCTGCGTCGTGGGAGAATTCCGGACACTCTGACGCTTTAGGCCAGAATCGCAAGCACCAGCCCCGGGCCGCGGCACCGCTCCGCCGAGTTTTTTACGGGGGTCGATGCTTCTGCCAGCCCGCCCGCCGGACGGCCCGGAATCCCGGCCTCAGAGGGCCTTCCCGTCGAGGTTCTCGGCGATCATCGCCAGGAGGCGGTCGCGGTGGATCGGCTTGGGGAGGTAGTTTGTGCAGCCCGCCCGCAGGCATTCCTCGCGGTCGCCGTCCATGGCGGCGGCAGTCAGAGCGATGATCGGCAGGTCGAGCCCCTCAGCCCGGATCGAACGGGTCGCCTCGAAACCGTTCATCCGGGGCATCTGGATATCCATCAGGACGAGCTCGAACGGTTCCGGCGTCGACGCGGCATCCCGGAGCGCGGCGACAGCCTCCTCGCCGTCGGCGACGAACGTCAGCCGGGCGGCGGTCCCCTCGAGCATCCGCGAGATCAGGTACTGATTGGCGGGGGTATCCTCCGCCACGAGGATCCGCCGGGTCTCCCAGCAGCGGTCCGCGAGCGCCGCCTTCCGAGGGGGGACGGCCGAAGGGGCCGCGTAGGTCCGGGCGTCATAGTCCCCGATCTGCTGGGGTTCGAATGCCCGGATCCGGAGCCGGAACGTGCTTCCCGAGCCGGGCTTCGACTCGACCGTCAGGTTGCCGCCGAGGGCCCGGGCGAGCGAGCGGCTGATCGACAGCCCCAGCCCTGCACCGCGGCTCCGCTTCTCGTAGTCTTCCGACACCTGGACAAACGGCTCGAAGATCGCGTCGAGATCCTCCATCCCGATCCCGACGCCGGTGTCGTGGACCTCGATCGCCAGGGCCGCCGTCTCGAGCGTCCGGTATTCGACGCAGACCGAAATTCCCCCCTGCTCCGTGAACTTGATGGCGTTCGTCAGCAGGTTCATCAGGATCTGCCGCAGCCGGACGGGGTCGGTCTGCATCCGGGCCGGCAGCGGACCGTCGAACGACAGCTTCAGCGTGAGCCCGCGATCCTGGGCCGGGAACCGCAGCAGGTCGCACAGGTCCTTGATGAGCGTGAGCGGATTGCACTCGACGAGGGCGACATCGACCGTTCCCGCCTCGATCTTGGCGAGGTCGAGGATGTCGTTGAGCAGCTCCGCCAGGTGGTTCCCGTTGGTCCGGACCATCTCCAGCATGTGCCGCGAATCCGCCGCGGTCGGGTTCTCGAGCAGCAGGTCCGTCAGCCCCAGCACCGCGGTGAGCGGCGTCCGGAGCTCGTGGCTCATGCTCGAGAGGAACATCGACTTGGCCCGGCTCGCATCTTCGGCACGGATCCGGGCGGCCCGGGCGTCCGCTTCGCTCTGCACCATCCGCTCGACCAGCCGGTAGCGGTCGATGGCATTGCGGGCGATATGCGGAAAGCTCTCCGGAGAGATCAGATCCTTGGTGAAGAAGTCCTGGATCCCCGACTCGAGCGCTTCGCGCGACAGGTCGTGCGGAGTGCTCCCGGTCACCATGATGATCGGGAACGGCGGGATCTGACGGCCATCCCGCAGCACCTCCACGAGCTCGAGGCCCGTGCAGTCGGTGAGCCGCCAGTCGACGACGACCAGGTCGATCGAAGCGCCATGTTCCGCAACCAGCGCGCGGGCTTCCTCCCCGGTCTCCGCCTGCAGGAACTGGTAGCGGAACTGCGAGTCGTGCAGGAGGGCGCGACGGACCAGCTCGCGGTCTTCCTGAGTGTCGTCGACAATCAACGCCTTGCGAATCGGCCGGCCACTCATTTCGTCACACTGTCCGGTTGCTGCCCGTTCTCCGGAAGGGCATCGTCACCGGACAGAGCCGCCGGACTCCGCGGCGACGGGGATCGTTCCTGAGGGACCACCCAGCGCTGGACCATCTGCTGAACGACGTCGACATACTGCGAAGCGTCGAGCGGCTTGGTCTGAAACCCCTCGACCCCCAGCTGGCGGGCGGCCTCGAGGTCCGACGGGACGTCGGAGGTCGAGAAGACGACAACCGGCGTCTCGGGCGGGAACAGTCCCCGCTCGCGGATCTCGCGGGCGATATCGAGCCCGGAGGCATCTGGAAGGCGGATGTCCATCACCACAAGGGCGGGCCGATCGGTCCCACGCGACACAAACTCCCGAAACCCCCGATGCGACGAGACGCGCACGACATCGACCGGCCGGTCCAGCCGGCGGATCGCGCAGCTGGCCAGTTCGAAATCGAGGTCAGAATCCTCGACGAACAGGACGGTTGGCTTAGGCGTGGACATCGCTGGAGTCTGGAAAACAGAGGTAAAACGTCGTCCCTTGTCCCGGGATGGAATCGAGCCAGAGGCTCCCGCCGTGCCGATCGACAATCTTCCGCACGATGGCGAGACCCGCCCCCGTTCCCCCACCGTATTCATTCGGCAGATGGAGGCGGCGGAAGACTTCGAAGACAGAGGCATAATGCTGCCTCGCAATTCCGATGCCGTTATCTCGCACCCAAATCGCGATTTTCCCGCGGGCCGCCGCCGGGACCGAGGGGAGTGTGTCGGTCGCGACGGTCCCGACCTCAATCCGCCGAACCGGCTGCGTGTTGTACTTGAGCGCGTTGCTGAACAGATTGCAGAACAGGTCGCGGACGCACATGTAGTCGACCCGCATCCGTGGCAGCGGGTGCAGGATGAAGTCCACCGAGCGACCAGCCTGCTCTCCGAACGACATGTCGGCCGCCTCCCGGGCGATCTCTTCGAGGGAGGTCTCTTCCAGCACGAGATCCCGCCGGCCCGTTCGGGAGAGCCGCAACAACCCCTCCAACAGTTCGTCCATGCGACGTGTGTTCTTTCGCAGCATGTCGATCCGGTGGCGGACCTCCTCAGCGACTTCTCCTCCCAGCGACTCCTCCAGGAAAAACAGGGACTGATGAACCGCGCGGAGCGGTTCCTTGAGGTCGTGCGACGCCGCGTAGGTAAACGAGTTGAGATCGGAGTTGATCCGAGCCAGCTCTTCGTTGAGCCGGACGATCTCCGTGAGCCGCCGGCCCACCACGTGAATCAGGCTCAGCCGCAGCTCGCTCGTCGCGTCCCGGTCGACATCGATCCACTCGCGGGACCGCCCGGAGACCGTCTGCTTCCAGGCGGCGAACGATTTGCGGGGTGAAAGGCGGAACCCGCTCTCGGTCGCTTCGAGCTGCTTATCGGGGTTACCGGCCCACGTCACTTCCTGCGTGTACTCCACTCGGAAGAACATCAGAATGTCGCGCCGCGCGGGACCGATCCGGAGCATCCGGACCCCGCTCCCCTCGGAGGCATGCCGCGCACAGCGGGGGTCGAACTCGACGAGGTTGTCGGTGTCGAACTCCGCCTCTTCCAGCTCCGCGAACCGCTGCTGCAGGATCTGGATCACCGGCTGCGGCGGAGTCCGGCCGCAGGCGATCGAGGTCTCCCCCAGGCAGATCGCCATGCCGTCTGCATCGGCGATCTCGAGCAGCTCGCGCGAGGCGGTCTGGATCCCGTCGGCGAGCGTCTCCTGCGACTCGCACAACCGGAGCGCCCGCCGCAGCAGATCCGTTCGGCGGGTCCGCTCCCGAACCTTGTCGGCGTCGAACCGCGTTGCCAGATAGGCTCCCGCGGTCGTACCGAGCAGCTCGCATCCGGCGCGGAGCTCAAAGGGAAGCTGCAGCGGCCGATAGTGGTGGCAGGCGATCAGCCCCCAGAGCTCCCCGCCACGCAGGAGCGAGATCGACATCGACGCTCCCACCCCCATGTTCTGCAGGTACTCGATGTGGATCGGCGAGACGCTCCGGAAGGCGGAGTACGTCAGATCGAGCGGCCCGCCATGGACCGGGCAGACCGTCGGCGCAATCGGCACCGCGCGGGCGTTGATGTCGGCAATCAGCCGGAGCGTGTTGACGGTGTAGAGCCGCCGCGCCTGGGGAGGAATATCGGTTGCGGGATAGTGCAGGCCCAGGAACGACTCGAGATGCGACGCCTTGGCCTCACCGACCACGGAGCCGTGCCCGTCCTTGAGAAACCGGTACACCATGACCCGGTCGAAGCCGCTCAGAAGCCGGACCGACTGCGCGATCGTGCCGTAGAGTTCTTCCAGGGTGCCGCACGATTGCATCCGGGTCGTCGCCTGCTTGAGCCGCCGGGTGATCGGCTCGCGCGATTCGGCCGCGGTCGCGTGCAGCGTCTCATGCTGCGAATGGATCAGCTCATACTCGACGATCAGCACCCCCTGATAGAGGTGCGCCACCCCGAGATGCATCCGGTCGAGCTTCGCATGCGTGAAGCGGGTCCGCAGCGGCATCATGACCGCTTCGGCTCCGTCTCCGACGAGCCGCTCCAGCATCTCGTCCGTCGCCGGATCGACGAGATCCGCGATCGGCCGCCCGGGCAGGCTTTCTCCGGCGAGACCGACCACCCCCGGCGCGTTGACGCTCCACTGCACGACGCACAGCGTCGCCGCGTCGACCGCCAGCAGGAGGCCGTGCGGCTGGATCGATCCCGGAATGTGGATCGGCTCGCGCTCGCAGTTGGAAAGGTCCACGACTTCCGTCGGGCCCAGGTCATCGGCCATCGAACAATCCTGTCAGGGATTCGGAAAACCGCTCGAACGTCCGCAGACTGGCGAATACCGCGTCGTTCAGCAATTCCGGCGACAGCAGTGCGCCGTTGGCCCACTCCTGAAATGCCTTCCACCGCTCTCCCGTCCTCTCCCCATACGCGGCCAGATACCGGCCTCCGGTCTCGGCGGTCACCCCGAGACGAGCGTGGAGCTGACGGGACAGATACTGAGCCCCGAGGGCGGATCCCTCCAGGACGTAGAGGCATCCGATGGCCCGGCCCGGGCTGTTCACAAATGAGAAATCGGGAACGGCGATCTCGTCTGTCGGCGCCGGCTCTGTGCCAAGCTGCCGGAGATCATCCGCAATCCAGCTTGCACGACGGCGCACTCCCGCAGTGGCGTCTGCCGACAACTGCGCATCGACGGCCTGATCGGCAGCGCGAACCAGGATCTCCATCGCGCGGAGCAGCCGCGCATAGTTCTCCCGAGAGGCAAAGGCCTCCCCCCAGGGGAACGCCGCTTCCAGCCGCTCGTGACGATCGTGAGTGGCATCCCGCAACGCGGACATCGGCGTCCGCTTCGATTCTGAGTTCTCTTTCGACATGCGTGCAGACCAGGCTTGGCTTCCAAGGCGAGGTCCCACATTGATGAGGCGCGGAATTCTTCGACCCTCCGGACGGGAAGTCAATATGCGATCGACTCGCTCTCCGACCGCAGCGGGTCGCGGGATCGGACGGATCTTAACAAGCGGCCGAGCGGAGGGTGATCACCGAGTCGGGCGTACAAGAACGCTTGCCCGGCTCTTCGAGGGAAGCGCCTCCAGCGAGGGAAGGCGAAGGTCCCTGCCCCCGCGTCAGGCTGAATCCGGCTCAGCGCTCAGCAGCGTTCGGGGTGTCGATCCGACTTTGTTCAACCGGAGCGGGGCCCCGCACTGGCGGCTGCGTCGGCACTCCCTGGTAGAGAGGCAGGTAGCGGTAGTAGACCTCGAGACACATCGTGGCCATCGCCGTCGAGTAGATCCGGCCCCCCGATCCACCCCACCGGTCCCGCGGCTCCCAGCTACCGGCGTTCAGCCCCGTCTTGAGCTGCTCCGACACGAGGATGTCCCGCATCGCGCCGTTCCACTGCCCCCACGACTCGCCCCCATGCTGGAACATCGCCAGCGTCCCGTAGTACCAGTAGTACAGGTTGTACTTCTCCCGGTTCGGCAACGACGTCGACAACAGACCGATCGCCTCCTGGCATGCCGGGTTCGTCCGCCGCATCCCGAGCATCTGCTTGCAGAAGAGCGCCTCCGCCGTCATCGCCGGCGTCACCTGGTCCCCCTGCCGATACGCTGCCAGGCCCCCCTGCTTCCCGACACTCCGGGACTGAAGGAACTGGATCATCCGGGTCTTCGCATCACTCGGGATCGCCACTCCCGCCGCCTCGGCACTCCGGAGCGACATCAGCTGCCAGCCGAACATGCTCATGTCCCCGTCCGGCTGCCCCTTGAGATACCGCCACCCGCCATCGGCGAGCTGCGAATCGAGCGTGTACTGGACCGCCTTCGCCAGCGGACCACGGAGCCACGCGTTCGCCTGCTTGTCCTCCGACAGGGCATACGCTTCCGCCAGCGCGAACGTCGCCATCCCGTGGCAGTACATCGCGCAATACTCCGAGGCATTCCGGCCGAGGAAGCCATCCCCCCGCTGCCCCGCTGCCAGCCACCGCAGACCGCGGGTCACCGTGTCCCGATGCGGTCCCTGCTCCGTCGTGTTCATCTTTCCGAGGTAGGACAGCACCGCGAGCGCCGTCACACCGACATCGGCATCCCGTCCGACGTTCTGCCGGTCGATCCCCTCTTCGTCGATCTTCGTCTTCCCCGCTCCGTGGTCCTCGGCGTCCCAGTAACCGTCGGGATGCTGCGCACTGGCCAGGAACTTCAGGCTCAGGTCGACCGCCGCCTCGCTGGAGTCGGAGCCGCCGAACTCGGCGACCGCCTTGTCCCGCTGGTCCTTCGTCCGAAGCTGATACGCCGCGGGGGTCTTGCCGGTCCCCGCCGAGGCCGGACTCAAGGGATCCAGCCGGAGCGCGGGGGCCGACGGCGTCAGCGACGGCAATCCGTCGATTCGCGCGAGCCCACCGTCACCACGCCGCGGACGGTCACCCGTTCCTCCCGGCTCGCCGGCACTCCGGAAGCGCTCGGGCGAATCGCCGCCGGTCTCCGAGCTGCTGCCGCCCGGTCCCGCGGTTCGTCCTGCTCCTCCCATACCGAGCCGGGCGATCGATGGCGAGACCGCCGGAGTCGCCGGACCAGGATTCCGCTGCGGCGCCGCAACACCGTTCTCCGTCGTTTCGAGCAGAGCGGCAGGGGCGGGAGACGCGGAAGAGCCCGGCTGACGTCCGGGGACATCACTCGGGGTCGGAACCGGCGCGACGGGACGAGGTGCCCCTCCCGTGGGACCGAGGCTCGCCAGATCCTGCGACGGATCGAAGTCGGGAGCCGGCCGCGCCGGGGTGGAGTCATTGCGAGGTTCGGGACGCTGCATCTCGAGGCCGGTCCCCGCCGGCACGCCGGCCAGCGGTTCGCGCGAGAGGGCGTTCGGAGGCTTGTACTCCGGGCGGGCTTCGGCAGCGACGGATTCCGTCGGGAGCGCGATGGCGGGTTTGGCGATGCTGGCCGCTTCGATCGAGGTCGTGGGGACCGTCGGCTGCGCCGCGGCCGGAAGCGGGACCGACAGCGAGTCGCGGGGGGCGAGCATCGCCAGATCCGAGGTGGTTCGCTCCGGGGGAGCGGCCGGCTCCGGGCGGGTCAGCTCGACCGCCGCGCGGGTCGTCACACTCGAAGCCGAGGAGGCGACCCGGTCCCACACCGGCTGGTTGCCGCCCGGACGGACCGGCGACGGGCCTCCCGGCTCGGGCTGCGTCATCACCTGGGCAAAGTGCTCATGGTCGCGCGACGCGGCAAAGAAGATCCGCTGCCGGTACTCCGGAATCAGGGCGATGATCCCCAGCGCGAAGGAGGCATGGACGGCGAGCGAGAAGAACAGCGCCTTGGACGAGGTGCCGCGATCCCCCCAGCGGGTCCCGAGCATCGTGATCAGGTGCGCCGATGCCAGCACGAATCCCAGACAAAGCAGCAGCACCAGGGCAGGCTGAAGGACGGCCACCACGAGTTCGACGAGGTGCCACCGCTGGGCCGAAAGTTCGATGAGCGCCGGCATCAGCCCGGCCCCCCGATCCGCGGGCGCGCGGGGAGGTGGTCAATGGCGGCGGTCGATCCTTCAGGGGACATGGTCGATTCGCCTCTCCTGAGGCATGGCGGCAAGCCGGTTGATCAGCGGCAGAAAGTATACCCCGGCCGGGAGATTGAGTTGAGAGGAGTCCTGAAGAGGGAGAAACGGCTCCCTTGCGGATCGGATCAACACATTCCCCGGCGAGACAAAAACTTGCGGCGAGAAATGAAACAAGGCCCGGGAATCCCCGAGCCTTGTCGCTGCTGATCGCCGCGTTCAGCGGCCGGGACGGGCCGCCGGACAGGTCTAGAGCATTCTGCTCTACCGTGTGCAGGCGGATGGAGGCCGAACGTAGGGAAACTCTTAGGTTCCGCCTGCGAGACCGCTGTGCACAAATTCCAAAATTGCACTAGCGGGGGGGGAGAACGGGGCCGCCCCCCTGCATGTAGCGGAGCAGTTCCAGCTTCTGGGCGGCAGGAGCCGTCGCGTGCGTCTCGATCGGATAGTTCGGAGCCACGTACTGCGGTCCGATCGCCTGCTGGGGGATCGTCTGCTGGTACGAGGTCGGAGCGACCGGACTTACAAACACCGGCTGGTTGTATGGCGCGGCGCCGAACTGGGCCTGCTCGAACGTCACTCCCCCCAGCGTGCTGGCGCCGTTGAGCTGCTTCTGCGCTTCGAGCTGAGCCTGGAGCTCCGCAAGCTGCCGCTCCATGCGGGCCCGCTCGGACTCACTCACGCCGTAGGCTCCCGGCGGGGTCGGCGGAGAGAGGAACTGGTTCGACCGGTTCAGGTTGGCCTGCTGGGCGTAGCGGTGCCACCACTGCTGCGAGTAGGGCATCGTCGTCGGAAGTCCCGCTCCCGCGGCGGTCTGCGCCTGGCCGTAGACGTGGTGGTAGTTGTACGGGCGGAACGAGTGGTAGCCGTGATAATACGGCATCTCGCTCACCCACCCGTGCTTCCACTTGTCCTGATCATCGTAGGGATACAGCGGCTCGCTGCTCCCCACCGATGCGGGCCCGACATAGTCCTGGGCCAGGGATGTCCCCGTGAGCCAGGCCAACAGCAATGCGACACTCGCTCCCTTGGCCATCCTGCGCCTCCTTCGGTAGGGCCGCATTCGACGAGACCGCCGGCGCCCCATGATACCGGGACGGACATCACCTGTGCGTCCCGAAAAACTCCGTTATCCATCGAGAGAGATCGGCGCCGCGGTTTTCGTCTCGCAAATGAAACCTGTGCGAGAAGTCCGCAAAACCGGATCAAGGGGTGGGAATCCACTACAGACGCGGGTTTTTCCGGGGAGGCCTATACACAACGGTCCAGCCGGCTACATAAACTTTGCGGTGGGAACGTCGCTCTCACCTGTCCGGGAGCCGTTCGAATTTCGACAGTTCCGAGGAAAGCGTCATGGTTCGTCTCGGCCGCAGCGGCCTCGCCGCCGCCCTGTTTCTCCTGTGTGGTGCGGCGTCGTTCGCCCAGGCTCCCCTGGTCTTTGCGGGCCCCGAGCCGACTCCCGCCCTCGACGCGGCTCCGATGGGGACCCTCCCGCCTCCCCCGCCTCCGGCCCCCGCGGCCGGACTCGCTCCGACTCCCGCCGTGACCCCGACGCCCGATCCGGCTCCGCAGCCCGCCGTGGGTACGATCGCTGCGCCGCAGGCCGCCTGCTGCGGTGCGACGGCCGCCGTCGCCGCTTCGGGCTGCTGCCAGGCAGCGGCTCCCGCCCCGGTCGCTCCCTGCTGTGCTGCCGCTCCGGTGGCCGCCTGCGGGTGTGCAGCGGGTGGAGCGGCCAGTTTTGCCGCCTTCGCTCCCGCCCAGATGTTCCCCGGCGGCCCGAACGCCGGCGGAGCCTGCTGCGGCGGCTCCCCCCGTCAGATGGGTGTCCTCGCCGCTCCCGGTTATGGTGCGGTCGACGCCTACTACGGCCCGGTCGGCGCCAACTACGGTGCCGGTGCCGGTGCCGGACTCAACACCGCGATCTATGCCGGCGGATACGCCACGGCAGGCTACGGCTCGGCGGTCTCGGGCGCCTGGCCGACCAACTACGGCTACAACACCGGGGCTCAGGCCTACGCCGGGTTCCCGATCGGTTATGCCGCCGGAGGAACCGCTGGCGAGCACATCCGGAACCCCTTCTACAACGACCGTCGCCCCTGGTACTCGCCGGGATCCGGCGCCAGAACTGTTTCGATCGTTTGGTAGAGTCTCTGCCGTCGACGCAGACCGCCACGGTCAATCTGCAGCTTGATCAACACAACCGGTTGGACGCACAGCACGTTGCGTCCAAACCGGTTTTTTGTTTGGCAGACTTTAACGGTTGCGGAAACTCTGCCGACCGTGCGGCCGTTACCACCCCGTGAAGGAGGGGCTATCGCATTCACTCTGTCCGCCTACCTTCATCCCGAAGTGCGAGAAACTCGCAGTCGATACGTCAGAGGACTGAATCTCTGGAGAGTGCGGTCAACCGACCATGCGGAGCCTGGGGCTGCAGGATGCAGCAAAGGGCGAATTGGTTGACCGCGAGAGTTCCTCGTCACGGACGACAGGAGAAGACAGGATGTCGGCCAGTCAGACCAATGGCGCTGCCGCCGGTCGCGAAGCCTCAAGCGACCTTTGTGGCACGGTGCGCCGCCGGATTTGGCAGTCCTGCCTGGCGTCGCTCGTCGCCAGTGCTCCCTTGTCGGCTTGGGCTCAGCCGACTCCCGACCCGGTGCTGGCGCCGATCCCCGGCCAGCCGGTTCCGATGCTGAACCCGGCTCCCGTGCAGGCGATTCCCGGCCCGGGCGCTGTCGACGGCTCGTATTTCGGGCCGCCGGCCACGACGCAGCCCGGGGCGGTCTATTCGGCTCCCACCCCCAGCATCCCGCCGGGGAGCCCGACGAGCACCAACCAGTCGGTCCCGATCCGCCCCTTCGCGCCGACCGGCCCGTTCGATCCCCGGCCCCCGATGGACCGCCGGATCACGGGGATGCCGACCAACTCGCAGAAGCTCGAGGTCATCCACCACCGCAGCCAGCTTGTCCTGACCAAGGACGCGGTCGTCCGGATGGCCTGGTCCGACCCGACGATCATCGACATCGTCCAGTTCAGCGAGAAGGAGTTCTCGATCCTCGGGACCCGGATGGGGACCACGGACCTCTGGCTCTGGTTCAAGGACAATCCCGAACCGCTGATGTACACGCTCACGGTCGTCCGCGACCCGAGCCTCGATGACCGGCGCCGGATCGACTACGGCCGGATCGAGCGGAAGATCGCCCTGCTGTATCCCAACAGCAAGGTCTACCTGATCCCGCTGTCGTACAAGATCATCGTCCGCGGCCAGGCCAAGGACGCCGAAGAAGCCTCGAACATCATGAACGTCATCCGCGGCGAAGTCATCGCCGAGGAAGGACGGCTCGGCATGGGCAACGCGTACGGCTTCGGCAACGGGGTCGCCTCGGGTGCCGACTTCGCCGGCGGTGGTGGAGGAGGAGGGGGAGACGCCCTCGGCGGATTTGCCGGCGGCGGAGGAGGACGGGGGAACAACGACTTCTACTCCGGCTTCCTGATCAACGAGCTCCACGTTCCGGGTGAATTCCAGATCCAGGTCCGGGTCCGGATCGCGGAAGTCCGCCGGTCGATGCTGCGTCGCTGGGGGATGAACATCAACGTCCTGTTCGACAACGCCCGGCACGCCATCACGTCGAGCATGGGGGCCGTCCCGATCCTGTCGGGGGTCTTCGAGAACGGCGAGATCACCGTCCTGATCGACGCCCTCCACCAGAACGGGTCCGCCCGGGTGCTGGAAGACGCGACGGTCGTGACGCTGAGCGGCGAGCCCGCCGCCTTCCTCTCCGGGGGTGAGTTCGCCGTTCCGACGACGATTCTTGGCGGTGGAGCGGTCGGTGCCGCCACCACCTCCTTCCGCGGCTTCGGGACCTCGGTCATCGCGACGCCGACGGTCGTCGACGACGACCTGATCCGGATGCAGATCATCCCCGAGCTCAGCTCGCTCAACTCGGGCAACTCGGTCAACGGAATCTTCGGCCTCAACGTCAGCCGCGTGCAGACGCGGGTCGAGCTCCGCGAGGGGCAGTCGATCGTCCTCGGCGGTTTGTTCAGCCGGGCCGAAAAGAGCGAGAACAGCCGCATCCCGCTGCTGGGAGAGATCCCGGTCATCGGCTCGTACCTGTTCAACTCCAAGCGGGCAACCGAAGACGAGGCGGAGCTCCTCATCATCGTGACGCCTGAACTCGTCCGGCCGATGGACGCCGACCAGGTCCCGCCGCTCCCCGGCTTCTACATCACGCATCCGGACGACATCGACTTCTGCCACTTCAACCGGATCGAAGGGAATCCCGACCTGTCGCACTACCAGCTCCTGCCGTTCGGCAACGGCAACGGGACGGGACAGAACGTGGGATACAACTTCTACCAGCCGAACCCGCAGAACGCGCAGCTCTCCCCGCCGGCCAACGGCTCGATGGGACCGGGCGGCCTTCCGGGGAACGGACAGCAGGGACCCTACGCACCGACCTACGGACAGCAGGCGCCTTATGGCCAGCCGGCTCCCTACGGAGCTCCTGCCGCCGGTCCGTATCCGCAGGCGGCTCCGCAGTACGGCCCGGCTCCGGGATATGGGGCTCCCAACTACGGGGCTCCTGTCCAACCGCAGTACGGACCGCAGCCGACGCCGGCGGTCTCGAACAGCCCGATCTCCTCCGGCAACGGCCGGTCGAATCCGCAGGTCGTTCCGCAACCCCAGCCGGGGCCGGCGATCCAGCAGACTTCGGGGACCGCTCCCCGGGCCGTTCGCCGATAGATCCGTCACGACAGATGACCTGCCGTCCGTATCCCGGACGGTTTTCCGAACACCTTCCGCGGACCGCCCCAGGGATCTCCCCGCGGTCCGATTTCCGACACGAGGCACTCGATGTCCAAGACCTGGAAAGCCGCCACGCTCGGGGCCGTCATGGCCTCCGCGTTCGGAGTCTCCGGCTGCAATCATCACGGAGCCTGGTGCCGACCGAAGGCCTGCCCCCCGCCGGCCAGCGAGCCGTGCGCCTGCGAGACGCCGTGCGAGCCTGCCTGTGGTCCCGAATGCGGGACGGAGTGCGGCGACTGCAACCAGAAGTGCCACGGGGCGTGCCTCGACAACTGGTTCCTGCACTGCTTCGCCAAGCTGCACCGGCGGTCGGGAGCGATTCCTGACACGCTGCCGCTCGGCAGCACCGTCCGCTCGCACTACCAGGTGATGCAGACGAACGCCGAAGCGACCGACTTCATCTTCCACCAGCACGACTTCGTGGGGGAGACAGCGGAGCTGACGAGCGACGGCAAAGACAAGCTGATGGAGATCCACGCCCGGATGAACGCCCAGCCGTTCCCGGTGCTGGTCGAGCGGACGACGAACAACGCCGACCCCGAGCTCGACGCTCTCCGCCGGAACCTGATCGCCCAGATCCTGACCGACTTCGGGCATTACGACGCCCAGCAGCGGACGGTCGTTTCGACGCCGTACGGTCCGGGTTACAACTCGAACCAGGCTGAGCAGACCTACGCCCGGCATGTGTTTACGGGGACGAACCAGAACAACAACAACGGCGGCAACTTCAACGGCGGCGGTGGCGGAGGGGGCGGCTTCTACTAACCGTTTCGTGACGGCTTAAAAGAACGAGGACGGTCCTTTGGACCGTCCTCGTTGCGTTTCAGGTCAAACGACTCCGCTTACGGCAGAGCGATGGTCTTGAGCGTGATGGGGCCGTTCTGCTCCGCCTGGAGCAGCACGACCGCGGTCGAGTCGTTCACCTTGTCAAGCTGCACGACCCCCTTGAGGTCGGCGATCGTCTCGTACTTCTGGCCGGCGACGCCGCCGTCGCGGACCGGCTCGGTGATCCCGACTTCCCGTTCGAGGTCATCCGTGCTGACCTTCATGACCCCCCGGGCGCTGTTGGTGAGCAGGAGGAAATCCTTGCCATCCTTCTTGTAGGCGATCATGTCGAGCGGGCGGTTCCGGTTGCCGAGCTCGGCGACGGTCGTCCCTTTGACCTTCTCCTTGTTCTCGCCCGAGGAGACCGCCTTCACCGGGAACCGGACGAGGGGGGTGCAGACAAACCCCGCCAGAACGTGCGGCTGGCCGTCGATCACGAACGGGACGAAGGTCCGGATCGGAGCCATGCTTTCGATCTGGCCGTGAGCGCCGTGATAGATCTCGAGATTGACTTCCTTGTCCTTCTGTCCGAACGGGAACAGGAACGACCGGACCGCGGAGCCGTCCTTCGAAAGCCCGGAGACGATCACCTGGCCTTCGACGAACGCGAGGTCGGTGATCGAGTCGTTCCGCGGATTGCCGCGGCGGCGCCCCTGTGCAACCTCGCCGTCGGCCGGAGGATTCGAGAGCTCGCTCTTCGAGAACGCGATCTTGTCGAGGGCGACGAGGCTCGCCTTACCGGAGCCGTCGATCTTGGCGATCCCGGGCTTTCCGCCGGCAGCGACCGACAGGTAGATGTTCCCGCTCTTGGGGTTCACGGCGAGGTCGTTGATCGTGAGGCTGCCGGCATCGACACCGAACAGCTTGGCGAGTTCGGCGCCGACTCCGTCGACGGTCCGGTCGGCCGGCTTGTCGGCCGCGGCCTTGTCGCCGGTCTGGATCGCCACGACTGCGGCCGCCTTGGTGTCGCCGATGAACAGGATTCCATCCGGGCCGATAGCCAGCGGACCGGCCGACTGGAGGTTCGGGTTCCCCTCGGTGAGGCCATAGATGTCCGCCGCCGAGGCGACGCCGGTGGTGATCAGGGCCGCGGCCGCAGCCCCCCGGAAGACTCGTGACATGAGCGACATAACTTCTCCTTCAACAACAAGACTGTGGGAGGAAGCGTGCCGAAGAACACGCAGCGGCGGAGGGGAGGATCGTACCCCTCCCCGCGAGCGGCCGACAAGGAAGCGGCGCAGCATCCCGCCGTGAAAGCAGGACTTGTTTTTTGATGAAGCCTGAGGCTCTCGATCAGCGAGCATTCAGCCCGCGAGGATTTCGCAGACCAGCGACTCCGACACGCCGTCCACGAGTTCGACATGCCCCATCCGGGTCGGCAGCACGAACCGGAGTTTGCCCGCTTCGGACTTCTTGTCGAGCCGCATCCGCGCCAGGAGTTCCTCCGCCGGCCACTTCCCGGTCGGAAGCTCAATCGGCAGGTGAAGCCCCTTCAGCAGCGCGACCTGCCGGGTGGTCATCTCCGTCGGAATGCGGCCGAGCCGTTCCGCCAGCCGGCTCGCGGAGACCATGCCGATAGCGACCGCTTCGCCGTGCAGCAGCTGGCCATACCCGGCCAGCGACTCGTAGGCGTGTCCGAAGGTGTGGCCATAGTTGAGGACCGCCCGCAGGCCGGTCCGCTCGAACTCGTCCTGCTCGACGACGTCCGCTTTGAGACGGCAGCTCCGGGCGATGGCGTGCCGCAGCGCAGCGGGATCGCGGCGGTTCAGTGCGTCGACGTTCTGCTCCAGCCAGTCAAAGAACCCGGCGTCGAGGATCACGCCGTACTTCACCACCTCGGCCAGCCCCGCGCGGTACTCCCGGTCAGGGAGAGTCGCGAGGACCGCGGTATCGATCAGGACCCCCAGCGGCTGGTGGAATGATCCGATCAGGTTCTTCGCCTGCGGATGATTCACGCCGGTCTTGCCGCCGACCGAGCTGTCGACGTCCGCCAGCAGCGTCGTAGGGCACTGGATGAACGGGAGCCCGCGGTTGTAGGTCGCGGCGACGAAGCCGGCGAGGTCGCCGACGACCCCGCCCCCGACGGCGAACACGACCGCCCGGCGGTCGGCCCGCAGGTCGACGAGCCGGTCGTAGCACTTACTCACCACTTCGAGCCGCTTGGTCGGTTCCCCCGGTTCGACAGTGATCTCGGCGGTCTCCCATCCGGCGGCCTTCAGGCTCGCCAGGACTCCCTCGGCATGCCGGGCGACGTTCCGGTCGGTGACGACGATCCCCTGCCGGGTCCCCCGGCGGCCGTTCCGGGCCACCCACGGGGCGACATGGTCCGCCGCCGCGGGGAGCAGCCCGTCCCCGATGAGGATCTCGTAGCTCCGCTCACCAAGGGCAACGGAAACGGTCGTGAGAGAGTCGGCGGACACGGAGTTGATGATCGGGTTGGAAGGAGGATGCGTCGAGACTCAGCGAAACGGGCCAGATCGGCGGATCCGTCCGGGATCGGCTAGCGCCCCGGGAGACGGCAGCAGGTCGGACTGCAGGGAGGCGCACTGGAGGGAGGGCAGCTCGAGCCCATGACCGGGAGGCTGCTTCCCATGTGGGCCGCCGCAGGAGCGCTCAGGAGTTTTTCGAGCTTCCGTCCGTGGCAGGAGGGACATTCGATCGTCTCGCCGGCGCGGACGAGCTGCTCGAACTCGTGCTCGCAGGCGTCACAGCGGTATTCGAAAAGGGGCATGCAGGGACTCAGCTCTCTCGTTCAGCGTTCTTTCGTTCAGCGGATCCGGCGAAACGCCCATCCTAGCGTCCCGGATAGCGGGATGCTCACCCGGGAAACGCCCGCATGGCACAGGCGGCCGCCCCGAGGAATCCGGCGTCGCCGCCGAGGACGGCATAGTCGATGATCGTCCGCTCCGCGGGGATCGGGAACGCCCGGGCCCTGACCTCTTCCTTGACCTTGGCGAGGAACCGCCGGCCGAGGTCGCTGTTGTTCTGGTCGAACGTCATCGCCCCGCCGAACAGGACCATCGCCGGGTTCAAGATGTGCATGATGTTGACGGTCCCGATCGCCAGATACCGGGCGGTCTCGAGGATCAGCCGGTCCGCCAGTTCGTCCCCCGCCTTCGCCTCTTCGGCAATGACGATCGGCGTCAGGGCCTCCCCCCGGGCTTCCCGTTCGTGCAGGCTCGAGCGGGCTCCGGAGGCGAGCGCCTCCCGGCAGCGGCGCATCAGGCCCCGCGCCCCCGCGTAGAGTTCGAGCGCCCCGTGGATGCCGAACTCCGACCGGGGTCCCCCCTCCTGCTGGATGATCATGTAGCCGCATTCCGCGGCGTGCGAGTGAGCCCCTTCCCAGACCTTGCCATTGAGGACGATCCCGCCGCCGATCCCCGTCCCGAGTGTCCAGAACATGACGCTGTCCACTCCCTTGGCCCGGCCGAGCCAGGCTTCTCCCATCGCGGCGGCGTTGGCGTCGTTCTGAAGGACCGCCGGCAGCCCGAACCGCTTCGAGACGAGTTCGACGATCGGCAGGTTGTCCCAGCCCGGAAGATTGAACGGCTGGAAGATCACCCCGCCCGGGATGTCCATCGTCCCGGGTGCGGCGATGCCGATCGCCCGGATCGTGTCCCGGGCCCGGCTCTCCGCCATGATCCGGTCCATGACGGCGTAGAGGTGAACCAGCCCTTCCTCGCGTCCGCAGTCGAGGCAGACGGGGTAAACATCGTTCGTGACGATCTGGCCCGAGGCGGTCACAACCCCCGCCTTGATGTTCGTCCCCCCGATATCGATCCCTACGTAGCACGCCTGATCACTCACCGGCACCTCCCGTCGAAGCCGGAGTATAGGGGGGAGGGCCAACGACCGGCTACGGGGCGGAATCGCTTGAGGCGAGGTCGGTCGCTCTCCCTGCGCTCGGGAATGGATCGGGTGACTGATCCGGGGATGACGGGAGGTGGCGGCAAGGCTGCGCCGCCCCGGAAACCGGCAGGAGCGGTCCCCATTGCGACCCCTCATGCCGTGCCCCTATCATTCCGGCCCGTTTTTTCGCCGGGAGGCGGCCGCCACGAACCTTGGGCTCGGGCGACCTGTCTTTCCCCGAAGCGATTGCCAGACCTCACTTTACAGATCGATTGCCGTGCTTCGGACTCATACCTGCGGTGAACTCCGTCCCACCCACGCCGACCAGACCGTGACCCTCTGCGGCTGGGTCGACAAGTACCGCGACCACGCCGGGATCGTGTTCATCGATCTCCGCGACCGGTACGGCAAGACGCAGGCCAAGTTCGACCTCGCCGACTCGTCCGACATCCAGCAGCTCGCCCGCGGCCTGCGGTACGAGGACGTGATCCAGGTCACCGGCAAGGTGGTGAAGCGGCCGGAAGGGCTCTCGAACCCGAAGCTCGCCACGGGGGATATCGAGATCCTCGTGAGCCAGCTGACGCTCCTTAACAAGAGCAAGACGCCGCCGTTCGAGCCGGAAGGGCAGTCGGTCCCTAACGAAGAGATCCGCCTGACGCACCGGTACATCGACCTCCGCCGGCCGTCGATCCAGCAGAACCTGATCCTGCGGCACCGGCTCACCATGGCCGTCCGCGAATACTTCGACAAGCTCGGGTTCCTCGAGATCGAGACCCCGATGCTCGGCAAGAGCACTCCCGAAGGGGCCCGCGACTACCTCGTCCCGAGCCGCGTCCATGAAGGGCAGTTCTACGCCCTGCCGCAGTCGCCGCAGCTCTACAAGCAGCTGCTGATGGTCGGCGGGATGGACCGCTACTTCCAGATCGCCCGCTGCTTCCGCGACGAAGACTTGCGTGCGGACCGCCAGCCCGAGTTCACGCAGATCGACGTCGAAATGGCGTTCGTCGAGCGGGACGACATCCTGAACACGATCGACGGCCTCGTGGCCGAGATGACGCTGCAGCTCCGGGGGGAGAAGGTCGAGCTGCCGCTGAAGCGGCTGACTCACCACGAGTGCATGGAGAAGTACGGCAGCGACAAGCCCGACCTGCGGTTCGGCCTGCAGATCGTCGACATCGCCGAGATCGCGGCGGAGTGCGAGTTCGGCGTCTTCAAGCAGACGATCGCCGCCGGCAACCGGGTCCGGGGGATCAACGCCAAGGGGGCCGCGGACAAGTACAGCCGCAAGATGCTCGATGTCGACATGAAGAACCTCGTCGCCGACTACGGCGCCAAGGGACTGGCCTACTTCAAGGTCGCCGGGGGCAAGCTCGAATCGTCGATCGCCAAGTTCTTCACCGAAGAGCAGCAGCGGGCGATCGTCCAGAAGTTCGAGGGTGAGGACGGCGACCTGCTGCTGTTCGTCGCCGACACCTCCAAGGTGTCGAGCGCGGCGCTGGCGGCGGTCCGGAACAAGCTCGGCCGCGAGCTCAATCTCTATGACCCGAAGTCGATGCAGACCTTCTGGGTGATCGACTTCCCGATGTTCACGTGGAACGCCGAAGAGAACAAATGGGACGCGGAGCATCACCCGTTCTGCGCGATCCATCCGGAGGACGTCGAATACCTGCAGACCGATCCCGGCAAGGTGCGGGCGAACTCGTACGACCTGGTCTGCAACGGTTACGAGGCGGCGAGCGGAAGCGTTCGTGTCCATGACTCGAAGACGCAGGCCCGGATTTTCGAACTCCTCAACATCAAGGAAGAAGAGGCCGAGAAGCGGTTCGGGTTCTTCCTCGACGCTCTCCGATACGGGGCTCCGCCGCACGCCGGTGTGGCTTTGGGTCTCGACCGGTGGGTGATGCTGTTCACCGGTGGGGAGAACATCCGGGACGTGATCGCCTTCCCGAAGACGCAGAAGGCAGCGGACATGATGTCCGGGGCTCCGAGCGAAGTCGACTTCAAGCAGCTCCGCGACCTGCGAATCAAGATCGACGTTCCGAAGTAGAAAAGCCTCTGTTTGGGTGCAGGGCGAGAGCCCTGCCCGCCGGAGGCATTTCCGTACAGAAAACCGTACATGCGTCGCTGTGCGCAGTTCCTGTCACGGTTGATCCAGGAACGTCTCCACTGTCGACGTTTCCGCTGCAGCGAGCGCAGAACGTCGCTCCGGTGCGCCGCCCAGCAGCACGGCGAACTCCCGTTCGAGGCGGCTGGTCAGGTCCGCCAGGTCGAGCGAGTGGCCACTCAACTCGGCAATCCCGGGGAACTCGGGCGCGTCCGGCGAGCGTTCGAGCAGCAGGGCCCCGTGCTGCAGGATCGCACCGCGGCGGCGGCGCTGGGCGCTGCCGAGGATCTTGTGCGGCCCCATGACGATGTCCCGCGGATCTCCGCGCCCGAAGCAGAGAAACGGCTCCGGCCCCGACAGCGCCTCTCCCCGCATCCGGGAGGTCACCCCGAGCTCCGCCAGAACGGCGATGATCCGCTCGTGGACGATGCTGTAGAGCCCGGTCGGATCGGCGGCGAGGGTGTGTGTCCCCGGGATCGCAAAGGAGTAGGTCAGCTCCCGGTCATGCAGGATCGCTCCCCCGCCCGAGAGCCGGCGGACCCGCGGCAGGGCAGCGAACCGGTCGGTCACGGCCGGGTCGTCGAGCTTCTGAAAATGGCCGAGCGAGACAGTCGGGACTTCCCAGCGATAGAGCCGGGCGGCGGTCTGTTCGGCGTGCAGGGCCCGGTCGAGGAGCCAGGCATCGACCGCCATGTTCCACGCGCCGCTCCGGGGCTCCGGTTCGATCAGCAGCCACGCGCTCACGAGCGGACCTCGATGTCGATCCAGGTCTCGAACGTCACCCCGGGATCGAGAACGTCCCAGCCGGCGTCGACCCCCTGGGCCTCGAGATTGATCGCGTTCGTCGTGCAGGTGTAAGGCTCGAGGCAGACGACATGCGGCCGGGGGGGCGGGGTGAAGACGACAAGCTCGCGGAACTCGATGCCGAACGACTGGATCATCGTGAGCCCGGACGCCTCATCGCGGATCACGCACTCGTGGTGGTTCCGCTCCGGAACGAGTTTCGTGTAAACGTCGTCGAGCGCCACGCTGCCGTGGCGGATCCCGCGGGTGATGTCCCCCTCCGGGGCGGAAGCGACCGGGGTTCCGGACGGGAGGTTGTTCTCAAGCGGCCACTGCTCATGGGCCGCGGCGCGGTAGACGCACTTGGCGGGATCGCCCGAGCTGCCGATCGGCATACGGAAGTAGGGATGCGTCCCGAATCCCCAAGGGAGCGGCTTCGTGTCGGGATTCGTAACCTGGATCATGCTGTGGAGCCGGGCCCCGGCCACCTCGTAGCGGACCTCGATCAGAAAGTCGGCCGGCCAGCATGGGAGCCGGTCGGGAGCATCGACACTGAGCTGGAACGTGCCGGTCGCCGACGAGGCGTCCCGCTGTGTGACGCGCCACGCCCGGTCGAGACAGAAGCCGTGGATCGCGTCGGGGCGACCCGGGGGGAGCGGAAGCTGGTACTCCCGTCCCTCCCAGCGGTAGTGACCGGCGGCGATCCGGTTCGGGAACGGGAACAGGATCGGAATCCCGCTCCCGCTCGGCCGGCTCGTCCCTTCGAGGAAATCCGGCAGCGAGTCGAGGACGTCGACCGTCTGGCCGCCGACGCAGCTCTCGAACCGGTAGCAGTTGAAGCCGAGGTGCGGCGCGATCCAGGCGGCTGAGCCGGAGGCGGGATCACGGATCTCGATGGGAGCGGTCATGGCGACCTCAGGGCGGAATCAGGTTAAACACCAAGACACCGAGGAATCACAAAGGGCTCCAAGAGTTTCGAATCCTGAGCGACCAGCCTCTTCAGAGAGGATGATTGCTGAATCCTTTGTGCCCTTGGTGCGATCTTTGTGCCTTGGTGTTTAACTCTTCAGAGTCTTCATCACAGCGGCTTGATGCGGATGTTCCGCCAGGCGACTTCGTACGGTCCCTGCCCCTTGCCGATGCCGTGGACCTGGAGGCCGATGAAGCCCTTGGGGTGGGTCTTGTAGATCTCTTCGTGGGTCAACTTGATGATGTGCTCGCCGTTGATCCACGTTTCGATCGTCGGTCCTTTGGCGACGACGCGGTACTTGTTCCACTCCCCGTCCTTGATGTGCTTGTGGAACTTGCGGTCCTCATCCTTCACGAGCCAGCCGAACTTCGTCGACTCGCCGTAGATGTAGCCCGCCTCGGGAGCCGGGTTGTCGCTCGCCTCGATCTCGACCTGCGGTCCGTTGACGCGGCCGTCGTTGGTGCCGCCGACGGTCTGCGAGCGGATCTGGACGCCGGAGTTCAGCTCCTTGTCGCACTTCACTTCGAACTCGAGTTCGAAGTCGCCGTAGTCCTTGGTGGTGCAGAGGAAGGAGTTCGGGCTCCCTTCGTTCGTCTTGCCGACGATCGTCCCGTTCTCGATCCGGTAGGTGGCGGTCCCGTTCTTCTGGACCCAGCCGTCGAGATCCTTGCCATTGAACAGGGTGATCCAGCCGTCGTCCGCGGCGGCGAGCGGCAGCGCGATCGACAGAGCGATGAGAGCAGTCAGTGCGAGGCGTTTCATGGTGGGAGATTCGGTAGGGAGTGGTTGGTGATTTGTGGTGGGTCGCAGAAACAGAGACGACGCTCCCGTGACGGAGCTTCCAGGCCTTCAGCCCTCGGCCTCAGGCCTTCCGCCTCCTTAGCAGAACTCCTGCGTCGTCGGCTTGATCACGAGGTCGGGCACGTGCGCCCGCGGCGGGAGGGCGGCCACGGCGACGATCAGCGAGGCGATGTCTTCGGGCTGCAGGATCCGGGCGCGGTGTTCGGCCGAAACCGGAACCGGCCGGGCGTCGAGGATCGGCGTCTCGACTTCGCCGGGGTAGACGTTCGTGACGCGGATGCCGTTGTTCCGCTCTTCGAGAGCGACGCAGGTCCCCAGCGCCGTCATGGCGAATTTCGAGGCGCTGTAGGCGACGCCGCCGAGGGGGCTCGCCCGGAGGCCGGCGATCGACGAGATGTTGATGATCAGGCCGTCTTTGCGCTCCCGCATCTGGGGAAGGGCGTAGTGCATCGTGTTGTAGGCGCCGGTCACGTTGACCTGCATCAACTTGTCCCAGTCGGCCGGGTCGAGGGCCGCCATCGTCCGCTTCGGGACGTTGACTCCGGCGCTGTTGAGGAGGATGTCGATCTTCCCCAATTCCTTGGTCGCCCATTCCACGATCTTCCGGGCGCTCTCCCGCTCAGCGACGTCCCCGGCATGGCACAGGATGGCGGGCGAGCCTTTGAAACGGGCGGCCGCTTCGCGGAGCTTGTCTTCGCGGCGCCCGGTGATGGCGACGCGGCAACCCGCCTCGGCAAACGCCACGGCGCACCCGGCGCCGATTCCCGTCCCCCCGCCCGTGATCAGAACCGTCTTTCCTGCCAGTGACATCGATCCGCTTTCCGCGCTGAATGGATTTTTCGGACATTTGGCTGCTATCGCAGGCCGTTGATCTGCGTAGATGATGGACAACGGTCTGTCCGGTCACAACAGAACCGAGTGGCGAAGTGCCTCAGGCGACTGCCGGATGCTCGATCCTCCCCCAACACCGGAAACTCCCGGGCCGACCGATCCGCCCGAACGCTGCCATCCGAACTGGATGAGCCGTGGCGGTCCTCTGTTCCGATTCGGACTGCTGCTGGGAATCGCCGCGGCGATCCTCCTCGCCTCCGTCAGCCGCGGAGGGGTGACGTCGTTCTCCCCCTTCACGCTTCAGTACCAGTACCAGACCGAGCTGACGATTCTGTGGGGCGAGTTCCGGATCTACCGCTCACGCCCGGTGTTCGCGGCCCATCCGTTTCTGGAATCACTCCAGAGCGAGGGGCTCGTGACCGCGGTCGTCCCTGAGCGGGACCGGCAGGAGATCCTCAGCCACTGGAGTTACGCCTGGAAAGATGGGCATGGTTCGCTGTACCGACTGATTCGTCGGCATCGGACCGATCTTTTCGAATGGTCCAAGGCGAACCCGGAACTGGCGAAGCGCTATTGGACCGAGGGGTTCCGGTACCTGCGGTCGCACGATCAGAAGTCCATCTGCGTCGGGCAGGAGATTCTTCGACTGGGCCAGAGTTGCCAAAGCGTCGAGGAACTGGAAGATCGGATCACCGCCATCCGTAAGGAGGTGGATCAGTTGCTTCGATGATCCGGACACGATTCGCCACGCTCAGGCGATCGCCCCCGCCTCCATCACGCCACGGAAGATCACCCATGCGCCTGTGTCCTGACCTCAGAGGGGTCGCCCCTGTGTTCCATCGCTTCACATGGATTGCTTTTGTCTGGGGCGTGGTCGCGGCGGCTCCGAAGCCCGTGAATGCGGAACCGCTCCTGGCCGGCGTCGCCAAGGTCGACATCACGAACGTCGATGCCGGGCCGGTGAACGATCCGCTCTACGCCAAGGCCCTGGTCCTGAAGTCGGGCGACACGACCGCCGTGCTGGTCACCGTCGACGCGGTGGCGATCGGCGAGATCGGACCGATCAAGAGCGACTATCTCCCGAAGGTCCGGGAGGGATTGAAGGCCGACCTCGGCATCCCTCCCGGAAGCGTTCTCGTCAACGCGAGCCATTGCCATGGGATCGTCTGTTCCGATGTCGCCGAGCGGACGATCGCAGCGGTGAAAGCCGCCCACGCGAAGCTCGTTCCGGTGAAGGTTGGAGCCAGTGCCGGACACGAAGACCGGATCATGGAGAACCGCCGCCTCAAGCTGAAGAGCGGCAAAGTGGCGGACGTCCGGCACGCCTACGCCCTCCCGCCGGACGAGGAAGTGGCTGAGGTCGGGCCGGTCGATCCGCAGATCGGGATCCTCCGTCTCGATCGCGCCGACGCACCGGGAGGGACGCTGGCGGTCCTGTACAACTTCGCCTGCCACCCGATCCAGGGAGTGCCGAGCGGCGGCAACACAGCCGACCTGATCGGCTTCGCCTCGAAGGTCATCGAAGAGAATCTCGGCCCGGACTCGCTGGCCCTCTTCTTTCAGGGATGCGGCGGCGACATCAACCCGGCCCTCTACAAGGACGTCGAGAATCCGCGGAGCGGCGAGCCGCTCGGGAATCTGCTCGGCCTCAGCACGCTGCGGGACGCCAGGAAAATCGAGTGCCGCGCAGATAACCGCCTGGTTGTCCGGAGCGAGATGCTGACCCTGCCGCGCCGCGACCAGACCGAACGGATCGCCGCGCTCGAGGCGGAACAGCGGCGACTCCTTGCTTCGCTCCAGGGGACCAGCCTCAACTTCAAGACGTTCGTTCCACTCTACGTAAAGTACGGAGTCTCCGGTGACTTCCCGTCGTATTCTTCGCACCGCTACCTGCATGAACAGAAGCTCGGGCGGGAAGACCTCGCCAAGCTCGACGCCGACAACCGGCGGAACATGAAGGCGTACCTGCAGAACATCCAGACCATGGAGGAGCTGACGCGAGTCCAGACGAACCTCGCGCTCCTGCGGAAGCATCAGGCGAGCCTCATCGCCTCCGGCAAGCGGACCGTCGACGTCGAGCTGACCGGCCTGCGGGTCGGCGAGTGGACGCTGACGACGTTCCCCGGGGAGCTGACCGTCCAGATCGGGCTCAACATCAAGAAGCAGTTCCCGCAGTCGCGGACCTTCGTAGCGGGATACACGAACGGTTACATCTATTACGCCCCGACCGCCGAGCAACTGCAGAACCCCGGCAGCGCCCAGGAAGACTGCGACACGATCCTCGCCCCCGAGTGGCAGGCGATCTACGAGCCGAAGGCGGTCGAGATCCTCCGCGGGCTGTAGAGAGCGTCAGTCACTTCTTCGGACTGGCCGAGGTCAGTTCCAGGTCGATCGTGTTGGCCCCTTCGGCGACGTCCCGCTTCAGTTCCGATTTCTCGTTGTACTGACGGGGAACTTTCTCCGGGGTGTGCATCGACCGGCCGGTCTTGGGGTTCGTGACTTCCTCGCTGGTCGTCAGCCGGACGGTGTGCTGGCCGACCTTGGCCCCCATCTCCGTGCCGATGTAGGTCAGCGTATATCGGCCTTCGGCGTCGGTCCGTGCCGCGGAGGTCCGGCCTCCCCCTTCCGGGCTGAAGAAGACCGTCGCCCCGTCCAGCGGCTTCCCATCCAGCGTGACCTTTCCAGTCACAGTCCCGAGCGGAGGCTGATCTCCAGGACGGCCACGGCAGCCCGCGATGAGCAGAGAGACCAGAACAAAAAGACAAGCAGACGAGCGCAATGCCGTGACCCCATTCGGAGGGACGAAGACCAGCGTTGAGTCTCGATGGGCCGGCGTTCGGGGCGAGGGACCCGCGAGAGAACGGCCCGGGACGATCTCAAACTCATCCTACGAAGTTGGTCCCTAGAAATCCGCGACGATCTTGTGATCGTCGATCCCCATCAGGGCTTCCGTGAGGCTGTCGCACTGGGCGGTGGCGATGTTGTGATCGAGGTTCTCGCTCAGGAACCGGACCGAGCCGTCCCCCATCACGAAGTTCGCCCCACCAACATGCTGACTGCTGTAGTTCCGCATGTAGTTCGTCGTCGCGGGCGGGCCGCTGCTGTTGATCAGGACGAAGCCGCACCCATGGTTCTGGAGCAATCCGCGATCATTCGTCCCGGCCGCATCCGTCGAGCCGCGCATTCCGAAGACGAGTGCGGCGTTGACCGCGATGTTCCCCATACTCCACACGCGTTCTCCCAGCGCAATCGTGTTGCTGGAGCCGTCGGTGATGTCCCGCATCGCGACGCAGTGATTCGCGTGGAACATTCCATTCGAAGCCTGGACGGCTCCGGTGCTCGAGAGCGGCCCAGGATCGAGACGGAGCGAACGGGATGCGTTGTTGGCAATATAGTTCGAGAGGGTCGTCTGCGTCCCGACGATCAGGTGCCAGGTGTTGAGGATCGGCCCCGTGTCGGACGGGCAGCGGAAGACCGCCAGCGGCTTCTGAAGCGCCTCACGCCGGCCTCCGGCGGAGGCGTCGGCAATCGCCTCGGGGAGCGTGGTCCCTCCGACGTTGAGCTTGTTGTAGAGCCCGGCCTGCTCGATGTAGGGAAGCAGGTAGGCCCCCCAGGACCAGTTCCCCGACCCGTCTCCGGTCCGCTGAATCACGACACCGGGACAGAACATCCCGTGCGTCTCGTGGTAGCTGTGCAGAGCCAGGCCAAGCTGCTTGAGATGGTTGCGGCACTGGGTCGTGCGGGCCGCCTCGCGGGCCTGCTGGACCGCAGGGAGCAGGATCGCCACCAGAACACCAATGATCGCGATAACGACCAACAGCTCAATCAGCGTAAAGCCTCGACGTCGAGCGCGCATCGACGGAACCCCCGGAATAGACGGCGAACGGAGATGAGAATCGAACGATCCGAACGAAGGGACGGGACCGCTGCCTGGCGCCGCTGAATCCCGCAGCCCGACCAGCGTCCCAGAACGGGGCGACCGGTAAAGGCATCCAAATCTCTCCACAGACCTCCGGATTTCCCCTCAGAAAATTTTCAGATCGACCACTCCGGCCGAGAGATCTCATCTGTTAGCGCACGAACAACCTGGCGGTCCACGAAGCAAATCCAGAATTGGACAGGGGAAATCCGAATCCCCGCGGAGATACCATCCGGGATGAATCGCTTCTCCACCGCTGCGGTCATCTCGCATGGACCCGTCCCGCTCGCCCCATCCCGAGTCCTCCCCTGGCGCTCCGTTCGTCGCCCCCGATGATCCGGGAGCGACTCACGGCGATCCCCCTTCCGGAACCGCCGGTGGTCCGCCGGGAGGCGAGTTCGCCACCCTGATCGTCAGGCACGACCGGGCTCTGCTCCGCTACATCATGACCCTGATCCCCCGCCGCGACGACGCCGAGGAGGTCCTGCAGAGGACGGCGGCAGCGCTGTGGGAACATTTTCCGGAGTACGACCGGACGCGGCCGTTCCTCCCGTGGGGACTCCGGTTCGCCTACTTCGAGGTTCTGAACTTCCGGAAAGAGATGGCGCGGGACCGGCTGGTGTTCCGGGAGGATGTTCTCGCCCTGATCGCCGAGACCCGCCAGCAGCTCGAACCGGAACTCGATGCCCGTCGCGCCGCTCTGCGGGGCTGCATCGACCGGCTGACCGCCGCAGACCTGAACCTGCTTCGCCGCCGGTACTGCGATTCGTCGTCGGTCGGGACGCTCGCCGAGGAGGCGGGCAAGACCGCCAAGGCGCTCTACCGCCGGCTCGACCGGATCCGGGAAGTCGTCTGGGAGTGCGTGACGCGTCATATCGCCCGCCAGGCCCCCCGGACCGAGGAAGGATTTTCGACATGACCCAGTCCGATGACTCCCGATCCTCCGCTGCGGGACGCCCCGTCCTGCGCCGGCTCGCGGACGGGACGCTCCCTGCCGCGGAGTTCGAGCGGCTGGAGTCGGCGCTGCGGGACGACGCCGCCGCGCGGGCGGAGTATGTCCGCTACATGGATCACGAAGCGGGTCTCTACGAGGAGATGTCCTTCCGCGGCGAGGAAGGTCCCGCTCCCGTTCCCGCGGGCGAGTCTCACGGCCGATCGACGCCCGCCCTCCGCCGGCGGCGGATGCGGTGGCTCCAGGGACTCCTGGCGCTGGGTGCCCTGGCAATTCTGATCGTCGCCGGCCTGTACCGGCTCCCGGGACGGAACGAACCGACCCGGTTCCTGGAAGCCCGGCTCAAGGGGCTCGAAGACGCTGCAGTCGTGACCCACGCCTCCGGAATTGTGCAGTCGCCCGGAGATCGCCCGCTGGCGATGGGAACGCGACTGAAGCCCGGGATCCTCGAGCTGCGCCAGGGAGAGGTGCAGATCGACTTTCTCTCCGGGGCCCGTGTCCTACTCAAAGCCCCCGCCGAACTGCATCTGCTCTCCAGCACAGCCGCCACGCTCGTCAGCGGCTCCGTCGCGGCGCGGGTCGCGGACGGGTCGGAGAAGTTCGTCCTCGGCACTCCTGATGCCGCGATCGTCGATCTCGGAACTGAGTTCGCGGTCAACGTCGACCGGTCGGGGGACAGCCAGGTCCGGGTCTACGACGGCGAGGTCGAAGTCTCGCTCCTCGGCGAGGATGGCAGCACCGTCTTCAGCCAGCGGCTCAAGGAGACGGAGACGGTCGAGATCGACCGGTCGACCCGTTCGGTGCGGGCGGTCGACCTTCCCGATTCGGTGTTCGCGACGGTGCGGGAGATCGATCGGAGCTCGCTGCAGGTCACCCCCGCGTATGTGGCCCTGATCCGCGAGGCGCAGCCCTACCTGTACTGGCGGTTCGAGGAGAGCGTGGCGTCCGAGGGGAGTCCGGAGAAACGGATCCGGAGCGAGGTCGACGGGGGGCCCGGAGCCAGGATCGTGGTCGCGGCCGAGGAGCCGGCGGCGATCCGGCTGGAAGACGGGGCGGCACGGTTCACCGCGGGGGCGACGTCGCGGTACATCATGGCCGACGCGCCTCTCGAACGGATCAACGAGGGGGCGTTCACGGTCGAGCTGTGGCTGAAGTCCGAGACGTTCCACTGGGGTTCGATTGCCAGCCTGATTGTGCCGGAACAGAAGCCGGGAGCCGACAAGCACATGGCGCTGATCGAGCTGGCGCACGGAACGAAGATGGTCCACCGGCCGAGTGTCGTACGGTTTCTGCATCGGCATCCGCCGGGGGGGCACGCGTGGGGGTGGAACCTGTTCGGGCGGGACACCTGCATGCCGGGGGAGTGGACGCACGTGGCGGCGGTCAAGGAGCCGGATGAGCTCAGGCTGTACGTGAACGGGGTGCTGACCCGGAGCATTCAGGGGGAGGAGACGGCCGGAAACGACAGCGAGCCGTATGTGTTCACGATGGGCCAGATGGGGCTGCATCCGACGATGCGGAAGTTTCAGGGAATGGTGGACGAGGTGGCGATCTACCGGCGGGCGCTGTCGCCGCAGGAGGTCCGGGAGCACTACTGGACGATGATGTCGGGCAACGGAGCCGTGGAGTCTAAGGGGCCCGTCGCAACGAATGCGGCCGATCAGCCTCTGCTCATCGAGCGACTCGGCGTTCTCGCCAGCAAACGATTTGCGAGCATCCGCAAGTAAGCGTCTCTGCGTCCCCCGACGCCATGCGGAACCCGGGGTCAAGGGGGTAACCCCTTGCGGGTCCAGGGCAGAGCCCTGGTGGTCTGAAGATTGAACCCGCGGCGAATTCGGGAAATGCTTTGCTGTCGTGGTCCCATCCCGTCGGCACGCAGGCCCGCTCATGTTCCACTCGCTCGCGGCTCGTCTCTTCGTTGTCGCTGTGGTCCTTGGTTCGTCTCGAGGCCAGGCGGACGAACCCGAGGACATCCGCGAGCTGAAGCTGAAGGACTGGCAGCCCCGGTCGATGCTGGTGACGCCCGAGACCAAGGTCGACCGGCCGATGTTCCCGGCGATCGACGCCCACAACCATCTGGGTGGGGGGGCGAAGACCCTCACGGCGGAGCGGGTGCGGCGCTACCTGACCGAGATGAACGAGGCAGGTGTCCGGACGGTCGTGAACCTCGACGGCGGCTGGGGAGACACCCTCAAGGAGACGCTGGCCGCGCTCGATGAGGCGCATCCCGAACGGTTCCTGACGTTCACTCTGATCGACTTCAAAGGGATCGGCGAGGAAGACTGGACGGAGCGGGAAACGAAGCGGCTCGAAGAGAGTTTTCGCGCGGGGGCCAAGGGGCTCAAGTTCCACAAGTCGCTGGGACTCGGCATTCGAGACCCGGAGGGAAAGCTGATTCCGGTGGATGATCCGCGACTGGCGCCGATTTTCGAGACGTGCGGCAAGCATCGCCGGCCGGTGATGATCCACACCGCGGACCCGGCCGCCTTCTTCACGCCGCTCGACCGCTACAACGAACGCTGGCACGAACTGAACGAGCATCCGAACTGGCTGTTCTTCGGGGAAAAGTTTCCGCCCCGGGAAGAGCTGCTGCGGCAGTTCATCGCCGTCGTGGCGGCTCATCCGGGCACCACCTTCATCGGCGCCCACTTCGGCAACAACGTCGAAGACCTCGCCACGGTCGGTCAGTGGCTCGACCGGTATCCCAACCTGAACGTCGATCTCGACGCCCGGATCTCGGAACTCGGCCGCCAACCCTACACGGCTCGGAAGTTTTTCCTGAAGTACCAGGACCGGATCCTGTTCGGGACCGACACGACCCCCAAGCGGGAGGCGTTTCGGATCTACTACCGGTTCCTCGAGACCGAGGATGAGTACTTCGACTGTGCCGAAAGTCATCACCTCCAGGGGTTCTGGCGGATCTACGGGATCCACCTGCCGAGGGAAGTCCTCGAGAAGGTCTACGTGAAGAACGCCGAGCGAATCCTGTTCGCATCGAGCGGCGGCGCGGCTCCCCAGGCGAAGATGCCGGAGGTCGAGCGGAAGCAGTATCGCGTGAAGCGGACCGAAGACTTCGAGGTGACCGGCAAAGGGGAGGCGAAGGGCTGGGAAACGGCCGAGTGGCAGCCCCTCGTCGGCTGCGGCGGCAAACAGCACGAGATGACCGCCCGGTTCAAAGCCCTCTGGTCGAAGACCGGACTCTACGTCCTGATGCAGGGGACCGACCGCAAACTCTCGGCGACGATGAAGCAGGACTATGGGACGCTCTGGATGGAGGATGTCTTCGAAGTCTTCGTGAAGCCCGACCCGCAGGAGGCGGTCTACTTCGAGTACGAGATCTCGCCCCTCGGCTACGAGCTGCCAATTCTCATCACCAACATCAACGGCAAGACGATGGGCTGGCAGCCTTGGCTCTACGGCGGCTACCGCAAGGTCCGCAAAGCGGTCGCGATCGAAGGGGGTCAGCCGGAATCGGGCGCGGCGATCACCGGGTGGTCCGCCGAGATCTTCATCCCGTTCGAGCTTCTGAAGCCGCAGCGAAATGTCCCGCCGGAACCGGGGACCACATGGGCCGCGAACTTCTACCGGATGGACTACGACGACGGCGAAAAGGGCTGGAACTGGTCCCCGACCACGGGGAGCTTTCATCAGTACCAGAAGTTCGGAACCCTCCTCTTCGAGTAGCGGCTGGACCTGGCCTGCGCCGCCAGTCCGGACGGCTCGCGACCTCTGAACCGGCCCCGATCAATCCGGCCGCGCCTTGAGCGCGTCCTTGGGAGGGGGCAGTTCCTTCCCCGCCAGTTCGATCTTGAGCGGCTCTTTGCTTGCCGCGGACAAGGTCTGCTTCAGCTTGCTGTCGGCATTGATCTCGCGCGGCAGGTACTGAAACTTCACCGGTGACGGATTCGGAATCCGCTCGGTCGGCGGCGGCGTCCCGAGCTCCTTCTCGGCGGTCACGCTGACCGACTTGGTCCCCGGCGCCGTCCGGATCGTGAACGCCCCTTCCCGGATGTCGGCCGCATCGGTCGCTCCCTTGTCTCCGTAGAAGGTGACGTTCCCCTTCGCCAGGGGCGTCCCGTTCCAGGTGACGGTCCCCTGAAACTCACTCTTGCCGTCGGGCTTCGCTCCGCCGCCGCAGCCGGCAGAGGCGATCCCGAGCAGAACCACCGACCAACAGGTCAAACGCGTCATCGCTATCTCTCGTCTGTGCCAAGCCCCTGATAAGGGGAGGAAAACGGGAACCGGGTCAGTCCACTTCGCCGCACATGCCCTGTTCAGAACTCGCCGACAGGCAGCCCGTCGCTCCGTCCGGCAACCGCCCGGAACGTCCCGACGTCGATCGTGTCGCCGACGAACCGGACCGCTCCGTCACCCATCGCGATGTTCACTCCGCCGGCGTGCCAGCTCCGGACCGCCACGACATGCCGCGCCTGGTCGTCCCCGCCGAGGCCCCCTTCCGGGGGGGAGGTCGTACAGCGGGGGCCGAGCGCCGCCCCGAGGTCGAGGTGGCAGCGGATCAGCTCGTCGTTGGCGGTCGTGTTCGGGGTGTTGAGAGCGGTGAACCCGGTCCCCATGATCTGCGTGATCCGGCCGAGCGGCCCCCAGACGTCGTACTGGAACGGCGTGATAATCTCCCCGATCATCAGCGTGTTCGAGAGTCCGTCGGTGCAGTCCCGGAACGAGACCGCGGTATCGAACTGAAACAGACCGCGCTTCCCCGGAATCATCACCGAAGCCCGGGTCAGGTTCCGGGCGTCGTACGTCGTGTTTCCCATGCAGACCGGGTAGTTGTGCATCGTCGCGCACCACTGCGTGCTCCCCATCTCGGTCGAGGCGACGGTGTCCGAGGGGCACAGAGCGACGTTGAGAAACTTGCTGCGAAGGGTGTAGTTGCGGACGGCGTCCCCGTTGATCCGCTGATTCATGTCGAGCGCGCTGTAGAGTCCTGCCTGGTCGATGAAAGGCAGGATGCGGTGGAAGTAGCCCCAGTTGTCGTGATGATTCGCTCCCAGGCCGTTCGTGACGGTCGTCGCGGCCATCGGGAGGCCGCCGTGTGTTTCGGCGTAGTTGTGCATGGCGACGCCGAGCTGCTTAAGATTGTTCACGCACTGAGCCCGGCGTGCCGCCTCGCGGGCCTGCTGGACCGCCGGCAGCAGGATCGCCACCAGAACGGCGATGATCGCGATCACGACCAAGAGTTCGATCAGCGTAAAACCGGGACGGACCGGCGCAGCAAGACGTTTCATCACGGAAACTCCCTCGAGCGAACGGGCAGGCAAAGGCGGATCGACCGACCCGCCGGACTGCGGCAGACGGAAAGGAAAGATCGACTGGAAACACGAACAGAGAACGAGCGTCCCCGAAGGCTCATGGCCCAGGACGATCGACAAGACGCGTGATGAAAACTTGAGCGGGAACGCCGCTTCCTTCGCTGCGCAGCCTCTCCTGAGGGAGAGTCCGCGCACCGCGGGCGCACGAGTCCCGATGGGCACCGAAGAATGCCGTAACGACAGGGAGAGACGACGCCGATTGCTCCGCGTTGTCTCTGATCCCCACTCTACGACGCATCCCTTCGGTTTTACTAGATGCCCTCCGTTACGAATATTCATATTCCACTTAAGATCCGTTGCAACAGCATTCCTGCATCGCTGCGGCATCGGACTCCCCAGGTGAAGGAAATTTGAATTGGCCCCCTACCGTTACCGGGTCGCCCTGCTCGTGGAGACGTCGCTCGCCTACGGCCGCGAGATCCACGAGGGGATCGCGGAATACGTCCGCGCCCACGCCCCGTGGTCGATCTATGTTGAACAGCGGGACCTCGCCGCCGAGCCCCCTCCCTGGCTCACCCGCCGCATCTGGGACGGGATCATCGTCCGCCCCACGACCACCCGGCTTGTCCGGACGTTCAACCGCCTCAAGATCCCCGCGGTCGATCTCAACGACCGGCTGACCGGCTTCGGCATCCCGCGGATCCGCTCCGACGATGAGGCAATCGGCCGGATGGCGGCCGAACACCTTCTCGAACGCGGGTTCAAGAGCTTCGGCTTCTGCGGCTTCAAGGGAGAGGCCTGGGCCCAGCGCCGCCGCAAAGGGTTCCTCGACGCAATCACCGAGCGGGGCTTTCCCTGCGGGGTGTACGAGTCCTATTGGAAGGGCCCCAAGGCGCTCCGCTGGGACACCGACCAGGACCGGATCTCCGCCTGGCTCCAGACCCTCCCGCGGCCCCTCGGCATCGGAACCTGCAGCGACGCCCGCGGCCAGCACCTCCTCGAATCCTGCCGCCGACTCGACCTCGCGGTCCCCGAGAACGTCGCCGTGATCGGGGTCGACAACGAGGAGCAGCTTTGCCGGCTGTGCGACCCCCCCCTCTCGACGGTCCTTCCCAACGCCCGCCGGATCGGCTTCGCAGCGGCCGAACTGCTCCAGAAGATGATGTCCACCGGCAAGACCCCCGCCCGAGCGGAATGGGTGATCCCGCCGGTCGGAGTCGTCGCCCGGCAGTCGACCGACGTTTTGGCGATCGACGACCCCAAGGTCGCCGCCGCGGTCCGCTACATCCGCGAGAACGCCTGTCAGGGAATCTGCGTCGACGATGTGCTGCGGCAAGTTCCGATCTCCCGGTCGCTGCTCGAGCTGCGGTTTCGCGAGCAGCTCGGCCGGACCCCGCATGCGGAGATCCGGCACGTGCAGCTCGAACGGGCCCGGCAGCTCCTGATCGAATCCGAGATCCCGCTGAAGCAGGTGGCGCAGCTCGCGGGGTTCGTCCACGTCGAGTACTTCAACTACTTCTTCAAGCAGTCAATCGGCCAAACCCCGGGAGCTTTCCGGCGCGCCCACTCCCGCCGCCCCACCTAACCAGGGCATCCGCCCTGGACCCGGGCGGCGTGGCACGTTGGGTTACGCAAAGGAGGCTGCGACGCCAATGGGCGGTGTTCGGGAGAGGTTCCTGTTGGGGCCCTGCCCTCGCCTGAGGCGCTCCTGTGGAACCGTCTAAACGACACTCGACGCCGCATCTCAAGAGAGATCGGAATTGTCCTCCACAGCAGCCCCCGGTAGGCTGCAACACAGCGGCGACGGTCGATGCGTACTCCCCGCCTCACGCGTCCACTCGCGTATCTGCATCGATCGTGACCGTCTCCCGCCCAATCCGAACCGGACCGACTCCGGAGCCCGCCTGATGCTGCGAATCCTCGGATCCCCCCTGCTGGGCCACGCGCAGACTCCGCACAGCCGCCTTGGCCGTCGCGACGTTCTTCACGCGGGTCTCGGCCTGCCGCTTCTTGGCGCGCTGGCCGGACCGGCCTCCGCCGGAAGCGCCGCCCCGCTCGAGTCGCTCGTCCCCAAGGCGAAGCGGGTCCTCTTCCTCTATCTGTACGGCGCTGCCGCGCAGCACGAGACATGGGACCCCAAGCCGGACGCTCCCGCCGAGATCCGGGGGGACTTCAAGGCGATCTCGACCGCGCTCCCCGGCATCGCCATCTGCGAGCACCTGCCGAAGATGGCGGAGATGATGGACCGGGTCACGGTCATCCGCTCGATGACCCACCCGTACAACATCCATTCCGCCGGCTACACCATGACCGGGATCGACCACGTCGATATCCCGATGGAGACGAACGCCTTCGACAGCCGCCACTGGCCCTCGTTCCAGAGCGTGCTGAGCTACCTGAACCAGCAGGGGAACCCGACCGCCGCGCTCCCGGCGGTCCCCTACAGCGTCGGCCTCCCCTTCCCCCTCACGAGCCGCCTCCCCGGCGGCCGCCGGGCGGGACCGTACGGCGGGTTCCTCGGCCAGAACCACAACCCGATCTGGACGAACTTCGAGGGGAAGGCGACCCGGACCATCAACCGCTGGCTCGGCGGGAGCGGCCGCGACACCTCGGACCCGTACGCCGGCATCACTCCCGACTCGCGGCTCACGGTCTCCTCGGCCGCGATCCTGCCGCCGGAGGTGACGGTCGACCGCCTCGACCGCCGCCGAAGCCTCCTGACCCAGTTCGAGACCGAGCTGCGGCAGCTCGACCAGGCCCCCTCGGGACGCAGCCTCTCGCGGTATCAGGAGATGGCCTATTCGCTCCTCACCTCACGGCCGATGCGGGACGCCCTCGACCTCGGCCAGGAGCCGATGGCTCTCCGCGAGCGTTACGGCATGACTCTGTTCGGCCAGTCGACTCTCGCGGCCCGCCGGCTCCTCGAAGCGGGAGCGAAGGTGGCAACGGTCGTGTGGGACGAGTTCGAGACGGTCAACTCGTCGTGGGACACCCATTTCGACCACTACGACCGCCTCAAGCTCGAGCTCCTCCCGGGTCTCGATTCCGCTCTCAGCACCCTGCTCGTCGATCTCGAGGAGCGGGGAATGCTCGACGACACACTCGTCCTGTGCCTCACCGAACATGGCCGGACGCCGCAGCTCAGCCTCGGGGCCCGGGGCGTGGGCCGCGAACACTGGTCGCAGACCTACTGCAACCTGCTGGCCGGTGCGGGAATCGCCAAAGGCCGAGTCATCGGCGCCTCGGACGAACAGGGGGGCTTCGTCAAGGAGAACCCGATCAGTCCCAAGGACATCCTGGCGACGATCTACCACCTGCTCGGCCTCGATCCGCACACCACCGTCCCCGACCGCTTCGGCCGCCCCTACCCCCTCGTCCAGGGGGGGCGGGTGCTGACCGAGGTGATGTAGCGGCGGACTACGGCAGGTTCAGCGGCTCACCATCCTGATGCTCGATAAGCAGCCGCAAGATACGGGCATCGATGCTTCGCCCGATGAGTTTCACCGAACCGTCCGCCAGCACCGCCTGGAAGCCATTCCCCTCGAACTTGCCCAGCGCGTCGATCGGCTTCTCCGGATCGAAGTCGAGGCCCCCCGGCTTCGTCCAGATCTCCGCCTTGTCGGGTCCGGCTTCGACCACCAGGATGGTGTTCGATGTCCCGTCCGTGAAGTCGGCGAGCTTCGGGGCCCGGTCGTCCGCAAACGGTGCTCCCTTGCCGGTGAAGACGTGCAGCGAGGTGTGATTCGGCTTCTCGACCCCCGGGGTCTTGAAGAACGCCGGCATCTTCTCGATCAGCTTCTTGTTCTTCTCGCTGTCCCAGGGCTGATCGGTGTTGAACTCGTTGTACAGCCGGGCGTGACCGATGTACGGCAGAATGTGAACCCGCCAGCTCAGGCCCGCTTTGCGGCTGGCGGTACTCCGCCCCGCCCCGGGAAAGTTGCCCCATGTGGACTCGTGGTTGTGAAAAGCGAGCCCCAGCTCCTTGAGTCTGTCCTTCCGCTTCTGGACAGCCTGGGCCTCCTCGTCGCGGGCCGACGTCGCACTGGCGATCAGCTCGTGGGCCTTCGAAAACCCTTCCGGAACGGGGATCCGCAGGACGGCCCGCTCCTTGTCCGGCTTGAGCGTGGCGGCCGCGATCGCCGCCAGTCCCAGCGTCTTCCCCTTCTCGGCCACGGGGGTCGGCGTCGGGATCGGGAGCTTCGAGACGCTCGCCTTCACCTGATCGAGCCCCGGCGCCAGGGCTTCGACCAGCCCTTCAGCGGCGGCGGCATCGGGAGTGATCGCCGCGAGCTCGAGGAGCGTCCCCCCTTCGGGCTGCGAAATATTGAGCTGCAACGTCAGCGACGTGATCGGCTGGAACACTTCCGCCAGCGGATGCCGGCGAGCGGCCTCCTGCATCAGCTTCGCCTGCGGTCGCAGGTCAAACGCCAGGGCGGAGTCCGCCTCCACCGGAAGCAGCGGCAGCATCGACGACGCGGTCGGAGCCTTGGCCTTGCGATTCTGGATCATCCGGCGGAGCGTCGCGGCCGGGCTCATCACGATCAGCTTGTCGGAAGCGAACGAGACGGAGTAATGAGGAAACTCGTACATCTCGTCCCCCTGGATCGCTTCCGGTTTCGGAAGCCGCTCGGCGGGAGGCCGGCGGTACGGCTTCGAGAACGTCAGGATCATCGTCGGCGCGGGGCGGGCGACCGCCATGCTCCGCTGCGGAGGAGGAAGCTGGACCACCTGGCCATCGCCGATCTGGATCCAAAGGGCGAGGTTCTCCGCCGTGATCTTGCTGGGAATCTGCCGCGCGACTCCATCCACCATCACGGCATAGAAACCCTCGCCGTCGGTCTTGCCGAGGAGTTCGCGGCAGGTCTTCGGGTCGAACTCCAGCCCTCCCGGCCTGGTCCACTCGGTTGCGGTCTCGGGTGCGGCGCAGAACGCCAGGAGCGTGTTGGACATCCCGTCCTTGATGTCCGCAAAGGTCTTCCCGCGATCCCCGTCGAACAGCGTCCCTTTTCCGGTGAAGACGTGAAACGCCGTCTTCCCCGGCTCCTCGACACCCGGAGAGCGGAAGAGCTTCGGCATCTTTGCGATCAGCGGCTTGTTGTGTTCGCTGTCCCATGGCTCGTCGAGATGAAACTCCCTGTAGAGGGGAGATTCGTCCAGGTAGGGGAGGAGGTGGACCCGCCAGCTCAAGCCGGTCTTGTTCCCTTCGCCATTGCCGTTGGCCCGCGGCAGCCGGCGGTAAGCACTCTCGTAGTTGTGGAAGGCGAGCGCGATCTGCTTCCCCTTGTTGTTCATCTCCCACGGAGGGAACTCGGCCGCGGTCTCCATGGGAGCCGACAGCCCCACCTGCCGGGCGGCGAGATCGACGACGGTCTGATCGACGGCGACCGTCACCCGCTCCAGGTCCGCCAGCTCCACGCCGATCTCCTGCATCGCCCGCTCGGCCTCTTTCAGGGCGCCCGTCTTCAGCAGCGCGAGGTAAAGCGGGGTCTTCCGGATCCGGTCCATCCGCAGGACCGCGATGCCGATCGTCTCCTTGTCGAGGTAGCCCGCTTCAGGCAGGGGATCGGCGGCCGGCTTGTCCCCGGCCTTCGAGGCGGCGTTGGGACTTTGAGCCAGCGCGTCGCCAGAAGGGAGGCCGACTCCCCCCGAGGCCAGCCCCCCCAGCAGCAGCCAGCTGGCGAGCGTCTTCCGGCGGAGGGAGGGGATGGAGAAGAGTCGGTTCAGCATCGCGTGCGTCTCCCGTCGAATTGTCGTGCCGGAGGGATCGAGTTCCGGCTGGCCTGGTCGTAGAGCGTGTGCCCGAAGCGGCGCCTGGTTGCGGTCGGAAATCAGCATATCACCTGGGAAGCCGCTACACGATGAGGCCACTGTCGGGGTGCAGGGGCTCGCCCCTGCCCCCGCCGGAGGCGCTCCATCGTGGAACCGTCCAACCTTCCTTGCGCGATCCAACCGCACCTGACACAAAAACAACTGCGACTGTCCCCCGCTCCCGCCGCGGGGACTCCGGACGACCTGACACAGAAACGTGCGTCGTCGTCGACCGCTCCCGGCCAGCGTCCCGGCGCAACCTGACACAGAAACCGCCTCGAGGGGCCCAACTCCCGACTCGGCGCAACAGACTTTTTCGTGGACCTGACACGAAACACGACCGTCGAGCCGGCGACTCCTCGTCCCGGCTCGAGACCAGGTTCCGGACCACCTAGAAATTCGGCGCATCCTCGAAAACCGAAGGGATGCCTTGTCGAATGGAGCCCCTCGCTCCAGCGCCTTCGTCCGTCTTCCGCGGAGAGCGCAGACGCACCTCTGGCCTTCAACCGTGGGAACGAGGGAAATCCGGTCCGTGTTTGCCTCTGGTGATACGCCGCTCATCTGGTATGCCGCTTCTCTCTCGAACTCCACGGGAATTCTCCCCGGGTCTCCGGAGTCCCGATCGAACTCCCTTCAACGGCTCCATCGGCACACGACTCCCGCGTCTCTGATTGCATGAACTGAGTCAGAAGACCAGCGGGTGAAAACGAAAACGCCCCGGTCATCCCACCGGGGCGTCTTGAAGGCTCGATCAGTCCCGTTCGCCGGCGTTAGCGCGACCGGTACAGGTTCGAACCTCCGTAGCTGTTGAAGCGGTTGTCGCGGCTTCCATCGAAGTGATGGTGGCCGTTTTTGTTCCACCGCCAGTCATTGCTGTTGCCGAACTGCGACCCCGAGTTCCAGCCGTTGTTGTTCCAGCTGTTCGACCGGGGGAAGCTTCCGCTGTTGTTCCAGTAGTAGTCGTTCGAAGCGGTCCCGTACGGGTAGTTCGGCCAGTAAGCCGAGTTACCGACCGAGGAATTGCCGTAGCAACCCCCGACACCGATCGAGTTGCCGTACACCGACGGGTTGTAGAGACCGCTGTTCACGTAGGTCCCGTTCACATACCCGTTGTTGACGTAGCCGCTATTCACATATCCGCCGTTCAGGGGGGCGACGTAGGTCGCAGCGGGAAGGGTCGGGTAGGTGCCGTACAGGCTGGGGAGCTGGGCGCTGGACTCGCTGACCCCGAAGGCAGCGATGGCGAGGGTGGCGAAAGCGGAGCGGAGGAGGATGGACGCGTTCATGGCAGAAATCCCTTCTTTGGATCGAGTCCGGGTTCGCTCGGGCCGCTGCACATCGCAGGGTTGTCGAGTCGTGTCTCCGGGTTGTTGTCCGCGTTGTGTTGGCCGCGTGACGGAGAATCAGAAAAGCACCAGTCGTGCCACCATGGTGAAATCGAATTGACACAGCCGTCGACCGGCAGACCTTGCCGACCGGCGCGGAGACTCGATCGAACGCAAGGGATCTGCGGGCTCAGCCTCTCAAGAAGTGATGTCAAAATGAGAACGGTGCCGTGTCGGAGGCGTTGCAGGGATTGCAGTCGGGATTGCAAGACGCGGTGTGCGCGGTCCTGTTCGAGGACGCCTCCTCCTGCGGACCTGCAGCCGGAACAGATGTGACGAGTGCGTGGGCGTCGAGTGCCGGCCCACCGCGTCCATTCCCGGTTGGACGGCTCCACAACGGATGCCTCCGGCAACCAGGCTCGCCACCGGACTCCGCCCGCTGGCCTCGGCTCAAGAATTTCGAAAATTCCCCGTGATGCTCACCGCGCTGATCCGCCCACCCTCCGTATCAAGAGAAAGGGACCTCTTTCTCACATCACCATCTCCCCCGCGGGTAAACTCATGCTGGCCGCCCCCCCTGCGCCGACACTCTCACCAATCCTCGAACAGGCCGACCGCCTCATCCGCGATCGCCCGATCCTCCACAACGCCTACTTCACCGCGCTCCGCTCCGGCGTCCTGTCGTGCGACGAATTCCTTCAGACCCAGATTCAGTTCTTCTTCGCCGTCCGCTTCTTCTCGCGCCCCATGGCGGCCCTGATGGCCCGCCTCCCGGACTCCGCCGCCCGACTCCCCCTGATCCACAACCTCGCCGAAGAGCACGGCGCCGCCTGTGACGAAGCCCCTCGAGATCCGGCTGCCGCCACCTCTCTCTTCGATCCCACCCGCGCCCACGACCGGACCTTCCTCGCGTTCCTCGAATCGATGGGCCTCCCCCGCCGCCGCGTCCGCGAAGTCGACGAGTCTTCGACTGTCCGCAGCTTCAACCTCGGCCTCTACGGAGCCTGCGCTGCCGAACCGACCGAACTCGCCTTCGCCACCCTCGGAATCATCGAATACGCCTTCGCCGACATCTCTGCCGAGATCGGCCGGACCGTCGTCGAACGGGGCTGGGTCGAACCTCACGACCTCGTCCACTACTCGCTGCACGCCGAGATCGACCGCCGCCACGCCGCCGAGTTCTTCGATTCGGTCGCCCCTGCGTGGAACACCGGCGGCTCCTCTCAGAACAACGTGCTGAATGGCCTGAAGCTCGGTCTGCACCTCTTCGACCGCCTCTACGTCGACCTCGACCACGACGCCCGGAGGGCCGGATGAACTCCCCTGCTCCACCGCTCCCCGCCGAGCTCATGGAAGAGTGCCACGAACGCCATACGGCCCGACACCTGATCCGGATCGCCGAGTTCGCCGCGATCTATCTCGCGAGCGCCGTCCTGACGATCCTCCCCGCCGAGCGGCTCCCCGCGATGGGCTGGCTGCTGCTCGCGCCGCTCTATCTCCTCTCCGCGGCGGCGCTGCATGGCATCAGCCTGTTCACGCACGAGGCGGTGCATGGGACGCTCTGCCGCAACCGCGTTCTGAACGACGTGCTCGGGGCAGCCTGCGCGATGCCGGTGCTGCAGAACTGCTCGGCGTACCGGGTGCTGCACCTGCGTCACCATCGGCACCTGGGACTGGAAGGGGATCCGGACCACTACGAGAACTACACGCGGTGGTCCTGGATGGTGTTCGTGATGAACTGGCTCCGGCTGCTGGTGGGGTATCCGGTCTACGTCACCGCGATCCCGATCCTGGGGTTCCGGCAAGCGACGGCGAAGCAGCGGGTGGCGATTGTGGCCGAGGTGGTCGTTCTGGGGGCGCTTGCCGGGCTTGTGTGGTGGTCGGTGCCGGGGATGTGGCTTGTGCAGGGGTGGCTGTTGCCGATGCTGGTGATCAACACGTTCGTGAACATCCGGGGGATGAGCCAGCACACGCTGCTCGAGCATGCGAGCGATTCGATTCAGGGGACGCGGTCGATCCTGACGGGGCCGGTGGTGCGATACTTCATGTGCAACGAGAATTTTCATCTGGAGCATCACCTGTATCCGGGAGTGCCGTGGCACCGGCTGCCGGAGGTGCATGCCTGTCTGAAGCCGGAGCTGGAGCGGCGGGGAGCGCCGTACATCGGCTCTTACACGGCCTTCGTGATGGAGTTCATCCGAGGGAGTGTGAAGCGAAGTCCCTGGGGAAGATCCTGACCGGGTCCAGGGGGGGAGTCCGGAGGCGAGCCAGGCCGCCGGAGGCGTTTGCGTTGTGGAACCGTCCAATCCGAACCGAGCTGTCGACTCACCGAACAAAGGCCTCCGTTCGAGTACCGTTCTGACAGTGATCACTTCACTCCTCCTCTGCAGTCGCCTCGATCTCCCCGCGGTCCTGCTCGGTGGGCTGTGGGGCGGCGTGGCAATCGCACTCTGGATCCGCGGCGCGGCTCTGGAAACAGCCGCCGCCGCGAGTCTCGCGACGCTGGCCTGCATGACGGCAGTCGCACTCACGCGAGCAGGCAGCCGGGCGCGGATGCTCGTCTGTTACACCGCGGTCTGCCTGATGTACGGAGCCTCGACACGACTGATCGATGCCTTGCGGCTTCCGACGCATGAGACGCAACTGCTGGCCCTCGACCGGCGATGGTTCGGCGAAACCCCCAGCGTGCTGCTCAGTCGTCTCTTCTCCCCCGCGATGAACGACCTGTGGAGCGGCTGCTACCTCAGCTATCACCTCTATCTGCACTGGGCCGTGATCGAAGCCCTGTTGCGGTCGGAACGGTGGCGGACCCGTTACGGTCGAGTCGTCTTCTCGACCTTCGCGATCGGCTTCGCCGGATACTTTCTGTTTCCGGCCCGAGGCCCCGAGGTCGCGTTCCCCGAGCTCTACGGGTCCCCGCTTCAGGGGGGCGTGCTGACCCGTTTCAACGAGTGGATCGTGGCGACGATGGCGTCGCGGTACGACGCCTTCCCGAGCCTGCACGTCCTGGTGACGGCGTCGCTGCTCGCCTGCGACTGGCGGTGGTTTCGGGCGCGGTTCTGGATCATGGCCCTCCCGGCGGCGGGGATGATGTTCGCGACGCTGCCGCTCCGGCTGCATTACGCCGTCGATCTGCTGGCGAGCGGGGTCCTGATCGGACCAGTCCTGCTGCTCACGTCCCCCAGGGAGTCCGACGATGTCGGTTCGATTGCTGCCTGAGACTCCCCCGTCCGCCGGGGCGCCGGACCAATGGGCGATCGGCGCCTCCACGCTGCCGCTGGCATTCGCCCAGGTTCGGGAAGATCCGCGGCTCGATCTGGAAGTGGTCGAACGACTGCCGCGGGGGGCGACCGTCGTGATGATCGCCTCGGGGGGCGAAACGGCGATCGAACTCGCCCGGAAACCGCTCGAGCGACTGCATCTCGTTGACATGAACCCCGCCCAGCTCGCCCTGACGCGGCTCAAGTTTCATCTCGCTCGGACCGCTTCCCCCACGGAGGCGGCAGCCATCCTCGGGCATCGTCCGATGGATCCGACCGCACGGCTCGCGGCTCTCGGTCGTGAGCTGGAAACACTGGGCCTTGAAACGGCGTCGCTCGGTCCGCCCGACCTGCTGGCGACTGTTGGCCCGGATCAGGCGGGGCGGTACGAGATCACGTTCTCACAACTCCGCCGCGAACTCGCGCCGGTGGAGCCGGAGCTGAAAGTCCTGCTCAGCTCCACCGAGACCGCGGCTGCGGAACGAGCGGTCGCCCGTGGCACGCGACTGGGAGACGCGCTCGACGCCGCCTTCGAACGGGTCATGTCATTGCCGAATCTCGTCGCCCTGTTCGGCACTGAGGCGACTCAGAACCCGCGGCAGCCGTTCGCGCGGCACTTCGCGGAACGGACGAGAGTGGCCTTGTCGCGATTCCCGGCCGCCGGAAATCCATTCCTCTGGCAAATCTTCGCCGGGTCGTTCCCCGACCGGCACCCCTATGACTGGCTGCATCCTGCCGCGTGGGGAGGACCGCCTGTTGAGCCGTTGTACCATCGAGGCCGGATGGGGGATGTCCTCGACTCGCTTCCGCCCGGCACGGCGGACTTCGTCCACCTCTCCAACATCCTCGACTGGCTCACCCCCGGGGAAGCGACCGGAACGCTCCAGAGCGTGCGCCGGGCCCTGAAGTCCGGCGGCTCCGTTCTGCTGCGGCAGCTCAACTCGACGCTCGATCCGACAACACTCGACTCCGGGATCGCGTGGGACCGGGAGTGGGGCAACCGGATGGAGCAGCGGGACCGGAGCTTCTTCTATCCCGCCCTGCACATCGGGAGGAAGAGGTGAGGATCCTCACGCTGACAACGGAGCCCCCGCCGGAACTCGCAACGGCGCTCGACCGGTTCGAGCGGCAGTTCCAGTACCCGCTCGGCCCCGGACGGTCGTTCCGCGTCTCGCACGGCCACCGGTATCTTCCGTTCTTTCAGGCGATGGGGGACGCCCGGATTCTCGTGGCGACACAGGAAGCGGACGTGTTCGGGACTCTCGCGATCGTGACCCGCCGCCTGACGATGCTCCCCGGTCAGGACTCCACGACACCGGAGCACCCCGTTCACTATCTGTGCGACTTGAAGATTGCCCCCGGAGCCCGGGGAGGTGCGGTGCTGGCGAGACTGTTCGAACAGGCGGGCGAAATCGTCCGGAACTCCCGATCGCACGCCTGCTACGCGGTCGTCATGCAGGGGACCGGGCGACTCCCGGTCGAATACACGGGACGGCTCGGCGTTCCCCGATTCCGCGAAGCAGGGCGGATCGTAGTCCTGCGGCTGGCTCCCAAACCAGGCGTCCACTTCGACAGAGAGTCGCTTCGGTTCGGTCCGGAGTGCGACCTCGTTTCGATCAACCGAGCGCTCTCGGCCCCTGGCGTCGCAGTCGACGGAGGAGCGGCCGAACTCCGGTCACGAATGCAGCCAATCCCCTGCACCGATACCGCGGGCACCGCGTGCGGCATGATCGAGGACACGCTGCTCGGAAAACGTCTGCTGGTCGGGGAAGCGGACGAACTGATCTCCGCCCACCTCACGGACTTCCGGTGGAGGACCGGAGAGGCGGGGGGCCGATTCCTCGAGTCGGCGGCCCTCTACGCAAGGGACCTCGGCTACCCGGCCATCTTCGTCGCCGTTCCCGAGAATCGGCTCGGCGATCTCCGTCCGTATCTCATGCGGGTCGAGTCCGTCGAAGCTCCAGCCGTCGTCTATGGACACCAGGTCCCGGCCGACCGGGAGTGGTGGATCAACACGGCTGAGATCTAGACGTGGACCAATTGACAGGGATTCGGTTCTTCGAGGAATTCCGGACAATCTCCTTCGAATTCCCCTAACTCCAGACGTACTCCTCTCGTCTTCATCGGGGAGGAACGGATGAAAGCTCGCCCCCTGACCTCGACCGCTCTTCGGGCCCCCCTCGTCATCGCTGCGACACTCGGGGTCGTTCTGCTGGCCAGATTCCTCCCTTCCGTCTCCGATCGCCAACAGACCGGATCGCAGTCGCTCTCGTCCGGAAACGGGACCGAACCGAACCACCCTCCCAGTGCCGGCGACGTGATGGTCGCCCGCTATCCCCTCGTCTCCGTCGCTCCGCGACTGGAGTACGAATCCAAACGGTCCGGCGCCGAGTCCTCGAATGATCTGACACCGGGGATCCTCGAGGGGCTGAGGGAGCAGGATGCCCTGTTCGACAGCTGGTCCGACCGTCGGTACCTGCTCGGAATGTTCCACAGCGAAGCCCGCCACACCTTCGACGAAGCCCAGGGCTTCGGCCTCGGACGGATTGTGGTCGCCCCCAACGAGCTCAATCTCCCGCCGATCGCGTCGCCACCGGCGAAACCTCTCGACTCCTTCGGGTATGCCCCGCTCGCCAGTACCGACGAACTCCCGGAGTTCCTCGTGATGAACATCCGGCACGAGCAGGCCCGGACCAGCTTTCTCCTCCCCGCCTCCCTCGGCTACGTCCGGGACCGCGAGCACGTGGCGGGTTTCGTCCCGCACGCCTTCCGCCGCAGTCTCAGCCCGGATCTGCCGACCCCCACCGGCCGGGCGCAGTGGAACATGAGCCGCCTGCAGCTCGTCAGCCTCCTCAAGTTCGACACGCCGCGGGTCTACGAAATGGCCGGTTTCCCCGACATGACCCGCCTCGACGCGGCTCCGACCCGCGCGCTCAACGACTTCGAGAGCGACTCCCTCCCCCGGCTCGCCACCCGCGAGGACGTCGTCATCGAGGAACGGGGAAACCGGATCCACATGCTCGGCTCCCTCCGGGCTTCGAGCGGCTGCCTCAAGTGCCACGACGTTCCGCGGGGAACTCTTCTGGGGGCCTTCAGTTACGTTTTCCGGAGGATCTCGGCCGGGGACGGGCCTCAGACTGCGTTGCCGCTTCGGTAACTGCCGCGCCCGCCGGCAACACCCGCCGAGTCCGAAGTGATTCTGCAGGCAGGATTTGCCACACCGGCCGCCGTGAAAAACTGCTGTTGCCTGCTTCGTTTCCGGGCGACTATTATCGCGCGAACAACAAGGATTGTTGTGTTTCCTGTGGTCAGGGAGGACTGGAGATGCGCGTCGTATTGCTCGCAGGCGGCATGGGAACGCGCCTTCAGGAAGAGACCACGGCCCGGCCCAAGCCGATGGTCGAGATCGGCGGCAAGCCGATCCTCTGGCACATCATGAAGCATTTCGCCCAGCACGGGTTCGATGACTTCTACGTCGCCCTCGGCTACATGGGCGACTACATCAAGAACTACTTTCTCGACCGCTACAACCTCAGCGGCAACCTCTCGATCGACTTCGGCCGCGGAAACATCCGCCGCGACGGTCAGGAGACCGAGAGCTGGACGGTCAACCTGATGGAGACCGGAGTCGCCACGAACACCGGCGGCCGCCTCCTCCGGCTCAAGAACTGGCTCGACTCCGATACGTTCATGCTCACCTACGGGGACGGCGTGAGCAACGTCGACCTCACGAAACTCCTCGCATTCCATCGCTCGCACGGCAAGATCGCGACCGTCACCGCGGTCCGCCCCCCTGCCCGGTTCGGCGGCCTCGTCATCGAGGACGAACACGTCCGGAGCTTCACCGAGAAGCCGGTCAGCGGCGAAGGGTGGATCAACGGCGGATTCCTGGTGTTCGAGCCGGAGATCTTCGACTACCTCAAGGACGACCAGTCGAGCCTCGAGGCGAACTCGCTCGAGAAGATCGCCGCCGACGGCCAGCTCGCCGCCTACCAGCACGGCGACTTCTGGCAGTGCATGGATACGCTGCGGGACAAGCACTATCTCGAGCGGCTCTGGCAGGGGGGGAACGCCCCGTGGCATACCTGGACCGATGAAGTGGCCCAGCCGCGGCTCCAGATTCACCGCAAGGCGGCCTGAGCGACACAAAAGAGACAGCGGTTTCCGGACAGGACGAGCTGAAGATCAGGGGGACCCATGGAAGGGGCAGTCAACTACGAATTCTGGCGCGATCGCCGCGTCTTCGTCACCGGAGCCTCAGGGCTCGTCGGGAGCTGGCTCGTCCGGCGGCTGAATGACGCCGGGGCCGATGTCGTCGTCCTGCTGCGGGACTGGGTTCCGCAGTCGGAACTCGCCCGGAGCGGCCTCCTCGATCAAGTGACGGTCGTCCGGGGTGACCTGTGCGACTTCGACTGCCTGGAGCGGACGCTCGGCGAGTACGAGATCGAGACCGTCATGCACCTCGCGGCGCAGACGATCGTCGGAATCGCCAACCGCAATCCGCTGTCGACGTTCGAGGCGAACATCGGCGGGACCTGGAAGCTCCTCGAAGCCTGCCGCCGCAGCCCCAAGGTCAAGCAGGTGATCGCCGCCTCGTCCGACAAGGCGTACGGCGACAGCCCGGTCCTGCCATACACCGAAGAGACCGCCCTCGCCGGCAAGCATCCTTATGACTGCAGCAAGTCCTGCAGCGACCTGATCTGCCAGACCTACGCCACGACCTACCGCCTGCCGGTGATCGTCACCCGCTGCGGCAACTTCTACGGCGGCGGCGACCTCAACTGGAACCGGATCGTCCCCGGGACGATCCGCTCCGTCCTGCGGGGTCAGGCCCCGGTGATTCGCTCCGACGGGACGTTCATCCGCGACTACTTCTACGTCGAAGACGGCGCGGCGGCCTACATGATGCTGGCGGAAAAACTCGCCGCCGATCCGACCCTCGCCGGGGAAGCGTTCAACCTCTCGAACGAGACACAGGTCACGGTGAAAGACCTCGTCGAACGGGTCCTCGCCGTCATGGGCTCCTCGCTGAAGCCGGTCGTGCTCGGCGAAGCCTGCCACGAAATTCTGCACCAGTCGCTCGACGCCACCAAGGCCCGGACGCGACTCGGCTGGCAACCGCTCTTCACTCTGGACGAAGGTCTCGACAGGACGATCGAATGGTATCGCAAGCACATTCCGGAAGCGGCCTCGACTCTCTCGTTTGCCTCTCGTGCGGCGAAAGCGGCCTGAGCGAGATCCTCTCGCTCGGCAAGACCCCGCTGGCGAACGCGCTCCGGACCGAAGCGCAGCTCGACCAGCCGGAGCCGACGTGGCCCCTCGAGCTGGCGTGGTGCCCCAAGTGCACCCTCGCGCAGATCACCGAGGCGGTCCCCCCCGAGTTGATGTTCCGCGATTACGCCTACTTCTCGTCGTTCTCCGACACGATGGTCCAGCACGCCCGGCGGATCGCCGAGCGGCTGACCGGCGCGGAGTCCCTCTCCGGGAAGAGCCTCGTCGTCGAAGTCGCCAGCAACGACGGCTACCTGCTGCAGTGGTACAAGAAGGCCGGCGTGCCGGTCCTGGGGATCGAGCCCGCCCGGAACATTGCCGAAGTCGCCGAGCGGGAACGCCAGGTCCGGACGATCAGCGAATTCTTCGGCCGGGAACTCGCCGACCAGCTCTCCGCCCAGGGAGAGAAGGCGGACGTGATCCATGCCAACAACGTCCTGGCCCACGTGCCGGACCTCAACGGCGTCGTCGCCGGGTTCCAGCGACTGCTGAAGCCGACCGGGGTGGTGGTGGTCGAGGCCCCCTACCTCAAGGACCTGATCGATCACGTCGAGTTCGACACGATCTACCACGAACACCTCTGCTATTTCTCGCTGACCGCCCTCAACCGGCTGTTCGCGCGGCACGGTCTCGAGATCGTCGACGTCGAGCGGCTCCCGATCCACGGCGGTTCACTCCGGATCTTCGCGCGGCACAAGGGGGCCCGGCCGATCGGCGAGAGCGTCATCCAGCTCCTCGCCGAAGAGAGCTGCTGGGTCGAATCCCCCGCCTCCTACGAGAGCTTCGGCCGCCGCGTCGACGCCCTCAAGACGGAGCTCACCAGCCTCCTGGGGAAGCTCAAGGCGGAGAACAAGCGGATCGCCGTCTACGGCGCGTCGGCCAAGGGGAGCACGCTCCTCAACTACTTCGGCATCGGCGCCGAGACGCTCGACTACGTCGTCGACCGGAGCACCGTCAAGCAGGGGCATTACATGCCCGGCACGCGGCTCAAGATCCACGCCCCCGACCGGCTCGTCGACGACGCGCCGGACTACTGCCTGCTCCTGACCTGGAATTTCTCCGACGAAATCCTGGCGCAGCAGAAGGCCTACCGCGACGGCGGCGGCAAGTTCATCATCCCGATCCCGAACGTCCGCGTCGCCTGAACGCGGCGGTCTTCATGAGATTCCATCCGCTCGAACTCTCCGGTCTCTGTCTGATCGAGCCGCAACTGCTGGTCGATGAGCGGGGGGGGTTCGCGCGGACGTGGTGTGCCGACGCCTTTGAGCAGGAAGGACTGTCGCGCGATCTCACGCAGTGCAACATCTCCTTCAACCACCGTCGCGGGACGGTGCGGGGGATGCACTTTCAGCGGGCGCCGCACGCCGAAGCCAAACTCGTCCGCTGCACGCGCGGCGCGATCTTCGACGTGGCGGTCGATCTGAGGCCCGCCTCCGCGACGTTCGGCCGCTGGATCGGCCGGGAGCTGACCGCCGACAACCGGCACATGCTCTACATCCCGGAAGGGTTCGCCCACGGGTTTCAGACGCTCTCGGACGACGCGGAAGTCTTCTATCAGATGTCGCGGAGCTACCACGGCCCCAGCGGGACCGGGGTTAACTGGAACGATCCCGGGATCGACGTCCGGTGGCCGCTCCCGATCAGCGTGATCTCCCCCAAGGACACCGCGTGGCCGGCGCTGCAGGAGGTCCTGCAATGAGTGCTTCGCCATCGCGCACGCTCCGTCCCGTCATCCTCTGGGGAGGAAAAGGACACGCCAAAGTCCTCCAGGAGTTTCTCCCCCAGATCGGCTATCGGGCGATCGCCGTCTTCGACAACGATCCGACCTCCCCCTCTCCCCTCCGGGGAGTCCCCATCCACTACGGCCTCGACGGCTTCCGCGCCTGGCTCGCGGAGCAGCCCCGCGACGGCTCGATCGGCGGACTCGTGGCAATCGGCGGCCCCCGCGGAGGAAGCCGGATCGAGATCCTCGACCGCTTCCGGGAAGCCGGAATCGAGCCTCTGACGGTCCGGCATCCCCGCGCGTTCGTCGCCGAGGACGCCACGCTGGGGGCCGGAAGCCAGGTCCTGGCAAACGCTTCGGTCTGTGCCGAAGCCGTCATCGGCCGCGGCTGCATCATCAACACCAACGCCAGCGTCGATCATGAAACGCACCTGGGAGACGGCGTCCACGTCGCTCCCGGGGCGACGATCACCGGCTGCGTCTCGGTCGGTTCACGCACCATGATCGGCGCCGGAGCGACGATCCTTCCCCGTCTCACGATCGGCTGCGACGTCATCGTCGGCGCCGGCTCGGTCGTGACCCGCAGTATTCCGGATGGGCAGGTCGCCTACGGCAACCCCGCCCGCGTCCGACACCCCGTTTCTGCCTGAGGTTTCGAAATGTCCCATGACCCGCAAGACCCTCAGCAGATCGCCGCGATGGCGGCCGACCCCAAAATCGGCAGCCTCTCCCGGGAGCTGTTCAACCGGACGTGCGACTACCGCTACTCGTACAACTTCAAGTGGCTGGGCCGCCCGATCATCCAGTACCCGCAGGACATCGTCGCCCTGCAGGAAGTGATCTGGAATGTGAAGCCGGAGCTCGTGATCGAGACCGGAATCGCCCACGGCGGTTCGCTCATCCTCTCGGCATCGATCCTCGAGCTGATCGGCGGAACGGGCCGCGTGCTGGGGGTCGACATCGACATCCGCCCGCACAACCGTCAGGCGATCGAAGAGCATCCGATGTCCCGCCGGATCGACATGATCCAGGGCTCGTCGGTCGATGACGGCATCGCCGATCAGGTCCGGCAGGCCGCAGCGGGCAAGTCCCCCGTGATGGTGATTCTCGATTCGAACCACACCCACGAACACGTCCGGCGGGAACTCGAACTGTATGCCCCGCTCGTCACGCGGGGGAGCTACCTGATCGTGTTCGACACGGTTGTCGAGTTCATGCCCGACAGCGCCTTCCCGGACCGCCCCTGGGGAGTCGGGGACAACCCCTACACCGCCGTCCAGGAGTTCCTGAAGACGACCGACCGGTTCGTCCTCGAGTCGGAGATTCCCGACAAGCTGCTCCTGACCGTCGGCCCCGGCGGCTGGCTGCGGTGCGTCAAAGACTGAGTCGTCGATTCGTCTCTCCCGATCACGCCCCGGCGGGACGCCGCCGCTCCGAGGACCGTCTCCCATGCAGCGCATTCCCGTCGCCGGACCGTCGATCACGCAGCGCGAGATCGACTACGTGACAGACGCCGTCACGAACTGCTGGTATGGCCAGGCCAACGCGTACCACGCCCGCTTCGAGCAGGCCTTCGCCGAGTACATCGGCTCGAAGTACGCGATGGCCCTCCCCTCCTGCACGTCGGCGATCCATCTGTCGCTGGCTGCGCTCGGGGTCGGCCCGGGGGATGAGGTGATCGTCCCGGATGTCACCTGGATCGCGTCCGCCGCCCCCATCCAGTACGTCGGGGCCACGCCGGTCTTCGCGGACATCGACCGCGACAGCTGGTGCCTCTCCGCCGAGGCGTTCGAACGCTCGATCACTGACCGGACCCGGGCGGTGATCGTCGTCGATCTCTATGGCAACATGCCGGCGATGAACGCCGTCCTGGCGGTCGCCCGGCGGCACGGCATCGCGGTGATCGAGGACGCCGCGGAAGCGTTCGGTTCCGAACAGGGAGGCCTCAAGGCGGGCCGCTTTGGCGACACGGGGGTCTTCAGCTTCCACGGCTCGAAGACGATGACGACCGGTGAAGGGGGAATGCTCGTCACCGATCGCAAGGACCTGTTCGATCGGGCCCAGTTCCTGCGCGACCATGGCCGGATCCCGGGGGATGTCAGCTTCTTCAACCACGAAGTCGCCTTCAAATACAAGATGAGCAGCATGCAGGCCGCGCTCGGGCTTGCACAGGTCGAGCGGGCCGAAGAGCTCGTCGGCCGCAAGCGGGAGATCTTCGGCTGGTATGCGGAGGAGCTCGCCGGGATCGACGGGATGTGGCTCAATCCCGAACCGGCCGGGATGCGGAACTCCTACTGGATGGTCACCGCGGTCCTCAGCCCCGCTCGCGGACTCGGCAAGGATCAGGTGGCCCAGCGGCTGGCGGCGGCGGGGGTCGACACCCGGCCGTTCTTCCACCCCCTCAGTTCGCTTCCCGCCTACCAGGGGACGCCGCAGGCCAAGCGGGCACGCGAGACGAACCGGATCGCCTACGAGGTCGCACCGTACGGATTCAACCTCCCCTGCGCCCTCTGTCTTACCCGCGATCAGGTCCGATTCGTGAGTGAGAAGCTGCGGGACGTCCTCGCGTCGGCGGAGGCTGAGCGGGGGCGGGCGGCCGGCTGACCACGGTCGGGCAACGATCTTGTCCGAATGGCCCGGTTTCCCTAGTGTTCGGCGGTCACGGATCGGCAGATTTCGCGAAGGATCGCGGCATGCAGCAGGACCTTCTGACCTACGTCATACCGACGCACAACCGCCCCCACTTCCTGCGGCGGTTGCTGACGTTTCAGGCGGAATGTGCTCCCGCGTGCCGGATGCTCATCGCCGATTCCAGCCGGCCGGAGCTGGCTCTCGAGAATCAGGCGGTCCTGCGAGCCGCGGGGCTGACCGGCCCGGTCCAGTATCGGCACTTCGGCGGGAGCGTCGTCGACAAGTGCGCCGAGGCGATGACTCTCGTCGAAACCCCGTACACCGTCTTCTGCGCGGATGACGACTTCCTGATTCCGTCGGCGGTCGGGCAGTGCGTCGAGTTTCTCGAGACCGCGCCGGACTACGCCTCCGCCATGGGCCGGATGGCCAAGTTCCGGGTCCGTGGGGACCGGTACCACTGCCACGTCCGCCGGGGCTACTCGGTCGAGCATTCCCGGCCATTCGATCGCTGCCAGGCTTACGCGGACCACTGGTTCACGAACTTCTACGCCGTGTACCGGACTCCGGCGATCCGAAAGAACATGCGGATCACGGCCGACTACACCGACTCCCGGTTCACGTATGCGCTGCCGGAGACCCTCCTGGCGCAGCTCAGCGTCGTCCGCGGCCGCTGCAAGGTGTTCCCGTTCCTGTACTCGATCATGGAGCTCCACTCGCAGAACGCGGGGGCCGAATCGAAGTCCGGAGTTCGGGTCGACGCCGAAATGCACTACCAGCGATTCAAGTCGGGGCTCGGGAAGGAACTGGCGGAGACCGGTGTATCCGCGGACGACGCAAGCCGGTTCATCGACCAGTGGTTCGGCTATCTCCGCAGCCCGGACCTGCGGGTCCGGATCCGGCCGATGTCTCTCACCGAGACGGCGGCCCGCGGAGCCAAGGGGCTGGGATACCGTCTGCTGAACGTCGCCGGGATCGATCTCGGCCGACACAGGCGATTCCTGAGGAAGGCAGACACTCGAGAAGCGGGAGCTGCGTGGTCTTGCGCGGTCCGGTTGTTTCTGGAAGCGCCCCAGGGAGTGTGGCGTACGGTTGCCAAGGCGTCCTGATCCCGCGCGAGCCCCTCGACGGCCCGCCGGTGATCGAACGCATGGCAGGAAGGGAAATGATGGCTGGCTGGATTGGACGACTTGTCGAGAACTTCTATCGCTTCGCAGCCATCGGCTACGTGCCGCGCGAGCTGTTTGAACGCCGCTGTCCGAGTCCGGCGGATCTTCCGGGCCGGACCGGCCCGCTCCAGATCGAGATCGTCAGCCACTGCTGGAACTACTCGCGGCTGCTCAAGTTTCAGCTCAGCAGCCTGCTGCTCAGCCCGCCGCGGGAGACGCAGATCACGATGACGGTCGTCTACAGCCCCGAAGATCAGGGGACGGACGACCTGCTCAGTTTCTTCGGCCGGCAGTCGGTCCCGAACGTCACCTGGAACTGGGTCCCGATCGACAAGCGGAGCGTGTTCCGCCGCGCCATCGGCCGGAACCTGCGGGCCAAGCAGACGACCGCCGACTGGATCTTCTTCACCGACTGCGACCAGATGTTCTGCCGCGACTCTCTCGACACGCTCGGCCGGGAGCTCCAGGGACGCCGCGATCTGCTGGTCTTCCCCCGGGTCTCGCACTGCAGCGACCGGATCTCCGATCCCGCCGAGATCGTCGTCGACACCCCCGATGTCGATTCCCCCCACATCGTGTCGGCGGACCTCAACCGGTTCCAGCCGATCCTCAATCACAAGGCGATCGGTCCGCTCCAGATCTTCCACGGAGATGTGGCCCGTCAGGTCGGCTACTGCGAAGCGATCCCCTTCTACCAGCGGCCGGTCGAGCGGTGGCAGAAGACGTACGAGGACCGCGTCGTCCGCTGGCTGGTCGGGACGCACGGCGTCCCGATCGACGTTCCGCACATCTACCGCATCGAGCATCACCATAAGGGTCGGTACGAGTCCCGCAAAACGCCCGCCTGGATGAACGCGATCCTGAGCAACGCCGGCCGGACAGACCTCATGGCCAAGTTCCGCCGACGGACCGCGGAAGAGGCCGGTCCCGCTTCCAGCCCCGCGCCCGCCGACACCGCCTCCAGCACGACGACCGGCCAAAGCGATGCTCCGCCCCACGGCGCTTCGACGCCGGGCCTCTCCTCTTCAGCCGATCCGGGCTGCCTACCCCATCGGAGGGCAGGATGACGAACGGACTCGTCGAGCTGTTCTTTCGCTTCGCCGCCAACGGCTATGTCCCGGCGCGGTGGTTTGAATCGCGGCTCCCGGCCCCCGAGAGCATCGTGGGGCGAATCGGGCCTCTGCACGTCGAGCTGGTGAGCCACTGCTGGCACTACGCCCACTGGCTCCGGTTTCAGCTCGGAAGCCTCGTCCTCAGCCCCCCGCGCGAGACGCGGATCACGATGACGGTGGTCCATTCGCCTGAAGATCAGGAGACGATCGACCTGCTCCGGCACTACGGGCGGATCACGGTTCCGAACGTGACCTGGAACTGGGTCCCGGTCGAGAAGAGCCGGCTGTTCCGACGGGCGATCGGGCGGAACCTGCGGGCCAAGGGAACCACCGCCGACTGGATCTTCTTCACCGACTGCGACCAGATGTTCTACCGGGACGCCCTCGATGCCCTCGGACGGGAACTTCAGGGACGGCGGGATTTCCTGCTGTTCCCCCGCGTCGCGCACTGCAGCCAGCGGATCACCGACGCCGCGGAAGTGACACTCGACCGCCCCGGAACCGACTCGTTCGTCCCCGAAATCAACACGGAGCTGTTTCATCCGGTGGTCCACCACAAGGCGGTCGGCGGACTGCAGCTCGTCCATGGGGATGTGGCCCGCGCGGTCGGGTACTGCGAAGGGCTGCCGTTCTATCAGACCCCCCGCAAGGGGTTCGGCAACACCTATGAAGACCGTGCCTTCCGCTGGCTGCTCGGGACTTCCGGCGTGCCGATCGAGGTCCCGCACATCTACCGGATCGAGCATCACCTCAAGGGACGGTACGAGTCCCGCCGGCTCCCCGCCTGGCTCCGCCCCTTGCTGAGCAGCGCCGGCCGGGCGGACCTGATGGCGAAGCGCCGCCGAAGCGACACCTCGTCTTCGGGTCCGCAGCGTCGAGCCGCCTGATCCGCCGCTCCCCCTCTCCCTGTTGTCCTCGTCGCTTCCCGCCTCGTCGTCATGCCCTCCCCGCCCGTTCCCTTCGACTTCACGACCGCGATCGAAGCGCTCTGCCGCGACGTCTGCTCGCGTCATGAGGCGTTCCGGCATGTCGACATGGACCGGGTGGCGGTCTGCTTCGCCCAGACCCGCAGCCGGGTGCGGCACGGCATGCAGGCCAAGCTGACGCCGCTCCGGTTCGAGCATGGCGGACTGTTCACGACCCGGAATGGGGAGACCTGGACGCTGCAGCGGGTCTTTCTGGCCCGCCGCGAGATGCTCTACCTGCTGACGTTCTATCTCCCCCGGTTCCTCGACCTCTCGTTCGAGGAGAAGCTGATCACGGTCCTGCACGAGCTGTATCACATCAGCCCCAAGTTCAACGGCGACATCCGGCGGTTCTCGGGGCGGTGCCACGCCCATTCGTCGAGCCAGAAGGAATACGACCTCTGGATGGCGGAGTTCGCGAAGCAGTACCTGGCGATGAAGCCGCCCGCCCGGCTCCTGCGGTTCATGAGAAGCGACTTCCGGACCCTGAAGGAGCGGCATGGCCACGTGATCGGCCAGCAGGTTCCGATCCCGCGTCTGATCAAGGTGGCGGCGCGGGCGGCGTAGTCTTCAGGTCGGGGACCAAGGCGAATCCCCGAGGATTGCACGTCGAGCGCAGCTCGATTGAATCGTTTGCGAGACCATGACCTCGGCCGGCCGCCACAGCAGCGGCATCACAAGGATCCGTATGGCGACAGTGAAGGTTCCCAGCGAGATCAGCAACAGCCCGATTGCGGTTGCCATCGTCCCCGCCGGGCGTTCAACCTTCGGCGCTCTGAGTGCCTGAAAGCCGTCATAACCACCTGCGGCGGCTGCTACGAGCAGCCCGACCGCAAAGACCGTCGGCTGCACGGCTGAGATCGAGGCCCAGAACATCAGCACGACGACGAGATGGCCGCACGGTCCCATACCTGGAGCTCCTCTCTCTCCTGATGCGGCAGTCTCCCGAAAGATTGTTCGCGCGGAGCGTTTTTTCGTACACCGATGACTCAGGGGTCACTCCATCGGGGTGACTTTGGGCATCAATTTCGGCCCTCGAAATGGGCGAATTGTAAGAATCCCCGACGTTTCGTTTGTGCACCATGTCGGCACAGTCCGCAACGTTCATTTCGAGGTGCAGAACTCACCGAACAATTCCCTTGCCAGGGATTCCCCCCCGTCTTCCTAAGCTCAACACCGTGTATCGTCTGGGTGTCGCTCACCTGCCTGCGAGCCCTGCCGCGATGCCCCAGCCACCACTCGTCTCCGTCATCCTCCCCACGTACAACCGTGTCCGCTTCGTCGGGGAGGCGATCGAGAGCGCCCTTCAGCAGACCTACCCGCACCTCGAGGTGATCTGCATCGACGACGGGTCCAAGGACGACACCCCGGCGGTCGTCGCCGACATCGCCGATCGCGATTCCCGCGTCCGGTACGTCCGCCAGACGAACGGCGGCGTCTCGTCGGCCCGCAACCACGCTCTCCGGCTCGCGCAAGGAGACTGGGTCGCGTTCCTCGACTCCGACGATGTCTGGCAGCCCTGGAAGCTCGAACTCCAGATGAGCCTGCTCGCCGCCTGTCCCGACGTCGGCATGACGTGGACCAACATGGACTCCATCTGGTCCGACGGCCGGCCCCACCAGAAGAACTATCTCAAGCAGATGTATTCGACCTACGGACAGCTCCCCGAGGGAGCGCCGTTCGGTTCGTTCCGCCCCCTCGGCGAGATCGCTCCCGCCGCGCCGGCCGAATGGCAGGCCGCTCCGGTCGGGATCGACCGGATCTACTCGCAGATGTTCCACGGCAACCTGGTCCATACGCCGACCGTGGTCCTCAAACGGGAGTGGGCCGGGAAGGTCGGCCCGTTCGATACCGGGATGCTCCGCGGCGGCGAGGACTTCAAGTACCACCTCGCCACCTGCCGCCTCGGCCGGGTCGCCTTTATCGATGCCCCCTCGATCCTGTACCGGATCGGGATCGGCGACCACATCACGAACCGCGAGAACAATCTCCATTTCGCCCGGTCGTTCCTGCGGACTCTGACTGAGGAGCTGGCCGCCCACCGCTGCGAGATCGAGCTGAGCGACGCCCAGATCCGCAGCGCTCTCGCGGAAGCCCACGACTGGCTGGCGAACGAGCTGTTCGCCGACGGTCAGCGGATGCCCAGCTTCCGAAACGCCCTGCAGGCGATTCTCCAGCGCCGCTCGCCGGGCCAGACCTGGAAGACGCTCGTGAAGTGCCTTCTGCCGACGTCGGTCTACCGGCGGCTGCAGCGGAATCCGCAGGCCTGCGATCGCCACGCCCCCCCACCCCCACCGGCTGCGACGGACGGAGCCGCCTCGAAGACTCCTACCCTCCGGAAGTCGGAACGGGTGACCGTCTGAAACGGAACGCCGCAGCGGGCCCCGCCTTCGCCCGCCTGCACACAGAGGGGGAGATTTCCGGCCAGCTCTGTTTGTCGTCCTCACTCTCTCCAGGATCACGAAAACTTTCGCCGCGGTCCGCTTCCGGCCCGGCCCGCTCCCGACCATAGTACGGATTCGTCCCGCGATTCATCTCCCTGGATCGAGCGTCTCCGTCATGCGTTTTCCGTTCGCCGCCGCCACAGCCGCTTTCGGCTTCCTTCTCGCCTCCGCGCCGCTGTTCGCCCAGCGCGATCTCAAGGACATTCCCCTCCCCGATCCGGAGCTCGAACGGAAGACGTTCGTCCTTCCCGAAGGGTTCGAGGTCAATCTCTTCGCGGCCGATCCCCAGATCGCCAAGCCGATCCAGATGAACTTCGACCCGCAGGGTCGGCTCTGGATCGTCTCGAGCGAGGTCTACCCGCAGATCGAACCGGGCCAGGTCGCCAATGACCGGGTCCTGATCGTCGAAGACAAGAACGGCGACGGGGTCGCCGACTCCACCTCCGTCTTCGCCGACGGACTCCTGATTCCAACCGGCGTCGCCCCGGGCGACGGCGGAGCCTACGTCGGAGCCAGCACCGAGATTCTCTTTCTCAAGGACACCGACGGGGACGGCAAGGCGGACCACCGCCGGGTGTTCCTCTCCGGCTTCGGGACCGAAGACACGCACCACATCGTCCACACCTTCCGCTGGGGGCCGGAGCAGCTCCTCTACTTCAGCCAGTCGATCTACATCCACAGCCATCTCGAAACCCCCTGGGGAGTGAAGCGGCTCAACGCCGGCGGGATCTGGCAGTGCCGTCCCGAGAATCTCCAGCTCGACATCATCCTCCGGGGGCTCGTCAACACCTGGGGAACCGCCTGGGATGACTGGGGAGCCACGTTCGCGACCGACGGAGCCGGCGGCGAAGGGATCAACTACGTCGTCCCCGGCGCGTCGTACGCGACCGCCTACGGCGCCCCGCGGATTCTTCGGGGCCTCAACCCCGGCAGCCCCAAGGACTGCGGCCTCGAGATCGTCTCCGGCTCGCACCTGCCGGACGACTGGCAGGGGAGCCTCGTCACCAACGACTTCCGCGGGCACCGCGTCTGCCGCTACGTCCTCAAGGAGCAGGGCTCCGGCTACGTCTCGCAGGAGCAGCAGGAGGTCATCCGCTCGAACCATGTCGCCTTCCGGCCGATCGACGTCAAGCAGGGACCGGACGGGGCGATCTACATCGCCGACTGGTACAACCCGATCATCCAGCACGGGGAAGTCGACTTCCGCGATCCCCGCCGCGACAAGGTCCACGGCCGGATCTGGCGCGTCACCTACAAGGGGAAGCCGACCGTCAAGCCGACGAACCTCGCCGCCGCCTCGACGGAAGAGCTGCTGAACTCGCTGAAGAGCCCCGAGGGGTACGTCCGCCAGCACGCCAAGCGGGTCCTCAAGGAGCGGACGACGCTCGACGGCAAGAAGGATGAAGTGGTCAAGGCCCTCCGGACCTGGACCCACTCGATGGACAACACCGCCCCGGGCTACCACCGCGCCCGCCTCGAGGCGCTCTGGATGTACGTCGGCCTCGACGTCGTCGAGCCGGAGCTTCTCGATTGGCTCCTCCGCTGCCCGGACCACCGGGTCCGCGCCGCCGCCACGCGGGTCATCGGCCACTGGCTCGACCGCTTGCCGAACACGATGGCCCTGCTCGAGCGGCAGGTCTCCGATCCGCATCCGCAGGTCCGTCTGGAAGCGGTTCGGGTCCTCGGCAAAGTTTCGGATCCGCACGCGGCGGAAGTCGCGATGCTGGCTCTCGACAAAGACGTCGACGAGTGGCTCGATTACGCCCTCCGGCTCACCGCCCGCGACCTCCAGCCCCTCTGGCAGCCCGCGCTCACCAGCGGCAAGATCACGTTCGGCAACAACGCCCGCCACATCGCCTTCGTGCTGAAGTCGGCCGGTTCGCCGGAAGCGGTCCCGGTCCTCGTGAAGCTGCTCCAGGAAAAGCAGGTTCAGGAGGCCGATCGGCCGCAGGTCCTCGACGTCATCGGAGAGTTCGGCCAGCCAGCGGACCTCCGCAAGGTGTTCGAGCTGGCGGTCGCCAATCAGGATCCCGGCCTCTTGGGCTCGCTCCTCGCTGCGAACGCCAAGCGGAACATCCGTCCCGAAGGAGATCTGTCGGGGATCGCCACGCTCCTCAAGTCCGACAACGCCGGCCTCAAGGGGCTCGCCGCCCGCGCGGTCGGCGCGTGGCATGTCGATTCGCAGTGGGCGGCACTCCAAGAGCTCGTCCACGGCGCCGATCCCGGCGTGGCGGACGCGGCCGTCACCGGCATCGCCAGCTACGGCGGCGACGAAGCGGTCAAGCTGCTCGAAACCTATTCGAAGGAGCCGGCTCTGTTCCGGTCGGCGATCGTCGGCCTCTTGAAGCTCCGTCCCGAGGAAGCGGCCAAGGCCTGGAGCGCGTGGACCCGTAAGCCGATCACCGGGGACGCCGCCTCACTCGTCACGCTGCAGAATCAGTACCAGGATGTCTTCAACGCCTTCCTGCAGCGAAAGGATGGTTCCGCCCTCCTCGCGAAGACGCTTGAAGCGGACAAGAACGAGAAGATTCAGCCCGACGCCGCCCGGATCGGCCTGCGGGCCATCGGCGCGAGCGGCCAGCCGCACGAAGCCCTCGCGAAGGTCCTCGCCGCCGCGGCGAACATCTCGGCCGGTCCCCGCGTCCTCTCCCCTGAGGAGATGGCCAGGGAGATCGAGTTCGTCCAGGCCCACGGCAACGCCGCCCGAGGGGAAGCGATCTTCCGCCGCGCCGAACTGACCTGCTTCAAGTGCCACTCCGTCGGCGACGCCGGCGGCCAGGTCGGCCCGAACCTCGTCAGCCTCGGGGCAACAGCCCAGCTCGACTACCTCGTCAACTCGATCCTCGACCCGAGCAAGAACATCAAGGAAGGGTTCACGACGGTCGTCGTCGTGACGGACGAAGGGAAAGTTCTCTCCGGAGTGAAGCTCCGCGAGTCGGATACCGACCTCATCATCCGCGACGCCGAAGACCGCGAGATCTCGATCCCCAAGAGCTCGATCGACGAGCAGAAAAACGGCGCGTCGATCATGCCGGTCGGCCTTGCGGATCGGCTCACCCAGGCGGAGCAGGCGGACCTCATCAGCTTCCTCGCCGCCCTCGGCAAGCAGCCCGAGTTCACCATCAAGCCGGAACTCGTCGTCCGCCGCTGGCAGGTCCTCCAGCCGACCGAGCCCGCCGCCAACACCATCCGCCGGACCGCCTACGGCACCGCCGCGACCGACGACCCGGCGTTCGCCTGGCAGCCGGTCTACAGCACCGTTGCCGGAGCCCTGCCGCTCGGCGAACTGCCGCTGCTCCGGGCCAGCTACGCCCTGAAGCCCGCCGACCGCGGCGCCAGCTTCGTCCGGACCGAGATCGAAGTCGCTCAAGGGGGCAAAGGCCAGATCGTCGTCACGCCGCCGGGCGGCGTCGCCGGCTGGCTCGACGACAAGCCGTTCGAGGTCGAATCGAAAACCCCCTACGACCTCCCGGCCGGCAAGCATCGCATGACGCTCGCCATCAACCGCGACGTCGCGGGGAACGGGCCGGTCTCGGTCCGGATCGTTGTCCCCGAGAAGGATGGAGCGCTCGTCAAGATGGTTGGCGGGAAGTAACTCTGGGGTGGGACGCCCATAATCACTTGGGCGGTTCCTTGTATGGACGCGCCTCCGGCGGCCAGGGCTTCGCCCTGGACCCGGCCTCATGGATGGCAAATATTGACAGAGATTCGGGTGCTTCGTAGTTTTGAAGCGTGGCTTCTGTTTCCGGAGCACACCGAGAGATTGCCCATGCCCAACACGCTGAATCTGTCTCTGACCGACGAACTGCGAGCGTTCATCGAACAGAACTGCGGCGATGGAACACTCTACGCAACCCCCAGCGAATTCGTCCGGGACCTCCTGCGACAGAAGAAGTCGCAGATGGAAGCCGCCAGGATTCGCGACGCAGTCCTCGAAGGGTATCAGGACGCCATCGAAGGCCGGACCGTCCCGTTCGAGGGGAACCTGCGAGCCCTCATGAAGAAGGCCGGCAAGTGAGTGCGCGGCCCCGATCGGGGCTTCTGCTGACTCATCGGGCGCTGCGCGACCTTCAGGGAGTGCTCGCCTACTCGACCGAGCAGTGGGGCAAGACGGTTGCCGAGCAGTACCTTGATGCTCTGGAGGCTGGTCTCGAGCGGCTGCGCGAGCAACCCGATCTTCTACGGCCGGAACCGGATCTGCATCCCGCTCTCCGGTTCTACCGGGTGAATCGCCACCTGTTCGTCTGCGACGCCCGCCCCGGCGCCATCGTGGTCCTGACGGTCATCCACTCGAGCATGGACATTCCATCCCGCCTGGGCGAGCTCCAGCCGACCCTCGCCGCCGAGGTTGAGATCCTCCATCGGCGGCTTCATGGGGACCGCTCCTGGAAGTCGTGACGGACGCGACTACGCAGTGACTTCGACCGTCTGCCGGACTTCGCCACCGAGGCGGCTCATCGTCAGCGTGAGCTTCGACCTGGTGGCGTGCCCCTCGATGATCGTCGCACCGGCCAGCTTGGGACCACCCCCGACAAGCTGCCCGATCGGCCGTTCCGCCCCGGCCGGCAGCCACTTGTCTTCGTGGGTGTGCCCCGACACCACGAGCTTCACTCCCGCCGCCTTCAGAAGCGGCAGCCACGCCTCGCGGCAGACCTTGCTGTAAACCCACGCCCCCCGGTCCGACTCGTCCGACCACCAGAGCGGGATGTGGCAGAACAGCACCTTGTGCGGAGCCGCGGCGAACCACGGCGCCCGGATCGCCTCCGCCAGCCACCGTGTCTGCCGCTCCCGCATCGCCGCAAATCCCGCCAGCCCTCCGAACACCGGATGGTCGTCCGGCTTGTCCTCCCCCGTATCGAGCACAAGCGCCGCGAGCGGCCCGCTCCGGAAGGCGTAGTAGAACCGGTCCGCGGGTGTCCCCGTAAACCGCGCAAGCTCCCGCGCCGCCGGTCCGCGGACGTCGTGGTTCCCTCGCGCGTACGCGAGCGGCCAGCGGCTCGCGACCACCAGCCCGCCGGGGGCTAGGTACTGGTTCGCCATCTTCGCTTCGTCGTAGACGTCGTTCGTCTGGTCGCCATTCCACAAGAGGAAATCGGGAGCGAACTTGCCGGTCAGGCCCACGAGCGCCCTGACCGTATCGAGGTTCTCGTGCGTGTCGTTCCAGACGATGAACCGGGTCTCGTGCGCCTCGGGGTCGAGCGTCCGGAAGACGTGCTCCTCCGAGACCACCTCTTCGCCCGGCAGGATCTTGTAGGCGTTCTTGAAGTCGACCGGGATCGCGACCACCCGGTAACGGATCTCCGCCCCCGCGGGGAGCGGCGGCAGGCGGAACTTGAGGACATGCTGGTCATAGGGGAGCAGCCCCGCCGACTCGGCGTCGATCCGCGTCCACGTCTCACCCGGCCGCTGGATCTCCGCATAGCCGGTCGCCGGAGCCCGGACCGCCTGAAGGATCGCGAGCGTCTCGGCCGCCGGCCCGGTCAGGACGGGAGCTCCCTGAAGGAGCGAGAGAGAGTCCGCCGCAGCCGGCTTCTCCTTGGCGGCGGATGCGGCCTGCCCCAGTCTCAGGGCCGAAGCGGCGGCGGAGATCGACAGCGTTTCGCGGAGGAAAGTACGGCGTTCCATGGAAGACGAACCTGAGGGCCGGCGGATCGGAGACAGACACCTGATCCGATATCCTAGAAACCAAGTCCACTTTCCTGAACCCCGGGCAACTCAGAACCGTGCCCGCCGCTGCGAGAGGTATTCGACGAGCGCCTTGTCGAACCGCATGCTCGTGTCGATCTCGACGTAGTCCGCCCCCGCGGTCCGTAGTTCTTTCTTGTAGAGCGCCCGGAGCTTCCGGAGCTCTTCGAGGTAGTCCGCCTGGATCCCCTGCGCGTCGACCACCATCGTCTCGTTCGTCTCGGGGTCCCGCAGGTCGAGCATCCCGGAGAACGGGAAGTGGACCTCCGCCTCGTCGAGCACATGGAACACGATCACGTCGTGCCCACCGTAGCGGAGCATCCGCACCGCGTCGATCACCGGCTGCGGATCGGTCAGGAGGTCCGAGAAGAGCATCATCAGGCTCTTGTGCCGGACCATCGCGGCGACCTGCCGCAGGTTCTTGGCGATCTCGGTCGGACCGGTCGGCTTCGCCTTCGCCAGGAGCGTGAGGATGTTGGCAAGCTGCGTCCGCTTGCTGCGAGCCGGAAGGCTCGCCCGGATCTTCTCGTCGAACGTCACGACGCCGACCGGATCCTGCTGGTGGATCATCAGGTAGGCGAGCGCCGACGCCAGGCAAATGGCATACTCGAACTTCGTCAGCTGCTGGCGGTACGTGTACGCCATGCTCTCCGAGAGGTCCATCAGGAGGTAGCCCGTGATGTTCGTCTCGGCCTGGTACTTCTTGACGTAGTACCGGTCGGTCTTGGCGTAGACCAGCCAGTCGATGTCCTTGAGGTCGTCCCCCTGCGTGTAGCGACGGTGCTCGCTGAACTCGACGCTGAACCCGTGGAACGGGGACGCGTGGAGGCCGCTCAGGAACCCTTCGACGATGAACTTCGCCCGCAGGTCCAGCCGGGCGACCGACTGGATCACTTCCGGCTTCAGGTATTGCTCGGCGGAGGGCATCAGGTCCTAAACCGAAAAGGCTTGACCTTGTGGGCGCCGCTCAGTGGCGGTGGCCCGACATCATGTGGGCCTTGGCCTTGGCGTCTTCCGCCTCGAGGATCTTGCCGCACCGCATGTAGATCACGGAGAGCTGCGTGTACGAAAACGTGTCGTTCGGAGCGAGCTCGACCACCTTAAGGGCGTGGGCGATCGCCCCATCGGGCTGACCGAGCCGCTGGAGGTAGACCGCCAGGGCCGAGTGCGTGTCGGCGTGGTTCGGGTCGATGACCAGGACTTCCTTGAGCTTCTCCACGGCCCCGGCCAGGTTGCCGGCGTCCTTCAGCTTGATCGCTTCGTCGTAAATCTCGTGCGGGGCGGGGGCAGACATCGAAACTCCAGTCCAATTCTCGGGCGAACTCGCTCAATCGTATTCGATCGGCTCCCGTCGCGGAACGAAGAGCTTCCAGCGGGCGTGAATCGCCCCTGCCCCGGGTCCGGCAGGCTGCTGGCCGCCGGAGGCCTCTTCCCTGTGGAACCGCTGCAAACCTTGGGAGCCCGGTTTGGGGAACCGGCGTCGAGGACGCCCCTTCTCCTCACCGCCGGGAGTGCGCTGTAAGCGTACTGGAGGGGAGGATCCGCAGCGTCCGGTCCGCGATCGGATGCCCGTTGTGCGCCGTGGTGAGACAGAGAAGCGCCTCCGGCGGGGCCAGCAGCGTGCTGGACCCGGGTCGCCGAGTTTCGATGGGTTGCGCAAAGGACGCTGTGCCGGCGGGGCGTTCTTCGCCCAACCCATCGCCCCTACGGCGCCCCCGGTCCAGCGGGACGCTGGCTACGCAGCTTGTTCGGGGAGGGCTGTGACACACTGCTGAATCAGCTCGCCAACCGCAACATTCTCCGCCTGGCCATCATAGTTGAGCAGCGCCCGGTGCTTCAGGACTTCATCAGCGAAGTAACGGATGTCGTCAAACCCGACATGCGCCCGCCCCTCCGCCAGCGCCCGGACCCGCGCCGCCTTGATCAGCGCCTGCGCCGCCCGCGGCGACGCCCCCCAGCGGATGAACCGCTTCACCGGCTCCGGAGCGAACTGCGAATCGGGATGCGTCGCCAACACCAGCCGGCACGCGAAGTCCTTGATCGGATCCGCCACGACCACCTTATTGAGTACTTCCCGCAGATACAGGATCCGCTCCGCGTTCAGCAGCTTCTCGAGTGGGATCGGCTTCTTGAGGATCGTCCGGCTGACGATCTCATTGAGCTCGCTTCGCGCGGGGAACGGCACCGTCACCTTGAACAGGAACCGGTCGAGCTGGGCTTCCGGCAGCGGGTACGTCCCTTCCTGCTCGAGCGGGTTCTGGGTCGCCATGACGAAGAACGGCTGAACGAGCCGGTGAATCGTCCCGGCCGTCGTCACCGTCCCTTCCTGCATCGTCTCGAGGAGAGCCGACTGGGTCTTGGGGGTCGCGCGGTTGATTTCGTCCGCCAGCAGGAGCTGCGTGAAGATCGGACCGGGACGGAACTCGAACCGGTACCGCCCATGCTCGTCCGTCTGCATGATGTTCGTCCCGATGATGTCGGCGGGCATCAGGTCGGGAGTGAACTGGATCCGGCTGAACTTGAGGTCCAGCACCTGCGACATCGCCTTGATGAGCTCGGTCTTCCCGAGCCCCGGGACCCCTTCCAGGAGGACGTTGCCGCCGCAGAACATCGCGGTCAGCGCCGCCTCGACGACCCGGTCCTGGCCGACGATGAGCTTGCCGATCTCCTCGCGGGCCGCGCGGAACGTCTTGCGGAAGTCCTCCGCTTCGGACTTGAGCTGGTCGTCGGTGAGTTGCAGGTCAGCCATGGGAAGTCGTGTTTCGTAAGGCCGTGGTGTGTATCGTGTCTCGGGAGGGACGGAGGCCAGATCCGGCTAAGAGGCCGGCTTGTCTCCGTCCTGGTCGCGGCGGCGTTTCATGTCGAGGAGCCGGCTCGTCGTGGAGGACTGGTCTCCTGCCGGCGGCGGGGGCTTCTTCTCGGCCCCCGGAGGCTTGGCTCCCGGCGGGGGCGCGGTCCGTTTGGGAATCGATGTCGGCGCGATCGGTGAACCGCTCGACTCGAGCGGCCGCTCCTTCTGACTCTTGAGGGTGTCGCCGACCTCCTTCTTGCGGGCCAGCAGCTGCCCCATCGTCTGCTCGGATTCACCCTTCCGCTCCGAGCGGAACCATTTGCGGATCGCTCCCCAGTCGAGCTGGACCCGGCGGATCCCGACGTCGAGCGGAACGAGGCAGCCGAGCGCGATCAGGAGCCAGTCGAACACCGGCTGCTCGGTCCGCTTCGGCTGCCGGCGGTTGAAGATCTCCGCGGCCGAGGTCTTGCCGCTGAGCTCTTCGCCCCCGGTCGACTCCTGGATCTGCCGCAGGATCGGCCAGTTGGACGTGAACTTCAGGTACTCCGGCGAGTAGGCCATGATGAACCCGCCGAACGTCCGGTCCTCGCGTTCCTTGTTCTTCCCGACCGCGGTGACCTGATACCGCCCCTTCCCCCACAGCGGGAACGTCGCCTGATACCGGCGGGGGCCCGACTGCTTGAGGGTCACGGTGCGGGACTGGTTCTCGGGGCCGTTCACCTGAACCGCCACGTCGAGGTTCGCGTCATCGGGATGGAAATCCTCGACCGTCACGACCCCTTCGTTGCCGGAGTTGTAGGTCCACATCCGAAGGTTCGACGGCTTCTGGACCCGCGAGATCCGGATCATGAGCTGCTGCACGAACGCCCGGTACTTCTCCCAGCTGACCCAGCGGTGTCCCCAGTTGGCGGAGAGGTCGGACGTGAACGCGGCGGACGAGCCGAGGCCGTACCGCCAGATCGCCAGGACCGGGTCCTGTTCCCCTTCCTCGGCGTTCTCCGGGACGGTGAACAGGATGTTCTCCGGCAGGCCGTTCTCCTTGAGGCTCGTCAGGACGTAGCCGTCGAGCTGCGGCATCGCCTTGATCCCGTCGAGGACCGGCGAGGGGTACCCTGCGGCGACCGAGATCGTCTTCTTCTGGATCATCGTCCGTTTGAGAGTCTTCGCCTCCTTGATGAAGATCGACGGGAGTTCGTTGGGATCGTCCGGGTTGTAGTATTTCCCCCCGGTCGCGGCGGCGATGTCCCGGAGGCTCGTCACCTGCTCGGGGGAGTGCGGGAAGATCGCCACGGTCGAGACCGTGACCATCGCCTTGACGTACTTCTTGAGGAGCGCCGGCGCCGGGAGCTGCGGGTCCCCGTCGGAAATGATGATCATGTGCTTGCTGGCGGCGTCGCTCTTTTCGAGCGAAGTGAGCCCCAGCTCCATCGTCGGCCCGAAGGCGGGCATATCCCCCGGATTCGCCCCGTTGACCGCCAGCGCGATCTTCTCGTAGTCGGTGACCGGGGTCAGGTCGACGACCCAGTTGGCCCCGCTGGGATTGTTGTTGCCGAACTCGAAATCGATGACCCCCGCTTCGTCCTGGTTGCTGAGGACCTTGATCGCCTGCTTCGTAATCCGCTTGGCCCACGTGTTCCCCTCGGCGAACTCGCAGGTGTGCAGGATGATGACGAGCGCCCCCTTGGGGAGGATCTTCTTCTTCGTGATGTCCATCGAGACCGGCAGGGCGTCTTCGATCGGCGTCCGGTGGTAGCCCCCGGGACCGAAGCTGTTCTCCCCGCCGACCATCAGGAACCCGATCCCCTGATTGAAGACGGCATCGTGCATCGCCTGCATCTTGACCGCGTCGAACAGGTCCTGCGCGACGTTGCAGAAGATGACGCAGTCATAAGGCAGGAGCGTGAGCGGGTCGTCCGGGAAGTCGAGGGCGTCGAGGACCTCGACGCTCCGCTCCGCCTCCTGGAGGGCGGTCTTCAGATTCTTCCAGTCCTTGTCGTCCCCGGGATCCTCCACGACCAGCAGGACTTTTCCCTCACCTTGAATGTGAAGAAAGTTCACCGCCTCGTTGTTCTGGGTGATGCTGTCCTGCCCCTGGTCGGGCTCGAGGACTGCGGTGTATTCGTAGTAGCCGGCGGTCCGGAGGTGGAGCGGGATGTCGAAGCGGTTCTTCCCCGCCTTGAACTCGACTTCGATCGGCTCGCTGACGTCCTCGCCGTTCTCCTTGAGCCGGAGCTTCCCCTTGCCGTCGTGGAGCGAGGAGACGACGACGGTCGCTTCGTACGACTCGCCGAGCTTCACGTTCTGCGGCAGCTCGAGCCGTTCGACCCACACCTCGTTGTTGTAGGTGTAGGTGATCGGCAGGACGTCGACCGTGATCCCGTTGCTCTTGAGGCTGTCGAGGACCTGCTTCAGGTTGCCGGCGGTCTCGCTCCCGTCGCTGATCAGGACGACCCGGCCGCGGGTTTCGCGGGGGATCAGGGCCCCGGCGAGCGACAGAGCCTGCTCGATGTTCGTCGCATCCTTGCTGACGCGGGTGTTGAACATGATCCGTCCCCCTTCGAGGGGAAACGAATTGTCCGGCGGGACTTCGACCGCGGCGTTGTTCCCGAAGACGATCAGGCCGACGTCGTCGTCGTTCGCCTCCCGCTCCTGGACCGTGCGGGCGACGAACTCGGCCGCCCCGCGGCGGGCCTCCTCGCCGATCGAGGCGGAGACGTCGAGGGCGTAGACGACCGTGAGCTGGTCCGAGGTCTTCACCGCCTGCGGATCCGCCATCATCGAGACGAACACGCCAAGGAGCGTCAGGCGGGTCAGCAGAGCGGCCTGGCTCCGGACGCGGGGGAGTCCGCTCCAGCCGTTGCGGGACATCCACCAGACCCAGACCGACGCCGCCATCCAGCCGAACATCATCGGCCGGTTGAAGGCGACGACTTTGCGAAGGATCAACGTCCCGACGATCGCCGCAAAAACGGCCAGGAACAGCAGCAGCGGGAGCGTCTCGGTCCAGCGAAGCGGACCGCGCGAACGCGGGAAGACGCTCCGGATGACCCGATAGACCCAATCCACAAATATTCCCTCAGAGCGAGGCGATTTGCCGGCTGCACTCTAGCAAAACTCGGATTACGAAAGAAACCGCCGAAACGTGGGGCCGTTTTCCCACGGTCTCAGGTCTCTGGAAGCGGAGAAGTGTCGTCCCCCTTGTCCGGCAGGTCAGCCCGACCGGAGCGGGATTCGACGACGGGATCTGATGGGGCTTCCAAGAGCGGCGGTCCTCCTCGGACCTGACGGCGGAGCCAGCCGCTGAGACGTTCTTCCCGCGGAAATCCGTCTTCGGGGTCGGACGTCCATTCCGGCCAGAAGCGGTGCACGATCGCGAACGCCGCCAGGACCGTCGTCATCGCCAGGAACGTGAGGATCCGGGCCGGCCCATAAGTCAGCTCGTACTCCAGGGCACTCCAGGCAGGACCGTTCCCTGACAGGAGTCGAGGGAAGTCGGGGCCGACGAGGATCGCGAGGCCGAGCGACGCGGTGGCGAGGAGGACGGGAAACAGCCGGCTGAAGCGGATCCCAAAGTACCAGCCGATTCCAGTCAGGATCGCGCAGGCGAGCTGCAGGAGTGCCGCCGAGTAGAGAACAGAGTGCAGGTAGGGCATGAGGGCCGCCTCGTCCGAGTCGCTTCTGATCTCGTCCTACGCCGAACTGACCGGCGCTGCGGGCGCCGGGACGTCCCTCTCCGACGAATCCCTTCGTGCCGTCCGATGCCGTCGCGACCGGTCGCGGAATCAGATGGGTGTCGCGTACAGGAACGGAAAGACCCGCTGGACGCCGCGGAAGAACAGGATCGAGGTTGCATAGAACCACAGGATCGTCAGCGTGTGCGCGACGACCGTTCCTCCCAGCCCGCGCGTTCGCGCGAATCGCTCCAGGACCGGCGAGACGATGACTGCGGGGGCCTGGAGGGCGAAGAACACGAACTGCCGGCCGTCGAGCACCGAAGTCGCGATCGCGAACATCCCCTCATGGAGCACGCCGCTAGCGAGGAATGTCAGCACGATCCCGCGGACCGGCCGGCGAACGCCCCCCGCCGGCACAAAAACGTTCTCCCGCAGCCAACGGTGGACGCGGGTGTTGTACCGCAGCCAGAACTCGGCGGGGGTCCGGGACCGGAGGATCCCGCGGAGAAGCGGCGCCGTGCCGAACCCTGCCAGGTGTTCCAGTCCGAGGAAGGCGAGCGAGATTCCCTCGATCGCAGAGATGAACGCCGCAAACACGATCGCGTGATCGACCGCAAACGACTCCGCGAGCAGCGCAGGCCGGGGCCAGAACAGCAACAGGAATCCCCCCGCGATCAGCATCGTTCCGCCGGCGAGATGCCGCAAAGCCCGGCGTTTCGAGATCCACGCCGGGCCGCGGCGGACGTGGAGTTCCCAGGAGACCTGAAACGGGGGAAAGAAGGGAGCGAGAAACGTCGCGTAACGGCGGCGGCCGGGAGGATTCCCGTCGCCCCGCTCCGCCAGGGCACACCGGCGATAGTCGAGCAGCTTGAACATCCACTCGGTGCAGGCGATCGCCGCGACCGCCCGCCAGCCGATTGCGGACGCGGGAATCGCGAGCGGCAGGAACAGCAGCCCGATCGCGGCGAGCCAGGAACCCCAGGGGGCCAGCCGTCCGCGACTTCGCAGCATCGGCTCCGCCAACCAGGCCAGGACGTAACCCGCCACGAGAGCCAGACCGAGCCGAAGGACCGCCGTTCCCGAGGCCATTCCAGATTCGTCCGGTCGAGAGCGAGTTTCGAAAAGCCGGCCTTCCGGCAGCAAGGGGCGCACCGGTCCGTTCCGGAGACTACTCCCCGCAGCAACGGACCGCGGGCGCAATCCGGTCCTTCGCGATCCCGATCCGCTACTTTGCCGCCGCGGTCCCTTCGGCCTTCTCGACGTCGTCAAGGAGAGCCGAAATCTGGTCCCGAGCCGCAGCCGGAGCCTTGTCCCCCGCAGCCGCAGGGGGGGACTCGATCAGGCTGGGCCACAGCGTCTCGGAAATCTCCAGCAGCTTCCCGTGGCTCGGACGGTCCCCCTGGGCCGACCGCTGAAACCGGTCGGCATAGCGGTGGGCGACCCGCCGGCTCCGCGTCTGGAACTCGGTCCACCGCTTCGAGTCCGCCGGCTCGCCCGCCAGCGAATCGTATTCCGTCAGCAGGTTCCGGTACTCCCGGACCGCTCCCTTGGGGGAGTAGAGCGTCCCGAACACCAGGAGGCTCGCCCCCCACACCCCCAGCAGCAGGACCACCATCAGGAGCAGCACGATGAACAGCCGCTGCCCCCGCCGTCGACGAAGGTACTCGTCCGCCTTGTCGGGTGGCGGCTTGGGGCAGCCGTGCGCTGCCTGCTGCGCCACCGCAGCGGAGAGCATCTCGACCTCATGGTCCGAGAGAGTCCCCCCATCGTGCCCGGGATTCGTCTGCCCCTCCAGGTTCGACATGGTCTCGATGCTCCTGTTCCGGCCGGCCGCGAAGGGCTGCCATGGTGGTCCGGCGGCTCACTTCGCCAGATCGACGCAGACCAGCTCTTTGTCGTTGCGGACAAAGATCCGGCGGTTCGCAAACGCCGGAGCGCACCACACGACCTCCCGGCCGAACGCGAAGTTCGTCGGTTCGATCAGATGCGTCCGGGAGAGCTCCCGGAACCCGGTCGGGGAGAGCTCCCCGAGGATCAGGTCGCCGGTCTCGGCGAACATCCAGAACCGGTTCGTCTCCCCCTGCCGGACGAGGAACACGGTTCCGCTCCCGAGCTTGCGGCGGCCGAGCGGCTGCGGCGTCGCCCACTTGATCTCCCCGTCGGGGATGGTCATGCACCGGAGCTCGCCGTCCGAGTCCATTCCGTAGACGAGCCCGTCCATCAGGAACGGCTGGACATTGATCGGGGACATGGCGTGCTTGGCCTTGTCGCGCCACAGCGTCTTCGCCCCAGGTTTGTCCGTGGCGAGTTCGAGCATCAGGTTCCGGTTGTTGTAGCCGGCGACGAACAGAGAGTTCCCGGAGTGGATCGGGGTCATGATGATCGACCCGTTGTCCGCCGTGTACGGCTGCGACCAGAACTCCTTGCCGGTCTCGGGATCGACGGCATAGACGGCGTCGGGCCGCGTCAGAATCAGCTGGCGGACTCCCGCCTGCTTGATGATGACCGGCGGCGAATACCCCTGCTCCTTGCCGGTCCCGGTCCGCCAGATCTCTTCCCCCGTGTCCTTGTGCAGGGCGACGCAGTGCGTCCCCTCCCCTCCCGCCAGGACGATCAGCTTGTCGCCATCGAGCAGCGGCTGGCTGGCATACCCCCAGAGGGCGGCCTTGGTCTTGTAGACGGCCTTGAGATCCTTCGACCAGAAGGGCTTGCCCCCGTCGGCCGGGAGGCAGACCAGCATCCCCTCCGCCCCCTGCGCGTAGACCTTCCCGTTGTGCACGATCGGCGTCGTGCGGGGACCGGCGGGGTAGGAGATCGTGTACTTCGCCGGGTACTCGTGCTTCCAGAGTTCTTTCCCGGTCTTCTCGTCGAGGCAGAGGATCCGCTCGACTCCAGACGACGCCTTCCGGTCGAAGTTGTCGATCTTCACGTCATCGGCGGTGACGTAGTCGGTCACGAACACCTTGCCGCCGGCGACCGCCGGGCCGGCATACCCCCCGGCGACCGGGACCCGCCAGACGAAGTCCGGCCTGTCCTTCGGCAGCGTCTCGAGCAAGCCGGTCTCGCGCCACACGTTGTCCCGCTGCGGCCCCATCCACTGAGGCCAGTCGTCCGCATGAGCCGGCGCCATGACGCTGACCAGTCCCAGGATCACAAGCAGTCTCGTCATCTCGAACATCCTTCATCGGAGAATGGCGACCGGTGCGCTCGGCGCAGGATCGGACAGCCGGTCCGGCTCCTGGGGAGATCGTACTCGCTGGCAAGAGCCGCTCCCAACGAACGGGTCGCCGCGAGCCCGGCTTCCCGAGGTCCCGTCGAATCGATTGCCGTCAGACGAGGAACATCCCGATCAGGCAGATCAAAAAGCACGCGGTTGCCGCGATCGGCATCAGGAACGCATCGAAGACGTTGCCGGGGGAGTATTCGTCCGCCGCCACGAGATACATCCGGACGTTCCAGGCCAGGAGCGCCGCGGTCACGATCAGCACGATCGCAATCCCGGGAGACGTCAGCGATTCTCCGTTCTTTCGCATCCGATCGACAGCCAGCGCGGTCGCGATCCCCGCTCCGGAGTACAGCAGCCCGATCAGCTTCAGAACCCGCATCAGTCCTCCTCGCCGGCCGGTTTAACCGCCGGCAACGGGGAGAGTCCGATCCCCGACTCTCCCTCGGCTGCGATCGCCAGAACCGCCCACCAGATCTCGTAGTGAAGCAGATTGGCGCGAGTCAGCAATTCACTCGCAAACGTGTGGGCGGCTCCCGCTTCGAGGAACATCGGGATCTCAGCGGCGCAGGCGAGCGCCGCGGTCTGACCGGACTCAGGGGCCGCTGTCGGATGTGGAATCGCCTGGAGCCCGGCGTAGAACTGCTCGGTTTCGTTCATGACCTCCTGCCGAAGCCGCTCCACCCCGGCGACCCACCGCGGGTTCTTCGAGTTCCGGCTGGCATGCTCCAGAGCCGTCTCGAGTTTCGAGCAAGCCCCCAGGAGTCTCGCCTTCCCCGGCTGCAGCGCGGCATAGCGATTGAGAGAATCGATCCAGACACCGAGCCGATCCCGTCGCCGATCGGCCGGATTCGCCGTCAGCCATGCCCGAAGTCCCCAGCCGATCCGCTCGCCAAGCTCCCTTTCGTAGCGGCTGAGCGCCACCCCGGCCGCGTTCAGCCGCGTCCCGATCCCCTCCAGGAACCGCGTGGCGTCCCCCGGAGAACTCAGATCCTTCGGCAGACGGACCGATTTCGAGTTCAGCTGGCACTGATGGATCGCCGCCGCCTGCAGGCCGCGGGTTCCTTCGGTGTAGGCCATCTGAAAGTCTTCGTAGCGCTGCAGCGTCTCCGGTCGGGCGGCGAGGATCTCCTCCCGAAGCCGCACCAGCGGCGTTTTCGCGTCGTCGACCGAGGCGAGAGGGACGAGGGTCTCCTTCTCGAGCGGAATGGTTCGGAGGAGCAACAGCGGCGTCGTCAGATAGGCCAGTGCCGCTTCGTGTCGTGGATCGGTGCTGTTGTCTCGCTGCAGCACCTCCTTGACGGAGACCGCCCGCAGATTCGCCACCGGAAGTCCATGGTCGTTGCCGAAGTAGTGTCGCGTGGCCTCCCGGCAGAACAGCCCGAAGTCGGCGAACAGGGCCGCGGAGGGAAGATCCGCCGTCAGGATTCCGGGAGCCTGCTCGCGAAGCGCGTTCTCGATCCGCTCCCGGGGAGTCGGATGAGTGCTGAACCAGCTTCCCGACTGGTCGAGTTCCTGCTGGCGGATCTGCGCGACCGCCTGCTTCGGCAGTTGCCTGGCCTTTCGAGCAATCAGCCCTGGAAGGTCGTCCACCAGCTCCTGTCGCTCGAGCTGCGCACGCACCGACTGGACGGCGAGCTGGAATCCGTAGTTGAGGACCGGTAATCGCATCAGGGTTTCGGCAAAGTGTTCGCTCCCGGCGACACGGGCCTCATAGCGGTCGGCGTCGAACTCCATCTGCTGTGAGAGCCGGCGGCTCATCACTCCGCCGAGCAACATCAACCCATGCAGGACCATCCGCGAGATCCAGACGCCGGCCTGAGCGAGATACAGAATCCACGCCACGCGAAAGTCGATCTCTTCGGCGGCTCGCTGCAGCGACGCGTCCCATTCGTCCCGCCCGTAAACAACACGGGCGAACCACTGCTGGATCCGGAGGATCAGCAGCGACAGCAGCATCCCCGTCGACTGGGAGAAATGGCCGAACTCATGGGCCAGGACGCCTCCCAGTTGTCGGACCGTCATGCCGGCGGCGAGGGGGACGCCGATGACGAGCTTGAGATCGCTCCGCAGCAGACTGACCAGTCCTCTCCGGGGTCCCGCGGACGCGTTCACCTCCATCGAGAACTCCACGGATTTCGGACGCGGAGCGCCGACCGCGTCCGCGATCGCATTGATAAACGCCTCCAGCGCGGGATCTCGCTTCCGGTCGTGCCGCAAACCGACGCGCGGCCGTTCCGGCGAAGCGACCAGCGGCTTCAGCATGAAGACGATCATCAGAACCCCGACGATGGCAGGCGCGACATAGGCCCCCAGAACCAGCAGCCCCGCGCGGCCCCGGACCGCGCCGAACATCCCGACGTGGTGCGTCAGATGGTAGTAAACCCCGTAACCGATCCCGCCGATGAGCCCCACATAAATCAGCGGCAGCAGGATCATCAGTCCGAGGACGACGAACGACGCGATGGCATAGGAGGTGCCGAAGCGGGGCCGCCGGATTCCACTCGACAACTCTTTCAGCAACGCCTCCAGCTCGACCTCCGAGATCGCCGGGCGGGTGGGTCCGTTCTTCGCGGCCTCGGCGGCCTCCGGAGAGGCTGCCGGGGCCGTCGCTTCAGGCGGACTGGAGGCCTCCGTCCTGATCGCGACCCATTTCCCGCATTGCGGACATCCCAGCTGAGCGCCGACGAGGCTCTCATGACACGAGAACTCCGCACCGCAATGTCCGCACTGCGCCCGAATGCCCATCGCCCACCTTGCCCGCCGGGAACCTTCACGTCGGCCCGATGCCGGGAGTCTAGAGCATTCTGCTCTACCATGTGCAGGCGGATGGAGGCCGAACGTAGGGAAACTCCTAGGTTCCGCCTGCGAGATCGCTGTACACCAATTCCAAAATTGCTCTAGACCCCGTTCCGGTTCGCACACCAGCCACGCGGCCGTCGAGGGTTGCTGTCGGCCCCGATGCGGCTGGCACGAACCTCGGAGCGATTCCGTCAGCTGAGCACGGCCTCGACGACGTGCCCATGCACGTCCGTCAGCCGCCGGGCGATCCCGTTGTGCGTGAACGTCAGCCGGCGATGGTCGAGTCCCAGCAGATGCAGGATCGTCGCGTTGAGGTCATGCACCGACAGGACGTTCTCGACCGCTTTAAAGCCGAGTTCGTCCGTCGCCCCGTAGCTGACGCCGCTCTTCACCCCGGCCCCGGTCAGGACCGCCGTGAAGCCCTGAGGATTGTGGTCCCGCCCCTGGGCCCCCTTCTGGAACATCGGCATCCTGCCGAACTCGGTGCACCAGACCACGAGCGTGTCCTCGAGCAGCCCCCGCTGGCGGAGGTCCTGAATCAGTGCGGCCGAAGGCTGGTCCATGATCCGGGCGTGGATGTCGTACTGCTCCCGGAGCGCCTGGTGGCCGTCCCAGTTCAGCTTGCCGCCGCTGGCGTAGGCTCCGTTGAAGAGCTGCACGAAGCGGACCCCTTTCTCGATCAGCCGCCGCGCCAGGATGCAGTTGCGGGCGTAGCCCGCCTTGAGCGGGTCGAGCGGATCGTCCGCCCCGTACATCCTGAGGGTCGCCGGGGTCTCGGTCGCGAGGTCGCTGATCTCCGGAACGGAAAGCTGCATCCGCGCCGCCAGCTCATAGCTCGCGATCCGGGCGGAGAGGTCGGAGTCGCCGGCGTTCATCGCGAGGTGCTCGCGGTTCAGGAGCGCCAGGAGGTCCCGGGCGCTGCGATCCTGACCGGGCGAGATCGAAGCCGGGGCGACCAGGTTCTGGATCGGCTGGCTCGAGCTGAACGGCGTCCCCTGGTAGGCGGCGGGGAGAAAACCGGGCCCCCAGTTGTTGCCCCGGGCCTGCGGGATCCCCCGCGGATCGGGAATCGCCACGAAGGCGGGAAGGTTGTCGTTCTCGGTCCCCAGGGCATAGGTGACCCAGGCCCCGATGCTCGGGAACCCATCCTGCACGAAGCCGGTCGAGAGAAAATTCTCGGCGGGGCCATGGGTGTTGGTCTTGCTCGTCAGCGAGTGAATGAAGGCGAAGTCGTCCGTCAGCTCCGCGAGGTGCGGAATCATGTCGGAGACCATCTTGCCGGTCTCGCCCCGGGGCCGGAACTCGTACTGCGGCCGGGCCAGGTTTCCGGCGGGGCCCTGGAATGTGACGGCGGGACCGCCGGGGAGCGGCTTCCCGTCCTGGCGGATCAGCTCCGGCTTGTAGTCCCACGTCTCGAGCTGGCTGCAGGCCCCGGCGCAGAAGATGACAACGACGTTCTTAGCCCGCGCGGGGTAGTGCGGCTCGCGGCCGGCATGCGGCTGGGTCGGATCGATCCGCGGAGCCGAAGAGGCTTCGCTGGCGAGCAACTGCTCCCCGGACAGCAGACTCGTCAGCGCGATCGCACTCAGGGCCGACCCGGTCGAGGCGAAGAAGTCGCGGCGATGCAGGCGCGGCGTGTTGCTCATGATCGACTGGCCGGGATGACCGGGGCGGTCTTGAAAACGCTCGGGCATGTCGGCTCTCACGGAAGGAACAGGAACTCGTTGCTGTTGAGGAGCACGCGGCAGAGGGTCGCGAGACCGGCCGACTCGACCGCTTTCACGGACGCCTCCCGCTCAGAGGCCGCGGGGGGGCGACCGAGCGCGAGAGCAAAGGCCCGCACGACCTGCGACTCGGCGCCGGCTCCCACTTCCCGCTCGACCCGGGCGGCAAACCGCTCCGCCCGCTGGGCGACAAACGGGCTGTTGAACAGGTTGAGGGCCTGGACCGCCGTGGTCGAGCGGTCCCGCCGGGGAGTCGACTGACCAGCGTCGGGGCAATCGAACGGGCCGAAGACGGGAGTCGACTCCATCCGGATCTTGTGGGCGTAGATCATCCGCCGCAGTCCCGACGCCGGAAAATTTTCGACGGGGACGAAGCCGCTGAGCCCGCCTCGCTGCCGGAAGAAGTCGAAGCCGGGGCCTCCCATGGCGAGGTTCAGCTCGCCGCTGACCGCCAGCATCCCGTCCCGGATCGACTCCGCCTCGACCCGCCGCGACGGGAACCGCCACAGGAGTCGATTGTCCCGGTCGAGAGCCTCCGCGGCCGCATTAACGGCATGCCCCTGGCGATAGGTCGACGAGGTCAGGATCAACCGGTGGAGATGTTTGATCGACCACCCGCTCGCCACGAACTCGCTTGCCAGCCAGTCGAGCAGTTCGGGATGCGACGGCGCGGTCCCGTTGAGGCCGAAGTCGTTGGCGGTCTCGACGATCCCCCGCCCGAAGTGGGACTGCCAGACCCGGTTCACGAGAACCCGCGCGGTCAGCGGATTCTCGGGAGAGGCAATCCAGCGGGCGAGCTGCAGCCGTCGATCCTGTTCCGGAGGAAGCGGAACCGCGGTCTCACCGGCAGACCGGAACAGTTCGGGGACCGCCGGAGCGACTTCTCCTTCGCGCTGCTCGGGGTCACCCCGGCGGAGCAGGTACGTCGTGTCCGGGGCGCGGAACGTGCCGGCGAAGGCGAGCCGCGGCGTCTCGAGCCGCTGCTTCTCCGCGCGGAGCGAGTTCCGTTCGGCGATCAGCGCCGGCAGATCCCCCAACCGGTCGGGAGCCTGAGCCGCGAGCAGGAGGTTCACCGCATCAAACGGCGTCCCCCGCGGCAGGCGGTCGCCGTGTCCCGCCACCTCTTTCCACTCGGCTCCGTCGGACGACACCTCGATGTGGTACCGCGTTGCGAGACGGTCGGCGTACTTCCCATCCCGGTCCCGCCCCCAGACGACGCGATCGATCTCGACCGACCGCGGCAACTCGAGCTGCACCCACCCGCCGCCGAGCTGATTGGAGATCCAGCTCCGCCCGTTGCCATACGCCCCGTCGTTGATGTGTTTGAGCTGGTGCGAGCCGGTCTCGGAGTAGTTGCCGGACGATGTCGGTTTCGTCCCCAGGCTGGCGAGCGCGAGGTTCTTTTGCGGCTCGCCGGGACCGTAGATCTCCAGCTCATCGAGGCAGGGCTCGTGGCGGTTCGAGTCGATCGTCTCGTCGACGCGGAACCGGACAAACCGGGCGGAGACCGCCGGGAACCGTTCGACATTGGTTTTGGGATCGACCGGCGGGCGGAACTGCGGCAGGGCGCGACCGGCGGGACCGGAACCGGAATCCTCCTGCAGCACGATCACGTCGGCGGTGATGCCGGTGCCGGTCTCGCCGCCACGGAGAATGAGTCGGGTGGTCGGCGTCCAGTCCCAGGTCCCGGCATCCAGCAACCCGCTCCAGAGGGGAGTCTGCTCGGTCGTCCCGGAGGTGACTCCGGCGGGATAGTACTGGTCGACCCGGGCGATCTCCTGCTGGTCGTTCCGGGTGGCGAGGTCGCCGTCCCGATCAAGGACGTACCGCGCGTCGCGAGTGTGGACGCCGCTGCCGTGGGCTCCCCAGGAGAGCCAGAGGCGATACCGTCCGCTGGCGCCGGGCGTGTAGGTCAACACATCCTCGCCGGAGACGTTGTTCCACCAGGTGTACCGCCCGCCGCTGAGGTTCCCGACCCGGTCCGCCGCGCCCGGATCGTCCCGGTAGCCGCGGTTCGTCCCGGCCGGATTGCCGCCGGGGCCGTTCTTCGGTTTGAGGACCGTCACCAGCCGGGAGTCCTCTTCGTCGATGAGAAGCGTCCGACCGGTGAAGGCCTCCGGCTCGAACGCCCGTAGCCGCTGCTCGAGCTGATCGATCCGGGGAGCGAGCGCCGCGGCCGCGGCCGCATGCTCTTTCGCCTCGGCGTCCAGGATCGGCCGGTCGCCGTACTCGACTCCGGCGAAGAACCCCTGCAGGGCGTAGTAGTCGCGCTGCTTGAGGGGATCGAACTTGTGATCGTGGCAGCGGGCACAGGCAAGCGTGATCCCCAGCATCGCCGACGAGGTCCCGCCGATCATCTCGTCGAGCGCGTCCTGCCGGGCGAGCCGCTTCGAGGCGTCGTCCTGGCCGATCTGGCCCGGGAGCAGCACCGCGGCCGCCACGAGGAACCCGGTCGCCTCGTCCGCCCCGAGGGCATCCCCGGCGAGCTGCTCCGACAGGAACCGGTCGTACGGCTTGTCGTCATTGAACGATCGAACCACATAGTCCCGATAGGGCCAGGCGTTGTCCCGCTGGGTGTTGACCTCGAAGCCGTGCGTGTCGGCATACCGGACGACGTCGAGCCAGAGCTGTGCGGCGCGCTCGCCGTAGTGCTGGCTCGCCAGGACCGACTCGACGAGTTTCCGATAGGCATCGGGACGCTCGTCGGCGACGAACGCTTCCACGACCTCAGGATCGGGAGGGAGTCCGGTGACATCGAGGAACAGCCGTCGCACCAGCTGCCGCCGGTCTGCCGGCGGCTGGCGGGTCAGCTGGCCGGCCGACAACCGGGCATCGATGAAGGCGTCGATCGGATTCTGGTCATCCCCTTCCGCTGGCGTCGCCGCGTTTCCCGCAGCTGCGAAGGGATGCGGAACGGCAGGACGGACGACCGGTTGAAATGACCAGTGCCGACGGGGGTCCCGCTCTTCCTGATCATCCGCGGGGGTCACAGCCCCTTCGGCGATCCAGCGGGTCAGCCGGTCGATCTGTTCCGGCTTGAGTGGCTCCGCCTCGGGAGGCATCCGCTCGGCCGGATCTTTGGCGAGGATTCTTTGGAGCAGCTGGCTGTCGGCCGTCTTGCCCGGAACGGCGGCCGCTCCGGAGTCCCCGCCGCGGCGGATCCGCTCGCCGCTGTCGAGCCGGAGATTCCCCTCCTGCTTGAGGGGACCATGGCAGGTGAAGCACCGCTCTTTGAGCAGCGGGCGAATGTCCCGCAGATAGTCGATCGCGGCGGGAGGCTCGTCGGCTCGCGCAATCCCCCCCTCAGGTCCAAGCTGGGCCACGAACAGCGAGAGAGCCGCGAAGAGCCGTTTCATGCGGAACACTATGCCGCGCCGGGAGTGGGCGGGCAATCCCGCCTTCCCGCCGGCACTGTGCTCCGGCCTCGAATCAGGCCCCAGCGGTCGCCAGCATCCGGGCCTGGGCGGTCGACGTATCGAGCGTCAGGCGGATGCGGGTGGTCCAGCGGCCGCTCTCGTTCGCCACGAACTCCCAATGCGGGACGACGCACGTGCTCTGATGCACCAGCTCGAAGCCCCCTTCGCTCTGGCTGACGGTCTGGACCGGCAGGGTCCAGATCCCCCCCCGCTGCGAGAGGTCGAGCGACGCGTCGACACCGAGCCACTCATCGACCAGACCGAGCCGCTCGGCGTCGTCGAGGTCGTGGATCGTCTGCAGCTGGCCGAGCTGCCGTCCCATCCCGTCGTAGAAGTAGCGGTCGTCCGCACCGGAGGCCATCGCGGCGAAGTTGAACTCCGGAGCGAAGTGGAACCGCTCTCCCGGCGGAAGGTTTTCGAGCTCGTATTCGATGTCGAGCAGGCTGCCGAGCGTCGTGTCGACGCCGACCGTCTTGGTAACGCGGATCAGGTGCTCGCCGACGTAGCCGTCGCGGGTCATCACCGCTTCGACGCGGGTGTCCGAACGGCGGAGCTTCGTCTCATAGACTCCCTGCACGAAGCTGCCGACTTCCCCGTGGCCCGCCTGGAACTCTTCGAGCGAGAGCCCCGGCTGCAGGAAGTGATCGACGAGGCTCTTGCGGGGCCAAGTGTCGTACTGGAGCTTCTTGTCGAGGTCCGGCTGCTTGAACTTGACCTGATCGTTGAGGTCGAGGATCTCCCCTTCGGCGATCGACTTCTGCTTCTCGGCCGCGGCAGCGATCTTGGCGTGGTACGGCTCGGGGCGGCGGTTCAGCGTCGCCAGCAGGTTGACGTTCGTGGCCCGCAGGTCGAGCTCGTAAAGGTGCCCGCCGCGGGCGGGACTCAGGTAGGCGACGAGCCGGTCGCTCGCGAGGCGGACCTCCTTGCGGGCGTCGAGGTTGTAGTCCTCGGCTTCGGCTTCGACCCACCGGCCCGCCCGGCCGTCGAACTGCTCGAGAAGCGTGTCGGCGGCGATCAGGTGGCGGTAGATCGCGTTCCGCAGGTGGGGCAGGTAGAGACCGCCGAAGGCTCCGTGCCAGTAAGGGCAGTTGCACTGCCCGCGGAAGAGTTCGGTCTGGGCCTGGGCCAGGAGGTCCGGCCGCTGGGCCGCGCGGGGGCTCTGGTGGGCGCGGGCGATGCGGTCGCTGATCTCCCGCATCCGGCAATACATCTCATTGCTCTCGGGGTACTTCACCAGGAAATTCCGCCAGAAGCCGGCGCGGATGAACTGGCGAAGCTGCAGCCAGTTCACTTCCTTCTCCTGAGTCTGCACCAGATCGCGGTAGGCCATCTGCTGATCGGTGTCGAGCGCCCACTCGGTCATCTCGCGATAGCTGGCGTTCGGCAGGTAGACCCGCCCCATCGGCGAGACTTCGTCGACCGCCTGACCGAGCGTAATCACCCGCAGCCAGTCCCGGTTCGCCTGCAGCTCCTTGAAGAACGCCCGGAGCCACCCCTTGTCGAAGACATGCTCCTTGGTTCCAGGCCAGACGCCGAACTTCTCACCGTCGTCGCCGAACACGGCCACGGCATTCGAAAAGTTCTCCGAGAGGGCGCGGAGGTAGTCGATCGTCTCGTGGACTTCGGCGAACGGGATCGTGTAGCGGAGCTTCTCGCTGTCCGGGAAGATCTTGAGAAGCCGGCCTTCGTCCTCGGTGAGGTAGTAGCCGTGGAGCTTGTCTTCGTGCAGCCCCGCCGCCTTGAAGTGCGAGTCGTCGACGAGGGTGAACTCGATCCCCGCCTCGGTGATGTCCCCCGCGAAACTCGGTTCCCAGACCCGCTCAGGGACCCACATCCCCCGGACCTCGACCCCGAACAGTTTCTGCAGGAACCGGCTGTAGAGCTGGATCTGGCCGACGCGGTCCCGGCGGGGGATGCTGGCGAGGATCGGTTCGTAGAACGGCCCGCCGAGGATCTCGACCTGGCCCCGCTGGACGAAGCCCCGCAGCCGCTCGATGTACTCGGGGCGGTGGGCGACGAGCCACTCCATCAGGCAGCCCGAGGTGTGGAGGGAGATCGGGATCTCCGGAAACTCCTCCAGGACGTCGAGGAACGGCCCGTAGCTGTCGAGGTAAGCGGCGTCGATCACGCCATCGAAGTTGCCGACCGGCTGGTGGTTGTGCAGCGCGATGACGAGACGAATCGAAGCGGACATTCCGTAACTCCGCCCGGGGACCGGGCTGGTGGCGGGCTCTGTGCGGGTGGGCTGATCAATCCGTTGGTGCGGCCCCCGGCCGCCCGGACGCGGAAAGTGCGGAACCGCGGCGTCTCGCCGTCCGGTCCCCCTCTCCGCATCGCCTTGGGTCATAGCAGGTTTTGGGCCAGCGATGAATAGATCACCTTCGGCGCGGCGTTCCAAGCGCGGTCCGCCCCCTGGAAATTTCCGTCTCTCGGACTGGGCCCAACCTGCGGACTCCGAAGAGTTTTCCGTCTGCGAAGGATCCGGCATCCGCGGGACGCGGGGGACCTGCGTTCGGCCGGCGAGGCCCGGTCTAAGGGGTCAGCTCCACGATCCGGCGGTTTCCGGTGTCCGCCACGGCGATCCGGCCGTGCGAGTCGACCGCCAGCCCCCAGGGGGTCCAGAACTGCCCGTTCGACCGCCCTTCGCGGCCGTACCGCCCGGCGAGCTTCCCCTCGAGGTCGAGCTTCGTCACCCGGCACCCCCCGTACTCGACGACGTACAGATGCTCATCCGGCCCGACCGAGATGTTGTACGGGTAGCGGAGGTCCGCCGTGGCGGCGTCCGCCAGCACCCGCACGAACTTGCCGTCGTCCGTGAACTGCTGAACCCGGTTGTTGATCGCGTCGGCGACGTAGACCTGCCCCTTGTGCCAGGCGACGCCGCTCGGCCGCTGCATCTCCCCCGGCTCCGTGCCGAGCCCGCCGAACATCAGGACCGGCGTCCCGTCGGCGGTGAACTTCTGGACGCGGTCGGTCCCGCCGTACTCGGCCACATAGATGAAGCCCTTGGGGTCCTGCGTCACCGCGACGGGGAACTCGAACTCACCCGGCCCCGTCCCCCGATGGCCGACCGCACCGGTGAAATTCCCTTCGGAGTCGAAGAACACGATCCGGTGGTAGTGCGTGTCGGCGACGACCATCCGGCCGTCGAGCAGGACCCGGATCCCTTCGGGGCGGCCGATCTTGTAGTCCGGCATCCACCACTGTTTGTCGAGCGTGCCGTCCGCCTTGTACCGGATCACCCGGCCGATATCGTCGAGGACGAGCAACTCATCGGCCGGTCCGTAGACCATCCCCCGCGGAGCGGGAAACCGGGCGGGCTCGATCGGCATCTTGATCGTGCGGACGGACTGGAAGTCGAGCGGCGCATCGCTGGAGCGACCGCAACCAGAGAGAGAGAGCAAGCCGAGAAACAACACCGCGCAGGCTCGCACGACGACCCGCAGGCCGGGAACGAGCTCCGCTCCCGCCGAGCGGACGAACGCCATCCGGCGGAGATTGTGCTCAGGACTGTGCAGCATGACCTCGTTGTGACTGCCGACGAACCGCGTCGATTCTACGACGGCGGGGCCTTCCGCCGCGGGAAGAATTTCGAGCTGTTCCGGCCGGAGAGCCGGGTTCGTCTCCTCCGGCAGCCCCCAGACTCCCCGCTCCTGGGGCTCGAACCAGTTCACGGCGCCGAGGTAGGCCCCCAGTTCCTCGCTCGGAGGATCGGAGTAGAGGTCGCGAACCTTTCCGGTCCAGGCGACGCGCCCCTCCTTGAGGCAGATCGCCTGCTCCCCCATTCGGAGGGCGACGTCCGGTGAGTGGGTCGTGAAGACGAGCGACAGGTTTTCGCTCTGGATCTCGCGGCGGACGACGTCCCAGAACCGCGGCAGCCGGGCGGGGTCGACGTGGTCGAGCGGTTCGTCCATGACGACGACGGCGGGCCGCGCCGCGAGGGCCCGGGCGACGCTGAGCCGCGCCCGCTCGCCGAGCGACAGGTCATGCGGCAGCCGCCCTTCGAGTGGCGTGAGCTCAAATTCCGCCAGGAGCCGGTCGCACCGTTCCCGGTCTGCCGCGTTGTCTGCGACCACCGCCAGCAGATGTTCCCGCACCGTGAGGAACGGCCAGAGCCCATGATCGGACGGTGACCAGAACAGGGGGAGCTCCGCCCCCATCGGTTTCCGGAACGTCACCTTCGACGGTGCCGCCGGGCGTTCCAGATCGACGAGCACGTTCAGGAGGCTCGTCTTGCCCGCCCCGGAGTATCCGAGGACGACGGTCGTCCCCTGCCCGATTGTCAGCGTCACATCCTCCAGCCGCGCCCGCCCGCCATGCCCAGGCAGGGTGACATGCTCGAGAGACCAGAGAGGGAGGGGCATCGAACGCTGGAACAGGTGAGTGGCCGGAACGCCGCGGACAAGCGCCCCGTCATGATAGCAGCCCCTCGGGCGCGGAGCTGTGCAGGCCCGCCGTGGTTTCCGCCGGCGGCCGACGGGCCGCACGCCAGAGCCATAAGAAATAGGCGGCGGTCGAGAGAACGAACGTCCCGCCGATGACGTGCCACCGACGGGAGTGGATGAGCTGAAACCACTCCAGTCCGAGATACCACCGCTCGCTGCATCCGGCGACGAACGTGGCCACCCAGAACCAGAAGAGATGGTAGGGACTCGGAAGTTGTGACCAGCCACGAGGGAGAGAGTACCAGCGTCCTGAGCGCCAATGCGGACCCAAGACCGCTGCCTTGAGAAACGCACCGACGGAGCCTGAGTGGGGAAGCGACGCGACGAGCGCCTCGCGGTGCCGGAGAAAGGCGATCCAGAGGATCGACGTGAACGCCGCGAGCATCGCCTGGGCGACGATCGCGAAACCGTAGACGAACGTCACGCCGTATCCCGAGTCGAGAAACGCCCGGGCGATCGGGTTCCCTTCGCGATCGAGCTCCGGGGAGTGAAGCGCGGTCGCGAGCATGTCAAACGCCGCCCCGCCGACGACATACACGACGCCGAACACAGCCAGACCAGACGGGATGAGGGAGGTTCCGAGGCGGAGCAGACGGACCGCCTCCCGTAGTCCAAAAGCGAGGAAGACCGGGATCAGGAGCGCGGCCCAGGCGAACCGCTCGGGCCAGAGCACCACAGGGCCGAGGAGGACCACGGTGACGATGAGGAGCGCCAGCAGCCGGCGGGACTCGCGAGTCCCCGCGGGAGCCGGACCAAGAACCGCGGCGGCCATCCCGGTCATGCGTGTGGACTCCCCCCTGCTGTGAGACGATTCGACGTGGGCTACGGCCGCACCACTACGCCTCCGCCAGCCCCGATTGCAAACGAAATCCGCCCCGACTTGTCACCGTCGTCAGGTTCCCGGCCACGCATCCCGCTGCAGGACGACCCGGTAGCCGTCCGGATCCTCAAAGGTCCTGCCGAGCCGATCCCAGTAGGGATTGAACGACGCGACCGGTGCATGGCCCGCCTGTTCGAGCCGATCGACCGCCGCCTGCCACATCGCCGCGTCGGGGAGATAGAAGACGAGCAGGTTCTCCTCCGTCGGAGCCCGTCCGGCGGCGACCCCCTGTTTGCGGGTGAACTCCAGGTGATACCCCGCGCCGCGAGCCCCGAGCATCACGCCGTCGAAGCCGTCGTGGTCCTGGAACTCGTAGAGGACCTCGAATCCGAGTCCGTCGCGGTAGAAACGGACGACCGCGGCCAGGTCATCCGTCGGCCGGGCGACTCGCAGGTGGACGTGATTCCAGGTCATGGTTCTGCACATCCTGCTCGGCGTGGACGGACCGGCGTGCCGCGGGCAACGGCACCGACTTGGGGACCCCCAGAGGTTAGCTGAAGTCGACCGCGTAGTTCGGATCATCGAGATGCGGGTCGCGGAAACTGCCGTCCGTGCTCCAGTAACCGTCGATAGCGTTCGAGAGCATCCCGTTTTCCTGCTCGAACTGGTCCCGGACATACATCAGGACATTGCGGACTGACGCGCGCTGAGCCGGATCGAGGATCGCCAGACGCTGAAGAGTATGAATCAACACGTCGCATTCACCGCCCGGATAGTTGTAGATCCGCCCCTGATCGAATCCGGTGAAGTGGGTAAGGCAGAAAAGAATCGTCTCCCGGGAGTCCCAGCCCGACGCCTCGAATTCCGTCACCAGCAGCCACAGATAAGCGGGAAGGTGAAACCGGAATCCAAGCGAGTCGAAGAAGCAGGGACCGCCGACGCCGGCCGTCGTCTTGAGCTCCGGATCGGCTATCAGCCTGCGCCAGTCGCGTTTCTCGTCGAGAGCCCGCGCCGCGCGCCGTTCCTCCTCGCCGCCGTAGTGGTCGACAACCTCGGTTTCGCGGAGCCCGACACCCTCTCCGAGCTCGACTCCATCGAAGGCCCGCTCGATCTCTTCCAGCAGCAGCCGCTGTCGCTCCAGCATCGCGTTCTCCTCCAGCCTCGCCGTCATCAATCGGGAAGCGAGGCTGCTGCTCAAGACCCAGCCAAGACCAACGAGTTCGGCCCCAAACGAACAACGGGCGAGCCTGCATTGCTGCTGGCTCGCCCGCTGGATTCATCTTCGAAAGGTCAGAACAAGTCTCACTTCACGCCGCCCGGACACCGCCTTCGCCGAATGTGCGCCGTTAGCGCAACCCGTCGTGAATCGGCCACCCCGGTGCAGCGGGACGCTGCTACTTGTTCTTTTCTTTTTCGAGCTTTTCCTTCTTGCGGCGTTCGACGACTTCTTCCTGGACGTTCTTCGGGACCTGCTTGTAGGCCGAGAATTCCATGCTGAAGCCGCCCTTGCCCTGCGTCATCGAACGGAGTTCGTTGGCGTAGTCGAACATGTTGGCGAGCGGGACTTCCCCTTCGATGACCGCGACGCCGAGGCGGGCGGTCGTGTTGGTGATGAGTCCCCGCTTGCTCGAAATGTGGCCGGTGACCGGACCCTGATATTCCTCAGGGACTTCCACTTCAAGCTTCATGATCGGCTCGAGGAGGCACGGGCTCGCCTGCATCAGGGCTTCGCGGAGCGCCAGCCAGCCGCACGTCTCGAACGCACGTTCGTTCGAGTCGACGTCGTGGTAGCTGCCGTCCGTGATTTCCGCACCGACCCGGACCACCTCGCACTCGGCCAGCGGTCCCTTGACGATTGCTCGCTGGAAACCGTAGTCGATGGCGGGGATGAACTGGACCGGGATGCGGCCCTGCGTGATCTTGTTGACGAACTCGTAGTTGACCGTCGAACCTTCCGGCAGCGGGAACAGCCGGCCCACGACGTGGGCATACTGACCCGAACCACCGGTCTGCTTCTTGTGCTTGTAGTTGAAGTTGACTTCCTTGGTCGGCGTCTCCTTGTAGGCGACGCGCGGCTCACCGACGATCGTTTCGCACTTGTACTCGCGCTTAATCCGCTCGGTGTAGATTTCGAGGTGGAGCTGTCCCATCCCCGCGATGAGGGTTTCCCCGGTTTCGGGGTCCGACATCACGTGGAAGGTCGGGTCTTCACGACGGAACCGTTCGAGGGCCTTCGAGAGCTGCGACGCCCCGTCCCGATCCTTCGGCTCGATCTTGAGCTTCAGCACCGGCTCGGGAGCATAGATGCTTTCGAGCGAGAGGTTCATGTCGCCGCTGACGAACGTATCCCCGGTCGCACAATCGACGCCGACGACGGCGATGATGTCACCGGCTTCGCCGACTTCGATGTCCTGCCGCTCATCGGCGTGCATACGGACGAGACGTCCGATACGCGTCGACTTGCCGGTACGGGTGTTGGTGTAGGTGTCACCCTTGCGGATGATCCCCTGGTAGATCCGGGTGAAGGTCAGCTGACCGAACTGTTCGACGACGGTTTTGAACGCCATCGCGACGGTCGGCTTTTCCGGGTCCGGCGAGAGGACGATCCGCTTCGTCTCCGATTCCTGGATCTCGCCCGACTTCCGCGCGGCTTCCGTCGCATCGTTGTCGATGGCGGTCACTTCGCGGTCGAGCGGGCTCGGCAGGTAGCGGGTGACGGCGTCGAGGAGGGTCTGGACCCCCTTGTCCTTGAACGCCGAACCGCACATCACCGGGGTGATCTGGTGGGCCAGGGTCACCTTGCGGATCAGGGCGTGGAGTTTTTCGACCGGGAACTCGGTCTCTTCGAGGAGCGCGCCCATGAGCTCGTCGTCATACAGCGACAGGGCTTCGAGCATCGTGGCGCGATGCTGCTTGGCTTCGTCGATGTCGTCCTCGGAGATCTCCTTGGCGACGACCTTCTCACCCTTCTTGCCTTCGTAGGAGAGGGCCTTCATGGTGACGAGGTCGATGACCCCTTCAAACGTGTTGCCGGCGCCGATCGGAATCGTCAGTGGAACGGCGTGGACGTTCAGCTTGTCGGTGACCTGCTTGACGACCTTGAAGAAGTCGGCTCCGGTCCGGTCCATCTTGTTGACGAACGCGATCCGGGGAACCTTGTACCGCTTCATCTGGCGGTCGACGGTCAGCGACTGGCTCTGAACGCCACCGACCGAGCAGAGGACGAGCACGGCGCCGTCGAGCACGCGGAGGGAGCGTTCGACTTCGACGGTGAAGTCCACGTGGCCCGGCGTGTCGATCAGGTTGACCGTGTAGTCCTTCTTCGTCCCATCGGCTTCCTCGCGCTCCCAGTGGACCTGGGTGGCGGCGGAGGTGATGGTGATGCCGCGTTCCTGCTCGAGGTCCATGTGGTCCATGGTTGCCCCGTCGCCGTCCCCCTTCACTTCCTGAATCTTATGGATCTTGCCGGAGTAGAAGAGGATGCGTTCGCTGAGGGTCGTCTTGCCCGAGTCGATGTGGGCGGAGATCCCGATGTTGCGTACGAGTGTGAGGTCCATTGCCATGACAGTAATCGGTCTGGGTTGAGCGAAAGTCGGTTCAGAAAACAGTGGTGGCAGGAATCGTTCGAAGGACCCTTTCGCCGGAGGTCTTCGGGATTCGGGATATGCCTGGGAAGAGGTTGGACAGTCCTGGGAAGAGGCTAGCCGGGAAACACGATCTCCGGGGAGAACGGTTCACGCCTGGGGAGTTTTCCCTGGGACGTTCAACGCAGCACGACAACGGCTCAGCGGTGATTAACGCTTCGTGTCACACCCGACACCAGCGAGCAACAGGCAGCCGTTAGGCCTCTCGCCGCTGAGTCGGCTCTGCTTGTTCAGCCATGGCGGCTTCCTGTTGGTTCGGGGTTGGGAAAAAGGGAAACGCTGCGTTCTCGGGAGGGGCGGGCCGTCTCGGGCCATGAATTCTTTCGCGTCGGGCCGCATGACGTCGAGCGACGTCGCGGTGCGAAAGGACCTTCGGCCAGACCCTCTCCGGATTGCGGGAAGAATGGTACGCAGCCGCCCGGTGCGGAAACAAGAGCAGCCGCGGGATTTCCGCCATGCGAGGCGGGACCGCGGACTGACACGCGACACCCTGAGAGCGGTTCGCGCTGCCGATTCGTCAGACCCCAGAGAGGACCGAATCGGCATGGAGGTCGTCGATGGCGGGAATTGCCGTCCCGGGAAGCGGATCCTGCCGGAACTCCCTGGATTCCCAAGTTCCACAGAACGGGGAATGGCAGTTGCGTCCTATGAGGATGTCCTGCCACAGTGACACTCCCCGGACAGGCTACGGCCGGCAGAGCGCCCTTTGCGCAACCCGTCGCCCCTACGGCCACCCGGTGCAGGGCGAAGCCCTGGTTGACCCGGTTTTGGGGTGGAAATAGACTTCGGTCCTGGATGGACTTACGGAGATTTGGGCTGTTTCGCGACAGCCCGTTTCGGATGGATATCAACCGGACGACATCGTCCGTGGATTTTTTGACTCGCAGCCCCCCAGTTCGCCGGACTCGGACCCGCCTCCCTCCGCCCGAATGACGGACCTGCCTGCCGGAGGCCTCGCGGTCGACGATGCTGATGCATCGCTGCCGCAACGTCTTGGGCAGAAACGACAACGGACCTGTCTCCATGGATGTCTTCGACAAGATCGGCGAGTTCTTCAACGGCGCGACTTCGGTCGTCGACAGCACGATCCGGAACCTGTTCGGCTCCTCGAACGAGCGGCAGGTCAAGGCGATCGGGTTCATCCGCCGCAAGGACGGTTCGACGCAGATCGTGCCGGGCTCGATCCTGGACCGGATCAACCAGCTCGAACCGGAACTCGAGAAGCTCTCGAACGAAGAGCTGAAGCTGACCGCGACCAAACTCCGCGCGAAGCTCGCCACCGGAAGCACGCTCGACGACATCCTCCCCGAGGCGTTCGCCTACGTGCGGGAGTCGGGGAAGCGGTTCCTGCGGATGCGGCATTACGACGTCCAGATGGTGGGCGGCGTCGTCCTGCACCAGGGAAAAATCTCCGAGATGATGACCGGGGAAGGAAAGACCCTGGTCGCAACCCTGCCGACGTTTCTCAATGCCCTGGCCGGGCATGTCCACGTCGTCACGGTGAACGATTATCTCGCCAAGCGCGACATGGAGTGGATGGGGCCGATCCACCTGGGACTGGGGCTGACCGTCGGCGCGATCCAGTCGAACATGCAGCCGGATGAGCGGCAGCGGGAATACGCGGCCGACATCACCTACGGCACGAACAACGAATTCGGTTTCGATTACCTCCGCGACAACATGAAGCCGCGGAAGGAACTGCAGGTCCAGGGGCCGCTCGATTACGCGATCGTCGACGAAGTCGACAACATCCTGATCGACGAAGCCCGGACGCCGCTCATCATCTCGGGCTCGGCGGAAGACGACATCACGAAGTACCCCAAGGCGGACCGGATCGCCCGGCAGCTCGTCAAAGGGGAAGACTTCGAGCTCAAGGAGAAGGAGCACTCCTGCCATCTGACGGACACCGGGGTCCGGCACGCGGAAGAGCTGGTCGGGGTCGACAGCTTCTACACCGCCGGCAACATGGAGTGGCCGCACCTCCTCGATAACGCGCTCAAGGCGCACCACCTCTACAAGCGGGACGTGAACTACGTCGTCGAGAACGGCGAGATCGTCATCGTCGACGAGCACACCGGCCGCAAGATGCAGGGCCGGCAGTGGAGCGACGGGCTCCACCAGGCGGTGGAAGCCAAAGAAGGGGTCCGGATCAAGGAAGTCAGCCAGACCCTCGCGACGATCACGCTCCAGAACTACTTCAAGCTGTACAAGAAGCTCGGCGGGATGACCGGGACCGCCATGACCGAGGCGGGCGAGTTCTACAAGATCTACGGCCTCGACGTCGTCGCCATCCCGACCAACAAGCCCTCCAAGCGGATCAACAACGCCGACGTGATCTACCGCTCCGAAGGGGAGAAGTGGAACGCGGTCGTCGAAGAGATCTCGAACATCCACAAGACCGGCCGCCCGATCCTCGTCGGGACCGTCTCGATCGAGAAGAGCGAACACCTCGGCAAGCTGCTGGGCAGGGTCGGCGTGAAGCACAACGTCCTCAACGCCAAGCAGCACGAGCGCGAGGCGGAAATCGTCGCCCAGGCGGGCCGCTGGGGCGCGGTCACGATCGCCACCAACATGGCGGGCCGCGGGACCGACATCATCCTGGGGGGGAACCCCGAGCACGCCGCGTGGGAGCAGCTCAAGCAGAAGTACATCTCGCGGCTCGACGTCCCGAAGCAGGAATGGGATGACGTTGCGAAGGCGATCTCCGACGCCGAAGGGATGAAAGAAGAGGGCCGCCGCGTCGCCGAAGCAGGAGGCCTGCATGTCGTCGGGACCGAGCGTCACGACGCCCGCCGGATCGATCTTCAGCTCCGCGGCCGTGCCGCCCGCCAGGGGGACCCGGGCTCGAGCCTGTTCTTCCTGTCGCTCGAAGACGACCTGATGCGGATCTTCGCCGGCGACACCGTCAAGAACCTCCTGGGCATGCTCGGCATGCAGGAGGGAGAGGCGATCGTCAGCGGCATGGTGACGCGGCAGATCGAGAAGGCCCAGAAGCGGGTGGAAGAGCGGCACTTCGAGAGCCGCAAGAACCTCCTCGAATACGACGAGGTGATGGATCTGCAGCGGCGGTCGGTCTACACGTACCGCCAGCGGGTCCTCGACGGGGCGAGCTGCCGCGAGCTGATCCTCGACATGATCGAGCGGCTCGTGAAAGAGATCGGGACGCGACCCTCGGTCGCCCGGATCATGACCCTCATCGAGCAGGGTCGCGCCGACCGGCTGCGGCACTTCCTGGAGCCGTGGTATCGCTGGGACCTCGTCACCGCGTGGGCGGTCCTGACGCTCGGGATCCAGATCGAGCCCGGCCAGGTCAAGGGGATGGAGAAGGAACAGCTCGTCGACTTCCTGTCGGGCGAGATGGAGCGGCAGGCGGAAGGCCGCATCGTCGAGCAGATGGAAGAGACGGTGCCGTCCGAAGCGGACGAGCGGGACTGGAACTGGGCGTCGCTCGCCAAGTGGGCCAACACCAGCTTCGGCACGAACTTCACCGACCGGGACCTCAAGAAAATCGCCAAGCCCGAAGGGCTCGACGAATGGGACCGGGGCGCCCTCGAGATCGCCCTCAACGAGAAGGCCCGCGAAGCGATCGCGAAGACTGACTTCTCCATCGTCGACGCGTTTCTGGCGGAAGACTTCCCGCAGAACCAGCTCACCGGCTGGCTGCGGCAGCAGTTCACGCTGCAGGTCAATCCGGACGAATTCAAGAACCTCGAAGCCCAGGCGGCGATCGCGCTCGTCATGAGCAAGGTCCGCGATCGCTACAAGGAGCAGGAGGCGTGGTTCCCCGTGATCTGCGGCGTGGCCCGGTTCTCCGGCGCCGCCGGCGGAGCGGCGGACAAGACCGGCCTCGTCGGCTGGGCGAACTCCCGCTTCGACGCCGAGCTCACTCCCGATGACGTCAGCGAGAAGTCGCTGCAGAAGATCGTCGACGAGCTCGTGGTCCACGCCAAGAGCCACCTGCCGCCGGAAGACGTCATCAGCAAGATCGACGGCTACCTCGGCGCGGCCTACAACGGCTCGCCGAACCGGGCCACGAACCCGCAGGCGCTCCGCGATCTCGTGACCTACGCCAACGGCGACTTCGATGCCGCCCTCCCGTTCTCGGATGTCGAGCGGGCCTCGAAGGAGACGGTCCGCAACCGCGTGCTGCAGGCGTACGACCGCTACTACCGCCCCGAGCTCGGGACTGCCGAGCGGGCGATCATGCTCGATGTGCTCGACACCGCCTGGAAAGAGCACCTGTACTACATGGACTACCTCCGCTCGGGTATCGGCCTCGTCGGGTACGCCCAGAAGGACCCCAAGGTCGAGTACAAGCGCGAGGGGATGAAGGCGTTCGACGGAATGTGGGACCGGATCGCCGAACAGGTGACCGGCGCCATCTTCCGGATCGAGCGGGAGAGCTCGGCGGACTACCTGAGCCACGTCTTCAACGAGACCTCGGCCGACCACCAGGAAGTGAAGCGGGCGGCGGACGAGTTCCGCGAGACCGCCGCACAGCAGAACATCCAGACGAGCGGCGGCGGGAACGAAGGAGGGGGCGACGCCGCTGTCGCTCCGATCCGCAACCGAATGGACAAGGTCGGCCGGAACGACCCCTGCCCGTGCGGCAGCGGGAAGAAGTACAAGAAGTGCCACGGGGCATAGCCCCGTCGCTCTTCCGTGAAACTGAAAGGCCGGCAGCCCCCGCGGCTGCCGGTCTTTTTTGTTCTGCTCGGGTCCCCTCCGACAGCCGCGCCCGCGTCACGTCATCGCCCGGCGGCAGGGTGATCGGGTGCAATCCGGATCGCCGCAGGGGAGAATCCGAAAATGGCGCTATGGGGTCCGGGGGCCTGGACGTAGAAAGAAGTCGCGGGCCACGCAGGCCCGGCAGCTGAACATCTCGCAGAGAATCCAACCACGAGTCAGGGGAAGCCATGTTCGTGTCGCTCGGCCGGCTTCGAGGGTTTGCTCCACTTCTTGGCGCGGGGATTCTGGGGACGGCGCTCTCCTCTGCCGCGTCTCCCGCGGAGGAGACGAAGCCTGCGGAAGACCCGCCCGCAGCGCCGCAGGCCGCGGTCGACCGCCCGGCCCAGCAGGCAATGCGGAAGCTGGCTGCCGACGTCCAGTTCACGCTCCTGGCCGGCGAGTCCACGGAAGCTCGTCCACTCAAGCTCCGTCCGCAGCCGCTGGTTTCCTATGGAGACGAAACCCGGTTCATCAAGGACTCGACGCTGTGGGTCTGGCTCGATGGGGCGCGGCCGGCGCTCTTTCAGAAACTGGAAGTGAACGACTGGGTCAACGGCAGCCCCCTCTGGACCTGGTGCTTCGCCTCGGCGGCCCCCGGCCTCGTCGAAGGAGCATGGCCGGGGATCACGAACCGGATCCAAACGAAAACGCAGCTCACCTGGAACACCGTCCCCGAAGAGTCCGTCCCGGAGAACGCCACGGGCTGGCCCCTCGCGGCCCGGGCGCTGAACCGCCGCTTCGTCGTCGAGGATGACACAGCGGTCGTCCTCCGCCCCGTTGCGCGGCCGATCCTCGAGTTCAAGGCCCCGGATCAGAACGTCCCCTACGGCGCCGTCTTTTCCCACGCCCGGGGGACCAATCCCGACTTCCTCCTGATCCTGCAGGTCGAAACCACGCCGGCCGGAGAGCGCCGCTGGAGCTACGCTCCGGTCCACATGACCTCGGCGGGGGTGACGCTCAAGCTCAACGACCAGAAGGTCTGGGCCGACCCGCCGCAGAAGCCGCGCGAGGTGACGAACTGGGGCTATTTCTTCACCCCCCGCGACCCGGCGATCAAGTAGCACTGGTGGTTCTAGCGGGCCGGGCGGCCTGCTCTCTCGATTCGCTTCGACGGTGCCGATACGCTCGGGCTCCCGCGTTCCGCTTTCGAACGCGGTGACCTTCCGGGTATCACATCGTGACTCATTCGGGTTCTGCTGGCCGGATCCTCGTCCCTGCCCTGCTGACGATGCTTCTGGCCTCGTCCGCATGTCACGTCTCCGCGGCGGACGTGTCGGCCAAAGACTTTCCGAGTCTCCAGGCGGCCGTCGACGCGAACCCCGGCCGCGAGATCTTTGTTCCCGCGGGTGACCACTCGATTGATCAGGCGCTCCGGATCACCGGCGAAGGAACGTCGCTCGTCGGGCCGGGCCGGATCCTGATGACCGACCCGGCGCGGCACATCCTCGAGATCGAGCATGCCAAAGGGGTCCGCATCGAAGGATTGACGCTCGCTCGCCCCGCAGGGAAACAGGAGACCGACCGGGAAGGGATTCTCGTTGCGGACGCGGAGGATGTCGTCCTTGAGCGGCTGAAGGTCGTAAATAACCGAACCCGTTCGGGGAGCATCCGCCTGTCGGAGACCCGCAACGCCCGGATCCTCAACTGCGAAGTCCGTAACTACATGCGGATCACGGTGGACGACCGGACCGGGAACGCCCCCCTGCTCGGATACGCGTTCCGCTGCATCGACGGGACGGGGATCGTCCTCGACCGCTGCCGCGGCTCGCTGCTGCAGGGGAACCGGATCATCGAGGAGGACCTGCGGCCGACCCCCGCGCTCAAGGCAGAACACAAGCTTGGAACGTTCACCAAGAAGAACCCACAGAAAGGCTCGCTCATCTCGCAGGAGGTGTGGGATGCCGAGTACGTCAACAACTGGCACCAGGGCTCAGGTCTGATCGTGACGGGGCCGACGGTCAGCGATTTCACCCGGATCCTCGGCAACCACATCGAGAACGCCGCGCAGGGCATCGACCTTCACAGCGACCACGTGATCGTGTCGGGGAACGTCGTCCACAACGCCTTCATCGGGATGAAGGCGATGCACGGATCGCGCAACGTCATGATCACCGGCAACCAGTTCTCGAGGAACGTCCTGTGGGCGATCGGCCTGATGTCGGGAGCGGGGGCGTCTCCCGCGGTCCCGGCAGAGGGAGACAAGCCGGCGAAGCCCGCGAACGTCGACGGGGGTTCGCTCATCGCGAACAACATCATCTCGCAGTTCGGCTACGGCGACTCGGCGTGGATGTGGAAGGACGCCAGCCGGGCCGTGTTCCGCTTCGACCGGGGCCAGGAGCCGACCGATCCCCCGCTGCGGGAGGTCGTCGTGACGGGCAACGTTCTCTCGAACCCCGACGCGGACGAATTCCTGGGAGAAGCGGCGGACGATGGCCCTGCGGAGACCCCGCGGTATCACTACGCCGTCCGGATCGAGACGGGCGGAGACAATGCTCCGCGCGGTCTCCACTTCCAGGGGAACCTGTTCCCCGCCGGCACGCAAGGCATCTCGAACATCGACCTGACGCCGTAGTGCGCCCTCTCGAGCGCAGGGGCTGGCACCGGTGGCAGGCCAGCCCTCGCCGGAGGCGTTTCCGTACAGGAAACCGTTCCGCGAGACCGGACGTTCTCTTTCAGAAGTCTCCGACGATCTGCTTGTCACTCCGCCCCAGCAACCGTTCGAACGTGCTGTCGATGAATGCCACACCGGAGTGGTCCGGCGGGGTGAGCGCCGTGGCGGCGGCGATGCTGTTCGGCTTGTGGTCCATATTCTCGCTGAGCATCCGGACCGCGCCGTCTCCCATCAGGAAGTGGGCGCCGCCGACATGGTTGCTCGAGTAGCCGCGCGACTGGTGGTTGGCATTGATGACGGTCTGGTTGATCCCCCAGTAGGGGACGGCAATGACCGCCAGGCAGGACCGGCACTGCTGGTTGGCGTACGCCCCGACCGAGGTGGCGGGGCTGAATCCGAGGGCGTTCCCTGCCCCGATTGCCAGGTTGCCGAGCTGAAACGCCCGCTCGCCGACGAGCACGGTGTTGCTCGTGCCATCCGTGATGTCGCGGATCGCAACCCGCGAGTCGGCCCAGCCGATTCCGAGCGGCGGACCGTAGGTGGCGGAGAGAACCGCCGGGGTGTTGCTGTCCCCCGTGTCGGAGGAGATCACGTAGTTCGACTTGGCGATCGCGACATTCGCCGAACCGTTGGTCACGGTCCGGTTGTACGTTCCGAAGTCGGTGACCTGGGCCGCGTCTTTGCCGAGCGTTCCGTCGAAGTTATTGAGGAGTGGACCGGGATCGCTGGGGCAGATGAAGACGGGAAGCGGCGTCCGGAGGGCGTTGGCGTTCGAGCCCCCCATCGCGAGGTTCTCGTCGATCCGCCGCGTTCCGGGAGAGAGGGTGTTGTACATCGCCCCCTGCTCCAGCTGCGGCAGCAGGAACGCTCCCCAGCTCCAGATCGTCGGCTCACCGGCGGCCGCCTGGTAGTAGCTGCTGACCCAGCCGGGAGGGAAGACCTGGAAGGTCTCGTGGTAGCCGTGGAACGCGATCCCGAGCTGCTTGAGGTTGTTCCGGCACTGGCTGGCCCGGGCCGCTTCGCGGGCCTGCTGGACCGCCGGCAGCAGGATCGCCACCAGGACGCCAATGATGGCGATGACGACGAGAAGCTCGATCAGCGTAAACCCGCGCCGACAGACAGACCGCACGCCCATGATGACTCTCTTCGGGAAGTGATGGGAGAACCTTCGCGATCGCGATTCATTCCGCCGGTCCCTCCGTCACTCGTCCGCCGGTCCCGCAGCGCAGGGGCCAGCCGGACCGGAAGGGGCCGGTGTCGATGACAGACAGAACATGAGACAGGAAGGGAAACCGACGCTCCCAGCGCCCCGGTCAGTCCAGAACGGGACCGGTTTTCCGGGGGGGCTTGGGGGGAACGCTGTCGGATTTGAGGTCGAAGTCGAACGTGTTGGCTTCGGCCTTCACGTCGACTTTGATATCGGATTTGTTCTGATACTTCGCGGGGATCGGATGCGACGGGCTCCCGCCGGTCGGGACGAAGAACCCGATCGTGTTGGGGCCGATTTTGCACCCCTTGTAGTCGTTGAGGTAGACGAGGTCGTATCGGCCATCCATGTCCGTTGTGGCAGCCGCGGCCCGCCCCTTGTCGGGCATGAAGGAGATGATGACGCCGGCGAGAGGCTGGCCATCGATCGTCACGCGACCGGAGACCCGCCCCAGGTCAGGCATATCTTTCGGGCGGCTGCATCCTGTGACCAGGAGAAGCGACAAGAGAAGGAAGAGTCCCGAACGCCGCAGGAAGTGACACCGCGGAATGCAGCGTCGCGTCGCAACGGTCCGGACAGTTCCGGCAAGACCGAGGTCGGTTCCAGAGACTCCGAGAGACAACGCTCCGTCAGCCATCAGGTACTCGCCATCCGCAATTCAGCGTTGCCACGTGCGCCGGGCTCGGCAGACAACAGGCCTTGAGTCACGAAGGTAAATGGACTTCGTTTGATTGCAAACGAAAAAATTCACATTTCGTTCACACCAGTTTCACCGCGAGGCCTCCCGATTCCTTAGCAGGAATCCGCCAAGATGGTGAAGAATCCATTTCCACAAAGGGGCGGCTCATGAATCCCTGGCTCGATCGAATTGAGATCTCACTTCCAATCCTGCAGTCACCCATGGCAGGCGTGTCGACTCCCGAGATGGCGGCGGCGGTGTCGGAGGCGGGAGGACTCGGAGCGCTCGGACTCGGGAACCTCGACGTCTCCGTGGCCCGCAAGATGATCGCCGCCACGCGAGGACTGACTGACCGGCCAGTCAACGTGAATCTGTTCTGCCATCGCCCCGCGGTGGCGGACCGGAATCGGGAGGCGGCCTGGATCGCGCGTCTTGCTCCGCGGTTCGCCGAGTTCGGCGCCTCGCCCCCGGAACGACTGCAGGAGATCTACCGGAGCTTTGTCGCCGACGACGCGATGCTGGCGATGCTCCTCGAGGAACGTCCGGCGGTCGTCAGCTTTCACTTCGGACTCCCTTCCGCGGAGCGGATCGCAGCTCTCCGAGGTGCCGGGATAGCCCTCCTGGCGACGGCCACGAATCTCCGCGAAGCCCGGGCGATCGAAGCCGCGGGGCTCGATGCCGTTGTGGCCCAGGGCTCCGAAGCGGGAGGCCACAGCGGCGTCTTCCAGCCGGACGCTGCGGACGAACGCCTCGGAACCGTTGCACTGACTCGCCTTCTGGTCCAGCACGTGTCGATCCCGGTCATTGCCGCCGGAGGGATCATGGACGGCGCAGGAATCGCTGCCGGCCTCGCTTTGGGCGCGAGCGCCGCGCAACTCGGAACGGCCTTCCTCCTCTGTCCGGAGTCCGCCGCCGACAAGGGGTACCGGGCCTCACTGGCTGCGGGCGCCGAACAGGGAACCGTCGTGACGAGTGCCTTCTCGGGGCGGCCCGCCCGGTCGCTCGTCAACCGCTTCACGGCCGCCACGCAAGCCGCTCCGCTCGAATCCATCCCCGACTACCCGATTGCCTACGACGCGGCGAAGTCGCTCCATGCCGCTGCCCGTGCGAAAGGGGAGTACGGTTTTGGAGCCCAGTGGGCTGGCCAGGGGGTTGCGATGTGCCGCTCTCTGCCGGCGGGGGAACTCGTTCGTGTGCTTCAGGCGGAACTCGAAACCGCCCTGCGGGATCTGGCTGATCATTGAAACGCGAGTGCCGGGCGCCCCTGCCCGGGTGCAGGGGCGGAGCTCCTGCCCGCCGGAGGCGCTTCCGTTGTGGAACCGTGGAAAACCGTCGGCGTCCGCTGTAGGGAACCGGCGTCGAGGCCCCCATTCTCCTCACCGCGAGGAGTGCAGTGCGGGCGTGCTGGTGAGGGGGGCCCGCGACGCCGATCCGTGATCGATGGCCAGTTGTGTGCCGAGGTTCCACAAGAGAAGCGCCTCCGGCGGGGCCAGCAGCCTGCTGGACCGGGGTGGCCGTGGGACGATGGGTTTGAGCAAGCAACACGGTGCCGGCCGGATCGGCGTCTGAGCAGAGTTGCTGCTCAATTCCGCGGGCTCCGGAACCACGGTAGACTCCCCTTCTGCATCACGCGAGGCCAGTCGGCTCCCTGCCCCGCGACGGACGACCCTGAGGATCGCTCCATGCGTCTGATCCTGCTCTGCGGCGGCTACCTGCTCTCGATCGCGGCAAACCTGACAGCGGCCGGGGAACCCTCCCCCTGGACCACCCGCACCCCCCGCAACGAGATCGCTCCCAAGTTCTCGAAGGTCAACGATCCCTCGTACGGCGAACTCCTCGTCACCGAAGGGGCAGACTCCCCCGGCACCCAGGGATGGTGGACCCGGACCACCCCTGTGACCGGCGGCCAGTACGTCCGGTTCCAGGCGTTCTACCGGGGTGACAGCGGCCCCGAAGCCCGGCGGTCGGTCTTCGTCAAACTCCACTGGCGGGACGACCGCGGCAACAAGGTCCGCCAGGACGCCGATGTCGTCACCTCCGAACTCAAGAAATACACCCCTGGCGCCGAGGCCGAACATCCTCCGACGCTCAGCACGGTCGACGGCTGGACCGAGATCGCCGCGGTCTACCGCGTCCCGCAGGCTGCCACGCAGGGGATCGTCGAACTCCACTCGCAGTGGGTCCCCAGGTCGCGGGTCGAGTGGTCCCGCGTCTCGCTCGTCCCGACCGACGCCCCGGCTCCCCGCAAGGTCCGGCTCGCGGCTCTGCACTACATCCCGAACGGCAAGACCGCGCGCGAGAACTGCGAGCAGTTCGCCCCGCTGATCGCCGACGCGGCGCGGCAGAAGGCGGACCTGGTCGTCCTCGGCGAGGTCGTGAACGGCGTCGGCACCGGGGCGGCCGACAAGGTCGCCGAGCCGATCCCCGGCCCGAGCACCGACTACTTCGCCGGCCTCGCCAAAGAGCACAAACTGCACCTCGTCGTCGGCCTCTTCGAGCGGGACGCAGCGCTCGTCTACAACGTCGCCGTCCTGCTGGGGCCGGACGGAAAGATCCTCGGCAAGTACCGGAAGGTGACGCTGCCGCGGGAGGAGATCGAGCAGGGGGTGCTCCCCGGGACCGAGTACCCGGTGTTCGAGACGAGCCTCGGCAAAGTCGGGATGATGGTCTGCTACGACGGCTTCTACCCGGAACCGGCCCGCGAGCTCTCGATCGCCGGAGCGGAGATCATCGCCTGGCCGGTGTGGGGGTGTAACCCGCTCCTCGCCGCGGCCCGGGCGTGCGAGAACCATGTCTACGTCGTGAGCAGCACCTACTGCGACCGGTCGCTCGACTGGATGGTCTCCGCCGTGTTCGACCACACCGGGCACCAGCTGGCGACGGCAGAGAAGTTCGGAACCGTGGCGGTCGCGGAGGTCGACCTGAGCCGCCCCACGAGGTGGCCGAGCCTCGGCGACTTCAAATCGATGATCCCCCGCCACCGTCCCGAGCCGGGGCACGTCGCGGCTCCGCGCTCCCCCTAGTGGGGATACAAACGGCAGAGTCCGGCGGCGCGATCACCGCTGTCCGACCACCACGCGCACCGGCATCGTCCAGATCTCGAGATCCTGGTGCGACGTGATCTGGAACCCCGCTCCGCTCACGAGAGCTTCCGTGTCGATCGGCCGGCAGTCGACGAGATGCGGGAAGTGGCGATGCATCCAGATGTAGGTCTTCTCCAGCCCGCTCACCCGGTTCCCCGGCCGCACCGTCGCCATCGAGACCACGCCGATCCGTCCCCCCGGCTTCAGCACCCGCTTCGCTTCCGCCAGCACCAGGGGGATGTCCCCTTCCGGGAACAGCTCGAGCGTGAAGCTCGTGTAGACCGCGTCGAACGAGCTGTCGGCGAACGGCAGCTCGCGGGCATCTCCCAGTCGCAGGTCGATCGGCGTCGTCACGCTGGAGGCGGCCACCTTCCGCTGCGCCACTTCCAGCATCCCGGAAGAGATGTCGATCCCCGCCACCCTCCCGCTCGGCCCGACGAGCCGCGCCAGATCCACGACCTCGTTCCCGGTCCCGAACCCGAGTTCCAGGACGCTCTCGCCACCACGGAGCGCGATTGCCCGCACCCCCGCCTGCCGGGCGGCCTTCTCGTTCGAGTCGGCAATCAGGTCGTAGGCATTGGCAATCCGGTCGTAGAAGTGCCGGTTCGATTCATGATGCGCGGCGGTGTCGGTCACGATCATCCTCTCGAAGGTGCGGGGGAGGCCGCTGTGGAGACCAGGCTGCTCTTCGCCTCGCGGCATGAGCGGACGATACCAAACCCGCCGTCAGCCCGCGCTGGCTGACGGGAGCAAGGCGCGGATACACTCCGCCGGGTTGGGACTTGAGATCTGATCAGGGCCGGTCGCGTCGTCTCATCACCGCGGGACAGGCGCGGGCGAACAGCAGGGGACCACCATGACCGCGGAAGCGTTCCGGACAAAGGTCTTTGCCGAGCTCGAGAAGCTCGGCTTTCGGCCGGCCAAGTCGCTCCCGATGCCCGACTTGAAACAGCGGGTCCGGCCGCCGGCCGAGATCGGAGCCCGGCTGATGGCGCTCGACGCACTCTTCACCTGGGTCGCGTTCTCGGAGAAGGACGCCCCGGCGAAACGGGTGAAGGGCTACATGGACCGCAATGCCCTGCGGGACTCGATGACGGAATCGGAGCGGGAGATCGCGGCGCTCCCCCGCGGAAAGGCACACGAGACGCACGTCGACACCATCGGCTGGCGGCTTGAGAACATGTGGGGGCTCGCCTGGGCCCTCGGGTTCGATCCGCCGCCGAACCTCATGGCGGCCCAGATCGGAGAAGAGGTGACGCGGCCGATGATCTTCGAGTTTCTCCCCGGCCTGGACGCGACGATCGACGACCTCGTCGCCAAGTCGAAGCCCCGCTCGGCATCGACCGTGATCGCCATGGAGTACCGGTTCTACTGCGCCCACAACGCCGTCCGAAGCGCCCAGCTCGGAGGCCAGACCGTCCCGAAGGGGTTCCATCCGGTCGTTCACGGCGGCGCGGTCCACGAGCGGCGGCACGCCCTGACGTGGTGCCTCTCTCCGGACACCGACTGGGACGAAACCGATCTCAGCACGTGACTCCCCCGACAACGAGGGCCACGGTCGGCTGGGCCGCAGCGACTCAAGCCAGCCGGGAGCTGGCCGACGGCCCACGCTCCCGGCTCGACCGCATCGTCCAGGACTCACCCCGGCTCCGGTCGAACCAGGCCCCGATCTCCATCAGAACGGCCCGGACTCCCTGCTCGATTTCCGCGAGCGGCCGCGACAGGTCGTCTCCCGGGTGGTGCTCGATCGCCTTCGGGATGTGCAGGAACCCCGCACGAAACCGGCCTCCGGTCCGCTCCGACAGCCGGAGCGTCGTGTAGAGGACGTGGTTGCACAGGTAGTCCCCCGCGTGATCGCTGAGCTCGATCGGAGCCGTCACCCCCGTCATCCGGCCGAGGATCTCGGCAAACGCCACGGTCGCGGGTGTGACCGCGGGCCCCTCGTCCAGGATCGGCCGCGGTCCTTCGGGAGCCTGCCGCAGATTCCGCCCCAGCGTCTCCAGCCGCAATGTTCCATGCCGCGCGGAGACTCCCAATGAGAGGACGATCACCGGGTCATGCTCCGCGACGAGGGACTCGACGAGCACCGCGTCCTCGCCGAATACGACCGGCAGGACGTGGCTCACGACCTCGAGCGCACCGAAAGTCTCGCCGTGCAGCCGCTCGGCGATGAGCTGCGACGGATTCACCTCGATCGAGCCGAACGGCCCGAAGCCGGTCAGGAGCAGTTTCGGCATCGCGGACTATCCTTTCCGCGGTCCCGGGGTCTCGTTCGTCACGTCGTAAGCAGTCGCCCGGATCAGTTCTAGCGGCCGAAGCTCAAAGAACAGGCCGCACTCGAGACAGGGGTTCCCGCCGGCGATCCGCGCCGCTTCTTCCAGGCTCGCCGCGCGGATGAACCAGTAGCCGCCGATCACTTCTTTGGCTTCCCCGAACGGCCCGTCGGTCACCTTGCCGCGGTACACAGTCACCCCCGGCGTCGCCAGCCGCTGCCCCGGCCGCATCGTCCCCGCCTCGATGTGGCTGCCGATCCACTCGTAAAACCGGTCGATCGTTCCCTGGATCTGCTCCGGCGGGATCGACGCATCCCACTGACCGCGGGAGAGAACAAGATACTCGGTGGCGGCAGCTTCACTCATGACGGCCTTGCCTGGAGGGGACGGGACGACGCTCGCGACCTCCCTTTTTATCCGAAGAGCGAGCCGGATGCCCTCGGTCGTCGGGTCACGTCAGATGACCCCGGTTACGCCCCCTGGGCACCGAACATTCCGGCAGAAACCGCTCCGATACCCGACTTGGGCTTCACACATGCGGTCGCGTTGATACGATAACCTCCCTGGCGGGATCGCTCCCCTCCAACCCACGTATGGCCTCCGCACGCACCGCGGAGAGACTGAGGAGCATCCGTATGGCTTTGCCCGGCCTGAACACCGCCACCGCGAACACGCTCGCTCCCACCGCCGCCGCTCCCGGCAACGCGTTCTCCTGGCTCCTGCCGCAGTCCCCCAGCCCCCTCGCCGTCCACTCCCGCCGCTGGTTTCTCCAGGCAGGACTCGCCGGTGTCGCGGGGCTCGGCAGCATGGCCCTCCCCCGCGCCGCCTCCGCTCAATCCCCCCGCGGGAACCCCAGCAAGAAGTCCGTCATCCTAATCTGGCTGTCGGGCGGACCCAGCCACATCGATATGTGGGACCCCAAGCCCGGCGCCCCGACCGAAATCCGCGGCCCCTATTCCCCCATCGCGACGAAAGTCCCCGGCGTCCAGTTCTGCGAGCACCTCCCGCTCCAGGCCTCAATCCTCGACAAGATGTCGGTCCTCCGCTCGGTCGACTGCAAGGCGAGCAACCACACCCCCATCACCCTCCAGGCGGGCAACCCCCTCGCCCGCCGGACCGACAACGGCAAGGACGGCGACGGCTGGCCCTCGATGGGCTCCGTCGCCTCCCGCTTCCGCGGCCCGAACCACCCGGACATGCCCCCCTTCGTCGGCCTCGCCCCCTCGTGGGTTGCGGACATGTATGAAGCGGGAGACCTCGGCTCGCAGTTCGCCGCCGTCAAAGGACTCGACGTCGTCGGCAAGTTCGCCCTCCCCAAGGGAATCGCCGCCAACCGCCTCGAAGACCGCGAAGGACTTCGCAAGTCGTTCGACCGCCTCCGCCGCGACCTCGACCAGAAGACGACCCTCGAAAAGCTCGACCGCTACACCCAGCAGGCCTACAGCATGGTCATGGGGGGCCACGTCCAGCGGGCGTTCGACCTCTCGCAGGAGAACGACGCGACCCGTCATATGTACGGCAAGAACGAGATCGGCTCCAACGTCCTCCTCGCCCGCCGCCTCGCCGAAGCCGGCGTCACCTTCACCGTCGTCAGCGGCAAGTGGGGCTACTTCGACCACCACGGCGACAACGTCCAGTGGATGGGGATCGAAAAAGGACTCACCCCGATCCTCCCCAACGTCGACCGGGCCATGTTCGCTCTCGTCAATGACCTCGAGCAGCGCGGCATGCTCGACGACACTCTCGTCCTGATGATGGGCGAGTTCGGCCGCGCCCCCGCCATCAACAAGGAAGCGGGCCGCGACCACTGGACCAGCGTCATGTCGATGCTCGTCGCCGGCGGCGGACTCCGCCACGGCCAGGCAGTCGGCGCCACCGACAGCAAGGGGTACGAGATCCTCGACGGCATCGTCCGCCCGCAGGACCTCGCCGCCACCGTCTTCCAGCACCTCGGGATCGACCTCAACTCGCAGTGGATGAACCTTCAGGGGCGGCCGATGCCGATCGTCGTTGAAGGTGGCCGGCCGATTCCTGAGCTGGTTTGAGCCGTGCCCACCGAGGGTGATCTGCGTCCGGTAAGCACTTGGACGGTTCCCTGTGCGGTAGCGCCTCCGGCGGGGGCAGGGGCGGGCCCCTGCACCCCTAACAGAGGAGCTCGTGCATGACTTCGCCATGCACGTCTGTGAGGCGGAAGTCTCGGCCGGCGTAGCGATACGTCAGCTTCTCGTGGTCGATCCCCAGCACGTGCAGCAGCGTCGCTTGCAGATCGTGAATCGACACCCGCCCCTCCACCGCACGGAAACCTAACTCGTCCGTCGCCCCGTGGCAGACGCCCCCCCGAAAACCGCCCCCCGCCATGAACATCGTGTACCCGTAAGGGTTGTGATCCCGCCCGTCCCGGCTCTCCGACACCGGCGTCCGCCCGAACTCGCCTCCCCACACCACCGCCGTCTCGTCGAGAAGGCCCCGCCGCTTCAGATCGCAGATCAGCGCCGCCGACGCCCGGTCCATATCAGGACACCGCCCCTTGAGGTTCTCGTTGATCCGACTGTGATCGTCCCACGGCTGACCCGGCCCGTAGTAGACGTGCACCGACCGCACCCCCCGCTCCACCAGCCGCCGCGCCAGCAGACACCCGTTCGCAAACGGCGTGTCGCCATACTCCTCCCGGACCGACTTGGACTCCTGCCGCAGATCGAACGCGTCGCTCGCCTCCGTCTGCATCCGGTACGCCGTCTCCATCGCCTGGATCCGCCCCTCCAGGAACTCATCCTGGCCGAAAGCGGCCCCATGAGCGGCATTGAGCTCCTGAATCAGATCGAGCTGCCGCCGCTGCTCGCTCCCCGTGAGCTGCCGGTTCCGGAGATAGCGGATCATCTTCTCGGGCTCGGTCTGCGCGCAGTCGAACCCGACCCCCTGATGCTTCGCCGGCAGGAACCCCGCCCGGGCATTCCCCCCCGCCCCACCCCCGGGATTCAGCACCACGAACCCCGGCAGGTTCTCGTTCTCCGAACCGAGCCCGTAGTCGAGCCACGCCCCCAGCGTCGGCCGGGTCGCCGCAATGTTCCCCGAGTGCATCAGCGCCCGCGCGGGACCGTGCGTCGGATTGAATGTGTACATCGACCGGACGACGCATAGGTCATCCACGATCTGCGCCAGCCGCGGAGCAAGCTCGCTGACATCCATCCCCGCCTGGCCGTACTTCTTAAAGGCAAACGGGCTCGGCAGCAGCCCGCCGGTCGTCCGCTCCGTCCGCAGGTTCGCCTCCGCCGGCCGCTGCCCGGCGTACTTCTCGAGGGCGGGCTTCGGATCGAACAGGTCGATCTGCGACGGCCCCCCCTGCATGAACAGCACGATGTTGTGCTTCGCCCGCGGCGGAGTCTTGATGGCCACGGGAGCGGCTGTCCCCGAGCCGACGGAAGCACCAGGGGTCGCCGCCGCAGCCGAACGGGGTTCCAGCAGCGAGGCGAGCGCGACCGAGCCGAGCCCGGCCGTAAGCGATTCCACGAAGGCCCGCCGCGAGGTCGGGAGCGTCAGTGGCGGGATCAGGGCCAAAAGATCACCTCGTTCGTCGCCAGCAGGGCCTGCGTGAACCGGTCGAACCCCGCGGACTCGAGATACCGCTCCGCGGCCCGCCGCTCGGTTTCCGTGGGATCGCGGCCGAAGATCCGGTGGTACAGCCTCCGGATACGAATGCCCTTGTCGGGCTCCGCTTCGACGGACTTCGCGAGAGCCGCGGCCTGATCCTGCACGAACTCGCTGTTGAGAACGAACAGCTGCTGCAGCGGCGACGTGGTCGCCTCCCGCTGCGGGCTGTGCATCGTCGCCGCGGGGAAGTCGTAGAGCTGCAACACCATGCTCAACCGCTCGCGGGTGATCCGGCCGTAGACCGTCCGCCGGGTGTTCTCGGACCGGTCGAGATCCCCCGACGGACCGCCAGCCCGGAGATCGAGCCGGCCCGCCGCCTGAAGCAGGTTGTCGCGGTATGCCTCGATATCGAGCCGTCGCGGGTTCATCCGCCACAGCAGGTGATTGGCCGGATCGCTCCGCATCGCCGCCGCGCGGGGCTGGCTCGCCTGCCGGTAGGTCGCAGAGAGCAGGATCTCCCGGTGCAGCCACTTCAGCGAGTAGCCATTCGCGATGAACCGTGCCGCGAGGTCGTCGAGCAGTTCGGGGTGCGTCGGCTTCTCTCCCTGCACGCCGAAATCGCTCGGGGTCGCGACGAGCGGCTTGCCGAAGTGCCATCCCCAGACCCGGTTCACGATGACCCGCGCCGCGAGCGGGGCGGCATCGCCGAAGATCCGCTCCGCCAGTTCGCGGCGGCCGGAGCCTTCGTGGAAAGCCGGGTCCCCCTTCGAAAGGACCGTCAGGAATCCGCGCGGAGCCTTGGCCCCCGGTTTCGCGACGTTGCCGCCGGGCAGGACATGAAGGTCCCGCGACTCGCCCGGCCGAATCTCGAGCATCGTCAGGTCCGGATCCGATCCGTCGACCCAGAACCCGGCGTCGTAGACGGCATGGAACAACGGCTCGCTCGACGCCCCGCGGCGGTCACGGTCGCGACCACGCGGAGGCTGCTCGGCCTCGGCCGGAGGAGCCGGTTCGTCCGGATAGGGTTTGGGCCGCCGCGCCAGCTGCGACAGAAGGGCGAACGCGGCAGGGTGCGTCTCGCGGAGGCCGGCGTTCTCCTCCTTGAATCGCTCCATCTCCGCCGTGTAGCGGGTCACCTTGCGACGGGCCTCGTCGACCTTGGAGCCGGGATCGTCCCGCAGCAGGTTCGCGACATAGCTGCGATAGAAGATCCGCTGCGTGTCGACCATGAACCGCTCCTCCGCCGCCGGATCGATCTCGGCCAGCGGCCGGGGGGACTGAACCGTCGAAGCGAAGACCCCTGCGAGGCTGTAGTAGTCTGCGGTCGGAATCGGATCGAACTTGTGGTCGTGGCAGCGGGCGCAGGCGACGGTCAGCCCCAGGAAGCCCCGGGTGACGGTGTCGACCCGCTCATCCCAGTCGTCCCCGTAGAGAGTCTCGACGACCTCTTTCGAAAGCCGTCCATCCTTGTGATAGCCCGGCGCGGCTCCCAGGAGTCCGAGCGCCACGAAATCCTCGCGCGAGGTCCCGGGGAACAGGTCCGCCGCCATCTGGAGCTTCACGAAGCGGTCGTACGGCACGTCACGGTTGACCGCGTCGATCACCCAGTCGCGGTACCGCCATGCAAACGGAAAGGGGGGTGTCGTCGCCTCACCGGTGAAGTTCGTCTCGCCGTAGCGGACGACATCGAGCCAGTACCGCCCCCACCGCTCCCCGTACTGCGGCGATGCCAAGAGTTCTTCGATGACCCGCTCGTAGCTCTCAGGGGAGTCATCGGCGGCGAAGGCCTCGACCTGTTCATAAGTGGGGCGGAGGCCGGTCAGATCGAGATACAGCCGCCGGAGCAGCGTCCGGCGATCGGCCGCCGGCGACGGTTCCAGACCGTTCTCCCGGAGCTTCGCGAGAACGAACCGGTCGAGCTTATTCGCGGCCCATGCGGTCTCATCGGCAACCGTCACCTCGCGAGCCGCCACCGGCTGAAACGCCCACCACCGGCGGCCTGTCTCGATATCGAGCCCCTTGGGGGCCGCGGGACTGGTCGCGGCGGCCGGAGCGTCACGCGGATCGGGAGCTCCCATCCGGACCCACTGCTCAAGGGCGGCGATCTGCTGCGGCCGGAGTTTCTCGCTCGGCGGCATCTGGAGGTCGGACTCGCTCCAGCGGATCACCTGAATCAGGCGGCTCGTCTCGGGATCACGCCCGCTCAGGATCTCGCCGCTCTCTCCACCCGCCGCGATCCCCTGCCGACTGTCAAGCAGCAGCCCTCCCCGCACCTTCTTGGCGGACGCGGAGTGGCAGCTGTAGCACTTCTCGACAAGGACCGGGCGGACGTTCTTCTCGAAGAACTCCGTCTCTTCGCGGCTGAGCGCGGGGGACTTCGGCGGTTCTTCAGCCGGAAGGCTTCCGGCGAAGACGGCCCAAACGGCGACGATCCCGCTCAGCAACGCCCGCACGCAGCGGCGAAGGTCGACGAACAGCGTTGGCATCATCGACATTCGATGCATCCTGCCACGGCGCGAGTGGAGAGTCCTCCAAGGATACCGTGACCGGGGAACAGGATCGAACGTCCACCCTGCGGAACGGGAAATCGAATGGGTTCTCACACGGGCCGCACTCGCTGAAGCGCGGCCCGTGCAGCCATCAATTCGTCACAGCGGGGGCAGGCCGCTGTTCGTCGGCGCGTACCTCGGATCGAGATCCGCCGCGCCTCGCCGGCTCGCGATGCTGGCGTCCAGCCGCTCGTTTCCGAAGGACGTTCTCAGCGCCGCGCGGAAGTGGCGCGGCTTGAGCCGGGCATACTCACCCCCCAGGAACGCGGCGTACGAGTCCGTCGGCGCCCCGCGGAAGTTGTCGTCGCCGACCTTCACGCGATCGAGCCCCAGCCCCAGGGTGGCGGCGTTGTCCTGCATCCACCGAAGCGCCAGGTCGGACAGCTTCCGGGACGGGTAGCCCCCTCCGACATCCGAATGCGCCCCGCAGAACCACCGCTGCTCCAGCACCTGCTGCGACTTCTCCTTGGGGTCCCACAAGCAGATGTCGTAGTCCTCGCGGTGCTCGTCGAGCGCCACCGCCTGAAAGGCGTTTTCGACCAGCGAGGAGAGTTCCGTGTCGTGGAACCGGTAGAACTCCGCGTTGAACTTCGCCGCCATCCGGAGCGGAATCCCGAGCGAGCCGACCGTATCCCACACCCCCAGGAACCGAACGCGGACCTCCCGCGAGAACATCGCCCGGAAGGCCTTGGCGGTCCGGGAATCGACCGAGTCGCCGCGGGTCCGGTAGATCCCGTAAGCCATGGGCGCCGTGACGGCGGCATTCTTCGCATCGACCAGGCCGCAGTTTCGCAGCATTCCCACGAGGCTCCGCGCCGTGTAGGCCCCCCGACTGAAACCGACGATGTAGATCTCGTCTCCCTCCTTGTACTGCTTGGCCAGCTGCCGGTATCCGTCGAGGATATGCTTGTCGAGGAAGGTCCCGAACGCCCCCCCGGTCACCTTGTTGAAGGTCTCCGTCCCGACGCCGGGGTCGTACCAAGGAATCTGCTCGACGCCGTCCACTCCAGTCGGCAGGACCGAATCGTGGAACCGACTGACATTCGTCTCCACCTTGTCGGAGTCCGGCAGTGCGTCGTCCGCCGGCGTGTTCCAGGTCCCGTCAAAGCACAGCACGATCCGCTTCACGATTCGCACTCCTCCGGCCCGGGCGATCCGCCGGCGCTAGCCCTGGATGCTCCGGCCTGCCCGATGCCGGAGGTGTCATCTCAAGATGCCGCGCAGCGTACGGGCCCAGCAGAGCAGCGCCAATTCGAGGCAATACCCCGTCCGTTATAGATTGAACGGTTCCCTGTACGGAAAGGCCTCCGGCGGGCAGGGGCTGGCCCCTGCACCCCAACAGCTACTTCGTCAGCTTGGGCTCCAGCCACAGGCCCCAGTCGCTGCCCGGGCCGTCGTCGGTCGGCGAGACCAGCAGCTCCAGCTGCTTTACCCCATCGACCTTCACGTCGAACGCAACCGGTGCTCCGTCCCGCACCACCGCCGACTTCCAGAGCGACCGCCCATCGCCCCGGACCTCGAACTCGACCGACCCGCCATGCCCCGACGCGAGCCCGACCTTCCCCGTGAACGTTTTCCAGCCCCCGCCAAGGTCGTACTCGTGCCGCGCCGGGGCGTGGGCGTAGATCCCGGTCGCAAAGATCTCGCCACCCGCTTCCAGCAGCACCGATTCCTCCGGAACCCGGTTGAACGCCGGCTGCATCCAGCCCACCTTGGCCGACGTCGCGCGAAAGCTCGTGAGGCTCGCCTCCTTCCCCTTCCCTTTGAACTGGGCCGGCGTCTCGGTCGGAGCCTTGGCACTCAGCAGCTCGGCCGCGACCGCGGCGGCCCCCTTGGACTTGAGGCCACTCTTCAGCGTCCGGGCCCGCGCGGCGTCCCCCTTGGCGATCGCCTCGACGATCGGCGCGAGAGCCAGACGGGTCTCGATCGCGCTGACGTCGGGCGTCCCGTCCTTGGCGATTTCATACGAGAACCAGAGTCGCGACTGAGCCGCGTCCGTCCCTGGCACTCCGTTCACATGCAGCGGATAGAGCCGCAGCATCCCCTTCTTCCCCCGCTCCAAAGCGTCGGACCGGAGCGAGAAGGTCCCATCCTTCGCCGGCACCGTCGCGGCGGTCGTCGCGTTGTAGTCGTCGTTCCCCTCCGGATCGAAGTAGGCCACCACGCCGTACACCGGGGGCTCGCCGCTCACGCGGCCGGAGACCGCGATCGCTTTCCCGTCGGCCCGGATCTCGAGGTTGTCGACCTTCGAACTCTTCGGCCGCCGCTCGCGGGGCATCTTCCCCGAGAACTGCGGATGGGACGCCAGCCGGAGCGCGTGTGCGAACGAGAGGAACGTCCCCTGCCCCTCTCCCCGGATCTCCTCACCGTAGGTCCGATTCCCCGAGCCCATCAGGGCCGAGCCCCGAACCGCTTCATCCGGCCGCGCGGTGCAATGCGGCAGGCTGAAGGCGTGCCCCAGCTCGTGCGCCATCCCGCCGATGAAGATCGAATTGTGCCGCCCCAGCGAGATCCGGCCATACTCCCCGTCCAGGATCATCGGGCCTTTGAGCTTCAGGTTCTCCGTGTCCAGCTCCGGCGAGTCGAGCTGCCACGCCGTCCCGTCGAAGACGCTGCCGCCGGCGTAGTACGGCGAGTTGTGCGAGAACCGCAGACCCTTGTCGTCCCACGTCGCGAGGTTGCAGAAGATCGCGATCGTCTCCCGGTCGACGTCGATCCCCTTCTTCATCAGCGCGTCGCGACACTCCTTGCGGATCTCATTTCCAGACGGCTTACCGTAGTGACTGTAGGGATGGAGTCCCCGGATGTCGTGGATGACGACCTGCTCGCCGTCCCGCTGGAGTTGAAACCCGCGCTCGGCGAATCCGTGCCGCCCCATCTCGGCGGCGTAGAACGCCTGAATGTGCCGCAGCATCCGGCTTAAGCGGGCGTGATGCTCCGCTGGAAACTCCCGGTCGGAAGGAGTCCAGGCGATGACGTGCAGGAACCGCTCGACGGAGTCCGTGTTCTCCTTCTGCCACTCCTCCAGAATCGCCCGCGCCGGCATCCCCGGGAGCGGATCCGCCCCCATCGCCGGAACCGCAAACCCGAGCCCTGCTCCCAGCACCAGACCGCACAGCCAACGGACCGTCATTCGAATCGCCTTCGGAAGAGACCTGAGATCTATCGGCTGGATCGTCCTCGGATCGTCGCGAGCCCTTATCCCTCGGCGCCGGGCCAGCGGCTCCACCACGCCTTGAACTCGCTCCACTGCGCCTTCAGGAACGCCCGCTGCGTCGGACTGAGAGCGTCGGATTCGTTGAAGTGGAGTGCATACTCCGGGTTCCCTTCGAGGACCATCAGTTCCTTGTAGTACAGCACGAGGTCCGGTCCCTCGTCGTACTTCGAGAGGACCGCCAGCGCCTCGTCGAGCTCCATCGCGAACTTCCGCGCCGCCGGGTCTCCCGCGGCGGCCTTCTCGCAAAGGGAAATCAGCCGCAGCACCTGCTTCGGCAAGGCGTTCCCAACCCCCGTGATCGCCCCGACGGCGCCGCACCGGACGAAGCCGTGGACCACCTGCGTATCGACACCGACCATCAGAGCGAGGTCCGGGTCGCCGCTCGTGATGTGCTCTGCCGCGTAGCTCAGCGACGCCGCCCCGCCGAACTCTTTGAAGCCGACGAGATTCCGGTGGTCCCGCCGCAGGTCGCCGAACAGCCGGGCCTGCGTCTGGAAGCCGTAGTACGGGCTGTTGTAGATCACCGCCGGGAGATCTCCACCGGCCTTGAGGCTCTCGGAGAAATGAGCCCGCTGGGCCGACTCGCACGAGCCGCGCGACAGCACCCGCGGAATCAGCATCAGTCCCGCAGCCCCGACCTTCTTCGCATGCGCGGCGTGCTCTGCCGCGATCCGGGAATTCTGAGCCCCCGTCCCGACGACGACCGGAACGCCCGCTTCGGCAAGCCGCCGGACCCCCTCCTGCCGCTGCGCATCCGTCAGCAGCGGCCAGTCCCCCATCGACCCGCAATAGACCACCCCCCGCATCCCCACATCGATCAGCTCCCGCCCCTTCCGGACGAGAGCGTCGTAGTCGGGAGTCCGGTCGGGCCGGCAGGGGGTCATCAGGGCGGGGATACAGCCGCGGAAGATATTGGAGCTCGGTTTCATGGCAACAGCACCGATGGCCCCGCGACGCTGCGCGGGACGGGGAAAGGGATCGCCACCACCACGTCCTCGAAGGCGCAGCAGTGGCCGCCCCATTGTCGCAACCGACGGACGCTCCCGCGACGGACAGCCAGCCGCCGCGCAGAGCCACAGAGGCGAGACCGAAAGTCTACCTCGACTGTCTTTGTCCGGTCTTGGGGAAAGTGGCAACCGCAACTCGAATTTGCGCACAATACCCGCCGATGCGGCACCTCAGCTCGATTGCGGATCTCCTGTCCCGGCTCGACCCGCCGTTCACGGCCGAAGGGCTGTTCGACCATCTCCCCGACCTCGCGTTCTTCATCAAGAACGCCCGCGCCGAATACCTCGTCGTCAACCAGACCTTCGTCGACCGGTGCGGACTCCGCCGGAAGACCGACCTGATCGGCCGGACCTCCTCGCAGGTCTACCCGCCCCCCTTCGGAGAACGGTACGAGGAACAGGACCGCAAGCTTCTCCGGACCGGCCGCCCCCTGACCGGCCAGCTCGAGCTGCATCTCTTCCCCTCCCGCGACATCGGCTGGTGCCTCACGACGAAGCTCCCGCTGACGGGTGCCGATGGGAAGATCCTCGGCCTCGTCGGGGTCTCGCAGGACCTGCGGCACCCGAACCTCGGCGCCGAGGAGTACCGCCACATCGCCGCCGCCGTCACTTATGCGGAAGCTCACCTCGCCGATCCCCCCGCCCTTGCGGACCTCGCCCGGATCGCCGAGATGTCCCCCTATCAGCTCGACCGCCGGATGCGGCACGTTTTCGGCCTCACGACCGGTCAGTGGCTCCTCAAACTCCGGATCGACCTCGCCCAACGGCAGCTCGCCGCCACGGACGAACCGATCGCCGCCATCGCCCACGAATGCGGCTACCAGGACCAGAGCGCCTTCACCCGGCAGTTCCGACAGGCGACGGGATTGACGCCTCGGGAGTACCGGCTTGGACGGACCGGGCGTCCGTAGACGGTTGGACGGTTCCCTGGACGGAAGCGCCTCCGGCGGCCAGGGCTCTCGCCCTGGACCCTGGTCACAGCATTGACGCGTCCTCTCTCCTGACGCGACGATCCCGGTCATCGCTCTCGGGGAACGGCCATGCGAACTGCACACCACGGCCCCAATTCCACGCGCCGTGACTGGCTCCGTGCCGCCGGCTCGGCCACCGCGCTCTCGCTCCCCGGCCTCCTGACCGCCCGCGCCTTCGGCCAGCCCGTCGACCACCCCGGCCTCAAGCCGCTCCGGGCCTGCATCGTCGTCTTCTACTACGGCGGGCCGAGCCACCTCGACACCTACGACCTCAAACCGGACGCCCCCGCCGAAATCCGCGGCGAGTTCCAGCCGATCTCGACCACCGTCCCCGGCCTCCAGATCTGCGAACACCTCCCCCGGATGTCGCAGTGCATGCACAAGGTCGCCCTCGTCCGGAGCATGCACCACACCAACCGCCTCCATGACTCCGCCTCGACCGAGTCCCTCACCGGCCGCCAGTCCCCCACCGGCGATCGGGAAGAGTTCGCCCCCATCCCGCAGTTCTTCCCCTGCTTCGGCTCGACCCTCACCCACTTCCGCCAGCACCTCGAATTCGAAGTCCCCCACGCCGCCCTCCCGTTCGCGTTCCACAACGTAGTCACCACCCCCTGTCAGGGGGGCGGCTTCCTCGGCTCCCGCTTCGACCCGCTCCAGATCCATGTCGACGCCGCCGCGCGGACCTACAACGCCGGCGAGATCGCGCTGCCGGCGGGCCAGTCCCCCGGCACGCTCCTCTCCCGCCGGCGGCTCCTTGAAACCCTCCAGCCGGACGCTCTCACGGCAACGTCCCCCGCGGCCGTCCACCGCTGGAAACTCGTCAGCGAGAAAGCGGCGCAACTGCTGCAGTCCCGCTCGATCCGGGATGCTCTCGACCTGTCCCACGAACCTCAGTCGGTCCGCGACCGCTACGGATATGACCATCCCCCCGCGTCGGTCGGCGAAGGGGGTGGCGGCGGCAACGGAGCCGAGCTTGGCCACGCCCGGGAGATGCGGGGGCAGAACCTGCTCCTCGCGCGGCGGCTGGTCGAAGCGGGGGTGCCGTTCACGAACGTTTACGACTTCCGCCAGCAGGGCCAGAACTGGGACGCCCACTTCAAGAACTTCAATCAGCACAAGACTCATCTGCTGCCGGTGGCGGACCAGAGTCTGAGTGCCTTGATCGACGACCTCGAAGAGCGCGGCCTGCTCGAGACGACGCTCGTGATCGCCATGGGGGAGTTCGGCCGGACCCCCAAGATCAACGGCGAAGGGGGCCGCGACCACTGGCCCGACTGCTACACGATCCTCCTCGCGGGGGGCGGCGTGCGAGGCGGTCTGATCTACGGATCGAGCGACCGGACGGGCGCTTTCCCGGCCACCGATCCGGTGACACCAGCGGACCTCGCGGCGACGATCTACTGGCGGTTCGGGATCGACCCGGCATCGGAGATCCACGACCTGACGGGCCGCCCCTGGAGGATCGCCGATGGCCAGCCGATCCGGGCGCTGTTCGGCTGATGCGGATTCCTCGGGCGAAGGGGGCCCGGGGTCACGCGTCGCCGGTCGGCGTCTCTTTCTTGGCGATCGGCTTGTGTCGTCTCGCTTTGACGATCCGGCTGACGTAGAGGGCTTCGACCTTGGCCCGGGCCCAGGGGGTCTTGCGGAGGAACTTGAGGCTGGAGGGGATGCTGGGGTCCTGGGTGAAGCAGCGGATGTCGACCTGGCGGCCCATTTCGTCCCAGCCGATGTCGGCGACGAGCTGTTCGAGCATCATCGCCAGCGTGACGCCGTGGAGGGGATCTTGAGAGGGGGTCGCCGTCATCGGATCGCTTTCGGCTGTCGGGTTCTGGCTGGGGGGTCGGGACTGGTTGCTGGCGGGGGAGCGGATCATAGGCCTGTGGAGCGGCCGGGCAATGTTCGTCGCTGCCCCCGGCGGTCATCCGTTGGAGAGGCGGAGGGGGCGTTTGAAGACATAGACCCAGGGGAGGGTATCGGTCCCCCCTTTGCCGGCGAAGCAGCAGAGTTCCCAGCCTTCGGTTCCGAGGGCTGTCAGTTCTTCGGTGCTGAGCTGGTGGAGTTCCTGGCGGTATTCCCAGCGGGTGATGGGGCGTTCGATTGGTTCGGCCCTGGATCCGCAGGAGGCAATGAGCATCAGAGCTCCGGCGACGGCAACAAAGACGGTAGTGAAGAGCGACTTGGACATGGCGGCCCCAGGTTCAAGGAAGGAGTTTCCGCCCCCGATTCTACCGCCCCCCAGGGCCGGGGTGCAGGGGGCCACCCCTGCCCGCCGGAGGCCTTCTCGTACAGGGAACCGCCTAACCCATACCGGTCGCCCCTACGTAGAAGAACCTCAGGTCCACATGGGAGCGAAACTAGCCCAACCGACCAGTTCCCGCCTCCAGGCAGCTCAGTCCGTCCTGCCTCAGTCCAGTGGCGGCTCTGCGCCAAAGGCCGCCCTGCTGTCGAGTTACGATCACATCCAGGTGGGACGACCGCGACAGGAACGGGATGTGCATTCGGGGCAGTGATAGAATGCAGGAAGCCGTCCGGTTCGTCCGCTCGAGGCGTTCGATGTCCCATCGCCCCCCGTCTGCCCGTCTTCTGACTCCTCTTCAACTGATGCTCACGGGAGCGGCGATCGCGCTTCTCTTGTCGCTCGACGTCGTCCTCACCGAGCTGTCGCCCGCTCCGTCGCACGCCGACGAGAATCCGCTCCCCGCCGCGGCGGCTCCCGAGTCCCCCGCGAAGGCTCCCGACAGCCAGCCCGCGTCCGAACTTCTCGAGCGGGCCCGCAAGGCGTTCGAGGTGATTCCAGATAAGCTCGCCGGCAAGGACGCCCCGTCGGCGGAGGTGGTCGAACTCGGCCGCAAACTGTTCTTCGATCCCCGGATCTCGACTGACGGCGTCCGGAGCTGCGTCCTCTGTCATCAGCCAGCCCTCTACGGCACCGATGCCCTGCCGGTCTCGAAAGGCGTGGGCAACAAGCCGGTCCCGCGGAACGCTCCGACGATCCTCAACAGCGGTCTTCAGTTCCGGATCCACTGGGACGGGGTCTTCGACAGCGTCGAAACCCAGGCTAAGAAAGCCCTGCTCGGCCCGGCCTTCGGCAACGAGTCGAACGACGCGGCCCTCGCGCGCATCCGCGCAATCCCCGGCTACAAGGACCTCTTCGCCAAGGCGTTTCCCGGCGAGAGCGATCCGATCTCGATCGAGCACTGGGGGACCGCCATCGGGGCCTACGAGCGAACGCTCCTCACCCCCGGCCCGTTCGACGCGTACCTGAGCGGAAAGACAGACGCCCTCGACGAACGCGAGCTCCGCGGCCTCAAGATCTTCCTCGACACCGGCTGTGCCGACTGCCACGGCGGAGCGGCCTTCGGCGGGACCTCCTATGAGAAGTTCGGCGTCGTCAGCGACTACTGGAAAGAGACCAAGAGCCGCGACATCGACAAGGGCCGCTTCAACGTCACGAAGCAGGACGACGACCTCTACGTCTTCAAGGTCCCCCCGCTCCGGAACGTCGCCCACACGCCCCCCTACTTCCACGACGGCTCGGTCGCCACGCTCCCTGAAGCAGTCCGCGTCATGGCCAAGGTCCAGCTGGACGCTACGCTCAAGGAGACCGATCTCGCGGACCTCGTCGCCTTCCTCGAGAGCCTCACCGGACCGCTCCCGAGCCACTTCGCCAACGCCCCGATTCTCCCCGCCGGCGAAGGGCTCCACGCTGAGAACGCCACAAAGTAAGGTCCTCTGCTCCTCAGCTCCGTCCCCGCCCGGCGCGTCCCGTCCCACGTTCCGACATCGAAAGAGCCCTCCATGGATCTCCAGCTCCGCGGCCAGACTGCCCTCGTAACCGGCTCCACCGGAGGGATCGGCCTGGCCATCGCCACCTCCCTCGCCGCCGAAGGGGCCCGCGTCATCCTGAACGGCCGCTCCCAGGCGAGCGTCGACGCCGCCGCGAAGACGATCCTCAAAGCCTACCCGCAGGCGACCCTGCTCGGCCTCGCCGCCGACAACGGGACCGCCGCCGGCTGCGACGCCACCATCGCCGCCTGCCCCCAGATCGACATCCTCGTCAACAACCTCGGCATCTACGAAGCGGTCGGCTTCTTTGACGAGACCGACGACGCCTGGCAGCGCCTGTTCGAGGTCAACATCCTCAGCGGCGTCCGCCTCGCCCGCCACTACCTCAAAGGGATGCTCGAGCGGAACCACGGCCGCATCATCTTCATCTCCAGCGAATCGGGAGTCAGCCCCGCCCCCGAGATGGCCCACTATAGCGCCACGAAGACGATGCAGCTCTCCATCTCCCGCAGCCTCGCCGAGCTGACCAAGGGAACCTCCGTCACCGTCAACACCGTCCTCCCCGGCTCGACCATGACCGAGAGCGTCCAGAAGTTCGTCGCCGACGTCTTCCCCGACCTCTCCCCCGCCGACGCCGAGAAACAGTTCATCGCCCAGAACCGCTCCACCTCGCTCATCCAGCGGTTCATCCGCCCCGAAGAGATCGGCGATGCCGTCGCCTTTGTCGCGAGCCCCCGGGCTTCCGCGATCAATGGGGCGGCGATTCGGGTTGATGGGGGGATTGTGAAGTCGATTGTTTGATCGGGGCGCCCGGTATCGATTGCACGGTTCCCTGTACGGAAGCGCCTCCGGCGGCCAGGGCCCCGGCCCTGGACCCGGGTCAGGCTTCCTCCAGGAGCCGCGCCAGTGCGAACGCGCAAGCCGCCCCCGAATGCTGCCGGCCGAGCAACCCCTCGAGCGACAGCCGCTTCGCCCCATTGGCACCGGCGGACGCCAGAACCCGGTCAATCAGAAACTCCCCCTCGCCACTCGTAATCACCGTCTCCCACGGACTGTATCGGCCAGCCACCCGCCGCTCCGCCCCCGACACACTCTCCACCTGCCGCGCAGCCAGGAACGTTGCAATCCCCCGCGCCTCCTCCAGCGAACACTCGCTCGTATCACAACAGATCTGGTGGGCCAGCCGCGTCCACGCCCCCTCCACCGTCGCCGGCCGCCCATCCGCCGTCCCGCACTCCGCAGAGTCTTCCGCCATCACCCCGCACAGCAGCCACACGTCGAGCGTCGTCGCAAACAGCTCCGCCGACAACGGACACCACCCACCCCGAAACGGCACCACCGGAGCCACCGCGCACAGCGGGGTCCGCCGCACCCCCGTGTAGACCAGCTCCCCGGACAGCAGCCGCTCCACATCCGTCCGCCCCTCCGGAACGGGAAACCCGTCCTCCAGCGGAATCAGGTCCGTCGTCGTCGACCCGCAGTCGATCAAGAGCGCGGGTCCGGTCGGCGTCGACCTCCCGACCCACGTCGCCAGGGCATGCCAGTTCCCCGCCGCCACCAGCATCGGAAACTCGCACGCGAGATCCGCCGACACGAACTCCCCCGCCGTCTGCCACGCCAGAACGACCCGCTCCCCGGCGACCGACAAAACTCCCTCGAGAATCCGCGCGACCCCCTCGGCCTTGGTCCGAAAGCAGTCCGCCAGCTCCGCCGTCATCGTCACAGCGATGTGGTCCGCCTCCGGAAACTCCGCAAGGATCGATGCCAGCTCCACAGGCAGCCGCTCAGGCTCCTTCCAGATCGCAAACGGCCGCGACAGCGACCGCTCTCGCCCGTCCGAAGCCTTGATGTTCGCGCCGCCGATATCGAGTCCGAGAGTGGGCATGAAGAGTTAAACACCAGGACACAAAAGTTTCACAAAGGACACCAGGAAGACAAAAACTCTTGGACCCCTTGGTGCTCTTTGTGCCTCCCTGGTGCCTTGGTGTTTAAGCATTTCCCTACCGCGGAACCTGCTGCTGCGACATCAGGTACTTGATCAGGCTCGCCGCGTCCGCTGCCGGCAGGACGTCGATCTGCCCCTCCGGCATCAGCGACAGCTGCGACTCCCGCAGATCGTCGATCTCGTCGCTCGCCAGCGTGACGAGTCCGCTCGGCGTATTGAGCTGCGTCGTCTTTTCCGTCTTCTGCGTCACGATCCCGGTCAGCACCCGCCCGTCGGTCGTCACCACGATCGACATCTTGAAGTTCGGCGAGACCTGCGCACTCGGATCAATGATGTTCTCGAGCAGGTACGCCAGGTTCGTCCGCTGACCGCCGGTCAGGTCCGGTCCCATCGTCCCGCCGCTCCCGAACAGCCGGTGGCACTTCGCACACGACTGCTCGAACACCGCCCGCCCCCGCGAGGCATCCGCCTTCGAGAGAACGTCATCGGTCAGCTTGGTCTTCCATTCGGCAATCCGCTTCTGCTTCTCGGCCGACAGCTGCGACAGCTCCGGCCAGTGCTTCTTGATCTGCTCGTTCAGCTTCTCGTCGCCGAAGGTCTGGATCTGCCGCAACAGGAACGGCGAGACGAGCCCCTTGTCGATCTTCCCCTCGCTCACACCGCCGAGCAGCACCGCCGCAAACTCCGGTCGGCTGGCGAGCGTCGCGACCGCCTCCTGGCGGGTCTGGGCATTCACCTTGCCGAGGTTCGTCATGATCACCGACGGGGTCGTCGCGTCATGGATCGCCGCCAGACCGCGGACCGCATCGACGCCGAGCTCGCGGTGCGTCAGCAGGTTCTGCAGCAGCGGCGCCGTCCCGGGAGCCTGCGCGGCGATCAGGGTCTTGATCGCCTGCCGCCGGGCTTCCGAAGTCTGCTGGTCCGACGAGGCAATCGCCCGGATCGCGTCGAGCGCCCGGCCGTCGCCGAAGACCACCGCCAGCTCCCGCGTCAGCTGCTGCACCTTCTCGGAGGGATCCTTCGCCAGCTCCGCCTGGACTTCGCTCCAGGTCTCCGGAGCCTTCGCCTTGCGGATCCCCTGCAGGCCATCCGCCATCCCCGCGAGAATGTCTTCGCGGTAGGCCGACTCATCCTTGAGCGTCAGCAGCCGGACCAGCCCGTAGACTGCATCCGGATCCTTTTCGATCCGGCTCGCCAGCCGCCGCGCGATGAACTTGCGGATCAGCGGAATCTTCGACCGCCCCGCCACGCGGACGGCGTTCGCCGGATCCTCCGCCAGCGATTTTTCGATTCCATACCACACCATCAGCGGCAGCACCCGGTCCTCGGAAAAGTCCTGCGCGAGGCACAGACCGTCGACCGCTTTCCAGCGGTCGTCCTTGGACAGCTTCGGCATCGCGGCCGCCAGGTAGGTCTGCACCAGCCCGTTGAACTCGTTGACCGACATCTCAGCCAGGATCTTGCCGACCTCCGGCGAGACCTCTCCCCGGTCGGTCAGGAACCGGATCGCCCAGACCCGCGTATTCTCGTTCTCACTCCCGAGCCGGCCGATCAGCCATTTTTCGTCGGCGATCCCGGCCGAGCCGAGCACCCACATCAGCCGCAGCCGCGTCCGGATGTTCTGCTCCTCCCGGAACAGCCCTTCCACCTGATCCATCAGCGCGGTCCGCTCGGCCGGGGTGGCCTTGGCCATCCGCTCCTGCAGGACCCGCCGCGCCACGCGCGGATACCAGTCGTTCGGATGCGACTGGAGCTTCAGGAGCTCTCCGTTGGGCAGCTTGCTGACGTCCGCCACCTTCGGCGCGTCCGGCTTCCCGAACACGACCTTGTAGATCCGCCCCGAGGTCCGGTGGACCCCGTCGTTCTCGTGGCACTCTCCCACATCGGTCCAGTCGGCGATGTACACACCGCCGTCGTTCCCGGTGATCAGATCGATCCCGCGGAACCAGGGGTCCTTCACCTTCAGGAAGTCCGCGGCATGGTGCGCCGTGTAGGTCGCCCCGTCCCGCTCGATCGTGTCCCGATTGAGGCGGTGACCATGCAGGTTCAGCGTGAACATCGAGCCGAGGTACTCCTGCGGCCAGTTGTCCCCCTGATAGAACAGCAGCCCGCAGTGGGCGTGCCCGCCTCCCGCTTCATCGGTCGTCGGCGTCACCCCCAACTTCCGGATGTCGTGCCACTGCTCGCGGGTGTCCCAGTGGAAATGGTCGGCAACCTGCGGAATCAGCGCATAGACATCGGGATCCAGGTCGTCGCCGAACATCCGCTGCAGGTGCGCTCCCGGCAGCGCGTGCCACAGGTGCCCGATCACGGTGTTGATGAAGAACAGTTCGCCGTTCTCGTCCCAGTCCATCCCCCACGGGTTCGTCGTCCCATGGCAGAACCCTTCGAACTTCTCGAGGGTCGGGTGATACCGCCACACACCGCACGCCATCGGCACCCGCTCCGCCGGAGCACACCCCGGCCGGCCGACGCTCGAAATCGCCAGGATCCCCTGCCGGCCGTACAGCCAGCCGTCCGGCCCCCACCGCAGCCCGTTCACGAAGTTGTGCCGCGACGCATCCCCTTCGAACCCGTCCAGGACGACGATCGGCTCGCCATCGGGAACGTCGTCCCCGTCCGCATCCGGAATGAACATCAGCTTCGGAACGCACAGGACCCACACGCCGCCGAAGCCGACTTCGACACTCGTCAGCTTGGTCCCCTTGTCCCAGAAGACGGTCCGCTTGTCGTGCTTCCCGTCATGGTCGGTGTCTTCGAGGATCACGACCCGGTCCCGCAGCGACAGGTCGTGGTTCTGCTTGGCGTCCGAATACGTGTAGTTCTCCGCGACCCACAGCCGCCCCCGGGCATCCGTCGCAATCGCGATCGGCTGCTGCACATCAGGCTCGGCCGCGAACAGGCTCACCCGGAAGCCATCCGGCACGGTGAACCCCGCCAGGGCCTCGGCCGGGGGGGTGAACGGCAGAGTCGACGGTTCATTGTTCGTGGGCGTGGGAAACTTGGAGTCTTCCGCGGAGAGGGAAGCGGCCCAGGCGAGACACAGGGAGAGAGCCAGCGCAGCACGCAGCATGAAGCAACCTCGAGGCACCGCAGTTGTTCGCAGGAGTTCCGGAACGAGTTTCCGGACCGAAGGACTCAGAACATCAATCCGGGCCATCATGAACACCGCCCGCCCAAACGCAAGCCCCAGCGTTCCGCTGGACCGGGGCGGCGAAGACGATGGGTTGCGCTAAGGAGGCTGCGACGCCCAGGCGCGCTTTGTGGAAGATGCCGGTGGCGATGCTGTGTTGGAGTGCAGGGGCACGCCCCTGCCCTCGCCGGAGGCGCTTCCGTACAGGGAGCCGTTCAAAGAACGCTCGGTCCTCCCTTTAGCTGGGCACGCCCGATTCCGGAGATTCTCGCGCCGGTGGCCCGACGGTGGGAACTCCGTCAGAATCTGGGAGTCTGAGTCTCGGATCTCCGGCGAACCGGAGCGATCGAGCGAAGCGGGAGGGCCTCGTCGTGCGTCACATCCTGATGGTCTGCCTCCTCCTCCTGTGCGGTGTCGGGCAGGCCGAGGACCCCAAGAAGCCGTCGTCACACTCCGAGATTCACGCGGCCCTGAAGAAGCAGTGGTCGAAAGCGATTCCCCCCTTCACGGTCGCCGACGCCGATCCGTTCGAGAGAGCCCGGCTCCGGAAGCTGCCGGCGCCGTCGGGCAAAGGGGTCTACGTCAGCGGGTCGCTCACGGGGGATGCCCCCTTCGAAGACGGATGCCTCCTCAAGGCGATCGACGGCAAGAAAGTGGCGGACGCGAAGAACCTGAAAGCCGTCCTCGCCGACCTCCATGCGGGCCAGGCGATTCAGATGGAGGCCCTGGTCTATCGCGCGGCCACCCTCAAGCCGCGCCGGGCAAACCGGTGGGAAAAGGTCGACAGCGACATCCGGGTCCAGGGCGTGTGGGACTTCATCGAAGGGCAGATCCGTCGCCGGACCGACCCGGCCGACAAGTCGGACTGGATCGAACCGAAGGAGGAGTCCGTTCCGGTGCAGCTCGCCGTGCACCGCAGTCCGGGATCCAAGGCCCCCAGCCTGATGATGCGGCTCACCTATCTCGACGAAAGGCGGATCCTCGCGGACCGGTTCGACGTCTCGCTCGGCAGGAAGACCTTCGAGTTCCCCGAGGCGGCGGGCCGGCTCACCCGGGACGGCAGCGGCCGGAACATCCGGGAGAGTGCGGTGTTCGACATCTCGGAGCGGCCGGAACTCATCGACGCCTTCCTGGAAGGAGAGCTCGACAGCCCTAACATCGTCCGCTTTCAGCACGGCAAGACCTTCGCGGACAAAGCGATCGACCCGGAACACCTCCTCGCCAACCGCGCGATCATCCACGCCTACTATGCGGAACGCTTCGGCCGGGAGAAATGAGCCCCTGCTCGGATTTCGCCGGGGCGTTTTCAGAAAGACTGGATGGCTCGAACTCCGTCCCGGCCGGCACGATTCGGTTTGCTCAAACCGATCGCACCACGGCCACCCGGGTCCAGCAGGCTGCTGGCACCGCCGGAGGCGATTCCTTGTCGAACCATCGAACATGCGGGGCGGTCGATCGCGGAGTTGCGTTGAGGAGCCCCCTCTCCAGCACGCTCACGCTGCACTCGCCGCGACGATCGAGAAGGGAGTCCTCGACGCTGGCTTCCTCAAGCGGTCGCCGGTGGTTCTCCACGGTTCCACAACGAAAGAGCCTCCGGCGGGCAGGAGCTCCGCCCCTGCACCCGGGTCAGGGGGTGGCGCACGTCACGCAGGGACGATCCGTCCCCGCCGGCCCTACAGCTCTCCTGTCGATGCCATAAAGAGCAGATAGAGAAACGCCACCGCTCCACCCAGCGCCAGCAGGATCTGCCCCTGCTCCCGCTTCGGCCCGCCCTTCGCCATCACGTACGGCCCACCCACCAGCCCCACGATCGGAGCCACGACCGTCATGACAATCAGGAACAGGAAGTACCCCTGACTCCACGGCTTCTCGAGCGGCGGAGGACCAGACAGGTCCGATTCGGTCTCGACCACCCGCTGCACCGACCGTTGAGGCACAGACCGGACACGCCGACCGCACCGCGAACAGAAGACCGCATCGTCAGGAACCTGTTGCCCGCACGCGCTGCAATACATCGCCGCCGCTCCGGAATCCTCGCCCCTCAATCCGCCACCCTTCCCGGCCCCACGCAGCGTGGACTGTCCGCCCGACCGCGTGTGATGTCAATTGGGGACAGGATCCTGTCGCCGAAGCGGCTCTTGTGTGAGGGGTCCGCACCGGTACACTGGCGGGCAGGGTTGCCGGAGCCCGTGTCCCTTCTGATTCGCACGCACTTCCTCGCCCGTTCAGCCCGTCGACAGGAACGCCCATCCGTGCTTCAACACGATCCGGAAAAGAGTGTCGGTTACTGGATCCACGTCACCAAGATGACGATCCGCCGGGTCCTCGGGGAACGGCTCGCCGCGGAAGGGATCACGCTCCGGCAGTGGGAAGTCCTGGCAGCACTCTCGCTCGATCCTGAACAGACCCAGGTCCGCATGGCGGACAAGATGGGAATCGAAGCTCCGACCCTCGCCGGGATCGTCAACCGCATGGAACGGGACGGCTGGCTCGAACGCCAGACCGACTCCGACGACCGCCGCCGCCGCAAGCTGATCCCGACCCCGAAAGCCGAAGAGATCTGGCAGCGGGCCTCGGCACTTGCCCACGACATCCGCAAACAGGCGATCAAGAACCTCAGCGACGCCCAACTCGACAAGCTCAAGGCGATGTGCCAGCAGATCCAGGCGAACCTGGACGAGCCGGAACCGCCTGCGGCGGCCGCGGCTGAACAGTAGGGACGCACAGGGACGATTGTTCGGTTCCCTGTCCGGAAGCGCCTCCGGCGAGGGCAGGGGCGAGCCCCTGCACCCCCAACAAGCTTCGCCTAAGCCCGTCCTCCCAAACACCGCTCATTGGCGTCGCAGCCCGCTTTGCGCAACCCATCGTGCCACGCTGCCCCGGTCCAGGGCGGAGCTCTGGGGGTTGGTTGAGAGTTCGAGGAACGTACGACAGAATAACGGATCGATTTTTATTGATTCGTCTGTCCGTTGCCAGCGCCCGCTGCAAAGGAAGTCCGCCCGTGGTTCGCCTCCTGCTCACACTCTGTCTGGCCCTCGGCAGCGCTTCGGTCTGCCGTGCTGAGACGACGATCACCGGCCTGCCGAACAGCTTCAGCCTCGCCGGCCCCAAAGCCTTCCAGCGGCTGTTGATCCAGAAGATCGACAACGACACCCCCACGACCCAGGTCACGGAAGGGATCGAGTTCACCTCGAGCGATCCCGCCGTCGTCGCCGTCGAGAACGGCGTCGCCCTCCCCAAAGGAAACGGCCAGGCCACCATCACCGCCAAAGCCGCCGGCCTCACTGCCGAGCTGAAGGTCACCGTCACCGCGATGGACCAGCCCTTCGCCTGGAGCTTCCGGCACGACGTCCTGCCGGTCCTCTCCAAGGCGAGCTGCAACTCGGGAGCCTGCCACGGAGCCCTCGCCGGCAAGGGCGGGTTTCGGCTGTCGCTCCAGGGGTACGACCCGGTCACGGACCACTTCACGATCGTGAAGCAGGACCGCGGCCGCCGCGTCGAACTCGCCGATCCGGGCCGCAGCCTCCTGATCGCCAAACCCTCGGGAGCGATCCCGCACAAGGGGGGCGTCCGGTTCGAGACCGACTCGACCGACTACGCGATCCTCGCCGATTGGATCGCGAACGGCGCGGCCCCTCCGAAGGCGGACGATCCGACCGTCACAAAGCTGGAGATCCTCCCCGAGCGGGCCCTTCTCACAGTGAAGGACACGGAGCAGCTCATCGTCCGGGCTCACTTCTCGAACGGCTCCGCCCGCGACGTCACCCCCTGGGTGAAATGGTCCTCCGCCAACGAAGCGGTCGCCCGCGTCGACGGCCAGGGGAAAGTCTCCGTCGTGGGACATGGCGAAGGAGCGGTCGTCGCCTGGTACTCGAGCAAGCTCATCATCGCCCGCGTCACGGTGCCGTATCCCAACACGGTCGACCCGGCCGCCTTCGCCCAGAAGCCGCGGAACGTCCTCGACGAGCTGATCGATGCTCAGCTCCGTCGGCTCAATCTCCCTCCCTCCCCGCCGAGCGACGACGCGGAGTTCGTCCGCCGGGTCTATCTCGACACGATCGGGACGCTCCCGACCTCTGACGAAGTCCGGTCGTTCCTCGCCGACTCCGCCGCCGACAAGCGGGACAAGCTGATCGAAAAACTCCTCGCCCGACCGGAGTTCGTCGACTACTGGACCTACCGCTGGTCGGACGTCCTGATGCTCAACGGCACGCTCCTGCGGCCGGAGGCGCTCAAGGCCTACTACCAGTGGATCCACAAGAACGTCGAAGCGAATACGCCGTGGGACCAGTTCGTCCGCGAGATCCTCACGGCGACGGGCAGCAGCGTCGAGAACGGGGCCACGAACTTCTACGCCCTCCATCAGGATCCCGAGAACATGACCGAGAACGCCTGCCAGGCGTTCCTCGGCCTGTCGATCGGGTGCGCCAAGTGCCACAACCATCCGCTTGAGAAATGGACCAACGACCAGTACTACTCGATGGCGAACCTGTTCGCCCGGGTCCGTGCGAAAGGCTGGGGGGGTGAGCCCCGCAACGGCGACGGCAAGCGGACTCTCTACGTCGCCGACACCGGCGATCTGATCCAGCCCCGGACCGGCAAGCCGCAGCCTCCGACGCCGCTCGACGGGACGCCGGTCCCCTTCGACGACACGTCCGATCGCCGTGTTCACCTCGCCAAGTGGATGACCGCCCCGGAGAACCCGTACTTCGCCCGTTCGGTCTCGAACCGCATCTGGAAGAACTTCTTCGGGACCGGCCTCGTGGAGCAGGTGGACGACATGCGGGCCTCGAATCCGGCGAGCAATGAAGAGCTGCTCAACGCGGCGGCGAAGCATCTCGTCGACAACAAGTTCGACCTCAAGTCGCTGATGCGGCTGATTCTCCAGTCGAACGCCTACCAGCGGTCGAGCACGCCGCTCGACGCCAACAAGAGCGAGCAGCGGTTCTACAGCCGGTACTACCCCAAGCGGCTGATGGCGGAGGTCCTTCACGACGCGGTCTGCCAGGCGACCGATGTCCCGAGTGACTTCACGACGATCGCCTTCCCCGGAGCGGACAAGCAGAAGACCGACTTCTACCCCAAGGGGACGCGGGCGATTCAGCTCTACGACTCGGCGGTCGACAACTACTTCCTGCAGGCGTTCGGGCGGAACCAGCGGCGGATCACCTGCGAGTGCGAGCGGTCGGACGAGCCGAGCATGGTGCAGGTCCTGCACCTCTCGAACGGCGACACGATCAATCAGAAGCTGAAGGCCGCGGGGAGCCGTGTCGAGAAGCTGGTGAAGCTGCAGTCGAACGGCATGTCCCCCGAGACGCTGATCGACGAAGCCTATCTGGCGACGCTCGCGCGGTACCCCACCGCGGCGGAGCGGACGAACCTCCTGGGGGTGCTGAACCAGACCCCCGAAGCCGAGCAGCGGGCGGCGGTCGAAGACCTGTTCTGGGCGATCCTCAGCAGCCGCGAATTCTTGTTCAATCACTGAACCAGCCAGCCGGTTGAAGCGTCCTTTGCGCAACCCATCGTGACCGGCAAACCGGGTCCAGGGCCGTGCCCTGGTTCCTCTTGTCGAGGCCCATCGGGACGTCGTATCGTCTCCCCGGATGGCATCTCCAGGGAGGGCAGCATGCTTCGATCGAAGGCCGTCAGCGGATTCCTTGTCGCGGTCCTGTGGCTGGCATGTGCGGCAGTCGCCGGCGCCGCGTTGCCAACGGCCCAGGAAATCCTCGAGATCCATCGCGCCAACCGGGCTGCGTTCTCGCAGATCCATCTGCAGTGGGTCCACACCTACGAGACGACCGAGGCGATGACCCGCGCAGAGCAGCGACGGCTCGACGAGAAGTCGAAGCTGACAGCGGCGATTTACAGCATGGACTCGAAGGACCTCCGGATCCCCCTGGGGGACCAGACACTCGTGGGAGAGGCGGCGATCGCGTACCTGCAGCAGGCGGGAGTGATCTCGTCCCGCAAGGAGGCGGCGAAGGAGCAACGGAAGGAACCCAAGCCGTTCCGAATCATTCACCCGGTGGAACTGTTCCGCAGCGGCGACACGTATCAGTTCCGCAAACCCGCCGGTGGAGTGAAGGACCAGGAGCTGGCCGGGTGGTCGTTCAGCCAGGAGCCGGTCACGGCCCGCTCTCTCGAGACGACCTACGCGAACTGCAGCCTCTTCTCACGGACACCGGCGATGACACCGCCGGCCCGATGGTGGTCGGGAGGCGGAAGCACTCGGGCCTACGTGACGAAGAAGCACCTCACCGATGTCTCGAGCACGAACCTCCCTCCGTACACCGACTTCACGAATCCCGACTGGGGGAAGCGGCATCCCTACGACCATTTCTTTTCCCGCCCTGCGGAGGAGTACCGCGTCGTCCGCCAGGAGGAGATCGAGGGCCGACTCCTGACGGTCGTGGACGTGAAGGTCCCGATCGGCGAGCCCGCGACGCTGTGGCTGGGATACCGCGGATGGCTCGACCTGCAGCGGGGGGCCGTTCCGGTCCGGATGGGACACAGCCAGTTGACGGAGGACGCCCCGGCGGAGGTCTTCGACGGCCGGGCCGAGTTCAGCGAGATCACGACCTCCCGGGAGATCCGCGAGTTCCCCGGCCCGGCGTTCTACCCCGTGAAGATCGTCCAGGAGCTGTGGCAGCTTGATCCCGATGCACCAACCGAAGCCCCGGCCGCGGAGGGAAAGCCGGTCGCGAAGGTGCCGCTGGCCGTGCAGAGCCGGCAGACGTGGGACGTGTCGCTGGTCGAGTTCCGGACCGAGTGGCCCCAGGGGTTCTTCGAGATTCCTTTTCCCGCAGGGGAGCCGGTCTTTGATCACGATGCCGGGAGGATGGTCGGGGGACTGGAGCCACGGCCGCTCGTGAAGGTCGGCCAGGAGGCCCCCCCTCTCACCGTCGCCCGGTGGCTCGACGATCGCCCCCGGACGCTCGCCGATCTCAGGGGGCAGGTGGTCGTCCTCTCGTTCTGGGAACTGAAGGACGGAAGCCCCGAGACCCGATCGACGTGGAACGATCTTCGAAAGCAGTTTGTCGACGAGTCGGTCGTTTTCCTCAGCCTCCACTGCGCCGAGAAAGATCCGGCTGGCCTCGCAGCCAGGATTGCGGCGTTCCAGAAAGAGACCGGGTGGCACGCCGCCGCTGCGATCGATGCGGGGTCGATGGCGGAAAACTCGGCGACCATGACCGCCTACGGAGCTCAGTTCCTTCCGCTGACGGTGATCGTCGGCCGGGATGGCCGGATCGCCTACGTCGACCCGCAGACTCTCGGTTTCGACTCGGATGAGATCACCGTTCGGAGCGACGAGGACGAGCCGATCGTGCAGGCGAAGCTCGAAGAGAAGGCCAACGAGTTCTTCAAAGCCCGCTTCGAAACCGTGGGCGAGACCTGGCCGATCGATGCCAGCCTCCGTGACGAAGAGCAGCTGGCGATTCATCGGCGAGTCGAGAAGCTGTACTTCGCGCACTGCATCCGGGAGGCACTGAAGCCCGCCCGCCGAGACTGATTTCGTTCCGCAGTCGGCCGACCGACTCGCGAAACTCAGCACGATAGACCATTCGATGAACACCGATCCGGACAACGCGGCGCTGGAACAGGCCATCCTGCGAGCCGCGGAACTGATCCGTTCCGCGGACGCAATCCTGATCGGCGCCGGCGCGGGAATGGGAGTCGACTCCGGGCTCCCCGATTTCCGCGGCCCCGAGGGGTTCTGGAAGGCGTACCCGGCGTTTCAGGGGCGGCGGTTCGCGGAGGTCTCGAACCCGCGGTGGTTCGCGGCCGATCCCGAGATGGCGTGGGGGTTCTTCGGGCACCGGCTCGGCCTCTACCGTTCGGCCCTTCCGCATTCCGGCTTCGAGATCCTGAGGAGATGGTCTGAGAGAGCGCTCCTCGGGGCGTTCGTGTTCACGAGCAACGTCGACGGCCAGTTCGCGAAGGCAGGGTTCTCCCCGGAGCGGATCGTCGAGATCCACGGCTCGATCCACTACCTCCAGTGCACCCGTCCCTGCCGCGAGAGCGGGATCTGGCCGACGCCCGATCTCGAATTCGAGGTCGATCCCGCCACGGTCCGGACGAGTTCGCCGTTACCCAGGTGTCCACGGTGCCAGGCGCTCGCCCGTCCCAACATTCTGATGTTCGGGGATGGCTCCTGGCTCGATCACCGGAGCGGCAGCCAGTTCGATCGCTTCGAGGCGTGGCTCAGAGGGGTCGGCCGGAGCCGGCTGGCGGTGGTCGAGCTCGGCGCGGGGAATGCGGTCCCGACGGTCCGGATGACCTGCGAGGGGTACTCGAGCGAAGTGATCCGCATCAATCCGCGCGACAGTGACGGACCACCCGGGACGGTCTCGATTCCACTCGGCGCGCGAGAGGGCCTCGAGCGAATCGACCGGCAGCTCGAACGAGGCTGACGCTCCGTTCACCGAGAGCGCGCTACTTGAGATCGAACGTGAAGTCGTTAGGTCCCTCGGCCTTGACCGTCGCCTTGAGCCCGTTGGGCGAAGGCTCGGCATACTGGGCCGGCAGCAGATTCTTCGGCGGAGCGGCGTTCCCTGCGGGGGGACGGTAGTTCGCGTCGCCGGGCGAGCCCTGGCCGACGTCGACCTTTCCGGCTTCAAACTTGGAGACGGCGACCATGTAGTCGCCGGCTTCGGCTCCGTCGCCCGCCTCGCGGCTCGTCAGCGCGAACTTCCCTTGCACGTCTGTCGTCCCGGCTGCCCCGGACTTTCCGTCCGTCTTCACAAAGCGAACCGAGGCCCCTTCGACGGCAGCCCCCTTATGTGTGACCGTGCCGCCCACTTTATAGACCGCAGGTCTATTGGGAGCAGGCGGTTTTCCGCATCCCAAACAAAGAGCAACTAAAGAAATTGCAAGGGATGGAGATTTCATGAAACACCAAGGGGAGGCGGGTTTGACTTGGGTGGGGAGAGAACAATAATCGATGGTTCAGGGAAAATCCATTCGTTCCGTCTCGCCCGGCGGTCCGAGCGCGTTCTGCGCCGAATGGTCACATGGTCGTCCAGGGAAAGTGTGTCTATGCCCAGGTTGCAGTCCGTCCGTAAAGGTTTCACGCTGATTGAGCTGCTGGTCGTCATTGCCATTATTGCTGTGCTGGTTGCCATCCTTCTGCCCGCCGTTCAGCAGGCACGGGAAGCGGCTCGAAATAGCCAGTGCAAGAACAATCTCAAGCAGCTCGGTATCGCGCTGCACAGCTACCACGAAGTCTACGGTTGCTTTGTCGCCCGCAAGGGGGGGACGACCGGGGGAACGGGAGCGGCCAGCAACCAGGGCCGGCTCAGCGGGTTCATCGGCCTGCTTCCGTACATGGATCAGGGTGGACTCTACGCCAAGATCCAGGCTGGCGATCCGACCACCTCTCCTGCGACGGCTCCGGGCGGACCGGAAGGGTGGAGCGGCTGGGTCGGCTGGAACGTCAAGATCCCGACGCTGCAGTGCCCGTCGGACCGGGACATCACCGCCGGCAACATGCAGCACAGCTATGCGTTCAGCATGGGAGACGGCCCGATCGTCAACAACCGGGATACGAACACCGTCCGCGGTCTGTTCGCCTACCAGAAGTGCACGAAGATCGGCGAAATCATCGACGGAACGAGCAATACGATCGCGATGAGCGAGCACTGCAAGGCGTCGTACGCGGTCACCACCGCGGGCGTGAACACTCACTCGTCGCTCGAAGGGATCGCGAACATGGCCAACGTGGTGCTCCCGACCGACTGCATCGGTAAGGCCGTGGGAGGCTACTTCATCAGCGGCACGAGCGTGAAGGGGATGCGAGGCTACGTCTACACCGACGGTCAGCCGGAGCGGGTCGGCTTCCACACGATCCTTGCACCGAACGCTCCGTCCTGCGGAAGCGACGGAGCCTCAGGCAACGTCAATGCCGACAACCCGAACTCGATCCTGCCGCCGTCGAGCCGGCACGTCGGGACCGTGAACGCGGTCATGTCGGACGGCGCCGTCCGGACGATCAGCGAGAACATCGACACCGGCAACCTCGCCACCGCCGCCCCGACCGCGGGCTTCAGCCCGTACGGCGTCTGGGGGAGCATCGGTTCGAAGGACGGCGGCGAACGGGCGACCGACTTCTAACGACGGGATTGCTCTGACGACCATGACAGCCGGCTGTTCCCTGCGGAGCAGCCGGCTTTTTTCGTGCCCGGGCCTCGATCGCTCCTCTCCGCCGATCGCTCCTCTCAGGGACGAGCCGCCAGCAGGCCCCGCGAGCTCCCTTCCACGACCGTCAGCTCCGCGCCGGGATCCGCCCCGATCTCCTCGGTCAGCCCGCTCGGCCAGTGGATCCGCACGGAATCGATTCTGGCGGTCTCTCCGAGACCGAACACCATCCGGACGCTGTTCGAGGCCTGATAGCCCCCGCCCGCCGTCAGCTGTCGCGTACGGGTCTTGCCGCCGGCGAGAACCTCGACCCGGGCCCCGAACGGGACCCGCGGCGACGTGGTCCCGATCAGTTCGATCGTCAGCGACTTTCCGCGCGGCTCGGTCCGGTTCGTCACGAGCGACGCCGGCGTATCGAGATGGCTGACGGCGAAGTCGTCGAGGCCGTCCCGGTTCCAGTCGAGGAGCGCCAGCCCCCGTCCCAGGACCTGCGTCTCGAAGTGTGGGCCTAGGGAAGAGTCAGTGACTTCATGGAACCGGCCCGCGCCGTCATTGGCATAGAACTGCGGCGGCATCCGGAACGGGATCTCGATGTGCCGGAAGTCGTCGACATGGCCGTTCGTCACGACGAGGTCCGGAGCGCCGTCGAGATCGGCGTCGAACGCCTGGGTCCCGAACCCGAGCATCGAGTAGCTCGGCTTGCGAAGCCCCGAGTCCGGGGTCGCATCCCGGAACAGGAGCGCGCCGAGGTTCTGGTAGAACGTGTTCGATTCGACGTAGAAGTTCGTCACGAACAGGTCGACGAGGCCGTTTCCGTCGAGGTCGTCCGCCGCCACCCCCATGCAGGCCTGCGGCTTCCCCTCCCCGTCGACCGCGAGCCCCGACTCGAACGCCTGCTCACGGAACGTCGCGGGGTGCGCGTCGGCATTCCGGACGAAAAAGAAGTTCGGGACCGCGTCATTGGCGACGAAGAGATCGAGCCGGCGGTCGTTGTCGAAGTCCGCCGCCAGAAGCCCCAGCCCGTTTCCGTTCGGGGCGGCGAGGTGAGCCTCGACCGTCCGTTCCAGCCACTCCCCCGCGCCGCTCGATTCCTGGTACGAGTCGTCGGCCGCATCGAACGCGGTGGGGGGACAGGAACGGGGAACGCCCCCCTTGGGACAGAGGCGGGTGTAGACCTCTTTCCCCGCGAGGTAGTTGGCGGCATAGAGGTCCGGCACGCCGTCGCCGCCGAGGTCCGCCATCAGCACGCTCGTCGTCCACGCCTCCCCCCCTCGGTCACTCAGCGATGGAGACAGGTCGCTGAAGGTCCCGTCGCCGTTGTTCTGCCAGAGCCGGTTCGGACCGATGTTCCCCACGTAGAGATCCGCGAAGCCGTCGTTGTTGAGATCCCCCCAGGCGAGCCCCTGTCCGTAGTCCTCCTCGACGAGCCCCGAGGGACGCGTCACGCGCCGGAAGCGGCCGTCGCCGCCGTTGCGGAACAGTTCGTCGGTCGGCTTCACCGCGGCGGGGTGCTCCGCCGCGGGAAACGGGATTCCCTGCGTGAAGTAGAGGTCGGGCCAGCCATCCCGGTCGTAGTCCGCCGCGCCGACCCCGCCCCCGGTGAACTCGAACATCCGCATCCCTTCGGTCGCAGGGTCGCCGCTGTTGAAGTACGTGAAGTCGAGGCCCGCCGCGGCGGCGTCATCCGTGAACCGGAACCGGTCGTCATGCCGGTTTGCCACCGGCGACGTCTCCTTGGGACGAGCCGACGTCTTGGGTTCGCCGGCGGAGTCGGAGGGGAGTGGAAAACTCGAGAGGTCGAGCTTCTGCGCGGGGGACGCTTCCGGGATATCCATGGCGGGCTTCGCCTCGCGGAGCACCCGCTCCATCTGCGAGACGACTCCCTTCAGCGGCTCGAGCCGCTTGGAATCGGACTCGTAGGCGGCCTTGGTCCAGGCCCATGCTTCCCAGGGGCGGCCGAGCGAATCGAACAACCGGGCCGCTTCGAGCATCCCTTCGGGAGTCGCCCCTTCGTAGATCGTGGTGAGCTGCGTGGCGAGCTGTTCGAGCTGCGCCGCCCGGGCCAGGAACGGCTTCGCGTCGCTCTCCCGGTTCATCGCCTTGAGCAGCTGCCCGAGCTGGTAGTGAGCGGTCACCGAGTTGGGATGCCGCCGCGCCACTTCCCACAGACAGCGGGCCCGGGACTCCGGGCGGTCCTGCCGTTCTTCCCAACGGGCGCGGGCCAGCCAGTAGCCGGGGTGGTCCTCGATGCCGGGGCACTTCGAGGCGGCGCTCAGCCAGGTGGAGAACGCCTGAGCATCCCCCTCCGCGGCGAGCAGCCCCGACTGGACCCACCCCTCGGTCCACAGCGGCCGCCGCTCCCGAACGACCTCCAGCAGCTTCCCGGCCTCCTCGGTCTTTCCCTCCCGGATGCGAATCCGGGCGAATCCCAGCATCGGCCCCGGATCCTCGGGGGCCACGTCCCGGCACCGCTCGAGCTCCTTCTCGATGTCGAGGAGATGATCGACGTCTCCCGCCATCAGGAGCACCTGCGGGGAGCTCTCCCCCCGCTTGATCAGCGAATGCAGCATCGGCAGGGCTTCCCACCGTCGCCCCTCGAGCCCCAGCACCAGCGTGAGCCGGCCCTGGATGAAGGAACTCTCGGGGTTCGTCTGCAGCCCACCCCGCCAGAACGCTTCCGCCTCGTCGAGCCGCCCCTGATGCAGGCGGACGTCCCCTGCGACGGAGCAGGCGGCCAGGTACTCGGGGGCCGAGATCGGAATCTGCCGGTAGAGCGCGACCGCCTCGTCGAGCCGCTCCAGTCTCTGGGATGCCTCCCCCTCCACCATGCGGGCCGCGGACGCATGCCGCGAGCCGGAGGGGATCCGCTTCGCATCGCGGATGGCCCCTTCGAAATCGCCCCGGCCGAGCGCCTCTTTGCTGGTCTTCAGCAGCTCGCGGTCCTCGGGACGGGCCAGGAACAGCCAGGCGGCGGCCCCGGCGGCCACGAACAACACAACGATAATCAGCCGTCTCATGGGGATGACAACCTCGAAACGTACGGCGGCGCATCAAACGAAAAAGGGAGCATGTCTTGTACATGCTCCCTCGTCGTTCCGCATCCGCCACGCATCGGGCCGGCCGGTTCAGGTGACCGGCGGGGCGAGCACGGGGATCTGCGTACTGTTGTCCATCGTCTCGTCGGGAGCGGCCTCGAACTGCCGGACCCACTCCTCGAGCTCCTGCCCCATCGGCCGGAAGGTTTCCGTCACCGCGCTCATCAGGGGCGTCACCACCGGCAGGTCGCGGATCGCCTCCCGGTCAAACCGCCCGTTGACGGTGTCGGTCAGGAGCGCCGGAGCCCGCGCCGCGAGATGCAGCGGAATGATCGGCTCGACCGCGGTCGCGACCACCTTGGAGGGGGCCCCCCGCGCGGGGCGGTCCTGCTTGGCGACGGGGACCGGACCCGGCCCCGGACGGGGCACGAGGCCGAGAACGGCCGCCACCAGGACCCCCATGACCATCACGAGGTTGAGCGCCGTCGACCGGGAGAGCCGGCGGGGATCCCCTTCCGGCTCCGTCCGGGCCGCGGGGCGGGTCGACAGCGGTAGCGACGCCAGGACCCGCTCCACAAGTTCGGGGGATTCGGTCGCCGGCACCGCTCGAACTGCTGCCCCGATCAGTTGAAAATCTTCCCAGGCGACGCGGCAGGCGCCGTCGCGGCAGGTTCCGGCATGGGCCCGCGCCTCACCGGAGAGCGCGGCGCTCCGGTCGAGCGCGTCATCGAGGGCCTGGCGGAAATCGGAACAGTTCATGATGCGTCTCCCGGCTGGACCCCGTGGCCCCTCAGGATATCGGCGAGCTGCTTGCGGGCGCGGTGCAGCCAGGTCTTGACCGTCCCGGCGGGGACGGCGAGCGCCTGACTCACATCCTCGATCGACAGATGCTCCAGGTGAAATAACACAAACGCCGCCCGGTAGTCTTCCCGCAGATTCTGCAGGGCGGACTCGACGAGCCGGGCGATCTCGCGGTGGCCGGTCGCCTCCTGCCGCCCCGCCACCTCCTCGGGAACCGTGCCGACCCCCGCCAGGACCCGCCGCCGCTGCCGGGCCGTGCGGCACCGGTTGGCGGCGATGGTCATGACCCAGGGGATGAACGCCCGCGTCCGGTCCCAGCTCCCGAGATAGCGGACCATCCGCACCAGGGATTCCTGGGCGACGTCCTCGGCATCCTGCCGGTGCTCCATCATCCGCAGACACAGACTAAGTACCGGTCGATGCAGCCGCTCCACCAGCAGACGCACCCCTTGGGCGTCCCCAGTCAACGACCGCTCGACGAGGTCAGTCAATTCATCCGACACGGCAACACAACGGCTTACCCGGCAATGGAGATCCGGGTTTCGACAACGGAACCGGCTCCCCGGCGGATTTCCGCCGGCCGCGAAATTCCCGCCCCTCCCGCAAGCCGAAATGTGGCCAGGCGTTCAGGTCAGCGGTGCCTCGCCCCGCGGCGACGCCGGCCACTCAGGGCTTGGGAGCCGCTTTCCAGCGGAAGATCCGGTGGTTCATGCTATCGACAATATAGAACGTTCCGTCGGGCCGAACGTGGACTCCGTGCGGCTCGTTGAATGTGATCGCCAGGGGATCTCCTCCCCGGCCGGAGTCCCCCTTCTTGCCGGTCCCCGCCACCCGGACGATCCGGCCGTCCGCGGGCGTGTAGCGGCGGATCACGTGGTTGGCGGTATCCGCCACGAGGACGCTCTCATCGAGGTCGATGCAGAGATGCTTGGGGCCGTTGAGCGTCGCGAGCTTCGCGTCCCCCCCGTCCCCGCTGAGCCCTGCCTTGCCGGTCCCGGCGACGGTGTGGATCGTCCCGTCGGGATGGACCACCCGCAGCGCGTGCCCCCCGCGCTCGAGGATGTAGACGTTCCCCTTCCGGTCCACCGCACAGGCCCGCGGATCGACGAGCGGCGCGTCCTTGGCCGCCGAACCGTCCGTCGGAACCCCCTTCTGGCCGTTTCCCGCCACCAGCCGGACGGTCCCGCTTGCCAGGTCGATAGCCCGGATCCGGCGATTGTCGAGGTCGGTCACGAACAGCTCTTTGCCGGCGGGATCGAGCGCGATGCAGAACACTCCCGAAAAGAGCGCCTCCTTCGCCGGGCCTCCGTCGCCGCCGTACTTCTTGATGCCGGTCCCGGCGAAGGCGTCGACCGTCCCGCGGGCGGGGTCATAGCGGCGGATGCGGTTGTTCCAGGTGTCGGCCAGGTACACCAGGCCGTCCCGCCCCATCGCCAGCGAGTGCATCCCGTTGAACCGCGCGGCGAGCGCCGGACCGCCATCTCCCTCGTTCCCGGTCTTCCCGGTCCCGCCGAGGACATGGAACGTCCCGCTCCGATCGATTCCGAGCAGCCGCTCCCCCTTCAGCTCGATGACGTACGCGTTCCCCTCCGGATCGAAGTCGATCCCGAACGGCTGCGTCAGCGCCGCCTGGGTCGCCGGAACACTGTCGACTCCGGTCCCCCCCCCGGCGAACAGCTCCAGTTCGTCGCCGCAAAGCGGAGCCAGGGGAACCAGAGAGAGGGAACAGACCGCCAGGAAGCGGGCGAGGAGACGCATCAGGGGAGCTCCAGCAACGGGTGGAACGGACCACAGCGTCACGCCGGCTCGTGCGGAACGAGTCAGCGGATCCGCTTCATCCGGCCGAACTGCGGGTAGAACGGGGCGGTCATCTTGGGATAGTCGGCGGAGCTCTTCTCGAGCTGCTGCGAATCGAGCGCGTGCCGCAGGATCGTGTATCCCCGGCCCCCGTTGAGGAACGGGACGCCGTGCGGCCAGTAGATCCAGAACGCCTTGCCGACGAGGTACGGCCGCGGCACGCTCTTCGTGCTCCGCCAGTAGCGGCTGTCGCTGCTGCGGGGGCTGTTGTCCCCCATCGCCAGGAACCCGTTGGCGTCGACCTCGATGTCCCGCTGCTCGCACGGGGCGAGCTGCTGGAAGCGATCTCCCCACGCCTCGACGTCGCCGATCAGCCCGGCGAGCTCGTCTTCGCGTCCCTGATAGCATTCCGGCTCGGCGGTCCGGTAGTAGACGTCCCGCTCGATCAGGAGGTCGCCGACCTTCCCTTCGATCCCCTGCGCGGCGATCCCGACGGGGGTCAGGTCGCGGGCGTGCGGCAGATTGTCGGAGGTGACGAAGTGCTCGAGCGACGCTTTCGGACCGAAGTCGACGAGCGTCCCGTTGATCCACAGGCAGAGCCGGTCATCGACGCACGAGAAGGCGACGTCATACGTCCCCGCCCCCTTGAGCCTCGTTCCCTGCGAGCCGAGCTCGACCGGGACGTTCCCGGTCATCGAGGTTTCCACGAGCGTCGCGACCCCCGACGCCGGATCGATCCGACAGCGGTAGGCGAAGGCCCCCTCGCACAGCTCGAACAGGAGCGCCGCGCCGGGGTTGACCGTCTGGATCGTGACGCGGCAGTTCAGCGTCAGGTCGTTGACCCAGTAGGCCCCCAGCTCCAGCTGCTCGGGATGCCGGGCCTGGCTCCCCCCGCGGGCAAAGCGGGTGGTGAAGTTGTTGTAGCCGCAGTTGTCGGCGATCAGCCGGGGGGTCGGCGGCAGAACCTGACCGGCCCGAAGCGACTCCCACACGAGCGGCGGGGCGTAGTAGTGCCGGTACCGCAGCCAGGCGAACCCCTCGGTCTGGGAGCTGAGGCGGAACTCGCGGGCCGCGGGGTCCTGTTTCCATCCGGTCGCCGACTCCTTCCAGCCGTCGATCCCCTCCCCTCCCTGCGGAGTCTGCTCGACCGCGGCCCACCGCTCGGGCCAGCCCGCCTTGAGCAGTTCAGTGGGGGGGTGGCGGTCGTCGTAGACCGGGATCTGGAGCAGCTTCTGCTTCTCGGGGGCCTTCCGCAGGATCCGGGCATTGCCGTCGACGACTTTGTACAGGTCCCCCTGCCGGATGCGGATCGTCTCTCCGGGGAGCCCGACGAGCCGCTTGATGTAGTTCATGTCGGGCTGGTCGGGATTCTTGAAGACGAAGACATCCCACCGGTCCGGCTCGCCGAACTCATACGGATACTTGTTGACGAGGATCCGGTCCCCGTTGAACGGCACGTCGTCAAAGACGTCGTTGATCCCGCCGCAGTTCTGACAGACCGCGTCGGAGAGCCGGTCCTCGAGAGCCCCGTCCTTCGTCAGCTCCTCGCTCGCCCCGACGACGATTTTGAACCCGCAGTGGGCGCACTTCAGCTCCTTGTGCCGTCCATAGAGCGTCGGCGCCATCGACCCGGTCGGGATCACGAACGCCTCCGCCTCGAACGTCCGGAACAGGAACGCCATGAGGAGCGCGAAGATGATCGATTCGATGGTGTCCCGGGTGCTTTCCGGGGGGGCGGGGGTCGGCTCGGGCTTCTTTCCGGAGGGGGGCGAACCGGACTGGGGCCCCGGCGATCCCCCGGAAGGGGTGGCAGACGGGGAAGGAGCAGAGGTCGACATATCCGGGTCCGGAGTTCCAGGCAGCAGAGCGGGTGAGCGTAGTCCACAACGAAGCGGAATGAAAAGGCCGAGCGGCGGCGTGCGGAGCCCGCTCCGCGTGGGGAATTGCCGGCCTCGAGCGAACTCCCGGCGATTCCGGCAGAACGAGTCCCCGATTCCCCGAAAACCGCGGCAGCGGGGTGCGGTTTCATGGTCGAGCGGACCGGTCCGATCCTCTAGAATTCAGGATGCCAGGCTCGCCAGGTCGCAAGCCGGGGTTCCCGAAGTGAGGGACGCCCGGTTGCGGCAGCCCCCAGGGCGGGCGAGTGTCAGCCGGTCGCATCGACAGTCGTCGGACGTCGGCACGGGAGGTCGCCATGTCGAGTCTCGAGAAATCCCTGCCGCTGCTGCGGTGCCCCCAGACCCATGCTCCGCTGGTCTTCGAGGGGGATGCGCTGATCAGCACCGACCCGGCCAGCCGGCTCAAGTACATGATCAAGGACGACATCCCCGTCATGATCATCGACGAGGCGGTCGAACTCTCCGAAGACGAGTGGCACGCCATCATGCGGAAGCACGGCCAGAGCATCAGCACGGCCACGTAAGCCCGGCCGCGCCCGCAGTCGCCGGGAATCTGCCCTCGCAAAAAAAGGGCGGAGGATCACCACCGCCCCGCCAGGTCTCCAGTTCTGGCCCCGTCTCCGTCAGTCCTTGAGGCCCAGGACATCCGCCATGCCGTAGAGCCCGGCCGGCTTGTCCGCGAGCCACTTGGCGGCCGCGAGGGCGCCGTAGGCGTAGCTGTCGCGGGTATGGCCCCGGACGTAGACCTCGAGCGTCTCACCCATCATGCCGAAGATGATCGTGTGCTCGCCGACGTTGTCCCCCGTCCGGACCGCGTGGTAGCCGATCTCGTTCTGGGGCCGCTTGCCGACCTGCCCATCCCGGCCGTGCCGCGCCTCGGTCTGACCCATCTCCTGCTGGACGATCTGCCCGAACTTCAGCGCCGTCCCGCTCGGCGAGTCCTCCTTGAACCGGTGATGCCGCTCGACGATCTCGACGTCGACGCCGCTCGGCAGCGACTTGACCGCCCGGGCCGCCTGCTGGACGAGCTTCATGGCGATGTTGACCGCCGTGCTCATGCTCGGCGACTGGACCACCGCCGTCTGCTTCGCCGTCGCCAGAATCTTCGCCTTCTGCGAGTCGCTCAGACCGGTCGTCGCGGCGACGAGCTTGATCTTCCGCTTCTCGCAGATCTCCGCGAGCTCGGCCGCCGCCTCGGGGACCGAGAAGTCGATGATGACTTCGACCCCCTCCGGGATCTCACTGGTGACCTTCACGCCGATCGGCCCGACGCCGGCGATTTCTCCCGCGTCCCGGCCGAGGTGCGGCGACTTGGCGGAATCGACCGCTGCGACCACTTTGAGGCCGGGGTCCTGCTGGGCGAGCGCCACGAGCCGCTGCCCCATCCGTCCCCCCGCTCCATGAATCGCAATCCGCACGTCCTCGGCCATGGCGTCCGCCTTTCCGCTGATCCTCGAAACAACCGGGGCGGATGATGAGGCGTGGGGGGCCGGGGGTCAACGAACCTGAGCCCCAGGCCGCAGCAGGCGCCGGGCGGACCATTCACCCCAGCAGCTTCGCGATCGGCGCCGCATCCGGCTCCACGATCCGGATCGGCCGGCCGACGTTCGAGAGGTTCTGCTTGGTCGGGTCGATCCCGAGCCCGCCACAGACCGTGGCGAAGAACTGCGCGACGGTGACCGGATCGTCCTTGACCGCCATCCCCCCCTCGTCGGTCGCCCCGTAGGCCTGACCGCCACGGATCCCGCCGCCGCACAGCGCGGTCGTCCAGGCGTTCGGAAAATGGTCCCGGCCGGTCATGCCGTTGATCGTCGGGGTCCGGCCGAATTCCCCCATCCAGATCACGAGGGTCGAGTCGAGCAGCCCCCGCTCCTTGAGGTCCTCGAGAAGCGTGCTCCAAGCGGGATCGAGGACGCCGCAGAGGTCCTTGATCATCGTGAAGTTGTTCTGGTGGGTGTCCCACCCGATCCCTCCGCCGCCGTCCACACTGCTGAGGGAGACCTCGACGAACGGCACCCCCCGCTCGACGAGCCGCCGGGCCATCAGGCACGCCTGACCGAACCGCGACTTGCCGTACCGCTCGCGAAGCTCGGTCGGTTCCTCTTCCACGTCGAACGCCTTGCGGGCTTCCGACCGCATCATCTTGAGGGCGTGATCGTACGCCGAGCGGTGGCTGTCGACCCCCGCGCCGGGACGCTGGGTCCGGAACTCGTCGTCCATCTCCGCCAGCAGGCTGAACCGGGCATCGACCACCGGGGCCTCGACGCCATCGGGGGCCTTGATGTTCCGGATCTCGAGCGGTGGCCCGAACGGATCCGGTTCCTCGCCGTTTCGCCGCCGGGCAAAGCCGTTCTCCCCGCCGACGACGAGCGGCGCCCAGGCGGGCCCCAGGAACCCCGGACCGAACGCACCGGGGCTGAGAACCCGGTTCGGCAGGATGCTGACGAACGGCGGCAGTGAGTTCGTGACCGGTCCGTATTCATGACTGACCAGCGAGCCGAACGTCGGGTACTGCACCGGCCCCTGCGGGCGATAGCCGGTCCGGAGGTGGTAGGCGGCCCGGCCGTGGTCCCCTTCCTTGGTCGCCATCGAGCGGATCAGGGCGACGTGGTCCATCTGCCGCGCGAGCTTCGGCAGGTGTTCGCAGATCTGGACCCCGGCGGCCGATGTGTCGATCGGCTTGAACTCCCCGCCGTTCTGGTGGCCGGGCTTCATGTCGAACAGGTCGGTCTGGGCCGGCCCCCCCGGCATCCAGAGCAGAATGCAGGACCGCTTCCGCTGGGGATTCGCCGTCGCGTCCTCGGCGAGAGCGGGAAACCAGCTCGACAGGCACGTGCCGAGCCCCGTCATTCCGCCCAGGGCCGAAACCCGCAGCCAGTCGCGGCGGGTCAATTCCATCAGCGAAGGGGAGAAGCGACGCATGATCCGGCTCCAAAGACGACGGGAATCCGCCGCTAATCAGGATACGCACGCCGACCATATTTCGCGAAGACATTCCCCCCCCAGCGTTCCGCTGGACCGGGGCGGCGTGGGGCGATGGGTTGCGCTAAGGGGGCTGCGACGCCAATGGTTGGTGTTCGGGAGGACGCTGTGTACTTGTGTTGGGGTGCAGGGGCCAGCCCTGCCCGCCGGAGGCATTCCCACGTGGAACCGTCCAGGCGTTTGTGTGCGCCCTACCGCCCCGCCGTCACGGATACAGAAACTCCCAAACCCCACCGATGGCCAGTCCCAGACCGATCGCCATCAGGCCGGCGGCGGCCCACATCCCGCTGGTCCGGCCGAGTTCTCCCTGCTGCGGGGCGTCGGGGGGGAAATAGACGACGACTCGTGTTCCGACGGGGGGGCTTTCCCGGAGGTGACCGCTCTTTCCTTCGACGACCCATTCGGCTCCGGCGGCCATGAAGGCGACCTGAGGATAGAAGTAGGTCGCGTCCGCGGCGTCGACCCGTTCGTAGCCGACTACGGTCCCCTCAGCCGAGGCAGTCGCCGCAGCCGCGAACTGGGCGGTTGGAATGAAGATCAGAACTCCGGCCGTGGCGACCGGAATTGCGGCGAGGACGCATAAAATCGCCAACACCGTCATGCCTCTCCCCCCTGCAGATGCCGAGCGTCGTGCACCCGGGTCGCTGGCCGGCGACCCGTGGCGGGACGGGGAAACATGCCGCCAGTGTGCGGCGGGAGCGGGGGCGGGTCAAGTCGATCTTGCGGAGGACTGAAAGTGGGAAGCCCGAAGGGGGGAGCGGGGCGTCAGGCCAGATTTCCGAGGATCAGCAGCCCCCCGGTCAGTGCCAGGAAAGCGAAGCCGAACACGATCCCGAGAATCGCCGGCCATTTCCTGCACTCGGTCTGAAACAGGGCCGCGCACCCCAGCCCCATCGCGATCAGGTCGGCCAGGGCCCCTCCCAGGAGCCCCAACCCCAGCAGCACCAGTTGCACGGAGTCTTCATCGAGCTCGTCCCCGTAGGACGCAACCAGGTAGATCGCCGCCCCAATCGACGCAAAGAACAGGAACCCGCCAAACAGACTGAGGACGAACGAGGCGATGCCGAGCCCCGAATGAGGGCGCGGCGCTTCCTCCAGTTCTTCGTCCAGATACATGCCCATCCCTCGATCCTCACCGGATGCGATCGACCCACGGAAAGTGTGGAGGCCCGCCGAGGCGGGGGTCAAGCCTCGACTCCCGCGTCCGGGGGAGCGATGGCCCCTGCCGCCAGGGCTCCGGCCCAGATCTTCCAGGACTTATCGGGAATCGTCCACAACTTCCCTTCGATCTCGGGAATCCGGGGATCCCTTTCGATCCTCTTGCAGGTTTCCACACCAAACAGCTTGGCGAGTGCCGGCTCGGCTCCATGACGGATGTAGGCCTCGTCTACGGTCAGGGATTCGACGCTGCCATCCCCCTTGACGATCTCAACGGTGAAGGGCCTGTGGGGATCGGGCGCAAGCTTCGGGCAACGGATCTCCTTCCCCTGGCAGTACCGCAGGCTGCAGTACCGACGCAGCAGGAACACGATGAACCGGAACATCGCACTCCCGTTCCGGGAATAAGGTGTCGGATCGCCTCCACGCAGATAGACGAGCGTGTCCGTCCGCTCTCGAGAACGGAAGAACGCTTTCAGCGTCTCGATCGCCGGGCGGCAGGGATTCGGTTCTTTCGTCTGCGGGTCTTCCCGCCAGCAGAGCGACTCGTATTGCCGTTCCATAAACCGGGCGAATTCTTCCGGCGGCTGCTTCTCTCCGGCCTCTTCCATCTCCCGCAGGCGGGCGCGGAGGACCGCGCACCGTGCCCCCCAGTGGTCCCAATCGACGAGTCGCCGGATCCCCTTCCGCGGCCGCCGCTGTTCCAGGGGGGAGGGAACCGTTCCCGTCAGGACGTCGATCACGAGCTTCAGATCGACATCGAACAGCCTCGCACGGATCGCATCCGTCAGCCCCCCGTCTCCGGTTCCGGAAATCAGAACCCGCCAGGGAGTCCGCCCGGTGAAGATCGGCTGTCCCAGCGAATCCGTGTGCCAGTACGAGCGAAAGGGGATCGCCGGATCGGTCCGTTCGAGTCCGAATCCGACCGCGGCGATGACGACGTCGTACGTGTCGTCGAAGTTGCGAATCGGACCGACCGGGAGCCATTCGTCCCGCTCGGCCACGTAGGTCGGTTCCCGCCCCTCCGCCATGACGCGAACACACCCGCCGGGTTGGTCCTGGGTGACAACCCGCACCTCGGTTCCCAGTCGCTGGCGGAGGAAGCGGTGGGCCTCACAGTCTTCCCAGGCCTCGATCGTCCGCGTCACCCCTCCGAGGATTCTCTGGACCGGTTTCGATTTCACCCGCGCCCGAGCGCACAGCTCGTAGAGGTCCTGGGCCTGGTCGAGCACCGTCTTGCGGACTTCGTCCGCCGTCCCGGACTTCCAATGCAGCAGGGGGAGCCAGTGGGGGGTGTTGTGGTCGTCGAGAAGGACGTCGGTCGCCTCTTCCCGGGGCCAGCGGAAGATGAATGGCCGGATGTCGCGGGTGGCGCCGTGCTGGAGCGGGATCATCTCGTCCGATCGCTCGTAGACGGAAACCGGATCCGCTCCGCGGAGGAGTGCGACGATCCCGGCGGTGACTCCGGCGAACCCCCCGCCGATGACTGCCACCCGCTTTCCCCGCAGCCAATTCTGCTCCCCCTGAAACGTGTCGAGTGCCCACATCAGGGCGAAGGCCCGCATCTGCTGCGATGCGAAGTTCAGGGGTTTCGACAGACAGCCCACCTGGTAGACGGGCCAGCGGGGATCGCAGCCGGCTGGGGCCGGAACCCGATAGGCCTCCAGAATCTCTTCGCACGAGGCAGGCATGCGACGTCCCTCTGAGAAAGCCCTGAAGAAGAAGCGGCCCCGACGGCCTGGGGGGATTGTCGCGCGCGGATCAGACCGTTGTCGAGCCAGCGTCCCGCTGGACCGGGGTGGGCGATGGCGCCAGTTGCAGAAAGAAACTTGCTTCGCCGAGAGCGGTGGACCGATGGCTGAGACCACGATCCGGCTGGCACAGCGCTCTCTGCTCAAACCCATCGTGCCTCGGCCACCCGGGTCCAGGGGCGGAGCTCCTGGCCGCCGGAGGCGTTTTCGGTGTGGAACCATGGAACACAACGGGCGTTCGATCGCGGACTGGCGCGGAGGACTCTCCTCTCCAACACACCCGCCCTGCACTCCCCGCGAGAATGAAGGAGGGCGTCCTCGACGCCGCGATCCAAAGCGGACGCCGGCTGTTTTCCACGGTTCCACATCGAAAACGCCTCCGGCGGCCAGCAGCGTGCTGGACCCGGGCCAGGGGCGCCTGTTCGCCGGGACGATGCGTTCGCTGGCGCGGCGATCCCCCACCGGCGAAAGCCGCTGCACCGGCGTCAGTGCGGCTCGCGCGATTCCGCCCCGAAGCGGACATGCGCCGCGATCGGCGTCGGCGGATGCTCGACATAGCCAAGGCTCCAGCAGGCGAAAAGCGCCAGCGGCGCTCCGCCGTCGATCAGGTGGATCAGCGTCTCGTGGTAACCCGCCGTCCCGCGGGCGATCGTCGGGAGCATCGCCGCCCCGAGACCGACGAGCGTCGCGAGGGCCGCCCCCGAAAGAGACCGGCCGAGGAGCAGCGTCAGACCGATTCCGAACTCGAGCCCTCCCAGAATCCCGAGGGCGAAATGGGCCCGCTCGGGGCTGAGCGTTCCGAGGTGCAGCCGGGTCGCCCCCCGGATCAGCATGTCCGCCAGCGGCGACGTCCGGCCGGAGTGATGAATCAGCAGCAGACCGCAGGCGAGGAACGTCACGGCGACTCCGAGCCGCAGGAGCCCCATCGCCATCTGGTAACGGGCGTACGTGAACTTGAGCCGCGGAGGCCAGAAGTCGACGAACAGGAGGGCGATCGGGGCCATCCAGCGGACCGCTTCCTGGGCGGGCTCGAGCTGCGGCAGGATCCCGAACTTCGTGACGAGGGCCGCGATCGGCTGCGCGATCGTCCAGAGGGAGATCGCCACGAGCAGCGGCCAGAGAGGCCGAACCAGCGTCACGAACCCGCAGATCAGCAGGCACCAGGCGACGCTCTGATCGAGGGTCGAGGCGACGCTCGCCGGCAGGAAAAAGTCCTGCTGCAGCAGGCAGTTGAGGGACGACGGCTTACCGGAGACGAGCCGGCTGACGGCGAATCCCCAGCACTCGAGGGCCACGAAGATCCGCAGCGTCGCCTGCACGACCGACAGGCCGCGGATCGGAGGGTCGTTGTATGGCTGTCCGGCCGAGCGGTCTCTGCCCACCATGGCGTTGTGACGTCCGGGACTGGGAATCGCCGGATTGGAACCGATTTTCCCCGGCGTGAGAACGCCACCTCGCTCCAGGAGACGGCGGCCTCTCTTCCGGTCCGGAGACGAGGGGGCGCCCGGATGGCAGATCGTCCTGGCGTCCACCGCCAGCGTCCGACACCCCGCACCCTCAAGCGGATACTTGACAGTCGCGATTCCCGGCGGATACGTTCAAATACGCATTTGACTCAAGCCTGAGTCACGATGCGCGCGGACGGCTTCTTTTTCCCACCCTCCTCCCGCCTCCTCCCCCCTGCCCCGGAGAGTTTCGTGCGCACCCGTCGTGGTTTTACGCTGATCGAGCTGCTCGTCGTCATCGCCATCATTGCCGTTCTGGTCGCGATCCTTCTTCCCGCTGTCCAGCAAGCCCGTGAGGCAGCTCGCGCAGCGCAGTGCAAGAACAACCTGAAGCAGCTGGGGATCGCGCTGCACAATTACGAGAGCACGCATCTGCTCTTCCCCCCCAGCAATACAAGCGGTTTCAACACCGGAGTCTGGCAGTTCGCCACGAATCCGAGCGTGCATTTGCACAGCTTCGCGAGCCTCATTCTGCCGAATCTGGATCAGGCAGCGGTCTCCAACCAGATTGACTACAACCTCTCGTCGATTCACGCGAACAACCGCGCCATGGCGGCGAAGATCATTCCGGCTTACCGCTGCCCGAGCTACAGCGGCAACAGCTTCACGACTTCTGCGAAGTACCCGACCGGCTTCCAGTTCGCCATCCGAAACTACCTCGCCTTGGGCGCGGTGAACGTCGTCGGCCTGTCCGGATCGACTCCCGCCGAAGGGGTGATGTATCCCGCGTCGAGAACCCGCATCGCGGACATCACGGACGGAACGACGAACACGTTGATGCTGGCAGAGACGAAGGAAGAAAAGGCGGCCGTGTGGATCGACGGATCCTGCGCGGCTGCTGCAGCACGTTGGTTCGACTTGGCGAACGGGGGCATCGCACGCTCGATCTCGATCAATCGCGAGAAGTACTTTATCTACGAGTTCATTAACCCAAATTCGATCGACCAGAACTGGGGACCTTCGAGCAACCATGTTGGGGGGGCGCACCACCTGGCCTGCGACGGATCCGTGCACTTCCTGAATGAGAATATGAACATCGACGTCTACGACGCAGCGACAACCCGAGCGAACGGAAAGAACGAGACGGCAGTGCAGATCCAGTTCTAATTGTCTCTAGCGAAGGGCTTCGTGGCGTCCCAGAAGCCCTTCGCTGTCGAATCTGAACTATCCCTCTGAGGCATTGATGCGCGCCGCTGAGTATCGCGATCTGGGCTACGTCATCGTCCGCGGGATGTTCTCACGCGAGGAGATGGCGACCGTCAGCGAGGAGGCGAACCGCGCCTTCGCTCGCAAGGACCTGATCGACTTCAACAACATGCGGTGCCGGTGGCTCAACCACCACGAGACGGAGGAGTGCCGGTTCGACTGCTTCGACCCGATCACTGACCTCTCGGACGCCATCGACCGGATGGCCCGCGACCCGCGGCTGCTCGATCTCCTGTCGACGCTCTACGGCGAAGAGGCGTGCCTCTTCAAGGACAAGCTGATCTACAAGCCCCCCGGCGCCATGGGCTACGGCCTGCACCAGGACTACATCAGCTGGCCGAGTTTCCCCAAGAGCTTCAACACGGTCCTGATCCCGATCGATCCGGCGACCGACGAGAACGGCGCCACGGAAGTCTTCCCCGGGACGCACCGGGACGGCTACCTCTCCGAGCTCGACGGAGACTACCACCAGCTCGACGACTCGGCGGTGGCGGGAGTCGAGGGGGTCCGGCTCTGTCTCGAACCGGGGGATGTCGCGGTCTTCGACGGGATGCTCCCCCACCGTTCCGCCCCCAACAAGTCCCCCCATTGGCGGCGGCAGCTCTACCTGAGCTACAACGCCATGTCCGATGGCGGAGACCAGCGCGACGCCCACTACCGTGAGTTTCACGGCTGGCTCAAGAAGAAGTACGCCGAGTTCGGCAAGACCGATACGTACTTCGCCTGACGGCCGCCGCCGACCGACCCATTTTTCCTTCGCCCATTCTTCATGTCCGCTTCCACCTTCCCTCAGCGGTTTCCCATCTACTACGGATGGATGAACGTCCTGGTGGCGGCGGTGGCGATGACGGCGACCCTTCCCGGCCGGACGCATGGCCTGGGGCTGGTCACGACTCCGCTTCTCGAAGACCTTCAGCTCTCGGAAACCCTGTTCGCGCAGATCAACCTCTGGAGCTCGCTCCTGGGGGCGCTGTTCTGCATTCCGATGGGGTACCTGATCGACCGTTTCGGCGTCCGGATGACCGGAACGCTCGTCACGGGACTGCTCGCGGTGAGTGTTTTGGGGATGAGCGAAGTAGGTGGGCCAGCTTCGCTCATCCTCATTTTGATTCTGATCCGCGGCCTCGGGCAGAGCGCCCTGTCGATTATCTCGATGGCGATGATCGGCAAGTGGTTCCGCGGCCGGCTCGGGATGGCGATGGGAGTGTTCACCGTCCTCCTGACGTTCGGGTTCATCGGCAGCATCCTCGGGATGGGAGAGGCGATCAAAGCTCTCGGCTGGCGCGGCGCGTGGCGGGTCCTCGCCTGGGCGCTCGCGATCTGCACGCCGATCACCTGGCTCCTCTGCCGCAGCACGCCGGAATCCTCCGGCGTCGAGCCCGACCCGCAGCCACTCGAGACCGCCGAGACAGCGGGGCATCGGGACTACACCGTCTGGGAAGCGCTCCGGACCCCCGCTTTCTGGGTGTTCGTCCTGGGGACGTCGGCGTTCAACCTGGTCTGGTCGTCGATCATGCTCTTCAACGAGTCGATCCTGGCCGAGCTCGGCTTTGGTAAGGAGGTCTCCGTTCAGCTCCTGGCGGCGCTGACCGGCGTGGGATTGCTGGCGAACCTCGTCGCCGGAGCGATCGCCACCCGCCCCCGGACCGGGATGCTGCTCGGCGTGGGACTGCTGGTGCTCGCCGTCGCGCTCGCGCTCTTTCCCTCGATCAAGACGATGGGCCAGCTCTGGGTCTACGGCGGAGCGATGGGGTTCGTCGGTGGCCTCATCACGGTGGTCCACTTCGCCGCCTGGGGACATTTCTACGGCCGCGGCCACCTGGGACGGATCCAGGGGGTGGCCCAGATCGTCTCCGTGCTGGCTTCGGCGGCGGGCCCTCTGTTCCTCGCCTGGGGACACGAGACGACGAAGTCCTATCTGCCGGTCTACTATGCGTTCGCTGTCGGCGTGTTCGTTCTCTCGCTGGCGGCCTTTGCCGTGCGAGTTCCGCAGCGGCTGATCGATGAATCGAATCGGACCGGTCTCGAGCCGGACCTGGCGCTCGCCGACACCCCGGTGAGCCCGTTCCTGCAAGGTGCCCAGGACTGACCATGCCCGAGCTTCCCGTCATCGCGCCGCCGACCCTCGAGATCCCAACCTGCTGCGGGACGCCGTCCCGGCCAGCCGCGACCGACGTGACGACGCGGTTCCACTTCTCGCTCAACGTCTCCGACATCGGTAAGTCGGTCGAGTTCTACCGCAAGCTGTTCAACGCTCCTCCGGCGAAGCACCACTCCGACTACGCCAAGTTCGAGTTGTCGGCCCCGCCGCTCGTCTTCTCGCTCGTCCCGAACGCACCGGGCTCGCACGGTTCGCTGAGCCATCTCGGACTCCCCGTCGCCAGCACCGATGACGTCGAGGCGGCGGCCAAACGGCTCGCCGCGGCGGGGCTCAAAATCACCTGCCAGGATGGAACCGTCTGCGGATATGCCCGGCAGGACAAGGTGTGGGTCTCCGACCCCGATGCCAACTTCTGGGAAATCTACGTCGTCCACGAGGACGTCGACCCGGCGACGGTCCGGTCCGCCTACGACGGAGAAGCCCCGGAGACCTACACCCATCAGGTCCAGGTGAAGGCCATCGAGCATCACATTTTTGAGCACCGCGTCACGGATGTCGCTCCGGACTGGAGCGGCGTGCCGGATGGGCAAGCCGATGAAGTCCGCCTGACAGGAACGTTCAACTCCGCGCTGCCTGATGACGACCGCCTGCTGCTCCTCAAGGAGGCGCTGCGGATCCTGAAGACCGGCGGCGAGCTGAGCGTGCATGGCCTCGTCTCGAGCGGCCGTCTCGCGGGGGAGACGCCGAGCCTGCCGGGGGTCGCGTCGCTTGTGAAGCGGATCCCGACCGAAGAGGAACCGCTCCGGGAACTCGCGGCCGCAGGGTTCGCGGGAGCGCGGATCACCAAGCTCCCCTCGTCGCCGGTGTTCCAGCACAAGTCGATCGAGATGCGCGAGATCAAGCTCTCGGCGTTCAAAGCTGCTTCGGTCTCGGCCGACGCCGCAAGTAGTCGAACCGTCGTCTACAAGGGGCCGTTCGCGAGCGCCACCGACGAGAGCGGCCAGACGTACCTCCGCGGGAAGCGGACCGTCATCACGGCCGCGCAGGAAGAAGGACTGGCCCGCAGTGCCGCCTCAAAGAACTTCCTGTTCCTCCAGAGCGAGGCGACCTGCAGCACCGGGTGTTCCTGAATCGCCTCAGTTGTCCCCTCCGCGTCTCCATCCCGTCCGTTCGCCCGATCGAAGTCCCCACGACATGACGACCGCGACACTCCCTCTTGCCAGTTCCGCTTCGACCGCCGCCACTCCGGCGAAGCGGTTTCATTTCGGCCTGACGGTCTCGAACCTCGACCGGTCGGTCGAGTTCTACCGGATCCTGCTCGGGGCGGAGCCTCGCAAGCACTTCACCGACTACGCCAAGTTCGACGTCGCCGATCCGCCGGTCGTGCTCGCGCTCCATCCGGGCAAGTTCGCGACGAGCGGCGCCCTGAACCACGTCGGGTTCCGACTCGCGGACTCCGCAGCCCTCGTCCGGGTTCAGGAGCGGCTGGAGCTCTCCGGCATCCGGACTCAGCGGGAAGAGGGGGTCGAGTGCTGCTACGCCCTGCAGACCAAATTCTGGGTCCCCGATCCCGACGGCAACCTGTGGGAGGTCTACACGCTCCACGAAGACCTCGATCACTCGGGCTTCGGCGGCGACGGACAGGGGATGCCCCCCAAGCCGGTCGTGACCGCTTCAGTGACCTGGGACCACATGCTGATCCACCCGATCCCCGCGCGGATCCCGCACGAGGACGGAACCGTCGACGAGATCCGCCTCGAAGGGACATTCAACATGGAGGTCCCGGCCGAAACGCGGCAGGCACTCCTGACGGAAGCGTTCCGCGTGCTGCGACCCGGCGGGCGGATCTGGATCCACGGCCTCGTCGCCGACCAGCCGTTCCCCGGCCGGCCGAACCTCCCCGGTCCCGCAGCGATGGTCCAGTGGATCCCGCTCGAGACGCTCCCGGCGGACGAGCTACGGCAGGCGGGATTCGTCGGCCTCAATTACGACAAGCTCGGGGACATCCACTGCTTCCAGGTCAACGGGATCGAGCTGCGGCAGATGCAGCTCGCGGGGATCAAGCCGCAAGTCTCCGCCGACACATGGGACCACTACGTCCTCTACCTCGGCCCCCTCGAGAGCGTGGTCGACGACCGCGGCGCGACCTACGAACGGGGAAAGCGGACGAAGGTCGACGCCGCAACGTGGACGCAGTTCCGCCAGGCCCCCTACGAAGACCACTTCACCTGTTTCCGATGCACCAACGCGCCAGCCGTGTGAGCTCGACCGTGCCCTCTGACGCTTCATTTTTCGTTGAGAATGGCAGGCGGGACGACTCCTTCCAGTTCTCGTTTCACCAATCCCCACACAGCGTCCCAGAGGTCAAAGAAGTGCCTCAGTTCCGGGAAACTCTGGGGGCCGTAGCCAGCAACCGCACAAGCCAACTCGTTGTCTCCCTCCTTCACCTTCAGAAACAGCATCGGTAAGTCCTCGATCGGTCGGACATACCTGGGTTTCAGACTCCAGAACGGCTCCAGCAGGGGCCGAATGAGGTCCGGTTGAATGAGGAAGACACATTCGGATTGATTCCACGTTCCATGGAACCAATGCGTTTTCACGATCGCATTTTCATCCAACGACTCCAGATCAAACCAGAAATCCCCGCAGAATCCCGGGTTCACAGACGCAAAGATCGTGAGCGACTTGGCCATGAAATTGCCCCGCACCCTCTCGTTGAGCACGCCATGTCACAGCGAAGGCCTCCAGCATGGTATGGAGTGGCTCGATGAAGGTCCCTTCCGGAGTCCTCGAATGAGCATCCGAAGTCTCTTGCTGATCGCTGCAATCTGGACACTCGGAAGTTCGTTCGAGGTTCACGCTCTTGCTAGCGACTGGCCGCAGTGGCTCGGTCCCACGCGGAACGGCGTCTCAACGGAAACCGTCGCCCCCTGGACCAAGAAACCCAAGCGGGTCTGGAAGCGGGAGACCGCAGGGGGCTTCAGTTGCCCGGTCGTCGCCGACGGGATCCTGTTCGTCCACGCCGGCGTCCCGAAGGAGGACGGCAAGGAGCAGGTGATTGCGGTCGACGCTCTCACGGGCAAAGACCTCTGGACCGACACCTACGACCGCCCGGTCTACCGGAGCCAGCTCGGATCGGGGCCGCGGGCGACTCCGAGCGTGGCCAGCGGCAAGCTGATCACGACCGGCATCAGCGGGGTCATCTCCTGCTACAAAGCCAAGACCGGCGAGAAGCTGTGGCGGATGAACCCGTGGGAAGACCTCAAGATCCCCCGTCCGAACTTCGGAGTCTGTGCCTCGCCGGTCATCGTCGACGGGCGGCTTATCGTCGCCGTCGGCGGCGAGGGGGCGAGCATCGTCGCCTACGACATCGAGACCGGCAAAGAGGCCTGGAAGGCGTTCGACGAACCGGCCGGTTCCGCGTCGCCGATCGTCGTGACCCGCGGCGAAGGGGCGGAGAAGAAGAACGAAGTCGTCGCCCAGACGACGCTCCGGCTGGTCGGGCTCGACCCCAAGGACGGTGCGGTCCACTGGGAGCACCCGCTCGTCTTCCAGCCAAGCGGCGTCTCGCCGACGTCGCTCGCCGCGGGGAACCTGCTGGTCTGCTCGACGCAGGACAACGGGACCATGACACTCAAGATCCCATCGGAGAGCGACACCACCCCGCCGGCGCTCGGGTGGTGGAACCAGGACGTCGCGAGTTATTTTTCAACGGGCTCGCTCGACCAGAAGGGGCGGGTGTTCATCGTCACCAACCAGACGATGCCCCTCCCCCGGGCCGACATCCGCTGCCTCGATGTCGAGAGCGGCGACGAGAAGTGGATCCAGAAGGGGCTCGGCTACTTCCATGTCGGCCTGATCGTCCTGGCCGATGGCAAACTGATGACGCTCGACGACGCGGGGACGCTGATCCTGGCGAACCCCGGCGACGACAAGTTCGAAGAGCTGTCGCGGGCCTCGGTCTGCGGCGGGACGTTCTGCAACCCGGTCCTTTCGAACGGTTACCTCTACACCCGCGATGCGGCCCGGGTCTCGTGCCACAACCTCAAGGACCCCGCGACAGGCGGCGACGACAAGGATGAAGACGCCAAGCCTGAACCGAAGTCCGAGCCCCCCAAGCCCAAGCCGGTGAAGCCCGGTGACGACAAACCGGACGACGACGTCCAGCAGAACGGGACGTGACTCAGCGGCCCGCTTCTCTCGGTGATCTCTGTCCCCTCTGTGGCTCAAGAATTTTGCCACAGAGAACACAGAGTGCACTGAGAAGGTGACTCGCCGCCGGTTCCGCAGGAAGAGACAATCAACACATGAGAGTGGCGTTCGTAATCGCCGTGGCGGTAATGGGAGGAGTCCTGGAGGGCTCGCTCCTCGCAGCGGATCCTGCGCCCGGAGGCGTTGATCCCGTTTTCCTCGCGCGCAAGATCGACGAGCGGCTCACGGAGCGGTTCACCGCCGAGAAGACCGTTCCCGCCCCGCAGGCGGACGATGCCGAGTTCTACCGCCGGCTCTCGCTCGACCTGATCGGCCGGATTCCGACCGCCGACGAGGCGACGGCGTTCCTCGCCTCCGACGATCCCGCCAAGCGCGGTGCCGCGATCGACCGGCTGCTGGCGAGCCCCGAGCACGCCGACCACTTCTCGAACGTCTGGCGGGCGCTCCTGATCCCCGAAGCGGAGACCGACCGGCAGATCCGGTATTTCCTCCCCGGGTTCGAGGCGTGGCTCCGGACGCGGCGGCAGGAGAACGCCGGGTTCGACGTCATCGTCCGGGACCTCCTGACCGTCCCGATCACCGGCACCGAGAAGCGGCCGCAGCTTGTCCTGACCGACCTTCGCGCCGCGAACCCGATCGCGTTCCTCGCCGCCAAGGAGGCGGACCCCGGGAAACTCGCGGCGACCTCGACCCGGCTGTTCCTCGGGATCCGTCTCGAATGCGCCCAGTGCCACAACCACCCGTTCGACAAGTGGACTCAGGAGCAGTTCTGGAACCAGGCAGCGTTCTTCGCCGGGGTCCAGCGGAAGGGCCGCGGCCCGTTCGCTCCGGTTCTGGAAAAACCCGAGACCCGCACGATCGCCCTGATGAGCGACGCGGACCGGACGGTTCCCGCGCTGTTCCTCGACGGCCATGACCCGGCCCTCGCGGAGCAGGACCGCCCCCGGATTGCGCTCGCCCGCTGGATGACCGCCCCGGCAAATCCGTTCTTCGCCCGCGCGACGGTCAACCGGGTCTGGGGGCAGCTCCTCGGCCGAGGGATCGTCGACCCGGTCGACGATTTCCACGAGGGGAACCCGCCGAGCCATCCGGAGCTGCTGGATGACCTCGCCGCCGCCTTCCGCGACTCGGGCTACAACCTGACCGAGCTCTACCGGGTCCTCTGCCGGACCGAGGCGTACGGACGGACCAGCCGCCAGACCGATCCCTCGCAGGCGGGACCGCAGGCCTTCGCCCGGATGGCGGTCAAGCCGATGTCGGGCGAGCAGTTCTACGACAGCCTCGCCCAGGCGATCCGGCTCGAGCAGAAAGCCCCCTCGAAGGTGATGACCCGCAACGAAGACCCGGTCCGCCGCCGGTTCCTCGACACGTTCGGCTCGCAGGGAGACCAGAGCGACCCCGACACGTCGGTGCTCCAGGCCCTGACCCTCATGAACGGGCCGCTGATCGGCGGAGCGACGGACCCGGCCAAAGGGGCGCTCCTGAAGTCGCTCCAGACCGACGGTGCCGACAACGAAAAACTCCTCGACGCGCTGTACCTCGCCACGCTCAGCCGCCGGCCGACCGCCGGGGAGCGGACGCGACTCGAACAGTACCTCGCCACCGGCGAACCCGCGGACCTCGAGCGGCGGCGGGGGGACATCCTCTGGACGCTCCTCAACTCCGCCGAGTTCCGCTGGAACCATTGAGCCTGTCTGGAAGCGAAGGGACCAAGCCATGCCGCCCCACACGCCGTTCGATCGCCTGCTGAGCCGCCGGTCGTGGCTGCTCGGCTCGACCCTGGCGGGAGCTTCCGCCTCAGGGCTGATTCAGGCCCTCGCCGCCGAAGCGGGTCCCACTGGTCCCAAGCGATCCTGCCTCGTCCTCTGGATGGGGGGCGGCCCGAGCCAGACCGATACGTTCGACCTCAAGACCGGCCACGAGAACGGCGGACCGTTCCAGCCGATCCAGACCAGTAGCCCCGGCGTCGTGATCGGGGAGCACCTCCCCGAGACGGCGAAGTGGATGCACACGATGTCGGTCATCCGCTCGATGAGCACCCGTGAAGGGGACCACGGTCGGGCGACCGAAGACCTCCGGACCGGCTACAAGCCGCAGGGGCCGATCCAGTTCCCCGTCCTCGGCTCGCTTGTCTCGCACGAATGCGGCCCGCAGCAGGGGGATCTCCCCAACTACGTCAGCATCCTCTCCCGCGGCCTGTTCCGCGCCGGGATTCCTCCCGCCGGCTTCCTGGGGACCGAATACGCCCCGCTCCTGGTCGGCAACGAGGGTGGCGGCGGCGATCGGAAACTGACGGTCGAGAACCTCGCCCTCTCGAAGGGAGTGACATCGGGCCAGTCGAGCGACCGCCTCGCGCTGCTGCGTGACCTCGAAAAACCGTTCCTCGACGCCCGGCCCGGGATCGCCGCCGAAGGACACCGCACCGCCTACGAACGCGGCATGCGGCTGATGAGCGCCTCCGCCGCCGAGGCGTTCGACCTCGACCGCGAGACCCCCGAGACCCACGCCCGCTACGGCACCTCGACCTTCAGCCAGGGCTGCCTCCTCGCCCGGCGGCTCCTCGAACGGAAGGTCCCCTTCGTCGAAGTGTCGCTGGGGGGCTGGGACACCCACTACGACAACTTCGACGCGGTCAAAGGGCTCTGCGGAACCCTCGACCGCCCCTGGGCCGCTCTGATGCAGGACCTCCAGGACCGTGGCCTCCTCGACTCGACCCTCGTGGTCTGGATGGGTGAGTTCGGCCGGACCCCCGCCATCAACCCCCAGGGAGGCCGCGACCACTACCCCAAGGCCTGGTCCGCTCTCCTCGGCGGCGGCGGAATCGTCGGAGGTTCGGTCGTCGGCCGGACCAGCACCGACGGCCTCACGGTCGAGGACCGACCCGTCTCGACCCCCGACTTCCTGGCGACCATCTGCGTCGCCCTGGGACTCGACCCCAAGAAACAGAACCTCTCGAACGTGGGACGGCCGATCCGGCTGACCGATCCGGATGCGAAGCCGATCGCTGCGATTCTTCGCGGATAAAGAGGACGGACAGGGACGCTTGCACGGTTCCCTGTCCGGAAGCGCCTCCGGCGTGGGCTGGCCTGCCACCGGGGCGAGCCCCCTGCCCCGGTCTACAGCATCGTGACCGGCTCTCCCACAACGCGCACCTGGGCGTCGCAGCCCCCTTCGCACAACCCATCGCCCCACGCCGCCCCGGTCCAGGGCGGAGCTCTGGCCAGGGTGGAGCTCTGGGGAATCCGGACGGCAGCCACTATCCTGCCGACGCCCTGCGGTCCGGAGAAACCGGCCCCCGGCAGCACGATCCCATGCCACTCGCCCCCGACGGATGACCGACATCGGAATCCGAGTCCTATGCCCCAGCCCGCCGCGCTCGCCCGCTTCCTCTGCGTTCTCCTCCTGCTGACCGCGGGTCTCGTCCTCGGCTCCCCCGCGCTCCATGCGGCGGACGACGCCGAATCGCTCCGTCCCCTGGTCCAGAAAGTCCTCGAAGGGACACCCGAGGAACGGAAGACCGCCGAGCGAGAGCTTCTCGCCGCCGGCGACGCCGCGATCCGCGTCCTCCCCGATCCGTCGCTCCTCGAAGAAGGACCGCCCCGCGAACGGATCGAACGGCTCCGCTCCCGCATCGAACTCGCCCGGCTCGCCTCGCAGCTCGATGATCCCGACGAGACGGTCCGCGGCCGCGTCGAAGCGGTCCTCAGCGCCCGGGACCGCAAGACCCTCGACCGCCTCCCCGACCCGAAGTTTCTCAAGACCGAAGAGGGCCGGGCCGCCCTCGGCCGCGTCCGCGAGAACATCACCCACCGCAACGCGCGGAACCTCGTCCTCACGATCGTGGCCCTCGTCGGCGTCGTCCTCGGACTGCTCCAGGAGAAGTTCGGGGCGGAGCTCGTGATGCTCACGGCGCTGCTGTTCCTCGTCTGCTGCGGCGTTATCACTCTGGAGCAGGGACTGCTCGGCTTCGCGAATCCCGCCATCCTGACGATTGCCGCACTGTTCATCGTCGGGGCGGGGCTGCAGGGGACGGGGGCCATGGAGGTCCTCAGCCGCAAGCTCCTCGGCAACCCGCGGCCCGGCACGAAACTCTTCCGGCTCATCGCCCCGGTCGCCGGAACCTCGGCGTTCATGAACAACACGCCGCTCGTCGCGTTCTTCCTGCCGGTCTTCGTGAGCGTTGCCAAGAAGATGCGGATCTCCCCCTCGAAGCTGCTGATCCCGCTTTCCTACGCCTCGATCCTCGGCGGCACCTGCACCCTCATCGGCACCAGTACGAACCTCGTCGTCGACGGGACGCTCCGCGAGCAGGGGCTCGGGGGGATGACCATGTTCGAGCTCTCGCCGATCGGGATCCCGGTGACGATCATCGGAGTGGTGTTCCTCGCCACGTTCGGCCAGCGGCTCCTCCCCGACCGCAAGGACCTCCTCGACTACGTCGAGTCCCACCCCCGCGAGTACACGGCCGAGCTGATCGCCCGCGCGGACTGCCCGTTCGTCGGCCAGACGATCCGGGCCTCGGGGCTTCGCGACCTTCCGGGCCTCTACCTCTACCAGATCGAGCGGGGGGGACAGCTCCTCTCGCCGGTCGCGCCGACGGAGATTGTCCAAGCGAATGACACCCTCTACTTCTCGGGGGTCGTCGGCACGATCGTCGACGTGCAGAAGATCCGCGGCCTCGATCCGGTCGAGCACCATGAGCTGCCGGCCGAGGGAGATTCTTCGGCGGTGGCGGCGGCCGGCAACGACGCGGGCGGTGGCAATGGCTCCGAACGCCGCGCGGCTCCCCGGACCGGGCACCAGCTCGCGGAGGTCGTGATCTCGCAGAGCTCGCCGCTCGTCGGGATCAGCGTGAAGGACGCCGACTTCCGGGCCCGCTATCAGGCCTCGATCATCGCCGTCCACCGCAGCGGGCAGAAGCTGGCCGAGAAGATCGGGAAGATCGTTCTCGAAGCGGGAGATACCCTGCTCGTCGACGCCGGTTCGGACTTCGCCCGCCGCTGGCGGAACTCGCGGGACTTCATCCTCGTCTCGGGGCTCGACGACTCCGCCCCGGTGGTTCATCACCGCGCCTGGCGGGCCCTCGCGATCCTCGTGTTCGTGATCGTCGGGATGTCATTCTCGCCGGAGCTCGCCGTGATCGTCTCGATGGCGGGGGCCGCGGCGTCAATCTTCACCGGCTGCGTCTCAAGCCGCGAGGCGATGCGGTCGATGGACATGTCGGTCCTGATTCTTGTCGCCGCCGCCCTCGGCGTGAGCCGGGCCCTCGACACGAGCGGCGCGGCGGAATGGCTCGCTGGTCAGCTTCTGGCGCTGGTCCGGCCCTACGGCCCGATCGCGATCGTGGCGGCCCTCGTCTTCCTGACCGGAATCCTGACGGAGCTCCTCAGCAACAACGCCTGCGCCGCCCTGATGGGGACCCTCGCGATCGCCACCGCCCGGGCGACCGGCCTCGACCCCCGTCCGCTGCTGCTGGCTGTGGCGGTCACCTCCTCGTACGGCTTCGCGACGCCGATCGGGTACCAGACGAACCTGATGGTCCTGAACCCTGGGGGGTACAAGTTCACCGACTACCTCAAGATCGGCATCCCGCTCGACCTGATCTGCTGGACCCTGACGGTGATCCTAATCCCGCTGTTCTGGACGCTGAAGCTGGCGCCGTAGTCGAGCGTGGCCGGCAGAGGACGCGATCCGCTTTCACTCTCCAAATGGAGTGAACGAAAGACACGCCCCGTCCTGCTTGCCGCAGCGGATGGCGAGTTGAATCAGCTCGTCGATGTGCCGACGAGCCGCCTCGGTCTCCTCGCGGATGAGCGTCAGTTCCTGGACCAGACCGGACATCTGCGAAGAACCGAAGAGGTCGTAGCTCGCTCCATCCAGCTCGGACAGCAGCGGGAAGGTCTCGCCCTCACGAAACAGCCACCGTTCGTTGCCCACCATTGAACACCGGGCCAACAGTTCGCCCCCCGGCGATTCCAGAATCACGGTGATCATCAGCGGCCTTTCCATCAGGTACGAGAGGGAACATCGGCAGTCGAGCGGGTTGCTCCGGAACAGCAGACAGCCCGAATTGAGACAAGTTCGCCCAGGACTGAACAAGCAGACACCGTCGATTGCAATCGAATGGGTCCTTCTGCGACGCAACCGCGTCCGAGTGCCGGGATGCGGATGGATTCTCATCGCGAAACGTGAGTATTCTGGGCGTGGCTGATGGAGCCGGGCTCACGCTGGAGTCCGGTCACACCGCAACTGAATTGAGGGCGGACCATGACTTCCCGCGGGCTTTCATTCCTGGTGCTCCTCACCATGGCGATGAGCCTTCCGGCGCCGCTCGCCGCGCAGTCTCCCGCCACACTCCCCCGCCCCGCCCTGCGGGATCCCCTCGTCGACGGGATCCTCGGCCGGCTCAAAAACCTCGAGAAGCCGGGAGACGCCCTCGACCTCCTCCAGGAAGCCCTCCGCGACAAGTCCCTCTCCAGTACCCAGCGGAGCCGGCTCGAAAAGGAACGCGGCGTCTGGCACGAGCGGTATGAGAAGGACCTCGTCCGCCATGGATCGAGCTGGATCACCAAGGAAGACCGCGAGTCGCGGCAGAAGGAAGCGGACCTCCTGATCGAGAAGGCCATCGCCCTGATCGAGACGCAGGATTTTCGCTCCGCCCGCGAGGCATTCGAGAAGGCGAGCAAGGTCGATGAGACCGGGCTCCGCGCCGACTTCTTCCTTGGACTCTTCAATACGCCGATGGTCAGCAACTCGCCGGAGACCGCCGAGAAGCATTTCCGGAAGGTCCTCGCCCGTTCGCCGAACCATCTGCCGGCGCTCAACAACCTCGCCCTGTGCTGTGTCCGCCAGAAGGAGTTCTCGCAGGCGCTCGGGTTCTGGCGACGGATCGCGGAGATCGCCCCCCACACACCCGAGCTGTTGCACAACGTCGGCCGGGTTCTGAGCGAGGCGGGGGACGGGCGGCTCGCCCTGGGAGCCTCCGACAAGAAGCGGTTTCAGGATCTGTACCTCGACATCGCGACCGAGGAGAACGCCGGGAACCGCTACGTTTCCGGGGGCTGGCGGTACATGCACCTGACGCTTCCCAAGTCCGAGGCGGAGCGGACGCCGGTCAAGGACTCAACTTCCCTGACGATGATCGGGAACGGGAGCGGGTTCGTGATCGCGCCGGGAATCGTGCTGACGAACCGCCATGTCGTTGACGATGCCCACTCCGTCAAGATCGAGTACGAAAGCCCCGGTGGACGTCGGACCTACGAGGCGAAGGTGCTGGATATCTCCGACAAGCATGACCTGGCGCTTATCGAGTGTCCCAAGCTCACCGCGCCGGTGGTGAAGGTCGCGGCCGGGGCACAGCGGCGGGGGACGGAAGTCATGATCCTCGGGTATCCGAAAACCAGCCTTCTGGGGAAGACGCTCAAGGCGACCCGAGGGTCGATCACAGCGCTCCCGAGTCCCGAATATGAAGAGATGCTGCTGTTCGACGCAGCGGCGAACCCCGGGAACAGCGGAGGACCGATCGCGGACCGGCACGGCAACGTAATCGCGGTGCTGACCATGGAATTCAAGCTGGATGGGCAGATCACAGGAGGAGTGACGCTGGCGAACGCGTTGCCGTTCATCCGGGAGAACTGTTCCGACTACGAGCCGAAATCGGCTGACATCGAGCTCGAGTGGCCGGATGTCGACGCGACGGTGGCGAAGTCGACCGTGATGGTGGCGATTTATCAGCAGCTGGTGAGGCTCGGACCGGCACAGACGACCGCAAGCTCAGGGGCGTATTTCGAAGACTCGGCCTGTTCTGTCTGCAATGGGGAAGGAACGGTCCGCTGTCGGGCAAAGGGGTGCAGCCGGGGTTCCGTCTCAGTCCAGGAGACGGTGCAGGCAGGGACGAATTCGATTTCGGGCCAAGCGATCTTCAAAACGGTGACGCGGAAGCAGGCGTGTGGCGTGTGTGGCGGGGACGGGAAAGTCACCTGTGACGGCTGCGGCGGCCGGGGGCGGTAACCAGCGTCCCGCTGGACCGGGGCGGCGTCGTACGATGGGTTGCGCTAAGGAGGCTGCGACGCCAATGGTTGGTGACTCTGTTGGGGTTCAGGGGCTCGCCCCTGCCCTCGCCGGAGGCGCTTCCTTACAGGGAACCATCCAACCCACAACGGGCATTCCCTCTCTCGAGATCGCCACGAGGACCGCGATGCCGGACAATCAAACCATCGACCGTTGCCGGGGGACGCTGCTCGGCCTGGCGATCGGAGACGCCCTCGGGGCGGCGGTCGAGTTCCAGCGGCCGGGGACGTTTCCGCCGGTGCTGGGCTATCGAGATGGTGGTCCGCACGGGCTGGCGGCGGGGGAATGGACGGACGACACCAGCATGGCGCTCGCGCTGGGGGACAGCCTGGTGAACCGGGGCTGGGATCTGGCGGATCAGGCGCGGCGGTATGTCGCCTGGTGGCGCGAGGGGGCGTACTCGATCACAGGGAACTGCTTCGATATCGGCCTGACGGTCGTGGGGGCGCTCGAGCGGTTCTCGGCCGACGGGGACCCGTTGTTGTCGGGAGATCCGTCGGAGCGGGCGAGCGGGAACGGCTCGATCATGCGACTCGCGCCGGTGCCGATCCGGTACTCCGGACTGCTCGGGGCCGATCCCGCTCAGATCGCCTGCCGGGCGGAGGAGTCGAGCCTGCCGACGCACGCGAGTCCGCAGTGCCTCTCGGCGTGCCGGTACTTTGCCCTCGTCCTGTCGGGGCTGATCGAAGGGGTGAGCCGGGAGGAAGTCCTCTCTCAGGAGTGGGAGGTGTTCGAGCGCGAGCAGGCGCGGGAGCCGCTGCATCCGGCGATCCTGGCGGTCGCACTCGGAAGTTTTCGAGAGAAGGGACCGCCGGAGATCCGCGGCAGCGGGTACGTCGTCGAGAGCCTGGAAGCGGCGCTGTGGGCGTTCTCGCAAGCGGCGGATGCGCGGGAGGCGATCCTGGCGGCCGTGAACCTGGGGCACGACGCCGACACCACCGGCGCGGTCTGCGGCCAGCTGGCGGGAGCCTGCTGGGGGGAGAGCGGGCTCCCCGCGGAATGGCGTGATCAGCTCTGCGGTCGCGACCAGATCGACCGGGTCCTCGAACCGCTGATCGCGGCGCGAGGCACCTGAGAACTCTCGATCCGGTTCGCGCCGCGAGCCGAGGGGAACCGGGCTCGGCCGGAGCGGCTCCTCTTGAGGGATCGGAACGCTCCGGAGTAGTGTCCCCGGAATCGTGGAGTCACCAGGGAGGGTGCTGATGTCGCGTCGGGCCGGATTCGTTCTTGTTAAACCATTCGCTCTGCTGGCCCCCTTCCTGGTGGGACTGACGGCGAGCGTCAGTTGCGCCGACCTTCCGACGATCGAGGAGATCGTCGCGATCGACCGGGCCAACCGAAAGGCCCTGTCGGACCTGCACGTTCAGGTCCGACAGAGTTACGAGGAGACGGAGGCACTCGCGATCCGGGATCGATCGAGAGCCGCGAAGTTTGAGGCGCAACGGCGCTCCATCTCGGTGACCGCGGCCGGTGAGACTCAGGTCGAACTCGACGGGAAGAAGCTGACCGGCGCGGAGGCCGAGCAGGCGATCCAGGACCACGGTTTCAGGGAACCTCGATCGATCCAGTTCTTCCAGGGCCTGGCGAGTGCGCGAGAGAGGTTCCAGGGATCGGCGATGGAGATCTTCCAGCGCGGGAACGAGTATCAGGTCAGGACGGCCGTGGATCGGTACGAATCCGCCGAGGACCTTCTGGCGTGGCGATTCCCGAACCAGCCGGTCACGGTCGAGACTCTTCTCAGCGAGTATTCCAAAGTCGAAATTTTCTCGCATTCTTCGGCGAACACTCCACCATCCAGAAACTGGGGACCGAGCATCGATGGACGGGCCTACGTCACTCGCAAGCACGCCACTGAGGTGTCGTATGCCTTCTGGCCTCCCTATCTCGGCATTCCTGACCCCAGCTACGGTCCGCGATCGATTCTCGACCAACTCCTGAGCCATCCGCGAGAGGACTATCGAATTATCGGTGATGTCCAGGAAGAAGGGCGTCGCTTGACGATCGTCGATCTCCGAACGCGTTCCGAATCGGGGGACTGGCACCATCGGAAGCGAATCTGGTTCGACCTCGAGCGCGGGGCCATCCCGGTCCGGATCTGGGAGGCGAGCGACACGCGTGCGCTTCCCGAGGACTGGCACCTGCGCTACCAGCTGAACGTTGTGACGAGGGTCGAAGGGGTTCAGCCGCTTCCCGGGGGCGGGTGCTATCCGACACGAATCGTCGTTGAACGCTGGGAGCCGACTGAGATCCGCCGCCTCACGGACGTGGAGGCCGACGAATACCGTGCAGGAAGGCTCAAGGTCCCGCTCGCGGTCACCCGCCGGATGACTTGGGAGTTCCCCCTGATCGAAATCCCGGCGCGATGGGATGACGGCTTCTTTGCGCTGCCATTTCCTGAGGGCCAGGAGGTCTACGACACCGACGAGCAGCGGACGATCGGCGAGATCCCGCTCAGCCCGCTGGTTCAGGTGGGACAGCCGGCTCCGCCGTGGACCGTCGCCCGGTGGCTCGACGGGAAGACCCGCACGCTCGCCGACTTTCGCGGGCAGGTTGTCGTCCTCGACTTCATGACCTCTCGTGGCGGGAGGTTGGAAGAGGAAGGCCGCTCGAAACACGCCTTTCAGGAACGGTTCCGTGGCAAACCGGTCACATTCGTGAGCATCTGCATGGCGGAGCGCGATCCGGACGATTCGGAGCGGAAGATCGCTGCTGTCTTGAAGGAAACCGGCTGGGCTCCGCTCATCGCGATTGATCGCGGGCGGATGATTCACGACTCCGCCACGATGCGGGCCTACGGCGTTCAGGATCCCTCGTTCCGCGTGATCATCGGAGCCGATGGCCGGATCGCCGACGTCGATCCTGCTCCGCTCGAGGGGGAGCCGGACGAGGAGGATCCGATCGCGCTTGCCGCCTTCGAGAAGAGTCTCGACAGCTACAAGCGGAAGGTGTTCGAGATTGCAGGAGAGCCGTACCCTCCGCCCGCCAACCTCACCGAGGAGGAAGAGCTCGCGTTCTATCGGCGGGTCGGCACTCGTTATGAGGAGCGGCGGATCGAGAAGGCTCTGGAGGCTGCGAAGTAGGAGCGCCGCCGCTCAGTAGGGGCGCCCCTTGTCCGGGTGCAGGGGCGGAGCTCCTGCCCGCCGGAGGCGCTTTCGTTGTGGAACCGTGGAACACAACGGGCGACTGCTTTGGGGAACCAGCGTCGCGGACTCCCGTTTTCGTTACCGCGGGGAGCGCAGTGCGGGTGTGATGGAGAGGAGTGTGCTCAACGCTGATACGCGATCGAGACCCGGTGGTATTCCACGGTTCCACATCAGAAGCGCCTCCGGCGGGGCCAGCAGCCTGCTGGACCGGGGTGGCCGTGGAACGACGGGATTGAGCAAGTGGCGCGGTGCCGGCGTGGGCGGGGTCACGCTGACGGAGCTGATTCCGGACGCAGGTAGACGAAGTTCTTACCGAGCCGGCCGCCATAATTGCCGGCGGAGATCTTCACCAGACCCGGCGTCTCCAGTGCCGCGTCGATCGCCGCCTGCGTCGCCCGGGCCACCGTCGCCAGATCCTGACCGTTGATGATGATCTCTTGGATCGCAACCACACCCTCCGGCACCTGCGACTCGATCCCCGGCTTCCCCTTCAGCGTCGGACAGAACGAATGGTTCGTGCTCGCGAACAGGAACGAATAGGCACTCCCCGCCTTCGAGCCGCTCGAGGCTAGCCCACCCGGGAACGGAGCAATCACACCCGGGACACTCATCGCCCCCTCGAGCCCCCGCTCCGCCGCCAGCAGCGCGGAATCAGCTGATGTCCCCATGAACCACAGATTCCCCCCCATGATCCCATCCCGGAATCCGAACCGGCGGTCGAGAATGAACTCCCCGGACATAATGGGGACGACCCACACCTTGCGACCGTACCGGGTATCGCGGAACTGATGCCCGTCGCCGAACAGGGCGATCTTCCGGCCGAGCTTGAAATAGGGGTCCGCGTCGAGCGTGTTGAAGCAGGCGGCGGTCGGGCAGGTCAGCACGTTCTGGCTGATCCGGGTCAGCATCACCTTCTCGAGGTGCTTCTCGCGCTCCTTCTTGAAGCGGGGGACGTGGAACTGGACGACCGCCCCCGGCCGGCCATCCGGGGTCGGGACGCTCTCGTCTCCGCCGGGACCGACGTACCGGGAAAGCCCCGCTTCGCAGTCGCACAGAATCGAGCTCGAGGCGTTGCCGGTCGCCGCCTGCACGGCGTGGTCGAGCCAGCGGCGGTCCCGGGCCGTGATGAGGACCTCGCCGTAGATGCTCCGGAACGCTTCCGCGTACGTGTCTTCGACGAGAGCGCTGCGATCGGCCACGGGAGAGTCTCATCGGGGAGAGAGATGACGTGTGACCCTGTTCTAGAAGTCCCACCCCACCTCTTCAAGGGGCCGCGAGCCGCTTGCGGACCGCTCCGCCCCAAAGGCCGCAGATCCCCTTCCTTGCCGGAGGACTTTGTGTCATCCGGAAAGTCCGATCCGACCCGATCCCGGCCCGGACGGGAGCCGGCACTCACTCCACTTGACGAGGCGAGCTGCCCCGAGACGAAGCCGGCATCGCAGATCACGCCAATCCGAGGCAAATCACAGGCAAGCCGGCTCCCGGCGCCTCGCCAAAACTGGCCCGTTCAGTGAAACTTTGTACCCATGCTCACGAAAAGCCGTCCCGTTTGACGAATCCCCCCTTCACGACTATCCTGTCCCGCTTCCCCCCGAGGTCGGTGGAGACAGTGTCTTTCCAGCGGGTGGTTTTACGAGCCTTTGGAGTCAGCGGACGTGGCGGAAATCGTCGTCAAGGACATCCTGGAAGCCGGTGTCCACTTTGGACATAAGACGAGTCGGTGGAACCCGAAGATGCGGCCGTACATCTACGGTCGCCGCAACAAGATTCATATCATCGACCTGAAGGAAACGGTCCGCGGCCTCGTCCGCGCCCAGAAGTACCTTCAGAAAGTCGCCGCCCAGGGGAGCCTGATTCTCTTCGTCGGCACCAAGCGCCAGGCTCAGGAAGCGGTCCAGCAGGCGGCGGAAGCCTGCGGCATGCCGTACTGCACCGAGCGGTGGCTCGGCGGCACGCTGACCAACTTCCGCACGATCCGCGTCCGCCTCAAGCGCCTCGAAGAACTCGAAGGCCTGGAAGCGACCGGCCAGATTGCCAGCTACTCCAAGAAGCAGCAGTCCCGCCTGCTCCGCGAGCTCAAGAAGATCCGCGCGAACCTCGGCGGCATCCGCGACTTGAACCGCCTGCCGGAAGCGATCGTCATGGTCGATCCGAGCAAGGAAAAGAACGCGGTCGCAGAAGCCCGCGGCCTCGGGATCAAGATCGTCGCCCTGATCGACACCGACTCGAACCCGGACATGGTCGACCTCCCGATCCCCGGGAACGACGACAGCATCCGCGCGATCCGCGTCATCACCGGCTACCTCAGCGACGCGATCAAGTCCGGCCGGACCGCGATCGTCCAGAAGCAGCAGGAAACGGTGAAGGCTGAAGAATACAAGGCCGTTCCGAACGTCCGCTAAGTCGTCCGTCCGAAACGCTGCGAACCCACGGCCGACCTCCGTGGGTTTTCGCGTTCCCGGGGACCGCTCTGATGGAAACGTTCGAGGAAGAGTTTTCGGGCCCCGCGTCTGGGGCTGCATGAAACCTGAACACGGTTTCGAGACAATTCATAACCGGCGTCCGAGAAGCGATTCGGGCCGCGAAAGACCAGGAGAGAAGAGCAATGGCAGCGATTACAGCGGCGATGGTGAACGACCTCCGCCAGAAGACCGGCTTGTCGATGATGCTGGTCAAGAAGGCCCTCGTGGAAGCGGACGGGGACGAAGCCAAGGCGATCGAGATCCTCAAGCAGCAGGTCGGCAAGGTCATGGTCAGCCGGGCGTCGAACGCCACCCTGGAAGGCCGGATCTTCACCGCCATCCAACCGGACGGCAGCGAAGCCGCCGCGGTCGAGCTCCAGTGCGAGTCGCCCCCGGTCGCCAACTCGGAAGACTTCGTGAGCCTCGGCGAGAACCTCGCCTTCCAGCTCCTCAACGGTCCCGGCGCCGCCACTCCGGAAGAGCTCCTCACCCAGGCTTCGCGCAAGGGGGGAACGCTCCAGGAACAGTTCGACGAAGCGATCAACAAGATCCGCGAGAAGTTCGTCGTCGCCAAGATCATGCGGGTCAAGGGCCCGGTCGGCGTCTACGTCCACCACGACGGCAAGACCGCCGTCATGCTCGAAGCGGTCGGTGAGAACCTGACCGCTCCGGTCCTCCGCGACGTCGCGATGCACGTCGCCGCCATGAAGCCGACCGTCGCCACCGTCGAGCACGCCGACCCGGTCGCCGCCAAGGCGGAGCGGGACAAACTGGTTGCCGAAGCGACCAAGTCCGGCAAGCCGGCCAACATCGTCGAGAAGATCGTCGACGGCAAGATGACCGTCTGGTACCGCGACGAAGCGGGCGTCCTGACCGAGCAGGCCTTCGCCAAGGACGACTCCAAGACCGTCCGCCAGGTCCTCGCCGAAGCGGGCCTCAAGGTCAAGAATTTCCACCTGATGGTCATCGGCCAGAAGTAAGTTTCCGGCGCGACCACCGAAGCTTTAAGCCGCCGCCCGGTTTCGACCGGGCGGCGGTTTTTTGTTGCGCTTACCCTTCTCTGCCCTCGGCTGCTTCTCCGGCATCGAGACTCTGCAGGAGCGTCACCAGTTCCTGTCGCCGCGGCTCGAGGGTCGAGCGAACCGCCGCCCGGTTCAGCCAGGCGATGAACCCGAAGACGGCGGTCACGATCGCGACCATCATCGAAAAACCGATCACCGCCTCCCAACCGCCGAGGTGCCGCATCCGCCAGGAGACCTGCCCGAAGAAGGCGAACATCGGCACCGCCAGCGGCAGCAGGTACCACCAGACGACGTTTCGCAGCAGCCAGATCTGATGCTCGACCTGCGCGAGGGACTCCTCGACGTGGCTCCGGAGCGACTCCCCCGCCGCAGGCCGCTTGCGGCGCTGGCGGCGGCGGTCGATGAGCATGAACGCCGCGATCCAGACGAGCCCCGGAATCGTCAGGTACCACGTCCACGGGAGACCGATCTTCACCCCCATGACGATCCAGATCGGGATCATCACGAGACTGACGCCGACCTCGCGGGCGTCCCGCAGAAAGATCATCGCGGCGAACGTCCGCTCCCCTTCGCGGACCTCGGCGAGAAGCCGGTCGGGATCGATCGCCAGCGGCGGGTGTGATGGCTGCATCTTCCAGGCCTCCTGGTAGGGATCAGGGTTCATGCCGCCCCTCCTGCATCAGTTCGCCGAGCGCCTTGCGGGCCCGGTGCAGTTTGACGCCGACGTGGTTCTCCGAGATGCCGAGCACCTCCGCGATCTCGCGGTGGCTCAGTTCATCGAGATACAGCAGCACCAGCGCGGCGTCGGTCTTCGACAACCGCCGGATCGCCCCGTAGAGCCGCTCGACCGCGTCCCGCCGGGCCGCCTGTTCGCCGCTGTCCGGCTCACTCACTGAGAGCGCTTCGAGATCGAACACCGGCTGCCGCCGCGTCCGGCGGTGGCGTTCCCGGCGATGCCAGTCGAGGGCCGTGTTGAGCGCCACGCGGTAGCACCACGTCGCCGGGGAGGAGCGTCCCTCGAACTGCGATAGCGCAGACCAGACCTCGAGGAAGATCTCCTGGGCGAGGTCCTGACATTCTTCTGGAGAGGCGGTGTAGGCGCGGGCCACCTTCAGCACGGTGCCGCCATGGTCACCGAGCCAGCGCCGAAACAGCGGTTCGAGGTCATCCCCGGCCAAGTCCCGTCTCTCCCGAATCTCTTACGGAAGAATTGGTCGCCCGAGCCGGAACCTTCTTACAGAAAATGCGGAACGATTTCCGCCCCGCGGCCCGGCCGCTGGCGTCGCTCCGCAGCCACCCGCCTCAGGTAGGCGAGCTGGTCGAGCTGAAGCGTCCCTTCTGGATCACGCCGCTGTCGCCGAGACGGACCCGCAGGCCCGACGGCTCGGCGGTCGTCACGACCTCGGAGAGAGCGTGCAGCACCGCGGGATGGTGCTGGGCTTCCAGGTCTTCCCGCAGTTCCTCGAGGATGTCGGCCGGCTGGCGGGTGCCGTTGTCCCACGGGTCGTCCAGCAGCCGGAGGTAGGCCCGGACCGCCTTGATGATCCGCGCGCCGAACGGCGAATCGGTCAGCCCCGTCACGTTCAGCCCCTCGGAGGTCGTCAGCAGCGGGATCGCCCCGTGCAGCACGGTCCCGAGCGATTTGACGAGGTCGGTCCCCGCCACGGTCCGCTGCTCGAGCGCTTCGGTCCCGACTTCCCCCACGGCCCGCCGGATGACGCGGGCCGTGATCTCGACGTTCTCCATGTCCATCAGGAGCGCCGCGACCCGGATGTTGTCGATCTCCTTGGGAGAGAGCCGCATCTTCGCCGCGACCTGCTCGCTCAGCTTCGAAACCCGCTGCGTCCGGTTCTCGAGCACCGGGTGAATCGTCTGCAGATATCGTGTCAGCACTTCCACCACGCCGACATACGCCTCGTGGGCCTCGGTCGCCTTGCGGTAGCGGTCGTCGCTGAGCGTCCCGACGAGGATCGACGTCAGCCCCAGGATCGCGGCCCACACCGTCATCGCCATCGCCACGACGAGCGGCGGCGCAGCGGCCCCGAACGACGGAATGTCGAGCGAGACGATGATCCCCGCCGACACGACCGACAGCAGCGCCAGCACACCCGCGCGGTACCGGCCGAGGAAGAACCCGGCCAGCACGATCGGCAGGAAGAACAGGTTCAGGACTGTGAATTTCCCCACGTCGATGCTGTAGAGCATCGACGCGATCCCGAGCGTCGAGAGGACGAGAATCAGCTCGAGCGTCCGCTCCTGGGCGGCACTCGTCCTGGGCTCGACAGGCGGCGTGATGATTTGAGGGGAGTCGTCCATTGCTTGGATGTTTCTGGTTCGGATCCGGTAGCCGCGTCCGGTATGAACCGGACGGTTCCCTGTACGGAAGCGCCTCCGGCGAGGGCTGGCCTGCCACCGGCGCCGGCCCCTGCACCCCGATCAGCCGGGGACCGCTTCTCGCTGAGGACGATTGGGGCCTGGTTCCATGAGGTCGGCGAGAATCCGTTCCTGCTCCGGCGTCAGGGTCGGGCCGTCCGACTCCTCCCGGCGGAACGCGGCAATCCGCCGCGAACTCGTCAGCCGCTCCTGCTCGTCATCCCCCCGCAGCCGCTCCGCAATCTCCTGGAACTGGCCGGAGATCGAGAGGAACACATCCACCAGCAGCGGATCGAACTGCGTCCCCGCCGCCCGGAGAATCTTGTCCACACACAGGGTATGCGGATACGCGTCCTTGTAGATCCGCTTCGACGAGAGCGCGTCATACACATCCGCGATCGCCACGATCCGGGCCGAGAGCGGAATCTGCTCGCCGCGGAGACCGTGCGGATAGCCGCTCCCGTCCCACCACTCGTGGTGATAGAGAGCGATATCTTTGGCCATCTTGAGGAAGCCTGACTCGCCGAGCCGGGCCTGAATCTGCTCGATGCACTCGCCGCCGATCTGCGGATGGACCTGCATCCGGGCGTACTCCTCTTCCGTGAGGCGGCCCGGCTTCAGCAGGATCGCGTCTTCGATCCCGACCTTGCCGATGTCGTGCAGGGCGGAACTGATCCCGATGTTCTGGACGAACGACGGGCTGACCAGTTCGCGATAACGGGGATGCCGGCGGCAGGCGCTGGCCAGCCGCGTGGCGTACATCGAGATCCGCTCGAGGTGATGCCCGGTCTCGGGGTCGCGCGATTCGGCGAGCTTGGCGAGGCCGAAGATGACGGCGTCGCGGGTCCGGACCAGCTCGCGGGACTGGGCGAGCGCCTGCTCCTGCGACTGGGTCCGTTCGTGATTCTGCTCGCCGTAGAGACGGCTCAGGAGGAGCCAGGCGACGGTCGCCTGCAGGCCGGTGACCCAGACGAACGTAAAGGCGCGAACGAGTGTCGTATCGCGGGTCCGGGTGATCTCCGCTCCGGACTGGGGCGCCGGGCCGGCGACCGCAGTGGTTGCGGACTCGGGAGTCGTCACCGCCAGCAGGAAACGCTCATACATCAACAGGCCGCCGAGAAGGCAGCCCGCCTGGACGAGCGCGAGCACGATGAAGAACCGCACCCGCTGCGGCATCTTCGTCTCCTGCGAGGTTATCGATCGGAAGGGAACAGACCGCCGGAGAGCCTCGGAGCCATGGCTCCGTCCCCGCCACGCTGTGGGGACTCGGACTCTCTGCGGCAGCACTCAAGGTGATGTGTGAGACACGATGGCAACCGTAGGTCAGGGTGGCGCGAACGTCGTGACGGGATGGCTCTTGCGGTGATGTTGCCGGGAAACATCGCCCGCCTGTAGCGGATAGTCGGGCATTTTGAAGCAGGCAATCTGCGGCGTGGATGCCGGTGGTCCCGTACGGAAGGAATTCCCGGCACAACCGACAAGCGGCGGCCTGCAGAGGGTCCCCGCCTCATCGGACTGGGCAACTCCGAAACACAAGCGGGCCCCGCCTGCGCCAACACGAAAGACCTGTAGCCGGCAGCCTGAAGTCTGTAGCCTGCCGCAGTCGTCCTCGTATGCGGTGAGTCATGAGTTTTCGAGTTCTGTTCACGGACCTTCCGTGGGGCAACCAGGAGATCGAGTACGAGATCCTGAAGACGATCGGCGCGGAGCCGGTGGTCGCTCCGGACGGGGGTGAGGAGACGCTGGCGAGGCTGGCAGGGGACGTCGACGCGATCGCGACCTGCTGGGCGAAGGTGACCGAGACGGTGATTGCGGCCGCGCCGCGGTGCCGGATCATCAGCCGGATGGGGATCGGGCTCGATAACATCTCCATCCCCGCCGCCACGGCGCGGAGGATCCCGGTGACGAACGTTCCCGACTACTGCGTGGAGGAGGTGGCGGACCACGCTCTGGCGCTGCTGCTGGCCCTCGCGCGGAACGTGACGTTCTTCCATCTCCGGACGAAGCGGGGCGAATACGACCTGAAGGCGGGGCCGCTGATGCGGCGGCTGGCGGGGCAGACGCTGGGGCTGTTCGGCCTGGGTCGGATCGGGCGGCGGGTCGCGGAGAAGGGGCGGGGGCTGGGCCTCGAGGTGATTGCGCATACGTCGTCGGGGAGTGATCACGGGACTGGCTGCGAGATGGTTTCGTTCGAGGAGTTGCTCCGGCGGAGCGATTTCCTGTCGGTCCATGCACCGCTGACCCCTGCGACGCGGCATGTGTTCAACGACGGGACGCTCGCGCAGATGAAGCCGACGGCCGTGTTGCTCAACACGTCGCGGGGGCCGCTGATCGATCCGGAGGCGCTACACCGGGCGCTGATGGGAAACCGGCTGGGTGGTGCGGGGCTGGATGTGTTCGAACCGGAGCCGCCCGATCTGTCGCATCCGCTGTATCGGGATGAGCGGGTGATTGTGACGCCGCATGCGGCGTTCGTGTCGGAGGAGTCGCTGGCGGAATTGCGGACGCGGGTCGCGCGGCAGATTGTCGCGCGGCTGACAGGTGGGACGCCGGAGAACATCGTCAACGGTGTTTCGGTGCCATAGCGTCCGGCCGGCACGGCGTTCTGAGCGCAACCCATCGTCCCGCGGCCCCCCGGGTCCAGGGCCGGGGCCCTGGCCGCCGGAGGCCTTCCGACGTGGAACCGCCCAACTGATCAAACCGCCCGCGCTGTGTGCTACCCCTCAGCAGTCCCCATCGCAGCCGCCTTCCCGGCCTCAGTTATCCAGTACCGTTCGTGCGCCGGACTCTCGGGGGCAAAGCGAATCTCGATCAGATGCCTTTCGTTCCTTCCCGGCACCTCTGCGACACAACGCAGCTGTCACGCTGTCTTGCCGCTCTTCGAGAGATCTGGCATGAGAGTCAGAATCAACAGGCCGAGCGGCGCGAAGAATCCCAGCACGATCCCCACGACCACGTTGTACCCCTTTTGAACTCCCACGATGGCGGTACCGACCCAGAAGCCCGCGGCCATTAGGAAGAATGCGAGGGCGACGAGGACGTTGGCCACGTCTCCTCTGGCGCCAATGGCCGTCGCCAAAAGCACAATCGAGAGGAACGCTCCCAAGCCGGCAAGTGCGAGCCAGTATCCCGACTTCATGCCGGATTTGCGGCGGACCTCGGGTGTCGAAACGCCGCTGCTCTTCTCGGATTTCGGACGCGGCTTCCGTCTCCGATCTACGGAAGGCGGAGCTTGTTCCGCATCCGCTTCAGCCGCGAGCGGAGTGTTCGCGTCGGATTGCACCGGCACCTCGAACCGCTGCTGGCACTCGGGGCAGGCGACTCTCTTTCCTGCGTGTTTGTCGTCGATCCGGAATCGCCGCGCGCAACCGGGACAACTGACGGAAATCGCCATAGAAGCTCCTCGTTGGGGCCGACAACAAGATCACATCCCCGCGAACGACGCGGAACGTGGAAAAACCCGAGAGCCCTGGACAGCCGCGCGAGGACACCGCTCACCACGGTTGAGAACTGTGTCCGACGTTCAGGAGACTATCCGGTCGACGACCGCTTGTCGTCCGCGGGCCGATTCGGGGAGAGATCCTGAAGGACGCACGCGCCAGCGGCGATAAAGGCGAATCGGCCGAAAGCCACCTTGCGAATCGGATCCCGTCTCCCGCGAATTCAAAGAGCTTTCCGCATCGCCCAGTGCGGAACCGTGACCTCCTCGAACTCCTCTCCCACCGTCTCGTACCCCAGCCGCTCGTAGAACGGCACGGCGGTCGTCCGGGCATGCAGCGTCATCTCGGTGAACCCGCGGCTGCGCGACAATTCCTCCGAGAACTCGACCAGCATCCGTCCGATTCCGCCCCCCTGCACCTCCGGGGAGACGGCGACCTGCCGCATCTTGATCACGCCGTCCGCCAGCGGCACCAGGACGAGACAGCCGACAAGCCGTCCCTTCTCCAGGCAGGCGAGATGAAAACTCGACGACTCCCGGGCGAGCTCCTCCTCCGTGAACGACAGCCCGAGCGGCGTTCGCAGGACCGCCAGCCGGAGCGTGACGCAGTCGCGGTAGAGCGGGGATTGATGAGGGACTTCGGAGACGGTTCGGGGTGACATGGTTCTCGGAGTGTACAGACGAGACTCGACGCACAGCGAAGGTTGCACCGTTCCACGAGGAAGCGCCTCCGGCGAGGGCAGGGGCGAGCCCCTGCACCCCAACAGGATCTAAGTCGTTGCCCGCCAATCGACATCCGCACCCCGGCCCGTCTATCCCGGAAGAATTTCTGTAAGCCACGCCCGCCACGCCGGTAGTCCCTCCCAAGCCCGCCGCCAGCGGCAGCACCTCCCGGAGGACCAGTCCATGTGGATCGTCTACCTCGCCCTGCGCCGCCCCTACACGTTCGTCGTCATGGCGCTCCTGATCCTCGTCCTGGGGACCACCGCCGTCCGCAGCATGCGGACCGACATCTTCCCCGAGATCGACATCCCCGTCATCACCGTCGTCTGGACCTACAAGGGGATGGAAACCAACGAACTCGAAAGCCGCATCACCACCTACAGCGAATACGCCATCACCTCGAACGTCAACGACATCAAGAAGGTCGAATCCCAGACCCTCAACGGCGTCGGGATCGTGAAAATCTTCTTCCACCCCGGCACCAACATCGGCGTCGCCATGTCCCAGGTCACCGCCGTCAGCCAGGCGATCCGGCAGGTCATGCCCCCCGGCGTCCAGCCCCCCATCATCGTCCGCTTCAACGCCTCCAGCGTCCCGATCCTCCAGATCGCCCTCTCCAGCAAGACCATGTCCGAAGCCGAGGTCTATGACTACGGCCTCTACATCCTCCGGACCCAGCTCTCCGTCGTGCAGGGACTCACTATGCCGACCCCCGCCGGCGGCACCGAACGCCAGGTCATGGTCGACATCGACCCCGCCGCCCTCCAGGCCAAAGGGATCAACCCCTCCGAAGTCTCCGCCGCCATCACCGCGTTCAACCTCGCCGCCCCCACCGGCGTCGCCCGGATGGACACCCACGAATACCCGGTCACCCTCAACAACACTCCCCCGACCGTCGCCGCCTTCAACAACATCCCTCTCAAGACGGTCGGAGGGACCACGATCTTCATGCGGGACGTCGCCCAGGTCCGCGACGGCGCCAACACCCAGACCACCGTCGTCCGCAAGAACGGCCAGCGGGGAGCCCTGGTGACCCTCCTCAAGAACGGCAACGCCTCGACCCTCGACATCGTCGGGCAGGTCAAGGAGATGCTCCCGACCCTCAAGGCGGCCGCCCCCAAAGACCTCGACATCGAACTCCTGTTCGACCAGTCGCTGTTCGTCACCGCGGCGGTCGACGGCGTCGTCCATGAGAGCCTCATCGCGGGGTTGCTCACCGCCACGATGATCCTCCTGTTCCTCGGCAGCTGGCGAAGCACCCTGATCGTCGCCGTCTCGATCCCGCTGGCGATCCTCTCATCGATCTTTGCCCTGTTCGCGATGGGGTACTCCCTCAACGTCATGACCCTCGGCGGACTCGCCCTCGCGGTCGGGATCCTCGTCGACGACGCGACCGTCGAGATCGAGAACATCCACCGCAACATCGGCCTCGGCAAAGACCTCCGGCAGGCGATCCTCGACGGAGCCCAGCAGATCGCCGGGCCGACCTTCGTCTCGACCCTCACGATCTGCATCGTGTTTGTCTCTGTCGTGTTCCTCGACGGCCCTCCGAAATACCTGTTCGTCCCGATGGCCCTGTCGGTCGTGTTCGCGATGCTCGCCTCCTACCTCCTCTCGCGAACCCTCGTCCCGGTCATGGCGGACTACCTCCTGCCGGCCGAGGTCGCCCAGCACGCGGGACACGCCGGCCACCAGGCACAGCATGGCTTCGTCGCCCGGTTCTTCGGCCTGTTCGAAGCCGCCTTCGAGCGGCTCCGGACCGCCTACGTCGGGCTCCTCTCGTGGAGCCTCGAGCATCGCCGGGTCGTGTTCGCCCTGTTCCTGTCGGTCGTCGCCAGCGGGGCCCTGATGCTTCCACATGTCGGGGAAGACTTCTTCCCGATGGTCGACGCCGGGCAGTTCCGGCTGCACGTGCGGGCTCCCGCCGGAACGCGGCTGGAACAGACCGAGCGGTACTTCAGCGGAGTCGAGAACGCCATCCGGGAGATCATCCCTCAGGAGGACGTGTCGCTCGTCCTCGACAACATCGGCCTCCCGAACCGGACCTACGCCATGGCCTTCGGCGACAGCTCGACGACGGGTCAGGCGGACGGCGAGATCCTCGTCGCCCTGACGCATCACCGCACGAAGTCGACACCGGAGTACATCGCCCGCCTTCGCGAGGAGCTCCCACGAAAGTTCCCGGAGCTGACCTTCTACTTCCAGCCGGCCGACATCGTCAGCCAGATCCTGAACTTCGGCCTCCCCGCCCCGATCGACATCCAGATCGGCGGCCCCTCGAAGAAGCTGAACTACGACCTCGCCAGTCGGATCGCGGAGCGGATGCGGACGATCCCCGGCGTGGTCGACACCCACCTCCATCAGGTGATGAACGTCCCCAAGCTGCATATCGACGTCGACCAGTCCCGCGCCGGCCAGTTCGGCCTGACGCAGAACGACGTCGCCCGGACCGTCCTCGTCTCCCTCTCCGGCTCGGGCCAGGTCCAGCCGAACTACTGGGTCGACCCGGCCAACGGGATCTCGTACCTCGTCGAAGCCCGCACACCGGCCTACCGGGTCGACTCGGTCGACTCGATCGCCGCCCTGCCGGTCACGACGCCGGGCCGGCCGGTGCAACTGCTGTCGAACGTTGCCGACATCACCCGAGGGACGACCGCCGAGGTCGCCAACCACGTCAACGTCCAGCCGGTGTTCGACGTCTACGCCAGCGTTCAGGGACGGGACCTCGGCAGCGTCGCTCGCGAAATTCGAAAAATCGTGGCGGACGTCTCGCCGGATCTGGAGCCGGGGAACACGATCGCCATCCGGGGTCAGGTCGAGAGCATGGAGTCCGCCTTCCAGCGGCTCGGGTTCGGCCTCGTCTTCGCGGCGGTCCTCGTCTACCTGCTGATGGTCGTCAATTTCCAGAGCTGGCTCGACCCGTTCATCATCATCATGGCCCTCCCCGGAGCGTTCGTCGGGATCGTCTGGATGCTGACCCTGTGGGAAACGACCTTCAGCGTCCCCGCCCTGATGGGAGCGATCATGTCGATCGGGGTCGCCACGGCCAACAGCATCCTGATGGTGACGTTCGCCAACGAGCAGCGGCTCGAAGGGAAGACTCCGCTCGAAGCGGCCCTGGAAGCGGGCCGGACCCGGATGCGGCCGGTCACCATGACCGCCCTGGCGATGGTCCTCGGGATGCTGCCGATGTCGCTGGGACTGGGCGAAGGGGGGGAACAGAACGCTCCCCTCGGCCGGGCCGTCATCGGAGGACTGATCGTGGCGACCGTGACCACCCTACTCTTCGTCCCGGTCGTGTTCAGTCTTCTGAAAAAGCACGCCCCGGCGCCGGTCCCCGAAGCGGCGTAACTCGTTGGAACAGCACCGATTGAATCCTCCCGGCCCGGCTTCTTCAGGAAGCCGGGCCGATTTCGTGTAAGGGTGCCGCGGCGGGCCAGTAGTTCTCTGCAGGGAGGCGAGTCGCCTCCATCCCAGAGTGAGGAACGAATCATGTCATTCGACGGCAACGATCACGGGACGGCCAAGAAGACCACCACGGGGGTCGCTGAGAACCGCCTCAGCGGCACCAAGGTCCCGGCGGTTCCCCGGCGGACCTCCACCGACCCCCGGCTCGGCACGACGGAATCCCGGCGGTCGTGGCGGCGATTCGTCGGCTACGCCGTGGCGGGAGGACTCGCTGCCTCGGCGCTCGGCGTGGGCCTTCGGCCCTGGCTCCTACCGCAATCCCGGACGGCGACCGCTCTCCAGAGCGAATCGGAGAAGCCGCGTCCGGTTCAGACAACTCTTCCCCAGCAGCAGACTCTCTCCGCCGTGACGTTGCCGGCGACTGTCGAAGCCTTTCAGTCCGCCCGGCTCTTCAGCCGGGTCGCGGGATATGTGAAGGCATGGCACGTCGAGATCGGACAGGACGTGGAGGCGGGGGACCTGCTCGTCGAGATCGACACTCCCGAGCTCGATCAGGAACTCCTCCAGGCCCGGGCCGACCTCGGGATCGCCCGGGCGGCGGTCGTCCAGGCGGACGCGGAGCTGACCGAGTCGGTCGCGACGCTCGAGCAGGCCAAGGCGGACCGGTCCCGCGCCGCAGCCGAAGTCGAACTCGCCGGCATCCGCCTCAAGCGGCGGCAGACCCTCCTGGCCCAGCAGGCGACCACCCAGGAAGAGTACGACACAGCGATCCGCGACCGGGACGCCCGGCAAGCCGAAGTCACCGCCAGCGACGCCACGATCACCCGGCAGCAGGCGGCCATCGGAACCCGGCGGGCCGTGGTCGAGTCCCGCAGGGCTTCCGTCGAAAGTGCTCTCGCCAACGTCCGGCGGCTGGAAGAGATGCAGTCGTTCCAGAAGATCGTGGCCCCGTTCGATGCCGTCGTAACGCAGCGGACCGCCGAGGTCGGAAACCTCGTCACCGCCGGAAACAGTGCCGCGGCCGCTCCTCTGTATCAACTCGCCCAGACCGATCGGGTTCGCGTGCAGGTCTCCGTGCCGCAGGCCGAAGCGGTCGGCGTCGCCGCCGGCAGCGAAGTGACGGTCCGCGTTCCGGAGCAGCCGGGACGGGATGTCACGGCCCGGGTCACCCGGACCTCGCGGTCGGTCGATCCCGGGACCCGAACGCTCCTGGCTGAGATCGAACTCCCGAACACGGGCGGCCTGTTCCCTCCCGGGATCTATGCCGAAGTCGCCGTGACGACACGGTCCCCCGAGGCGACCTGGCTGATCCCGACCAACACGGTCCGGATGCAGGTCGACGGCCCGCACGTGGTCCTTGCCAACGACCGGAACGAGCTGCAGGTCCGGTCGGTCCGGCTGGGACGGGACTTCGGCCGGAGCGTCGCGGTCCTCGAAGGGGTGACCGGCGCGGAACGGCTCGTCGTGAACCCGACCGACGATCTGCGGGACGGAATGCCGGTCTCCGTCGAACAACCGCAGAACGCCGCCCCCGCGGTCGCGTCCCGATAGAGGTCTGAACCTTTTGGCCCCCAACGTGTCCAGGTGGGTGTGTCGTGTTTCTCCCCAGGTCCCATCATGATCTCTCTGCCCACTCCGGCGACCAGCAAGACCCGTCGCATCGGAGCCTCTTCACCCGTTCTCTCTCCTGCTCCGTTTCGCTGGCCCGGCGAGGAGCTCAGCCACGCCACGTCGCTGAGCCAGTCGGGAGCGGCCGCGGCGTCGCACGGAATCGACTTCTTCGATCCGTCCGCCGTGCGGGCCGCGAACTGTCGAGCCCTCCAGGCCGCCGCTGCAAGCCAGCCGCGGACCTTCGCTTCCGTGAACCGGGTCGGCAAACTCCCTCTCTAGAGCCCTCCCCCCGTATCATGCCTCGGTCGACTGACCCGCGGATCTCCCGCGGGTCCCAGGCCGCGCCGGAGGGGACGGGGGCGATGAGCGTAGATGCACAGGATTCCCCGGTCACGCGCGCGAGTCTCCTGATTCGCCTGCGGGACCGGGACGATCGCACCGCCTGGCAGGAGTTCATCGAGCTCTACAGCCCGATGGTGTATGGCTTTGCCCGCAAGCGCGGTCTCCAGGATGCCGACGCGGCTGACCTGATGCAGGATGTCCTCCGCTCGGTCAGCTCCGCGATCGAGCGGCTGGACTACGATCCGCGGCAGGGCCGCTTTCGCGGCTGGCTGTTCACGATCACCCGCAACCGGCTCAACAGCTTTCACACCAGCCGCAAGGGGAAGGCCCGCGCGACCGGGGACTCAGGCGCGCAGGCCCTGCTCTCCGCCCAGCCCGACAGCCACGCCGGTCTCGAATCGGAGTGGGAACTCGAATACCGGCGGCGGCTCGCCGCGATCGTCCTCCAGGAGCTGAAGCCGGAGTTCGGCGAGAAGGTCTGGGAGGCGTTCTGGCGGACGTCGGTCGACGGCGAGGCGGGGGACGAAGTCGCCCGCAAGCTCGGGATGTCGACCGGAGCGGTGTATGTCGCCAAGAGCCGGGTCCTGGCCCGCGTCCGCACGGAGGTCCAGAGGCGGCTCGACGAAGACGAAAAGGAGGTGGCGTGATGAACGACAAGAAGCAATGCCAGTGCCCGGATTCGAGCGAGCTGGAACGGCTGCTCCACGACTCGACCGCCAGCGCCGCGCCGACCGACATCATCGAGCACCTCGGCGCCTGCCCCGGCTGCCAGCAGAAGCTGGAAGAGATGGCGGTGAAGGAGTCGCAGGTGGTGGAGCTCGTCCATCACATCGACCGCGACCGCCCCGAGACCCGCTCCGCCTACTGGCCCGCGCTGAATTCCATCCGTGAGACCCCGACCTCCGTCGGCGCCCCCACGGTCCTCGGAGCGCCGATCGGCCGGAGCGAAGAGTTCCTGGCGAACAGCTCGGCGCCGCGACCGGTCGAAGAAGACCTGAGCTTTCTCGATCCCTCGGAAGACGCCGCCTACCTCGGCCGGCTCGGACGATTCGAGGTCGCCCGGATCATCGGCCGCGGGGGGATGGGAATCGTCTTCGAGGCGTACGACTCGCACCTCCAGCGGAACGTCGCAGTCAAGGTCCTCGATCCGGAACTCGCCGACGACGAGATCGCCCGCCAGCGGTTCTGCCGTGAGGCCCGGGCCGCCGCCGCGATCACCCATGAGCACATCGTCACCGTCCACAACGTCGAGCCCCCGACCGGCGGGAAGCCGCCGTTCCTCGTGATGCAGCTCATCCATGGGGAGACGCTCGAAAAGAAGCTGTCGCGCGACGGCCGCCTGCCGCTGCCGCTGATCCTGCGGGTCGGGATGCAGGTCTCCGCGGGGCTCGCCGCCGCCCACTCGCTCGGCCTGATCCACCGGGATGTGAAGCCCGGGAACATTCTTCTCGAGGAGACTGGCCTCCGCGTCAAACTGACCGACTTCGGTCTGGCCCGGTGCGTCGAGGACCTGAAGCTGACCCAGACCGGGTTCGTGACCGGGACCCCGCTCTATATGTCCCCCGAGCAGGCGCTCGGCTCGAAGATCGACGAGCGATCGGACCTGTTCAGCCTGGGGGCGGTCCTCTATGAGATGAGCACCGGTCGGCCTCCCTTCTCGGGCGACACCCCGCTGGCAGTCCTGCGGCAGATCACCGACAGCACGGCCAAATCGGTCCGGACGCACAATCCCGACGTCCCGGCGTGGCTCAACGACCTGATCCAGTCGCTGCTGGCGAAGCGGCCGGACGAGCGGCCGATCTCGGCCTCAGTCGTGGCGCAGCAACTGGCGGAACGGCTTTCCGTGTACGAGCCGATCTCGCCGGTCCAGATCCCCGCGGTCCACACCAGCGGGGCGTGCGAGACGGTCCAGCGGCAGCACCGCCGGGGCCGGGTCCGCTCGCTGCTGGGAGGGGTCGCCCTCGGGGCGGTCCTCGCCTTCGCGGCCGTGTTCCCGTTCCTCGGCCGCCGTCCCGCGAGTCCCACGGGAGCTGGCCCGGTCGGCCCCGAAGCCGTGGCGACGCTCGCCGGCAACGCCGGACCGGTCTGGAGTCTCGCCTTCACCCCCGACAGCCACCGGCTGGCGATGGGGAGCGACGAAGGGAGCGTGAAGCTCTGGAACGTCGTGACCCGCAAGCTCGACTCGACGATCCATGTTCACAAGGGCCCCGTCTGGGGGGCGTCGATTTCCAGCGACGGCAAGCTCCTGGCGACTGGTCACGACGACGGCTCCGTCCACGTCTTCGATCTCGCCTCCGAGAAGGAGGTCTCCACGATCAAGACGGAGAGCCCGATCCGTTCGCTCGAGTTCGCGCCGAGTGGTCATACGCTCGCCACGGGGGCCCGGACCGGAGAGGTCGCGGTCTGGAATGCCGACTCGGGCGAGAAGATCGTCGCCATGGAGGGGCACCAGGGGAGCGTCGCCGACCTCGTCTTCTCCGCGGACGGCGCAGCCCTGGGGACCGCCAGCAGCGACAAGACGGCGCGGATCTGGAACGTCCAGACCGGCCGGGAGCGGATCCGCCTCGACAGCCCGACCGGCGGCCTCGCGGCAATCGCGATTTCGGCCGACGGTCAGCTCATTGCGACGGGGGGCTGGGACAAGGTGGTCCGGGTCTGGGAGATGAGCTCGGGGAGCCTCAAGGGCGCGCTCGAAGGGCACACCGCGGAGATCGATTCACTGGCGTTCGCCCCGCAGGGGACGCTGCTCGCCTCCGCGGGAGACGACAAAGAGGTCCGGCTGTGGGACGCCGGGGGACTGAAGAGCCTGCCGACGGAAGTCGGTCACACCGGCGCCGTGACGGCCCTGGCGTTCGCCCACGACGGGACGCTCGCTTCGGCGGGCCGGGACGGAACCGCCCGGCTCTGGAGCACGGGCGATCTCAAGACGGAGGGGAGCCGGCCGTAAACCTTGCGCGGCGATGTCCTGTCAGGCGGATTCGCGGGGGAGCTGGAGCGACTCGGGGACGGTCAGGGGGACCGATCCGCAGGGAGGCGTGCCGGTCGCCGCGGCCGCTCCGGGGCCGAGGGGGAGACCGAACTCGCAGGTCTTGAGGCAGGTCGGGGCGTCCCGGTGCTGCCGCAGCTTGAGGGCCAGCTCGACATCGTTCCGGACGCCGAGCTTCTTAAGGACGGCGGCCCGGTGCTTGAGGACCGTCTGGGTCCCGATGTAGAGCTCGCTGCCGATTTCCTTGGTGCTCCGGCCGGTGATCAGGAGCTCGAGGACTTCCGCCTCCCGCAGCGATAGTGTCGAGAGCTGGAGCTGAAAGCGGGTCCGGGTCCGCCGCGCCGGCATCAGAGCCGTATCGATCTGAAGGGCGTTCCAGACCCGGTCGACAACCGCCGGGACGGTGCCGGGCTTCAGGACGAAGGCGGTCTCGCAGGAATGCGCCGGAGGCCCCTGGCCGGCCTCGGCCGGGTCGATCAGGGCCACGGTCGGAATCGTGACACCGCCGGCCCGCAGCCGCTGGTGGGCCGCCACGCCCCGCGCCAGTGGGAGCGACCAGACGAGGCACCGCGGGATCTCGAGGCCGTCCCCTCCCGCGATCCGCGAGACGAGTTCCTGGTCCTCCTGGACCGGATGAACCGCCGCCGCGGGAAAGTGTTGAAAGGCTTCCAGACAGGTCGGGTCATCCCCGCCGAGGAAGTAGATCCGCATCCGCTCTTTGGCACTGACCATAGTTTGCCCGCATCCCACTGGTAGTCGTGGCTTTGTTGCAGGCAGAGAATCCCACGCCGCACGCGCTTCCCAATGGCCAATAGGGGACCGAAGAGCCAGCCAGCTCTTGCCCGAGGCCACTTTGAAAAGCTCTCTGCGGATGCCGGATTCGCTGCCCGCGCCAGCCCCACGTTCCTGTCATCGGCCGGGACTGCCGCCCTCTCTCGACGACGATTCGCGAAGGTGCATCAAATCGCTCGGATTTCGCATGCGAGTTTCCCGCATCCGTTCGCGACATGTGCGTCCGGAAGCCACATATGTCGAAGTGCTTTCGTAGCAGCCGCAGCATTCGTGTGCTTTCGAAATGTCCAATGCCGGATGCGTTCCGGTCGTCCGATTCGAAGAGCCTTCGCGCCGGGCGAGCGTATCGGCCGGAGCAACGCCATGTACCCCGGACGCCGGGACCGCATCCCGGGCGGCATTGCGGAAACCGGGAGGTGTGGACGATGCTCGGTAGTGCGCCGAAACCGGGCTGGAGGGAGAATGAGTTCAGAGCGTCGGGACGAACCAGAAAGCGGCTCGGCACCGGTTTCGGCGACCGGGGTCCGGCGGTGGCTGTATGTCGGTGCGGGGCTGGTGTTCGTCGGGCTGGGGCTCGTTGGGGCGTTCGTGCCGGTCCTGCCGACGACGCCGTTCCTCCTGCTGGCGAGCTGGGCGTTCGTCCGGTCGGAGCCGCGGCTGCACCGCTGGCTGCTGGACCTGCCGGGGTGCGGCCCCTTGGTACGGGAGTGGGAGGAGCGGCGGACGGTCTCCCGGGGGGCGAAGCGGGCGGCGTACGTCACCGTGGTCGCGGCGATCGGCCTGAGCCTGGCCTTCGGCAACCTCAGCGTCCCTCTCGTGGCCCTGCTCCTGGGGCTCGCCGCGATCGGCCTCACAGTCGTCTACCGGCTCCCGGTCACCGGGCAGGCTCCCCCGGAACCGGGGTCAAGGGGGAACCCCTTGCCGCCGGAGGCGCCTTCGTTCAGGGAACCCTCCAAGCCATAACGGACGCCCCTACTTGCTCTCGGCGAGACGCTCTCGAAGCCAGGCCGGCCGGTCGGTGGTAATCCCGGCGACGCCGATCCCGACCATCCGCCGCGCCAGTTCGGGGTCGTTGACCGTCCAGACGTCGAGCCGGAGACCGGCCGCTTTGACCTTATCAGCGAAGGCCTGATCGAGTTCGGGGCCTGCCTTGAGGTCGAGGCCGTCCGCCTGGATCTCCTGGGCCCGGGTGATGAGGGACTCGGCGGTCTTCCCTTCCTTGAGGTCGCTGAGCCAGTAGGCGGGGAGGTCGGGGCGGGCTTTCTTGACCGCGGCGACGACGTCGGCATTGAAGCAGATGACGGGGGTCCGTTCCGGGGGGAGGCCGCTCGCCTCGAGCTGGTGGACCATCTCGGGGACGATCTCGGGGCCGCACTTCACCTCGACGTAGACCTTCCGGTGCGGCGGGAGGGTGGCGAGCATCTGCTGGAGGGTCGGGAGCGGCTCGCCGGCGAACTTGGGGTCTTTCCAGATCCCGACGTCGAGGACGCGGAGCTCGGCGAGGGTGGAGGTCGCGATGACGAGTTCGACGCCGGCGGTCCGCTTCGTGGTCTTGTCGTGGCAGACGACGATGTGGTTGTCGGCCGTGAGATAGATGTCGAGTTCGGCGCCGTCGGCCTGTTGTTCCCAGGCGGCGCGGAACGAGGCGACGGTGTTCTCGGGGGCGTCGTGGGAGGCGCCGCGGTGGGCGATGATCTCGACGGGGGGGCGTTCCTCGGCGCGGACGGCGGTTCCGGTGAGGATCAGGAGAGAGAGCAGCAGAGGACGCATCGAACGCTCCGGGAGAACAACGGAGCGATCAGGATACCGGTCGAGGGAAGCGGGCGGAATCGGCTTGGCCCCTTGCCCGGGTGCAGGGGCGGAGCTCCTGCCCGCCGGAGGCCTTTTCATCGTGGAACCGCGGAAAACCGTCGGCGTCCGCTTTGGGGAGCGAGCGTCGCGGGCCCCTCACTCATGGTCGCAGGGAGTGTGGTGTGAGCGTGTTGGAGAGGAGAGTACGCGGCGCCCGGTCCGCGATCGGATGCCCGCTGTTCGCCGTGGTGAGATAGAGAAGCGCCTCCGGCGGGGCCAGCAGCGTGCTGGACCCGGGTGGCCGTGGGACGATGGGTTTGAGCAAACGACGTCGTGCCGGCGAGGGGGTGGCCACAGCCATTGAGGCGTCTTCGCGGTGCCGCTACGGGCGGATGGAAGCAAATCTCCGCTGGAGAGGAAGACGTCTCGCGCCTCGCGCTGGTCTTGTCGGCTACTTCTTCTCTTCGGCCGGAGCCGGGGCAGCAGCAGGGGCCGGGGCACCCGCGGGAGCGGCCGCCGGGGCAGCGGGAGCCGCAGCCTCGATCGGCGTCGGCGGGATCAGGTCCTTCTGGTAGTGCGTCACGTCGATCAGCGCACCACCCAGGAACAACCCCACGAAGAACAGCGAGAACGTGAAGATCATCGCGTTGAACGGGTTGTCGTAGCGAAGGTGCATGAAGTACACCGCCACGAGCGTCGCCTTGAAGGTGGCGATCGCCATCGTGATCGGGACTTCGAGAGCCCCCAAATGGAACTTCGAGATCACGACCGTGATCACCGTGAAGGCGAGCAAGAGGCCGAAGATCGTAAAGAGAACGCTGAGGGGCATCACGTGGACGTGATGCTCGTGCGCGTGGTGTCCGTGTCCGCCATGGGAGTGCGGGTGAGCGGCGGCGTGAGAGGCGTGGCTGTGCGACATGGCTGAACCCCGAGGGGAAAACGTGGGACGGGGTTACCCGATGAGGTACAGGAGCGGGAACAGGTAGATCCAGATCAGGTCCACCAGGTGCCAGTAGAGGCCGACATAATCGACCGGGCCGAAGTAGTCGGGACCGAAGTCCCCCCGGAGCGAACGCCACAACAGCCAGGCGATCGTCCCCATCCCGGCGAGGATGTGAATCGCGTGGAGGCCGGTCATCACGAAGTAGATGCTGAAGAAGATCCCGGTGTAAGTCTTCTCGACTTCGAGCTTCTGCTCCGCTTCTTTGCTCAGGGGAGCGGACTTGGCCGCTTCGCCGTCATGGTGCGACGACTCCGATTCGTGGACCGCCTTGCCGGTGATCGCCTGCTCGATCATTGGGACGACCTTGCCGATCCCGACGCCGCCGAAGTAGGCGAGGCTCGTCACCAGCAGCGCCCCGCAGACGCCGGACATAATCCGGGACCGCTTCGCCTTGGCGACACCGAACCCGATGGCGGTGCCGATCGACGCCAGGATGGCGGGGATCGACAGGACGAGCAGCGCCGAGCTGTGCTCGCCATGCTCCTGCGGGTTGAACTTCGAGACCCACAGGATCCCGGTATCCCACTTGTGGCTGTATTCGACCGCCTTGACCCCGAGGAACACGCTGGCACAGGCGAGCGTAATGGTCAGGAGCCGGACGAGGAGCTTCTGCTGGCCGAGCTGGGCCGCGCGGACCGCCCAGGCCATCGTGAGGCTGCTGAAGATCAGGACGGCGGTGTTCGTCGCCCCGAGGGTCGAATCGAGATACTGGTCCGCCTTCGCGAACGCCTCGGCGTGCGTGCTGCGGTACACGGCGTACGCGCAGAACAGCCCGCTGAAGAACAGGACTTCGGTGACGAGAAACAGCCACATCCCGAACTTGCCGGCATCGAACTGCTGCTGCGGCGAGCCGAAGTGGTGGGCGAGGAACCGCGGATGGCCATGCCCGTGACCGCCGTGGTGCGGGTCGGGCGAGGCGTGCGCGGGATTGGTCGAGGTGGAATCCATGGACGAGATTTACCGGTGCGTTGCGCCGAGTGTCTTGGTGGCTGTCCGGAGCATCGGGGCCATCACCCGGTCGGGTGAGCGGTCCGCGGCGCTGTGGACAGGGTCTTAGTGCGAAACCGGGACGGTGGCTTCGTCCGGATCGGGCGAAACCTCTTCGACTTCGACGTACCCCTCTTCACGCGGGTCGTAGAGGATGTGGTCGTAGTGGTACGGCTCGCTGACGACCGGCGGCCAGTCGAAGTTGTGGTGCGGCGGGGGCGAGCTGCACTTCCACTCGAGGGTCGAGCCCCCCCAGGGATTGGCGGGCGCCTTGCGGCCCCGATATAGCGAATGGATCAGGATCCCGGCGCACATCGTGAGGCCGCTCCCCAGGATCAGCACGCCGACGGTGCTGAACTGGTGGAACACCTGGAAGCCGGCGTCGTAGTTCGCGTAGCGGCGGGGCATCCCCCGGCTGCCGAGGACGAACTGCGGAAAGAACGTGGCGTTGAAGCCGACGAAGATGATCAGGCAGGCGATGCGGGCCAGGTTCTCGTTGTACATCCGGCCGAACATCTTGGGCCACCAGTAGTGGAGGCCGCCGAGGAACGCGATCAGCGTCCCCCCCATCATCACATAGTGGAAGTGGGCCACGACGAAGTAGGTGTCGTGCAGGTGGACGTCGGTGGCCAGCGAGCCGAGGTGCAGGCCGGTCAGGCCGCCGATCCCGAACAGGAAGATGAACGCCAGGGCGTAGCACATCGGGGTCTCGAGGCTGACCGAGCCCTTGTACATCGTCGAGAGCCAGTTGAAGACCTTGATCGCCGACGGGATCGACACGCTGAAAGTCAGGGCGCTGAAGATCATCGCGGCGAGCGGCGACTGGCCGCTCACGAACATGTGGTGCCCCCACACGAGGAAGCCCAGGAGGGCGATGGCAATGGAGCTGTAGGCGATGAACCGGTAGCCGAAGATCGGCTTGCGGGAGAAGGTCGAGACGAGCTCGCTGATCACACCCATCGCGGGGAGGATCATGATGTACACGGCCGGGTGGCTGTAGAACCAGAAGAAGTGCTGGAACAGGACCGGGTCACCCCCGCGGGCGGGGTCGAACACGCCGATCCCGAGAGCCCGCTCGGCGATCAACAGCAGCCCCGTGATCCCGATGACCGGGGTGGCGAGGATCTGGATGATCGAGGTGGCGTAGAGGCTCCACAGGAACAGCGGCATCCGGAACCAGGTCATCCCGGCGGGCCGCATCATGTTCATCGTCACGAGGAAATTCAGCCCCGTGAAGATCGAGCTGAACCCGAGGACGAACACCCCGAGGCTGGCCGCGATGACGCTCGTGTTGGTCGTCGTGCTGTAGGGGGTGTAGAAGGTCCAGCCGGTGTCGAGACCGCCGAGGACGATCGCTGACAGGAAGAAGATCGCCCCGCCGATCCAGAGGTAGAAGCTGGCGAGGTTCATCCGGGGGAAGGCGACGTCCTTGACCCCGAGCATCACCGGCACGAGGAAGTTCCCGAGCGCCGCAGGGATGCTGGGGATCAGGAACAGGAAGGTCATCACGGCCCCGTGCAGCGTGAACATGTGGTTGTACTGGTCCTCGCTGAGGAACAGCTTGCCGGGGACGAGCAGTTCGAGCCGGATCAGGAGCGCCATGATCCCCCCGCCCAGGAAGGCGAGGAGGATCGCGACGAGGTACATGATCCCGATCCGCTTGTGATCGAGGGTGAACGCCCACGACTTCCAGCCCCGGGCGCAGGAGAGGTAGTCCTGTTCTCCATGGCCATGGACGTGAGCGGCGGCGGTCGTGTGGTTCTGGTCGGACATTCGTGGTCCCCGGTCGGTGGGCTGCGGGGTGGTTGATGCAGGAACGTCAGGAGCCGAAGGATCGGCGGCGGACAGTCGGCTGCGGGGTCTCGGATGGGAGGAACGTCTCGGGGCCGGATGGTCGGCCGCGGACGGCGGGCTTACTGGTTCAGGCTCTTGATGTAGGCGATCAGGGCGTCGATCTCGTTCTCGCGGAGCCGCCCCTGGTAGGTCGGCATCACCGGCTGGAAGCCGGCCCGGACCTGGGCGAGCGGCTCGAGGATCGAGCGGCGGATGTAGTTCTCGTCGATGGTGACCGTCTCACCCGACGCGAGCTTCTGCTGGGTGCCGAAGGTCTTGGCGAAGCTCGGCCCCGCCTTGCCGGTCGTGGTCGTGTCGTTCGGGTGGCACTGGGCACAGCCCTGACGCTTGTAGAGGAGCGCCCCGAGTTCGGCCGGCGGCAGGTTGTTGAGCTTGTCTTCTTCGGCCCGCAGCCACTTCTCGAACTCGCCCGGAGCGTGGACCACCACATTGGCGGTCATGTTCGAGTGCTGCTGGCCGCAGTATTCGGCGCAGTACAGGCGGTACGAACCCGGCTCGGTCGCCCGGAACCAGAGGTCGGCGTAGCGGCCCGGGACGAGGTCCTGCTTCACCCGGAAGGCGGGGATGAACAGGCTGTGGATCACGTCCTGCGAGTTCATCAGCAGCTTGACCGGCTGGCCGACGGGGACGTGCAGGTCTTCGACGACGAGGCCGTTCGGATACTGGAAGGCCCAGCTCCATTTGCGGGCCGAGACCTTGATCTCGTACGCCCCGTCCGGCACGCGCCGCATGTCGAGGAAGATCATGAAGCCGGCCGCGAAGATCCCGACGAGGATGAACGACGGGAGGACCGACCAGATGATCTCGAGCGGCGCGTTGTGCGACGGGCTCGGCTGGACTTCGTGGCCGGGCCGGCGGCGGTACTTCAGCACGAACCACGTCATCACGCTGACGATCAGCACGAAGAAGAACGCGCTGATGCCGGTGATCGCGTAGAACAGCTTGTCGACCGCGGGGGCGACATCCGAAGCCTGCGCGGGAAACACCAGCGTTCCGTCCGATGCCTGGGAGAGCACGGCCGAAACAGCGGCGGAGGACAACATCGAGGAAAACACCGTGGTCATCACACCAGGGAGGGGGGTTCAGTAACGGGCGAGGCGGACTGCGCCTGGGAAGTCAGCAGAGGACCGGAGCCGGCGCCGGAAAACTTTCGCCATCCCGACCGCCAAGGGAGCAGGAAGACGAGGATTCCGAGGACCGTGGCCGCCCCGCCGACTTTCATCAGGCTGACGGCGGTCGGAGCGTAGCTCCCCGCCATGGCGTCGTAGTGAAAGCAGAACAGGAGGATCCGGTCGAGCGTCGTGCCGATGCGGCCTTCCGCCGCTTCGACCAGCGAGAGCTGGACCGTCTTGGGCTCGAACCGGACGCCGTAGAGATAGCGGGACAGCCGGCCATCCGGCGTCGCGATCATGAACACGGCCGCATGGGCATACTCGCGGCGCTCGGCCACGTAGCGGTATTCGAAACCGACCGCTTCAGCGAGGGTCCGGATGTCGGCCCCCTTGCCGGTCAGGAACGACCAGCCCTGCTCCGTCCCGCGGCCGAAGGCCCGCATGTAGCCCTGCTTGGCGGCGCGGGCCTGCATCGGGGTTTCGAGCGGATCGATGCTGACGCAGACGATCTCGTAGTCGCGGCCCGGCTCGAGCTGCACGTCCCGCAGGGACTCGACCATTCCGTTGAGCTGCAGGCCGCAGAGCATCGGGCAGGTGGCGTAGTTGAGCGACAGGACGACCGGCCGCTGGCCGTCGAAGAACTGCCGGAGGCGGACGGGCCGCCCCCGGTCATCGACGAACGGGAGGTCGAGCGGCAGCGGGGAGTCGAGGTGCTCGGTGACGTTCACCCCTTCGAGCTGCTTCACCGGGCGCACGATCTGGGCGCACAGCGGCCCGGGCCCGAGAAGACTCAGGCCGGCGAGCAGGCTCGACAGGAGAACGGACCACCTCACTGACCTGCGGCTCCTTCCTTCGGCTGGGACTTCTGCTGGCCGGTCTGCTGTTCGGTAAGAACGAGCTTCATGGCGTCGTCGACCGGGATATTGACCATCCCCTTGGCGGGGTCGACCCAGCCGTAGCCGGCGAGGCGGTTCTGCTGTTCGGACAAACCGTTCGTCAGCGGCGTCTGGGCCGCGAGGGCCGCCTTCCGCTGCGACTCACCGTGGTCTGCGGCGAAGAACACCGCCTGGGCGGCGAGGATCACGACGAACGTCAGAATCGCCGAGAGGAATCCGAACACCACGATCCTGGATGTCTGGATCGTGTCGTACCGCTCGAACTGCGCCTTGGGGTGCGGAGCGGTCTGCGTCTGGACGGCGGCTGTGGGCTCGAGTGTCGCGACGGACATGAAGTCACCTTAGGCGTTGTGGAAGGCCAGGGATTCCGACAACCGTGGATCGCGCACGGCCACGAGCGACTTGTGCGATGCCGTCCGGAAAAACGCGGCGAGGAACAGGCTGGTGAGTCCCGCGAGGAGCAGGAGGTCCAGCAGTCCCGGCCACGGACGGGTGCTGTACTGGGGAATGACGTTCCAGTAGAGGTCGAGCCAGTGCATCGCGAGCAGCCAGCAGGACCAGAAAATCAGGGAGGGCATGCTGCGACGGGACCGCCGCGACATGATCCCGAAGAACGGGAAGAACAGGTGGCCGAAGAGGAGCGCAATGCTCACCCAGGCCCAGCCGTTCGACTGCCGCTCGATGAGCCAGCCGGTTTCTTCGGGGATGTTCGCGTACCAGATCAGCAGGTACTGGGAGAACGCGATGTAGGCCCAGAAGAAATTGAACCCGAACAGCAGTTTGCCCAGGTCGTGGTAGTGGTCGGTCGTCATCTCGGGACCGATCACGTTCTTCTTCTGCAGCCACGCACAGATCAGGATCATCGCCGCGAAGCAGGAGACGACCGAGCCGGCGAAGTAGTAGATGCCGTAGATCGCACTGAACCAGTGCGGGGCGACCGACATCATGAAGTCGAAGGCGAAGAAGTTCGCCGTCAGGGCGAACAGCAGCGTCCCGAAGGGGGCGACCGCCTGCATCCGGTTCGTGAGCTCCGGGTCCCCCGATTCATCCTGCTGCCGCGAGCGGGCGAGCATGTAGGCGCCGTAGGCAGCCCACACGCCGAAGTAGATCACCGTCCGAATGGCGAAGAAGGTCGGGTTGAGCCAGGCGTGCTTGTGGCGGATCAGGGCATCGGTCTTGATCAGCTCGGCGTCGTTCCACTCATAGAGGCCGTGAGCCCCGAAGAAGAGGGGGACGACGATCGGCAGGGCCAGGAGCGACACGAGTCCGACCGACGCGGCGAGCAGTTCGGCGATCCGGCGGACCACCACGCTCCAGCCCGCGCGGGCCAGGTGCTGAACGAGGACGAAGAACAGCCCTCCGACCGAGAGGCTGACGCAGAACAGGAACGCGACGAGGTAGCTCGCCTGGAACCGCTGCCAGCCGCCGGTGGCGGTCCGCTGGTGCAGGAAGCTGTCCCAGTGGGCCGGCAGGTCGTGGCCGAACTGTGTCTTCGCCTTCTCGGCGATCTCGGCGACCGGCTTGCCGGCGTAGTCGGAGGCCGGCTTCCCTTCCTTTTCGGCCAGGAGGTCGACGACGCCGACCAGGGCCGGCGGGGCGGTCTTGGGATCGAAGTTCTGATCGATGCGGGAGCCGCCGGTCGCGAAGGCGAGGATCGCCGCGAGACCGATGCAGACAAGCCCGGCGATCAGGCAGTTACGGGCGTAGGCGTTCCGCTGCCCGCGAAGCGTGCGGTCGCGGCTGAGGTCGAACGGCGGCGAATGATGAGAACCGGCCATGGAGGCTTGGACTACTTCCGGTTGTTGAGGATCTTGGCTTCGTCTTGCGGGACTTCCTGGAGCGTCGCCCGCTGGCTCCGCTGCAGGGCCCGGACATAGAGGACGATCGACCAGCGGTCGTCCGGCTCGATCTGGGCGGCGTAACCGGCCATCTTGCGGCGGCCGTTCGTGATCGTGTCGAAGATCTTGCCGACCGGCTGGGCGGCGACGACGTCGTTCGTCAGGTTGGTCGGCGGGAGCCAGGTCGGCTCCATCAGCTCGGTCGCCCGGATCGCCACGAGGCCGTTCCCCTGACCGACGAGACCGTGGCAGGGGGCACAGTAGATGTTGAACTTGGTCTGGCCCCGGAGCATGCGGGCCTGGGTGACTTCGAACGGGAAGTCGGCCACGTAGTTCGGCTCGGGGGGCATCGCCGGCACCGCCGCGGCGGCGGCATCGGCCGGGGGAGCAGCCGGCTCGGGAGCCTTGGACTCTTCCCCTTCCCCCTTCGGCAGGTAGCCGAGGTAGTAGGCGTCGTTGTCGTGGAAGTCGCCGACGGCGACCGTCCCCGGGATCTGCGGCCGCATCGCCCGGCCGTCGGCAAACAGCTTCGAGGTCTGCTGCGGTCCGGGGCGGTCCTGGAAGTCCATGTTCCAGAACAGGTCGATGCGGGGCTGCTCGGAGGTGGTCGTCCGGGCCCAGGCGATCATGACCGGGGGGACGAGCGAGAGGGCAATCAGCACCGCGATTGCGCCGCGGATGACGCCGGGGATCCGGTCCGAGGAGACCGAAGGGGCAACGACGTCGATCCAGATCGCTCCCGCCTTGCGGAACATCTCGACCACGTCCTGGTCGTTGAACCGGGGGTCTTCGGCGGAGACGTACAGGAAGAACCGGTCGTTCGTGACCCGGCGGAAGCGTTCGACTTCGAGGAGCGGGTTCGAGTGCCGCGGCAGGCGGTTCAGGCCGAGCATCCCGAAGAACGTCGCGAAGGCGCTCGTCAGGACGATGACTTCGAACACGACCGGGATGTTGGCCGGAAGGCTGAAGATCGGCTTGCCGCTGATCAGGAACGGATAATCGACGGCGTTCATCCACCACTGCATCAGCAGGGCGCCGAACCCGCCGCAGATCCCGACCGCCAGGACGAACCAGGGCATCCGGGTCGGCCGGACGCCGAGCGCCGGGTCGATCCCGTGGATCGGAAACGGACTGAAGGCGTCGGTCTTGGTGAAACCTTCGACCCGGACGATGTTCGCGCCGCGGACCAGCTCTTTCGGCCCGGCGAACTCGGCGAGGACGCCGGCGACCGGCCGCGCGTTCTCCGCGGCTTCGGCCGTCCGATCGGCTTCTCGTTCCAGTATTCCCGCGGTCACTCAATCACCTGCCGACAAACGACTGTGGATATTTCGACGCGAACGACTCGAACTCCGGTTACCCGACCGGCGCCGGCGTATGAGCCGGGGCGTGGTGGGAATCGTGACCGTGCTCGTCATGGCTTCCCGGCGCCGGCATGACCCCCTTCACTTCCGAGATCGCGACGATCGGGAGGTACCGGCAGAACAGCAGGAACAGGGTGAAAAACAGGCCGAAGCTGCCAGCGAACATGCAGATATCGACCCACGACGGGGAGTAGTAACCCCAGCTCGACGGGAGGAAGTCGCGGCTGAGCGAGGTGACGATGATCACGAACCGCTCGAACCACATCCCGATGTTCACGAAGATGCAGATCACGACCATCAGCCAAGGGCTCGTCCGGATCTTCTTGCTCCAGAAGAACTGCGGCGCGATCACGTTGCAGCTGACCATCGTCCAGTACGCCCAGGCGTAGGGACCAAAGGCCCGGTTCATGAACGTGAACCCTTCGTACGGGTTGCCGCCGTACCAGGCGATGAAGAACTCGATCCCGTAGGCGAAACCGACCATCGAGCCGGTCGCCAGGATCACCTTGCACATGTTCTCGAGGTGCCGGATCGTCACGAAGTCCTTGAGGCCGAACCATTCGCGGGCCGGGACCATCAGCGTGATCACCATCGCGAAGCCGCTGAACACGGCCCCGGCGACGAAGTACGGCGGGAAGATCGTGGCGTGCCAGCCGGGGAGCTGGGCGGTCGCGAAGTCGAAGCTCACCACCGTGTGCACCGAGAGCACCAGCGGCGTCGCGAGAGCGGCCAGCAGGACGTACGCCTTCTCATACCGGTGCCAGTGCCGGGCGGAGCCGGTCCAGCCGAGGGCGAGGACGCCGTAGATGAACTGCTTGACCCGGCTCTTCGTCTTGTCCCGGAAGGTGGCGAGGTCGGGAATCAGTCCCATGTACCAGAACAAGAGCGACACGGTCGCGTAAGTGCTCACGGCGAACACGTCCCACAGCAGCGGGCTGCGGAAGTTGGGCCACATGTCGAGGCGGGCCGACGGGAGCGGGAGCAGCCAGTAGGCGAACCAGACACGGCCGACGTGGACGCCGGGGTAAATCCCGGCACAGACGACCGCAAAGATCGTCATCGCTTCGGCGAAGCGGTTGATGCTGGTCCGCCAGTTCTGGCGGAACAGGAACAGGATTGCCGAGATCAGCGTTCCGGCGTGGCCGATGCCGACCCAGAACACGAAGTTGACGATGTCCCACGCCCAGAAGACGGGGTTGTTGTTCCCCCACACCCCGACCCCGCGGTAGATCAGGTATCCGATGCAGGAAAAGAGGAGGAGCGTGAACGAGCTGGAGATCGCGAAGGCGATGTACCACGCCCGCGGCGTCTTGTTCTCGGCAATGCTGGCGACGGTGTCGGTGACCGACGAGTAGTCGTGGTCCCCCGTCACCAGCGGAGCGCGGCGGGTCGGGTCTTCGAAGGTCGTATCGACCGGTGTCGTGATCGCTGCCATTAAAGCATTCTGCTTTACCGGGTGCAGGCGGATGGACGCTCGGCATTGGGAATGCGTGAGCTTCCGCCTGCGAGGACGCGGATATTCAAAAGGGAAACTGCGCTAGACATGGGCTGCCATCCCGCAACCGGGGTTCTGAAGGATGGGGAGCAGGGAGGCGTGGCCGCCATGCGGGGCGGCGTGGCTCTCTTCACCATGTGCCGCCAGCCACGGATGCGGATTGCGGATCCGGGCGAGGTACTTGGTGCGGGGCTTGATATTCAGTTCGGCGAGCATCGCGTAGGCCCGCGAGTCGCCGTGCGCCTTGGCGACGGCGCTCTCGGGATTGTTCAGGTCGCCGAAGACGATCGCCTGGGCCGAGCAGACCTGCTGGCAGGCGGTCTGGATCTCATTGGCTCCGATGGCCCGGCCCTCTCCCTTGGCGGTGATCCGGGTGTTCTGGATCCGCTGCACGCAGTAGGTGCACTTCTCCATGACCCCGCGGCTCCGGACGGTCACCTCGGGATTCAGCACGAGGTGCGACAGCTCGTCGTTCTGCGAGGCCATCTCGCTGCGGTAGTCGAGGAAGTTGAACCGGCGGACCTTGTAGGGGCAGTTGTTTCCGCAGTACCGGGTCCCGATGCAGCGGTTGTAGGCCATGTCGTTGAGGCCTTCGTCGCTGTGGGTCGTCGCGGCGACCGGGCAGACCTGCTCGCAGGGGGCGTTTTCGCAGTGGTGGCAGGTGACCGGCTGGGTGGCGACGACCGGCTGCTCGGTATCTCCCCCGAAGTAGCGGTCGACCCGCAGCCAGTGCATCTCGCGGTTCTTCTGGACCTGCTCCGGCCCGACGACCGGGACATTATTTTCGGCCTGGCAGGCGATCGTGCAGGCGTTGCAGCCGGTGCACTTGTTGAGGTCGATCGCCATCCCCCACGCGTGGCCGTCGTAGGAGTGCTCGGTCCAGGGGCTCTCGAGCGGCGGGTGGTGGACCTTGTGCTGGGCGAAGTCCGGATGGTGCGTGTATTCGTCGAGCGTCGCTTCGCGGACGAGGTCGCCGATCCGGCCGTGGATCCCTTCCAGCCCGATCTTGTCGATCGAGTAGTGATCCTGCGTGGCCGAGAGTTTTTCGGTGCGGCCGGTCTTCGTCACCTTGAGGCCGCCGGCGTACCGCAGAGCGGCACTGGTCCGGAGCGGGGCGACGTTGACGCCGACCACCGGAACGTCGTTGGCGATGTCGCCGCCGACCAGTCCAGCGCTGGTCCGGCCGTAGCCGAGCGCCACGCTGACCGTGCCGGTCGCCTGACCGGGGAGGACGTAGGCCGGGATCTCGACGCTCTTGCCCCCGAGTTCGAGGCGGACGATGTCGTGGTCCTTCACGCCGAGGGTGGCGGCGGTCTTGGGGCTCAGGACCGCAGCGTTCCCCCAGGTCAGCTTCGTGAGGGGATGCGGGAGTTCCTGCAGCCAGGCATTGTTGGCGAACCGGCCGTCATGGACGCTCGAGGCGGTCGTGAAGACGAGCTCCAGCTCGCCGTTCTCGACTTCAGCCACGACCTTCCAGACGTCGCTGGTCTTGGGGCCATCGAAGGGCTTGATCTCGGGAGTGACCCGCGAGGCTTCGCTGCCCGCGAGGAACCCGCTGTGAACCGCGCGGTTCCACTCGCGGTCCGCCTTGAGCTTCGGCTCGATCCCGGCCGCCGTCTCACGGACCGCGGCGAGGCCGTCCCCCTTCCGGGCGAGCAAGAGGCCCAGGATGTCGATCACGCTCCGGCTTTCGAACAGCGGAGCGATCAGCGGCTGGCCGATCCCGTAGGTCCCGTCGACCAGCCGGCAGTCCGACCAGCATTCGAGCGGATGCGACAGCGGGAGCGTCCAGCTGCAGAGAGCGGAGGTCTCGTTCGGAGCGAGAACCAAGTGCACTTTGTTCGGGACCGACTTGAGGCTGCCGGCGAAATCGATGTCGCTCGGGGCGTCGTAGGCGGCATTCCCCCCGAGGATCAGCAGGGTGTCGACCTTGCTCCCCTTGAGGTGGGCAACGCAGTCGGCGAGCGTCCCGACCCCTTCGGTGGCGGGCTCGCGGGTGAACCAGACGGTCTGGCCGACGTTCTTGAGCTTGGCATTCAGCCGGTGAGCCAGAGCGTGAACCGCCGCAGGCTGCGACGGACCGACGGCGATGACCGACTTTCCTTCGTGCTTCCGGAGGTCGTCGACGAGGGCCGCGAACACCTGTTCGGCGTAAGGGGCGGTCTCGGCCGGAGCGGCGGTCGGCTCGGCCGCGAGGGCCGCTTCGACGCTCGCCAGGAAGCCGCCGATCTCGCTGCTGGGGATGGCGAGGCGGTGGTCCGCAGCGATGCCGGCCTGGGTGAACTCAGACTCGATCGCGTACAGCCGGCTCATCTTGCCGGCCTCGGGGGACCGGCTCTTGGCGTACTGCCGGCCGTGCCGGAGCGAATCGGGATGCTGGCCGAGGAGGTCGCAATCGAGGGTCACGATGACCGCGGCCGACTCGAGCTCGTAGTGCGGACGGAGCGCCTCGCCGAACGCGAGCGTCGCCCCTTCCGGGATCGTCGTGTCGACGACCGAGGCGTGCTCGAACCAGCGGGCCTTCGGATACTGCTTGAGGAGATCCCCCCGCAGGCGGGCGATGGTCGGCGAGCTGGTCGGCGAGGCGAGGATCGCGAGGGTCTCACCCTGCGCGCCGCCCCAGGTCTTGGCGGCGTCGGCGAAGAAGGTCTCGACTTCGGTCCAGGTCCGGGCCAGGGCTCCCTTGTCGACGAGCTGTTCGGGCTTACGGGCCCGGTCGGGATCGTAGAGCTCGAGGGCCGTCCCCTGGGCGAACGAGGTGCTCGCGCCGCCGGACGAGACATGCTCGGCGTTGCCGTCGAGCTTGATCGGACGGCCGTCGAAGCTGGTCGCCCGCAGGGCCTGCGGACTGCCGGCGATCTCGAACGTCGTATTGAAGTACTTCGGTTTGCCGGGGATCCGGTTGGCGGGCCGGGTGGCGAACGGAGCGAGCGTCTCCTGCTCGAACCGGCAGCCGGCGGCTCCGCTCAGAACGAGCGACGCCCCCATGAGCTGCAGCCAGCGGCGGCGCGAGACCCCTTTCGGGAACTCGCTGGCGGCCTTCGGGAACTCGCGATGCATCAGCTCGACGAACTCCGGAGAGTTTTCGAGCTCAGCGAGACTGCGGTACCAGGTCTTGGAGGGCATTCGTCGGGATGGGGGGACAGTGGGCGGCGAGGCGTGGCGGAAGTCGCAGCAACAGGCGGGCGGCGTGGCGGCGGGCGACTACCGATGGCAGGTCGAACAGTTCGTCTTGGGATTGATCCCGAGGGCTTCCTTGATCTGCTTGCCGACTTCCACGGCCGAGGTCTCGGGGACCCAGCCGAGATCCGTCACCTTGTCGAGCGGACGCAGGTGCGGTTCGGGATTGCGGTGGCAGTCGAGGCAGAAGGTCATAGAGAGAGTCTTGGCCTGACGGACGACGTCCATCCGGTCGACCCGGTCATGACAGGAGACACAGCCGACGCCGCGGTTCACGTGGATGCTGTGGTCGAAGTAGACGTAGTCCGGCAGGTCGTGGACCCGCTTCCAGGGGATGTAGTCCTGGGTGGCGACGCTCTGCCGCAGCACCGCCAGCGCCGGGCTTTCGGCCCGGACCGAGCTGAACGGGACGTTCCCCTTCGCGTCGGCGCCGGAGTGGCAGTTCGCGCAGGTCGCCGACGGCGGGATGGCGGCGTGGGCCGCCTTGTCGACCGTGTTGTGGCAGTAGCGGCAGTCGAGCTTGAGCTGACCCGCGTGGATCTTGTGGCTGAACGGGATCGGCTGCTTCGGCTCGTGGCCGACGTTCAGCGTCTCGGGCGCGGTCGCGGCAAACACCACGGCGCCGAGGTAGGCTCCGCCGGTCAGCGCGCCGGCAATGGCGAGCAGGGCGAAACGGTTCGTCCACCGGGGAAAGGAAAAATGCTTCGACAACTTCGTCGCTCACCTTCGTCCAAAGAGCGTTCGGGTCGGCCGGGTCTTCGGAAGGAATGGGATCCGAACCCGAGGGGCTTTCACCCGCTCAAACGCGAACTCTCAATCAACAACTCCACCAACTCGTCTCGCGAGCGCTTCTCCACAAGCAACAGCAACGGGTGGAGTGCGACATCCCCGAGGTCTGATCACTGGTGAGCGTGCTAAACAGCCGTAATGTCGGAGAAATATAGGTTCCGCCTCGATCCCATTCGCCGCGTCAAATTGTCACAGCGGACGAGCGCCGATGCGTTCGGGCGACGACCGGAGATTCCTGCCGTTACACGGGACGCTTCTTGAGCTTGCGCTGCAGAGTCCGCCGGGGAATGTCGAGCAGCTTGGCGGCCTGCGTGATGTTCTGGTCGCACTCTTCCATGACCCGCTGGATGTGATTCCACTCCGCTTCCGCGAGCGACGGAGCCTGCAGCTCGCTCTCTTCGGGAGCCAGATCGACATCGGGCGATGCGTCGAACGCAGCGAGGATCTCCGATGCATCGGCGGGCTTCGTGACGTAGTTGACAGCCCCCGCCCGGATCGCCGCGATCGCGTTGGCGATGCTGCCGAACCCGGTCAGGACCACCACCCGGACCGCTGCGCACTGTTCGCGCAGGCGTGTCAACAATTCCAGCCCGTTCATGCCGGGCATCTTGAGATCGATGACGGCCATATCGGGACAGCCCTGGGCCGCGAGAGCCAGCGCCTCGTCCCCGTTGGCCGCGGTCTTCACGTCATATCCGCGGGCACGGATCGCGAGCCCCAGCCGATTGCGGAGGATGTCGTCATCATCCACGATCAGGCAGGATTTCAGGGCCTCAGTCATCGTCAACGTCAGCCTTCCATTCCGGATCGGGAGCAGGACGGTCAGGGAGCCTCTCTCCCGCGGACCATCGATCGGTCACCCGAGGTCCAGCGCTGAGCAATTCGAGCGCCGGACCGCCCATTATGACAGACTCAAAAGAGTCCACCCGATCTTCTTACGACCGAGTCGTCCGATTTCCCACCTTGAGGAAATTCGAGCGGAATCCGAATCGTGACGAGCGTCCCCCGCCCCGGCTGCGACGAAAATTCGATTGTCCCCCCGAGCCGCTCGATGACGTTCCGGGCCAGGAACACCCCCAGCCCCGTCCCCTTGCCGGGCTCTTTGGTCGTGAAGAACGGCTCGCCGATCCGGCGGAGCGTTTCGTCGTCGATCCCCTGCCCCGAGTCCTGGACCCGGATCACGAGCAGCCCCCGCTCGGTTGTCGCCTGACAGGCGACATCGGCCGGATTCCCCGTCGCATCGACGGCGTTCTTGACGATCCCGCGGATCGCCTGCGCGAGGCCGTGCAGCGGCGCCCGGAGCGGAATCTGCGGGATCGCGGGATCGACCGTCACCTGGACCGGCCCCCGTGAATCGACCGCGGTTACGCACTCGCGGACGAGCTCGCCAACCGTGGTTTTCGTCAGCGATTCGCCGATCACGAGCCCCGCGTCGCTCGACATCCGGTCGAGGATGTCCCGGCAGCGGTCGAGCTCGGTCCGGATCGTCGAGATGTCCTCCCGGGTCTGGTCGGTCACGACGCCTCGAACCAGCTCCCCTTCGACCTCCTTGGTGATGACGGCGATCGTCGACAGCGGAGACGACAACTCGTGCGCCGCGCCGGCCGCCAGCGTCCCGAGAGACTCGAGCCGCTCGCTACGGGCCTTGGCTTTGGCGAGGTCCCGGACACGCTCTTCGAGGTGGTCGACCTGACCCCGGATCCGCCGGATGAACAGGACGATGACGCTCCCGCAGGTCGCATAGGCGAGGAGCGATCCGAGGCGGACGAGCCCCGACCCCGCACCCAGCGCCGCGTCCCCCCCCAGCATGTGCAGGCCGGGAAGCGGACGGTAGCGGAAGTTGAGCAGGGCCACGCAGGCGACCGCGAACAGATTGAGTCCCCACACCCAGGCCCGGGGAAGCAGGATCGCCGCGAGCACGATATTCACGAAGTAGAACAGGCTGAACGGGTTCGACATCCCTCCGGTCAGATCGAGCAGCGCCGTCAGCGCCGCCAGGTCGTACAGCATCGTCAGGCCGAGGGCGTGCTGCCACGGGGGGCCACTCCCTTTCCGCCGGGGCGGGGCGGCCCGGTAGGCGATCATCAGGCAGACGTTGACCGCCGCCGTCGCCCCGATCACGACGAGCAGCAGCCGGAGCGGCAGGATGACGCCGAGCAGGCCGTGCACGGCGAGGATCGTGACCAATTGCCCGAAGACGGCGACCCACCGGAGCAGAACGACGCCGCGGACGTTGATCGCGATCCGCTCGTCAATATCATGGCCGGGAGAAGTCAGACCGCGCCGCGTGGACGGAAAGAGTTGAGAGTCGTCCCAAACGGGCATTGCCTGCGAGGCTCCGGGTCGGTCGATCAGGTGGGTGCGAGGCGCGGGGAGCCGAGGTCGCCAGTGAACGCTGAAACGGATCGATTGCCGCGAAAACCCGGGGTTTCCCTCGGAAGCCGGGGGCTGACGCTGCTGCTCGGATCAGTCCTTGCTTGTCCGATCCTGGCGGTGCTCGTGCTGGCGGCCATCCTACCGAAGGCCCACGACAAGCCGCTAGCGGTCACGGCGCGGCTCTCCCGGACCGCGAAAGAGGAGCCGGCGCTCGCGGTGAAGAATGTCGGCGAGACCCCGCTGACGGCACTCCGGCTCGAGGTCAACGAGGCGTACGCCTACCTGCCGCAGGCGTCGCTCGCCGCCGGGGCGGAGGTCGAGGTGCCGCTGACCTGGTTCGCCAAGAAGACCGGCCAGCACTTCGAACCGGACAAGACCCCGGTCCGGGCGATCCACATCTCCGCGCGGCTGCCGGGGAACGAACGGGCCCTGTTCCGGCAGACGCTCGAGAATCCTGCAGAGCCGCAGGCGACCCAGGCCGGCCGGTAGAGTAGGCGAGGGGACACCGTGTTCCCCTACGGCGACCTGGGTGGAGGCGAAGCCCGCGGACTCATCGGCAACCGATCTGAAGGAACTTCAGAACGAGCCACCGAGATCACAGAGGCCACTGAGAACACCAGAAGCGACGAAGCATCCTCTCTCTCTTAGACCTCTGTGCCCTCTGTGGCAAAGAAGGTCCTGAAACAGCTCCTGAGAGCCACACCGTTTCGGCTACTTCGAGGTCAGCGCGAAGTCGAACGTCTGCTTGTCCGGAGCGACCGTCGCCTGCAGCTCCGTCGCTTCGTGGTACCGCTTGGGGAGGAGTTCCTTCCGCCCGGGGACCAGCGGCGATCCTTCTCCGCCGGTCTGCGAGCGCTCGGTCGTGATCATGACCTTGTGCGGCCCCGCCGTGGCCCCCCAGCGGTCCTCAGTGAACTGGAGATTGTAGGCCCCCTTGGCGTCGGTCAGTCCGACCGCCGGCCGCCCCTTGGCCGGGACGAATACGACCCGCGCCTGATCGAGCGGCTGGCCGTCGAGCGTCACGACGCCGCTGACCGCAAGAATCTCCGGCCCCGACTTCCCGCAGCCGGCCAGTCCCAGGGCGACCAGAAACACAGACAACAGACCGGAAACGAAACGTGCGCGCGACATGCTCGATCTCTTTCCAGAAGGCTGAAATTTGAGAGCCACGGAGTGAAACACCAGGACACCAGGCAGACACGAAGACACAAAGGGGCGTCGCCGAAATCCGGACTCCTTGGTGCTCCTGGTGCGACCTTGGTGCCGTGGTGTTTAAGTCTTCTTCAGAGCACGCAGCGCCCTAGTAGTCGGAAGCGGGAACGCCGTCTTCAATCCCCGCCAGCGCCTCGAGCACGCTGTCGGTCGCGTTGGTCGCCATGTTGTTGTCGATGTTCTCGCTGATGAACGCGACCCGGCCATCCCCGAAGCAGAACAGGACGCCCCCGACGTGGCGGCTGCTGTAGGACTGGCTGACCGACTGGTCGACGGCGGTCAGGACCGGGTTGATCCCGTTATGGACGCTCCCCGCGATCGACATGATCCCCTGATTCCAGGAGGGACTCGTGATGTCCTGGGCGGAGGGGCCGAGGCCGTTGTAGTCCCGGACGGCGAACAGCATCCCGGCGTTCATCAGGATCGAGTTCGACTTGTAGGCCCGCTCGCCGAGGAACAGCGTGTTGCTCGCTCCGTCGAGGAGATCGCGGATCCGGCAGCTGCTGTCCATCCAGAACGGCCCCGTTGCCCCGGTCGTCCCGTCCTTGCCGTTCGTCGCCCGCCGCTGACGGACGTTCTTCGTGTTGTTCGACACGACATAGTTCGAGAGCGAGAGCCCGGTGTCGCCCGCTCCCGTCGCCAGCGTGATCGTATAGCCGAGGCTCGTCGCCGTGTCGTGATAATCCGGTCCCGTGTCGGACGGGCAGCGGAACACGCCATAACGGGTCCGCAGCGCGTCGCGATTGATCGGCAGACTCTGGCTCGGAGTCAGCGACCCGGTCTCGAGCTTGTTATAGAGGCCGCTCAGTTCGACGTAGGGGAGCAGCATGGCCGACCACGCCCAGTGGCCATGGTTGTCGCCGGTGATGGAGGTCGCCGTCCGCTGGTGGACGTAGGCAGGCGGGAAGACGCCGAACGTCTCGCCATAGCTGTGCATGGCGAGCCCGAGCTGCTTGAGATTGTTCTGGCACTGCGAGCGGCGGGCCGCCTCGCGGGCCTGCTGAACCGCCGGCAGGAGGATCGCCACCAGGACCGCGATGATCGCGATGACGACGAGGAGTTCGATGAGGGTGAACCCGCGCGCCCGGGAGGGACGCGATGCCGTGATGGGAGACATGGCCGCTCGCTGGAAGGGAGTGTTGAGATCGCCGTCCCGACAAGAAATCGGGACCAAGACAAGCTGTCCAAAGCGGCCCGATCGTAATTTCGAAGCGGTCTCCGTCAAGAGGATTCTTGACGAGTTTTATATAGAAAATTGCGAAGCGATATCGAATTATTTATCGACGACTTTTATCGGCGCGCGCTGGTCTTTTATTCTCTCACGCCGCTCAAGTCGACATGAAGAATCTTCGACGATCACGACCCGTATGGCAGGCCCCGGCCGAGAGAGAAACGCAACTTGCCGCGTCACACTCCGATCAGTTGCCGGCAGAACTCTCCTTCGTTCACTGTCGGGCGTTCCGGTCGCCCCTTATGGATGTACGTCAGCTCTAGGTTGCCGAGCCCCAGGAGATGCAGGATCGAGGTGTGCAGGTCCCGGACATGCAGGCGGTTCTCGATCGCCCGCAGGCCGAGCTCGTCGGTCGCGCCGATCGTCTGGCCGCCGCGGACGCCCCCTCCCGCCATCCACATCGTGAATCCGGTCGGGTTGTGGTCCCGGCCGTTCCCCTGCTCCGACATCGGCGTCCGGCCGAACTCCCCACCCCAGACGACGAGCGTCTGGTCGAGCAGTCCGCGGGCTTTAAGGTCTTCCAGCAGCGCCGCCACCGGGCGGTCCATCCCCCGGCAGAGTTTGGAATGGTTCGCCTCGATGCCGGCGTGGGCGTCCCACTTGCTCCCCGCGCCGCTGTAGAGCTGCACGAACCGGACTCCCCGTTCCACGAGCCGCCGCGACAGGAGGCAGAGCCGGCCGAACGATTCGGTCTCGGGGTCATCGAGGCCGTATAACTTCTGCGTCGCCTGCGTCTCACGGGCGAGGTCGACCGCCTCGGGGGCCTCCGCCTGCATCCGGAAGCCGAGCTCGTAGCTCGCGACCCGGGCGTCGAGTTCGCTCTGCTCGGGATGGGCCGCCGCAAAGTTCTGGTTGAGCGACTGCAGGAACGCGAGCTTCCCCTGCTGCTGTGATGCCGTGATCGCTTCAGGGTTCTTGAGGTTCGGAATCGGGTCGGCCCCTTCCGACAACCGGATCCCCTGGTAGACCGCCGGCATGAACCCGGCGCTCCAGTTCCGGGGGCCGTTGACGACCTGCGAGCGGTTGTCCTGCATCACGACATAGGCGGGGAGGTCCTGGTTCTCGGTCCCGAGGCCATAGCTCACCCAGCTCCCGAGCGACGGCCGCCCGCCGACGATCGAGCAGGTGTTCATCTGGCAGACGCCGGAGGAGTGATTGATTCCTTCGGCCCAGCACGAGCGGATCACGGCGATGTCGTCGACCCGCTGCGCCGTGTACGGCAGCCAGTCGGAGACCCACGTCCCCGCCTGGCCGTGCTGCTTCCAGGTCCGCTTGCTGGCGAGGAGCGGCGCCTTGGACTCCCCCATGGCGAGGATCACCTGGCCGAAGCTCTCGGGGAGCCGCTGCCCCGCGAGTTCATTGAGGAGCGGCTTGGGATCGAAGAGGTCGATGTGGCTCGGCCCCCCTTCCATGAACAGGAAGATCACGCTCTTGGCGGTTCCCGGAAAATGGGGCTGCCGCGCGGCGAGCGGATTGCCCGACGGTCCGTGCGAGGAGGCCGCACGGGTTTCGCCGGCGAGCATCCCCGCGAGCGCCACCGCGCCGAACCCGGCGCCGCTCCGGGTCAGGAACTCGCGGCGGGTGGTCGGGACTTCGATGTGAGGGAATCGGGACATAGTCGTTCCGCCTGGGCGGTGATCGAATCAGTGGACGTACAGGAACTCGTTCGAGTTCAGGAGGGCGTGGCAGAAGTCGACGAACGCCCGGCGGACGGGGTTCTGGACCGCGGCCCCGCCGGCGGCGGTCCGGATGTCGAGATGGTTCGGGGAGCTGTCCTGCAGGACCCCCGGCTCGACTTCGAACTGCCAGTAGCCGCGGGTTCGGGGGGTCATCCCCTCGGCGGTGAACAGGAGCTGGTTCTGCGGGAGGGCCGTGGCAGTGAACCGGACGTCGTCGATCAGCCCGTCGAACACGCCTGCCTGCTCGACGCTCCGGCAGCCGATCGACATCGGCTCTTCGTTGGCGAAGCCACCCGTGATGTCGTGCGGGACCTGCGCGATGAGGAGCGGCTCGTCGTCGTTCGAAAGGTCCTTGAGATAGAACGAGACCGAGCCGGAAGTCACCTCGCCGGCATCCCCCGTCTTCTTCGCGAGCCGCACGACCGCTCCGACGTAGTAGGGCTTGTTGATCTCGACGTGGTGGTCCGAGAAGACTGCCTGTTCCCCGAACGCGCCGGCCTGTCGCATCCCGTGGAGCTGGAACACGAGAGTCTGCGGCTTGCGGCGCGAGCCCTTGCCGGTGACCCCGAGCGACCAACCGGGCTTGGTGCCGTTGCCGGCCCACTTGGAGACGATCGCCCGGACGTTTCCGTTGTCGTAGATCGAGCGGAGCTGGAAGAACGCCTCGACGGTGAAGTCCGCGGCGCCGCTTCCTTCCGCTTCGTCCATCCGGGAGTCGTGCGGGATCCGCAGCCGGGTCTTGGCATCGGGGAGGACGAGGACCGCCTGGCCGTCGCGGTACGGCAACTTGCCGGTGGCGATGTCGGTCGTGGAGGCCTCGGCCGAGCCGCCGCGAGAGATCCGCTCGACCTGCTGGGCCAGGAAGGCGCTCGCCGAGCTCGATTCCTCGGCCGTCGGAGCGCGGCCGTAGACCGCCCACCAGGCGCGATCGATGCGGGTCGCTGGATCGGTCGAGCGGTCCCCCCAAACCCGGTCCGCCAGCTGGCTGGCGTGCCGCAGCAGTTCTGGGCTGTTAATGAGCAGCAGCGACTGGACCGGGGTCGTGGTCGTGTTGCGGGCTCCCTCGCTGGCGAAGAACTGCGGCAGGTCGAAGGCATCGAGGAGCGGGTCCCGGGCGTTCCGCATCTGGCGGACATAGATCGTGCGTCGCGGGCTGTCGCCGTTGCTTCCAGGGCCGCCCGCGTCGTCGAGACGCAGTTCACCCGAAGCCGCGAGGATTCCGTCGCGGATCTGTTCGGCGTCGAGCCGCCGCGTGGCTGCCCGCCAGAGGAGGCGGTTCTCGGGATCAATGACGCTCGCCCGGGCGAACTCGGGGTGCGCGGTCGACTGCCGGTAGGAGGCGGAGGTGACGATCAGCCGGTGCAGCCGCTTGAGGCTCCACCCCTCCTGGACAAACCGGGAGGCGAGCCAGTCGAGCAGCTCCGGATGCGACGGAGGTTCGCCGAGCTTGCCGAAGTCGCTGGTGTTGGCGGCGAGCCCCTTGCCGAAGTGCTGCTGCCAGACCCGGTTCACGACGATCCGGGGGGTAAGCGGGTTGTCGGCCCGCGTGAGCCAGCGGGCGAGGGCCGCGCGGCGGCCGGTCGTATCGCTGCGGCCTGCGGGAGGGGCGACCTCCGCAGGGGCTGCATCGAGGAGTGTCAGGAAGCCGGGAGCGACCGGGTCCCCCTTCCGTCCGGGGATATGGGTCAGCGCGGCCTGCGGTCCGACGTCGGTCGCCGCCATCGCCAGCGGCATCGCCGCGGGACGGAGCTTGTCGAACCCCGCGAGCTGCTTCCGCAGGGCGAGAAGCTTCTCCTTCTGTTCCCCTTTGAACTTCTGATCGAGCCGTTCGTACTCGAACTCGACCTGCCGCTCGATCAGTCCGACGAGCTGGTTCTCGTGCGGGGTCCGCTCCGCGGCGGGCTTCCAGTAGATCGCCTGGATCTCGTCCGGAAAGCGGTCGACCGCCCCCTTGCGGGCCGACTCGCGGGCCGGCCGTTCGAGCTCTTCAAGCTGGCTCCGGATCTCGGCTGTGGCCGCTTCCCACTTTTTGAGCTGCACTTCGTAGGCCTGACGCTCCTCTGCGGTCTGCAGCGACAGATCGTCCCGCGGTTGCAGCGCCGCGAAGAACGCCTGCAATCGAAAATAGTCCTTCTGGAGGATCGGGTCGTACTTGTGGTCGTGGCAGCGGGCGCACTGCATCCCGAGGCCGAGGAACACATCGCCGACGTTGTCGGTGATGTCGTTCAGGATGATCGACCACTGCCCCACCGCATCGCGGCTGTTGTATTCGTAGATCCAGTGCCGGAGGTATCCGGTGGCGACGAGGGCCTGCGGGTCGCCGGGGAACAGCTCATCCCCCGCCAGCTGCTCCTGCACGAAGCGGTCGTACGGCTTGTCGGCGTTGAGCGACGCGATGACGTAGTCGCGATACCGCCACGACTGCTGGCGGTAGTGGTCGATGCGGTAGCCGTCCGAGTCGGCGTAGCGGACGAGGTCGAGCCAGTGCCGGGCCCACCGCTCCCCGTACTGCGGACGGGCGAGGAAGCTGTCGACGAGTTTTTCGTACGCCTCGGGATCGCGGTCGGCCACGAAGGCCCGGACCTCGTCGGCCGTCGGCGGCAGGCCGGTCAGGTCGAGAGCGAGGCGGCGGATCAGCGTCGGACGGTCCGCTTCGGGCGCGGGTGCGAGCCCTTCCTTCTGGAGCCGGCTTCGGATGAACCGGTCGACCGGGTGGGCCGAGTCCCCTGCGGCGAGCGATTCCGGAACGGCCGGAGTCTGGATCGGCTGAAACGCCCACCAGCGGCGGTCTTCGGCAGTGATCTTGTCGGAGTCTTCGCGGCGGATCAGGTCGGCGTCCGCACCCGGCCAGGGGGCGCCGATCTCGACCCACTTCGTCAGAATCTCGATCTCCCGCTCGGGGAGCTTCCCCGAAGGGGGCATCTCGAACGACTCGTAGCGGATCGCCTGCACGAGCGGGCTGTCGGCTGCTTTCCCCGGCACGATTGCGGCGTCCCCCGACTCGCCCCCTTTCAGCATCGCTGCCCGCGTATCGAGGCGGAGGTTCCCCCGGGCCTTGTCGGCGGAGTGGCACTCGAGACACCGCCGCACGAGCAGCGGGCGGACTTCCGTCTCGAAGAACCGGAGCTGCTCCGCCGGAAACTTCTCGGCGCGTTCGCTCTCTTCCGCGACGGCGACACGTTCCACGCCGGACCATGTCCCCAGCAGGGTGAGGAGAGTCGCCAGAAGGAGACGGAGACTACGCATGGAGAGTCATGAGGAACGTGGAGAGGGCTGTGGCGGGAACGTGTCGCAGGCGAAGCTCAGCGAGCGGCCGTGGCAGGGTCCGCCGGCACCGGCGGCAGACCGCCGATCCAGACCGGGTCGATGTAGTGCTGGTCGTCCGCTGCGTCCTGGAGGAACAGCTCCTGGACGCTGGCCCCGTCGGGATAGCCGAGGTCCGACAGATCGATCCCGACGGCGAGCGCCCGGAACTGCATCGTCTGCCGGGCGGTGACGAACCTCTGGCTTCGCAGGTCGTCGAGCGACTTCACCGGACGGGGGAACGTCCCGACCGCGAAGTCGGCGGTCGGGAGCGCGTCGGCCGAGGTCATCGTGATGTCGAATTTTCGAACGGTGTGGGTCTTGAGACCCGGCTCGAAGTGGACCGGGCCGATGTGGAACGCGTCTCCCTGCGGCGGATAGACCGCCGACTGAACCTCGAACAGGACCACATCCGGTCCGGCGCTGTTCACGACCGGCTGGTCGAACCGGTAGGCGATCCCGGGCGTGAGCCGCTCGTCCGCGATCCCCTCGCCGGGAAGGACCGGATCCGTGGTCAGCGGCTCGCGCGACGCACCCGGATTGATGAACCCCGTGTTGAGAGCATTGTCGTGGGTGAGGGCCTCGTTCGTGGTCCCCTTGAACCCGGCCCGGACCGCGAGGTTCGAAGCCGACACGCCGCTCCGGAACTGTGTCACGTCGGCGCCGATCAGCTGCTCGATCGCGTACTCGCGGGGGAGGCCACCGCGCTGGACCCGCAGGGATTCGAGGTTCTCCGCCTGACCGGCGGCGTTCTTCGAAGCCCGGTAGGAGATCACCCGGTCGGAGAGCGACCCTTCGTAGGCGTCGCGGCGAAAGTCGATCGCCCGGGAGCGGTTCGGATCCCGCCGCGAGTACCGCCGCGCCTCGCCGACTTCCAGCCGGGCTGCCTCGTTCCGGGGCTGCTCGGTTTCGTGGACCTCGGCGATCCCCTCCACCACTTGGACGTCCGAGTCCCCCGACTCATGGACTTTCACCGAGAACCGGGTCCCGAGATCGACGACGCGGGTCTGCGGCGTGGTGACTTCGAAGCCCTGGGCCCCCTCGGGAGCGTGGACCGAGCACTGGCCGACCCGCAGGTCGAGCCGCTCGGGGGAGACGACGACGAAGGCGGCGGGGGCGTGGAGGATGGCGGTCGCCCCGGCCGGAAAGGCGAGCTCGACCTGCCCTTCGACGAGAGCGTACTCATGCCCGTGCCGGAGCGGTGATCCGACCGCGGGGGTCAGCTCGCCGAACAGAACCGCCTTGGCCGCCTGAGCGAGCCGGACCGGACCCTCGACGCGCGGCCGGGGAACCGCGGGCCCTTCCGGCGTTGCCGTGGGAGCCTGCGGCGGCTCCTGCCCCGGAGTCTGCGCGACGTTGCCATCGGCCGCTCCTCCCGGGCGCTGCAGGCGCCGCTGAATCATCGGCAATGCCGCGACCGCCACGACTGCGGCGACCATCGCCACGGTCCAGCCGATCCGCTGCCGTCGCCCCGAGGTCGCTCGCGGTCCCGTCCGTGACGCCGGGGCTCCCGCGGCGGTCCGCGCGATCGCGTCGTCGCGGGAGTCGGTCTCAGCGGAAGCCCCCAGCAACGACTTCAGGCCGAGGTGGAGATCGATGGATCGGAAATAGGCCTGCCGCGCCTCTTCGCTCGACTCGAGGATCTCCGCGAGGCGGGCGTGCTGCTCGGGGGTCAGTCGATCCAGAACGAGGGCGTCGAGCAGTTCGGTCAGTTCCCCGGAAAAGTTCGGTTCGGTCATGACTCCCCCCCTTCCACCGCCAGCCGGCGGTCGACGCACTTGAGAAGCCTCTGCCGGATCTGCGACAGGCGGTTGTAGAGGGTCTGGAGCGCCTGCCCGGTCGAAGCCGCAAACGCCCCGAGCTGCTCGCTGCTGCCGTAGACCACCGAGATCAGTTCCCTGTCCGGTGTCCGGAGCTGCTCCAGGCACTCCCGCAGGGCGGAGAGCCGATCCCCGGCGCGCTCCAGCGATTCGGTGCGGGAGGCCGCGAGCTGTTCGATCAGCTCCGGGGAGAACTGGAGGCGGTTCCGCTCCGCCGAGCGGAGGAAGTTGCGGACCTCATAAAAGGCGACCCCGCAGGCCCACGGCAGAAACTCCCGGTTCCGGTCGAACTCACTGAACTTCCGCCATAGGAGGAGGCTGCACCGCTGGAAGACGTCCTCCGCGTCCGCCTGATGCGGCAGCAGGGAATAGACGTAGGCGAAGAGCCGCTCCCGCTCACGGGTAAAAACCCTCAGAAACTCTTCGTAGAGAGCATCGTGGGACATCACTGGTTTCACGCCGGAGTTCACCGTTCGCCCCGATATCAGCAAACCGTACGACCAAACCCTTCCACCAACCGTCTGTTCACCTCCGGGGCAGGCCCCTCAGAAAGGATCGTCCGGCTCCCGCGAAAACTTACCGATCAATTTCGGAAGGATCGGCCGCCCCAGAGGAGCCGCACCCCTAAGCCATTCCGCAGGCAGTCTTTGCAACCACGTCCGGCAAAAAGCTCGCGTTGACAGCGACCCGGTCCGACGAGAGAGTGCCCCCCTATGACGAGCGGGACATTCATCACGGGGATCGGGGGGTTCATCGGCCTGCGGCTGGCGTCGCGGCTGCGCGAGCGGGGGGAGGAGGTCTGGGGAATCGACCAGAGCGCCGAAGCGGTCCGCCGCGCCCGGGACCTCGGGTTCCGGGCCGAGGTCGCCGACGTCTGTCCGGGGAATGACCTCCGCCCGTTCCTGTCCGGCGCCCGGACGGTGGTCCACACCGCGGCGATCGTCCGCGAGCATGGGGACATGGCGGAGTTCCGGCGGGTCAACGTCGAGGGGAGCCGGAACGTCGCCCAGGCGGCCCGCGATGCCGGCGTCCGCTGCCACGTCCAGCTCTCGAGCGTGATGGTCTACGGCTTCGACTACCCCGACCAGGTGACCGAAGAGGGACCGTTCCGGGGGGAGGAGAATCCGTACTGCCAGACCAAGATCGAGGCGGAGCAGGCGGTGCTCGGACTCGGGACCGACCGGTTCGGCGTCATCGTGATCCGCCCGGGGGACGTGTACGGCCCCGGCTGCGTCGTCTGGATCGCCCGGCCGCTCCAGTCGCTCCGCCGGCGGCAGCTCGTCCTCCCCGGTTACGGCAAAGGGAAAATCAACCACGTCTACATCGACAACCTCATCGACGGGATCCTGCTGGCGATCGACGCCGAGGCCTACGGGGAGGCATTCAACATCACCGACGGCGTCGCCTCGCCGTTCCGCGACTTCTACGACCGGCTCGCCCGGACCGCCCGGCTGCCGCGGCCCCTTGCCGCTCCCACCGCCGTGACCCGGTTCCTCGTCCACGGCGTGGCCCGGCTCCGCCGCTGGGGGCTGACCGACAACGACGCCTCCCCGGAAACCCTCCGGATGCTGCTCCGCCCGCACACCTACTCGATCGAGAAGGCCCGGGAACGGCTCGGCTACACTCCGCGGGTCGACCTCGAACAGGGCTTCGAGCTGACCCGCCCCTACATCGAGAGCGTCACCGCGGCGCTTCGCTGAGTTCCTCTTTGGCCGGACTTCGCATGTCTCCATTCACCGGTCTCGCTCCCGTCGATCCCCGGCTCCCCTGGGTCCGGCGGCTCACGGCCCTCGAGGCCGCCCGGAGCGAGTCGAACCCGGCTGCCCGCGGACGAGCGCTCGAGAGCGCAGGCCGGCGACTGGGGGACGCCCTCCGGTCGGAGGCCAGGGTCGTCTCGGTCCGGACGCTGCCGACGAGCGACGCTCCCTACCCGATCCGGTTCGCCTTCAACGGGACCGTCCCGGAGGTGGTCCCCGGGGGGCTGGTCCTGATCCGGAACCGGAGCCTCCTGGTGCAGGTCGAAACCGAGATGGGACTCAGGAACGTCCTGTTCAACCCGACCGACGGCCCCGCCAACAACGCGACCCCCTTCTTCCGGCGGATGACGGAACGGACGCCGAAGTTCCTCGCCCGCCCCTTCATGCCCGGCCCGAACCGCTGCGCCGAGCAATTGGCGGCGCTGGGACTGACCTGCGCCGACATCGACGTGATCGCGTTCGACCATTTCCACACGCAGGACCTGCGGCCCCTGCTCGGAACAGGGGAGCTGGCGGCCCGGTTCCCCAATGCCTACCTCCTCGCCCCCCGGATCGAGTGGAACGACTGGGACGACCTCCCGATGCTGCAGCGTCCCTGGTTCATCCCCACGGGAAAAGCGGGGGTCCCGGACGAGCGGGTCGTCCTGTTCGACGGAGACCTGTGGCTCGGCCCGGGACTGATGCTCCTGGCGACGCCGGGGCACACGCGGGGGAACCAGACCCTGTTCGTGCACGCCGACAACGGAGTCTTCGGCTGCAGCGAGAACGGAACCTGCGCCGACAACTGGGCCCCCAGGGCGTCGCGGCTTCCGGGGATGCGGAAGACCGCGGCTCTCCTGGACCTCGACGTCGTGATCAACAGCAACACCCCGGAGCTCGCCGTCGACCAGCAGAACTCGATGCTGCTCGAGCGGTCGATCGTCGACCGGGTCGCCGAGCGGCCCGACTTCTACCAGATGTTCCCGTCGAGCGAGGTGGCGTGGCACTTCCTCGCGCTCCACATCCGCCCGACCCACACGTTCCGCGCGATGCAGAGCGGGACGGTCCGGCCGACGCGGAACACATCGTCGTAAGATCGGCGGACGCACGCAGTTTGGGCCGCGCCCTCCTCTCTCCCCGGGGCGCTGGGCGGAATTCCAGCCTCTTCATGCAATCTTCCGCCGCACTCGTACGTCAGTGATCCTCGTGATCCGAACCGTTGCGGCCTCCGTACAGGGCGATCAGAATTCCGGTCGCCTTTCTGACCGCATCCTCTCGATCTGCGGGGATTCGCCGATGTTCGCTGTTCGTGGCCGCCCGGTCCGGATTGTCTCCGGACTGCTCGTACTCCTCGTCTCCCTCGGTCTTTCACTCGGACGCCCCGCGTTCTCCCAGGAGGGGGATGGGGACGAAGAAGCCGCGCGGCAGGCGAAGGTCATGGAGCGGTTCCTGACCGTTCTCGAGAAGAACCCCCGCCGGGGGACCGCCCTCGACAAGATCTACGGCTACCACATCGAGACCGGATCGATCGACGCCCTCGCCCAGCGGTACGCCGACCGGACGACGAAAGATCCCAAGGACGGCACCGCGTGGATGATCCGCGGGCTCGTGGAGGCCCAGCGGGGCCGGGACGCCCTCGCGGTCGAGAATTTCACCAAGGCGGCGGAGCTGCTCCCCGAGAACGCGATGGCCCCCTATTACCTGGGGCAGAGCCTGGTCCTCGTCGGGCAGCCCGACAAGGCGGTCGAGGCGTTCGAGCAGGCGATCTCTCGCAAACCCGCCCAGGCGGACTCGCTCGAGATTTTTCAATCGCTCGGCCGTGTTCATCAGCGGGCGCAGCGGACTCAGGAGGCGCTCGCCTGCTGGACCCGCCTCGAAAAACTGTTTCCGAATGATGCCCGGGTCCAGGAGCAGATCGCTGCGACGCTCGTTGAAGAAGGCCAGCCCGCCCTCGCGCTTCCCCGCTACGAAGCGCTGATCGGGATGACGAAGGACGACTATCGAAAATCGTCGTACCGGATCGAGGCGGCCGAACTGAAGGTCAAGCTGAACAAGTCGCAGGAGGCGCTCGGCGACCTCGAGACGCTGCTGGCGACGCTGAACCCGACGAGCTGGCTGTATCGCGACGTCCGCCGCCGGATCGACGAAGTCTTTCTCCGGACCGACAACTACGACGGCCTCGCCAAGTACTACGAGGGGTGGTGCGCCAAGAACCCGGAGGACGTCGACGCCATGGCCCGCCTGGCCCGGACGCTCGCCAAGCAGGCCCGCGTGCCGGAAGCCCAGGTCTGGCTCGACAAGGCGCTCAAGCTCGCCCCCTCCCGGAAGGAGCTCCGACTCGCCTTCATCGACCAGCTCGTCGACGACCAGCGGTACCCCGAGGCGCTCGCCCAGTATCAGGAGCTCGACAAAGCCGACCCGAACAACCCCGACCTGCTGCGGGACTGGGGGAAGCTGATCCTGCGGGATACCTCGCGGCCCAAGGAGCAGCGGAAGAGCGAGGCGGAAGCGGTCTGGCGGCGGCTGCTCGTCGCGCGCCCCAAGGATCCGCTGATCGCCACGCAGGTCGCCGACCTGTTCCGGCACTCGGACATGTCCGACGCCGCGCTGGAGCTGTACCAGAAAGCAGTCGAGCTCGCCCCCGATCAGCCGCAGTACCGGGAGTACCTCGGCGAGTTCTACCACCAGCGGAAGGAGCCCGAGAAAGCGCTCGCCACCTGGCGGGTCGTCGCCGAAGGGAAGAACCGGACCGCGGTCAATACGGCGCGGCTCGCGGAAGTCCTGGCGTCGTTCGGCTATCTCAAGGAGGCGATCCCCGAGATCAACGCCGCCTGCGAGCTCGACCCCAAAGACTTCGCGCTGCAGATGAAAGCGGCGGACCTGTTCGCCAAGGCGGACCAGCCGGCGGACGCCCTCGCGGCGCTGACCCGCGCGGAGGGGCTGGCCCAGAACGACGAAGAGCGGGAAAGCGTCCTCTCGACGCAGATCCGGGTCTACGACCAGGACCGTTCGCTGCAGTCGCGGACCGACGAACTCACGAAGGCGATCGCCGGCGGCGAGGCCACTGCCAAGAAGCAATACCTGCTGGCCCGCTACCAGGAGGGGCTGCACGACTACGAAGAGGCCGCCCGGACGATCGAGAAAGCGCTGGCCCTCGAGCCGCAGTCGATCCCTCTCCTGGCGACCGCCGCGCGGCTCACGGAACAGGCGGGAGCCCTCAAGGAGGCGGGCGACCTGAACCGGCGGCTGGCGACGGTCGACCGCCGCGGGCGGAGCGACTACCTCCGCCGGGTCGCCCAGCTCGAAACGCAGCTCGGCCGGACCGACGAGGCCCTCGCGGCGGGGCGGGAACTGCTCGCCTCTGCGCCGGGGAACACCCAGAACTACGAGTTCTTCGCCAGCCTCTGCTTCCGGCTCGGCCAGACCGAAGAAGGTCTGCAGACGCTCCGCCGCGCCGTCCGGCTCAATCCGGGGGAACCGCAGCTCCTGCTGGTCCTCGCGGGGGCCCTCTCCGAACAGTTCCGGACCGACGAAGCGATCGAGCTCTACTGGCAGGCGTTCGACAAGGGGAAAGCGCTCGATGACCGGCTGGGGGTGACGCAGAAGCTGACCGACCAGTACCTGGCGTCGAACCGCTTCGACAAGCAGCTCGAACGGCTCGAGCGGCTCCGGAGCGACGCGGACGACAAGCGGGAGATGACGATCTGCCTCGCCCAGGCGTACCAGACCGCCGGGGACTACGGGATGGCCCGGCAGGAGCTCGAAAGCCTGCTCGGCGACAACACCCGCGATACGCAGCTCCTGCAGCAGCTCTCGAACCTCGCCACGACCGAGAACGACCTTTCGGCGGCGGTGAAGTACCAGGAGCAGCTCGTCCGGCTCGCGCCGGGTCCCGAGACGGAGTACAAGCTCGCCACCCTCCTCTCACAGGCCGGCTCGGCGCAGGAGAGCAGCGCGATCCTGGTCCGGCTCGCCACCAAAGAGGAGGACCCGGAAAAGCTGATGCGGAACATCGACTCGCTGCTCGGCAGCGACCAGGCCGAGACCGCGCTCCTCATCATCCAGGCCAGGCTCCGGGAAGATCCCCGGAACTGGGAGCTGCTCTACCGCGAAGGGGCCGCCCTCTCGAAGACCCCCGCCGAAGCGGCGAAGCGGTTCGAGGCGATCCTCGCCCTGCCGAACGAAGACGACGAAATGAGCGCCGCCGCCAAAGCCCGGGCCGCGAAAGCGGCGAAGTCGGGGGGAGCCCAGGCGACGCAGCTCGCGATGCAGTCGATCTACCGCGGGCAGAACTCGTACGAGGTCCTCATCGCCGTGGGAATCGTCTCCCGCGAGCAGTACTACGGCTATTCCGGCGGGCCGCAGGTGAGCTGGGGCCCCTCCACGTTCGGCGACGCCCGGATGGCGGCGATCGGGTGGATCTACCGCTTCGCCCTCGACGCCGGCAAGGCGCCGGAGGTCATTGCGCGGTTCGATGAGCCGGTCGAGAAAGAGGGGGCGTCGCCCCGGGCGCTGTGGGACGCGGCCTATCTCGAGTCGATCCGGGAGCAGAACGAGTCCTCGCAGCAGAGCCGCCTGCAGGTCAGGCCGCTCGCCCGCAAGCTCGCGCAGGCGGGGACGATCGCCGGGGCCTTCCGGCTGCTCAGCAACCTGCAGTACCGGACGCGGGCCTACCGGGGCGATCAGGAGGGGGCGGACCCCGAGCCTCTCTCGAAGGAGGACATGGACCTCGTCCTCAAGGCGTTCGCCGCCTGGCAGGAATGGGCGAGCCGGCTGCCCGACTCGCAGTATTACGTGGCGAACTTCACCACGGTGATCCTTGAAGAGCTGAAGCGGTCGGGGCGCACCGAGGAGGAGCAGAAGCTCTACACAGAGCTGACGACCGGCAAGCAGACCCCCACGACGGCTCAGGCCGCGTTCGCGATCCTCACGCTCCGCGGCAACACTCCGGCGGTGCTCGAAGCGTTCGACAAGCTGGCGCGGCTCTCGCTGCAGCCGGGAGGGAAGCCCGGTTCCCCGCAGCAGAACGCCGCCATCCAGGCGGCCTATCAGCTCGGCGAGCTGATGGGGAAAGCGGGGGCGGACAAGAAGCACGACGACGTGCTGGCGATCCTCGACCGGTACCTCGACTACAACCAGGAGCGGTCGGCGATCGAGAGGGCCAAGCCCCGACGGTCCGGCCAGCGGACCGCGCGGAACCAGGGCTCGACCTACTACCAGATCTACACCGGCAAGAACCAGACCCACGTCCAGATCGCCTACCCCTCTCCGGGGCCGTTCTACGACTCCCAGGCGATCATGCTCCTCCGGAACGCCTTCGAGGTCTTCGTCCGGAACGACCTCCTCAGCGACCTGCAGAAGCATCTGGAGCAGCGGCTCGAGACCGCGACCGAGAGCCAGCGGATCGACCGCCGCCTGGCGCTCGTGGCGTTCCACTCCTGGAACGACGACGCGGAAGGGGCGCTCCGCCATATGACGGAAGCCTCCCGCCTCGTGCCGCAGGACTGGGAGCTCCGGTTCGACGTCGCGCAGCTCCACTCCGCCTCGAACCAGTTCGAGGAGGGGCTGGCAGTGGTCGACGCGGTGGTGCCGGTCGACCAGGAGACAATGCGGGAGCGGGAGTCGCTGGCGCTCGACTACGCCGTCCGGCTCGGGGACCTGGAACGGGCCCGCTCGGCGGCGGAACGGCTGTTCGGCCTGCGGCTCGACGCCAATACGCAGCTCCAGCTCGTCGGGCAGATGCGGCGGCTCGGGATGAACGAGCAGGCGGAGGCGGTCCTGAACCGCGTCCAGCGGCAGGCGGGGAGCAACCTCACCTCGATGGCGACCCTGATGAGCATGCATCAGGCGCAGGGACACGCAGACCTGGCGGTGCAGATCGCCCGCCAGATCCTCCGGCGGTCCCGTCCCTCGCAGACGAGCAACTCCCGGCGGTACTCCTCCGGCAGTGGCAACGACGACAGCAACCGGCAGGCGGCGCTGCAGGTTCTCTCCGCCTCCGGAAAACTCAAGGAGCTGATCCAGGCCACGGAAGAACAGCTCGTCCGCTCGCCGCAGTCGGCCCAGCTTCATCAGTCGCTCGCCGAGTACTACCAGGCGACCGGCGACAACACGAAGGTGATCGAGCTCCAGCGGAAAATCGTCGCGGCCCGGCCCGACGACGCCCAGCTCCGGTACCGCTTCGCGCAGCAGCTCGAAGGGCTGCAGAAGCACTCCGAGGCGTGCGACGAGTTCCTCGCCGCGCTCAAGGTTCAGCCCCGGCTGTTCTCGAACGACTACTACGAGGTGACGCGGGCGTTCCAGGCGGCGAAGCGGCTTCCCGACCTGACGAAGTTCCTGGAAGGGATCGACCTCCGCCGGCTCGGACAGGCGTACGTCGTCACGAACCTGATCCAGAACGCGGCGAACGACAAGGAGCAGCGGCCCGCCGTGATGGCCCTGTTCAAGAAGGCCTGGGAGCAGTTCCCCGATCAGCGGCAGTACCTGATGATGTCGTTCTACAACGACGAGGCGTGGGACTCGCCCGACATCATGACCTACGGCAAGGAGATGCTCCTGCCGACCGCAGCGATGACCCGGGGGAACCCCTGGTACGGCGTCAACCAGATCAACTCCTACAGCGGCGACGGCGAGACCTACACGGCGTTCCAGAACATCGTGAAGATCGGCCTCAAGACGAACCAGCTCGAGGCGATCCGGGGGGAAGTCGCGGCGGCGGTCGAGAAGAACCCCGACTGGAAGGCGGGGCCGCTCGTCCTGGCGGCGATCCAGGCCCGTTGCGGCAAGGTCGAGGAGGCCCGGACCGCGATCGAGGCGTTCCTCAAAGACAAGAAGCCGGGGGAGCTTCCGCAGGCGGTCGGCTGGATCGTCGGACAGGTGCTCGAGCCGGTCGAACCGCTCCGGGGCGAGACGATCCGGCTGTATGAGCTGGCGATGAATGGAGAGAACAACAGCGGGATGCGGGAGTTCCAGTACTCCCCCGGGCCGCGGCTGATCAAAATGTATACGAGCGACAAGCGGCGGGACGAGGCCAGGACGCTCCTGGCCAGGTCCGTCAAGGGGCAGAACTACGACGGCTACGATCCGGCGTACGCCCTCTCGCAGAAGATCTCGGGGCTGTTCAGCATCGGCCAGCAGTATGAGCAGCTCGAGTTCTCGATTGAGGCCCTGCGGTCGTACCGCGAGGCGCTCGAGATCGGGGCGTCGGACAAGTCGAACCCGAACTACAACAACCGGGACTACTACCTGCAGCAGACGACGACCCGGCTCCAGCAGCTGATGGAGAAGCTGGCGAAGTCGAACGATCCGGCCCTCGTGAGCGCGCTCCTCGGAGCCCGCAACGAACCCGGGAAGCCGGCGATCGACCTGATGCTCAGCCTCCAGAAGGACCGGGGGGGCTCCTCCGACATCGGCAGCCCGGTGGCGACGCTCCTGGCCGCCAAGGCCTTGACCCCGGACAACCTCCAGTCGGCCGCGAAGGCTCTGGAGGGACTCCGTGAGAAGCACGCGGACGACCACAGCGTCCGGATCGCGGAGGTGCTGCTGGCGCTCCGGAGCGAAGATCCGGCCGCCCTGGAAAAACCGCTGGCGGCGCTGGAGGAACTGGTCGGCAAGACTCCCCTGGAGCCGCTCCCTGCCGGAGCGCGGGCCAACTCCCGGCAGCGGGAAGCGGCGGCGGTGCAGATGGATCTGTGGCTCGTGGTCAAAGCGTGCGCCGGCCGGAAGGACCTGGCGCCGCGGCTCGACGCGCTGGCGGCCCGCAGCATCGAAGCCGCCCTCCGCCAGATCCAGCCGGACTACGCCCAGACGATGCTCTATCAGCGGTCGATCCTCGCCCGCGATGCGGGAGACAAGGAACGGCTCGAGAAGTCGCTGACCTCGCTGGTCGACTCCGCGGTCATCCGGCCGACCGTCAAGAAGTCCGCTGCTCCGACCGCCGCCGCCGGGACAGCCCCGGGTGAGAAGCCCCCCGCCGCGCCTCCCAAGGCCAAGGGGGCCGCGTCACCGGTGCTGATTGCGCCGCTGACGCTTTCGCAGTTCCAGGTCGCCACGAACGCGGCGCAGCTCGCCGCCGAGTCGGACCTGCCGGAGCTCGCGCTCCGGGCGATCCGTGAAGCCCTGGCGGGAGGTCTGCCGGTCACGGATGTCTCCACCGCCCGGAACCGCTCCCGCGGGGGAGGACTCGCCATCGCCGCCCCGGCGATGCTGGGGGGGAATCCCCAGGCCTCGCTCGAGAGTCCGGAGATTCTCCAGGCGGTCGGGAACGCCATGACCCGCCTGTCGCAGACGTGGCGGCAGAAGAAGTACCCGCCGCAGGCGATGTATGACACGCTTCAGGCGATCGTCTTCCCGGCTCACCGGCCGGGGGACATCCTGCTCTACGAGCAGTCCCTCTACGACTGGACGCAGCCGCAGAACCTCGGGATCGAACTCGCCCGCTGGGCCCGCGATTCCGGCAACGTCGACACGCTCCGGAAGGGGATCAAGACCCGCGAGAGCGGCACCTCCGGCGTCGTCCCGGCCGCGGTCCTCGAGGCGACCCTCGCCGTCGAGACCGGCGAGTTCGAGGCGGCGATCGCCCCGCTCAAGGCGCTCCACAAGGTCGCGACCCCGCAGACCGGCCCGCGGCAGCAGGGGACGACGCTCCTCTCGACCGCCTCGCACGCCGCCGCGGTCGCCTTCCCGCACGAGCCGCTCAAGGAGCATGCGCTCCCGATCGTCGACGCGGCGGCGAAAAGCATGACGCAGGACTCCTCGCTGAACACCAGCGGACCGCTCCTCCTGCTCGTCCAGCACCACATCCGGACCGGAAACGGGGAGAAGGTCCGGCCCCTGATCGACGGCTTCCTCCAGACCCGCCAGGCGTACTACGCGCAGTACGGCGGAGACTACGGGCTCTATCAGCAGAAGCAGGAGCTGCGGCAGGTCGTCAACACGCTCGCCATGTTCGGCGACGCCCCGCTGACGCTCGACTACCTCGGGCGGTTCGAGGACATCCCGACCACGCGGAACTACGGAGACGTCAGCGTCTCGAACTCGATCCTGATCCTCGCCCGCCGGATCGCCGGCCGCCCCGCCCAGGAGCGGTACGAGACCTGGCGGAACTGGACCCTGCCGACCGAGAAGCGGCGGACCCTTCGCTTCCTGGCGGAGTTTTCGGGGGGGGACATCGTCCCTCCGGCGTTCCGTCCCGAAGCCCAGCGGGACCTGGCCCCGGCCCTGCCGGTCGGGCTCGTCTCGAGCTTCGGCCTCCTGATCGACGCCGCCCGCGAGTGCGGGCAGCTCGAGGAGCTGCGAAAACTCGCGGAGCCGCTCGTCGCGGAAAAGATCGCCCGGGCTGATGCGCTTCTGGCGGCGATCCGGCTGACTGAGGATTCCGCCGACGCGATCCCGCTGCTCGATGCGGTCCTCGCCCGGGTCAACGAGCGGATCAAGTCGACCGCCACGCCCGACGCAGCGGCGACCAAGCAGATCGCCGAGCAGCGGTGGGACGAGTACCTCTTGGTCGAGCGGGGCTACGCCTCGACGAAGAACCTCGCCGCGATCCGGCGGCTCGCCCCGCGGGTCCTCGAAGACCATCGCAAAGCGGGTGTCCGGAACCGGCTCCCCTATCTCTATCGCCTGGCTGCCCTAGACCTCATCCGCGACCTCCCGGAACCGGAGCAGCAGGCGGCGGCAGGACCGGGGCTGGCCCACTGGAGCCCGGCCGGCTCCAGCGCAGGTGTTCCCGCGTGGTGGAGCATCCATGATCAGTCGCTGTTGCCGCTGTGCAACAGTGAATTCGGCAACGGGCTCTACTGGCGGTACCCGATCGAAGGGACGTTCCAGCTCGAGTTCGAAGCCCACTCGGAAGAGCTGGCGGAGGCGCAGATCGGCTACGCCGGCCTCGTGGTTCAGCCACAGCACTGGTCGAACCGGGTCTCCATCCAGTCCCTGTCGCAGAACGAAACGGTCGCCCGCGGAGCTCCGATTACCTCGGCGGGGGGCTGGCCGAACCGGTACCGCGTCGAGGTGAGCCCCGAGCGGGTCCGCTACTTCGTGAACGAGCATCTCGTCTACGACGATCCCGACCCGAGCCGCGCCAACCCGTGGCTCCTGATCGGGGCACTCGACCAGCGCCGCGCCGCGCTCCGGAACTTCCGGCTGAGCGGCGCGCCGAAGGTGCTCCCCGAGGTCCGCCTGATCGACGGGAACCGGGTCGACGGCTGGTCCGCGCCGCAGAACGAGAAGATCGAACCCCGGCTGTCGCTCCGCGAACCCCCTCCTCCGCCCGATCCGAACAGCCGCCGGCAGGCCGATACCCGGCCGGCGGACTGGTTCGCCGAAGCGGGGGTCCTGCAGGCCCGGCTCGCCCCCGGCGGCCAGACCTATGCCGGAGCGTGGCGGTCGCTGCTCCGCTATCACCGGCCGCTCACGAGCGGCGACACCCTCCGCTACGAGTTCCTGTACCGGCCGGACCAGGTCGAGGTCTCCCCGGCGATCGGCCCCTTGGCGTTCCTTCTGCGGCCCGACGGGATCCAGGCGCACTGGCTGCAGTCCTCGATCTACTTCGAGATCTCGCCCGACAACAAACGGGCTGAGCCGGAGTTCCGCCGCGGCGACGGTCCGCTGCCGCTTCGGCCGGACGACTGGAACGCCCTCGAGATCGCCCTCCAGGGGCGGACCATCCAGATCCGCCTCAACGGGACGCTCGTCTACGAGCGGCCGATGGAAGAGGGGAACGACCTTCGCTTCGCCTTCTTCCGCGACCGGCTGAAGCACACAGTCCAGGTCCGAAACGTCGTCCTGAGCGGAGACTGGCCGAAGGAGCTCACCCCCGAGATCCTCGGGAACCTGCTGGCCCGCTCGGGCGAAGAATCCCCGGCGCTGCTCCGGGCCCGCGCGGCGATGACCCGCGAGGAGAGTTTTGTGGATGATCCGTACGGGGTCTGGAAAGCGGCTCAGAGCCTGCAGCCCGCGGAACGATTCACGGCGCTCGCGAGCTGGGTCCTGCCCAGCGAGGCCCATGCGACGTTCCGGCTTCAGGGGGCTTTCGTGCCGGCCGATCCGCGGAGACTCGTGCTCGGCGGATCGAGTGACGCGGCGGGTCCCCGGGGCGGCGACTTCATCTCTCCGGTGGCGGCCCTCGTGGCGACCGCCGCGGAGCTTAATCGCCTCGGTGAACTCGAGCAGCGGCTCGAGAAGGTCGACGAGTCGGTTCCGCACCGGAACCGGAACGTCGCGGCCCTGAAGACCCTCATCGCGCTCGCGCGGAAGGACTCCGTCGCCGCGGCGCAAAGCCTCAAGACTGTGTTCGACCAGCTCAAGCCCCTGCCGGCCGACACGCCGCTGCTCCACCGGTATCCCGAGCTCATCGCGGTCCACGCGGCACAGAGCGATCCGAACCTGCGGCCGGCGGTCGTGCCGATCGCCGAGATGATCGTCGTGCAGCAGCAGACGACCCCGATGGGGGACGACTGGGCCAAGAAGACCCGCTGGCTCCGGACCCGCGGCCTCTGGCTGGCCGGGACGGCGACGGCGGCGGTCCCGATGCAGACGAAACCGGACCGTGCCTCGCAGTGGCAGGCGGTCAGCTACCCGACGATCGAGTTCCGGGGCCGCGGCTATCCCGCCGCGACCTGGCGGCTCACCCGCGGCCGGGCCGAGTTCCACACCGGCCAGGGGGACGACACGCTCCTCTTTCAGTCGCCGCTCGTCGGGAACTTCGAGGTCGCCGCCCGGCGGACGACGAACGGCTGGCGGGAGATCGCCCTCGACTACGCCGCGGTCACGATCGACCTGTTCCACGACGGGAAGTCGCTCCGCCGCACGCCGTTCGGCCGGGCGGGGTCCGCCATCGACCTCAAGGAGAAGATCGACCGCTGGGGAGGGGAGGTCGATTACCTCCTCAAGATCCAGGACGGCAAGATGAAGGTCGAGGTGAACGGCAAGCCGGTTCACGAGGAGGCGGTCCCCGCGGCGGCCGATCCGTGGCTCGGGATCCGTTCGTCGCAGGCGCAGCTCAACGGCTTCGTCACGAACCTGCGGATTACGGGCAAGCCGACGATCCCCGAGTCGCTCGATCTCTCGGTCGCCGAGAACCTCGCCTCGTGGCGGGCTGAGTACGGCGACACGGCGGACGCCAAGGACTCCGTCTGGCGGAAGGACCAGGCGGAGATCGTCACCTCGGCGATCGAGAACGCCCCCGGCAGCAAGCGGGAGAGCCTCCTGCTCTACCGCCGGCCGCTGTTCGAGGATGGGACTCTCGAATACGACTTCTACTACGAGCCGGGGAAGACCGCAGTCTTCCCGGCGCTCGGCCGCGTGGCGGTCCTGTTTTCGAAAGAGGGCGTCCGGACGCACGCCCTGACCGACGGCTCCTACGAGCGGGGCGGGGTCGACCCCGCGAACGAAACGCCCCTGGCGGGCGCGGCCGAGAAGCCCGCGCTCAAGGAGAAGGACTGGAACCATCTCGCTCTCGCGGTGAAGGGAGAGACGATGACGCTGACCCTCAACGGCGAGCGGCTGGGCGAGCTGCCGATCGCTCCGGGGAACTCGCGGGTGTTCGCCTTCTTCCGCTTCCGGGACGAGACCGGAAGCCGGATCAAGAACGTCCGCTACCAGGGAGAGTGGCCGAAGACCTTGCCTCCGGTCGCGGAGCAGTTTCTCGCCGCCCCCGAGACGAAAGTGGCCAAGGAATGACCTTTCGAAACCGTCGTTCCGCCGCCACGAACCGCGGTGATTCACGCAGGGGGAAAGGGATTCATGCCTCCTCCAGATGCCCGGCGAAAAATGGATTCCGCCCCTTGGACAGCCCGGAAGCGGTCGGGTAGGGTTTGACCCGGTTCGCTCTTCTTACGAACTCTTCTTCTTGAGACTCTCATGGCCGAAGCCGAGCTCCAGCACCTGCGGGAAGCCCTCGATGGATTCCGCGGCGATTTCCGCCGCCTCCGCGACGAAGTCGGCAAGGTGATCGTCGGACAACTCGACATCCTCGACGACACCCTGATGGCGCTGATCGCCGGCGGCCACGTGCTGCTCGAAGGGGTCCCGGGGCTCGGCAAGACGCTCCTCGTCCGGACCCTCTCCGACTGCCTGCACCTCAAGTTCCAGCGGATCCAGTTCACACCCGACCTCATGCCGGCCGACCTCATCGGAACGAACGTCGTCATGGAGACGCCGTCCGGGGGCAAGCGGTTCGAGTTCCAGCCCGGCCCGATCTTCGGCAACGTCATCCTCGCCGACGAAATCAACCGCGCGACTCCGAAGACCCAGTCGGCGCTCCTCGAAGCGATGCAGGAGCACTCGGTCACGATCGCCGGGACGACGCATCGCCTCGGCGAGCCGTTCTTCGTCCTCGCGACGCAGAACCCCCTCGAGATGGAAGGGACCTATCCCCTCCCCGAAGCCCAGCTCGACCGGTTCTTCTGCAAGCTGCTCGTGAAATTCCCCTCGACTGCCGACATGGAGATGATCCTCGACCGGACGACCGAGAAGAAGACGCAGCGGGCGGAAGCGGTCCTCTCGGGGGACCGGATCCTCGAGATGTCGCGGCTGGTGCGAGAGATCCCGATCTCGAACGAAGTCCGCCGCTACGGGATCGCCCTCGTGATGGCGACCCACCCCGAGCACGAGCTGGCGGCCGACATCACGAAGAAGTACGTCCGCTTCGGCTCGAGCCCCCGCGGGGCCCAGGCCCTGATCCTGGGAGCGAAGATCCGGGCGATCCTCGACAACCGCTACCACGTCGCCCGCGAGGACCTGCAGGCCGCCGCGCCGGCCGTGCTGCGGCACCGGCTGATCCTCAACTTCGAAGGGCAGGCCGAAGGGGTGCCGACGGACGATGTGGTCGCCCAGATCGTCAAGAACGTGAAAGAGCCGGCAAAGGCGGCTTAGCCGCCGTTTCGCCGCGGACGACAGTCCGCGACCGGGTGATGCGCTCAGCGTGATTCGCGGACTGTCGTCCGCGGCGATACATCAGGGAATGGTTCATGCCGCTGTTCGGCTCCGACTTCCTGAGCAAGCTCGAGTATCTGTCGCTCGTGTCGCGGCGGATCTTCCGGGGGTCATTGCTTGCGCAGCGGCGGACGATGCAGTTCGGGAGCGGGATCGAGTTCTCGGACCACCGCGAGTACGCCGCGGGGGATGACCTCAGATATCTCGACTGGAACATCTATGCCCGTCACGGCGAGTTCCTGCTCAAGCGGTTTCAGGAAGAGCAGGACCTCCATGTGTACTTCCTGCTCGACTGCTCGCGGAGCATGGCGTACGGCGAAGGGGCGAAGTACGACCTCGCCCGGCAGCTGACGGCGGCCCTCGCCTACATCGCCCTCGCGGACCTCGACCGGATCTCGGTGATCGCGTTCGCCGACCGGATCATCGACGACTTTCCGCTGACCCGCGGCAAGGCGCGGATTCTTTCGCTCCTCGAGTTCCTCGAAGACCTCCCGCCGCAGGGGGCCGACACCGACTTCGCGCGGGTCATGCGGGACTTCACGAGCCGCAAGCAGCGGTCGGGACTGGCGGTGGTCCTGAGCGATCTGTTCGCCCCCTCGGGCTACGAGCAGGGGCTCGATCAGCTCCGGCACCGCCGCTATGAGCCGACGGTGATCCAGCTCCACGACCCAAAGGAAGCGAGTCCCGACTTCCTCGGTGACGTCGAACTGTACGACATCGAGAATGAGTCGAGCCGGAAGGTCACGGTCACCGAAGCCAATCTCCGGACCTATCGAAAAATCTTCGGCGACTTCCAGACGGGGGTTGCCCGGTACTGCCGCAACTACGGCATCGGCTGCACGCAGTCGGATACCCGGACGACGTTCGATGACCTCGTCCTGCGGATGATGCGGGCCGTGGGGACCGTGGGATGACTCAGCACATGTTTCAGGAGTACGACACGTTCCGTCTTCGCCGCCCACTTCTGGACGAATCCGTTCCGGTCGGGACGATCGGTGTCGTGCTCATGGTTCACGACGCCGCAGCAGGCGTCTATGAAGTCGAGTTCCCGAACGGCGCGGCTGGGAACTTGGGGATCGAGTCGACCTATCCCCTTTCCGAGGAATCGATGGAAGCCACTGAAGCCTGAGTCTCCGCAGCCCCGCTGACGTTTAAATCGGACTCTGATCCGCACCACCCACAATAAACATGTCCTTCGCCACACCACTCGCGCTTGCCTGGGCGGCCCTCACGGTGCCGGTGGTGATCTTCTACATCCTGAAGATCCGACTGCGGCAGGTGCCGGTTTCGACGACGATCTTCTGGCAGCAGATCTACGACGAGAAGAGCCCCCGCTCCCTGTGGCAGCAGCTCCGGCACTGGCTGTCGCTGCTCGTGCAGCTTGTGTGGCTATTGCTCCTCGTGCTTGCCCTCGCGGAACCGTTCTTCCGCTCCGACGGCTGGCAGCCCCGGCGGGTGGTCCTCGTCATCGACAACTCCGCGAGCATGAACGCGACCGACGTCTCACCGACGCGGCTCGCCGCTGCCAAGGCGGCCGCGGCGAAGCAGGTCGCCTCGCTCCGGCACCAGGATGAGTTCGCAATCCTCGCCGCCGGCACGCAGCCCCGCGTCGTCTGCGGGCTGACGAGCCATGAGCGGACGCTGCAGGACGCGATCGACTCGATCGGCAAGACCGATGGTCCAACGAAAGTCCCCGAGGCGGTCGAGCTCGCCCGGCGGCTCCTGGCCGATGCCAAGAACGGACTTGTCGTCGTCTACTCCGACGGCGGATTTGCCGGGAGCGAGGCGCTCGCGGCGGATCCCGTGGTGAAGCTCCATCCCGTCGGGACGGCGTCGGGGAACGTGGGGATCACGCAGTTCCAGGTCCGGCGGAGCCTGCTTGACCCGATCGGGTACGAGATCCTGGTGGAGGTCGTCAACGCCTCGGATGAGCCGGCCGAGGCGCGGCTCGACCTTGACCTCAACGACCAGCCGGTCGATGTCGTCCCGCTGAAGCTCGCCCCCGGGCAGGCCTGGAGCCAGACGTTCGAGAAGACCTCGATCGACGGCGGCAAGCTCGTCGCGAAGCTCAAGCACGACGACCCCCTCGCGGCCGACAACATGGCCCAGGCGCTCCTGCCGAGGCGGGAAATGCAGAAGGTGCTGCTCGTGACGCCGGGGAACCTGTTCCTCGAAAAGGCGTTCGCGGCCAACCCGCTCGTCGACCTCAAAGTCGTAAAGGAACTGCCGACGGAGTTCGAGAAGGGTGTGGTCCACGTCTTCCACCGGCTCGTCCCGCCGAAGATGCCCGCGGGGAACTCCTTCGTGGTCGACCCGCGGGAGGGGACGGACCTCTGGAAGCTCGGGGAACAGCTCGACAACCCGATCGTGACCAAGCAGGAGACAGATTCGCCGCTGATGCAGCACGTCCGGCTCGAGAACGTCCTCCTGCCGCAGGCCCGCCAGCTCACGCCGGCCGAAGGGGTGGGTGCCAAGGTGCTCGTCGGCGCGGTCTCGGGCGATCCCCTCTACTTCCAGGTGGAAGCCCCCGGCCGCAAAACCGCGGTCCTGACGGTGAACCTCGACGAAGGGGACCTGACGTTCCGGACGGCGTTCCCGATTCTCGTGACGAACTCGCTCGGCTGGTTCGGCGGACAGGCGGGAGAACTGCGGGAGGCCCTCGTTTCCGGCGCGGTGACCGACGTCGCGATCCCGCCGCATGACGCATCGAAGCCGCTCGCCCTCTGGTCCCCCGCCGGGGTCCAGAAGCCGCTCCCCGCCGGCGCCGAGAAGGCGTCGGTCGGTCCGCTCGATGAGATCGGAGTCTGGAGCCTGCGGCCCGCCGAGACGGAAGGGACCAAGAAGGCGTCGACGACGAAGTCGGCCGGCGAGTCGCCTGGCGCTACCGCTGACGCAGCGAACGCACCCGCACTCGAGCTCGCCTGCAACCTCGCGAGCCGGGTCGAAGGGGACCTTCGTCCGCCGCCGGCGTGGCGCGACTTGTCTGCGGCGGCGATCGGCGGGGGGACGTTCGTCCGGCCGATCTGGTTCTATCTGATTGCACTCGCGTGGCTCCTCGCCGCGGTGGAATGGGTCCTCTACCAGAGGCGGTGGATCGGATGAGTGGATGGGCCCTGGAACTGACGCACCCGCTCCGGCTGCTCGGCCTTCTGGCTGTGCCGGTGCTGGTCTATTACTTCTACCGGAGCCTCGCCGATTTCCCCCGGTCGCAGCGGCTCGTGTCGCTCGTCGTCCGCGCGGCGATCGTGCTGCTGCTGGTGCTGTCGCTCGCCGGGCTGACTCTTTCAAGGCCGACGCAGGAGCAGTTCGTCGTCCTCGCGGTCGACCAGAGCCAGAGCGTCGGGACCGAGGCGGAGCCGGTCCTCCGCAAGCTCGTCGAAGAGGCGGCTGCGAAGGCGGGGAAGAACAAGATCGCCTTCCTGCCGTTCCAGGCGGACCCCGGAAAGTTTTCGAGCGACCCCGCGCCGTTTCTTAAGAAGCCGGACGAAGCGGCGGATGGCAAGCCCGCGGTGGAAGCGCCTGCCACTCCTCCTACGGAGACCGCTCCCGCGATCCCGCCGGCCCCGACGGGGCCTCCTCCCGGGACCAACATCGAAGCGGCCATCGAAGCGGCGCTCGCCTCAATCCCGCCCGGATACGTGCCGCAGATCCTGCTCCTAAGCGACGGCAACCAGACCAGGGGGGATGCGCTCCGGACCGCCCTGCAGGCCAAGGTTCCGATCTCGACGATTCCGCTCCCGACCCGCAGCGAACCCGAGGCGCAGGTCTCGGCGGTCTCGCTCCCCGCCCAGGTCCGCCAGGGAGAGCCGTTCCACGTCGAAGTCGTGATCGACTCGAACCATGACGACGAAGGGCTGATCCAGGTCTACCGCGGCGACCACCAGGTCGTCAGCGAACGGAAACCGATCAAGAAAGGGGAGAACCGGTTCCGGTTCCAGCAGTCGATCGAGAGCAAGCGGCTGGCGAACTTCACCGTGCGGCTCTCGGGGATGAAGGAGGACACGCTCCTCGACAACAACACCGACAGCGGGCTGGTCTACACCGCCGGCAAGCCGCGGGTCCTGATCGTCGAGAGCGATCCCAAGCTGATCCGCGAGTTCGTGACCGCCCTCGAGCAGGAGGAGATCCAAGCGGATGTCCGTCCCCCCGCCGGGATGCCCGACAACCTGTCGGACCTCCAGAACTACGAGATGCTGATCCTCTCGAACGTCCCGGCGACCGTCCTCTCGCAGAAGCAGATGGAGATCGCCCGGACCTACGTTCAGGACCTCGGCGGCGGACTGATGATGCTCGGCGGCGAGCAGTCGTTCGGTCTCGGGGGGTACTACAAGTCGGTGCTCGAGGAGGTCCTCCCCGTCCGGAGCGACTTCGAGAAGGAGAAGGAGAAGCCGAGCCTCGGGATGGTCCTCGTCATCGATAAATCCGGCTCCATGGGAGGGGACAAGATCGAGATGGCGAAGTCCGCGGCCCGCGCGGCGGTGGAGCTCCTCGGCAACCGGGACATGGTCGGCGTGGTCACCTTCGACGGCGACACCTACGTCACGAGCGAGCTGCAGTCCGCCTCCAACAAGGGGCGGATCAGCGACGAGATCAGCCGGATCGACGCCGGCGGGGGGACGACGATGTACCCCGCCATGGAGAAGGCGTACGAAATGCTGCAGTCCGCCCCGGCGAAGATCAAGCACGTCATCATGCTGACGGACGGCGTCTCGTCCCCCGGGGACTTCGAGGGGCTGGCCGCCACGATGGCCCAGTCCAAGATCACCGTCAGTACCGTCTCGATCGGGGCCGACGCCGCGGCGGATGTCCTCGAGGGGATCGCCAAGGTGGGCCAGGGGCGGTACTACTTCACCGACGACCCCGCCAATGTCCCGCAGATCTTCGCCAAGGAGACGGTCACCGCAAGCAAGAGCGCCATCGACGAGCAGCCGTTCATCCCGCAGGTCGTCCGGGCCTCGCAGGCGATGCGGGGGATCGACCTCGAGAACGCGCCGTTCCTCCTGGGCTACGTCATGACCCGGCCCAAGCCGACGAGCGAAGTCATCCTCTCGACCGAAAAGGGGGATCCCCTCCTCTCCTGGTGGCGGTATGGCCTCGGAATGTCGGTCGCCTTCACCTCCGACGCCAAGAGCCGCTGGGCGGCCGAGTGGCTGACGTGGCCCGAGTTCGCCAAGTTCTGGGCGCAGGTCGTCCGGCAGGCGATGCGGAAGAGCGATGCCAAGGGGGTTTCCGTCGAAGTCGCCCAGAAGAGCGGCTCCGCGACGGTCACCCTCGACGCCGTCGATCCGGCCGGCCGCTTTCTCAATCAGGCCGAGACCGAGATGACGGTGATCGACCCGCAGCTCGGCAACCGGAAGATCCCGCTCCAGCAGTCCGCCCCCGGACGGTACGTCGCCGCGTTCGACACCCCCCGCAGCGGGGCGTACCACCTGGAACTGACGCAAAAGAGAGACGGGCAGGTCCTCTACCGCCAGTCGCGGGGGCTCTCGGTCGGCTACAGCGACGAGCTCCGGCTGCGGCCCCCCAACGAAGCCCTGCTGAAGAGCGTCGCCGAAGCCTCCGGCGGGCGGTTCCAGCCGACGGTCGATCAGATCTTTGAACCGACCGAGCGGACGGCGCTACGGCCGACGCCCCTCTGGCCGTATCTCGTGGCTCTGGCGGCAATTCTGCTCGTCCTCGACGTCTTCCTCCGCCGGGTCGATGTCGGCCTGATGCTGGGGCGTCGTCCCGCCCCGATCCTTCTGCGGCCGGGGCGGAACGAGCCCGCCAGGACCGGCTCCCGGGGCCGGCGGCGGCGGGCGGATGCGGTCTGAACTTTTCATGAGCCGGCCCGAAATCGTTTGGGGTTTCGGAAACAGTCCGGGTAGACTTTTCACAACGTTTCGGGCGGCCGATCCTTCCGACTGCCGCCGGGAGAAGATGACCATTCGGGTCAGGAGCGCATGATGGGCCAGACGCTGCACTCGCACTTGGAACCGGTCTGCCTGCGGCAGCGGCTCGCCCGCGGCATCGGATTCTCCGCCTGGGGGCTCCTGATCGGATCGGCTCTCACCGCGCTGATCGCGGTCGGCGTCTGGGCCTCCGTGGCGACGTTCCCGCTCTGGCTCGCTCCGGCCCTGGCGCTCGGCGGCCTCGCTGCGGGCTTCGTGACCGGCTTCGTCTGGCGGAAGGAACTCCATGACGCCGCTGCCGCGATCGACACCCACTACGCCCTCAAGGACCGGGCCGCCACGGCGCTCGAGTTCCAGACCCGCCGCGATGTGACCCCCGCGCAGCAGCTCGCCTTCGACGACGCCCTGACCCACATGAGCCGCGTCAAGGCGACCGAAGTCGTCCCGTTCCGGATGCCGCGCGTTCTGCCGTACGCCCTCGGCTCGGTCGCCGTCATGATCGGCGTGGTGGTCCTCGCCGTGCTGAACGCCCCCGCGGCCGCCAGCATTCCTGAGCCGCTCGACGTGGTCGTCGCCCAGGCGGACCGGCTCACCGAAGAGGTGAAGGAGCTCGAGGAGTTCGCCGAGAAGGAGCAGGACCCCGAAATCGAAAAGCTCGTCAAGGAGCTGAAAGAAGCCCTCAAGGAACTGAAAGAGCCCGGAACGGACATCCGCCAGGCGATGGCGAAGCTCTCCGAGATGCAGGCGGCCCTGCAGGCCGAACAGGCCAAGCACAACGTCGCCGCGGTCGACGCCAACATGAAGGCGGCCGGGGAAGCCCTTGCCTTGGCCGAGCCCCTCGCCGAAGCGGGCCAGGCCCTCGCGGCCGGGGACTACGACAAAGCGGCCCAGAAGCTCGAAGCCCTCGAAGATCCCAAGCTCGACCGGCAAACCGAGAAGGCAGTCAAGGAGAAGCTCGACGCCGTCGCCAAGAAGGCCCAGAGCGACGGACAGAACGCCCTCAGCAAGGCGACCGGAGAGATGTCGCAGGGGCTCGGTGACAAGAGCGGCCAGTTCTCCGAAGGAAGCAAGAAACTCGCCGGCGAAGCCAAGAAGGCGAGCAAGAAGAAGAAGCTCACCGACCTCCTCATGAAGCAGTGCAACTGCCTCGGCGAATGCAAGAGCGAGTGCGAGGGGAGCTGCAAGTCGGTGGCGAAGTCGAGCGGCAAGGGGAAGGGTGGCAAGAACTGGGGCCTCGCCGCCAGCGGCAACGAAGCGGGCGAGCAGACCGCCGCCCTCGGGACGAAGCCGCAGGACAAGCTCAAGGGACAGCAGTCGGAGGACGGCGACGTCGAGACCGAAACGACGCACTCCCCCGAAGGAGAACAGCAGGCCCAGCGGCAGTACCGCCAGAACCACGCCAAGTACCAGAAGATGGCCGAGTCGGTCCTCGACAACGAGCCGATTCCCCTCGGCCACCGCCAGACGATCCGCAAGTACTTCGAATCGATCCGGCCGAATGACGCGGCGGTCGATGAAGTCGATCGCCGGACTGCTCCGGCGACCAACTGAGAATTGCTCTGCCTTCCGCGGGCCGACGGAATCCGGAATGCTCCCTCTTGCGCTCGCATCCGGCACGGGCGCGGCGTAGTTCGGGAACGGGATGAGTCGGGTCTCGCCCCCGGAGGGGGCGACGGCCTTGCCCCCCTGAAGACTCGTCCTGACCTCCGATTTCGCGGACTCCGATTTCGTGTCCCCATTTGGGCCGCCCCCTGCGATCGCGGCGATTTCTCGTTTCAAGACCGGTCAACTTTCGATGACTGCCTCCATCCGTTCCGCCCGACTTCCTGTCACACTTGCTCTGGTTCTGTTCGTTGGCCTGATGGTCGGGTTCCTGCCGGGTCCCACGTCCGCCGCGGAACCGGCCGAACGGCCGATCGTCGCGCTCGAGCTCCCCAGGCGGACCGGTCACTCGGAGAAACAGATCCTCGTCCGCGAGGTCATTCGCCAGGCGTTCCTGATCGCGGCTCGTGACGATTTCCAGGCACGGACTCGCGACCCCCTGCTCCGGGAGTCATTCCCGGCCGAGGGGACCTCTTCGACGCACTTCCATCTCGACATCGATCTCCCGGAAGGAAAGCCGGTCACGATCAAGCTCTCGGGCGGCCGGAATGCGGCGTCGGTCTCGGAATGGTCGGGCCGGGTCGATCCCGGGAAAGAAATTCCGCTCGTGGCGGTCCTCGTCCGGGCTGACGAGTGGACCCGCGGACCATTCGCCACGGCGCTCAAACAGGCCAAGCTCGCGCCGCGATCCGCGCCGGCGGCACAACCCTCCGAGCCCCCCCGGATCCCGGAGGTGCCGGCCCCGCTCGAATTCGTGCAGCAACTGGCCGGACTTCGGTCGCTCCACGAAGCGTTGGCCACACAGCCCTCGTCTCCATCGATCCTGGCCGCGCTCGCCCGCGAGTACGTTCTGCTCGGGAGTACGACCGAGGTCCACTGGGGGATCGAACACAAGGTGTTCAAAGCCCGGGCGCTCGTCTACTCCGAGCGGGCGTTCCGCGCTGGCCCCAAAGCGGCGGACGTCGCGTGGACGAGAGCGCTCGTCCGGATGCTGTGCGGACTCCCCCAGCTTGCCGGCGAAGAAGTGAAGCGGGCAACCGATCTGAAAGGAGACGCTCCGGCGTGGTCCGAATCGCTCGCAGCGGCCGTCCGGTGGGATGGTGAAGGACTCGCCGACCTGGCAGAGCAGGACAAGCCGCTCGCGGCCTACCTCGACATGCGCCGGACAGAACTGGTCGGATCGCTCGACCAGCGGATGGCTGCGACAAACCGCGTCATCGAACGCCAGCCCGAATGCTTTCGGGCGGTCGCGGCGCTCGCAAACGAAGACCCTCTCGGGCTTCGTCGCTCCCTCGGTGGACCACAGCTCCGCCAATTCGGCCTCTCACTCCCGCGACTTCTTCGGGAGGTCTCAGGCATGCCAGAGGCGTTCACCAAGGAGCTTGCAGACCGTGAGAAGGCCGCGGGGGAGGAACTCTCGCCTGAGCGGTACGGGGCGTTCCTCAAGCAGCTCCGCGGCCTCGATGCCGATGCGGACCAGCGCGAGCCGTCGCTAGACGTCCTGGCGACGCTGGCGGAGAACCTGGCATTCGTCCACGTTCACCAGATCGTCTCGACCCACAATGCCTGGCTGGGACTCGACGGAGGCGAGGCGCTCGAACCACTCCGACCGATTCTCGATGCGATCCCTTACGGAGAGATCGCAGGAGTCTACCGACGAGATACGCCCCCCAGTGCGGCGGCATTCAAAAAGGTTGCGCCGGCCCTGTTCACACTCCCGATCTCCGAGGCGGCGTTCCCGTACGTCGCACGCATGGGGTCCCTGCCGGGCAACGACCTTCAGCGATTCTGCGATGCGATTCGCGACCAGCGGGACGATCTGGTTCCGGAGCTTCTCACCACTCTTGAAGACACCTATTCGGATGCCGAGAAGGCACCGAAGGCGGCCATCCTGCGGAGGCTCGCGCCGGACTCCCCTGCCGCGATTGCGGCGACGATCCGCTACGAGTGGCCTGTCATCGCTTCGCAGGGAGCGGGCCTCGTGGAGAGCTCGGAGAGCGTCAAAGTGCTTCAGGCCCTCGCTGAGCGGTATGAGAAGCTGGAGCCGGAAGGAGAAGCCAACCGGACGCTCGCCGAGAGGGCGTTCGTCCGGATGACCGAGGTCGACAACTCGTTTGAGAGTTCCAATGCGCTGGCGTCGTACTATTGGCGGCACGAGAACCAGGAGCGCTGGAAGGAAGTGACGATCGCGGCGCTCGCGCTCCCGAGCTACGGCCTCGAGGACTCCCTTGCCTGTTCGCGGCTGGCGGACTGGATGATGGATCGCGGCGAGTGGAACGAGGCAAAGCCATACGCCGTCCGGGCTGCCGAGTCGTATGCGACCGCCGGGCTGCAATCCGCCGCCCGCTGCATGGAAGGACTTGAAGAGTGGCAGGCAGCCGAGCGGCTCTACCGTGCCAAGTCGCATCGCTACGGCAGCAGCTGGCTGGACTGGTATTTCTTCTGCCGGCGAAGCGGCCAGGGGGATCTGGCCGCCGCGTCGGAATACTGCCGGGAGAACCTCGCTACGCTGAGCGACTGGCAAAAGGCGCATCCGACCCTGGCGTTCTACTATCAGCTCGAAGGGGAGCCGGAGAAGGCCCTCGCACTGCACCAGAAGCTCCACAAGGAGAAAGAGAAGGATAAAGATGAAGCCGGCTACGCCGCTCTGTGTGCCATCGTCCTGCTCGACGAGCTGAAGCAGACCAAGGCCCGGGACGAGCTCGTCAACACCCTGCTCAACGCCAATGAAACGCACATCTACGGGATGCTGTGCGATCAGATCTCCCGCCCGGTCCCGGCGGGGGGCAAGCCGTTCTCCGAGACGGACCTGGAGCTCTGCTTCGCGTATTCGCGGAGCGGCAACGACGCGACGAACACGGCGTACTTCATTGGCAAACTGCTCCTGAACCGCGGCGAGCGGGATCGCGCGGTGACATGGCTGCAGCGCGCCGCGGGAGCGCCACGCACTCAGGTCTGGACCTGCACTCTGGCGTCGGCCGAGCTGATCCGGCTCGGAGTCCCGATCGCTCCCCGGCGCAAGAGCCCCTTGTCGGACGAGCTCGTCGACGTCGTCGCCCGGGAAGAAGCGATTGTTGAAGTCTGGAAGCCCGAATCCATCCAGAAAGCCTCCGCGCTCGCCGACGAGGCGATCAAGGCCTACCCGGAGTCGGGGGGACTGCGACTCATGGCCGCCAGCATCGCCCGTGATGCGGGCGATCTTCCGCGGGCCGATACTCTCTACACCGAAGCACTCAAGAGGCTTCCGGGGAATCCGTTTGTGCTCAGCAATCGAGGGAAAATCCGAGAGTTCCTGGGGCGAGAAGCGGAAGCGATCGAGGACTACGAAGCCGCGCTCAAAACGTCACCGCGATATCAGATGGCAAACATCAATCTCGGCTGGATCCGCGCCTCGTCCGCCAACCCTCAGTTCCGCGACGGGAAGGCCGCGCTGCGGCATGCTCGCACCGTAGTGGAAGTCGGCCCCGGCGCCTCCGACGTCGGCATTGCCCTGCTGGCGGCAGCGAACGCGGAATCCGGAAAATTCGACGAAGCGGTCAAGCTGGTCAAACGGGCGATCGCCAATGGCATCTATCCGGACAAGGAGCGGCTCAACAATTGGGTGAAGTCCTATCAGGCCAAGAAGCCGCACCGCCGGCCTCCCAGCGGGCCACCGCGCTGACGCCGGTCGATACCTGGAAACGGAACTCGGGGAGACATCGCAAAGAATGCATTCGGCGACATAGGTTGTCACCCACGTCCGGCCACTGGTTTTCCGCGGTGGGCGGGTCGTTTACGATCGGCGTCTCCACCTGAGAGAACGCCGTGCTCGCCGAAGAACTTCGCCTCCGCCAGTCCTACGACCGCACCGCCAACTGGCACCGCTGGGGGCCGTACCTCTCCGAACGACAGTGGGGGACCGTCCGCGAGGACTACTCCCCCTTCGGCGACGCCTGGACCTATTTCCCGCACGATCACGCCCGCAGCCGCGCCTACCGCTGGGGCGAAGACGGACTGCTCGGCTTCTGTGACCGCGAGTGCCGCCTCGCCTTCGCCCTCGCGCTCTGGAACGGCCGGGACCCGATCCTCAAGGAACGGCTCTTCGGCCTCTCCGGTCCCGAAGGGAACCACGGCGAGGACGTCAAAGAGGCCTACTTCTACCTCGACTCGACTCCAACCCACTCCTACTGCAAGGCGCTCTACAAGTACCCGCAAGGAGAGTTCCCCTACGACCATCTCGTCGCGGAGAACCACCGTCGCGGCAAGGACCAGCCGGAGTTCGAGCTGGAAGAGACCGGCATCTTCGACGACTCCCGTTACTTCGACGTTACCGCTGAATATGCCAAAGCGACCCCCGACGACATCCTGATCCGCCTCACGCTTGCCAACCGGGGCGACCTGGACGCCCCCCTCCACCTCCTGCCGACCCTCTGGTTCCGCAACACCTGGTCATGGGGCTGCTCCGACGAAGGGGCCGACCGCAAGCCGGAGATCACCCTCCAGGCGGACGGATCGCTCCTGGCCGACCACCCGACGCTCGGCCGGTTCCGGCTGTTGATCGAATCCCCCCAAGGGATCGCCGCTCCGAAGCTCCTCTTTACCGAGAACGAAACGAACGTCGCGCGGATCTTCGGCACGCCCAACGGCGAGCATCCCGCCAAGGACGCGTTCCACGACGCCATCATCGGCGGGAACCCGGCCGCGCTGGCGAGCGCGACGTCCGGAACCAAGGCGGCGGCGCACTTCGTCCTGACGATCCCCGCCCGGTCGGAGATCGTGCTGCGGCTGCGGCTCGTCGTCGAATCGGCCGCGACCGCGGAGCCCTTCGGTCCGGACTTCGAACAGGTCTTCGCCGAGCGGATCGCCGAAGCGGACGCGTTCTACGACGCCCGCCTTGCCTGCGGAATCGCGGATGAAGACCGCAGCGTCGCCCGGCAGGCGTATGCGGGGCTCCTGTGGAGCAAGCAGTTCTATCACTATGCGGTGAAGGACTGGCTGGAGGGGGACCCGCTGCAGCCGACGCCGCCGGCATCGCGGCTCAAGGGACGGAATCAGGACTGGCAGCATCTCTACAACCGCGACGTCGTCTCGATGCCCGACAAGTGGGAGTACCCGTGGTACGCCGCGTGGGACCTCGCGTTTCACATGCTCCCGATGGCGGACGTCGACCCGGAGTTCGCCAAGGCGCAGCTCCTGCTGATGCTCCGCGAGTGGTACATGCACCCGAGCGGGCAGATCCCCGCCTACGAGTTCGGCTTCGGAGACGTCAATCCGCCGGTCCATGCCTGGGCCTGCTGGCGGGTCTACAAGATGACCGGCGCCCGGAAGAAGCGGGACCGCAACTTCCTGGCCCGCGCGTTCCAGAAGCTGGTCATCAATTTCACCTGGTGGGTGAACCGAAAGGACGTCAACGGCCGGCACCTGTTCTCGGGCGGCTTTCTGGGGCTCGACAACATCGGGGTCTTCGACCGGTCGCGGCCCTTGCCGACCGGGGGGCATCTCGAGCAGGCGGACGGGACCGCCTGGATGGCGTTCTACAGCGCCACGATGCTCTCGATGGCGCTGGAGCTCGCGCAGACCGACCCGATCTACGAGGATGTCGCTTCGAAGTTCTTCGAGCACTTCGTCGCCATCACGGACGCCATGAACCGCCTCGGCGGGTCGGGCCTGTGGGACGAGCAGGACGGGTTCTATTACGATCAGCTCCTCGCCGACGACCAGGCGCACCGGCTGCGGATCCGTTCGATCGTCGGGATCATTCCGCTGTTCGCGGTCGAAGTCCTCGAGGACGAGTTCCTCGAGACCTTGCCGGGGTTCCGGAAGCGGATGAACTGGTTCCTCGAGAACCGTTCGGACCTCGCGCAGCAGATCGCGTATCTCGAGTGCGACGACGGGAACGGCGGGAAGCATGGGCACAAGCTGCTGGCGATCCCGTCCAAGGAGCGGCTGCTGAGCGTCCTGCGGTACGTGCTCGACGAGAACGAGTTTCTCTCGCCCTACGGAGTGCGGGCGCTGTCGATGGCCCACCGCGAGCATCCCTACTCCTTCTGGGTGGAGGGGCAGGAGCACCGGGTGGCGTATGACCCGGGGGAGTCGACGTCGAGTCTGTTCGGGGGGAATTCCAACTGGCGGGGCCCGGTGTGGTTTCCGGTGAACTACCTGCTGATTGAGGCCTTGGAGCGGTATCACCACTTCTATGGGGATTCGCTGAAGGTCGAGTGCCCGACGGGGTCGGGGGTGCGGATGACGCTGGAGGAGGTGGCGTGTGAGCTGAGCCGGCGGCTGAGTTCGCTGTTCCTGCCGGACGGCGAGGGGCGGCGGCCCTGCCACGGGGAGGATCCCCGGTTCGCGAAGGATCCGCACTGGAAGGATCTCGTGCTGTTCCATGAGTATTTTCATGGGGACAGCGGTCGCGGGCTCGGTGCCAGCCATCAGACGGGCTGGACGGCGCTCGTGGCAAGGCTCGTGAAGATGTGCGGCGATGCGGACGAGTCGGCGCTCGCCCCGTCCTGTTCGGGTCAAGGGCGGCAGCCCTTGCCGCCGGAGGCGCTTCCGTACAGGGAACCGTCCAAGCGATAACGGACGCGCCTACTCGACCGCCACTCGCTTGTGGCAAGAGAACACGATCTTCTTCCCGTCGGGCGAGTACGCCACGTCGGAGTACCCGCGAAGTTCGTCCTGGGCGGGGAGGAGTTGCGGAGGATCCTGCGTGTCGGGATCGACGAAGAAGATCTGGTGGCGGCGGGTGGCGGGGTCGGGCTTGATGAACAGGACCCGGTTCTCGAGGGGGCTCCAGGCGAAGCTGGCGAGCATCGGGCCTTCGCAGCGGCGGACGAGCCCGTGCTGTTCGCCGCGGGCGTCGATGATGGCGAGTTCTTCCTTCCCTTCGGTCGTCAGGCCTTTGAAGGCGATCCGCTTGCCGTCGGGGGACCAGACCATGTTCCAGGAGATCTGCTGGTAGGTGGAGCGGGACTCCTCGAAGAGGTACTCGGTGCGGCCTTCGACGATGTCGGCGACGGCGAGGTTCGCTCCGCGGCCGGCGGATGTGGCGAAGACGAGGCGGCCGTCCGGTGACCAGTCGGTTCCCCAGCCCCGTTCGTCGATCTGGACGAGCTCCTGGTCGGGGCCGTCGACGCTCGTGACCCACACGCCGCCGGCCCGGGGGCTGGAGTACGCCAGGCGGTGACCGCGGGGCGAGAAACTCGGCATGGACCCTTCGCCGAGGACGCGGGGGTTCTGGCCGTCCGCCTGCACGATCACGATCTGCGCGGCGGAAAAACTCTCGCCGTTCTGCGGTTTCCAGCCGTCGAAGGCGATGTAGCGGCCGTCGGAGGACCAGACGGGGGAGCCCTGCTTCTGGAACTCCGGCAGCTCGGTGAGCTGCCGCATGTTCCCGCCGTCGGCGTCGGCGATGAACAGCCGGGTCGAGTACTCGCCGGGGGTTTCCCCAAGTTCTCTGGCCGCCGCTTCGCGGCCCTTGGCGTATTCCGCGGCATCGAGTGTGCCGTTCTGATCGGCATCGTCGCGGGTGAAGCGGGCCATCGCCCGCTCGCTGCGGATCCGGTGTCGCTCGAGCGCCGGCGCGTCGTCCGCCGCCGGCTCGGAGGGGCGATACAGCTCTTCCGGCGTCAGGCGGCTGTCCCGATTGGCGTCCTTGATCCGGAACGCCACTTCGGGGGGAACGTTCTCGGCATCGGTCGCGAAGTCGAACTCGTCGAGGCCGAGCCGGCCGTCCCGGTCGCGATCGAACCGCCGGAAGAGTTCCGAAGCGAGGCCGATCATCGCCGGGCCTGGCTCGGGGAAGAACTCCTTCCAGCTGAGGAAGCCATCCCGGTCGCCGTCCTTGCGGTCGAGCACCCGCCAGACGACATAGCCGAGCCCGGCCGGCGCGAGGTGGAACTCCCGTAGCGAGAGCTTGCCGTCCTGGTCGTCGTCGCATGCCTCGACTGAGAGGATCGCCTGCCGCTGCGTGGCGCCAGTCGAAGGGTTGCCGAAGATCTCGTCGGCCGTGAGGCGTCCGTCGAGGTCCTTGTCGAGATGCAGGAAGAGATTGACGGCGTCGACGTTCAGGCTGGGGGCCTTGAGCATCTCCGCGGGACGGAGCTGCCGGTCGCCGTTCTGGTCGATCTCGCCGAACAGCTTCGCCCGGTCTGCGGGAGTCCCCCAGTACGAGGCGACAAACTCCGACTGCGAGAGGATGTGATCGCCGCTCCGGTCCGCGGTCCGGATCCAGCTCAAGTACAGGACGCGGCCATTCCCTGAGCGGGCGGGGGTGCCGTCGGGAGTGCGGGTGCCGTATCCGAGCCCGATCAGCCGCTGGGCCTCGGCGTGGTCGACCGCCTTGTTTGCATCGGCGTCCCAGCTCTCGAACGGGAGGTCGCCGAAGGGAGGGAGTTTCTCTTGGAGCACCGCGGCCGGCCATTCGGCGGCGGAGAGTTCGGAGTCCTGGTTCTTGTCCGCGTCGCTGAGAACCTCCCGCCAGGTCTTGAGGACGGCGGCGGCGGCTTCGAGGACCGGGTCGGGAACCGCTCCCCGTTCGTCGACCGGGACGATCCCGGGGAGGACGCGGAACTCCTCTTCGGTCAGCGTTTCGTCGCGGTTGAAGTCGACGACGAGGAAGTTGCGGCGGGCGATCTTCTGGTCCGGGAGGCCGGGGGCGGCGAGGAATTCGTCGGCGGTGAGCTGGCCGTTCGCGTCCCGATCAAGACCGGCGAAGGTCGGCTTCGCCACGGCCTTGGCAGGCTCGGCCGCGTGAAGCATCGAGACGGAAGACAGGAGCAGCGCTCCGCTCGCGGAGACGAAAACTCGCGCGATCTGGCGCGGACGGTGGTTCGGCATGACACCTCCCAGCGGGAGTCACCGAAGTTCGGTGACGTCGAGTCCGGTTCGACGGGCAAGCGAGCGTGGGCCCAGGAGAGTGACGCTACCCGGAGCGATTCCCGTTGTAAAGGTGATCCTCCCGGGTGGGCGAAGTCACCGCACGGCGGGCCGTGTGAGCAGGGTGGCTGGAGTTGCGGCTCCGCCGGCCTCAGTCCTGCGAACGGCGCCACGGCTGGCCGACGGCGGTGCGGGTCGCGCTCCAGCCGAGCGGAAGGTCCGCCACTTCCCCGATCGACAGATCGTGCCGGTACATCGTCCGGAGCGCGACCATCATGGCGTCTTCCATGTGGTACTCCCCGCCGGTCAGGAACTGCCATGTGCCGTCGTCGGCGTCGTGGCAGACGAGGAGGATCGGCTGGTGCCCCTCCAGAATCGGCCGAACGGTCAGGGAGACGACGTTTTCGGGATCTTCGAACGGCCACTCGGACATCGGTCCCTCTCTCGCGTGAGCTCTGGCGGGGCCTCTCTGCGGAGACGGCCTGTCCGCCGGCACGATGACCGGTCATGGTACGCGGTGGCCGCCGCCGCCGACATGGGTCGGCGAGGCGAGTGGCGAACCCCGATGACACGGCGGAGGAACGGCGATGGATCCGGCCCGAGAGGAATACCTGGAACTGCGTCAGGCCCTGAGCCTCGGCGTTCGCTGCGCCGCGCAGCTCCTTCAGGCGGGGCCGAATCCGAATCTGGAAGCGGACGTGATGACGATGGTGCGGGCGATCGCGGATGAGGAGCTGACGATCGTCGACGAAGAACCGGGGACGGAATACGGGGCGGATCAGGTCGCGCGAGTCGTCGCGGCCGCCCGGCGTCAGGAAAAGGGACTGGCGCGCCGAATCCTCGGACGGGATGTGCTCGAACAGGTGCGTTCCCAAGCGGCCGGGGGATGAACGATTCCTCCCGGGCGATGGCCGCCGCCCGGGAGGGTTCGCGAATGTTCGTGTCCTGCTCCCGTTCGAGGATCAGCCCAGCGCGAGGAACTTCGTCACCACCCCGAGGGTATTGTCCGTCGCGTCGGGAGTCGTACCCAGTTCCTCCGCCGGGAGCCTCAGGCGGTTCACCCAGCAGGTCGGGTATCCGAACAGCTTCGCTCCGGCGGCGTCCCAGCCGGCGAAGGCGACGAACAGGATTTCTTCCCGCTTGAGTCCGAGGTGATCGACCGCGAGCTGGTAGGCCTTCGGGTCGGGTTTGTAGGTCCTGGCGGCGTCCGTGCTGAGAGCGAAGTCCAGGGTTGCAGCGAGGCCGGCGCTCGTCGCCGCCGCTTCGAGCATCTTCGGCGTGAAGTTCGAGAGGAAGCCGAGCTTGAGCCCCGCCTCCTTGAGCGTCCGCAGGACCGGTTCCGCGTCCGGCCAGAGCTTCAGCTGCAGGTAGCCGTCCATCAGCTTTCCTTCCTGCGCCGGGGTGAGCTGGATGGAGGCGGCCTTCGCGGCGAACCGGAGGGCGTCCTCGGTGACCCGCCAGAAATCGACGTACCGGCCGGTGATGGTTCGGAGCCAGGTGTATTCGAACTGCCGGGTCCGCCACTGGTTGGCGAGGTTGGCTCCTTTGCCCGGGAAGAGCTCTTCGACCAGCGCGAAGATCGGCCGGGGGTCGAGGAGCGGGAACGCGTCGAACGCGACCGCTTTGATCGTTCGCGGGGGGGCGGCCGCCAGCGTCCCCTGAATCAGGGTCGCTCCCGCTGCCGCCGCGGTGCCGAGGAACTCACGCCGATGCAGATTCATCACGGGCCACTCCGGAAAGCCGTCCTGCCGAAAGGCCGGGGATCGGGCCGGGAAGGCTATCGCGGGACCGGCGGTGGCTGTGTGGGCTGGATCACACAACCTCGCTGGCCCTGCGAAACATGCGGAATGGGGACGCGGGGTCACCGGATGCCCCCGGTGGCCTATGGCCCGACTTTCTGACTCGCCCGAGGTTCTGCGTATAATCGCCCGCATGACCGTCCAAGAAATTCTCGAGCGGCTTAAGTCTCTTGGCGATGACGCCCGGCGGGCGCACAACGTGAAAGGGGGCGCGCCCGAGAACCAGTTCGGCGTGAAGCTCGGCGATATCCGCAAGCTGGCGGAGAAGCTCAAAACGAACCAGGAGCTCGCCCTCGAGCTGTGGGAGACCGGCAACGTCGAGGCGCAGCTCGTCGCCACGCTGATCATGAAGCCGAAGTCGCTCACGGCGGATCAAGTCGACAAGCTGACCCGGACGGTCGCCTACGCCCAGGTGGCGGACTGGCTGAACTCGTACGTGGTCGCGGAGCATCCCGACAAGGAGACGCTGCGGAAGAAGTGGATGACGGCCAAGGACCGCTGGGCCGCCCGGGCTGGGTGGAACTTCACCGCCAGCCGGATCAACAAGGGTAACGCGGACGACTTCGACCTGCCGGCGCTGCTCGACCGGATCGAGAAAGAGATGCCGAAGGCGAAGCCCGAGGTGCAGTGGACGATGAACAACACGCTGGCCGCCATCGGGATCCACCACCCGAAGCTCCGCAAACGGGCGGTCGCCATCGGCGGGACGATCGGCCTCTATCGCGACTGGCCGATGTCGAAGGGGTGCATTATCCCCTACGTGCCGGTGTGGGTGGAGGAGATGGTGAAGCGGCAGGGGTGAAGACGAGCAGGCGAGGGGCCGGTTTCGCTCTCCAGGAGCGAAGCTGGAGAAGTCTGCGATCTCGCATGCGAGATTCAACAACGGGCGGGCCAATGATCCCTGGAATCGAGAGGTTCTATCAGCGCATCGCGGACTCGATGGTGCCCGAGATTCCGGAAGAGTGGACCACGGCGCGTTACGACGTCGTCTTCTACCCCGGGAACAGCATCTACGAAGCAGAGTATGTCCGGGCGGCTGACGGGAAGGCGAGAAGTCTGTCGCCCACGAATGATGGGCCTCGGTGCTTTCGCGAGTTGCGAAAGGCCTTCAAAGAGGCTGGACAGTCGTTGTGGGGGCGGGCTCAGTTCCTGATTGACCGAAACGGTCAGTTCAAGATGAACTGGGACTACGATCGTTGCGACGAAAGAGGGAATGCGATTTACATCCATGAAGAACGCCTGAAAGCCTTCGAGGAGCGGTGCCGGAGATTAAACAGCGATTGAGGACCGCCGCCCTTCTTCGGTCGGCGGCATCAGATCACTTGCAGAGGCTGCAGGGGCCAGCCACCACCATGTCCAAAAATCCGGGTTCGGATGACGACGCGGGACTTCTCGATGCCCGCACTTCCGCTGTCGCACTGATCCGCCCCCACCTTTCCGACCGGCTTCAGCGGGACCGCCCGTTCGCGCGGAGTTCGAGGAACGCGGCGACCGCCGGAATCCCGATGCCGAGCAGCAGGCCGGCGAGGAGTCCGTGCGTGAAGTCGGCCTCGGGGCCGGATCGCGCCGCGAGAGCCTGGCTGGTGCTGTCGACGTTGGGGCCGACGTCCCACAGCATCCCCCATGCGGACATGAGGCTGCGGAAGGGAGCGATCTGCATCAGCTGCAGCAGCGGCGTGTAGACCTTCCAGGATCCGCCGACCGGGTAGGACGCGATCCGGTTGCTTCCGAACATCAGCCGGACGAGCGGCGCGTAGCTGAGGGAGTAGCCGACAAACAGGAGGGCCGAGAGCAGCGCCGCGCGGCCGCCGATCCCCAGCCAGACCGGCCGCGCCGTCTCCGGCGAGGGGGAGCAGATTCTGTCGTCCTCGGCCATGGATCCGCCTGGTCTTGCGATGGAACGCCCCCTCGTCGGCAACCGGGGCAGAACGTCCGGCTCCGATCTCTCTGACGGTGAACGGGGCGCCGCGACGCCACCTTATGTCTCCTGTGTTAATCCCCGCAGAAGATCGCCGCCGGTCGAAGCGGACCGGCCACTACAAAGTTCGTCCGAATGTCGCGGCCTCGGATTGCGGGAAGAGTCGATGAACGGCCCATTCCGCCGTGGCGTCGTCCGGGGACTTCGGGTATCAACGGGGTTCGCTCGACGGGTTTGCGGTGATGTGCGGGGTCATGATGCGGTCTACTCAGGGCATTCTCAAAACGGCCATCGGTCTGTTCTGTCTTTCGCTCGCGGCGCTCTCGAGCGCGGAAGAGGACAAGGGCCCTGTGAACGGGCTCAAGGCCGAGATCTACGCCGGACGGAACTTCTCGCAGAAGATCGCCGAGCAGATCGATCCGAACATCGAGCACTACTGGGATCACGCCGCCCCGCATGAAAAAGCCCCAGCCGACGATTTCTCAGTCCGATGGAGCGGCTGGCTGAAGCCCCCCGCCAAGGGGCGTTACAAGTTCGTCGTCCACGCCAATGACGGTGTGCGGCTCTGGATCGGCGGGCAGAAAATCGTCGATGACTGGCGCGTGTATACCGAAGCGCGGGAAGCCTCGATCGAGCTCGGCGATGAACCGGTCGCCTTCCAGATGGAGCTGTTCGAGGGCCCGGGGATCGCCTGGGCCGTCCTGATGTGGCAGCCGACGGGAGCCGCGACCGCGGCGGCGATCCCCACGGACGTGTTCTTCCTCGACGAAGAAGCGGCCAAGGGAAAACTCCAGCGGATCGGAGCGGACAAGCGGGGACTCGTTGCCGAGTACTTCGACAAGAAGTTCGCGAGGAAGTTCGGAACGGGACGGGTCAGCGGCACGGAAGCGATGTGGGGGGATGTCGGAGCGGCGGCGGTGGGCCTCAAGACCCAGGGGGCAGCCCGCTACACCGGGGTCCTCGTCCCGCCGGTGACCGGGCAGTACAAGCTGATCGCGTGGGGAGACGACAAGGTCAAGGTCTGGATCGATGGCAAGCCGGTCATCGAAGGGGACTACGAGAAGAAGCCCTCCACGGCGTTCATCGAACTCGAAGCGGGTGTCCCCTACCCGATCCGGATCGACTACGTGAACTACATTGCCTGGGGGGGCTACTACCTCCACTGGATCCCCCCCAAGGGGGACAAGGAACTCCGGATCCCGGCCGAGTGCCTGTTCCAGAGCAAGCTGGCGGTTCCCAAGAAGTAGCCGGTTCGGCAGCGCGCCGCTCGCATGGAAGGGGTGGCAAGAAGCGGTTGGACAGTTCCACGATGAGAATGCCTCCGGCGGGCGGAGGCTTACCCCCACCGGTCAATGTGCCGCGACATGGATCGACGGGTGGTCCGCGACCGACATCAAACCGGCGCAGTGGATGGGGAGCACGTGCGGTTTGCGAACGAGCATCGACGAGATGGACTGGAGGCTCGCGTGGACGACGGGATGTTCGCTCTGGAGGCCGACGAGCGGTCCGTGCGTTTCTGGAGCCAGCGGCGGCTCCCCTTCGAACCGACCGGGACCATGCTGGCTGCGCGGGCCGCTCTCCGCTCCGCGATTCGCAGGCTGAGCCCTGTGCCGGGACAGGCTTTGACGGCGTCGTACACCTCGCTCGACGCGAGCTTCTGTGATGCCGAGAACATTCTGTTTTACAACGTCGGGGCATCCGCATTCGGCGAGTTGGCCGCCACCGCGATCCGGTTTGAGCGCGAGCATTCGTCGCCCGCCGCCACATCGTCAGGACGGCCGTTTCCGCATCGCCAGACTTACCGGGTCGGTCCGGTTGTCCCCGCCCGGAGCGACCAGCCGATCTGCTCGATGGAGTTTCCGCTGCCGCGACTGTCGGGCGACCTGAAGCCGCATGCCGTCTGGTGGGAAGCGAGTCGATCCGTTGTCACCCGGTCGGGTGAGTCGACCGGAGCGTTCGAAGTCCGGGTCGACATCGAACTCCCCCGGAGAGTCGCCAACCTGACCGCGGTCCTGAAGCCATTGCTCGACGGGCTGATCAGCGCGCTGCACAGCGACCGGAAGCGGTCTCCGGAACCCATCTCCCGGCTCAGCGCGAAGATGGGCTGGCTGCCCGAGGAAATCGTCGCTCGGCTGGAATCCCCGAGCGCCGCGTTCCTGGGGCCCCGCGAACTTCTTCAGGTGTACCGCGGGTTCGTGAAATGGAATCCCGCCGACGAGTTGTGCGAAGTCGGGACTGTCACGCAGCGGATCGGGAGTGCTTCCCGTGCTCAAGTCCGGATCTGGAATGTCCGGCCGCTCTGAACTGAAGCGGCGGTGGGGCCGGAAGCGGGTGACGACGGGCGTTCTCGGAAACCTGTCGACAATTGTCTTGACCCGATGCCGGTGCGGATAGGACTGGATCAGGCGAACGAGGGGTCTGCGCGCAGATGGTGGGAGAAGGTCGTGTCGATGAAGAGCACAAAGGGATCTCAGGCAGCGGACGATTGAGAATGCGATGAACAAGCCCATTACGCAGCGACAACAGGTGTTTCTCGACGCTTACCAGGTGACTGGTCAGGTGAGGTCGGCGGCGGCGCGGGCGGGATGCTCCCGCGAGCTGCACTACGGCGCCCTGAGAACCTCGGAGACGTACCGGGAGGCGTTTGATCTGGTGGAGCAGCGGCGGGCGGCTGAGTTGGAAGAGGCGCTGTGGCAGCGGGCGGTCTACGGGGTGAAGATTCCGAAGTTCTACCGCGGCGAACTGATCGGCTATGAGATCCGGTACTCCGACACACTCCTGATGCAGCTCCTGGAGGCGAGGGATCCTGAGAAGTTCGGCGGGATCCGGCAGGAGCTTCAGCGGCAGTCACGCGAGGATGGTTTGGGTGTCAGGTGGGATCGGGATGAGGTGGCCCGGCCTTCGCTGCCCCGGATGACGGGGCCGATGCCGCCGGCGCCCCCTCGGCCTCCGCGACCGCCGATGCCTTCTATCAGCGAGTGCGGTGTGCCGGTCACGTATGCCGAATGGGCCGCGGCCCGCGGCATCATCGGGAGGGCCGACTGCGGGCCGGTTGACGAGGAGAAGTTGAAGCGGTGGGCGGCGGGTGATGGCTTCAGTTCGGTCGAGTGGGTGCCGGACGAGGCCGCGGTGGACCTCGTGAGTGAGGACGCGGATTCGAAAGAGGAGGTTGCCGACGCAGATGGTTCGGGAAGCGACGACAGCGACGTCGATTTTTGTGTCAGGTGGGGTGCGGCCGAGCCTGACTGGGTGGACGACGGATCGGCCCTTCCGGCCCCGGAATCTGTGTCAGGGGATGAGACCAAGCCCGATGAGCCTGGCTGGGGGACGGGATGGCTTTTCGCGCCGGAGGCGGTTGCGCCTGGCGCCGATGGCTTGGGATGCGGTCACAGCGATGTCGGTTTTGGTGTCAGGTCGGGGTGGCATGGCCACAGAGAGAGCCCGGCGACGGTGGCGTGGTTGCCTGTCGGGAAGCGCCTGGGGCGACGGGCCAAGCGAGTCCCTGCCCCTCGGCCGAAGATCCCGCGTCCGTTCGCGGGCTGTCGTCCGCGGCTAAACCGCGGGGTTTCCCGAGCCCCACCTCACGGCGCCACCACCACCTTCCCACAAAGCGCGCCTGGGCGTCGCAGCCCCCTTAGCGCAACCCATCGTCCCACGCCGCGCCGGTCCAGCGGAACGCTGGGGTTAGTGGGAGAGGGCTGAGAAGAGGAAGGCGCCGGCGAGAGCGCCGAGGCAGGGGCCGATGACGGGGACCCAGGCGTAGCTCCAGTCGGAGCTTCCTTTCCCCGCGATCGGCAGGAGGGCGTGCGCCAGGCGGGGGCCGAGATCGCGTGCCGGATTGATCGCGTAGCCGGTCGTTCCCCCCAGGCTGAGGCCGATCGCCCACACCACGAGGCCGACGAGCGCCGGCTCGATGCCGCCTGTCGCGGCCTTGCCGACGGCCGAGGCGGCGAAGACGAGCAGGAATGTTCCGATCATCTCGCTGACGAGGTTCGACAGGGGAGCGCGGATGGCGGGTCCGGTGCAGAAGACTGCGAGCTTGGCACCGGCGTCGGAGGTTTCTTTCCAGTGCGGGAGGTAGTGGAGCCAGACGAGGACTGCTCCGGTGAAGGCTCCGGCGAACTCGGCGAGGATCAGGGGGAGGCCGTCGGCGGGGGTGATGCGGTTTGCGGCCATGTCGGTGAGTGGGCCGACGGGGTTGAGGGCACCCGGTCCGCCGAGGGCTTTCGAGACGAAGATGCCGCAGGTGACGGCGAAGGCCCAGCCGGCGGTGATGACGATCCAGCCGCTGTTGTGGGCTTTGGAGCGGGCGAGCAGGACGCCGGCGACGACGCCATCGCCGAGGAGGATGAGGACGAGTGTGCCGAAGAACTCACCGATGACGGAGGGAGACACAGGGGAGCGACTCCTGCGGGGGAAGGACGACGAGTGGATGTGGCCTGAACGTGTACCGCCGCTGACCGCGTGACGCAATCTCGCTGTGAAAGGTCTCTGTCGATGGGAAGCTTTCGTATCACGCCCGACGTTCTCCAACCCGGCTCCAGCACGCTGCTGGCCCCGCCGGAGGCGCTTCCATCGTGGAACCGTGAAAAACAACGGCCGTCCGTTGTGGGGACTTCATGTCGTGGACTCCCTCTCTCCTCATCGCGGGGAGCACAGTGGAGGCGTGCTGGCGAGGGGGCTCCTCCGCGTCGGTCCGCGATCGGAGGCCCATGGTGTTCCATGGTTTCACAACAGAAATGCCTCCGGCGGCCAGCAGCGTGCTGGACCCGGGTGAGCCGTGGGACAATGGGATTGAGCAGAGGGAGTCGTGCCGGCATGAACGCTTTGGCGGAGTCCGGTGTTGGCGGGACGCCAACGACCGCCCCGGTCCGGTGGGAGGCTGGTGGCTTACTTCGCCTCGCCGGCCCGTCTCGCACGGAACCGCGACTGGAACTCAGCCAGTTCCCCTTCCGCCTGGCGCAGCCGCTCGTCGGGAGTCGCAACGAGCCGCGGGGCGGCGTGTGCCGCGAGACTGCGGATCGCCCACGGCGTCTGGCCTCCGGCATCCTTCAGACGGTGGCACAGGGCGCACTGGGCGAAGTAGGTGGTGTGCTTGGCCGAACCGTACTCGAGGAACAGACTCTGGGCGGTGTCCGGGACGAAGCGGAACGGGCCGGTCGGATTCGAGGTCTCCTCAGCACGACGGGTCCGGAAGAAGATCCAGTGGCTCGATCCATCGCGGGAACTGGAAGGAACCTCTTCACCGGCTGCGGACCGGCGGATCCGGACTTCATCGATGACAGGGGTGGCCACCACCTCCCCTTCCCGGCTGACCGCCATCAGGGTCAGGACGAGGGCCGAGGTGACCGGCTGCTGCGCGGCGGCAGCATCGACCTTTCCGCCAGCCAGGAGCTGCTGAAGCTGCGGCTCCGGCAGGTCCACGAACACCCGCGCGGCGCGGAACTGGTTCTCGGCGTGGAACAGCTTCGTCGATTTGCGGTTGAGTTCGGGCCACGCGAAGCGGCCCGCGGCATCGATCCAGCCCGTGGGAACGAACGGCTGGCTCCGGTCCCGGGCGGGGTTCGACCGGGCGAGCTTCCCGAGCGAAGCGGCTCCGGAATCGAGGGTCTCGAGCGTGCTCCGCGGCAGCGCGAGAGCGTCGGCGGAGCGGCAGAGTGCGGTGAGGAGCTGGGGATCGATCTGTTCGAGACGTTCCCACCGCCACCAGAGTGTGAGGAGGTCCCATTGCAGCAGCAGTCGGGTCATCGGCTCGCGGAGGTCGGCACGGGCCTCGACCTGCTCACGCGTGGCGCACTCCTGGAGGACCGCCAGCAGCGCGCGGGTGCGGGCCTCGTCCGGCCGCAGCACCGGCGAGATCCGGACGTCGCCGCCGAACAGGTGCCCGTCAGCGGGATCTCCCGTCCGTTTGCGGAAGTACCACCCCTTTCGGAAGAACTCGGCGTCGGCGGTCCCCTCCTGACGGCGCTCCGCCGGGAGGGAGGCCGCGATCTCTTCGGGGACGACCTCGTCGATAAAGAGCAGGCGGTGGAGCCGGTTCGGCAGAGCCTGGGGATCCGACGAGTAGGCGGATTCCCGATCGACTGCGACCGGCAGCCCTTCGAGCTCATGCCCGGCGGGATGGCGGTTCGGTCGCGCCGGCTCCGCTGCCGAAGCGGAAGCGGTCAGAACAAGAAACGCCAGGAGCTGGAGTCGAAGGAGGAACATGTCCGGATGGGATGGGGAGTCGATCGAGAGAGGAGACGGGGACGATTCCCGGGACGGGCCTCAGAACGCGTCACCGAGGACTTCCGCTCCGGCGATCGTCAGGGCCATGTTGACCACGTCGGTGCTGATGTTCTCGCTGATCGTCTTGATCGAACCATCCACCATCGTCAGGTTCGCCACGCCGGGATGAAAGCTGTAGATCGAGTAGTTGTTCGAGACGTTGACCATCTGCGGCCCCGGATAGGTCGCTCCATCCGACTTGTACCCGCGGACCGCAAAGACGTTCCCCGCCGCCCACGATCCAACCGCGACATACAGGCTCGACGCGCTCGTGGCCTCTCCGGACCCCGCCACCTTCTGACCAAGACGGTAGACGAACGGACGGCCTCCGCACTCGACCAGCATGATCGTCGAGGTCGTTCCATCCGTGATGTCCCGGATCTGGCGGCCTTTCTGGGCCTGTCCGGTCGTCCCGTTGAAGAACCCGTCGGTGTTCCCCGGCTTGGGATACGAGAGCTGCGACGGAGAGTTCCACATGCTGCTGAACGGCCCGGAGTTCCCGGCGTAGTCCGCCATCGAGGCGGGCCACTTTGTCGTGCCGCTCGACGGAAACTTCACGTCGTTCCGCGGCCCGTCGGGTGTACTGGGACAGATCATGACGGGGAGATGCTGCTTGACCGCCTCCATGTTGTTGGCGCTGTCGAAGCGGACCGTGTAGTCGTACTTGTTGGCGAGCGTCCCCTGCTCGAGGAACGGCAGGATCTGGGCTCCCCAGTAGTGCGAGACGCCGGAGCCGGAGACCGCCGTCGGGAAGGAGTCGTAGGTCGAATAGAAGTTGTGCATCCCGATCCCGAGCTGATGCATGTTGTTGAGACAGGACGCGCGGCGGGCCGCCTCGCGGGCCTGCTGCACCGCCGGGAGGAGGAGCGCGACCAGGACTGCGATGATCGCGATCACCACCAGGAGCTCGATCAGCGTGAAGCCGCGACGGACCAGGGATGCCGACGAAGGGGTACGAACGAAAGAACGCTGCACGGACGAACCTCCAGGGACGGATCGACGCATCCTGGCTCTACCGGCTCACGCACCGGTTTGGCTGGGAGAGTTCGAGAACAGGGACGCAGCCAGCAGGTTCGCGGCACATCCCGCGGTCGGGATCCGGACTCGTCGCATCACCACAGCGGTGCGACTTCGACGGGTCGCCCCTGGGACAGGGGGACGCTCTCGGGCCGGACCGGCGAACGATCTCTGGCCAGCGCGGACAAATCCGCGCACCAGGCGTTCAGGAGCCGGTCGGCCGACGTGGCGTTGCCACGATCCTCGGCGCACACGCTGAAACGACGGCATCCACTCGGACTCACCGGGGTGAGGGGGATGACTCCGGATCGATCGGCTCCGCTCCCAGCGTTTTCCCTGGCAACAGAACTGAGACCGCGTCTCAACTTGAGGGCATCTTAAGCAGAAGGGCCGCAGAAGCAAGGCCCCTCTTACGAGCGGAGCGGCCCCTGCGTGCGATCTTCTTCTCCTGCCAATCCTTATGGGACGGAGAAGGCCAGGCCGCACCCTGCGAGGTCTCGGATTTGCTTCATCGCATCTTCGCATCACCGTGCGAGGAAACCGCATGGAGTCGCCGCGCACGGCGGGAGACGATGCTGACGCCTTCAACCCGGGAGACCACGATCATGATTCCACAGTTCACGGCCAGTCGCGTCAGCAGGATGGCCTGGGCCCTCCTCCTGTTGGCCGGATCGACCGCCGCTGGAGCCCAGCCCGACGGCAAGGAGGCGAAGTCGGGCAAGTCCACTTTCGAGTCCACGGTCGAGACGATGTCCGCCGCCAAGCCGGAGATCATGAAGCGGCAGATGGACCTGCTGAAGGAGCGGTACGACCTCAGCGAGAAACCGATCGACGGCGTGAAGATGTCCCTGGGGAAGACGATCCAGGGGGGCGTGCGGGCCAGGCTGCCGGCCGGCGCGACGTGGGAGTCGCTCGCCGGGAAGTCGCCGGATGCGATCCGCGAAGCGGGAGAGTGGCCCAAGGCGTTCCTGCCGCTCCCCCACCCGAATCATCCCGAAGGGGGGATGCTGTTCCCCAAGTTCCATATCCAGGAGATCCAGAAGCAGGAGGGGCGGGACCTGACCCGCTTCGATCTCGACTTCGATCTCCCCGATCACTTCCTTCCCGAATTCCCGCCGCCGGTCTACCTGACGACCCGACCCGAGCTGGGAGACATCTCCAAAGGGAAGCTGATCACGATCGAGAACTACTATGAGCTGTTCAGCGAGGTCCTGAACCCGAAGCAGCTCGACGGACTGCGGCTCCTGGTGACGCCGTTTCCACAGCAGCAGTTCAACCAGACCGACGACCGCCGCTCGCTCAAGGTGAGTCGCGGGGTCACCTGCTTCGACTGTCACGTCAATGGCCACACCAACGGGGCGACGCACCTGGTGGGGGACATCCGCCCGCAGGAGTTCCGGCACCGGATCGACGTTCCGACGCTGCGGGGGGTGAACATCCAGCGGCTGTTCGGATCGCAGCGGGCCCTCAAGACCATTGAAGACTTCACCGAGTTCGAGCAGCGGGCCGCCTACTTCGACGGCGACACCACCCTGGCAGCCAAGAAAGGGGTGAACGTCCTCGACCGGGGCGGACAGGTCCACCCGATGGCGGAGTTCCAGGAGCTGCTGGATTTTCCCCCGGCCCCCAAGCTCGACCTGTTCGGGAAGCTCGATCCCCAGCTGGCGACCGAGGCGGAGCTGCGCGGTGAAAAGCTGTTCGCCGGCAAGGCCCGCTGCGCCGAGTGCCACAGCGGGGCGTATTTCACCGACAATCTGATGCACAACCTGAAGACCGAACGCTTCTTCAAGCCGCAGACGATCAACGGCCGCCGCGCGACGGCGGATGGTCCGATCAAGACCTTCCCGCTGCGGGGGATCAAAGATTCGCCGCCATACCTGCACGACGGCCGGCTGCTGACGCTTGATGACACGGTCGAGTTCTTCAACCTCGTCCTCGGGACCAAGCTCACGACGCAGGAGAAGAGCGACCTCGTGGCGTTCCTCCTCTGCTTGTGAACAAGGGAGTCCGTTCAGAGGAGAACGTTGTGTCGATCCATTGAGGGAGGGGCGCGCTGTGACTTACGACACAGCGCGCTCCGCAGATTTCGATCGATCACCCTATGGAGTTCTCGGCTTGCGACATCCCTTCCTGGATCGCTCCGAACGGAAGTCCTTCGCGACTCACTTCAGGGTCTTGAGCGAATCGTCCCCAAGCGTGCGAAAGAGGCACCATCGATATTGATCTCCACCAGTTCCGATGGTATCAATCTGGCGAACCTTGAGACTCTGGGATGTCTGAGAGTTGATGGAACGGATCGGCCGGAGGGCCTGAGGATTCGTCGTCGACCGTTCCCGACTCACGGCATCAGGATTGCAGTTCGTCAGGTGGACGCGCAGGACAATGAGGATGGAGCGGCTGCTCGGCCGCTCTGCTCTTTCATGTGATGGAGAACAGAGCATGAAGCGGATCTCGATGGCGCATTCTGCCCTCGTGGGAACACTGGCCTTCACGACGGCCGCCCAGCCCTTGCTGGTTTATGCCCAGAATCCCTCTCTGGCCCCGGTGCCGGATCAGCGGGCTCAGGCGTCGCTCGACGGGAAGTTCTCTCTGGCGGACGCCCTGACGGGAGCCCGCGTCGGAGCGGAGAAGCTGTCCGTCCGAGTCTTTCAGAACGGCCGTGTCGTCAAGACCGCGACAACTTCGTCGGAAGGGGCCTTCCGCGTTGATGGCCTCGCGACGGGAATCTATTCGTTCGTCGCCAACGGTCCCGATGGCTTCTACGCCTCGTCGCACCAGGTCACAACCGGCGGCAGCAGCTTCGACGCCACCGTCGCGCATCCGGTCAACGTCCCGGTCATCGCCAAGCTGATCCGCAATCAGCTCGGCATCGCCCCGCGGACGGGCTCGATCTCCTTCGGCGACCCTGCCGTCAACGTAGGCGGTGGTGCTCCTGCCGGGGTCACCCAGACTCCGGTGTTCCGCCTGGCCAACGACGGCCACCTGCGGATCCGCGCCAGGGGAATCCGCAACGAACAGGCGGCCCGCCAATCCGCGGCCCCCAGCACCATGTATTTCCTGCAGAGCGGCTCGGTCGTTGCTGAAGCGAAAGCGGACGCCACGGGAGCCTTCGATCTCTCGGGGATCGTGGCAGGGGAATACTCGATGTTGATTGTGACTCGGCAGACGCCCCGCAACGGCGTCGCCGGACCGCTCAGCCCCGGCGTCGTCGCCTTCGGAGTCCGCGTCGATGCGGCCGCTCCGAGTGGCCCCGATGTCGTCAAGGGCCAGAACAGCGATGAGAGCTTCGTCGCCACCGCTCTGCTTCAGGATCCGGGGACGAATGACCTCAGCGGGGTCGATTCGGTTCCGCCGGAAACTCTTCCTCCGCTGGGCGGGCCCCCGGTTGAGGAAGTGGTTGGTCCTCCGCAGATGGTTCCCGGAGGGGGTGGATTCGGGGGCGGCATGGGTGGCGGCGCCGGCGGTGGAGGTGGCTTCGGCGGCGGTGGTCTCCTGGGGCTCCTCGGCCTCGGAGCTGGCCTCGCCGGCCTCGGTGTCGCTCTCGCTGATGATGACAACGGTGGATCGTCGACCCCGGCCAGCCCGGCCACACCGTAACGCTCGCGACAGTGCCTTGTGAGGCCAGACCCCTTCAGGCGTGTGAACGATTCGACGCCAGCATTGTTCGGTTGTGGGAGCCGGGAGGGTTTCCGACTGAAGTGGCCCCGACGGTCTGATGTTGTCGAATCCAGTGCCGACCGGCAGGTTCGCTTTTGAGAAACAGAACGGTGAGGCGCCTTCTCCCCACGCGGGAGAAGGACCTCTCCGCGCCCTGTCGCGGATCGTTTTGCTCGTCGTGCTGATCGCGGCCCCGTGGGCCTTCGGCGGGACGGAGCCGGACGTCGAGTTCCGGCTCGACTGCGGCGTCATGCTCGCCTTGGGATTGTGGGCCGCTTCGCTCGTTGCTGAGCGATTCCGGACCGGCTCGCTGTCGCTGACGGTTCCGCTGGTTCTCGTTCCGGTCCTTCTGGCGATCGGCCTGGGTCTGCTGCAGCTCGGGATGCCTGCTACAACATCGGTGGAGCGGCCTGACCGCACCACGACCGCCTCGGCAGAGCCCCATCGCACGATCTCACTGCCGGCGTTTCAAGGCACCCGCACTCTGAGCCCGGCGGCGACGCGGACTCAGGTGGCGCGGCTCGTGTTTGCGGCCGCGGCCCTGCTGCTGGGAGCCGCTCTGTTCGCAAACCGGGCGTCGGCACGGTGGCTGTGGGGAGCGCTGGCAATCAACGGAGGGGCTCTCGCCTTCTTCGGACTCGTTCAACAGCTCACCTGGAACGGCAAGCTCTTCTGGACGGTCCCGCTTCAGTTCGGGGCACCCGCCTTTGCCTCGTTCGTCAACCGCAATAACGCCGCCGGCTATCTCAATCTCTGCCTGGCCGCCGCCGTGGCCGTGTTCCTCTTGAGCCGCCGATCGAGTCCTCTCGATGAGGACGACTCCCCGGACGAGTGGGATGCCCCGCGGCGCTCTCCGACCTTGTCGATCTTCACCTTCGGACTCATGGCCCTGATCGCCACCGGGATCGTGGCGACCTCCTCCCGCGGGGGGACGCTCGCCCTCGGCGGGGCCGGCGTCGTGACGATGGGACTGCTGTTCTCTCGCGACCGGTTCCGCGGACTCGCCGGAGCGGGAGCAGCGTTCCTGGTCCTGTGCCTGCTCCTCGGCGCCTGGGTGGGGCTGGGGGACCGGGTCGGGGAACGCTGGAAGTCGGTCTCTCTTGAGACGTTTCTGCAGGACAATCGCTGGGCCCACTGGCGGGATGCCTTCGCGGCCACCCGGGACTTTCCTGTTCTGGGATCGGGCCTCGGGACCTATCGCTACGCCTATCTCCCCTACCAGCAGACCACCTCCGGAGTCCGCTACTTCAATGCGGACAACCAGTATGTCGAAGGGCTGCTCGAGGGGGGAGTCGTTGGCCTGGCACTGATGCTGACCGCAGGACTGGCGGGAGCCGCTTGCGTCGCCTCGCTCGCCCGGCGTTCGGCCGCGGGGACGGCTGACCCGTTCGTGGTGGCGGGGGCCTTCGTTCTCGTGAGCCAGGTGATTGCAGCCTTTTTTGATTTCGGTGTTTCGATCTCCGCGACGATGCTCGCGCTCGTGGTCCTCGTTGGTTCCATTGCAGGTCGCGCAGGGCAGACCCTGCTCGCAGCGGGCTGGTCCGCTCCCCGCTTCCCCCGACTGATCGCGTTTCCGGCGATCCGGAACGCCTCACTCGCTGGCACCATCTGCCTCCTGTTCGTTGCCGGCGGAGCCTGGAGCCTTCGCGAACTCTCCGCGTCGTCGCAAGCGTGGCGGAACCGCCGCAGCGTTCCCCGGCTCGAGCGGCCGGACGCGATGACCAACGACGAGATCACTGCTGCGATCGCCCGCCTCGAACAGGACGCCGAGGCACGCCCGGACGATGCCGAGACCCATCAGACCCTGGCGGATCTCTGGATCTACCGCTTCCGCCAGCGCGAGTTTCAGAAGACGGCGCAGATGCCCACCGCGGACCGCCAGCGGGCCTGGGAAGCGACCGATCCCCTGACGCTCGCCGGTCAGGTGAACGTCTGGGCGCGACAAGGACAACTCGAGCGGGTCCGGATGGTGGCCGAAGCCCCGGCGATCCGCGAATCGCTCCTCCCCGCCGTGCCGCATCTGGAAGCGGCCCGCCGCGCCTGTGCCTGGCTCCCCTGGACCGACCTAACGCTCGCCACCTTGCGGTTCGTCGATCAGCCCCGCCCCCCTGCGGTGCTCGATGAGCTTCGCCACGGGCTCCACATTCTCCCCTCCAATGACTCTGCCTTGTTCCGTGCCGGGCTGCTCGCCGACTGCGCCGGTGAAGAGACGACCGCCTGGGCCTGGTGGAAACGGGCCTTGGTCCTCGACCCCGCCCGGCTCGGTCGGATCCGGCCCCTCGTCGCGAACCGACTCTCGCTCTCCGAACAGATGGCGCTGGTCTATCCGGATTCTCCAGAGCTTCTCTTGAAACTCGCCGAACAGGCCTACGCTTCGCCACAGGATGCGGAGTCGCGGTATGCACTCGTTGACCGCGCTCTGGCGCTCCTCCCTCCGTCTTCGAACTCCACACGGACCGAGACCGCCAAGTCCCTGACGCTCCGGGCTCATGCCACAGCGCTCCGGGATCAGGGAGCTGAGGCGATTGAGCTCTACAGCGAAGCGATCCAGCTCGCCCCGTACGACGCCGCGCTGCGATGCGAGCTGGCCGAGACGTATCGGAAGCAGGGAGACATCCGCCGGGCGCTCGAGCAGGCGGAGATTTCACTCGCACTCGCTCCCACCCTCCGAAGAACTCAGATGCTCCTGAACGAGCTCCGCGGCGAGTCTCAAGCGGAGATGTCAACCCGCCCGGCGGGAACTTTGTCTCCGTCTCCGATGAAATCGGTGAATGCCATCGAGCGAGTCGGCTACCGTCCCTCCGAACCGGAAGCGAGTCCTGTGAAATCGTCGAGATGATCCACGCCCCGCCTTTCGTCCGGTCGTGAGAGAGGGGATCCTTCCCCCCGACCGACGATGGCACCGAATCGCGCTCGCGCCACGTTATTCCATTGATGGTGATTTGAGTCTCATGGATGTTGCTTTCTCTCTGACGATCGGCCTCCTGGCCGCCGCGCTCTGCGCGGCGCTGACGCCGCTCGTCCGCCGTGTGGCGATCCGCGCGGGGATCGTCGACCGCCCCGACGGCCGCCGGAAGCTGCACAAGGAACCGACGCCCCTCGGCGGCGGACTGGCGATTCTCGTCAGCCTGTTTCTGGTGGCCGCCATCGCGGCGTTCTGGTCTCCTTCCCTGCGGGGGGGCGTCCTGCGGCACCTTCCGTTTCTGACAGGGCTGGCTTCGGCGCTCGTCGTGATCGTCAGCGTCGGCCTCCTCGACGACCGGTTCCATCTCCGGGGCCGTCAGAAGCTCGCCGGACAGATTCTGGCGGCCGGGATCCTGGTCGCATCGGGACTCGTCGTCCGCCGTCTCCAGGTCTTCGGCATCCATGTCGACCTGGGACTTCTGGCGATTCCCTTCACGATCTTCTGGCTGCTGGGGGCGATCAACGCCCTGAATCTGATCGACGGCATGGATGGCCTGGCGGGAAGCGTCGGGCTGATCCTCAGCCTCACGATTGCCGCAATCGCCTGGATGAGCGGACGCGAAGTCGACGGGTTCATTGCCCTGGCGCTCGGAGGCGCGATCCTCGGATTCCTCGTTCATAACCTCCCCCCCGCCAGGATCTTCCTCGGTGATGCCGGGAGCATGCTGATCGGCCTTCTGCTGGGGGCTCTCGCGATCCGCAGCTCGATCAAGGGGGCGGCGACGGTGGCTTTGGCGGCCCCCACGGTCATCTGGGCGATCCCGATCTTCGACGTCAGCATGGCGATCATCCGCCGCAAGCTGACCGGGCGGAGCATCTACGAGACCGACCGGGGACACCTGCATCACTGCCTGCAGCGCTCCGGCTACAGCGGCGGTGGAACGGTCCTGTTTATTGCCATCCTGTGCATCGTCACCTGCCTCGGGGCGCTCCTCAGCGTCGCCCGGCAGAACGAGTCGCTGGCGATCCTGGCCGCGGCCGCGGTCGTGGCGACGCTCGTGGTCGGCCAGATCTTCGGCCACGGCGAAGTCCGCCTGATCGGATCGCGGCTCAAGTCGATGTTTCTCTCGCTGGCGCAGATGCCGACAGGAGGACCGAAGCAGGGAGTCCCCCAGAGGTCGCGTCTCAACGGGACGCGGGACTGGGACGAACTGTGGACAACGCTGACTGTGTATGCCGAGCGGTTCGATCTCCGGAGCGTTCAGCTCAACGTGAACCTCCCCTCCCTCAACGAAGAGTATCACGCCACGTGGCGGCGGCGCGACGGCGGTCCGGAGCGGCTGCAGTGGTCGACCGAGATTCCGCTCGTGGCGGGTGGGATCAGCGTCGGGCGGCTCCGGATCTGCGGCGACCCCTGTGAAGGGGCCGCCTGCACCTGGATGGGGGAACTGATTTCCGGCCTCCGGCCGTTTGAAACGCAGATGGTGAACCTCGTCCTGGAAGAGCTCCAGGAGAACGCGGCGACTGAGGGAGCCGGCCTCCCGGCATCGGCGGCGGACGTTCCGGCGTAACCACCGCCGCGCGGCTGGCCCGGAACCGTCTCGAGGAGCGGGACGATTCCGGGGCCGCAGCGCGGCGCCCGGGAAGACTGATCACAAGACAATCCAAGCGAACGGACCAGGCAGCGTTCCTGCCCTGACCCCGACGCCGGCGAGGGACGGACCCCTCAGATGAACGCAGATGGATCTGCCCAGGACAAATCAGGCCACCGACGGCCAATTTTCGCGGGGTGTGTCACCCAAAGGAACGGAGTGCGCGCCGACCTCGGTGTCCCCCTCCCCTGCCCCGCCTGACGCCGCTCGGAACCTGCGACCGACATGCCGATCCTCTCCCAAGAACCCGATCTCTTTCCGCCAGACCTGCTGACGCGGCCGGAGCTGGGCGCCGAGCGGCAGTGGTGGGCGGTCTACACCCGCTCACGGCAGGAGAAGGAACTGATGCGGCGGCTTTACGCCCTCGAGATTCCGTTCTATTCGCCGATCGTCGAGTCCCGGTCCCGCTCGCCGGCGGGGCGGATCCGGACCTCGTACCTGCCGCTCTTCTCCAACTACGTCTTTCTGCTCGGGACCGAGGACGAGCGGCTCGAGGCCCTCAAGACAAACACGGTCTCCTCGATGATCGAGGTGACTGACCCCGCCAAGCTGGTCCGGGATCTCGCCCAGATCCGGCAGCTCATTGCGACCCGCGCTCCCGTGACGATCGAGGCCCGGCTCGAGCCCGGCACGCCCGTCCGGATCAAGAGCGGCGTCTTCAAGGGGATCGAAGGGACGATCCTCCAGCGGCACGGGCAGTCGTACCTCGCCGTGGCGGTGAATTTTCTTCAGCAGGGGGCCTCGGTCCGGCTGGAGGATTTCGAAGTGGAGCCCCTCGTTTGATGCCGGCAGGAACCACGACGCCGGCCGCTTCGATTCCGATGCAGAAAGTTCTGTTCATCAATCGTTCGTACTGGCCTGACGCGGAAGCGACGGGGCAGCTCCTGACCGAGCTCTGCGAAGACCTCGCGGGACGCCTCGACGTCTCGGTTCTTGCGGGGCAGCCGAACCAGAACCCGCGCAGCGAATCGTTCCGGGCCTCGGGACGCGAAACTCGGAACGGTGTCACGATCGAGCGGGTGCGGCATCCACAGTTCGCCAAACGGGGACTCATCGGCCGCGGGCTGAATCTCGTCGGCTTCCTCGTCGCCGCCTTCTGGCGGAGTCTCTGGGTTCCGCGGCCGGACGTCGTGATCGTCGAGTCGGATCCGTTCCTGCTGCCGCTGCTCGGCCTGTGGCTCAAGGTCATGCGGGGTTGCCGGTTCGTGGCGTACCTCCAGGATCTCTATCCCGATATCGCCGTCGCCCTCGGCAAGGTGCGCGAAGGCCTGCTGACGCGAACGCTGCGGAGCCTGCTCCGGTTCGCACTCCGGCGGGCGGACCGGATCGTCGTCCCCGGCGAAGACATGCGGGACCGGCTCATCGCCTGGGGGCTGCCGGCAGCGCGGATCGAAGTCATTCCGAACTGGGTCGACACTGCGAAGATCTTCCCGGTGAAAAGCGGCAACCGGTTCCGGCTTCGCGAGGCTCCGGGCGAGACGTTCCTCGTCATGCACTCGGGGAACATGGGACTGTCGCAGCAGCTCTCGACGCTGGTCGATGCCGCGGCTCTGTTGCGGGACCAGCCTCAGTTCCTCCTGCTGCTGGTTGGCGGCGGGGGGGCGCGGGCCGACCTTGAACGACAGGCGAAGGAGCTGGGACTTACGAACGTCCGGTTTCTCCCGTACCAGCCGCGCGAAGAGCTGGCCGAGAGTCTCAGCGCCGCCGACGTCCAGATTGTCTCGACCGACCCGGCGGCGTACCCCTGCCTGATGCCGAGCAAGCTCTACGGCGTCCTCGCGGCAGGGACGTCGGTCCTGGCGGTCACCGCGGCGGAATCGGAAGTCGCCCGGGTGGTCCAGCGGCACCGGGTCGGCCGGGTCGTAACGCCGGGAAGCGCGGAGCGTCTCGCGGAGGCGCTCCGCGATGCCATGAGCGATCGGACCGAAGCGGCGGCCGAGGGAGCCCGGGCTCGGGACCTGGCGGTCTGCCTTTACGACCGTGCCCACCCGACGGCCCGGTTTGCCACGCTTCTCGAAACCCTGCTGCCGTCTGCGGGTTCAACCGCTTCCGCCAGCGAGCTGGGTCCGGCCTCGACGGCGGCCGATGTGGCGATGGAGCGTTTCTGATGTCTCACAACCTCGTTGGAAACCCGATGAACACGTTGCAGGGGAAGCGGATCGTCGTCACCGGAGGCGCCGGCTTCCTCGGCAGCCACGTCTGCGCCGAGCTGGAGCGGTGCGAGCCAGCCCTTCTCTTCGTCCCCCGCAGCGCCCAGTACGACCTCCGGCTGCGGGAAGCGGTCGACGCCCTCTATGCCGAGACCCAGCCCGACGTCGTCATCCATCTGGCGGCGGTCGTGGGGGGGATTGGAGCGAACCGGGCGAACCCCGGCCGCTACTTCTATGACAATGCCATCATGGGGCTGCACCTGATCGAGGCGGCCCGGACGCACGGCGTCTCGAAGGTCGTCTCGTCGGGAACGATCTGCGCGTATCCGAAATTCACCCCGGTCCCGTTCCGCGAAGACGACCTCTGGAACGGCTACCCCGAAGAGACGAATGCTCCGTACGGCCTCGCCAAGAAGATGCTGCTGGTCCAGTCGCAGGCGTACCGCCAGCAGTACGGGCTCAACGCGATCACTCTCTTCCCGGTCAACCTCTATGGCCCGGCCGACAACTTCGACCTCGAAACCAGCCACGTCATTCCTGCCCTGATCCGCAAAGTCATCGAAGCCCGCAACGCGAGAAAGCCGTCGATCGAGGTCTGGGGGACTGGCCAGGCCTCGCGGGAGTTCCTGTTCGTCCGGGACGCCGCGCGGGGGATCGTCCGGGCGACCGCCCTCTATGACGAGCCGGAGCCGGTCAACATCGGGTCAGGACAGGAGATCACGATCCGGGACCTCGCCGAAACGATCTGCCGGCTCGGCCGCTACGAAGGACGACTGGAGTGGAACACTTCGAAGCCCGACGGCCAGCCACGGCGGTGCCTCGACGTAACTCGCGCCCGGGAGAAGTTCGGCTTTACCGCAGAAACGTCGCTCGAGGCGGGACTCCACGAAACGATCGGCTGGTACGAGCAGACCCTCGCCGCGAAGCCGGAATCCTCGGGCCGGCCGTCGGAAGTTCCGATGGCCACCCATTAGGCCGACTCCCCACCGCACCTCAGCTCGCTCAACTCCTGATTCCCGGAAAGTCCGTTCCACAGTGTCTCAAACGTCTACCGCCGAACCGCGTCGCGCCCTGATCACCGGCATCACCGGCCAGGATGGCTCCTATCTCGCCGAGCTGCTCCTCGAGAAGGGATATGAAGTCCACGGTCTCATCCGCCGGACCAGCAGCATCAACACGCACCGGATCGACCACCTCTACCAGGATCCGCACGAGCCGGGTGCCCGCCTCAAGCTCCACTACGGCGACATGACCGACGGCCAGAGCCTGACGAACGTCGTCCTCTCGGTCCGCCCCGACGAGATCTACAACCTCGCCGCCCAGAGCCACGTCCGGGTCTCGTTCGACTCTCCCCTCTACACGCACGACGTCGTCGCCGGGGGGGCGCTCCGCATCCTCGAAGCGGCCCGCGAGCTGACGAACTTCAAGCCGGTCCGGGTCTACCAGGCCTCGTCGAGCGAGATGTTCGGCGATGTCGTCGAGACGCCGCAGAAAGAGACCACTCCCTTCCGCCCCCGCAGCCCGTACGCCTGCGCCAAGGTGTTCGCCTTCTACCAGGCAGTGAACTACCGCGAGGCGTATGGCCTCTTCGTCTGCAACGGGATCCTGTTCAATCACGAGTCGCCGCGGCGGGGCGAGACCTTCGTGACCCGCAAGATCACCCGCGCCATCGGGCGGATCCGGGCCGGCCTCCAGAAGGAGCTCTACCTCGGCAACCTCGAGGCGCAGCGGGACTGGGGCTACGCCAAGGAATACGTCGACGCGATGTGGCGGATGCTGCAGCACGACACCCCGGATGATTACGTCGTCGCCACGAACGAAACCCACACGATCCTCGAGTTCCTCGACGTCGCCTTCGGGCACGCGGGACTCGACTGGCGGGATTACGTGAAGATGGACCCGCGGTATCTCCGGCCGACGGAGGTGAACCTCCTGCTGGGAGACTACTCGAAGGCGAAGAAGGCGCTGGGCTGGAAGCCGAAGGTTCTCTTCGGCGACCTGGCCCGGTTGATGGTGGACGCGGACTGCGAACTGGCGGAGCGCGAAAAAGCGGCCCGCCTCGCCCGTCCGCTCGAACCCAAGGTCTGACCTGTGAACAATGGAGCGGTTCACGGATCGGCCGGGGAGTCGAGAATTGCGGTTGCACCAAGGGGTCGTTAATTTCGGCCGTTTGGGCAACTGGAGAAGACCAGGCGCTCAGGAAAGACAAGAAGGACACATGGGGTCAGACAGTTCTCAGGAAGATTGGAACAGCGAGTCCGGTTCCGGCCGCGAGGTTCACATTGTCGGACTGATCCTGCGGTATTTCTGGCTGCTGCTCCTCTTCGGAGGGACCGGGGCAGCGCTGTCCTATCTCTATTTCCTCAAGCAGCCGCCGGTCTACCAATCGACCTGCGACATCCTGGTCACGAGCGAAGGGAAGCAGCAGCCGATCCCCTTCGACGGCTACAACGGGTCGGGGTCCACCAAGGACCGCATGCCGCACGCCGTGCTGATCAGCAGTCCGCTCGTCGTCAGCAAAGCGGTCGAGAAGCACGAACTCGAGAAGCTGCCCGAGTTCGTCGGCCTGGGAGACCCGACCCGACGGATCATTTCCGAACTGAGAGTCCGGCCCAGCGAGGAGAATCCGGACGTCCTGTACCTGTCTTACAGTTCCGGTGATCCCAAGACCTGTCAGGAGGTTCTCGCCGCCGTCTCGAACAGCTACTCGGCGTTCCTGGGAGAATCGCACCAGAGCATCAGCGAAGACGTCGTCAAGCTGATCTCGGAAGCCAAGGATGTCCTGCTCAAGCAACTCGACGAAAAGGAGGCGAGCTACCAGAAGTTTCGCCAGGAAGCCCCTCTGATTTTCGGAAGCGACGCCATCGCCAAAAACGTGCACAAGGAACGGCTTGGAGAGATCGAGGGAGCACGGTCCAAGCTGATCATCTCCTCCCGCGAGAAGAAGGCGGAGCTGAGTTCTCTCGAAGAGGCGCTCGCCCGGGGCGGAAACCGCGAGGCCCTCGCGATCATCATTCGTGCAAACGACCGGGAGAAGAGCCCCACTCCGCTGGAAGCGAAGTCCCCCGCCAGCGAGCTCTTTCCGCTGCTCCTCGAAGAGCAGATGCTCCTCGAGGACCTGGGGCCGGATCACCCGAAGGTCAAGGCGCTGCAGCGGCGGATCGACCTGACCCGCACGTTCCTGACCGAGAGCCAGGCCGAAGAGAAGGCCGCCGCTCAGAATGCCCAGAAGACTCGCCCGCGCGGCGACGTCGTCGCCAATTACATCGAGTCCCTCCGGCACGAAATCGACGCCCTGCAGTCCAAGCAGAAGGAACTTGACGACCTGTTTGAACAGGAGCGGACCGCGGCCAAGTCGCTGCTCTCCTTCGAGATCCAGGACGAGGGCTTCCGGAACGACATCCAGCGGACGCAGCTCCTGTTCAACGGCGTGGTCAAGCGGCTCGACGAAATGAGCCTCGTCAAGAACTACGGGGCCTACAAGACCTCGATCATCTCGCCCCCCGCCCTCGGATCGTTCGTGGGGCCGATCATGACCAAGTACCTCATCATCGGTTCGCTGCTCGGCGTGTTCGTCGGCTACGGTCTGGCCTACGTCCTCGAAGTCAATGACCGCGGCTTCCGCGACCCGGACGAGGTCAGCCGGGAACTCGGCCTGACCGTCATGGGTCACATTCCCGAGATCGAGCTGTCGCGGGTGGACCGCAAATCGAAGTCGCCGGTCGACCCGAAGCTGGTCGCCTTCAGCCGCCCCAAGTCGCATCCGGCCGAGGCGTACCGCACGATCCGGACCGCCCTGTACTTCAGCACCCGCGGCGAGCGGCACAAGGTCCTTCAGGTGACGAGCCCGAACCTGGGAGACGGCAAGTCGACCACCTGTGCGAACCTGGCGGTCTCGATCGCCCAGTCCGGCAAGAAGGTCCTGCTCATCGATGCCGACTTCCGGCGGCCGCGCGTCCATACCGTGCTGGGACTCGAGAACTCGATCGGCATGACGTCTGTCATTGCGGGCGAGGCGGAGATCCCGGATGCCGTCCAGGCGACGGCGGTCCCGAACCTGTGGGCCATGACCTCCGGTCCCCGGCCGCACAATCCGTCCGAGCTCCTGTCGCTTCCGAAGTTCGACGAACTTCTGGCGATCCTGAAGGAACAGTACGACTTCGTCCTCGTCGACACGCCACCGCTGCTCGCCGTGTCGGACCCGAGCGTCGTCGCCCCGCGGATCGACGGCGTCCTCCTCACGATGCAGATCTCGAAGCGATCCCGCCCGGAAGCCCGCCGGGCCGCCAAAATGCTTGAGGACATCGGGGCCAAGGTCGTCGGCGTCATCGTCAACCAGGTCCGCGGAGCAGCCGGCTACCGATACACCGCCTCCAACTACGGCTACGGCCGCGGCAAGGACTACTACTGCGACGAACGGACGAACGGATCGGCCGACAAGGACTTCCACGCCGTCCGCCAGCCGGTCGAGCAGTCGTAACGCCCTCCTCGGCCTCCAGCCCGCTCGAGGGCGTCCCCCTCTCACTGTGCCTGCATCCTCGTCGATGAAAAAACTGCTGGTGACCGGTTCCTCCGGTCTGATTGGTTCGGAAGTCTGCACGTACTTCGATCGCCTCGGCTGGCAGGTCCACGGCGTCGACAACAACCAGCGTGCGGTCTTCTTCGGCACTTCGGGCGACACCCGCTGGAACCAGCAGCGGCTGGCGACCACCCTCCGGCGGTTCACGCACCACGAGTGCGACATCCGCGACCGGGCGGGGATCCGACAGCTTCTGGGAACCGTCCGGCCCGATGCGATCGTCCACGCGGCGGCCCAGCCGAGTCACGACCGCGCTGCCGCCATTCCCTTCGACGACTTCGAGACGAACGCGGTCGGGACGCTGAATCTGCTGGAGGCGGCCCGTCAGGTCATCCCCGAATCTCCGTTCGTCCACATGTCGACGAACAAGGTATACGGCGATCGCCCCAATCAGATCCCGATGCGCGGAGAACTCGCCCGCTGGGAATACGCAGACCCGCAGTACGCGGAGGGGATCCCGGAGACGATGAGCATCGACCAGTCGATGCACTCCCTGTTCGGCGCATCGAAGGTCGCGGCCGATGTACTCGTCCAGGAATACGGCCGGTACTTCGACATGCCGACCTGCTGCCTCCGGGGGGGATGCCTCACCGGCCCGAACCATTCGGGAGTCGAACTCCACGGCTTCCTGAGCTTCCTCGTGAAGTGCAACCTCGAGGCCCGCGAGTATCGGATCTTCGGCTACGAGGGGAAACAGGTCCGGGACAATATCCACGCCGAAGACGTAGCCCGCTTCATCCACGCCTTCATCGAAGCCCCCCGGAGCGGCGAGGTGTACAACCTCGGCGGCGGCAAAGCGAACAGCTGCTCGATCCGGGAGGCGTTTGAACTGGTCGAGTCGATCACGGACATCCCGATGCGGTCCACGTATGTGGACGAGAACCGGATGGGCGACCACATCTGCTACTACAGCGATCTCTCGAAGATCCGGTCGCATTACCCCGGCTGGGACATCACGATCCCGCTCGTCGAAATCTTTCGCCAGATCGCCGACTCCTGGAAAGAGCGGATGCAGACCGCCGCCCCCCACCAGGCCCAGCGATAACGACCTTCCCGTGGCCCACTTTTCCGAAACCGACATTCGGCCCGCCCCTCCCCTGCCAGGGACGCCGGAACCTCGCGAGGCCGCGACCTCGCTCCCGGGCGCCGCGCGCCCCGATTCGGTCCGAACGTCCGAACGTTCCGCGCCCGAGCCGCAGTACACGACCGTGATCGAAGCGGGCGCGACGGTCCGACGATACTGGTCGGACCTGTACCGATACCGGGAGCTGTTCCTGTTCCTGGCGCGGCGGGACCTCGTGGTCCGCTATCGGCAGACCGTCATCGGCGCAGCGTGGGCCGTGATCCGCCCGCTCGCCACGATGATCGTTCTGTCGGTCGTGTTCGGCCGACTCGCCGGCATGCCCTCCGGAAACGTCCCGTATCCGATCCTGGTCTTCGCCGGCATTCTTCCCTGGCAGTTCTTCGCGGCGGCACTCGGGGACGCGACGATGAGTCTCGTCGCCAATGCCGGCCTGATCTCCAAGGTCTACTTTCCGCGGCTGATCCTTCCGGCGAGCGCGGTCATCGTCGCCTTCGTCGATTTCCTCGTCGCCGCGGCACTCCTGAGCGGGGTGTTTCTCCTGTATCGCTACGTCCCCCCGATCCAGATCCTGACACTCCCGCTCCTCTCGCTCTGGATGGGAATCGTCGCCCTAGGCCCCGGCCTCCTCGCGACCGCCCTCAACGTCCGCTACCGCGACTTTCGGTACGTCGTCCCATTCGTCGTCCAGTTCGGTCTCTATGTTTCGCCGGTCGGTTTTCGGACCGACGTGGTCCCGGAGCCCTGGCGGCTGATCTACGCTCTGAATCCCGTGGTGGGGGTGATCGACGCCTTCCGCTGGGCGATCTGCGGCGATCCGCTCGACCTGCGGACGTTCGTCGTTTCGTCGGCCGTCTCGCTGGCGCTGCTGGCGGCCGGGGTCACCTACTTCCGCAAGACCGAACGCACCTTTGCCGACGTCATCTAGTCCTCATGGCTTCCGGCGGCCCGCCGCGTCCCTCTATCCTTGATCCGCTGCACCGACCTCGGTAAACGCTATCGACTCTCCCAGCGGGGTTCGTCGAACCGCACGTCCTACACCCGCCTCAGCGACACGCTCGTCGGGTGGGTCAAACGGCCGTTCGGACGCCCCGCAGCCGCAACGGAGTCGGAGGAGTTCGACGCCCTGCGGGACGTCAACTTCGAGATCCGTGAAGGGGAAGTGGTCGGCGTCATTGGCCGCAACGGAGCCGGCAAGTCGACGCTTCTCAAGCTCCTGAGCCGGATCACCGAGCCGACAACCGGCCGGATCGAGCTCGCGGGCCGGATCGCCAGCCTGCTCGAAGTCGGAACGGGGTTTCACCCGGAGCTGAGCGGCCGGGAGAACGTCTTCCTGAACGGAACGATCCTGGGAATGACCCGCCAGGAGATCCGTCGGAAGTTCGACGAGATTGTCGCCTTCGCCGAAGTGGGCCGGTTCGTCGACACTCCGGTAAAGCACTACTCGTCGGGAATGTACGTCCGCCTGGCATTCGCGGTTGCGGCGCATCTGGAACCGGAGATCCTGCTGGTCGACGAAGTCCTCGCCGTGGGGGACGTCGAGTTTCAGAAGAAGTGCCTCGGCAAGATGCAGGACGTCTCCCGGGGGGGGCGGACGGTCCTGTTCGTCAGCCATCAGATGGGAGCCATCGCCCAGCTCTGCACCCGCTGCCTCTATCTCCGCCAGGGACGGCTGGTGGATGACGGCCCGACGGCCACGACTCTCCGCCGGTATCTGTCGGATGGCGCCTCGAATGCGATCGAACTGAGCGAGCGGGTCGTCGACTCCGCGAAGGCCTGGATCACCCGAGCCCGGACCGTCGATCGGGCGGGCAACCCGGCTTGGGAAGTCGCTCACTACGACGGCATTCACCTCGATCTGATGCTGGCCACGGACGGCGGTCCGCCTCCCACGAACCTCAATTGCACCATTGCAGTCCAAGACCGGCTCAACCGCAGAGTCTTTTCCTCATATCATGCCATTCCACCGCAGCAATGGAGTTCCGCCCGGGTCAATGTCCACGTGGCGCTTCCCCAGGCCCTTCTCGCCCCCGGGGGATATTCATTCGTAATCACATTGAACACGCTTCAGGGCGAAGTGTTCGATCGGGTCGGTGAAGCCTGCCCCTTCGAAGTGATGGACGCCGGCACGCCATTCTCGATGTTCGAGCCCGGTTCGTACGGGTGTGTCCTGGCAGACTGCCGCTGGAGCGTCGGCGATCGGCAGGACGCCGGAGTGAGATCCGTATCATGCTGAAGATCGTCCGCAGACTGATGAACCGCTGCGGTTTGGATATCCGTCGTATCCGCAATGCCGCCGCCGGTCCGCAGTGGCCGGTGGACTTCTCCGACGACCATCGGCGGATCATCGAACAGGTCGCCCCGTATACGTATACGAGTCCCGAGCGGATCCAGGCTCTCTGCAGCGCCGTCGACTACCTCGTGCGGGAACGAATCGCCGGCAGCATCGTCGAGTGCGGAGTCTGGAAGGGGGGGAGCGCCATGGCCGCGATGCTCTCTCTCCTGGGGCGAGGCGCCGCGGATCGCCAGTTCTGGCTGTACGACACCTACGAGGGGATGACTCGACCCTCCCAGGAAGACGTCTCGATCGGCGGACGGGACGCCCGCGCGATTTACGACGAGAAGCAGCGATCGGGCGAAGCGTGGGTCATGTCGTCGCTCGAAGAGGTCCAGCAGAACCTGCAGAGCACGGGATACCCGAAATCGCTGATGACCCTGGTGCAGGGCAAAGTGGAGGAGACCATTCCGGGGCAGACCCCGGACAGCATCGCCCTGCTCCGGCTCGACACGGACTGGTACGAATCCACCCGACACGAACTCGAGCACCTCTATCCCCGCCTTTCGCCCGGCGGCATCCTCATCATTGACGACTACGGTGAGTGGAAGGGAGCGCGGAAGGCCGTCGACGAGTATTTTGCGAAGCAGGAGACGTTCCCCTTCCTCTCGCGGATCGACTACACGGGAAGGATCGCGGTCAAGCGGTGAGCCTCTCTCCTTCCATGACGGCAGCGCAAAACTCTTTGCAGGCGCGAGTCACCTTCCCGGGACGTGTTCGGCGTCTGATTACGGGAATCAGGCATGCCGCCCGTCGAGCCACCGTGCGGATCGTCGAACAGCTTTCCGACTGGGAGTTCGATCTGCGACGTTCCCACGATGGGAAGCCTTTCTTCCGGAAGATCGTGCTGCGACTGTTGAATGTCGAATTTGCCGCTCCTTTCACGATGGGACGCGACATCTACATTCATCAGTCCGGGCGTCTCCGCATCGGGGCAAGGTTCGGTTTGGGCAGCTTCGCCCGGATCTGGAACTATGCAGAAGTCGACATCGGGGACGATTTCCTCGCGGCAGGCGGATTGACCATCAACACGGGAAGTCACGACCCGGATTCCCTGCGGCCTTCTTCTGCTCCCGTCCGGATCGGTCACCGAGTCTGGTGCGGGGTCAACGTCACGATCCTGGGAGGCGTGACGATCGGCAACGACGTCGTGATCGGTGCGGGAAGCGTCGTCACGCGGGACATCCCGCCGGGAGTCGTGGCGGCGGGCGTCCCCTGCCGAGTGATCCGGAAGCTTTGCCGGACCGAGATCTGGCGATGGATCGATGGCGGGATGCACCTTGTCACGGCCGAGGGCGCTCCCTGCTCCGAGGGAAACGGCTCGCTGGACGACGGCAGTCTGCGAGACTGAATCCGAAATGGTCGGCTACCTCCTCAACGGCGTTCGAAACCGGTTGGCTCCGGTTGTCCTGGGACAGCATCCCCGCAACACGATTTTTTCGTTCAACTACACGAACGTCAGACACCTCGCCGTGTTCATGAAGAACTGCGCGGAGACCCTGCCCGGAAGCGGACTGACGGTCGTCGACGTGGGAGCGGGGCGGCTTCCTTACTTTGCCGACTTTTCTCCCAAAGTCGCCCGGTACCTGGCGATCGACTACGACGAAACCCTTGCAGAAGAGGGGGCTGACGACAGAGTTCATCGCTCAGTCGGCGCTGCGGAAGCCCTGCCGGTTGGAACCGCGGTCGCCGATGCAGTCCTGATGAACCAGGTCTTGGAGCACGTCGAATGTCCGGAGAAGTCATTCGCCGAGGTCCGGCGGGTGCTGAGACCGGCCGGCCTGTTTTTCGGCTCCGTGCCTCATATCAGCCCCGTGCATCTGGAACCTCATGATTTCCGGCGGTACACCGATCTCGGAGTCCGTCAGCTCCTGGAGCGGCACGGCTTCGAAGTCCTGTCGATCGAACCCAGCGGCGGCGTGTTCTCCGCCGCCGCGCTGCTGCTCAACATGGATTGGGTGCTCGGGGGACGGCAGGATGGGCGACCCCAGCAGTTTTCGGACAACCGGGCATTCTGGGGAGCGCCCGTGGTCGGGATGCTCAATGTTCTAGGGTTGGTCGCGGACCGGCTCTTCGGCGGCTCCAGACGCTCTCCCGCCAATCTGGGCTGGATCGCCCGTCGTCATCCGGACTCCTCCCATTAGCCGACTTCTCCCTCGCCTGGTCAAAGCGATCCTCCCGTCGGCAGCGACGCGCCGGCTGCGTTCCGCGCGGAATCTGCTGGGACTCGCGTGGAGCGACTTCCGCCGCGAAGCCTTGGGCAAAGTTCTGCCGCAAAGGCCGAACGCCATCAGCTTCATGGCGAACGACATCTGCAACTCCCGTTGCGAGATGTGTCTCATCTGGAAGCAGAAGCTCGACGCGGAGATCTCGCCGGAACAGCTCGAGCAGGTGCTCGCCGAGCCGCTCTTTCGCGGAGTCCTGGACATCGGCGTGACCGGTGGTGAGCCCACACTCCGGCGTGATCTCCCGGAGCTGTTCCGCGTCATCGCTCGCAAGACTCCGCGGATCCGCTCGGCGTCGATCATCACGAACGCCATCCGCGAACAGGAGGTCGAGAGCCGCGTCCGCGAATGCTTCGAGATCTGTCGCGGGGCCGGGATCTACTTCTCGGTCATGGTCTCTCTCGACGGACTCGGCGAGACGCACGACGCGGTCCGGGGGCGGAAGGGGAATTTCGAGACGGCCCTGCGGCTGATCGAGCGATTCCGTGAACTCGGGATTCCGACGAGCTTCGGCTGTACGATCACAACGACGAACGCCGCCGCAGCGGACGACCTGCTCGACTACGCGATCGAGCATGGTCTGTACGGCCGGTTTCGCGTCGCCGAGTTCATCGACAGGCTCTACAACGCCCCGCAGGGGGAGTTCATCCGGAATTTCACGCCCGAGATCCGAAATCACCTCGGGTTGCTCTTCTTCCGCCTCGAGCACGAGTTCGAGACTCACTCGACGTTCCGCAAGACGTATCGCAGCATTCGGGGAATGCTGGCCGAAGGGAAACCCCGTTCGACAGGTTGCCCGTATCACCACTCGTCCGTGATCCTGACCTCGCGAGGCGAGCTGCTCTACTGCTCTCCGAAGTCTCCCAACCTCGGAAGCATCCTCGTTCCGGGGAGCGCATCACAGGCCTACTTTTCGAACCTGGGAAAGCGGGCCGAGATCCGCCGCAGTCACTGCGACGATTGCATTCATGACTACCACGTCCCGGAGACGTTTCTGGAAAAGGCAGCTTTCTTTCGAAAGCATGCCCGGATCCGCCGGACCTACGATCTCCCCCGTCTGGTCACGTCCGCAGAACGTTTCAACGAGCGCTCCTCGACGGGGCGCCCGGACGAAGTCTCCGCCCGGCCCGGGACAGTGCTGATCGTCGGCTGGTACGGAACCGAGACGGTCGGGGACAAGGCGATCCTGGCTAGCATCGTGGCGCAGCTCCGCGGACGAGCTGTCCCCCCGGCCCGGATCGTCGTGTCGAGCCTGTACCCGTTCATAACGGAGTGGACGAAGCAGGAACTGAAGCTGCCGGAGCTCGACGTGGTGGAGACCTATTCCGCCGAGTTCGAACAGACCTGCGGCACCGCTGACGAGGTTGTGGTCGGCGGCGGGCCGCTGATGGACCTGCAGGCGCTCGACCATATCCTGTATGCCGCTCTCCAGGCTCGCCGGCGAAACGCCATCGTCCGGGTGGAGGGATGCGGTCTCGGTCCGCTCCGGGATCCGCGGTACGTCCCGGTCGTGCGGCAGATTCTCCGCCTCGCAGATATCGTCCGGCTGCGTGATCGCCGCTCGGTCGATCGGTGCCGCGACGAGTTCGGTGTCGAGGCTGCGCAGATCCCCGATCCGGCCACCGGCTACGTGGAATCGCTCCGCGACAGCCTCGCGCACCCCTTGGCGGGTGCGCACGATCCAGGATCGCCGCCGGGCATTGCCTGCTTCCTCCGCGAGTGGGAGCCGAGTTATGCGGACCAGCTCTCCCCGGCAGACTTTCAGAGGAAGAAGGAGGCGCTCGAGAACGAATTCGAAACGATGCTCGCCTGGTTCGCGGGAGAGGAAGGTCTCCTGTGTTCGCTGCTGCCGATGCACAGTTTCCAGATCGGTGGGGATGACCGGGTCCTCAACCGCCGTCTCCGTCGGCGCCTTGCAGAGCGGGGCGACGTCCCGGCCTCCCGGATCGACGTCGCTGCCTTGCCGGTTTCCCCCGTCGAAATCGTCCGCGCGATGAGCCGGGCGCGTCTCAACATCTGCATGCGGTTCCATTCAGTGCTGTTCGCCGAGACCCTGGGAGTTCCCTACGTCGCGATCGACTACACCCAGGGAGGAAAGATCCGCGCGTTTCTGGAGGAGAGGAATCAGCTGCACCGTCTGATCAGCATCGACGAGTTCATTGCCGGAAAGTGGCGTGACCTCGTCAAAGCGATGGATCCCGCAACCCCGCGAGTCCTGTGCGAACCCTGATCGTCAACACGTCCGACTCCGGTGGGGGGGCGGCGATCGCCGCCATGCGACTCCACGAAGGACTCCTCGGGCTGGGAGTCGACTCCCATGTCGGCGTCGACCTGCGGACGAGCGACAGCCCGCGGGTCCACACCCTCGCGCCCGGAAACCGGTTTCTCGATCGGGCCCTGACCGCGGCAACCTGGCGGATGGGCCTCGGAAGCATCGGCACCACCGGTTCCTTCCACCTGCACCGCCAGCCCTGCTTCGCGGAAGCGGATGTCGTCAACTACCACCTGCTGCACAGCGGCCGCTTCAACTTTCTCGCGCTCCCGGGACTCGCTCGCCGAAAGCCGGCGATCCTCACGCTTCACGATATGTGGGCCTTCACGGGTCACTGCGTCTACAGCTTCGACTGCGAGCGTTGGAAGGCGGGTTGCGGGCGCTGCCCCTATCCCGAGACCTACCCCGCAATTCGTCGGGATGCGACGCGTCTCGAACTGGCGATGAAAAAGCGGGTCTATCGCCGGTCTGACCTCCATGTCGTCGCCATCAGCCGCTGGATCGAGCGGCAGACGCGGGAGAGCGTCCTCCGAGACCAGCCGATCCATCACATCCCGAACGGCGTCGATCTGCACGTCTTCTCGCCCGTCGACCGCGAGCGGACGCGCAAGGAACTGGGACTCAAATCCGACAAGCGGATCCTGTTGTGCGGCGCCGTCGACCTCGGCGATCGCCGCAAGGGAGCCGACCTCCTGGAAGCCGCGCTGCGGAAACTCCCTGACGAGATCAAGCATACGACGACGCTCCTGGTCATGGGGCAAGCCGATCCGACGACTTTCGCCGATGTCGGGATCGAAAGCGTCCGGCTCGGGTTCGTGGCAGGGGAGCGAGAGCGGGCGGGAATCTTCAGCGCCGCGGACGTGTTCGCCTTTCCGACCCGGGCCGACAATCTACCGCTCATGATCGAAGAGAGCCTCGCCTGCGGCACTCCGAGTGTCTCGTTCGATGTCGGGGGGGTCTCCGACCTGGTTCGTGCCGGCGAAACCGGTCTCCTGGCTCCTCCGGAGTCGGTCTCCGAATTCGCCGCGGCCCTTCATCGCCTTCTGACGGAAGACGCCTGGCGCGAGTCGCTCCGGAGGCGATGCCGGGAGATTGCAGAGAAGGAGTTCTCGATCGAACTTCAGGCCCGTCGTTATCTGGCGTTGTTCGAAAGCGTTCGCCGATGACCGCCGTTCCCCAGTCCATTCCTGCGGACGTCGATGTCTGACGCTGCCCCAAGACTCCTGTATGTCGGCGACGTTCCAATCGAGTCGTCATATCACGGAAGCGCGTTGCTCTACCGGCTTCTCGAAACGTATCCAACGGAACGGCTGCGCGTCGTCGAAACGGGTACGGAACTCTCGCTTCCGGAGCGGCGGCTCGCTGGAGTCGATTATCGCGACTGGCCGCTCAACGGTTCACGGTGGCTACGAAGCCGGTTTCATCGGCTGGCGCGGGCCAAGACGGCCTGGGACGCCCGCCGTTCCGAGCACAAAGCGGCGACCGTGATCGAAGGGTTCTCCGCCCAGGCCGTGTTGACGGTGGGGCACGGCGCCGGATGGCTTGCAGCCGCCGAGATCGCCCGTCGGCTTCAGGTGCCGCTGCACTTCATCGTGCACGACGACTGGCCCCGGTGCGGGATGTTCTTCCCGCCGGCGGATCGGTGGATCGACCGGCAGTTCGGCCGTGTCTACCGGCAGGCGGCCAGCCGGCTGTGCGTCTCGCCTGCGATGCGGGACGTCTACGCGGAGATGTATGGCGCCGCGGGTTCGGTCCTCTATCCTTCCCGGGCCAGGAACTGCGCGGACTTCGATGCGCCTCCGGCGCGACTGGCGGAGCCGGTCGCCAGTCCCCTCTGCATCTACGCCGGATCGATCAATTCGGACGGCTACTTGAGACAACTTCGGTCACTGGCGGCCGCCCTCCTCGCCGTGAACGGACGACTCCGGATCTATGGGCCGGCCGCTCCCGCCGACCTCGCCCGGCAGGGTCTCGATGGAACCAACGTCGAAATGGGAGGGCTGCTCACATCGACGGAGCTGATCGCCCGATGCCGCCGCGAGGCGGACTTCCTGTTCGTTCCGCTCTCGTTCGCTCCGGCCGACCGGACCGCCATGGAGAGGAACTTTCCGAGCAAGCTGACCGACTGCACGGCGATGGGGCTCCCGCTCCTCGTCTGCGGCCCCTCTTCCTGTTCCGGAGTCCGGTGGGGATGTGACAATCCCGGAGCCGCGATCGTCGTGGACACGGACGATCCCGGTCCTCTCGCCGAGGCCGTCGTCCGTCTGGCGGCGGACTCCGGGCTGCGAATGTCGCTCGCGCGGGAGGCGCTCCGCGTCGGCCGGAAGATGTTCTCGTTCGAAACGGCCGATGCCGTCTTTCGCGCCGCGGTTGGTCTTACTTCCTCCTCTGGAGCAGCGGCGCGCTCCGACGTTCCTCCCTCCTATGCCTCGGCCTGAAGAACCTGACCTGGACGCCTTGCGGTCCGCCAAGATGAAACGGGAGGTCCATCCATGAGCCTCCGGATCTTCACCGCCGTCCGCCACGCCTCCGACCCGCGAGAGTTCTACGGCGGGCTCTGGAGCGGGAATTTCTATCCCGCGCTCCGCGAGCTCGGGCATGAGATCGTCGAGTCGCAGACGGACCTGTTCCCGACGAGCCGGTTCATGCAGGTGGCCGACGGCTTCACGCCCCAAGAGCAAGAAGCCCGCGCCACGACGACCGACCGGATCCTGGCGGAAGTCCGCCGGGCCCACGCCGAGCGGCCGATCGATCTGTTCCTGAGTTACTTTTACAACTCGCATTTCGATCCGGCGGGGTTCGCCGAACTCCGCCAGCTGGGGATTCCGACGGTCAACTTCTACTGCAACAGCATCTATCAGTTCGAGCTGGTCCAGGCGATCGCGCCCGCTGCCGACTTCGCCTGGCATGCTGAACAGGAAGCCCGTGATCGGTACCGCACCGTCGGCGCAACTCCGATCTGGATCCAGATGGGAGCCGACCCCTCGATCTACCGCCCCCGGGTCGAGGTCCCGCGCCGCTCGGACGCCTGCTTCATGGGGCAGCGGTATGCCGATCGGGATCGATGGATCTCCGCTCTCGCGGACGGTGGGGTTCCGCTGTCGATCTATGGATCGGGCTGGCCGACGAAGACGGTGCCGACCTCCGCGGCTCCAGTTCGTCCGGAAGACCCCAAGGAGTGGCTGGGGCGCCCTGCCCCTCGACCAGGCTCGCTCGCCAGTTATGGACGGCTGGCCCGTGAACTCCTCTCGACGGAAGGGGTCTGGGGGACCGCGCGCCGCCTGAGCCGGATGCAGCGGCATCGCCGGGAGACGCGGGCGATCGCTGCCCGGCTGGATCCCTCCCTCTTTCGGGGACGGGCCGGGGACATCGCCGAGACCTTCGCGGCGCATGCGATCTGCCTCAACTTCAGCAACGTCTGGGCGGATGGTCGAGTCGGCTCCGACCTGATCCCGCATGTCCGGCTGCGGGACTTCGAAGGCCCGATGTGCCGGACCTGCTACCTGACCGGTCACACCGCCGAGATCGAGGAGTTCTACGAAGTTGGATCAGAAATCGACTGCTACGGCAGTCCCGAGGAACTCGTCGACAAGTGCCGGTTCTACCTCGCGCATCCCGAAGCAGCCGAGCGGCTTCGCGAAGCCGGCTACCGCCGCGCCCTCCGGGATCACACCTGGGTCCGTCGCTTCGAGCAGCTGATCGCGAAGATGGGTCTCAAGACGACCACGCCCCCGAAAGTGTCGCAACCGGTATGACGGCTCCGGAACTTTTACGGACTCCCCGATTCTCGGTCGTCATTCCGACGTACAACCGGGGCCGGATGATCGTCGAAACTCTCCACTCGGTTCTGTCGCAGACATGCCGGGACTTCGAGGTGATCGTCGTCGATGACGGCTCGACCGATGACACGCTCGAGCACCTTCGATCGTTCGGCGACACGGTCCAGGTCGTCCCGCAATCCAACGCCGGCCCGGGAGCCGCCCGAAACGCCGGAGCGGCCCGCGCCTCGGGAGAGTATCTGACCTTCCTCGACAGCGATGACCTGTGGTTTCCCTGGTCGCTGGCGACCTACGCGCGGGTTATCGACGAGTCCGGGGCGCCATCCTTCGTCGCCGGCTGTCCGCTCCGATTTCAGGATGGCCGGCCTCTTCCGCCGGCGGTCGAGTCCGCTCCCGTGACCCGCTCGTTCGAAAACTATCTCGCCTCAGGAGACGAATGGCGTTGGTGGGGAGTTTCGTCGTTCGTGATCCGCCGCGACGTGTTCCAGCGCTCGGGAGGATTCGTCGCGAAGCCGATCAATGGCGAGGACGCCGATCTCACGCTCCGCCTCGGCTGCGAGCCGGGCTTCGTCCAGATCACCGCTCCGGCGACATTCGCTTACCGCGACCACGCCTCCAACATCATGGCGAACCTGGACAAGTCGGTTCAGGGCGTCTTTCATCTGCTGGAGAACGACTCGCGCGGAGCCTATCCCGGAACGAGCCGGGACGAAGCCGCCCAGCGTGGGCGGATTCTCACCCGGCATGTCCGGCCCGCGTCTCTCGATTGCCTGCGCGCGGGGCGGATCGGCGATGCGGTTGCGATGTACCGGGCGACATTCGGCCGGAATGTCCGGGAGCGGCGCTGGAAATACCTCGTCGGGTTCCCGTGGCTCCTCATCCGTTCACTGATCGTAGGCAGGCCATCGAAATCGAGGGCACCGGCAGAGTCCCCCTCGAAGGAAGAGACTTTCGATTCGCGACCGAACCGGTTGTCGCCAGTGGAGCGGACGTGATCGCCAAGGGACTCGGACTGATCGTTCGCGCAGCCGGCGGAATCGCCTCCCGGCTCCGGAACGTGTGGTATCGGCTGCTGGGGGCCGACCTCCGCGGCTACGTCTGGTTGCGGCGGATCTCGATTCCCCGGCAATGGAGCGACATCACGATTGAAGGCAGCGTTGCGCTCGACGATGGGGTCGTGCTGCTGGTGAGCGGCGAGCCCCGGTCAAGCAAGATCCACATCCGGCGCGGAACCTACATCAACCGCAACACCATGATCGACGTCTCGGAGGAGCTGGAGATCGGGGAGGACTGCCTGATCGGACCGCACTGCTATCTCACGGACCACGACCACGGACGGCAACCGGAGACGATCATGTCGGCCCAGCCGCTCGTCTCGCGTCCCGTCCGGATCGGCCGCAATGTCTGGCTGGGGGCGGGAGTGATTGTTCTGAAGGGGGTGACGATCGGCGACGGAGCGGTCGTCGGAGCTGGAGCGGTCGTCACGGCGGACGTTCCGCCAGGAGCCGTCGTGGCGGGAGTTCCGGCGAGAGCATTGGGCCAGGGGCACCCAGACCGGAACGGCCCAGTCTCTCCTCGAATGTCCCCGCAGGGAGACGCCTCGTGACGGCGATCCGCGCAACCGTGCTGATCACGACCCTCAACCGTAAAGAGGAGCTGACCCAAGCCCTCCGCTCGGCACTCGCGCAGTCGATTCCTATCGAGATCCTGGTGATTGATGATGGCTCAAGCGACGGAACCTCGGAGCTGCTGCGGCGGGACTTTCCTTCCGTCCGTGCCGTCCGGCACGATGCACCGCATGGCCTGATCGCCAGCCGCAACGAAGGTCTGCAGCTCGCCGCCGGAACGCATGTCTTTTCGATCGACGACGATGCCGAGTTTTCGTCGCCGCATGTCGTGGAACAGACACTGGAGGATTTCGACCATCCGCAGATCGGCGCGGTCGCCATTCCGTTCATCGAGCCGCGAAAGCAGAACGTCGCCCTGCAACAGGCCCCGACCCGGGACGCCATTTGGGCGACCGACTGCTACATCGGGACCGCTCACGCCGTGCGGCGGGAGCTCTTCCTCGCCCTCGGAGGATACCGCGAGCACCTCGTCCATCAGGGGGAGGAGCGGGATCTGGCCATTCGAATGCTCGACGGCGGACACATTGTCCGGCTCGGTCGCTCGGATCTGATCTGCCATCACGAATCCCCCAAACGGGATCGTCGACGGATGGACTATTACGGCCGGCGGAACGACATCCTGTTTGCCTGGGAAAACGTTCCGCTTCCCTGGCTCCCCCTCCACTGCGGCGGCACGACGCTCAACGGTCTTCGCGCAGGGCTCGTCCGAGGGGGCCTGCCGGCGATGCTCCGGGGAATCGCCGGCGGATACGGCTCTTGCCTGCGGTACTGGAGCGAGCGGTCTCCTGTCGCGGCGGGAACCTACCGCCTCGCCCGCCGTCTCCGCAAAGAAGGTCCCTTGCGGCTGGAGGAGATCGAGATTTCCCTGCGGCCACTTTCGACCCCTTTAGGCCATTCTTCGGCGAGCGATGCTCCACAGACTTTCGCCGCAACTGCCTCGCCAATCGTGACTTCCTCCGTGGACAGGCCTCAATCCTGATTCGCGCCCACGCAAATCCGATGTCGCCGATACGCACATTGGTCGTCGCTTCTTGAAACGATCCCATTCCGAGTTCGATGCCTCGAGGGAAACGACCTCCCCATGGATCGTCGCGCAACTCGGCGCGCGGGAACACTACGCGATCCCGCGAGCGCTCCAGAACGCCGGAGAGCAGGTCCGGCTGGTCACCGATTTCTGGGCTCCCCAGTCGCCTCTCCGCTGGTTTTCCGGCCGGCTTCGGGACCGCACACACCCGGGAATCCCTTCCGAAGCCGTCACGGCGTTCTCCACTTCCAGCCTGCAATTCGAAGCCATTTCTCGTCTGCGTCATCTGCAAGGCTGGCCGCTGATCGAGGCTCGCAACTGCTGGTTCGACAAACGGGCGGCGATGTTCTTGGATCAGATCTGCAGGGGACAACCGAACGGAACGCTCTTCGCCTATAGCTATGCTGCCCGGCGGACCCTGATAGCGGCTCGTCGGGCCGGGTGGAGGACTATTCTGGGACAGATCGATCCTGGACCGGTGGAATGGAGGTTAGTCCAGGATCGACGAGCTCGCGCCGGGCTTCCCCCCGAACCGGAGCCCTCCTCCGACTACTGGGACAGCTGGCGCAGAGAATGTGAGCTCTCAGACTCGATCGTCGTCAACTCCGAATGGTCCCGGAGAGCGCTCCTGGAGGAAGCAATTCCCGCCGATCGGATTCATGTCGTCCCGCTCGCCTATCAGGGAGGAGTGGAAGAATGCGAGAACGCAAACGACAACAACGCCGCCCCGGGGATCCATTTCACGCCAGCCCGCCCACTCCGCGTGTTGTTCCTGGGACAGATCCTCGTCCGGAAGGGGGTTCTGGAAATCTGCGACGCCATGGAGCGACTGGCGGAACATCCCGTTCTCTGGACGTTCGTCGGTGGCGGAGAGCCTCGGCTCCTCGAACAGTTGGAACGGTTCCCGCAGGCGCGCGTCCTGGGACAGATCGGACGGCGGCATGCTGGCAAGCAGTACCGCACTGCCGATATCTTCCTCCTCCCGACGCACTCGGACGGCTTCGCGCTGACTCAGCTCGAGGCTGCAGCCCACGGACTCCCGATCATCGCATCCCAATGCTGCGGAGAGGTCGTCCGCCACGGGGTCAACGGACTGTTGCTCGATCATGTGACAGGCGAGGCGGTCGCGGAGGCGGTCCTCTCGATGTTGAGGCAGCCGGAGCAACTCGCCGTTTTCCGCAAGGGGCAGCGGCGTCTGCCGTTGCCGACCCTGTCGGGGCTCGCCGCAAGACTGCGCGAGATCCAGCAAGTAATCGGGACTCAGGACAAGGAGACGCATGCCGTTCGATGAGAGTGCCGCTGCGATCGTTTTCGGCTCGCCCATGTTCATTGCGGCGATCGGACTCGTCATCATTCTGCTGCTGGAAGCCGCCACGAAGCTCCACCAGCTTCGATTCATCTACGGCAGCCTGGTCTACTTGACGACGGCGCTCTGGTATTTCATCGACCCGGTTTACCAGCCGCGCGAGTACCAGAAGTTCACTCCAGCCGAAATCGACCAGGCGTATCTGCAGGTCGTTCTGTTCCTCGTAGCATTCCGATTCCTGCTGCAGCTGATCGCGCCCCGCACTCCAACCCGCATCCTCCGGGATTTCAACCCGCGGGAGATTGATCGGGGACCGATCGTCGCGGCGTTGTTTGCCACCTGGCTGGTCCTCTTCGCGATCGGGATCACCCGCGCCAACTTCGACGTCCTGAACGCGATGTTTCCGCTGAAGAGCCGGCTCAACTGGGGGAGCGTGATGTTCGCCCGCCCCCGCTATGGAGGAACTACGGCCTTTCTGATCTCGGCGGCGTCGTATTCCTACATGATGACGTGCTCCGGATTCGGAATGATGCTGGTTTGCACGCGGCGTTCCACCATCCGGGCCTGGATGCTGCTGATGATCGCCTTTACGTGGCCGATGTTCGTGCTTTCCGGAAGTCGGCACACGGTACTGGCAGTCGCTCTTCCGGCGATCCTGATGACACTCCTGGTCAAACGCTGGAATATGGTGCAGCGTTTCGCGTTCCTCGCCACGTGCGGGCTGGTGATGAACGTCCTGATGCTGGCGGTCATCGAGTTTCGAAACGAGGGTCTCGATCAGATTCTGGAACAGAGCAACTCCGCCGAACGGCTGGCCAGGGCCAAGCATCTCGGACTCAACATGCCGGAAGAGATGATACACATCCTCCGCTATCAACGATCGGGAGCGATGCCGATCGAGTACGGCTGGAACTACGTCGAACACGTCCTCAATGTGATTCCTCGGCCACTCTGGCCAGAAAAGCCGATGCCTGGATGGCGATTCGCCGCCCTGCGGCTGGGAACCCATCGTGGCGACCTGGTCGCCACGCTGTCGTACGGTTTCGTAGGACAGGGGGTCTCGAACTTCGGTCCGCTCTTCGGACCGTTCGCCCCAGCGCTCCTGCTCTCGGTGTTCTGCCGGCTACTCTGCGGTCTGCGAAACCGTGGCAATCCGGTCGCCCGCGCCAGCCTCATGCTTTTCTGCCTGGGACTCGTCCCGAACCTGGGGAGGGACATCAGCCTGTTCGTTCTCTGGCCCGCGATCTTCGGATATGTAGCCGTGCGGGTCTATGAGTGGCGCCTGCGATCGGGGCGTCCGGTCGCGACCCGACGGCGTCCTGCGGGCAGTCCCCCCCGGCTCGAACCTCAACCGGCCTGAACCGGCACCGCCTCGACGGCCTCTTCAGGGAAGACTCTCTGACCACTGACAGTCCTTTACTCGCCGTCTGCATCCCGCGTACAGGGCCGTACCATGCCGCACGGCTTCGGGCGGCGGCCGGGATCGGGCGGGTCGTCGTCGTGGAAACGCGCCGCACGGACGCCGAATACGCCTGGGATGAGGTCGACGATCTGGGAGGGATTCCTCGACGGACGCTGCTCCCCGCTCCCGCCGGGGCGAAGCCCCTGAACGCGTCCCTTCGCCGGCGGATGTTCGAAGTCCTGGATGAAGCCCGTCCGAATGTCGTCGCGGTGACCGGCTGGGCGGCGGCGGACGCCCTGACAGCACTCGACTGGTGCATCCGGCGGAACGTCCCGGCGGTCATGATGTCCGAGAGCCAGGAGCGGGATGCCTCGCGGTCGTGGCTCAAGGAGCGTCTCAAACGGCAAATTGTGAGCGGGTGTTCGGCAGCCCTGGTGGGAGGGACTCCCCACGCGCGGTACGCCGCGAAGCTGGGCCTCCCCACCGACCGGATCTTTCCCGGCTACGACGTTGTCGACAACGACTGGTTCTCGAAGGGAGCGGAGACCGCACGGAACCGGGCGGCTGAACTGCGAGCCGAGCGAGGGCTGCCGCGACGGTTCTTTCTCGCATCCTGCCGGTTCATCGAAAAGAAGAACCTGCCGCGACTGCTGGCCGCCTTTGCCCGGTATCGTGACATGGCCGGAGCCGATGCATGGGATCTGGTTCTGCTGGGAAGCGGACCGCTCGAAGAGGTGCTGCGGTTGCGGGCAGGGGAGCTCTCGATCGCGCCGTTCGTTCACTTCGCCGGCTTCCAGCAGTACGGCGAACTGCCGGCATACTACGGTCTCGCGGAGGCGTTCATTCATGCCAGCACGGTCGAGCAATGGGGGCTGGTCGTCAATGAGGCGATGGCGAGCGGACTCCCGGTGCTGATCTCGGAGGCCTGCGGCTGCGCGGAGGATCTCGTCCACGAAGGCCGGAACGGATTCCGGTTCGATCCGCTCGGCCTCGGCGCGATGGCCGCCGCAATGCAACGCGTCACCGATCCAGAACGGGGGGCGGGGATGGGACACGAAAGCCGGCGGATCATCCGCGACTGGGAGCCGCGACTGTTCGGCGAGAATCTCTGGAAAGCCGCCCGACTCGCCATGGCGCGCCCGAGGCGATCCTCCCAAGGTCTCACTCGCTTACTCCTCGCGCTGCTCAGTCGGCGAAGAGTTCCGACATGACCGGGACAAACACTTCGCTCATGACGCCGCGTACCGCAACGGAGACTCCGAAGTCCCTACGGATCCTCCATCTGACCGCCTCTCTTTCACGGCGCGGGGGAGGACTTCTGCCGATTGTTCAGCGACTCTCCCAGGTTCATCAGGAGAGCGGTTCTCACGTTTCGGTGATGGGACTTGAGGACGAGTTCAGCGAGCAGGATCTCCCGGGGTGGGCTCCCCTCACTCCGAAGACCTTCTCGATCTGGCCGCCGAAGGCCTTCGGGTATGCCCCGCGACTCAGACGCGCCATCCGGGAAGCCTACCCCGATCTGGTTCACGTCCACGGACTCTGGATGTATCCCTCGTGGGCCAACCTCGCGTCGTCCGTAGCGGCGAAGCGGCCCTACGTCGTCTCACCTCAGGGGATGCTCGACCCCTGGGCTCTCGCGAACTCCCGTCTCAAGAAGCGGCTGGTGGCCGCGGTTTTCGAAGATCGCCATTTGCGGAATGCCGGTTGCCTGCACGCCCTCGCTCCTGCGGAACGGGCGGCCATGAGGGAGTATGGCCTCCGCAATCCGATCGCGATCATTCCGAACGGGGTGGATCCAGCCCGGCCCGCGTCCGGACGAGTCCCGGCCTGGCGGTCCGGTATCCCCGAAGACCAGAAGATTCTTCTGTTTCTGGGAAGGCTGCATCCCAAAAAGGGGCTCTTGCCCCTTCTGGAGAGGCTTGATCGACTCTGGAACGAGCCGCGATGTCGCGCCGACGAGTGGACACTCGTGATCGCCGGCTGGAGCCAGAACAATCATCAGCATGAACTTGAAGAATGGACCCGCGAGCGCGGCCTGCAGTCTCGAGTCCGGTTCGCGGGGCCCCTGCACGGACAGGACAAGACGGACGCCTTTCACGCAGCGGACGCGTTCGTGCTGCCGTCTCACAGCGAAGGCCTCCCCGTGGCGGTCCTTGAGGCGTGGGCTCACGGCTTGCCCGTTGCGATGACCGCAGCGTGCAACATCGAGCAGGGATTCGCTTCCGACGCCGCGGTTCAGCTCGGCTGGACGCCGGATGGCCAGTTGACGGGCCTCCACGAGCTCTTCGAGATGTCTTCGGGCGGGCGCACCGAAATGGGAGATCGAGGCCTGAGCCTCGTCGGACGGGAATTCGACTGGCGGCAGATCGGCGCACGATTTCTCACGCTCTATCAGTGGCTGACAGGCGATGCTCCGGTCCCGGACTTCGTCGAACTCGTCTGAGCATCCTCCACCCTTCTGAAGTTCCGCACCGTGTCAGCCCCTCGCCTTCGCCATCTGGCCGCCTTTCGAAACGATGACTATTCGCCAGGTCGAGGGGTGATCACCCGTGCCCTCTGGTATTTCGTCAGCCTCACCCTCTTCGAGAACGGATGGTTTCCAGTTTCTGCTCCGAAGGCGTGGATTCTCAGGCAATTCGGCGCGAAGATCGGGCGGGGACTCGTAATCCGGCCCGGGGTCCGGATCAAGTTTCCCTGGCGGCTGGAGATCGGGGAAGACTGCTGGATCGGTCAGGATGTCTGGATCGACAACCTGGATCAGGTCACCCTCAATAGCGACGTCTGCGTCTCGCAGGGGGCCTACCTCTGCACCGGAAGTCACGACCACCGCTCGCCGACGTTCGAGCTGCGGATCGGGCCGATCACGGTCGGACATGGGGCATGGCTGGCCGCGAAGTGCATCGTGCTGCAGAACACGACCGTTCCCCCTGGAGCAGTCATTGGGGCTGGCAGCGTCTATTCGTCCAAGCCTCGCGCATCCGGCGCCGCTGACACGGAGACCGCTTCGCCTCCACACTCAGAGCCCGCCGAGCGCTGAACGGAACGCCGGTTCCGCCACCGATCGACGAATCGACACGGCCGGGAACATGCGAGTGAGTTCATGAGCTGGACCGTTGCGTAGCGGCGAGTCCAGATCAAGCCGGAGAGTTCTGAGAGGAAGGCGGAGCTGCCGAATCCGCGCTCGATCGCAGCCGGCTTCGCCCCCCCCTCTCGATCACGCTCGAGATGGGCTCTGTGACGAACGCAAGGATGAAAACCGCGTCTACCGGTTCAGCAGGTAGTTGAACTGGAGCATCCGCATCGCCACGTTCGTCACCTCTTCGCAGAGGGTGTACTGGACGATGATCATGTCCTCGGGCTGGACGAGGATGTTTTCGCTGGAATCCGAGATCGCCTTCTGCAGGTTGACCTTGATCGCGAGCGTCTGACCAGTGCAGGTCTTGCGGATGATGATCGCCCGCGAGGGACCGATGCCCCCCCCGCCGCCGTTGCCGCGGAAGCCCTGGTTTCCGTTCTGGTTGCCGCCGATCGCGGAGATGCCGGTTCCGCCGGGGCCGGCTGAGCCACCGGCCTTGGCGATCGCCTGCAGGATCGTCAGGTCGTAGTCTCGCGGCAGGGCCTGCTCGCCCCCCTGGATCGCTCCGCCGGTGTAGTACTTCTCACTGTCGCGGGACTGGATCATGACGATGTCGCCGTCGTTCAGGATGATGTCCTTCGGCGCAAACGTCGGGGGCTGATCGGGGTAGTACCGCAGCGGGATGCGGACGACGTTCGGGGCGTCCGGGAGAATCGGCGGGCAGTCGCAGGGGCCCTTCGAAGCGGCCAGCTGGGCGACCATGGCGTCATGCTGGGCGGCGTCCTGGAAGCCCCCCTTGATGATGAGGACTTCGTTCTCGGCATCGAGGCCCGGCAGGCCTCCTGTCTCGTTGAGGGCGTGCAGGAGGTCGTTTTCGTAGGCGGGGAGGTCGATCGTTTCGCCGGTGCCGCGTTTCGTCGATCCGGCGCCGTTGGCGGCGATCGTCGTGTTCTCTTCCTGACGGACGACCATCACGCGATGCATGCGGGGCCGCTGCAGGGTGACGATGATCCGATCCTTCCCTTCGGGGAGGATCTGGCGGGTCTTGGTGTAGGCGGTCCGGACCGCCAGCGTCGCCTGCTCGAGCGTCAGTCCCTTGACCGGGATCGGTTCGACCAGCGGCAAAGCGAGCGTTCCGTCTTCGCGGATCGGGATCGGATAGCCGATCGAGGGAGCGCGGGTGCCGCTCTCGGGGAAGTTGACGGGAGGAGCTTCCTCGGGCTTGCCGAGGACGTTTTCGATGTAGATCCCGAGGACGTCGTTCGGACCGAGCAGGTATTGCGGCGGAGGGACCTGCCGCAGCCGGGCCAGGGAAATATCGAGCATGTCCTCCCGCGGCCGGCCGAGGACAGACCTCGGCATGCGGTGGGCGGGAACGGAGGGAATCCCCTTGAGGCACTCGAGCGAGGTGCATCCCGCTCCGGCGAAGAGCAGGACGAGGAGCGACAGGCCGCGGGCGAACCGCAGCCGGGCACCCTGCTCGGTGGCGATCGGAGAGTCGTGAGAGAGGTGGTTCACGTTCATCGGATCAGTCTCTTCTGCGGAGATCGGCCGGCGGTGGGGGTCGCTGGCGGGTCTCCGAGTCAGGTCGAACGCTCCGGCGGAAAAAAGGGGGCCGCCGGAGGCCGAGGCCGTCGTCAGGCCCGTGACGCTATTGGATCGGGGGGAGGAAGGGGCTCTGCTCCGTCATGATGGGAGCAGGCATCGCAGCCGGAGCGGGAGGGGGGAGGGCCATCTGCGCGTCGGCGGGCATGGCCGACATCGCCGGCATGGCGGGGTTCGAGTCTGCCGCGCCGAGGACCGCCTGGCCGCCGGCATCCGCGTGGGGGCCGCCGGGAGCGGTGGGGCTCGAGAGCCGCAGCGGGAGCTGGTGGATCCCTTCGCTGCCGTCCTGGCTGGCGATCGAAACGCCAGCCGAGTAGCCGTTGTACCAGGCGCAGGTCTTCTCCTCCTGCGAGCACATGTCGAGCCACATCTTGCTGTGGCAGTTGGCCGGGATCATGATCGGCGGGCAGCCGGTCTTGCCGTTCGAGACGTCGCTGTAGCCGGCGTAGAACCCTTCCTTGAAGCTGTGCGGGCACGAGACCGGGCCATGCTCCCAGCGGTAGGCCCGCCAGGCCGCGGACGCCGCGAAATGGTCTTCGATGCGGATGTGGCATTCCGTGAACTCGTCCCGGATGGCGTAGAAACACCCCGGGGACGAAGTGAGCAGCAGGAATCCACCGATCGTGCTGAGGATCTTCATGGGAAAGGACTCGACATCGACGGGGGCGGGGGCGAGGCCGGAACGGGTCCGCAGGGCGCGGAGCGTCACCCGGTCGCGCGCTCAATCGCGGACTTCAACAGGGAGGGAGGCGGATCGGATTCGGTGAGGACGGGAGGCCGGACGAGGGGGAGGAACGGGACGGCGAACCGAGCGGCAGGAGGGGAGTGGTTCGGCGACCGTGGGTCCGGACTGGGATTGGGGAACAGGCGGGGCCGGCGAGAAAGCCGGCTTTCGGGATGGGACGACCGGGCGGTGTACCGGCGGGCGGGCCCCCGGTCAAACTTTTCCGGCCTCCTTGGCCGATTCGGGCCGTCGGATCGGCAAAGGCTGCCTGCGGTGATCCGGAGAGCATCGGTTTGCGGCTGCATGTTCCAGCAGATTCTTCCGAATGGGCCCCTTTCGCCGTTCGTCTCTGCGGGGGGGGACTCGAGTCCTCGGGGCTTCCGGCTCAGCTCATAGCCCCGCACCGACTCCCCGGACTCCGGCAGACTGTTCCCGTGACAGGGCCGCTACTCTTGATGTTGATTACCGTGACCATCATCCTCGGGGGGTGGTGGTTGCTGGTTGATCAGGATTGAGCGGGGACGGATTCCTTTGCCCAGACGTTTCGTTTTCGGTGACATTCACGGCTGCAGCCGGGCTCTTGAGTCTCTTCTTGAGAATCTCCCCCTGCGAGACGGCGACGAGCTGATTCTGCTGGGGGACGTCGTGGACCGCGGGCCTGCCACGCGGCGGGTGCTCGACACCCTGCTGGGGCTCGAGCCCCGGTGCCGGCTGACGTTCATCCGGGGAAACCACGAGGAGATGCTGCTCCGGGCCCTGGGAGAGGGGGAGCCGGGTCAGGTCTCCTTCTGGCTGCGGCATGGGGGGGAAGCGACGCTCGCGTCGTACGGTGGGTCGCTCGGGAACGTGCCGGAGGGGCATCGCGACCTTCTGAATCGTTCGATCCCGTATCTGGAGACGCCGTGCGAGATCCTGATTCATGCGAATCTGGAGCCGGGGGTGGAGCTGGCGGAGCAGTCGGGAGAGTGGCTGCGGTGGCAGCACCTGACGGGAATGGAGTTTCCGCATCCGTCGGGGAAGCGGGTGATCTGCGGACACAGCGGGGTGGGGACGGAGCTGCCGCTGCTGCAGAGTGGCTGGCTCTGCCTCGATACGCTCGTTCACCGGGGCGGATATCTGACCTGTCTCGACATCGACACGGGCGAGCTGTTCCAGGCCAGCCAGTCCGGCGAATACCGCTGCGGCATCGGCCTCGACGATCTGGCCTAACTGTTGGGGTGCAGGGGCCAGCCCCTGCCCGCCGGAGGCCTTTCCATACAGGGAACCGCCCAAGCATCCTTGGGCAAGCCACTTAGCGACCAGCCTCGCCACGCCCATCCTGCAACAGAGCATGAACCACAATCTGAGTCGCCAGCCGCAGCGCCTCAGCCGGCGCATAGCCCGAGCACTCCGCACCGCGGTCGCCGTCGATCGCGCAGCTCAGGTCGGAGCGGCTGTAGATGACGGCAAGCCGGCCATCGATCGTAAGCCCTTCGAGGTGGTGTTCGACCGGTGGCGTCCCGGCGGCCGGCTCCGGCGGGGAGGGGTCGCTGGGGCTCTCGGAGAAGAGAGGGTGATCGGCGGGGATCCGCTTCAATTCCTGTCCGGGGAAGAGGGAGGCGATCGCTTCGCGGAAGCTCCGGTCAAACGACTCCGATCCGCAGCAGGCGTCCGCAAGAAGGACGCCGCCGTTCTTCAGGTGGGTCCGCAGGGCGTCTCGTTCAGAGGGGGAGAGGGTGAATGATCTGCTGCCGTGCAGGAACAGCAGCAGGTGCTCGTAGGCTCGGGGGTCGTCGAGGCGGAGCGATTCGGCGGGGAGGGCGGCGATCGGCCCCCAGGTCTGATTGACGCCTCGGAGGAGTCGCTCGAGAGCCCGCGGAGCGACGTTCCAGTCTCCGGCGTGGCGGACCTGAGCAATCCGAAGGCGGCCGCGCGAGAGGGCGTCGCCGTGGGTGAGTTCGCGAGTGAGCTGCTCACGAGGCGTATGCGGCTGAGGCCGGCTGTTTCCGGCAGCATAGGTGACAACATTGAGACCGATCCGGAGGGAGGTTCCCATCTCGCCGGGGGACTCGACGTTCACTGTGGCCACGTCCCCTCCCGCGGCGGGAGCGGCCCGTTCCCACAGGCAGGAGAGATCGTCCGGCGAGTAGAAAAGCACAGTGCGGCATCCCGAATGGACGCCGTAGAGCCGGACGGAATCCGCGGCCAGGGGGAGCGGCGACTGATAGACCGGATGGTGCGGCGAGAGGGGCGCGAGGCCCGACGGGGCCTGGTGGTCGGTCGGACCGCCATCGGCCATAAGCTGGTCGATGAGTTTTCGCAGGCTGCTCTCGAACTCCTCGGCGTCTCCGGCAGGGGAGGCGAAGATCGTCCCCCCTCGATAGAGGTATTCGCGAAAGATCGCCAGCTGTTCTACGGAGAGTGCAGGGATCCGCCGACCGGTCAGGAACAGGACTCTGGCGTCGAACCGCGTGTCGGCGACCGGGCCGGAGGGACGGGCACCGGGAAACTCCAGTTCGCGAGCCGCGAGGAGCCGGGGCCAGCGGCGGTAGCGCCGGATCTGTTCGGTGAGATGCCAGATGTCATGCGGTCGGTCAGCAGGTCGGCCGTCCGGGGATGAGCTGTCGAGGCGCAGGCGGCCGACGAGGACCGGGGCGAGCTCGTTCGCCAGGTAGAGCATGGCGTAGCTCGTGGCGATGACCTCGTTGTTTCCCCGCCAGCGGCCTTCCACCCGGTCCTGCTGTTTGAGGAGCGTTTTCGTTCCGGCCAAATGCCAGGCCCGTTCGCTCTCGAAGAGTTTCCCCTCGAGGCGATTCGCCAGTTCCACGCCGTAGAGGTGGCTGGTGAGGTAGAATTCCGGTGCATCGAAATCGGGAACGGAGCGAGCCCGGGCGTTGAGCCACGCGATCCCCCGCACGGCGTCCGCTGGTCGCGGAACGCCTCCGCAATCGGCCGTGGAGGTTTTCCCTCTGAGCGCCAGCATCTCCTCGCAGAACGAGAGAGTGGCGACACCCGCGAGCGTCGCAGGAACGGTGCTGGGACGGACCGTCGGTTCGGCCTTGTCGGTCGATGAGGCGAACTCGCTCCATCCCCCGTCGGCGTTCTGAAGTCCCCGCCAGCAGGCCGCCCCCCGTCGCCAGACTTCAGGCGAGACGGTGGCCCCCGCTCGGGCCGCGTCCCGCAGGCCGAGAAGGACGAAGTGAGAGATGCTGACATCTCCCTGAGGACCGCCGATCCGATAGGGCCACGTTCCCTCCTCGGTCTGGGCCGCGGCGAGCCGCTCCGCCAGGGCCTGGATCCGGGGGAGATCTTCTGGCTCGGCGACGGTCGAGAAGACCAGCAGCGACAGAGCGAGTTCCCCGGTCCGTGAGATCTCTTCCGGCGGGAGCCGGCGGAGCCACTCGACCGATCGACGCACCGAGGGATCTTCTGGTGGAAGACCACTCTTGAGGAGGGCCAACGTCGCGAGAGCCGTGGCCTCGACTCTGTGGGTCAGGACTCCATCGGCGGGAAACGTCCCGTCGTCGAGCTGTCGGCTCCGAAGGTACTCCTGCCCCAGGCCCATCGAGGCGGCGATCCGGTCACGGGTCACCTCCTGACCGAAGGCCCACGGGGTGATCGAAGCTGATCCGATTCCGACACTGCAGACGACGACCAGCGCATGGAGCCCTGGGAGCAGCAGACGACACATGACGGAGCCCCGGGCGGTTCGCAACGAGGAGATCGCGCAACCGACCAGATCCCCCATGGCCGGTCAATGCCAGTTACCGGCCGCGGGAAACGGCCATCCGGAACAGCTCTGGCGTTCCCGCTTCACGGGACCAGCCACATGGGAACCGTGCGGTTCGCCACGTGTCTCGCCGGCGCCGTACGGACTTCCTTGCCGGCGGAACTGTTCGACGTCGTCTCGGACCCGGCGGCAGGCACCTCCGCTCACCAGGCCAAGGTGACGGCGATCCTTGATCGACGGCAGCCGGCAGCGACCGTCCCGCGCGGTTGAGACCAGCGGGTCATGCGGTCTCGGTGGCCCTCATCACATGAGATGGTCCTCACCCCATGTCGTAGCGACCGGCGATGTCGAAAGACCGAACGACGACCTCATGGTCACGGCATCGAGTGACCATCGCGTCAGCACACCTGGAGATCCGCGAGTGCGGGGAGAGACGTCGACAGAGACCGGACCATGCTGCCCGATCCTTCCCCCCCATCCGGCCACTCAAAGGCGGCCGCAGATGTCGTGCCTCGGGCGGTTGACTCCGGTCTTGCGGACATCCCTGAGCCGTCAGAACTGCGGCAACTTCTGCTCCCCTCGATTTTTCCTGTCGAGTCCGCCGTGACGCCCGGTTACAATTCACCTATCACTCGGATGTCCGTCTTGCGTCCTCGCTGTTGGAATTATGGATCCGCTCGACAGTTCATCCTTTGACCGGGACACGCAGTTCCAGCGCCTGCTCCGGCACGAGTCGACAGTCGACCTGACGGTTGCCTCCCTCGAAATCGCTCGTGATTTCCAGGAGGGAATCGATTTTGACGACGTTCAGGCGTGGATTCGTCGACAGGCCCAGGCTGTTCGCCCCGAGATCCTGAAGACCGGTAACCCGGACGACGGGCTCCGGACACTGTGCCGCTTCATGACGGAAACCCTCGGGTTTCACGGCTGCGCCGAAGACCGCCGCATGCCCGAAGGGAGCTTCCTCCCCGCTGTGATCGCCCGCCGCTCCGGCCTCCCGATCACGCTCTCCATCCTTTACATGGCGGTCGCCGAGCAGGTTGGAATCGGCCTTCACGGAGTGTCCAGCCCGCAGCACTTCCTCTGCCGCTCGGACGACTCCCCCTCCGGACCGCTCTTCGTCGACCCGTTCCACGCCGGCCGGCTCCACACTCAGGCCGAATGCCTCTGCTGGCTCAAGGAACTGACTGGTCTCTCCGTCGCCCGGATCAAGCCGGCCCTCCGGGTCGCCTCCGCCCGGACGATCATCGAACGGCTGCTCAACAACCTCCGCAACCTGTTCCTCTGCCGCAAGGACTGGCAGGGACTCCGGATCATCCAGCTTCGCCTGGCACTGATGAACCCCTGCTCCTACGCCGCCCGCCGCGATCTGGCCTTCGCGACGATGCAGTCGGGACGCCCTGGCGCCGCGATCGATCTCTTTGAAGAGTGCCTCGCTGAGGCTCCAGAGCAGGACCGGCCCGCCGTGTCGCACCTCATCGATGAGGCGCACCGGCTGGTAGCTCGCTGGAACTGATTTTCAGCGACGTCTTGGATGGCCAATTGCATCGAGCGCGTCAGGAGGCGGTTCTTCGCTTCCAATCCAGCGCGGGGATCTCGATTCGCGTTTCCGGATCCCCATTCCATGAGATGACGAGTCCGCAGGATTCCAGAACCGACTTGACCTCGCTTCCAATCGCGGCCTTCCGCTCGCTCACGGACTCCAAGTCACCAAACGCGACCATCAGCCCGCCCCCTTCCACTGCCCTCTCGACATCCTGTCCGTGAAAAAAGCAGTAGCCTCGGACGCGGTCTGCGCCGAGTTCCTCGATCACTTCGCTCACTTCGGTGATTCCGTCGGACATCGTGTAGCCCGCATTCTGCAGGGCGATGATCCCATGAGCATTCAAGGTCGCAAACGCTTGATCGAGCCGGTCGCAATCCGTCGTCTCAGGCCATGACTCTTCTTCGCGAAGTTTCTTATCGAACTCCAGTTCGACCGCGGACCTCAGGTAGCTCTCGTCGGCCCCTTCCTCAAGAAGGTCGTCGATGATCCTGTGAACGTCTGTCGGATCGGAGAAGCCAGACCAGACGTTCACTCGGACTTGTTCAAGGATGTACTTGGTCACCTCGTTCATCGGATCGTCCACCGGCTGAAAGAGCTGAGCAAAAAGTTGACGTGATGTCCAAGCGGAAGTCACTGAGCGCTGCAGACGTCCGGACGGAGCTTCTTCGCGTCCCGCAGATAGACGTGCACCATCTCGCTCTGCTTCCGCTCCGTGTTCACATGGAGCAGCACCCGGATGCACCGCTGCATCGCCGTCGGGACCGCGATCTCGGAGGCGCACAGCAGCGGCACCTGGTTCATTCCCAGGCCCCGCGCCGCTTCCGCCGGAAAGCAGGCATTCAGGTCCGGCGTCGTCGTGAAGACCGCCGAGACGATCTCCGAGAAGTCCGTCAGGTCGTTGGCCCGCAGCAACGCCTCCAGCAGCTCCCGCGTCGCCGCGAGGATCTCCTCCGACGTGTTCGCCGTTACGCTGCTCGCGCCTCTGAGTCCCCGAACCGACATGAACGCTTCCGCTCCGATACGTCAGATCTGACAGTGAACCTGATGGTCCCCTCCTCCGCCGGCTCAAGCCGGCCGGAAACGGACCGCGGGGGAGTGTATCGCACCCCTCTCCACACGACTACGATTCGGGCGTCTTCGCGTCCGACCTCGCCGAGGAAAGATCGGAATGGCCCCCCCGACATCCACCCGCCGCGACTTCGTTCGCTGGCTAGCGACTCTCCCCCTGCTCCAGACCGCGTCCCAGGCAACCGCGGCGGAACCCGTTCGCCGCCCCCCGATCCGGATCGGACAGATCGGAGTCGGCCACGCCCACGCGACGAAACTCGGTGTCTACCGGAAATCCCCCGACTACGAGGTGGTCGGGATCGTCGAACCGGACCCCGCCCTCCGCCGGCAGGCGGAGGCAAACGCCACCTACCGCGACCTGAAGTGGATGACGCAGGAAGAACTTCTGAACACCCCCGGCCTGCAGGCGGTCCTCGTCGAGACCCGGGTGGCCGACCTGCTGACGACCGCTGAAGCCGCGATCGCTGCCGGCAAGCACATCCACCTCGACAAACCGGCAGGTGCGGATTTCCCGCACTTCCGCCGCATCGTCGACGCGGCCCGCTCGAAGAAGTTGCTGATCCAGATGGGGTACATGTTCCGGTACAACCCCGGTGTCCGGCTCCTGAACGAAGTCCGCCGCGAAGGCTGGCTCGGCGACCTGTTCGAGGTCCACGCCGTCATGAGCAAGGTGGTCGGTGCCGGCGAACGGAAGCCGCTGGTTGCCTTCTCCGGCGGGATTCTGTTCGAGCTCGGCTGCCATGTCGTCGACCTCGTCGTCGGCCAACTCGGCAAGCCGCAGCAGGTGACCCCCTACTCGCAGCATGTCTCACCGGTGGCGGACGGCCTCGCGGACAACATGCTGGCGGTCTTCACGTACCCCAAGTCGCTCGCCAGCGTGAAGTCGAGCGCTCAGGAAGTCGGCGGCTTCGAGCGCCGGCACTTCGTCGCCTGCGGCCTGGAGGGGACGTTCCAGATCCAACCGCTCGATAACCCCTCGGTCCGCGTGACCTTCGCGAAGCCGCACGGGGACTACAAGGCAGACTATCAGGACATCACGCTGCCGAAGTACACCCGCTATGTCGATGACGCCGCCGACATGGCCCGTGTGATCCGGGGTGAAAAGGAATCCGACTTCTCCTACCAGCACGACCTCGACGTGCAGGAAACCGTGCTCCGCGCGAGCGGGATGTGGGCCGACACATGAACGAAGCCTCCGTCCCCCGAGGAACGACGCGCATCTCCCGCACGATGCAGGCGCCGCGCAGCCGGATCTACGCCGCGTTCCTCGACCCGGACGCCGTCGCGAAGTGGTTGCCCCCCGATTCGATGACTGGCGCGGTCCATCTCTTCGAGCCGCACGAGGGAGGAGAGTTCCGGATTTCGCTGACGTATCAGGATCCCGTGAACTCGCTCCCCGGCAAGTCGAGCGAGAACACCGACACCGTCGTGGGACGCTTCGCAGAACTGATCCCGGATCAGCAGGTGGTCTGGCTCGTCGAGTTCGAATCGACGGACGCGGACTTCGGTGGAGAGATGCGAGTCACCTGGACGCTCGCCGATGTCGCCCCGGGTACCGAAGTGACGGTCCTGATGGAAAACCTCCCGCCGGGAGTCCGGCCCGAGGACAACGAGGCGGGGAGCCGCTCGACGCTCGAGAACCTGGCGAACTATGTCGAACGGGAACGTCCTTCGGTGTCGACTCGCCCATAGAGAGCCGAAGCGAGTTCCGTCAGGCGGCTTCGCTGCTCCAGCTTGCCGAGCCCCTCGGCGGGGAGTCGCGTGATCCCGTTGGCGGCCCCCCAGACCGCTCCCGCCATCGCTCCGATGGTGTCGACATCTCCTCTGCAGCTCGCAACGAACTGCTGCATTCGATCGAACGATCCGTCGCGAAAGCGGAGTGCACAGTAGAGCGCCGTCACACAGGACTCGCTCGCGGAGATCCGGTTCCCAAGCTGGCGCCGGATATCCTTGGGAGGGATATCCGTTCCCGACTTGAGCCACTCCTCCGCGAGCTGCAGCCTCGAGCGAAACGGCGCGAGAGTGCAGACCGCGGTCACCTCATGCAGAAGGTCGAGTGAGACGCGGTCCCGAAGCACAGAGGCGGTTGCGGTCGCGATCAACACAGCCCCCTCGATCCCGAGGGGATGGGCGTGCGTGATCGATGCCGAGAGACGGGCCGCCTCCACCAGCTCGCCCGGCCGGGACGAGTAGAACAGCCCGATCACCGGGGCCCGCATCGCACCGCCGTTTCCGAAGGAGCCTTCGGGATAGACCGCGCGATTCGAATCACGCCAATCCGCGCCTCGCGCAATCCGCTTCAGCAGCTTCGCCGCCGCCGGACCGTAGCCGCGGGACCAGCGGTAGCTGGAGGCGAACCGTCGCGCTGCATCATCCGGATCGAGCCCCTCGTTCTCAAGCAGCGACTCCGCGAGATCGATCGACATCTGCGTATCGTCGGTCCAGCGCCGCTCCCCCTGACGCGTTCGGCCGATCAAACGCCAGAGGGCCCGCTCGAGGAGACCACCTTCGTGGGGCGCACCGAGGGCGTCTCCGAGCGCCAGACCGAGCAGGCATCCCTGAAATCGATCGAGGGTCACCTGATCTCCCCTCATATGAAGATGCGGCCCCGTCCTGTTCAGAAGGGGGCCGCATCGCGGATTCCGGATTGGGACGCTCGGCTCAGTCGGCGAGCGGGCGGGGGCGGTTGGCCCACTTGCCGTCCTTGTCGGCACCGCTGACGAGGACCCCCTTCTGGTTCCAGCCCATGTGGGCCGTCACCTCGGCAGCGGCGTAGCGGATGGTCAGGCCGCAGCGGCGGCGGGTCGAGGTGTTCGCCTCGGAGCCGTGCAGCAGCAGGTCGGAGTGGAGCGACGCTTCCCCCGCCTTGAGGCAGTCGTCGACCGGCTGGCCGTACTGCTCGGGGTTGTCGATCGTCTGGTTCAGGACGTTGTGCTCGTCCGGGTTGCTCGGCCGGAACGTCATGTGGCCGTGGTGGTGCGACCCGGCGATGAACCGCATGCAGGCGTTCTCGACATCGGCATCGTCGATCGCCAGCCAGACCGTGACCGCCTTGCTCGGTGACAGCGGCCAGTAGCTCGCGTCCTGATGCCACGCGACTGCCTTGCCGTCCCCCGGCATCTTGCAGAAGAAGTGCGAGCCCCAGCCGACGACGTCTTCGCCGAGGATGTCCTGCACCGCAGCGACGATCTTCGCGTTCGTGAGGATGTCCCACACCTTGCCGTACTTCAGATGGGCACTGCTGATCGAGTAGCTGTCACCGCCGGAGGCGATCACGCTCGCCAGGAGCTTGTCGAAATAGGTCCGGATCTCGGCGATCTCAGACGGGGTGTAGATCTGGACCGGGCGGACGAAGCCGAATTCGTTGTAGTGGGCGACCTGCTCCGGGGTGAGCGACTTCGGGTTCGCGACCGGGCTCGGGTGGAACCGCAGGTCCCGCGGCAGGGAGTCGAGATCGGACTGGTCGGGCGTAATCGCGAACTGAGTCTGCATGCGAGCACCAGGCAGAAGATGAGGGCGGATGCGGGCAGGCCCGACGGGTGGCGTCGACCGGACGGGAGAGATCCGGCACGGCCCGGGAGGTCTCGCTCCGTCCGCTCGCACACGATCGAGCAGGTTGCCTTAGCTTGTTCGGCACCAGACCGAAGTGCAAGCGCAGGATTTGATGCGTTTTCCGGAGGAACGGGTGACCGTCCTGCACACGACCCTGCGCCGCAACCTCCAAACCAGTCAGCAGTTGCAGGGGAAATAACTCGATCTTGCCCCCGTTTTCCGGTGTGGGATACCTTTCGGCCCCATCCCCTTCCCTCCTCCTCACTCCGGGAACTCTGTTCCCGCCTCGCCCACTCTCTGCCCTTTCGTTTTCCCTTCCCCGCCCCGTCCTGCCACAAGGCTTCGTCCATGCGACGGCATCTCGTCCGATGCTGCCTGGCAGTGCTTCTGACCGCGACCAGCGGCGGATGCACGACGGGTCCCGGTGCGCGCCTCGGATTCAGCCGACCAAAGCCGACCTTCCGGGAGCAGGGGGACGGATCGCCGTCCGATCAGTCGGAGCCGATCGTCGACACGGAGCGGCCCCCGGAATCCCGCTCGAAGAGCAGCCCGACCAAGGAGTCGCCGCCGAAGACGAGCCCGGGCAAGATCGCCAGCCGGACGCCGAGCCGCCCTCCGCTCGATTCCGCCACGGAAGTCCTGATCGAGAACGAGCTCAAAGATGCGTCGGCGGACGAGCAGGCGGAGTGGCTGGCGCGGTTCGAGACGATGACCGCGCAAGAGATCACGACCGCCCTCGCCGAACGCCGTTCGGGACTGGCGAAGGATTTCGATCGCCGCCGCGGCCGGATGCCGGAAGCCCCCAGCCCGAACGGAAGCCCGGATCGGGACGAAATCGAACTCACCGCCGCATCGCGCGAAGCTCCCCAGGGGCGTGGCGATCGGCCCCCCCGCGGCGAATGGGACGATCTGGTCCCCAGCCCCTCCGCTCAGCCCGACGGCCTCCGCCGGGAGGCAGCGGTCCCGGAAGTCGACATCTGGGGGGATCCAGTCCCGCCGCCGCGGCAGCGCTCCGCCGACAAACTCTCGAACGATCTCCCCCCCGGTCCGGAACCGCAGTCCGGTTACGGATCGGCGATGCAGGGGCGGTACGAGGAGCTCCCTCCCCCGCCGGAGGAAGACCGCTCGCTGATCCAGAATGCCCCGGCCCCGAGGCATCAGGAACTCGCCGCTGTCGCCGAGCCGCCGTTTGGCCGGCCGGAGGTCGATCCTGCTCCGCTGGCGGCACCGCCGGAAGCGCCGGCCCGCACCGCTCCCCGGATCGAGCCGGCCCGTCCCTCCAAGCTGAGCGACTGGGATCCCACGAAACTCTTCTCGCGCCGCAAGCCGGCCGATTCGCCCGCGGCCGTGGAACCTCCGCCGCAGGAGCCCGCGGTTCCCCCCGAGTACCACCCCCGCGCGGCACACTCGTTCGGGGAACAGGCCACCGCCGCACCGCCGGCGACCGATGATCGCCGAATCGACCCGCGCGCCTCGTACACGACCGACGAACTGCGGCGGCTCATTTCGCTGATGGAAGCCGAGACGCAGGCCGCGATCCCGGGGGCCTCTCCGGAACTCCAGCGGGAATACCTCCGCAAGCACGTCAATCTGCGGCTGCTGCGGCTGGTGGCCAACCAGCGCGAGGCGGCCCAGGAGCCGATCCCCGGCCTCGACCCGATCGACCAGGAGTTCTGGAACTCGGTCTTCTGGGGGATGGCGAACTACTTCGATGACAGCCGGGTCTCCGATCCGACCGAGCGGGCCGCCATCACTGCGGCGCAGTTCCAGGCGGCCGCCCGGCACCTGCAGTCGACGGCGCGGCTCGAACTGAAGAACGTCGCCTTCTGCCACCGGATCGACGGGTTCGGCTCGTTCGAGCGGTACCAGCGGGACGAGTTCCAGGCGGGTGTCCCCGTCCTGATCTATGCCGAGATCCGGAACTTCGGCAGCGAGCCGACGGCGGATGGCCAGTATCGGACGGTGCTCCGTTCGACGGTCGAGATCATGCGGGCCGGCTCGCAGAACGCGGTGGCCGAGCGGATGACGTTCGACCCGACAGAGGACCGGAGCCGCTCGCAGCGGACCGACTTCTACAACAGCTACAAGATCAACCTGCCACCGAACCTCTCGCCGGGGCCCTACGTGCTGCGGCTCTCCGTCGAGGATGAGACGACGGGAAAGATCGCCACGCAGGCGCTGAACTTCTCGATCCGATAGGAATCGAAGTGGATCGAGCCACAGAGGTCACAGAGAACACTGAGGGCCTTCGGACGTTGAGCTCCCTCTCGGACCGTTGCGAAGCCTGGCGATCTCTCTGAATCCTCTGTGCACACTGTGGCCAGGATCCCCATTCGGCTTCTGGCCTCTCAGCTGTCTCGCACAGCGGGACGCGTGGTCAGCGCGGTCCCATCGAAGCGGCCGGGCAGAAGGTCCGCGAGGTTCCATCGCGCGATCCGCAGACCGGATCGGTCCCCCGGTCGGGACTCTCCCGCGACCGAAATCACTTCCGCGGTTGGGCCGAACTCGATCAGGACCTGTCGACACGCTCCGCACGGAGGCGTCGGATCCGCAGTGGGCGTCGCGATCACGACGGCCGTGATCTCCCGCTGTCCCTGGGCGACGGCGGACGAGAGGGCCCCGCGCTCGGCGCAGATCGTCAGACCATAGGAAGCATTCTCGACGTTGCAGCCGACGAAGATCGAATCGCCCTGGGTCAGCAGAGCCGCCCCGACCGGGAACCGGCTGTAGGGGCAATAGGCCCGCGCCGACGCCTCGAACGCCTTGCGGATCAGTTCTTCAAGCAGTTCGCCTTCGAGACGCATCGGACCTCGCTTCGGGCTGCGCCGGACTCGGGCTGGGGACAGGAAGGAGGTCGGTTCTACCACACCGCGCGGCTGGCGTCCCCGCATGGGAAAGTGAACGTCTTTCCCGGAATCCTGCTAATCCCCCGCCCGGTCGCCGCGTCATACTGGTCACTTCGCCCAGCCGGTCGCGGTGAACACCACACGTTGCCTCGCCCCGATGGATGACCCCGGCCAGTCTCGCCAGGAATGGGTCACCGCTGCTCTCAACTCCCATGAGGAGCAGTTGTTGCGCTACGCGCACAGGATCACCGGCTGCGCCGACCGGGCTCGCGATGTCGTTCAGGAAACGTTCCTGAAGCTCTGCCACCAGGACCCCCAGACGCTGAACGGGCGGCTCGTTCAGTGGTTGTACACCGTCTGCCGCAACCAGGCGTTCGACGTCCGCCGCAAGGAATCGCGCCGTCCGGGGCTCAGCGAGGAGACCCTGGCGGTCCAGACCGAGCCCCGGGAGACGAACCCGGTCGAGGCCGCCTCGCAGCACGACCTGGCCCGCTGGGTGCTCGTGCTGATCGACGATCTCCCGTCCAACCAGCGGGACTGCCTCCGGCTGAAGTTTCAGTCCGGAATGAGCTACGCCGAGATCAGCGGAACGACGGGGCTGAGTGAATCGAACGTCGGGTTCCTGATTCACGTCGGTCTCAAAACGGTGAAGGAGCGCCTCCGCAGAACGTCGGACTACCGAAGGTTCCACGACTCATGACTCTCCATTTCGATCCCGATCCCCACTCCTCCCCCCGCAGGCCGGGTCCGGAAGGGTTCCGCCCCGCGCCGTTCGATGCCGACGATCCGCGGTGGTCCGCGTACCTGCTTGGAGAGCTCTCGCCGGCGGAGCGCCTCGAGATCGAAGCGATCCTGGAGGAAGACCTGACCGCGCGGCGCGAGTTCGAAGGACTCGCCGATGTGGCGGACCTCGTCCGTCTGGCACTGGAACTTGCACCGCAGACCGCCGCTGGCTCCGCGACCACCGCCAAGGCGTCGCTGGAATCCCTGCCGCAGACGACTGAGGTTTCCCACGCCGCTGCCGAGAAGGCGCTTCCCCTGCTCCTCTCGAGCAAGTTGCTCTCCGCTTCGACCCGGCCCCGGAAGCGGATCGACGCCCGGCTCAGCTTCGCCGCCGTCGTGGCAACCATGGGGCTGTGCCTCGCGCTGATCGTCCAGTCGCAGGGACTCTCCCCGGCCCGGCCCGCGACCGATCCCGTGGTCGCGCGATCGACGGGGCTCGTCCCCACAACTGACCTGCTCGACCGGGCGGGGCAGATCGTCAACACTTTCACGCTCGCGGCGGAAGACAACACGACGCGGTTCCGCTACACGCCGTCGATCGCTCTCGCCTATCGGGCCGAGCCGACGGCACCCCGCTGGTATCGGGAAGAGGCAGTTTCCAATCGGCTCGATGGCCTGAGCCGGGAACGGTTCCTTCGGCAGCGCGGCGCGATGGCGCACGACTTCGCCACGACGAACTTCTTCCACGACGAATCGATCAACGCGCCGCAGACGCCTCAGCCGGCCGGTGCCGAGAACGCCCCGGCCCCTCCTCCGGTCGAAACCCTGGCGGTGGTCACGCCCGGTCAGACTCAGGACCGCCCTGCCGCGAATCCGCAGCCGCGCGAGGTCCGGCTCGTCAGCCGCTTCCAGATCCCCGCCACGGCGCCTGTCGCCGCGATCCCGGTGCAGGCGACGCGGCAGACGATGGTCGATGTCGAGCAGTCGCTCGCCCGCGGCGAGTGGCCCGCTCCGGAGTCGATCCGTCTCGAGGAGATGGTCAATGCATTCGAATACGACGACCCGCTGCCGCCGGGAGACGAAGTGGTCCAGCTGCGGGTCGAGGCGGGAGATTGCCCCTGGAATGAACGGCATCGACTCGTGCGGGTCGGCGTCCGGGCGGAGCCGATGAACCTCCAGCAGCGGCCGACGTCGCGGCTCGTGTTCATGGTCAATACGACCCGGCCCGAAACGCTGTCGCAGTTCGGCGAGTCGCTGGCCGAAGCGTCGCAGCTCTTCACGCCACTCGACCGGGTGACCGTCGTCGATGCCAACGGTCAGGTGGCTGTTCCGACCGTGGCAGGGGACCAGGTCGACCGGACGATCCGTGACCTCACCACGGAGGGAAAGAACCGGCTCGGGACGGAAGCGAAGCCGGTCCAGGAGCCGCAGCGCGCCCTGCAGAACGCCTACAGCGTCGCGAATCAGCACTTCATCGCCGGAGCCAACAACCGGGTGGTGATGGTGTTCGACGCGCCGGTCGTCACGGAAGCGGGGACGGAGGCGAAACTCGCCGAGCTGGTCAGGGGGAACGCCGACTCGGGGGTCAACCTGAGCGCGGTCGACCTCAACGCAAACTTCGGGAACACCTCCCTCTACCAGCTCGTCCGGACCGGCAACGGCTCGGTCAACACGGTCTCGACTTCCCAGGAGATGTCGGGAGCGGTCGTCAGCGAACTCGCCGGTGGCCCGATGGTGGTCGCCACCGAAGCGCAGTTCGAGATCGAGTTCAATCCGGTCCGGGTCGAGGCGTACCGCCTGCTCGGGTATGAGCACTGGAACCAGGAGACCCCCGATCCCGAGCTGCTCGCGGGCCAGAAGCAGCTGCACGCCGGGGACCGGCTCTGCGCGGTGGTCGAGGTCCGGCTCAATCCCGACACGAACTCGACGCTCGCCATGGGATCGCTCCGCTACCGGCAGCAGAACGACACGGCGTTCGTGACGATGCGGGACAACGAAGCTCCCACGGTGCCGGTCGACTTCGACAAGGAGTGGCTCACCGTCCGCCTGACCTACACCCCAACCGGCTCCAGCCTGCCGGCAATCCGCGAGGTGCCGTTCGACGGCGACGCGGACACCGGGTCACAGGAGGTCCGCTGGGCCGCGAGCGTCGTCGACTTCGGTCAGCTTCTAAAGGAACCCGACCGGTTGACCGCGAACACCCTCGAAGGAATCCGTCAGCGGGCCCGGCAGGCGGTCGGCCCCGATGCCCGGGGAGACCGGGGTCAGTTCCTGACGCTCCTCGAGCGGGCGGAGGACTTAGTGAAGCGGACGCCGCAGGTGCGGTCGGCGCCCGAGGCGCTGCCGTCCCGCGAGGCGCGGCTCCGGGCGTCGTGCGACGGACGGTACCGGGACCTGCTCGACAAGATCGCGGTCCCGGACGACCAGTCGCGGTACGGGGTGTTCCACGAGCTCGGCTATCAGGGGGGGCGGACCTATCGGGGTCACGCCGACCTGCCGGCGGGGTACTGGGTGTACGTCTATCCCCACTGGTACATCTGGGGAGCGAACGAGCAGCAGGCTCTGATGGCCGCACCGCCACCGTAGCAGCGTAAAGAGAATGCGCTCCGGGAGAGCAGTCCCGGTCGTCTCACAACCGCACGGCATCGCCTCGGCGCGCGGCTCTTTTGGCTCGGTCCAAGCCACAGCGACTCCCCGGAAACAGCACCCGGGGAGCGTTCTGAAAAGCGACTCGACCACACGAAACGTGCGGCCGCTCAAGCACTTACTTGCACTCGTGCTTCATCGCTTCTGCCTGACGGCGGTAGCGGGTCGACTTGTAGTAGAAAGTCCGCTGCTTCGGTTCGCTGCCGGCCAGACGGGCGAGGCGCGCGTACTTCTCGGCGAGGGCCAGCTTGATTTCGATCTTCTTTTCGAGAGACATAGCGCGAACCTTCTTCCAAAACGGGAAACCGGAAGTCTATCAGCGGAGCCCGCGCTCGCCAAGCACGACCGTCCGCCGCCGAAACTGGATCGGCAGGAGGGCCGCGGCGGATCAGCCGGGAACGGAACTCCGCGCCGCAACACGATTTCCGATCAGGCGTTGCGCTTCGTGATCCGGTCGACGCCGACCCACGGCCGGAGGACCTCCGGGACGACGACGCTGCCGTCTTCCTGCTGGAAATTTTCCAGGATCGCGATGATCGCCCGGGTGCAGGCGATCGAGGTCCCGTTCAGGGTGTGGACGAACTCGGTCCCCTTCTTGTCCGGGACGCGGCAGCGGATTCCGAGGCGGCGGGCCTGGAAATCCGTGCAGTTGGAGGCCGAAGTGACTTCGCCGTATTCGTTCCGACCCGGCATCCAGGCTTCGAGGTCGAATTTTCGATAGGCAGGGCCGCCGAGGTCCCCGGTGGCGGTGTCGATGACGCGGTACGGAACTCCCAGCCCCTGGAACAGCTCTTCTTCGATCCGGACGACCATCTGGTGGAACGGATCGGAGGCTTCGAGGGTCGGGGCGGTGAAGCCGAACATCTCGACCTTGGTGAACTGGTGGACGCGGTAGATGCCGCGGCTCTGCTTGCCGTGGCCCCCCGCCTCGGTCCGGAAGCAGTGGGAGATGCCGGCCATCTTGAGGGGGAGCTTTTCAAAGTCGAGGATCTCGTCTTTCAGCATCCCCCCGAGGGTGATTTCGGCGGTCGCCACCAGCGACAGGTCGGTCCCCTGGATCGAGTAGATCTGAGTCTCGGGGCCGCGGGGCATGTAGCCGGTGCCGAGCAGGACTTCCTCGCGGGCGAGGTCGGGAGTGCTGAAGATCGTGAATCCTTCGGACCGGAGCTTCTGGACCGCGTAGTTCACGAGGGCCAGCTCGAGGAGCGCCCCTTCGTTCTTGAGAAAGTAAAAGCCGGTCCCGGCGACCTTCGCCCCCGCCTCGAGGTCGACGAGGTCGAGGTTCGTCATCAGCTCGACGTGGTCCTTGGGGGCGAACGAGAACTGCGGCTTCGTCCCCCATTCGCGGACCGTCTGGCTCGCGCTCTCGTCCTTGCCGACCGGGGCATCCGGGTGGGTCAGGTTCGGGATCTGCATCTGCTCGTCGCGGAGCAGGACTTCGACGTCCGCCAGTTCCTTCTCCGCCAGCGCGATCTGCTCGCGGAATTCCTTACCTTTCGCCACCAGGATCGGCTTCTGATCGGCCGGAGCCTTGGGGATCTGGGCGGACACATCCTTCTGGTCGCGGCGGAGCTGATCCCCCTTGAGGATCAGCTGCTTCCGCTGGGCGGCGAGGTCGATGAGGCGGCTGAGGTCCGCGCTCACGCCGCGGGCGCGGCAATTCTGCTCGACGAGTTCCCGGTTGTCGCAGACGAATTGCAGATCGAGCATGGAAGCGGAGTCCGTCGAAAATGACCGAAAGGGCCGCGGCGGGCCGGATTTTCCCAGCGAAGCCGCGCGGGCGACACTGTAGTGGCGGGGGGAGAAAGGCTGAAGGCTGAAGCCCGCGGGAGGACACACCGACCGGCCGCAAAGTTCTAGGAGGCCTGGCTTTTCTCCTCTTCCGGCTCCGGCGGTGCACCCTGGACTTCGGCGGACTTCACGTCCGCGTGGTGGCCGATCTGGTTCGGATCGGGGGGCCAGATCGTGATTTCGCTGTAGTCCGAGGCCTGCTCGGCCCGGTAGCCGTGGTGCCGCAGGAGTTCGAGCACTGCGAGGAACATCCCGACGATCCGGCTCCGCATCGTCTGGCCGTCGAAGAGGGAGGTGAATTTGACCTCTCCCTTCTCCCGGACGATGGCTCCGATCTGTTCGACGTAGACGTGAATCGGCGTCTCGTCGTACTGGACGGTCCGTTCGTCCTCGACGTCCTTCCGTTTGAGGATCCGGCCGAGGGCACTGACGAGGTCCCACAGTTCGACCTCCTTGATCCGGTCGGCGGCGGGGTCCTTGCCGATGCGGGGGCGTTCGTCGGCGAGCCGCGGATACCGTTCCTGCCATTCCTGGGCGCGGGCCTCGAGGGCATTGGCGGCGTCTTTGAACCGCTTGTAGTCGAGCAGTTTCCTGATGAGGTCGGACTTGGGATCGCCGTTTTCGATCGGCAGGTCGCCCTCCGCAGGGGCGGCGACTTCGGCGTCGGGGTTCGGGAGGACGTCGCGGCTTTTGATCTCGATGAGCGTGCTGGCCATCAGCAGGAAGTCGCCGACGAGGTCGAGGTCGATCGCCTTGAGGATCGCCAGGAATTCCTGGAACTGGATCGTGATGGGGGCGATCGGGAGGCGGCGGATGTCGAGTTCGCTGCGGCGAACGAGGTACAGCAGGAGGTCGAGAGGCCCTTCGAAGAGATCGAGCGCAACGCGATACCCGCCGGCGGCCGACGCTTCGCTGCTCTCATCCGATGACATGGGTTCCCTCCCTGGGCGGAGGGACTATACCAGACCGGATTCAGGTGCGGATACGCCTCTACACAGAGCGTCCGGATCCTCCCAACGCCCCTGCCCCCGGTCCAGCGGGACGCTGGCCGCCGGAGGCATCTTTCGTTGTGGAACCGTGGAAAACCGCGGGTGTCCGCTTTGGGGAACCGGCGATGAGGACTCCCGTTCCTATCACTGCGGGGAGTGCACTGCGGGCGTGTTGGAGTGGAGGGTACGCAGCGCCGGTTCACAATCGGGCGTCCGTTGTGCGCCAAGGTTCCACATCGAAAACGCCTCCGGCGGGCAGGAGCTCCGCCCCTGCACCCGGGTGGCCGTGGGATGATGGGTTTGAGGTGGTGGCGCTGTGCCGGCCGGGACGGGGTTAGGCTTTCCGCACCCCGATCGTCAGCAGCAGATTCGCCCACAACGCCTGCTCACCCGTCTGAATCGTCAGCACATGATCCCGGCTCGCCACCGCATCATAAAAATCCCACTTCTGGATCGGCTGCAACTCCACCGGCACACCGCTCTCCTTCAGGATCGCCCGATAGTCATTCCAGATCGGCGGATCACCCTGCTGGGCATACGGATCTTCCGCCGGAATCCCCATCGTGTTCGCCGCCTCAATCGGAATCGCGCTGAGCAGCGCCTTCAGCACCTGCGTACAACTCACAAGCCCCGGACTCAGATTGAGACAAATCAACTCCGCATTCGGCCCCAGCGTGTTGTGAGCCGGATAGTTGCCGTCCGCAATCAGCACCTTCGAATGGTGCCCCGCCCGGCCAAGGATCATGTTGATTTGCGGATGGATCAGCTGGTGCTTGAGCATGGGTGAGAGGCGTGGCCATGAAGGTCGGGAACAGACTCGCAATATTCGATCCGTCCCCCCCGGGCGAGTCAACAAACGTGTCCGGCTTCTCCCCGATCGAAGCCTTTTGGCGAAATCGCCGAACCCACCCTGGCCAAAACGGTCCTGCGTTTCGCCCCTCTTCGTCCCCGGGGCCCGTTCGCCTACAATCAGGCCGCGGTCGCGGAGAAACAGACAGCCTGTCGAGGTCGGAGTGTCTAGGGAGGAATCGAACGTCTCGCGAGCCGCCGCGCTCTCCCCTGCCCCGCTCGAAGAATCGCCCGAGTTACCGGGCGAGTCCTCGCCGATCGCAACCCCCGCCCCCCCCGAACCCTCCGGATCCGGCCACTTCACGGCTCTCCAGCCGCTGACATTCGCGGCAATCGTCCTGTCGATCCTCTCGACGGTGCTGTGGGGGGGCGTCTCCGTCGCCAGTCAGATCGCGAGCGACAGCCTGCCGCCGCTCGCCCTCGCGACCTGCCGGTTCGCGCTGGCGGCGATCTTCATGGGGTTCTGGTGCCGCTACGAGGGGGAGTCGCTCGCGATCCGCGGACGGCAATGGTGGCCCGTGACGTACATGTCGCTTTATCTCGTCCTGCAGCTCGGGACGTTCCAGATCGGCACGGCGTGGTCGACGACATCGCACTCGACGCTGCTCGTCAATACCTATGTGTTCTGGGTCGCCGCGATCGAGACCTGGGTGCTGAAGACGTTCCGGCTCTCACCGAGACAGGCGGTCGGCCTGTTCGTGGCGGCAGGGGGCGTCGTGCTGCTCTTGGCCACAGACCGCCGGGCGGCGGTGGGAGCGCAGGATCAACCGACGGTGATCGGGGATGCGGTGCTCGCCTTGAGCGGGTTTCTATTCGGGATGATGACGATTCACACCCGGCCGGCGCTGCAGCAGATGAGTGCCGCACCGCTGATCTTCTGGCGCAACTTTTTTGCGGCCCTGTTGATGGGGGGGATCAGTCTCGCGGTCGAGGACTTTTCGGAGACGCGGTGGAACGCGCCGATGGTCCTGGCGGTGCTGTATGCCGGACTCGTGGTGTCGGGGTTCTGTTTCTCGTTGCAGGTGTGGCTCTTGCGGCGGTTCAGTGCTTCGCAGATTTCGGTGTTCAGCTTTGCGACGCCAATCTTCGGGGTGGCGCTGGGGGTGCTGATCCGGGGGGATGTGCTGTCGTGGTGGCTGTTGATCTCCGGCGCCTGCGTGGCATTGGGGATCGCGCTCGTGAACGCGCCGGCCCGCCGCGAATAGCGTCCTGTTGGGGTGCAGGGGCTCGCCCCTGCCCTCGCCGGAGGCGCTCCCTCGTGGAACCGTCCAAACGTTCCTGTGCGGTCACTTCGGAGTCGCCGGCTTAGGAGAAATGTCGATCCCCGATTGAGCGAGTTCAGCCAGAAACGCATCAATCCCCGCCTTGCCGATTTCGGCGTCCTGCTCCCCCGTCCCGCCGCCAACGCCGACGGCGCCAATGACGTCACCGGCAACGAGGATTGGCAGGCCTCCCTTGAGGGACGTGAGCTTGCCCCCGCTGGCGGCGGCGGCGTTCTGGAGGCTGAGGTTGAGGAGCAGGTCGGGTTCCTTGTTGAGCGGGAGGGGCCCGGTCGCCTGGCGGAAGGTGGCGGCGGTGGTCGCTTTAGTGATGGCGGTGTAGCCGCTGGCGGGGCGGGCCTTGTCCATGCGGGCGAAGGCGATGAGGTGTCCACCGTCGTCGACGACGGCGATGTTGACATTGAGCTGCATCCCTTCGGCCTTCTTGCGGGCGGCGGCGAGGATCGCTTCGGCGCCACGGAGCTGGAGGCGGAAGCGGTTGGCCTGGACGAGCTGGTGTTCGGGCGGGGTGGCGCTTTTCACGCCGGGGGTGACGACCGGCTCGTCCGCGCGAGCGGTAGCGGTCGAGAGAGCCAAGGCGAGCAGGAGGGCCGGGACGAGCAGACGAGCACAGAGCATGGAGGTCACTCCTTGGTGAGAGCGGGATGTTCGATCGTCGCGTTCGAGTCTACCTGCGGCGTCTCGTCGACAGAACGACGATCGAGGCTCTCGGGAACGATCCGTGGCGCAAGGACCACGCAATCCGCTCATTCGCGCGGTCCTCTTCGGCACCGGCTCACGATCGAGGTTCTGCGCGACTCGCGGTTTGACGCAGCTCGAGGACAGTCCGCGAAAAATCGTCGGGGAGGCCGGCGGAGAACTCCATCCAGAGGTTCGTGATCGGATGGGCGAAGGCGAGGCGGGCCGCGTGGAGTGCGTGGCGGCGGATCGGAAGGCCAGTCTCGATTCCTTCCGGCTCGGTCTCTTCGTTCTCCTCTTCATCGGCCGACGGCGGAGCCTTCAGCGGGCGGATGTTTCCGAAGGGAAGGTAAAACTCGTCGCCGACGAGCGGGTGTCCGATGTGGGCAAAGTGGACCCGGATCTGATGGTTGCGGCCGGTGAGGGGCTTGGCGGCGACGAGGGCGTAGTCGCGGAACTGTTCGAGGAGGTCAAAGTTGGTCTGCGACGGGCGGGCGTCGATCGCGTCGGCGCGGCAGGTCATCAGAACGTTCCGGCCGGTCGGGGTCCGCCCGATCGGGAACTTGATCGAGCCCGACTTCTCGCGGAGGCGTCCTTCGACGAGGGCGACATAGGTCTTCGCGACCCGGCCCGATTCGAAGGCGGCGGCGAGGCCCCTGTGAGAGTCGTGCTGGAGGGCGACGACCATCAGGCCGCTGGTCTGGCGGTCGAGGCGGTGCATCAGGCCGGGGCGGATCAGCCCTCGCCGCTCGGTCCGGCTGTCGACCCAGTGCTGGAGGATGTTGACGAGCGAGCCGTGCTGGAACTCCCCCGTCGGGTGGGCAATGACGCCGGCGGGCTTGTCGACAACGACGAGCCAGGGGTCTTCGTAGATGATCCGAATCGGCCGCGGCGTGGAGTCGAGGAGCTTGTCGGGAGGCTCGGCGAGTCGGACGGTGACTCGCTGGCCGGCGAAGACCCGGCGGGTCTGGACGATCGGCGTGTGGTCGATCCAGGCGTTCCCTTCCCGGACGATCCGCTGCAGCCGCCAGAGGGTGTAGTTGCGGAAGTGGCGGGAGAGAAAGGTGTCGATCCGTACGCCGTCGGAAAACTCTTCGACGACGAGTTCGACGCAGTCCATTTGCGGCGTCGCGGGCCCCGCCGCCGGAAGCCAGGGGGGGGCGGAAGAGGGGGGGGGCGAAGAGGCGGGTGCGGCGTCGGGACGAAGCGAGGACATCCGGGGGATTCTAGGACATTCCGCGCCGGAGGGGACCGAGCCGCGCCGATTGTCGCAGGCGGCCCGGGGAGGGGAACTCGCCGGGCTGTCCGCTCACTTCAGCGTCACGTCTCGCCGGGTGATTTCCTTGCCGTCGAGTTTGAGGACGAAGGCGTACTGTCCCGGGGTGAACCGCTCGTCGAACTTGCAGTAGATGCATCCCCGCAGTTTTTCGCGGGGGACGATCGCGCCATCCCGGGCGACGATGTGGTTGTCCGAGTCATGCAGGTCGACCTCGACCCAGACGTCGTGGTGGGGGGGCTCCAGGCTGCACTGGACGATTGCCATGTCGCCATAGCGGAACTCACTCCGGCGATCGATCAGCGTCTCGCCAAAGGTTTCCGTCCCGACGTCGAAGCTCGCCACAGCGTCCGACGGCTGGATCCCTTGGTCGTTGCGCAGGAGTTCCTTGGCTCGGGAGTCGGAGATCGGGGTCAGGACGAACCGGCCTTCGGCGCGGTTCACGCCGAACACGTCCGACCGGCGTTCCACTTCCACGGCCACGACGGCGCACGTCGACACGAACACGCCCAGTGCGGCGGCGGCCTGCGGCACCCCGACCCACCGGGGAAGCACTCCGTCGAGTTTCCGCCACGGCCACATCACTGTTTCCTGGGAGATGGCGAACGCTCGCGGGACGATCCGGTTCAGCCACGCCCGCAGGGCGAGGTACTCGTCTTCGTCGAAGAACGCGAGATAGAACACAATGTAGAGGGCCGGGAAGAGTGTCAGTCCGAGCGTCAGGTAGGTCATGAAGTGGAACACGAAGCCGATCGCAAGGGCATAGTTCCGCGCCGTCCCCCGCCAGCATGAGAACAGGAATGAAACTTCCCAGACGATCGTGATGTAGCTCATCGCCACGATCAGGCCGGGATAGAGCGAGAGATATTCCCCGAACGGGTTCGCGAAGTTCGTGTTCGTCATCATCCAGTACGACATATGGTCGCCGCTGAAGAACCCGGGCGTGTGCATCTTCGTCGCTGCCGCGCCGAGGTAGACGACTCCGAGAAAGATCTGAACGAGCCGCCGGGGCCAGACCGGCGAGGTCCGGGGAAGCAACCGCGGGATGAGCCCCGGGCCGCGCTCGTTCCGCCGAAGCCAGCCGTCGACCGACCACAGGGCGCTCGTGTCCGCCCAGGACAGCAGCAGCATCACGTGGGCCGAAATCATCGTGTACTTCGTGACGGTGCTGATCGAGTCGAGGAACGAGAAGTAGACGTTGAGCGCCATCGCCACGAGGAGCGAGGTCCGCGTGAACAGCCCGATCGACGAGGTCACGAAACTGGTGAGGAGGCAGCAGTAGAGAGCCACCGCGACGGTGGGGCTCGGAATCGGGAGGAGCCCCGTCTGGCCGAAGTTCTCCCAGAGCGGCGCGGGGGAACCGTCCGCCGAGAAGAGCTCGCGGATCCGTCCGGCCCGCTGCAGCGCCGGGAGCATCAGCAGCAGCGGCAGGATGATCCGCACGAGGCACAGGCCGAACGGAACGTCTTCGCGGCTGAAGAACTGGTCGAACCGTCGAAAAAGGGAAGGCTTCGACATGGCGGGCCTGCGGGCTGAGATCGGTGTGCGGGCGGAAGGGGAGACCGGAACGAGGAGGCCGGTCAGCGGAGCGGAGCCATCTGTTCGAACGAGGCCTGCTGGATCTGGCGAGAGTTCCCGGTGATGTTCTCGATCGTCAGGAACGGCTGCGCCCGGAGCATTTCGTTCCGGAGCCGCGGGTTATTCACGAGGGCGTTGTGACCGAGAATGCTCGTCCAGTTCGCGTTGCGGGCCTCGAGTTCCCCCTCGGGGGTGCAGGTCGCAATGACGTGGTAGTAGGAGTGCTTTTCCTTGGGATCCGGCGTCCGGCGGGCCCACACATCGTCCGGGAGATTGAACCGTTTGGGCCACGCCTCTTCGACGACGACCACCCGCTGGATCGGCTCATGCTCGGTCTGCCGGAGCGTGTTCGCCGCGATGCGGCGGGTGTGGAGGGAGAAGACGTCGTAGTCGCGGCGGCTCGCGGAACCGAACGGCACGAAGTCTCCCCACGGTGGGGCGGCGTCATACCACTGGCCGCTTTCTCCCTGAGCCAGGAGATGGTTGCGGGTCTCCCAGGCGGTCCAGCCGCAGTACATGTCCCACACGACGAAGTACATGCCGATGTGGTCGTGGGAGCGGTGCAGCAGCGTATGCCGGGCGAGCCCGAAGACAAGGACGCCGAGATAGCAGGCTATGGTCAGGTAACGCCCGATCCGCCGCATGATTCGGCCTCCTTGCCGAAGTCAGGACACGAAGCAGCCAACCGGCCGCCCCGCGGCAAACCGGCGTTATCTGCCAATCGCCGGATTGCCACAAGAGGAATATTTCACAGGAGAGGAATCGATCGACGGTCGGCGTCCCCTTCAGGGCGAGGCGTACATCGACTCGACAACCTCGCAGTCGGGGTTGATCGCGCGGAACGCCTTCAACTCCCCCGAAATCGTGGATAGTGGCAGGCCGATCGCCAGCCGCCGAAGCGTCGGGATTCTCCCCAACCTCTCCAGAAGTTCTCCGGTCACGGCAGTCCCGCCGAGATTCAGGGAGACCAACGGAAGTGACCGCAGCTCAGCGGCCCCCGCGTCCGTCACGCCTCCGCACCCGCCGAGATCCAGAATGGCCAGAGTCTCGAGGCGGGCCAGTTCCGCACAACCGGCGTCGTCCAGGGGCGCGAAGGAGAGCTTTAGACTCGTCAGATTCTTTGCGGACTGGAACGAGGGAAGGATCGACGTCAGATGACGGCAACGCGCCTGCCACCGGACGGAATCCTCTTCGGCCAAGCCGCCTCGGGGCGGAGGAGTGGGAAGGTGGAACTCAATCTCCAGTTCTTCCAGACGTGGTATCCGAATGATCTTCGCGAGCCCCGCTTCCTGGATGCGGCATCGGGAAATGGCCAAGACGCGGAGATTGAGGTTCGCGAGATGCCCGAGCGACTCGTCGGTGATGTCGCTCCCGTGCAGCCGCAGCTCTTCAAGGCGGTTCAGTTTCTCCAAGTTCGAAAGGACGGCCTGGTCGGCCCTGAGCGAGAGCGATCGCAACATCGGAAGCGGGGCCAATGCCGCCACCGTCTCTGGCGAAACGCGATCCAGCGACAGCTTCTTCAATCGGGGAAGTCGCATAAAGTGCGAGACGCACCCTAGCGGAATCAGCTCCTGCATGTCATCCAGCGGATCGAGCCGCAGGCTGTCGAACTGGTCCTCGTCGCTCAGAAGCTCCACCCGCCATCGCGGCCAGGGAAGTGCCTCCCGCAGCAGGGCCAGGACGGCAGTATCTCGAAACCCGGTCCGCCCCGTCAGCCGCTCGAGTTCCGCGAGGCCTGCGTCCGTGACCGCCGTTCGATGGATGGAGAGGTAGTGAAGATTTCTGAGACGCGAAAGACGCTTCAGGCCTCTATCGGTGATGCGCGTCCCGTCGAGGTTGAGTTCCCCCAACGTGGTGAGTCCTTCCAGTTTCGCCAGACCGGCATCGTCGAGGTCGGTTCCGTTCAGGCGGAGGCTGCGGAGACCCCGCAACTGGGCAATCCGGCGGAGCAGTCCCGACGGGAGCGGAGCGGACTGATAGGTCACCGTCACGACCTCGTCCGGGATCCACCGGCGCAACAGGGAGGGGACGAACCACGGCAGACGGACCGGGATGGTCGTCACCTGAGCGCCCAGACCTTCGAAGGCCGATCGCGACGTCGAGTTCAGCCGCGTCCACAGTCCGCAGGCGATCAGCGCCACGAGAAGCGACAGCAACCACCGCAAAGCTCGCCGCCGCAACGAGAATCTGGAAGTTGGAACAGTGTCCGACGGTGAGGCGTCGGAATCCGACCAGACGAAGTGCCCGTCCGGAGACCGGTCGCCACGACCGTCTGGAACAGGCTCCGGCAACGGAAATCGGTGCGACACGTTCCAGGGCCCGACGTGCGAGGAGTCGATAGCGGATCGAACGACCGTTCTCTCCAGGGTATACTACGCAGATCCCTTCCGAGATTCCGAAAGCCTTCTGGCGGAACAAGCCCATGTTCCCACCCGCACCCCGCATTCCGAAGCGAGTCATTCCGATGGCGATCCGGCGGATCCACTGGCTCTGGTTCGCCTTGCTCCTGATTCCCTTGGGAATGGTGAGCGAGGCCCGGGCCCAGACGAATCCCCCCAACAACGGAAACAACGGCGGGATCCTGATCGATCCGGCCGGGGTCATCCGGGGGGCGGTGACGAAGCCGGAGTCGGCGGCGGCCGGGAAGAAGCGCCGTGAGACATTCGCCCGCGAGAAGCTGGCGGCCGCCATTGTCGAGTCGGCCGACCTGCGGGTCGTATCGCTGGTCGAGATCGAAGGGAAGATCGCCGAGCTTCTCGCGAAGCAGCAGCCGGTTCCGCCGTCGCTCCAGTACCTCTCGGGGCTGACGCGGATCGATTACCTGTTCATCGACGAGGAGGAAAAGGACCTCTGCCTCGCCGGACCCGCCGAAGGATTCGGGCCGGACCAGAACGGCCTGATGGTCGGGCTCGCTAGTGGGCGACCGGTGATTGCCTGGGAAGACCTCGTGGTCGCCTTCCGGGCCGTGAAGTCGGGGGAGCGGACGATCGGCTGCACGATCGACCCGGTCCCCGAAAACATGACCAAGTTCCAGGACTTTCTTCGTAAGAACAATTCGGCCGCGTTCGCCGCCGACGCCCAGCGGCGGTTCCAGGAGCTGACCCGGATCCTCGGGATGCAGACGGTCAAGGTCTGGGGGGTGCCGCCGGAAACGCACTTCGGCCAGGTCCTCGTCGCGGCGGATTACCGGATGAAACGGATTACCCTCGGTCTCGATCCGTCAGGCGTCCGGGGGCTCAAGAGCAATCTGGCGATGCTGACCCCCGGGGCGGATTCGCTGCAGCGGTGGTGGTTCGCGTCGCTGTATGACCCGGTCGAGATGTCCCCCGACCGGCAGGCGTTCCACCTGAGCGGCCAGCGGATCCAGCTCTTCTCGCAGGACCAGTTGGGGGACGTCGAAGGGAACCGCCGCGACGCCGCCACGAGCCGGCAGTCGACCGAGGCGTTTGCGAAGCAGTTTACGGACGCGATCCCCGAGCTCGCTCAGGCGCAGCCGGTGTTCGCCGAACTGCAGAACCTGTTCGACCTCGCGGTCGTGGCGACGCTGTGCGAAGAGCACAAGCTCGCCGACAAGGTCGGCTGGTCGATGTCGACACTGCTCGATCCAGCCAAGATGCCGGTCGCCACGGGAGTCGCTCCCAAGACGATGCCCTCGGAATACAACTCCCGGAAGGCGGGGCGGTCGATCGTCGCCCTGATCGGCGGGGTCACCGTCCTCCCCGGCTCGGTTGCCCGAACCGCGAAGTCTCAGGAAGGGATGGCGTCGACGCTGGCCAACCTCAAGAGCCAGCGGGCCAAGCGACCCCGGCCGAACTGAGAAGCCCGAACCACGAAAATGCTCTCATGTCCGATCTGACGAGCCTCTTTGCGGCGATCGAGCGGGGGGAACGCCACGCAGCGGAGGAACTGATTCCGCGGCTGTATGCGGAACTGCGAGCGCTCGCGGCCGCTAAGCTGGCAGCCGAACCGCCCGGCCAGACGCTGCAGGCGACCGCCCTTGTCCATGAAGCGTACCTGCGGCTGGTCGGCGAGCCGGGGACGACCCGCTGGGAAGGACGAGGGCACTTTTTCGCGGCGGCGGCCGAGGCGATGCGAAGAATCCTGATCGATCGGGCCCGCCAACGGTCGACGAGGAAGCATGGCGGAGACCTGGACCGGATCGAGCTCGATGAATCCGCGCTGGAGGTGGCTGAGTCCGGGCCCGACATCGATCTGGAAGCGATCGACGAGGCTCTGACGGAGCTGGAAGGGCACGACGAAGCCGCGGCGCGGCTGGTCAAACTGCGGTATTTCGCGGGGCTTTCCCATCAGGAGGCGGCCGACGCGATGGGGATGACGCGGCGGGCGGCCGATCGTCTCTGGGCCGTGGGGCGGGCCTGGCTGTTCCGGCGTCTACAGGAATCGGTCTGACGCTTTCCAGATTTCGCGTGCAGCGCGAGCGGGGTTCTCGCATTGAGAATGAGGATGCATCCGCGTCCCCTCACTGAGACGAGCCCCCCAGAGGCGGGAGAGAGACGACCATGGCGGAATGGAACCCCCGGGCCAACGAGATCTTCGTTCAGGCGCTGGAAGCTGGGTCCCCTGGCGAGCAGAGCGCACTACTGGATCGAGAGTGCGCGGGGAATGGCGGCTTGCGGGACCAGGTGGAGCAGCTCCTCCGAGCGCACGCCGCCGCTCAGAGTTTCCTGGAGGAGCCGCTGGCCCCGTGCATCTCGACGATCGCCTCCGCGACGGAGGGCCCACAGGAGGTCGTCGGGCAGCGGATCGGACCGTACGCGCTGCTGCAGGTGATCGGCACCGGGGGGATGGGAACGGTGTACCTCGCGGAGCAGCGGGAGCCGGTCCGGCGAAAGGTCGCGCTCAAGGTCGTGAAGGCGGGAATGGACACCGCCCAGGTGCTCGCCCGCTTCGACGCCGAGCGGCAGGCTCTGGCGCTGATGGATCACCCCCATATCGCCAGGGTGCTCGACGCCGGCGTAACCGGCGAGGGGCGGCCCTACTTTGCGATGGAGCTGGTCAAGGGGGTGTCGATCACGAAGTACTGCGACGAGAACCGGCTGACCCCGCGCGAACGGCTGGAACTGTTTCTGCCGGTCTGCCAGGCGATGCAGCATGCCCACCAGAAGGGGATCATCCACCGCGACCTCAAGCCGTCGAACATCCTGGTTGCCCGCTACGACGGTCGTCCCGTTCCCAAGGTGATCGACTTCGGCGTCGCCAAGGCGGTGGGGCGGCAGCTCACCGAGCAGACCCTGTTTACCGGCTTCGGCAGCATCGTCGGCACGTTCGAATACATGAGCCCCGAGCAGGCCGAGTTCAACGCCCTGGATGTCGACGTGCGGTCGGACATCTACAGCCTGGGGGTGATTCTGTACGAGCTGCTGACGGGATCGCCTCCGCTGTCCGCTCAGCAGTTGCGGGGGGCGGCGATCCTCGATGCGCTGCGGATGATCCGCGAGCAGGAACCGCTCCGGCCGAGCGCCCGATTGACCGAATCGCGTGAGGCGCTCCCCTCCCTCTCGGTACAGCGGCGGCTCGATCCCGCCCGGCTCACCAGGGAGATCCGCGGAGAGCTCGACTGGATCGTGATGAAGGCGCTCGAGAAGGATCGGGCGCGTCGATACGACTCGGCGAGCGGACTCGCGCGGGACGTGGCGAACTTTCTCCGGGACGATCCGGTGGAGGCCTGCCCCCCTTCGGCGGCGTATCGCTTCCGGAAGTTTGCGAGACGCCATGAACGGGCTCTGACCGCGGCCGCGTGCCTGGCGTGCGTCTTTCTGATCAGTTTCGCCGCGGTCACCTGGCAGGCCTATCGAGCGGCGATGGCCGAACAGAAAGCGATGATCGCCTCGCAGGTCAGCGCGCATCGACTCGACGATGCCAATCGCAAGCTGGCCGAGGCGGTCGAAACAATCCAGCGACTCCAGCGAGAACGTGATGCGGCGGTTCGCGGCCGGGAATAGACTCGCCTCCGGTCTTTGGAGAGACCGTTCCGGCAGGCTGTCCGACGAACAGCGACGCGGGCCCGTCGCATGCATCTCCAAAGACGTTCGAGTCTCCCGGCGGAACGTCAGCTCTTCTCGCTCTTCTTCTCCGTCGTCGTCGGCAGGACGACCGGCCCTGGGGTCGGGATCTTACCGCCGGCGAGGAGCTGTTTGACCTGCTGCTGGAGGTCGGCGTCGGAGGGGAGCGTGCCAGCCTTCTGGGCGGCGATGTGCCGGTCGATGTAGGAGTTGACCTTACTGTCGATCTCGCGTTTGACCGAGTCCGCGACCCGGTCGATGAACATGACACCGTCGAGGTGGTCGAGTTCGTGCTGGACGATGCGGGCCGGGAGGTCTTCGAGGGTCAGCTGGTAGCCGAGGCCGTCGAGGTCGTAGGCCTCGATCACGACTTCGTTGGCGCGGCGGACGTCGGCGTAGAGGCCGGGGAGGCTGAGGCAGCCTTCTTCGTCGGTGTCGGTCCCCTTGCGGTTCGTGATGACCGGGTTGATGAATACGAACTCGTGTTCTTTCTCGTTCGGGTCGCCGTCGAAGTTGACGACGAAGAACCGGAACGGGAGGCCGACCTGGTTGGCGGCGAGTCCGACCCCTTTGGCGGCGTACATCAGTTCGAACATCGCGGCGATCGTTTTGCGCAGGTCGTCGTCGATGCGCTGCACTTCCGTCGACTTCTGGCGGAGGACCGGGTGTGGGTAATGGACGATCTGCATGCGAAGCTCGAGTTTCGGGCCGAATCCAATCGGGCGTAGTCAATGTGGCCGGATGGTTGTGGTCCATCGGGCGGTGCCAAGCCTTCTAGTTTATCCGGTTCGGCCGCTGGAAGGAACGGGGACGCTCTCTCCACCAAGGAACGGTGGACCTGCGAAGACTCGCTGGCTTGGACACTCCCCGGCCGGCACGACGTCGCTTGCTCAAACCCAACGTCCCACGGCCACCCCGGTCCAGCACGCTGCTGGCCCCGCCGGAGGCGCTTCCGTCGAGGAACCGTGGCAAGCTGCCGGCGTCCGCTTTGGGGACCCGCGTCGAGGGCTCCCCTTGTCCTCATCGCGGGGAGCGCGATGTGAGGGTGTTGGTGAGGGAGGTCTGCCATGCCAGTTCGTGATCGAACGCCTCTCGTGTTCCATGGTTCGACATCGAAGATGCCTCCGGCGGCCAGGAGCTCCGCCCCTGGACCCGGGTGGCCGTGGGACGTTGGGTTTGAGCGGACAGCGCCCGTGCCGGCGAGAACGAGCCGAGGACGATAAGCCCCGATCGATTTTGCCCCAGGGGCCTGATACAAAAACCAAACCGATCCCCCCACTCCTCTGCGTGGCTGTCATGGCGCTCTCCCTCCTCCGCCCGCTCCTCCTCGCACTCGTTCTGGTCGGAACTCCCACCGGCCTCGCCGCCCAGGAAAGTCCCCCCCGGGCCGCAGAAACCCGCCGCGAATCCAACGTTCCCTACCGCGTCGGCGACGACGTCCCGGAATACGCCCGCGAACGCTGCCAACTCGACCTCTCCATTCCGGTGGGCGTCCAGAACTTCCCTACAATCGTCTGGTTCCACGGCGGCGGACTCACCGGGGGCGAGCGGAGCATCCCCGTCGAACTCGAGAAGCAGGGGATCGCCATCGTCGCCGCCAGCTATCGACTGAGCCCCAAGGCCAAGTCCCCCGAATTCGTCGAGGACGCCGCAGCCGCGGTCGCCTGGACCTTCAAGAACATCGAGAAGTACGGCGGGTCGCCGGACAAGATCTACGTCGCCGGCCACTCGGCCGGTGCCTACCTGTCGCTGATGGTCGGCCTCGACCGCAAGTGGCTCGCGGCCCACGACATCGAGGCCAACCGGATCGCCGGCCTCATCTCCTACAGCTCCCAGGCCATCACGCACTTCACCATCCGGAAGGAACGTGGATTCGGCGAGAAGCAGCCGGTCATCGACGAGATGGCGCCCCTGTTCCACGTCCGCAAAGACGCACCGCCGATCCTGCTCATCACCGGCGACCGCGAGAAGGAAATGATCGGCCGCTACGAAGAGAACGCCTACCTGTGGCGGATGCTCAAGGAAGTGGGACACACCGACACCACCCTCTACGAACTCGACGGCTTCGGACACGGTGACATGGTGAAGCCTGGTCACCCGCTGGCGCTCCGGTTCATCAAAGAAAGGCGGGCCGCGGCGAAGTGACGCTGAGCACCCTGTGACGACGAACCAGACAGGACCGGCCCCTCATGAGTGAACGGTGGGACTCGATCGTCATTGGCCTTGGGGGAATGGGGAGCGCCGCCGCGCTGGAACTGGCCCGCCGCGGCCAGCGGGTGCTGGGGCTCGAGCAGCATCACGCCGGGCACGACCGCGGCAGCTCGCACGGCGAATCCCGGATCATCCGCCAGTGCTACTTCGAGCATCCCGACTACGTCCCGCTCCTCCTGCGGGCCTACGACGGCTGGCACCGGCTCGAACAGGAGGTCGCCCGGCAACTCTACTTCCCCGTCGGGCTCCTGATCTCGGGGCCGCCGGAGGGAGAAGCGGTCAGCGGCGCCCGGCTCGCGGCCAGCCAGCATGGCCTCACGCTCGAAGAGTTTTCCCTAGCCGAGGCCGCCCGCCGGTTTCCGATCTTCCACCTCCCCACAGACCATGCGGCGGTGTTCGAGCCGAACGCGGGCTACCTGCTGGTGGACGATTGCGTAGAGGCCCAGTGGACTGCCGCCCGGGCCGCGGGGGCCGATTTGCGGGAGGCCGAGCCGGTCCGGAGCTGGAACGCCGAAGGGGATCACGTGGTCGTCCGGACGGACCGCGCGGAGTACCGCGCCGAGCGGCTCGTCATCACAGCGGGGGCCTGGGCCAGGCAGGTTCTAGCCGATCTCAAGCTGCCGCTCACCGTGGCCCGCAAGGTCGTCGCCTGGTTTCCCGCACCCGTCGCTCAAGCCTGCCACGAGTCGGGGATGCCGACGTTTTACGTCGAGCCGCCAGAGGGGGCGTTCTACGGGTTTCCCAGTCTCGACGGACAGACGATCAAGGTCGCCGAGCACACCGGAGCGGAATCGGTCACCGACCCGGCCGCGGTCGACCGGACCGTCACCGCGGCCGACCTCATCCGCATCCAGATATTCCTGCAGGAGACGCTCCCCGGAGTCTCGACGGTCGTCCACCACTCGTCGGTCTGCCTCTACACGCTCTCCCCCGATCACCACTTCCTGATCGACCGCCACCCCGCCCATCCGCAGGTCGTCTTCGCGGCAGGCTTCTCCGGGCACGGGTTCAAATTCTGCCCCGTCGTCGGCGAAGCGCTCGCGGACCTCGCGCTTAAGGGCCTGACCGATCTGCCGGTCGGTTTTCTCGGACTCGCTCGATTGACCCATTCGCCGACTCGGTAGTGTCGGACGCTCACTTCAGCGAGGGAGATTCGATGGGACCGATAGCGAGCGAGTCCCAGGCCCCGCTCGCTCACCACAATCGCTACTTTCTCCCGTGGATCCGGTAACGATCGGCTTCAGGCTCCACCACTTCCGCAACGTTTCCGGATTGCTTGTCGACCGTAAACAATCGGTACGGTGCCGGACGAGCGGGCATCGCTCCGCTCAAAAACACTGCGAACACGAACCGATTCGACTCATCGGCCCTCAAGCTGTCGCCTGTCACGGAATGTCCTTCGGCGGTCGCTGCGAAACGCCGCGCCGCCGCCGATGCGATTCGAACATCGCGTCGAAAGAGTCGAAGAATCCTGCCGAATCCGCTCATCGCCGCGAACGCTCCGTCGCCATCAGAGACCGTCGAAGTCACCGCCGCACACGGTCCTGCGCAATCATTCGTAAATCGTCGCGGTTCGAGGGAGAGTTACTCAATCGATCGCTACGCCTTGGCATAGAGTCGCGTGATCCGGACATGGTTATCGTAGTGCGCCGTCGCAATCTGGAGCCCGTCGGCGTGAAGGTCCATGTCCCGCGCGAGGTTCGGGAGGCCGAGCCGATGAAACTCCTTGTCGGCGTCCGCCTTCCAGAACAGGAGTTGGCCCCCCGATCCGCCGCCACAGACCGCCGCGAGGGTGCTGTCCGAGAGGAACCGGCCCCGCCACAAGGCGCCGTTGGGAATCCCGTCGGCGGAGAACGAGCGGACGACCTCCTGGTTGTCCCAGCGGAAGAGGACCGCGTGCGGCTCGTTCACGCCGGCGAAGGCGTTGGTGCACTTATGCAGCCCGCAGGCGGCGAGGTATTCGTTGCCCGGGCTGATCGCCATCCCCCGGATTCCCCCGTAGTCGGCGAGGAACCCGGCGTCGTAGTAGCGGAGAGTCTTGCCGTCGAACGTCCGGGCCGCCTGCCCCGTCGCGACGTCCCACTGCTTGATCCAGCAGGCGAGATCGGCGGAGAGCAGGAACTGTCCGCTCGGATGGAACTCGAGCGAATAGACGTGTTTCTCGTGGCCGGGCATCTCCCGGACGAGCGTCCCGTCCGCCATGTTCCAGAGCCGGACCACGAGATCGTTGCCGGCGGTCGCCAGCCGGGTCCCGTCAGGGCTGACGGCCACCGCCCGGATCCACCCCTTGTGTCCTTCGATCTTCCGGATCGGCTGCGGCGGAGCGGCGGTCGAGGCGGTCTCCCACCAGACGATCCGGCCATCGCCGCCGCCGGTGACGACCTGCGCCCCGTCCTTCGAAAAGGCGAGGGCCATCACCCACGACTCGTGCGCCCCGGGATACAGGAGTTTCTTTCCGTCCGCTTCGGCGAGCGTGAACCGGACGAGGTTCGAGTCCTGCGCGCCGCAGAAGACGTACCGCCCCTGGGGATCGAACCGGCAGCAGGTGATCGGCCGGTCATGAGCCCACTGCTGGGCGACGTGAGCCTGTTTGACGTCGAGGGTGGGCATGGGGCTGGCTCTGAAATCCGGTTAAACACAAAGACACAAAGGAGGCACAAAGGCCACCAAGAGTCTTGCGTGTCGGTGGTCGGTTTATCTGCGAGACGGGCAGGCAAGATCCAGGAGGAGCACCAGTCTGACGATCGATCTCACCAATCCTTTGTGTTCTTGGTGAGATCTTAGTGTCTTGGTGTTTAACCTCTTCCTGATCTACGCCAGCACTTCCCGGATGACCTTCACGGCGGGGTCGGCGATCGGCATGGCGCGTCCGTTGATGTCGAACGATCCGGTCGTGTCCACGCCGCACGCCTGAAGGTAGGTGTGGAACAGCTGGCCGTGGTCGACCTGACCATCCTCGACCGCGGTCCCATTGGCATTCGTCTTGCCGTAGACCGAACCCCGCTTGATCCCGGTGCCGGCGAGGGCCACCGACCAGGCCCGCGACCAGTGGTCCCGGCCGTAGAGGTGGTTCACGTTCGGCGTCCGGCCGAATTCCGAGAGGACGACGACCAGCGTGCTCTCGAGCATCCCCCTCGCCGCGAGGTCCGAGAGGAGCGTCGCGAACGAGCGGTCGAACTCTCCGAGCTGCTCGATGTGGAAGTTGAAGTTCTCGTGGTGCGAGTCGTAGTTCGAGTGCGAGATCTGGACGAACGTGATCCCCTTCTCGAGCAGCCGCCGGGCCAGGAGGCAGTGCCGGCCGAAGTCGTGCTTGCCGTACCGCTCGAAGTCTTCGGGGGACTCCTTGGTGACGTCGAACACCTCCCGCTGCTGCATCAGCTGCTGGGCCTGCTCGTAGGAGTAGGTGTAGGCGTCGGTCACTGCCGAGCGGCGGCGGGAGAGAAACTTGTCGTTGATCTTCTTCCGGAAGTCGTTGCGGGCGGCATCCATTTGCTCGGTGATCTGGGCCGGCCGGGTCGTGTTCTGCGGCGGGTTGCCATTCCCCATCGCGATGCTGGAGTACTTGGGGCCGAGATAGGCCGCTTCGTTGCCGCGGCTGCCGCCGCCGCCCGGGGTGACCACGATGTGACCGGGGAGCGAACTCGTCTCGGGCCAGAGGGCCTTCGCCGCAACCGCGCCGAGCATCGGATGGTCCGAAGCGGGGGTCTGCCGCCGCCCGGTCATCATCATGTAGGCCCCCTTGCCATGGTCGTCTTCAGCGGTGTTGACGCCACGGACAAGGCACATGTGGTGGACCTGCTGCGCCGTGTACGGCAGCAGTTCGCTGATGTGGATCCCGGGGACGGAGGTCGGGATCGCTCGAAACGGGCCGCCGGTGTCGGTCCCGGGCTTCGGGTCCCAGCTCTCGAGCTGGCTGAGACCGCCGTGCATGTTGACGACGAGAATCCGCTTCTGAGCCTTCGCGAGCTGCTCCGCGGCGGCCGGCCGGGCCAGCACTCCAAGCCCCCCGACGACCGCCGAGGTCCCGGCGGCGACGCTCCCCAGGAACTGCCGGCGGGCCAGGCGATGCGCATCGGACTGGCAGGCGTAGTGGACTTTCATGGCGGGCTCCGGGGGGAGGCGGGGGCTGAGTGCGGAAGGAAACGTCAGGCGGGTCGGGCAGGCTAGTGGCTGAAGCGGAACTCGGCGGAGGTCAGGATCGCCCAGGCGAGTTCCTGGATCGCGACCGGACGGTCAGCGGCACGGGCCGTCAGGTAATTGTTGACGTCCTGGACCTCCTCTGGCGAGGGAGCCCGGGTCAGGAGAGTCATGTAGAGGTCCTCAGCCGCCTTGGCAGGATCGGCTTCGGAGATCATCCGCTCGGTGACGTTCCCCCCGGCGGGGCCGACCCAGCTCGTGAAGACCCCGGCATTCGCGGCGAACAGCGCCTGGTCGGCGGTCGCGAAGAAGTCCCCCTGGGGCTGGCCGGCGGCGGCTCCGTAGACATTCACGAAGGAGCCGACGTTCCCCTTGAGCTTGTCGTAGGTCTTCTGCTCGATCTCGATCCGCCGGGCGAGGACCTGCGCGGGATCGTTGAGGGCTTCCGGCGACAGCGGAGCGGTTTTGTTGAGCTCCGCCTCTTCGGCCTTCCAGTGCCGGTCGTAGACGCCGGTCACCTGGAGGATGCTCCAGCACATCTGTTCCGGCGTGAGAGGCTTCAACGGGGCGACCGTCAGATCTGCCGACCAGCGGCCGACGAGTTCTCCCTTGATCCCTTCGACCGCCGCCCGGGCCTGCTGGGCCTCCGTCTTCGCTGCGACCGCAACCGCTTCCGAAGCGGCAACCGCCTGCTGGCGTTTGGTCATCTCTTCGCCGGCCCCCTTGAGAGCGGCGTCCGCTGCTCCCTTCTGCTCCTGGGCCTTGGTCGCGGCCGCTTGAGCGGTCGTGACTTGCGCCATGTGGAGGGCGAGGGCCTGCTGGAGTTCGTCGGAGCGGGCTTTCAGCTTCTGAGCCGCGTCGGTGAGGACCGGGTCGGTCTGGAGCTTCGCCCGGGCGGCTTCCGCCTGCGTGGCCGCGACGGCAACGGAGTTGGCAATATCGGCCTTCTGCTGCTGCTCGGTCTGGAGCGTTGTCAGGGACTGGAGCGCCGCGGCGACCAATTGCTCGGCCGCCTGGACCTCTGCCTGCCGCTGCGTCACCGTCGGGCCGTACTCCGCCACGAGTTTGCGGGCCGCTTCGCTCTCGGCGTCCTTCTGCGGGATCGACTGCTGCAGGGCGACGGCCTGATCTTCCTTGGGCTTCATCCCGGCGAGGGCCTTGATCGTCTGGAGCCGCTGGGCCGCGGCATTGGAGGCCGTGGCGGTGGCGATCTGCTGGAGCCGGGCGGCGTCGACCGCCGCTTCCTTGGTCTGCAGTTCCGTCAGCGAGGGAGTCAGCTTCCCTTCGACCGCCGCCACCGCGCCGCGCTGGGCGACGAGCTCATCGGTCGGCGGCTTCATGGCGGCCGCCTTCTCTTCCACCGCCTTCTGCAGGGTGGCGAGTTCCGTCGTGAACTGGGCGAGCCGGTCGGCGAACTTCTGGCTGGCGGCGGCGAGTTCCTGGTCCTGCGGCAGCTTCGCGACGACTTCCTTGGTCTTGGCGGCGGCCTCGGTGACCGACTGGATCACCGTCTGCTTGGCGGCGACCTGGGCCTGGGCGTCGGTCATCGCCTTCTGGGCGGCGTCGACCTTCTTGAGGCTCTCCTGGGCTTTCGCGCGTGCCTGATCCCGCTCGTTGACCACGGGAAGCATCGTCGCCTCGAGGGCGTCCCGTTCGGCGAGGATCTTGTCGAACGCCGCCTGGGCTGCGTCTTCGGCTGCCTTCGCTGCGGCGGCAGCACTCTCGAGCTCGGCGACCACCGGAGCGACCGCCGCAGAGGCCGCGAGGAGGTCCGCCGGCTGGTCGAGCGACCGCTGGTAGACCTGCGTCAGGGCGAGTTCCCGGAGGAACGCCCGCGTGTCGAAGTTCATCGCCGCCAGCCGCTCGCCGAGCTGCTTCAGCAGTTCGGGGTGGAGCGGCGGGTTGTCGGAGTGGTGCAGGTCGACCGGCTGAACGAGCCCCCGCCCCATCATGTGGGCCCACAGACGGTTCGCAAAGTTCTCGTTGAGCGGACGATAGGTGCCGTCGGTCGCCTGCGTGGCCAGTTGCTGACGGCGGCTGAACTTGGGGACCGGCCGGACGTTGTCGGCGGGGCGGGTCGTGTATTCCTCCCCTGCGGCGAAGACCGGCTCCGCCATCGCGGCAGTCATGATCAGCCGCGGCCGGGCAAGATGCTTCGTCCCCTTGATGAAGACCGACTCGTACTGGAAGTCCTGCCCCGCCAGCTCACCGTAGTAGGCAACCTGTTTGTCCCCTTCCTTGATCGTGACCAGCGACCCCGGCGTGAAGCAGGCGAGGAGGCTCTGGTAGTCGATCTGGTGGTAGTCATCGATGATCGGGTGGTCGTGGCACTGGGCGCACTGCATGTCCCGTCCGAAGAAGATTCGACCGACGTCCCGCGTCAGGAGATTCGGTTCGGCTCCCCGGTCGAGATAGAACCGGGCGGCGGGGCGAAGAGCCGGAGTGGCGCCATCCGCCGCGAGGATTTCCCGCGCGAGGACGTTCAGCGGCTTGTTCGTCTTGAACGACTCGAACAGGTAGCGGTGCCACTCTTCCTGCGGGATGTGGGGGTTGCCGCGGCGCTCCATGAGCATCACGTCGAACACTTCCGCCATGTGGCGCGGATAGGCGGGGCTGGTGATCAGCCGGTCAACGGCGGCGGCCCGCTTGGCCGGATTCGGATCCGCCAGGAAGGCCCGGGTCTCCTCGATCGTGGGAGGGACGCCGATCAGGTCGAGTGAGAGCCGCCGCAGGTATTCCGCATCCCCGACCGGGGGCGCGGCGGGGCCGGTGGCGACCTGCGCCATCGCGGCATCGATCTGTTCGTGCAATGTCGGCTGAGCGGCTGCCGGGGCGATTGCGGCGAGGAGGCCGCCAACCCAGGTCAGGACGATCGTTGCATTGCGGAAGACGTGGCGAAGGGACGCCAAGGTGGGATCTCCCGGTAGGTTCTCGGATGGGTCTACGCCGCCGACACCGCCGGCCGCGAGACGCATCAACCCATGTTGATGACCATAGGTCGAGATCCCTGGCGAGTCAATTCGCGTCCCCTTCACACCTGACCATGCGCACAGATGTGGTCGTCCCGCGCGACGGGTCATTCGCCCGTCATGTCGTTGACCGAAAGCCCCTTGGCCGTGAGGGCGAAGATGAGGTCGTCTGCGGCCGCTTCCATCAGCGAGTTCGTCGCGCCGAGCTTCTGCTGGTTGCCGTCCTTGGTCGTGAAGACGAGGTAGTAGCTGGTGTTGGTCCGGCCCCGGCGGCCCCGACGGGTCTCCTTCGTGTAGTCGATCCGGGAGACGTTATCGAACCGGATGTCGTGGAGCGTCGGCGCGAACCAGAAGCCCCAGCGGGCCGAGAGATGCTGCTGGTCGATTTCGAGCCGGTCGACGAACGACATCGGTCCCATGACGAGCACCGCCAGCAGCGCAACGATGAGGACGACCCACGCTCCCCCTCCCGCTTTCCGGAACAGGAACGCTCCGCCGGCGACGGCCAGTCCCCCCAGGATCACCGCGATGCTGACCCACATCTCGTAGGTCCAGACCATGAGGTCCCCCTGGACCTCCTTCTTGACGCACCCGGAGAACAACAGCAGACCGGCCAGCAGCGCAGCCCGATACGACCGACTCGCGTTCATAGGAATCGCCCTGTCCCGCCTGGCCCTGCCCCGGGCCCGTCCGAGCGGAGGAAGTCTCGCGCTCGGCCACGACGCTACCCGGATGACGGGAGGGACAGCAAGTCTGCCTCGCCCTCTCCGCCTTGGCCGGCACGACTTCGCCCGCCACCCGGGTCCAGGGGCGGAGCTCCTGGCCGCCGGAGGCGCCTTCCATCGAGGAACCGTGGAGGACCACGGGCGCCCGCTTTGGGGAACCGGCGTTGAGGACTCCCTTCTCCAGCACGCCCGCACTGCATTCCCTAACAGTCATTGAAAGAGGGCGTCTTCGACGCCGGCTCCCTAAAGCGGACACCAACGGTTTCCAACGGTTCCACAACGGAAAGCGCCTCCGGCGGGGCCAGCGTCCCGCTGGACCGGGGAAAGAGAGCGCGAGAGCACGAAAGGACGATCCATCCCCCCGGGCGACAACCACCAACAGGCGAGTTTCCCCCGGCAAGCGTTCTTCCAGACGCAGGCGAAAGTTACTCGAGTCCGTCGCCGAACTCGCTCGACGCTGGACCGGCCGTCGACGGGACGCGGCCCGCCGGAACATCGTGCGGCCCCGGTGCAGGCAGGGGGGGGGCCGGGTCGATCCGGCGATGCGGATCAATCCGCCGCGGCTCGGATGGTGCGGACGAGGGAGCGGACACCGGCTCCCCCGACTTCGGCGCAGAGGCGGCCGGAGTCCGGAGCTCGTCCCGGGCCCACTCCTGGAACTCATCCATCATGCTGTCGTCGAACTCGTCGTAGCGGCAGACGTAGCCCGGCTGCTGGGCGAGGACCAGTTCGTGGTCGAAGGCCCGGATCACTTCGGTCTGAATCAGCTCGCGGCACTCGGAGTTGATCGGGTGGGCGATGTCGGCGTAAAGCTTTGCCCGGCCATCCTGTCCCTTGGTGGCGCGGTCGTCGCGGAGCCGGATGCCGCACTGGCTGCAGAAGCTGGAGCGGAGAGCGTTCTTGTTGCCGCACTTCGGACAGCGGTCCGTCAGCTTGCGGCTGGGCATCGCGACGAAGGGGCCTTTGGCTCCCTTGATGATCTTGAGGTCACGGATCACAAACGATCCGTCAAACGTGATGGAGCAGAACGCCAGGAGGCGGTCCTGGGCATCCCCCATCAGTTTCACGCGGACTTCCGTAATCTGCACGGCATCCCTCCCTGACAAGATGTCGACCGCGGTTCCTGCGATCGGCGACCGTCGTTGCGAATTCGTGGGTGTAAAGCAGGATAGGAAGAAATCAGTCCTTCCCGTCCGACGGGATTCCTCGCTGGCTCCGGAAAGAGCACACACCTCCATTCACGGGGAAGAGGTAGTCCGAGACGCATTCCCACTCGGGATCAGCCCCCTCAGGGCGGAATCATCCCGATCAATCGTAGATCTCTCAGTGACACAGTGTTGGCAGGGACGACTGCGGGAGCGGGCGAACCGGATTTCCCGACCGCGTCCGAAACGAAACTGAAGAGGGGATGCGGGCCAAAGACCCGCCGGATCGAAATACGCAGCAGAAAGGATTCCAAAACAGACATTCGGGTTCGAACTTCGAACCCGGCACAGGCCGTCGGAATGGACTTCAGGTGGCGGTCCGAAGAACGAACACCTGCCCGAGTCGCGCCTGCCGGGCCCGGCTCCCCCAGGCGAGGGCCTGGGACCGGTTGCGGCAGACGGCAAAGCACGCGGTTCCGCTCCCGGTCATCAGGACCCCAGAGCGACACGTGCTGCGCAAAAACTCCACGGTCCGGGCAACGTCAGGACTGAGTTGCCGGGCCGGCCGCTCGAGCGCGTTCCAGAGCCGGCTCGCCACTTGGTCGAGTCGGCCGCTCGTGAGCGCCTTCATCATATCGTGTCCGCTCCCCGGTGACCCCTCTCCGGCCCCTTTCCAAGCCCGGAAGACGTCCGCCGTCGAGAGCCCCCCGGGAGGCTTGATCACCAGGAGGTCGAGCGGCCGGGGAAGCGAATAGGGTTCGATCTGCTCCCCGCGGCCCTGGCAGAGGGCGGCGGGGACGGAGTCGAGGAACAGGTTGACGTCGCTCCCGAGCCGGGCTGCGAGTCGGTGGAGGTCGGTCCCCGGGAGGCCGAGCCCCCAGAGTCGATTGAGACCCACAAGCGTCGCCGCGGCGTCGCTCGAACCGCCGCCCATGCCAGCCTGCATCGGGATCCGCTTCACGAGCCGGATCGCAACCCCTTGGCGGCACCCGGTCTCCTGCTGGATCAGCCGGGCCGCTTTGACGACGAGGTTCTCCGCTCCCCAAGAGAGAGGAGGGAGCGTCCCCCCCGCGGGGCCGACGCCGAGCCCGGCGACTTCACCGGTCAGTTCGACGGCGTCCGACGGGAGGGGCCGGAGCTCCAGCGTGTCATACAGGCCGACGGAGACCATGACGGTGTCGAGCTCGTGGTAGCCGTCCGGGCGGCGGCCGACGACGTCGAGATAGAGGTTGAGCTTGGCCGGAGCGTGGAGAACGAGCGACGAGTCGGTTTCGCAGAGACGCATCCGCGGATCATCCCGATCGAGTGGAGACAGGGAGGCAACCACGCCGGCAGGGGATCGATGGTAGAGCGGTGCGCGGGGGAGTCAAGATGTTTCGGGAACCGGCCCCCGAGCGCGACCTTGATGAATGCGCCGGATGAAGCGGAGCGGCCCGCGGCAGGACGCGGCGGCTCTGGCCGGAAACGTCCCGGTCCGATTGGCGCGGATCTGCCGGGATGTGGCATCCAGTCAACGCCGGTTTCGACCCAAAGCACCGGTTGCGCCGAAAACACCGCCGGAAATCGCCCTACGATTGGATCGATCGGCAGAGTCGTGCAGGTGCGTAGGGGCGGTTCGGCAGGATTCACCCCTCGGACCCCGGATTCCGGAAACTCAGGTTGAAATCGGACCCCCAGCAGGACCGATAAGAACCTCAGTGGATTCTTCACGCCGTCCATCGGAGTGATGAGACCGAACGCCTGGGCGATCAGGCGAGCGGCGACGCGAAGAATCGGGGGGCAGACAGTTCGGTATGTGACCGGCCACAGGCCAGGGATGTCCTGCGCTTTCAATACCGGTCCGCTCCCCACCAGGCAGATCTCTGATCTGCCGCGCGCAGGTTTTGCGTCGCGGTACTCCCTCCAGGCGATGGGGTGAGTCCGAGCACGCCGCAACCGTCGGCACACACGGCCGAAGGCACACCTACGTACGTTTTGTCGGCCTGACGACGTGGTTTTTAGCCCAAGGACCCACGGGCTAAGGGAACGCCGGCCATGTCGGGGGGGACGATCGAGGGACGACCTCGAACCCGGACAAAAATGAAGATTTGGAGAGCCCCGCTATGAGGACAATTTTCACGACCGGACAGGTTGCCAAGATCTGTAAGGTCGCGCCCCGCACCGTCAGCAAATGGTTCGATTCGGGCCGGCTGCGCGGCTACCGGATTCCTGGTTCCCAGGACCGCCGGATTCCCCGCGAGCATCTCATCCGGTTCCTCAAGGAACACGGAATGCCCCTGGGTGAGCTCGAAGATGAGGCGATGGGCAAGCTGCTCCTCGTCGGCATCGACGGAGCCGTCCGCGGCAACCTCACCGCCATTCTGACGGCGGAAGAGTTCAAGACCGAATTCGCCGCGAGCGGATTCGAAGCCGGCATCCAGGCCGAATCGCTGCATCCCGATTGCGTCGTCATCGACTTCGCAATGGGCCGCAACGAGGCTCTGATGATCGCGGCGAACCTCCGCAAGAACGCGGACTACACCGACACGGTCCTCATCGCTCTCCTCTCGGACGATGACAACGCGGCCGGTTTCGACCGGTCGATGTTCAACGAAACGTTTCGGAAGCCGTTCGACTCGGCCCTGCTGGCCGAACGGGTCCGGACCCTCGTCAACCGCAAGAAGCAGTTGGCGTAGTTGTCAGGCGCGGACGCTGCCGCCGTTACGGATTCCCGGCGCTTGTCTGGCCTGATCAGGGAGGAAAGGGCACGTTGGCAACTCGCCTCGGGCGAAGTCTCCAGCGGCCGAAACCGCACGATGAGGGCTCTCCACCCGTGAGACCTCGACTCCTCGATAACCGTGGGTCCATCAAACCCGAGGGACCGAGGTTGAGCGAAAGAACCGAAACGTGCGGGGACGACCGAATGGGGACGACGACCAGGAGAGCATGACAGCACAGACAAGCTGATACGGAATCGGAATCGGAATCGCGGATGCGCGGCTCGATCCAGGCGGCCGAAGTGAGTCTCGGGGGAGACGAACTTCGGCCGTTTTTTGTTTGCCAGCGTCCAGCTGGACCGGGGTGCGGGCGGTTGGACGCTGGGCCTTCTGCGACGCCGACTGACCGCCCGTTGCAACGCTTTCCCAGTGCGGGATGAGACTTTGGGCTCTCTCGGGAGCAATGGACTGTTGGGCTCTGCGAAGCTCGCTTCTACTTCGCGAACACCTCGGTTGCCGTCTTCAGGAACAGATCGCGAGCGGACCACTGGTCGCCGCTGGTGCACTGGACCATGAAGACCGTCACGAGCCCCGTCTTCGGGTTCACCGACAGGTCGGTCCCGTACGCTCCGTCGTGGCCGAACATTCCGTTCCGCAGGTGATAGCCGAGGCTGTAGTTCACCTTCGTCTCCCCCGTCTGCTCCTTCCGGAGCTCCTCCATCGCGGCGTGCGAGAGGTACCGCTTCCCCTCCAGCTCGCCGTCGTTCGCCAACATCAGGCCGTAGCGGAGGATGTCGTGCGTCGTCGAGAAGAGACCGCCCCCCGCTTCGGGGAAGCGATGGGTTCGGTCGCTGAAGGGTTTCGTGAGGTAGCCGACGTCGCCACGGGCATAGCCGGTCTTCTCCTTGTTGGGGCCATACGCACCCGCGAGGCGGGCGACCTGGGCCTCGGTGGGCCAGAAGGTGGTTTCCGTCATCCCGATCGGATCGAAGAACCGTTTCTGCAAGAACTCCTCGTAGGGCATGCCGCTCACGATCTCGACGATCCGGGCGGCGATGTTCATCCCCTGGTTGCCGTAGGCGTACTTCTCACCTGGCTGCCACTGGAGCGGCCCGGTCACCGAACTCAGCGAGCGGGCCTTGAGGGGTGTGCTGTCAGACCCGGTCGCCTGCTGGAGCTCCGACGAGCCGGTCAGTCCACTGGTGTGGCTGAGGAGGTGTCGGATCGTCACGGGACGGACCGGGGGCTTCAGCAGGACGTGGGACTTGTCCTTCTCTTCGACGACCATCCATCGCTCGAGCTGCGGGATGTACTTCGTGGCGGGGTCGTCGAGGCTGACTTTCCCTTCGTCGACGAGCATCAGGATCGAGGCTCCGGCGAACATCTTGGTCATGGAGGCGACCCAGAAGACGTTGTCTTCCGTGATGGGCCGCTTCGCCTCGACGTCGGCGTAGCCGAGGAGGTTCCGGTAGCGGACTTTCCCCGTCCGATCGGCGATGATCCCGATGACCCCGGCGAGTTTGTACTGGTCGAAATGTGGTTGCAGTGCGGCGGTGACTTCAGGACTGGCGGGTGGGGCGGGTTCATCGGCCGGGGCTCCCGCAGCCGCCAGAGAGATCAGGGTCAGTCCCATTGCCACGAGGGTGATCGCGCGTCGCATACGGTGTCCTGTTCGGTGTTGTGCTGGATGCCGGCCATACAGCGTCACGGTCGAGTTGTACGATCCGTTGAAGCAGTGCGAAATAGCCCGGCTGCTTCCTGAATCATGGGGCGTTCGCTTGTCGATAGCCCCTGCCCCGGTCCAGCAGGCTGCTGGCCCCGCCGGAGGCGCTTCCGTTGTGGAACCGTGGAAAACAACCAGCGGCCGCTTTGGGATCCAGTGCCGAGGACTCCCTCTTTCCTCACCGCGGGCAGTGCAAGCCGGCGTACTGGTGAGGGGTGTCCTCAACGCCGGTCAGCGATCGGACGCCCGTTGTTTTCCACGGTTCCACCTCGAAAGCGCCTCCGGCGGCCAGGAGCTCCGCCCCTGGACCCGGGTCGCCGTGGGGCGTTGGGTTTGAGCAAGCGACGCGGTGCCGGCCAAGACAGGGTTCGAGATCTGACCGTCGACTCAAATGGCGAACTAAGATGACGCGACGATCACCGCACCGGAGAGCCAGATGAGCACCCCACAAATCCTCGCCCTCGGAGGCGGGTTCGCCGGACTCTGGGCCGCCGTCGCCGCAGCCCGCAAACTCGACGAGCTCGGCCAAGGGCCAAACGACGCCCAGGTCACACTCATCAACCGCGACCCCTTCCACAACATCCGCGTCCGAAACTACGAAGCTGACCTCACCACCGTCTGCGTCCCCCTCGACGACATCCTCACCCCCATCGGAGTCCACCGCCTCGAAGGGGACGTCACCGGCATCGACACCAGCCGCCAGCAGGTCACGGTCAGCACCGTCACAGGCCCCCAAACACTCCCCTACGACCGCGTCGTCCTCGCCCTCGGAAGCCAGCTCACCCGCCCGAACCTTCCCGGCCTCGCCGAATTCGCCTTCGACGTCGACACCTACCACGGTGCCCTGCGACTCGAACAACACCTCCAGTCCCTGGCCAACGCGCCTGAAACGCCGGGGCAGTGGACCGTCGTCGTGGTCGGAGCCGGCCTGACCGGCATCGAAACCGCCACCGAGATGCCCGGACGTCTCCGCGCGATCCAGCAACAGACAGGCTCGACACAACCAATCCGCGTCATCCTGGCAGACCACAACCCGCACGTCGGCTCCGACATGGGAGAGTCCGCCCGGCCGGTCATCGAGGAAGCCCTCGCCGCGCTCGGCATCGAAACACGGCTCGGAATCGAAGTCGCCGGCGTCGGGCCGACGGGCGTCACGCTCCGATCCGGAGAAACGATTCCGGCGGTGACGGTCGTCTGGTGCGCCGGCATGCGGGCGAACCCTCTCGGTCAGCAGCTCGGAATCGAACTCGACCGATTCGGCCGGCTCCCGGTCGACGAGTTCCTGCGAGTCAAAGGGGTCCCCCACACCTTCGCCGCCGGAGACGTCGCCTGGGGAATGCTGGACGATCATCATCCGTCCGTGATGTCTTGCCAGCATGGCCGGCCGATGGGACGGTTTGCCGGGCACAACGTGGTCGCCGACCTCTTCGACCTGCCGCTGCTCCCGCTCCGGATCGACTGGTACGTGACCGTCCTTGACCTCGGCCCCTGGGGCGCGGTCTACACCGAAGGGTGGGACCGGCACGTCGTCACCACCGGCGAGGCGGCCAAGCGGACAAAGCAGACCATCAACTGCCAGCGGATCTACCCACCCCTCAACCGGAACCGCGACGAGATCCTGGCCGCCGCTGCGCCGGTCGTTCAGGCGCCGCCGCACACCACGCGGCACCCGCAGGACGGGTGACGCGGCTCGCTAGAAGAACCCGTCGAGGAAGGCCGCAGCCTCGTCGGAGATACCGACGATCTTGTTCGTCGCCTGGCGGTAGAACTTGAAGTTGAGCTCAGTCGCGGGCTGGCCGTCGTTCCAGTCGTGGAACGGTTTGAGGTCACTCCGTCCGAGCGGCCGCCGGGCCGTGGCGGTGCGGCGGATCGTGACGCTCACCCGCGGGGTCTGCCTCGGCACGCCCCGCTTCTTCGGAACCGCTTCCGCCGATGTCACGACGCCCCGCGCGATCAGCCCCGGCCCCCCTTCGTTCTCGCTCGCGAGGACGAACACGGTGTCCCCCGCAGCGATCCGCTTGCCGCCGTACATCGTCTTCTGCGCCGCGAGCTCGAACGTCCTGGCCCGCAGATCGGGGATCTCGGCTTTGACCGCGAATGCCATGCTGCTCGTTATCTCCCCTCACGCACGGCCACCGAGCTCAGCCCTTGGGTTCCGGCGGATGGGCGTCGAGCAGGAACTTTCCCTTGGGCGGGTTATTGGCCTTCTTCCCGACGAACACCTTCTCCGGCGCCGCTTCGTCGTCGATCTTCAGATCGAACTCGAGCGCCGTCACCGCCGGGCCGAGCGTGAAGTCGAAGCCGTCTTCCGAAGTACTCGTCCGGAACTCGAAGGCGATCTTGTCTCGCGTCGGGTTCAGCTTGCCGACATCCTGCGTCCGCTTTCCCCGCTTGCGTCCCTCGAGGTCGTCGAAGTTCGAGATCTCCGTCACCTTGCCGTTCTGCGCGAGGATCGTCCCCCGAAACGTGAAGGTCTCCGTCGAGGCCCGGGTCCGGAGATGCCACTTCCCCTCCCCGTACCAGATCAGATACCGCGGCCCCTGCGCCTTCTTGGAACCGAGCACCGGCCGGGCTACGGGGTCGATTGCCAGCACCTCCGCCTTCGCGGCGCCCGGTTTCTCGTCGGAATGGGCCGTAGAGCCCGCCAGGCCGACAATCAGCAGCAGAGTCAGCCATCCCCCGGAACGTGTCATCGGAGCTCTCCCGATCTGGTGCGTTCCCGGATTATCCGGTGAGCCGTACGGGAGAGACAAGCAGCGAATCGTTAAGACTGGAGGATCGTTTCGGACATTCCCTCGAGCGCCTCGGACGAAACAACGAGCGTCTGGGCCCCGATGTCGGCACGTCCCCCTCGAATCGAACTCTCCGCGGCCACTTCACAGGCGGCCGCCGCCCGGGCCTGGTTGGCCCACCATTCGGTCGCGAGGGTGTGCGTCCAGTCCCCCGCGTTCCGACAGGCGCGGAGCCGGTTCGCCAGGTCCGCGACCGTCGCGGGACGGTCGTCCGGACGCTTTTCGAGGCACTGCAGCACGATCTCTTCGAGGTCGGTCGCAATCACGCGGCCGCTTCGGACCGACGGCGGCAGCGGACGGGACTCAACGTGCTGGCGGAGAATCCCCATCACCTCGTCGCCAGAGAAGACCGGCTCCCCCGTCAGGAGGAAGTACATCACCGCCCCGAGCGAGTAGATGTCGCTCCGGCCGTCGATCGACTGCGGATGCAGGAACGCGTCGGGAGACATGAAGAGCGGCGTCCCGCTGAGGCCGTGCGAGCGGTCCTTGGAGACGGGGTCCTCGATGAGCTGCGCGAGACCGAAGTCGAGGACTTTCAGGAAGTCGGGGACGCCCCCCCGGTTCGCGACCATCAGGTTGTCGGGCTTGATGTCCCGGTGGATCAGTCCCGCCGCGTGGGCTTCGCCGATCGCGCCGCACGCCTGCAGCAGGAGGTGGATCACCCTCCCTTCCCGCTGCGGTCCGTGCTCGCGGATCAGCCGGTTCAGGTTGATCCCGTCGATGTACTCCATCACGTAGTAGAAGACGCCGGTCGGGGTGACGCCATAGTCGTAGATCCCGATCGTGTTGGGGCTGGTCAGGAGGCTCGTGATCTGCACCTCGGTCTCGAACTGTTCGATCGACCGGGGGCTGATCGTGGAAAGCTTGAGGAGCTTGAGGGCCGCCGGCCGCTTGAGGCGGTCGTGGCGGGCGCGGAACACCATCCCCATTCCGCCTCGTCCCAGCTCCTCCTCGAGCGTGTAGTTCCCGAGGTGCTTCTGGGTGACGATCGTGTCGAGCCGCTGCCCTTCGAGGTGGCCGACCGCCATCGCCCCGAGCCGGTCGCAGAGAGGGACGCGGGTGCCGTCGTTGGGCATCATCTCGGCCATCGCGGCGTCGACCGCGGCGGCGACCGAGAGGAACTGGAACTTCGGGAACTCGTCCTGCAGCCGCATCAGGGTCGGCAGGCCGTGCGGAGACTGGTCGAGCGAGTCGGGGAGCGCGGCGGCGGCGGCCATCGCCATCACCGACGAGTTCCGCATCTGGACGTTTTCCAGGATGGCGTCGATGTCGTGATGGAAGTGGACCCCCAGGACCAGCTCGTTCGGGAAGCCCCACTCGTGCATCAGCCGCGCGGCCGCGATCCCGTGATTCCAGCCGAGCCGCTCGGTTTCGAACTGGTCGAGCCGCTTGCGGGACTTCGGGAACTGCGCGTAGGTGCTGACGTTGGTGGCGGTGAGGCTCGGCAGCAGCAGGTCGAGCAGCATCCCCCCCGTGTAGGCCAGCTCCGATTCCCACCGGAGCTGCCGGGCCATCTCGCGGGCGAAGAGCGCCCGCTCGAGGTTCTCGTTCTGGAACCGGACTGCCGAGATCAGCGGCGACGTCGTAGCGTGCAGCGCGGTCTTGAGGGCGGCGGTGAGGACCAGCGTCCGGGAGCGGCGGATGCCGACTGCGGCGATCGCCTGGCGGACGCTGCTGATCCGCTTCTTGAGGCCCATGATGGCCGAGTTGACGTGCCGCAGCAGTTCGGCGGTCAGGGTCGAATCGGTCTCGAGGGTCTCCGCCAGCTTGATGATATTGGCGTCGGGGTGCTCCGCCAGATGGGCGAAGCGGATCACCGTCTGGGGGACGGTCGGCAGCTTGACCTGGCAGGGAAGACGACACGCCGGGGCCTTGCTGAAGACTTCTTTGCGAAGATCTTCCCAAGCCGGCATAGCGCAACACCTCAATAGACCATCAGGGACGTCAAAACCCCGGAAGACCGTCCCTGGACGAGCCGAGGCCTGTGAGAACATCGGTCGCGATCCGTGACGGAATCGTGATGCGCACGACCTTTCGGACGACAATTCGAGATTTGTGCGGCGTTTCTGAACGATTCTGCGGAGATCGCCTTCGGGCGAAACGGAGCCCGAGACCGGGTCTTCAGGTTCCCCCAATCAGCCCTTCCGCGAGGATTCGGGTTGTTCCGTCTTTGCCGTCCGGGGCTCCCCGGAGCGATCGTCCCGTCCGCCGCCCGGCGATCTGCCTCGTTCGGCCTCCGGCCAGGGGATTCGGGCCTCCTCCTCGGGCACTGCGGGGCAGGATTTCTTCACGCCGATTTCTCGAACTGGCCGGCCAGGAGTGGCTCGCCGCAAGTCCGTGAACTCGCTTGACATGGCCGATCGTCAGAATGAAGATCAGCCGCGTCAGGTCTCCGGAGGCTCCGTCCCAGCGGCGCTCCGTGATCACAACCGGCCGGCCGCGAGTCAGACGCACTCCGAACGGCACAGGAAAGACAGGCAGGACTATGGCTGCGGGGCAACGCCGGCTCGATATCGAAGAGGTGGGGGACGTCACCATCGCCCGCTTTCTGGATAAGAAGATTCTCGACGAGAACAACATCCAGATGATCGGCAACCAGATGTTCGGCCTCGTCGACGAAGACGGCCGGAAGAAGATCGTTCTCGACTTCGCCAACGTCGAGTACCTCTCGAGCGCCGCCCTCGGCAAGCTGATCACCATGAACAACAAGGTGAAGGCAGCCAAAGGGAAGCTGCGGCTGTGCAACATCCGCCCCGAGATTCTCGAAGTGTTTACCATCACCAAGCTCAACAAGGTGCTGGAGATCAAGCCGGATCAGGAACAGGCCCTCGCGGGCATTTGACCGTTTGTCTCCTTCAGTAAGGCGGTAGAAGTCGCGGGCCGCGACCAACCCAGCCGAGGCAAAATGTCCGCGGTGACGCGCCATGACGTGAAGATCCACAGCGACACGTCCGCCGGACTCGAAGTCCAGGAGCGGATCGTGGGGGCGCTCGAGGAGCGCGGCTACCCCATGAAGGACTGCTTCAGCGTCCGCCTGGCGCTCGAAGAGGCCCTCGTCAACGCGATCAAGCACGGCAACGGGCTCGACCCCGGCAAGTTCGTGTTCATCAGCTGGGAAATCGCCGACGACCACATGAAGGTCTCGATCGAGGACCAGGGGAGGGGCTTCAACCCCGCCGACCTTCCCGACCCGACGCTCGAAGAGAACCTCGAACGCTCGAGCGGCCGTGGCGTGATGCTCATTCATCACTACATGACGAGCGTCGGCTACAACGAGAAGGGGAACAAGATCATGATGACGAAGGCCCGTTCCGAGTAACGGGTTCCTCGATCGTCGATGATCTTTGGGTGAGTGGTTAGAGCTTAGAGACCGGGATGATGTCGCCCGGGACTCGAGCCAGTCGCCGCCTGACCCGTTCTCGCGTTACTCTTCCTTGGTTAAGCCGGGTGTCTGGCTGCGGTCGGTTTCGTGGCGACCTCTCCTTTCTTTCCGGGGCCGGCTGATGTCCCGTTCCCTTGCTCCTTCGCTCTCTCCCGCTTCCCCGTCTCTCGGCGATCGCCTTGCAGCGCGGACTCGCCCGGCGGGCCGGCCGGCGATGTACCAGAGCTGGCAGAAGCTCCTGTTCCTGCACTGGCGGTTCGATCCCGCCGAAGTCCAGCGGACGCTTCCCGAAGGACTCACAGTCGACACCTATGACGGCGCCGCCTGGATGGGGGTCGTCCCCTTCTTCATGCGGAACATCCGCCCCTGGTGGTCCCCGCCGATCCCCGGGATCTCGAACTTCCTTGAGCTGAACCTCAGGACGTACGTCTACGACCGACACGGAACACCCGGCGTCTGGTTCTATTCGCTCGACGCCAATCAGCGCCTCGCCGTCCGATGGGGACGGGGGCTGTTCCGGCTCCCCTACTTCGCCAGCCGGATGTCGGCCCCAGTCAGCCCGGACGGAGTCGTCGACTACCACTCGCATCGCCTGGGGACCGCCCCGGCCCTCGCAACACACATCCGCTACGGGGCCGCGAGCCCCCCGCGGCACGCCGCGCCGGATACGTTCGAGTTCTTCCTCGTGGAGCGGTACATCCTCTTCGCCCACGGCCGCAGCGGACGGCTGCACTCGGGCCGGGTGTTCCATCCCCCCTACGAGATCGCCGTCGCCGACGTTCCAGAGTGGGATGATCACGTCTTCTCGATCAGCGCCGAAGGGTTCCAGGCCCCGGGGCGGCCCTTTGATCACGCCCTGTATGCACCGGGGGTCGATGTCGAGGTCTTCCCCCTGAGGCCTGTTTGAGTCTGCCCGCGCGACATCGATTGCACGGTTCCTGAATCGGAATAGCCTCCGGCGGGCAGGAGCTCCGCCCCTGCACCCGGGCTGCCGTGGGGCGATGGGTTGCGCAAAGGACGCTGCGGCCGGACGGACGACCTAACGGTTCTCCGGGCCCTGGGGAGCGGCCGGGGGGTCGTCCGAATCGAGCCAGTCGGGCGTGCCATCCGGCTTCGGCTCGGGGATCTCCCCCGTTTCGAGCCAGCGGTTCAGCGCCTTCTCGTCGACCGGCTTCTCCGGCACCCGGACCACCTGCGTCCGGGCCGACCACCACTGCGTCCCGACAACGACGGTCACCAGCGCGAACACCCCGGCAAAGATCCACCACGTCGCATTCGACTGCTCGGCATAAGCCTTGTCGACCGGGTTCTCGATCCAGGTCAGCCGGCCGATCAGGAGCGGGGTATACCGCTTGTTGTCCTCCGTATCCTCGTACAGCATCAGCTTGTGGAAGAAGCCGACGAACGTCGCCTCCTCGAACACGACCGGCCCCACCTTGAGCTGCGGGGGCTTCTCGGGGAACAGCACGCAGTAGGGGTTCGACTGCGAGTCGTCGGTCACCCCCCAGGCCTCGTACAGCTCCTTCGTGTCGGCCGAGTTCTTCGGGACGTCGGTATGCTGGAGCACCCGCTTCACGTGCAGCCGGAGCCGGACCAGTTCGCCCCGGTACTTCGCGGGATCCTGCGCGAGGTGCGTGAACAGCAGGTCGCGACGGGCCCGCTTCTCGAGATCCGCGGTCGACTCCGCCCGGGCCCAGCGGACGAGCCGCCAGTAGCTTGCCATCTCCTCAGCCGACAGCGGTTTCTTGTCGACGATCGCCTGGGCTTCTTCGGCGAAGGCTTCCTTCTCGGCCGGGTCGGCGGCCCCGTCCGACTCGGGGATCGGAACGATCTGTTCCTTCCACTCGGTCGTCTGCGCCTTCACCGCGGGAGCCCCCGCTTCGGACTCGCGCAGCCCGGAGTCGTCCCCGGCGATGCCGGTCCACATCTTGGGGTTACGGGCCTGGAAGTAGAACAGGCCGACGATCCCCAGCACCAGGATCCCGGCGACCAGCCGCGTCAGCTCGTAGCCGCGAAACAGGTTTCCGCTGCCTCCCCTCGCCAGACGGGATTCGGAGCGGGGCATGGACTTTATCCTTCGGGGAGTTCGACGAAGCTCAGCCTTGAGAGCTTCTTGCCATCGGGGAGGGTCTGCCGGACGCAGACATCGACCACCCGCATCAGTTCGGCGTACCGCAGTTTCGAGCCGACCTGGATGATGACCTGCTTGAAGGGGAAGTCCCCCCCCTGCAGCTGTCCCTGGAACCAGCCGTCGAGCCCCTGCGGGGCACCGACATTATTCCCGTCCGCCACGTTTCCAATGAGGATCCCGTCGATATTTCCGCCGTTCGACGGCACGGAGATCACGAGCGTCTCGATCCCGGCGACCGGGTCCTTGCTGCTCGTGTCGGCCCCCGCCTCCTTGGCGTCCTTCACCATCGCCACCGGCTCGGGCTTGGGGAGCCGGAGGTTCAGCTGCCCCTCGCGGGGGTCGGGCTTGAAGGTGAAGATGAAGAACGTCAGCAGCTGGAACGCCATGTCGAGCATGGCGGCCAGGTTCAGTTCGACCTTCTCGGGCTTTTTCTTCTTGCGGCTCATTACCCGTCCTCCCGTTCCATGGCGCGGAGGGCAAAGTCGACGAAACCTTCATCCTGGCAGAGCTGGATCACGGCGTAGAGAGTCTTGAACGGCGTGTTGCGGTCGCAGCGGATCACGACGCGGGTCGGCAGTTCGCCCCCCGGCTCGATCGTCTGCCCGTTCTGCTTCGCGGCGATCCGGCTCACCTGGGCCTCGCTCTTGATGTAGGGGCCTGGATCGCGCTTGATCCCGTAGGTGTTGAGCTTGCCGTCATCGGTGACGTTGAGGATGAGCAGCTCTTCCTTCCCCTTGGTGTCGACCGGGCGGGCGGAACCGACCACGGGGAGCTTCAGCGACTGATCGAGCGCAGCGGCTTTCATGTTCATCACCAGCATGAAGAAGGTGATGAGCTGGAAGACCATGTCGAGCATCGGCGTCAGATCGGGCTCTGCGCCTTCGGAACTGCCACTCATGGGAGATCACTCCGGACCTGCGGGCGGTGCCTACTGAGCGGGGGCGGCGGGAGCACCGGCCGGGGCGGCGCCGCCAGCCGGCTTCTGACGGACGGCGGTGGCGAGCTTGCTGATCAGTTCATCGGCGGCCAGCAGCGTGTTGGCTCCGATCGTGCTGATGCGGTTGCGGAACAGGGCGAAGAAGTAGATCGCGGGGACCGACAGGGCGACCCCTTCGAACGTCAGCAGGAGGGCTTCCGAGATCCCTTCCGCCACCTGGCTCGCCTTGAGCTGCGTATCGGAGCGGGCGATGACGCTGAAGCTCTTGATCATCCCCTGGAGGGTTCCGAGCAGCCCGATCATGGGCCCGAGGCTTCCGAGGACGGCGAGCATGCTGATCCGCTTGTCGTTCTCGGTGGCGATCACTTCGGCGGTCCGCTCCATGGCCCCGCGGGCTTCGGAGACGCCGGCCCCCATTTCGTGGAGCCCGGCGCGGACCAGCTTGCTGTACTGCGACTCGTCCGACTTCACGAGGTTGTAGACCCCCTTGAAGTCCCGCTTGTCGACGAGAGCCTTCGACTCCTCGACGACGTGCGGCGGCATCGCCTTCTCGGGCTTGATGTCGACGAACAGCTTGCTGACCGTGGCGATGAAGTAGGTCGAGAGGATGAACAGGAAGGCGCCGATCGGGCCGGAGGTCTTGATGACCCACCACACGAACGATTCCTGATGGGCCGGCTCGGCGGCGGGGGCTCCCGCGGCCGGAGCGGCGGCCGGGGCCGCTTCCTGGGCAATCAGGAGCTCCGGAAGCGCCATGCAGCCGATCGCCATGGCGAACAGCATGATCGCGAGGAGCTTGCGGCGCGAACGATCAGCGGAGCAATACATAACTTTCGTCCGTCACACTTAAGAGATGGAGAGCCAGATCCGAACAGCCGAAACGCCTAGGATACGGAGAGGGACTTCACAATCAAGCACCTGCCGATCGGAGCCCCCGAACCGCCCCTTTTTCTCACATTGGCGAACGATCCGCCATCCCCGGCGGGGATTTCATCGACAGGAAACGGGAACCCGAAGAGGCCTCCGGTGATCTGTGGCACGATCGACAGCGCGGGCGAAACCGAAATCTCTCGCCAGATCGACGGCGGCTCCGCGAATCCGAAAAATCTGCGACGGAACCCGGAAATTCCGACGAACAGTTTTTCGGACGCGGGCCAAAAAACCGCCATCTCCCGCGGGGGCACAACCGCGATTGCGAAAGTGTCTCTGGAGCAATCCGGGTCTCCCCGGAATGGCCTGCGGCGAGGGGTGCCAAGCCAGCGTTCCCCAGCACACCAGACGGCTCTTTAGACCAATTTTGGAATGGGTGTACAGCGATCTCGCAGGCGGAATCTAAGAGTTTGCCTACGTTCGGCCGCTATCCGCCTGCACACGGTAGAGCAGAATGCTCTAGCCCTCAGCCGACGAGGCGGCCGACAGCTCCGCTTCCAGCCGACGGACCCGGCGATGCGTTGCCACATGCAGCAGCTTGACGAGCGCCGTCGCCGCCACGATCGCCAGTCCCAGGACGCTGGGCGTCAGCAGGAGCCACCAGACGAGCCCCAGGCCGAACATCGCCAGGAACGCCCGGTTGGCAACCCACTCCGCCGCCTCCCACCGTCGCTGCAGGTGATCGAGCCGCCGCAATAGAACCAGCAGCGCCACCCCGCAGGAGATCACGATTCCCATCTGGACGGTCCGCCGCGAGGCGGACCACTTCAGCCGGGGAGCCGCCACACCCGCGGCGAAGAACCGGCCGACATGAAATTGGGGATCGGTCGCCACCAGCTCGGTCATCAGGTCCCCCTCCCCGCTCCGATGCGGCGCGGACCCTCCCGCCACCGGAAGGGGGGCGTTGACCGGCAGCGTCTTCTGCAGGTCCTTCCACTCCTCGAGCAGCCGCTCGGCACGTTCCCGCGCGGCGGTGGCGATCTCGGCACTCTCCTGCCCGAGCTCGTCGCGGAGGTTCCGCTCAGTCTGGCGAAGGGCTGCCAGCAGCGGATCGTCGAACAGCCACGCCCGGGTCTGCTGCAACCGGATCACATCGAGCAGATTCCCGAAGTGGGCGAGCGTCCCCTCAAACGGCGTCAGCGGAGTTCCGGACTCGTACAGGGTCACCTGCTGGTTCGCGGGGATGACCGTCACCAGCACGGTCTCCTGCCCGATTGGACGGGGGACTTCGATCTGCGGACGTCGATCGGGGAGCTCCCGCTGCCACTCGACGACGATCTCCTCCGGCGAGCGGGCGGGATCGATCCGGACGACAACCTGCCCCACCTCCTCCTCGGTCGAGTTCGGAGTCCGGAGGCGGCCCCGCTGCCGGACGCGGGTGATCCGGACTCCCGGCGGGGCGGCGATCCGGACGGGAGCGGTCTCTTCGGCGATCGCGAGGATCCGGGTCTGGCCCCGAAGCGGCTCGCCATCCCGCTGCCAGACGACCGCTTCGACCAGCGGAGTCCGGGCCTGACCGGTCGAGGGGGCGTCGATCCGCGAATCGAACTGCCAGCCGCCGCTCCGGCCGGAGAACATTTCGTAGTCGGCCGACCGGACCATGTTCCGCCACGCCGGCGGGAGATCCCGCGGGCGGAGCTCATTGACCGTCGTGGCGGAGCCGGCCACCGGGACCATCGGCCACGACCGGGGAGCGACGAGCCGCCGTTCGACGACGCGGGCCGAATCGAACGCCACCTCGGGGATCGTCCACCTGGTCCCCGCCGAGAGGAGCGGGAACAGAGCGTGGATCGTCAGTTCATTGTGCTGCGGCGTCTGCGCGGAGGGAGCGAGCGTGAACACCCCTTCGACGGTGTCCGCGTTCACGGTCCCGCCCGCCGGCTTGCCGCTTCCGTTCGCGGAGCCGCCGCCGGTCTCGGTCCGGATTGGCACCGATGACGAGACGACGTGGGCAGCGAGGGTGCCCGGGATGCGTCCAGTCACGATGTGGAGGGGGCCGTCGACCGGGGTGATGTCATAGTGCCACGTGACACTGACCTGGCCTTCGAGCGGAGCGACCCGGATCCAGGAGCGGGCCTCGGCGGCATCGGGACCGGGACGGAGCCGGAACCGGACCACGGCGGCCGACAGCATGTCGAACACGACCGGCTTGGGAGTCCCTTCCTGGTGGGGCACGACTGCCCCGGTCGGGAACAGCTCTTCGGTCTCGAGCAGCCAGCCCGACTCGTTCCGGACGGTCATGTCCGCCGCGAGGGTTTCGCCGGCGGGGCCGCTCGATTCTTCCGCGAGCCCCAGCGCCGGCAGGCTCGACCAGTTGAGCCGGTCGCCACTGATCGTCCCTTCCGCCCGGATCGTCAGCCGGTCGAGGGACTGGCTCCGGACGAACAGCTCGAGGCGATCGCCCCGGCGGAGCGTCCGGACGAGCCGCTCGGCTCCATCCTGCTCGACCGACAGGCTCGTCAGCGTGATCCGCGGATCGAGTTTGAAAGCATGTGACAGCAACGGAGCGACCCGCGGCTGCAGTTCGACGAGCGCCGTCCAGCGGGTCTGCGAGCGATCGACGATCACCCCCTGGCGGATCCGGACGGTCCGGGGAGACTTCGAAGCGCTGCGGCTGAGGACAATCGGCCCAGGCTGAGGCTGGTCGAGGCAGTGGTCGGGAGCAGGCCAGATCAGCTCATCGGGTTGTTGCCGGATGAAGTCGTCCACCGCCAGCGGCTGAGCGGAGTCCTCACCCCGAAGCATCGGGCTCAGCGTCGGAAGGCCCCGGCTGAGGAGCCCGATCCGGTGGTGCTGGAACGGGTGCGTTCCGACCCGCACCACGACCGGGATCGAGAGAGTCTCGGCGGTGGCGTCGAAGGGGAGGCGGTACTGGACGTCGACGAAGACCCGCTCCTGAGTCCCGCGGGGGGAGAACCGGACGTCGATCCGCTGCTCTCCGGTCGCCGGGTCGCGGCTCGCCTGATGTCGATCGATCGCCGTTCCGGTCACCTCCTCGACCACCGCGTCGGCGGGGATCCACAGGGTCCGCTCCCCGCGTCCTTCCCCGGACGGAGGAAGCTCGACACGGGTCCGGACCTTGAGCGACAGAGGGGTGATCTCGACGAGCGACAGCGCCGAGAGGTCGCGGGCGCCGGGTGCGACCGCCCGTTGCGGCCACGCGACTGCGAGCCGGCCCGCCGCCCCGAGCGATGTGGTCCAGGCGCCCGCCTGCGGAGTCGCGATCGGGCCGATCGATTCGATCGCCGTCTGGCCAATGGACGGATCGGTTCCGTTCGAACGGAACGAGAACCGGGTATCCCCCGCGGCCGGGACCAAGACATCCATCCGATCAGGCTGGGCCGGGTCGAGACGAGGGAGGAAGTCGAGCGCGATCCGCAGCTTTTCGGGTGACGGAGCGTCCCCGGCCGAGGCCGCGTCGGTCTGGATCGGCAGAGCCCGTTCCGGGAGCGGGACGAGAATCGACTTCCCGTCGGCTGCGGGACGAACGCGGACCAGCTGGCCATCGACCTGGCAGCTCGCCCCCCCTTCGAGGGTCACGTGATCGAACGGCAGTCGGACGGTCACCGGCTGCGTCATCTCGAGTCGGGTGACGTGGATCTCGGCCTTGCCCGCGAGACGCCCGGAATCATCGACCACCGTGTACCGGGCCGACTCGAGCAGGTAGGCGGGGAGCGCCCGGCGGCGCTTCCAGTGGCTGTAGGCTTCCGAGGCGGCGGGATCGAGATGGACGAGGCTCTGCGGCTGACCGTCTTCCGTCGGGATCAGAACCTTCCATTCGGTGACGCCCGACGGACGAGCGGGTGGCGGTACCGAGCCGGGAGCGGCGAACGTCGCAGCGGGTGCCTCCTGCGCGACCGCCCGCTGCCGGAACATCGCCGACGTGAGCGTGACCCCCACCAGCAGCGTGCCGGTCATGATGACCGTCGTCGCCCGGCCCGGCTCGACGCGGGGAACCGTGCGGGGCCGCCAGAACTGATCCCGGACGACGATCGCCCGGGGGATGACGTAGATCAGCGAGAGGCCGCAGACGATCGCCCCCATCTGGATCCCGTACAGGGGCGGCAGGAACCAGGCGAGCGGGACGAACAGAGCCATCGAGTAGAACCCGACCTGCCGGATCAGCCGCAAGCGGGCCCGGCGGGCGAGCGCCCCGAGCAGGAGGCATCCCAGGAACAGAGCCCACGCGAGAGTCCGGATCCGGGGGACGAGGTACGTCCGGAGTGTCACCTGCTCGGGAACTTCCGGAGCAAGATGCAGGATCTCGTCCACGCCGCCGGCCGCCTGCGGAGTCGGGGAGACGAGCGACCGCCAGTCGGCGCGGCTCAGCGGATTGAAGATCCGCTCCCCGGGCCGCCGCGCGAGGGGGCCGAGGATCTGCCACCAGCGGAACGGAACCTGTTCGGCGGCGGCGATCGACCACGGAAAATCGGTGTCGAGGAACGCCCGCTGTCCCTTCAGGTCGATCCGCCACAGGAGCGGTCCCGAGAAGCCGCTGAGCTGCGGAAAGGCCATCGTCTCGGTCGCCAGGAACCATCCCGGAGAGGCGGCCGTCCGGTACTCGAATCCGAGCGCCGTGGTCCGTCGCTGCGGATCGCCGAAGACGAGCCGGCCATCGTTGATCGCGAATGCGACCTCTCCCCCGTCGTCCTGGATCGAGACGGGACGGAGCCCTGCGGGGAGGGAAATCGACAGATCGCCGAGTCGCGTCAGCCCGGTCAGAGAGAACCGGGCGGAGTGGATGTGATCGGGGACCCCCGGCGCGCCGAGCTGCGTCGTCACGGTGAGCCGCGACGGCGAGGGGGGACTTGCGTCCGGCGACGTGGCGGGGCGCGGCTCGCCGATCCGGGGCTCCATCGTGTCGACCGCCGGAACGCGGCGCGGGCCGACTCTGAGTTCGGTGATCCCCTTGCGGCTGTCCGGAATCAGGTAGGTCGCCTGATCAAAGTTCAGCTCGGGGCCGGCCGCTCCTCCCGAAGGAGAACTGCGGACGGCACCGAGCGTCCCGCCAAGCTGGAAGAACCCGGGCGGAAAGTCTTCGATCGTCCCCTTCCGCCACGCCGAAGTGAGCGGCAGCCGCGGCTCGAGCGGCTCGGGGAGCCACAGCGCCGCGTAGACCGCCGCGTCCCGAGCGGCGGAGGGAATCAGGACCGGAACGCCGGGGTCCGGCTGACTCGCCAGCGGCTGGCCCCGGAGTTCGAGCAGGATCCGCTTCGGGGTCTGCGGCGTGAGGCCACGGCGGAACTCGATCGACAGGACGCCCCCCTGCGTCCCCTTCTTCTCGAAGTTCCACTGCGCGAGCGAGGACTCGGGGGTGTCGGCGACCGGAACGACGCGGACCACTTCCCACGGTTCGGGGACCTGGGCGTCGAAGCTGTATTTCTCGCCGGCGGTCGACTGCAGCGACCAGACAGCCCAGACCACCGGGCTCTCTCCCCGAAGGTCCGCGAGCGTCCAGCACTCGGCCACCAGCCGGACGGCGGGCTCGGAGACAGCGATCTGGAGGTCCGTATTCCCGGCGGTCGCCTCGAACACGTACGTCTCCCGGACCCCGTCCGCGGAGATGTCGATCTGCTGGAGCCCCTGCTGATGGAGGCTCTGCAGCTCCATCGGCCGATCGACCTGCAGTGTCAGCGATTTGCGGAGAAGCGGTGCTCCCCCGAGCCGGGCTTCGCGGACCGTGACCGGCTTCACGCTGGTCGCAGCGGTTCCGCCCGGGACCGCGGGGTTGCCGCTTCCCCAGCGGACCGGCTGGGTCCCCCGGATGCGAAACGTCGTCCGGGTCTCCCCCTCGAGATCAGGGAGCTCGACGAGCAGCCGGTCGTTCTTCTCCCCCGGCTCGCGGCGGATCCGGAGCGAGATCTCGCCGAGCGAGACCGACGCAATCTGGAGTTCGCGCGGGACGTCGAGTTCGAGCGTCCGCCCCGGCAGCGCGCCGAAGATGTTGAGGTCGGCGACGGAGTCGATCCCTGCCCGGGTTACCGAGAGGACGGTCGCCACTTCACAGGCAGGGGGGAGCGCGGCGGCGAGCGCCTTCCCGGGACGTTGGAGCGTGATCCGGGCCTTCCGGCGATGCCCGAGGTCGATCGTCCAGAGGCGGCTGTCTTCCGTCGCCCCTGCCTCGCGATGGGTCGGGACGTCGGAGGTGACATTCCAGGCCGCCGGCAGAGTGAGCCGGACCCGCGAGGCGAGCGCCGGAAGTCCCGCGACCCGGAACTCGAGGGAGTCGAAGACTGGATGCCCGCGAAGCGCCCACTGCCCCATCAGACGCCGCTCGGGAGGGGCGGTGAGGACCTGCAGTTTCTCCTCGGGGCCGATCCCCCACACGGCGGGACGGCCATTCCAGGTCAGATTCGACAGGGCGAGACCGGTGCCGGCCAGGTCGAGGAGCCCCGGCTTGGGGGCCTCGCCGGTTCCATTTCCGGCCGGCAGAGTGACACTGCCGTCGAGGGTCCCGATCAGGGAGTCCCCGGCGAGGGTCCCTTCGAGCGTGACCGACTCGAGCACCGCCACCGGGGCCGCGACCGCATCGGCCGGACGTTCGAGATCGGCCAGGAACGCCCGGTAGCTGTCGCGGGGGACCGGCTGCCAGACCCCCATCGGCCAGAGCTGCGGCTGCGACGCGGGGACTTCCACCTCCCGCACGACCGGCTTCGTGTCCTGCTGCGCGGAAGCGGTGCGGGTTCCCGCGAAGCCGCAGCACCACAGCAGCAGGCCTCCCCACAGACACAACCGAAGTCGTGGCGAGGAGATCGGTCGGCGAGAAGGAATGGGTGCGGCCATGGCTGGACTGGGGGACATCCTGTCCTGCGGATTCTCGACGGTCGGGCCGGGGATGGGAAGGCGATCGCCGCGGCGGAGGGGGGATTTCCCTGGTGAGATTGCCGCCGGGCCGGTTCTCCCGGCTTCCCAGGCCGCGAACCAGGTCGAAACGGCATCCGCAGTGGGCAAGAGCAAGGGGGCCGGTGCCGCCTAGAAGTAGATCTGGAAGCGGGTCCAGAAGAGGTCGCTGTGGGTGTGCTGGCGGCCCGGAGCGTAGGTGACGGGCCGCCCGTAGCTCGAATGCTGCCAGTCGAAGTCGATCTTCACGTACTTGTTGAGATACCAGTTCACGCCGATGTCGGTCGTATCGACCTGGTTCGTCCAGTCCGCCGGGTTCGCCAGCCCCTGCGAAAAGACCTCCTGCCCGACCTGGAAGTGGTCATATCGGAAGGCGAGCTCGATCGCCCCCGGGCCATGCAGTCCGCGGCTCGGATCGAACGGGCGCAGAGGTTCGACGAACGTCCGCCGCTCGACCTCTTCCCCCGTCAGGAAGTAGCCGACCTGGACGTGGTAGCCAGTCGTCGGCAGCCGGACCTGCGCTGCCGAGTTCGTAAAGCCATAGGTGTTGAAGCCGTGGTCCCACGCGCCGAGCATCGAGAGCTGCCGCCAGTACCACGCAGCGTGGAGTTCCCACAGTTCGCGGAGCCCCCGTTCCGTGACGTTGCCGTTGAGCTCCAGGAAGGCGGGAACTCCCTCGACCGTGCCGGGACTCTCGCTGGCGTTGGCGGAGGTCCGGAAGCTGACCGGCAGCGGGTCCTGATTCTGGCTCCCGTAGGCCATCGAACCTCCGACCTGGAAGTTCTGGAAATCCTCCCAGCCCATGAGATTCCGGAAGGGGCGGACGTTGAGATAGGCGAGGAGGTCCTTGTCGGCGTTGGTATCGAAGTACGAGTTCCGTGGCCCCGTGGCGATGGCGACGGCGTAGTCGACCTCCTCCTCCAGCAGCTCTCCATGGAGCATCGCGGCGAAGTTCCGGTTGTAGCCGTAGTTGATCGCGAACACCGACCGCTCGGGGGTCACGAGGAACTGGTTGCTGAGGGCGTACCAGTCGTAGGTGTAAGGGACGCGGTAGCGGCCGAAGCGGAACTGGAAGCGTTTGTCGTAGTTGAAGTTCAGGTAGGCATCGAGCAGGTCGAGGCTGCCGGTCCCCTTGTTGATCGAGACGTTGTACTCGATCGGCTTCGTGAGATGGCCGTTGAAGATGAACCGCATCCGGGCGATGTAGAACCCGAAGCGGTTGACCGGATCGGGATGCGGATCGCCGTAGGCACGGACGTCGAGCTGGGTCTCCTGGTGGAACTGGAGATCGTACTCGCCGTCCTCGGTCTTCCACTTGAAGCCTTCGTCGAACACACCCTTGAGGGCATTCGACTTGGACTTGGCAGAAGGGGCCGTCGAAGGGTCGCTCAGGAGATCGGCGGGCTGGAGTCCGGCATTCATCGGAATCGCAGTCGGGTCGGTCTCGATCGGCCCCGTCGTCCCACCGATCGGCGGAACTGCGGCGTCGAGTTCCTGACGAAGCCGGGCGTTCTCCTGTTCGACCCGGAACACCTGATCAACGAGGTTCCGGTTCGAGCTCTCGAGGGCATCGAGCCGCTGCTCCAGAGTCGGCGGGGGCGAGTCCCCCCCGAACAGCGGCTCGGGATCAGGGGACTGACCAAGTGCGGTCAGGGGGCCGAGAAAGAGGATCGTCAGGAAGGCGACGAGCGATCGTGCGAGCCGCCCGGCCAGCTCAAGCGGGCCGGACCACGTGCCGCGCGGGGGTCGGGACAGGTCCGTCATCGACGGCGGGGTGGTGCGCGGCGGCCGGACTCCACACGTCATCCTCGGGCTCTCCTTTCCGTTGGGAGCCCCACGGTACGCCTGGGCCGACGTCTTAACAAAGGGGAGCGCCGGAGGAGCCGGGCGATCTTATCTTCACCGGCAGAATCGGCCGGTGACCCGGAAACCGGCTGGCCGCAACTTACGAAACCTTGCAAGTCCGACAGATACGGCCGCCGGCGCACGGCAGGGCACGGTCGGATACAGTCTCGAAAACGCTCCTCGGGACACCTGCCACGCCGCCATGACCACCGCCGCCGTTCTGGATGACCTCCGCTCCCGGATCCTCAGCCGCTATTCGCTCCTGTCGCTGCGGACCTACGAGGAGGATCGCTGGGAGTCGCTGCTGGCGGACCTTGCCCTTGAGCTCGAGCGGGGACTCGTCGTCTGGTCGATCACGAGCGGCCCGCAGCCGCCGCTCGATTCGAACCGCTCTGCGATCCCCGATCCGCTGGAGCTCCTGGACCAGATCGCTCACTTCGCCCCCGACCACCTCTTCCTCCTCAAAGACTTTCACCCCTATCTCAGCGACGCGCGGATCGTCCGGAAACTCCGCGACATCCTGCCGATCCTGGCGGAGCAGCGGAAGACGCTGCTGTGGATCGGGCCGGTCGAGAACATCCCGATCGAGCTCGCGAAGGACGTCACCGGGATGGAGCTTCCTCTCCCCGGACTCGACGAGATGGCGGACGCCCTGCGAGAGGTCGCCGCGCAGATCCTCCCGGACGTCGAAGTCACCCGCGATCAGGAAGAGCACATGGTCAAGGCAGTCTTGGGCCTGACCGGCCGCGAGGCCCGCAAGGCCTTCTCGCGGGCGCTGACCGGCCGGACCGAGATCACCGAAGAGGTCTACCCGGCCCTCGTCGCCGAGAAGCGGCACATGGTCCAGGGAACCGACCTCCTCGAGTTCTTCGACCTCGACGAGAGCATCGACAACATCGGCGGCCTTGAAGCCCTCAAGGACTGGGTCAAGCAGCGGTCCGAAGCGTATTCGACCGACGCCCGCGAGCGGGGGATCTCCTATCCCAAGGGGGTGCTTCTCGCCGGGGTTCAGGGGTGCGGCAAGAGTCTCAGCGCCAAGGCGATCGCCCGCGTGCTCGGCTTTCCGCTGGTCCGGATGGATATCGCCAATCTGCTCGAGTCGACGCGCGGCGGTTCGGAGCAGAATCTCCGCGAGGTGCTGCGGCTGATGGAGATGATCGCCCCCTCGGTCCTGTGGCTCGAGGAAATCGACAAGGCGTTCGCCGGGGTCGATGCCGAAGCGGGCGGCGGCGGGGACGCGACGATGTCCCGGATCATCGCCCGCTTTCTGACGTGGCTTCAGGAACACACCTCGCCCGTGTTCGTCGTAGCGACCGCCAACAACGTCTCGAAGCTCCCTCCCGAGCTTCTGCGGCGCGGACGATTTGACGAGATGTTCTTTGTCGATCTGCCGAACTTCTATGAGCGGAAGATCATCTTCGGGATCCATCTCCGGAAGCGGGGTTGGAAGGGGGACAAGTTCGACATCGAAGCGCTCTCCAACCTGACGGAAGGCTACAGCGGGGCAGAGATCGAGCAGATCGTGAACTCGGCGATCATCGAGTCCTACAGCCAGGGGCGGATGATGTCGCAGAAGGATCTGGAGGACGCCAAGGACCTGCTCGTTCCCCTTTCGGTGACGATGGAGGACCAGATCTTCGCGCTGCGGGAATGGGCCCGGACTCGCTGCCGGCCCGCGACCCCTGACAGCCGGATCATGCAGATCATGGAAGAAGAAGAACGGCGGGGTGAGCAGGATGTGAAGGACGGGAGCGGCGCAGCGCCGACGCTCAAATGGATGGAGTTGGCGGAGCATGGCCAGCTGGCGGCGGCGGTGATCGAGCATGTGCGGTTCTACGACAACGTGACGTTCGACCGACTGCTGACGGACTTCGCGAAGTACACCGAGACGGCGGGCGAGTTCGGGCTGGTGCTGCGGGAGGACACGAAGGTGGTCACCTGGACCCGGATGACGCAGGAGATGGCGGACATCGTTGCGGACTATGTGGCCAAGAAGCGGATTTATCTCAACCCGTCGACGGAAGCGGCGTATGCCAACTCCAAGCGGCCCAATCTTCCAGTGGTCACCGAGCTGACGGACGCCAAGGTCGAGAAGCCGTCGTGGATGCCGCTTGTGCTGCGGCTGGTGCCGCCGCGGGGGGGGAGTGCGAAGTTTGCCCGGCTGGCGCGCATCCGAATGGGCTCGCGCTAACCAGCGTTCCGAACCCCGCGCCCTGGCGTCGCAGCCCCCTTTGCGCAACCCATCGTGCCACGCCGCCCCGGTCCAGCGGGACGCTGGCCCCGCCGGAGGCGCTTCCCGGTGAAACCGTGGAAAACAGCCGGCGGCCGCTTTGGGATCCCGCGTCGAGGACTCCCTTTCTCCTCACCACTGGGAGCGCGGCGAGAGCGTGCTGGAGAGAGGGGTACGCAGCGCCAGACCGCGATCGGACGTCCGTTGTGTTCCGTAGTTCCTCATCGAAAACGCCTCCGGCGGCCAGGAGCTCCGCCCCTGGACCCGGGTGGCCGTGCGGCGTTGGGATCGAGCGGGCGGCGCGGTGCCGGCGAGGACGAGTCTCCGATCCCGATCGGAAACGACAAGACCGGCGAATCGAGCCTTAAGCTCAACCCGCCGGTCCTGAATTCCAACCTGTCGATCGCGGACTACTTCGCCGGAGCAGGCGCCGCAGCCGGGGCAGCCGCCTGAGCCTTCGCCGCATTCAGCCGCTCCAGCTGTGCCTTCACCGCCGCCGCCTTCTGCTGCGTCGCCTGGAGAGCAGCTGTAATGTCCTGCACGGCCTTGGCCTCTTCAGGCTTCGCCGGAGCCTCCGCGACGGCCTTATCCGCGGCCGCCTTCGCCTTCGCCGCGTTCTCCTGGGCCGCCTTCTCCGCCGCCTGAGCCTGCTGAGCCGCCGTCGTCGCGTCGGCAGTCACCTTGGCCATCCCATCCTTGTTCACGGCCGCCCCCATCTGATCCTTCATCCCCTTTTCGTAGGCCGCTTTCGCGGCCGCCAGGGCCTCCTCGGCCTGCTTCAGCGCCGCTTCCGCCTGCTGCAGAGCGACCGTCTTCTCGGCCAGAGCCTTGTCGGCCGCCGTCTTCGCTTCCGTCGCCTTCTTCGTCGCCTCGTTGGCGACGTTCATCTGAGCCGTCGCCTGATCGGCCAGCGTCTTTCGATCCGTCAGGACCTTCTGCACCGCAGCCAGCTGCGCCGCCTTCTGCTGGGCATCCGCATCGACCGCTCCGACCGACTGCGTCACCGCAGCAATCTGCTGATCCAGCGTCGGCGGGTTCGTGTTGATCTGATGGACCAGGGCTCCATCGGCCGTGTTCCAGATCCGGACGAAGCCGCTCCAGTCGCCACCGAGGATGAAGTTCGACTCGTTGTCGTAGGCGACCTCCATCCCGAGGTCGGTCATCCCCGGGAATTCCTTGATCTGAGCTCCGTCCCCGTTCCACAGCCGGACGACCCGGTCGCGACCGGTCGAGGCGAGCCGACCGTCCCGGGTGTAATCCATCGCCGCGCAGCCCCCATGGGCGTTCCACTTCTTGATCTCGGTCCCGTTGTTCATCTCCCACAGGCGGATCGTGTTGTCTTCGCTCGCCGAAGCGACCACGTTGCTGTCCGGCCGCCACGAGACGTCGTTGATCGCCCCCTGGTGTCCGACGAGGTTGTAGAACTCCTTGCCGGTCTCCGATTCCCAGACCAGCAGGCCGTTGGCCCGGTCTGCGGAGGCGAGCAGCACCCCGTCCGGACTGAACTCGATCGCCGTGATCCAGTCGGTGTGCTTCTTCTGCTCGAACACGAGTTCCCCGGTCCCCGTCGAATAGACACGGAGCATCTTCTTGGGACCACCGAGGGCAATCAGCTGCTGATCCGGGCTGATGTCGGCCGCCAGGACGGAGTCGTATTCGTCACCGACTTCGATCTTCCGCTCGCCGGTCTTCACGTCATACACGACGACCTTCCCAGATGCCCCGCCCCGTCCACCCCCGACGAGGACGAGGTCCCCGGTCCGGCTGAACTTGATGATGTGCGGCTGCCCTTCCGGGTACTGGAGCACGCCGAGGACTTCGGCCGTCTGAGTGTTGAAGAGCGTCACCTGCTTGTGCCCCGAGACCGCCGCGAGCGGAGCCCACGGGCTCGTCGCGAGGGCGGTCACGGCATTGACGGTCGCCGGGCGGACCTGCGGGTCTCCGAGGTACCGCTGCGGCATCGCAACTTCGGCCGGCCGGGCGCCGGTGACTTCGATCTTGGCGACCGACATTGACTTCTTGATCTTTGCGGTGCTCCCCGAGGTCTCGAGTACGCCGCCGTCGATCCACTTCTTGATCGTCGCCAGCTCGCCATCGGGGAGCTTCGGCGCGTTGGGAGGCATCTTCGGCTCGGACTCGTGCGTGATCAGGCTCCAGAGGTAGCTCGAGCCCGAGTCACCCCCTTCGACCACCACGCCCGAGCTGCCGCCCGCCATGAGCCCCTGAAAGTTGTCGACGACGAGGCCCCCTTTCTTATCGTTCGCGTTGTGGCACGAGCCGCACTTGGCGCGAAGGATCGGGAGGACGTGGTCGTTGTACGTGACTTTTTCCGCCGCCGGCTTGTCCTCGGCGATGAGGCAAGACACCGGAAGGGCGATCGTCAGGAGGAAGGTCGCAGTACGAAGCATCGGGAGTCTCTTGGAAATCCGGTGCGAAAGAAGGCTGCAGGGGACAGACTTCAGGCTTCAGGAAAGAAATCAGGCATCAACTTGACCACCTGAAGTCTGCAGCCTGAAGCCTGTCGCCTTCTCAGTGGTTAAACAGGAACTCGCGGCTGTTCATCAGCGCCCAGAAGATGTCCTCGACACCTTTGTTCTTGTCGGTCCCTTCCGCCAGCAGCGGCTTCAGGGCGTTCATCTCGGCGTCGGTCGGCTTCCGGACGAGGCAGGTGATGTAGAGCTGCTCGATCGTCTGCTCCGGAGTGAGCTTCTGGTCGATCACGCTCTTGATCACGCCCCCCTGCTGCATTTTGGCGTTCACGAGGTCGCCATTCATAAGGTGCAGCGCCTGGGAGAGCGTCGGCTCCATCTTCACTTCGCACGAACAGGCGGTCTCGCGGGTGGCGCGGCCGAACGTCGTCAGGAAGTAGTCCGAGGTCGCTCCGTCAGCGATCTGCACGGCGCGGGCTCCCCGCGGCAAGCCGCGGAACTTGTCCTTGGTGTTCGTCACCTGGCTGATGATGTCGAGCATCGACTCCGCCTTGATCCGGCGGATCGACTGGTGCGCGAAGTTCCGCTCATCGGTCAGGTTGCTCTCGTTCCGCTGCGTCGACCGCTGGTAGGTCTTCGAGTTGCAGATGTCCCGGACCAGACCTTTGAAGTCGTAGTTCGACTCGGTCAGCTTCTTCGCCATCGCCTCCAGCAGTTCCGGGTTCGACTCCGGGTTCGAGATCCGGACGTCGTCGATCTCTTCAACGATCCCCAGGCCAAAGAAGTGCTGCCACACGCGATTGGCAAAATTCTTGGCGAAGTACGGGTTTTGCGGCGAGGCGAGCCACTTGGCGAGGATCATCCGGCGGTCTTCGCCCGGCTTGATCTCCGCCTTGCCCCCGCCGAGGAAGTGCGGGACCGCGTTCTGCCCGGTAACCGGGTGCGGGACTTCGCCGCCGCCGGCGTTGAAGATGATCTGTTCACGCTGATCCTCGCCCGCCTTGCGGCCGACCTGCGAGAAGAACGCGGAGAAGTTGTAGTAGTCGTCCTGCGTCCAGCGGTCGAACGGATGATTGTGGCACTGGGCACACTGGATCCGCATCCCCATGAACATCTGGGCGACGTTCTCGGTCAGCTTCAGACGGTCCCGCTCGATCTGATAGAAGTTGGTCTGCGGAACCTTGAACGTCCCTCCGCTCGAGGAGAGAAGGTCCTGGACCATCTTGTCGAGCGGGACGTTGTTGGCGATCTGGTCGCTGAGCCACTGGTAGTACAGGACGATCGACTTGTACGAGACGTCGTTCGACGACCGCATCATCAGGATCTCGGCCCACTTGGAGACCCACATCTCCGTGAACTCCTTGCGGCCGAGGAGCTCTTCGATCTTCTTCGACCGCTTGGCGGGGTCGGCATCCTGCATGAAGGCGATGTACTCGTCCTTGCTCGGGAGCATCCCGACGAGGTCGAGATAGATCCGGCGGACGAACTCCTCGTCCGTGCACTGGGCCGACGGATGGAGGCGGAGCTTCTTGAGCTTGGCCGCGACGAGCTGATCGACGTAGTTCGTCGGCTCGAACGGCTGCTCCTGATACTGCAGCCCCTTCGGCAGGACGATGTACTGGCTGCCGACCGTAAAGGTCGCGAAGCGGGCCATCACGAACGCTTCGCCCCGGGCTCCCGCGGTCACGACCCCTTCGGGGGAGATCGCGGCAGAGTTCTCGTTGTTCGTCAGGAACAGCGCGAGGTGCGTCACGTCCCGGTCGGTGCCGTCGGAGTACTTGGCCCGGACGGTGACCTTCTGCGTTTCCCCCTGGCCGTCGAGAACGGCGTTGGGGGGATAAAGCTCGAGGCCGGTGCAGGTCGGGATGTCGGCCGGGTCCTGCTGCGTGCCGGCGGCGATCCACTTCACGACCAGTTGATTCAACTCGCTGGTCTTCTCATACCGCTTGCCGCCGGTGTGCGGGACATCGCCGACCGCCTTTTCGACCATCATGCTCGCTTCGGGGACCGCGAGGTCGACCCGGCGGCCGGGGAGCTCGCGGGTGATCCGGTGATGGTCCCCGTTGGGGTCGTAGCCGAACAGCGACAGCCGGAACCCGTCCTTGCCGCGGGCGGCGCCGTGGCAGCTGCCGGTGTTGCAACCCGCCTTCATGAAGACCGGCATGACGTCGAGCTTGAAGCTGACTGGCTTCACCTCGGCCGCCCCCTCGACCTTGACCGGGACGCTCAGGGTCTTGCCGCCGAACTCGACCTTGAGCTCGGTGGCGCCGTCCTGAGCCGGGTACAGCATGTTCCCGTCGCGGCGGACGATCCCCTCCTGGCCGAGAGCCCAGTTCGAAGTCGCCGTGACGTCGCGGGTGATGCCGTCGGCGAACACCGCCTGCACTACGACTCCCTGCCGGTCGTGCGACGTCGTCAGGTTGACGGTCGTCGGGCTGACCCGCAGCTCGGCGAGATCGGCGGCGAAGGCCGAACCGGTCAGCAGCGAACAGGCGGTCGCGAAGGCAAAACGAATTCGAGTCATATCGGTCTCAGTCTGATCTGCGGCGTGCGGGAGAGGATGGGGCCCCGCGGGCCGCAAATAGGGACAGTCTTGAGTTCACGTCGACAGCGCGGGACGTCGAGTCACTTGCCACCGGCGGCCGCCTTGGCCGCATCGTCCTTCTGCTTCTGTTCCAGGCGGAGCTGCTCGAGCCGCGAGAGAGGCTTCGGTGGCGTCGCCATCGGCATGGGCATCGGCGGAGGGGCCGCCGCCATCGGCATCGGCGGCGGAGCGTCCGGCTTGGGAGGAGGCGGGGTGTCAACCCGCAGACGTCCCTTGCCGACCGAGTGAACCACGTTGTCGCCATTCTCGGGGACCAGCACCTGACAGAACAGGTTCTGGTTGTTCCCCGGCGGGGTGTTGGCGGCGGTCTTGATCGTGAACACGAACTCGGCGGTGTCCTTGGTGACCTTCATCGGCTCGGCGGTCGAGTTGGCCGGCAGCCCGACGAGGGTCGCGACCGCTTCCCCTTCGAAGTCCTTCCGCTTGGTCACCTTGGCGGACATGACCGCCTCTTTCCCCTGCTCCACGGCCGCCTGCGAGAGCTCGAACTGGACGTAAGGCTCTTCGATCGTGATCGGCACGAACGGGGTGCAGGTCTCAAGGCGGCCACCGCGACGGCGGCGGCCCTTGTCACCCCCCGCCATGTCGGCGGCGGGGATCTCGGCCTGGGCCCGGACGGCGATCGGCCAGACCCCGGTCGGGGCGTTGCCGTTGCAGTTCAGCGGAATGATCGCTTCGTTCTCGTTCTCCTTGATGTCGACCGAGTTGCTCGAGCTGATCCCCGCGGGGTTCTGGACCAGCAGCACGCGGATCGCCCCCTTGAAGTCGTCCTTCCGCTCGGCGATCACCTTGATGTTGAGCGCCCCGTTCCGGACGATCGGGACCTTCGGAGGCTCGATCTTGACCGTGAACGGCAGGTCTTCGACGACGACGATCGGCAGCCGCATCTGCTCTTCGGTCCAGACCAGCTGCTGGTTCTGCCCCAGCACCATCAGGACGCTCTGCATCAGCGGCCCTTCGACCTTGAGGTTCGGCTGAGCGGGATCGGCCGAGTGGACGAGGACCTTCGAGAACTTGCCGCCGATCGGAGCATCCGGCGCGGCATAGAATACGACCGGCATGGTGGCCCCGCCGCGCCAGATTTCGGGGCATTCGACGCTGACCCCCGGCGGGAGATCATCGCTCTTGAAGGCGACCGGTCCGCCGATGTCCTGGCGGGTGACGTTCACCTGCACACCGACGCCGCCCCCTTGAGGAACGACGATCTGCGGCTGGACGTAGCGTTCGTAGTCGACCGTCGAGGCGGTCAGCCGCGGGGCGACCGCCGTCATCTCGACGCGATAGGAGTAGGAGGGCCCACCACCGCGGAGGTGGTCATGGACGAGGATCGAGTATTCCCCGTCGTCGGGGCAGGTCCAGCGGATGTAGCTGTCGGGACCGCGGCTGTCGTCGTTTGAGGCGATGCCGTTGCCGTCCTTGTTGCAGACGTAGAGGACGCCGTCGATCGACGACCGCAGGCGGCGGCCGAACAGTTCGACGTCGAACACCTGGCCCTTCTTGGCGTTGAACTTGAAGTAGTCCTGGTCTCCCGGCTTATCGAGGCAACCGTTGAAGGCGATCGGAGCGGGCTGCGACGGAGCGGCGATCTGCGCGACCGCTTCGTTCGGCTCCTGCTCGATCACGTTGGTGAGCTCGGAGATCCGGAAGGCGTGCGGCGAGGGGGCGATCCCCCCTCCATCCTGAACGTTGAGGAAGTAGCGGTTCAGCGGCTCAGCCGGAAGCTGGACCTCCTGCACGAACTCCCCGCCGATGTCGCCGAGGAACTTGACTGCCAGCTTCTCGCCCGGCTTGCCACCGCTGGGGACGATGCCGCGGGGCCGCGGGAACTTGCCGATGTTGAGCAGGTAGTAGGCCTTGCCGTCGCCCGTGTAGGCGGCGTCACGGATCTGGATGATGTACTTGCCGTCCTCGGGGACGATGATCGAGGCGATGCTGTCGTTCCAGACGAGGGCCGAGTCGTCGTTGGCCGAAAGCTCGAACCGGGCGGCGTTCATGATCGCCACGTACGGGTCGAAGAAGTTGCCGCGGGAGGAGAACCCGAGCCGCAGTCCGTAGACCTCGGCGGTGAGCCGCTCTCCCTTCTTCGCATCGACGACGTAATAGTCGACGTCTTCGTTGTCGACCCGGCCATGGACGCAGACGTCGTTGCTGATCGCCTGCGGCGTGGCGAACTCCGAGTTCGGTTCCTTCTCTTCGACGATCGGCAGCGCCCCGACGTAGATGTTCTCGAGGTTCGACAGGCCGGTCGCCGTCCGGATCCGGACCCGGTGCGAGCCGAGTGGCGCAGCCGGATCCACCTTCAGCTTGACCTTGATCTGCTTCCCCTTCTGCTTCTCGTCCGGGGTCGGCTCGAAGGTCGTGACCTGGATCCCCTGGTCGTAGATCAGGAGCTCCTGGGCGTCCTCGAGATTGCTCCCGTAGAGCGTCATCTCGCTCTCGACGCCGCGCTGCACGCCGTGCGGCAGCAGGTTATCGAGCCGCGGAGCGGCGGCCTCGAGGGTGGCAGACAGGCCGAAGGCGGCCATGGAGAAGAGCACACAGCGACGGATGAAGGTCCGCATCCGGTCCCCCTGGGAGGTTTCAATCGGTCGGCCCGGGACGAGGTGGGTCAAGGTGTCCCGGACGGTGGGCTGCCATCGACCGTTCCGCTTTTCGCCTGTGGGAAATGCGGCGCGAAGGGAACGGGAGGAATCGTCTCCGCCTAGGGCCTCCCTGTGCGGCGGCGCGCCTCGTCGTGAGGCGGCTGAATGTGGCGAAGGCGTCCGGCTGAGGGATCGCCGTAAACTCCAAATCCCAAGAGGACGCTGGGCATCCTTTGGGATTTGGGTTGGTCGGACTCGTGTTAAGCCAGGAGGTCGTGGACGACCTTGCCGCCGTCGACGATCTCGATCGGGCGGTCCCCCGGAGCCATGAGCTCCTTGTCGGCGACGATCCCGAGGCAGTGGTAGACCGTGGTGAACAGGTCTTCGCAACCGATCGGGTTTTCGTCCGGCTCGCTGGCGGTCGGGTTCGAGGTTCCGTAGACAAACCCCTTCTTCACACCACCGCCGGCCAAAGCGACGCTGAACACCTTCGGCCAGTGGTCGCGGCCGTTGGTCCCGTTGATCTTCGGCGTGCGGCCGAACTCGGACGAGACCATGACGAGCGTGCTGTCGAGCATCCCCCGCTGCTCGAGGTCGAGGATCAGGCGGCTGAAGGCCTGGTCGAACTGCGGCATCTGGTTGCGGAAGCCGGCGACGATGTTGTCGTGCATGTCCCAGCCGCCGTAGGTCAGGTTGACCAGGCGGACCCCCCCTTCGACAAGGCGGCGGGCGAGGAGCATGCGGGCCCCGGCCGTGTTGCGGCCGTACTCGTCACGGAGGGCGGCCGGTTCGGCTTCCAGATTGAACGCTTCACGGGCCTGCGGCGAGCTGATGAGGCTGTAGGCGCTGTCGTAGAAGCTGTTCATCGCGCTGATCTTGTCCGACTTCTCCTTCTGGACGAAGTGGGCGTTGACCGCTTCCAGCGCCGACCGCCGGGTGGCGAACCGGCTGTCGTCGACACCACCGGGGAGGTTCAGGTCGCGGACCTTGAAGCCCCCGTCAGCCGGGTCGCTGCCCAGGCTGAACGGCGCGAAGGCCGAGCTCAGGTAGCCGCTTCCGGCGTAGATGTTCGGCATGTTCGGGACGCAGACGTACGGCGGCAGGTTGTTCCGCGAGCCGAACTCGTGCGAGACCACCGAGCCGATGCTCGGGAACTGCAGCGCCGGGCTCGGGCGATAACCCGTGAACATGTTGTGCGTGCCACGTTCGTGGGCCGCTTCGCCGTGGGTCATCGAGCGGATGATCGTCATCCGGTTCGCGACCTGTGCGGTCTTGGCGAGAGTCTCGCCGAACAGGACGCCGTCGAGGTTCGTCTGAACCTGCTTCATCTCACCCCGGTATTCGATCGGAGCGTACGGCTTCGGATCGAACGACTCCTGGTGGGCCATCCCGCCGGGGAGATAGATGTGGATGATCGACTTGGCTTTGCCCTCGAAGTGGGCGTAGTTCTTGAGGTCGGCCCGGGCTTCCATCTCGAGGAGCCGGGGCAGAGTCAGGGTGGTCCCTGCCAGCATCCCGACCTGAAGAAAGCCGCGGCGGGAGAGCCGCTTGAAGTGCGCAGGGGAACAACCCAACTCATGAGACATCATCGGTGGCCTCAGTTTTCGGCGATCTAAGGTGGGTGGCGGGTTTGCCAGTCAGGCGGGGCTGAGCGCAGGTGGGGGGAACGTGTCGCGCGCAGGAACGTCCCGATCAAATCAAGGGCAGCTTATTCATCCCCTCTCCGCTTCGTCAAGTGTCGGCACTTTCTGCCGGTGACATGAGTTCCGGGAGCGAGTTTCCGGGGCTGATCTTGTGCCCGGAGGCAGGGCATCAAATGAAACAACCCAGCACAAGGCTGGGTTGTTCGAGTCAAATTCTGCGGAATCTAACGATCCCGCCATCCAGGCCGATTCAGTCGTTGTAGTCGACGACCACGAGACCGCGGCGGGTCGTGCAGATGTCGACCGAGTACTTGCCGTAGTCAAGGCGGAGCTTGTCGCCGCAGCGGCTGCACTTGACCTCTTCGCATCCGCACGGCGGGACGCAAACTTCGACGTAGACGCAGTTTCCGCTGCACGGGAAGCAGGGATCCTTGATCGCAACCAGCTTCGGAACGGCACACGGAGCAATGTTGCGGGTCTGCTTGACCCGGACATGCTCATACAGCCGCAGAGCCGGAGTGGCGGTCGGGAAGACGTGATCGTACGGGACCGGAATGCCTGCGGGATCGGCCACCGGCGTCGGAGCCGGCTCGGCGGCGACCGTTTCAGTCCGGAAGTTCGACCGGTGGGCCTTCGGCGGAGCCGGTTCCACCAGCTGCGGGGCGGCGAGCGTCGGCTCGGGGGTCGGGACCAGCAGCGGCTGCGCGGCCATCGACGTGGCGGCCAGACCCAGCACTGCAAACATGGCAACAAATCGCTTCATCAGAAAATTCCTTCGTTCTGCGCACTAAAGCCCCCCGGCAGCAGGGAGCGAGGGCTGAACGATACCAGCCCAAGGGGTACCGTAAAGATGTTTTTACGGAGATCTGGTGATTCTGGGTAAATTGATCCGGGTCCATCCGGATGTTTTGATGTAACCGAAATCTCCGATGCACCAATGGGTTCCACCGATAGCATCGAGACGCTGGATTTCCGGGTACGGCGTCGGCGAAAATCGCCCCGTCCGACCGTTCTGCCCGGGGCGGAACGTGACTACGTGGCCGGGGTTCCGATGCGCAAAGAAGACCTCTTTGAGCTCCTGTTTCTGACGGGGCTCCCCATCACGCTGCTGGGACTCGCCTGGCTCCTGTTTACGGCATACCGGGTCTCACTGAAGTGGGGGCTGCTGACGACGCTCCTCTACCCGGCGATGATTCTGCCGCACACCTGGAAGCACTGGCCCCGGACGAAGCCCCCGGCGCTGACGGTCCTGTTCGGGCTCGTCCTGATCACGATTCCGCCCGCCTACACACGGTTCGTGCCAGTCAATCTAGGCGAGTACGAACAGGTGGTGGTCGATGAACGGCACCTGACCCTGACCGGCTGGAACAAGAGCGACTATTCGGCCCTTGCGGCTCGGCCCGATACGGCGGTCCTCCAGATGGCAAACGCCGACGTGACCGACGAGACGTTGCGGTACCTCGGCGGCCTCAAGCAGCTCCGGGAACTCGACCTGAGCGACACCCAGGTCACGGACGCCGGCCTCGCGCTGCTCGACGCGAACCCCAGGCTGGAAACCCTGCGGCTCGCCCGGACCGGAATCACCGACCAGGCGTTCGATGGGCCGCTCGAAAAACTTCCGGCGCTGAAACAGCTCGACCTGACCGGATCGAAGGTCACCGCGGAACGAGCCCAGAAGTGGATGGACGCGAAGCCCGGCCGAATGGCGATCTGGTGACGAGAGAGGGAGGCTGCTGGCGACAGGCCTCAGGCTGCAGGGATGAGCAGCCCGATTTTGTCGGACAGCAGAACGGCCTCGCCCCTCGTCTCTCCATGATCAGAGGATGTCGCGCCCCATAATGTTCCTGAAGCCTGCAGTCTGAAGCCTGTCCCGCTCATCCTCCCCTCGAGGTCCAGTGCCATGCCCCTCACGCTCAACACCCAGGCCACCGACCGCGACTACTCCAACGCCCGGTACTTCGCGACCGCGTGCGACTTGGCGTACTACCCGGAGGGGGAAGGAAAGCCCAAGTTCCAGAGTGAGCTCGGTCTCTATGTGAAGCTGGTCTCCGTCGACAACACGCAGGTCTACGTCGGTGGGAACGACGACGCGATCGTCCTCGCGTTCCGCGGCTCGGAGTCTCCGACGTCGCTGGACGGGTTCAAGGACTGGCTGCTGACGAACGCCAAGAATTTTCTGGTGCTGCCCGACGGCCGGGCCGGGACCGACTTCGTGGCAGCCGGCGTCGGTGCGCGGTTCCACCGCGGATTCCTCGAGGCATTAGAAGAGGTCTGGGCGCCGCTGCTCTCCGAGACGAAAGCCCTGTTCACAGCAAAGCGCCGCCCGGTGTGGGTCACCGGCCACAGCCTCGGTGGGGCGCTAGCCCTCGTGGCCGCGTGGCGGCTGCAGCGGCAGTTCATCCCGATTCACCAGGTCTACACGTTTGGGGCACCGATGATCGGCAACGAGGCGGCGGCGAAGGCCTATGCCAAGACGTTCCCGAGCAAGATCTTCCGGTTCGTCGACGAAGGGGACATGGTCCCGCTGCTGCCGACCGTCAGCCTCTTCAGCAACGAGTACAACCACTGCCTGACCGAAGTCATGCTCAAGGCTGTCGCCACAGGCGGAGTCGCCTCAGGGGTCGTCCAGGAACTCGCGCAGCGGACCCAGGACGGACTCTGGAACGCGACCCTCATCGACGAGTTCTGGGGCCGCCTCCGGAGCGGCGTCGACAGCCATCTGATGGGGAATTATCTGGCGCGGATTGGCGAGCACTGCTGAGACGACTGTCCGATGGCTCTGGGAACTCGAGAGGGATGCCATGCCGGCCTGGTTCCTGCTGCTCTGGCTCTTCCAGACTCCAGCGGAATCTCGCCCCCCTGTCATTCATCCACACGACGGGTTCCGGATGGCCCTTTTCGGGCCCGAGGTGCAGCAGGATCGGGCCAGCGTCCTGAAACTTGTCGAGGAACGGCGGACCGACGAGCTGGAGCGGGAACTGGAACGAATCGCCGCCGTGGACCAACGGATCGATCAACAGACCTTGCGGCTCGGCGAGGTTCTGAACGGGGCTGCCTCACAGTTCCTGAAGCGTGCGGCAGGCGAGGCACCGCGACAGGGAGCGAGCGATCCGGAGATCCGCCGGGTTTGCCTCCCTTGGGTCCGGAAGGTTGTGGAGCACCGGTTCCGTGTTCCCGTCCATCCCGGACTGTGGCGGACGCAGCTCGACGTCTTGATCGCCTTTGGCGGAACGGAAATCGATGCTCCCCCGGCCGTACTCCGAACGTCTCCGCGATTGCAAAGGGAATTCGTTTCCCAGGTCGTTGCGATTTGGGAGCAGGTGATCGAATCCTGCCTCGTCTACGGCGAAGCTGTCCCGGTCTCCGTCCTCACCGGAGATGAGGAACAGAGCCGCAAGGAAGTTCCGAAGGAGTTTCAGTCCGTCGACAACGTCGTCAGGCTCGGTGAATCGAATACGACAAGAATGCGGCGGCACCAGATCAGTGAGGAATACCAAGAAGTCGCGTCCCTCGCGGTCTTCACCTCGCGGTATCGAACCTGGTCCCTGAAGCATCTGCGGAAGATGCTGGCGGAGTTCTACGGTCCGTCGCGAACCGAGTGGCAGGAGCTTCGGCAGATCGTCCGGAATCAGGTCGCGGACGAACTCGTCGCCCAGCGGGTCCTGAACGATCTTCTCGGGGAAGGTGAGCCAGCCCCGTGGCCGTAAGACCACACCTGTTCGCCGCCGGCCTATTCGGCACGACCCCACCTTCGAGAACGGGTAGCTGCAGACGCCAAGCCCTCACGTTGTCACTGGTTACGGAGCTCTCTCCTCCGTTGCGGGCCATGGGGTGACTGTGGCGGAGTGATGCCGATTCTCACCCCCGGAATGCGAACTTGAACTTTTCGTTGCGTGCCGGCAACGGAATCTGGGAAAAGTTTGTTGCCTCTCGGCATCCACGACGTAGGGTTGCGGACCCTCAACGTGTCACGCGGACGTCGCCCGACGCCCTCGTGATGTGCTCCCAGCGGTCCCCCTCGGATGTGGTGGCCTCAGGAGGCGCGTCCCCCTCGCAGCCGGAGTGCTGCGCGGTCCGCCCTGCTGCGGCTCGGTCGATTCTCCCCTGCCCCTGCGCACCCAGGCCTGCCCCCCAGGCTCGCGCCGGCCAGACGGAAATCGTCCCATCGACACCCGGTCTTACCGCGCCCCGTCACGCCCTGCGCCCGGCCCACAGGTCCGGCGTTCCCGGGCAGACGCACCGGTTCCGGCCCCCGGTCTCGACAATTTCCTCCACTGTGCCCGGTGCTCCTTCGTTGGAGCTCCGGCCGCCGTGGACAACCCCGTACACGATGACGTTCCGCTGAGGTTCCCATGACGTATCACGGCTCTCTGTTGGTGGTGGATGACGATCGGCACATCTGCGAGGCGATGGCGGACTACCTCCGCGGCCTCGGACATCGCACCGAAACGGCGATGAGCTGCCGCGACGCCATCGACCGGATCAAGGAATACAACTTCGACGCCGTCATCTGCGACGTGAACCTCCCGGACGCCGACGGCTTTCAAGTGCTCGAATGGGTGGTCGCCAATAAGCCGGAGACCGCCGTTATCCTGCTGACCGGCTACGGCACGATCGAAAGCGCGGTCGAGTCGATCCGGATCGGGGCGTTCGACTACCTGACGAAGCCGGTCATCGACGACGAGCTCAACCTCGCCATCCAGCGGGCGATGGGGCAGAAGAAGATCGTCGAAGAAAACCGGAAGCTGAAGAAGCAGCTCGACGAGAAATTCGGGCTCTCGAACATCATCGGCCGCGACTACAAGATGGCCAAGATGTTCGACCTGATCGAAAGCGTGTCGGACACGCGGACGACGGTCCTGATCCTCGGCGAGAACGGGACCGGCAAGACGATCACCGCCCGCGCGATCCACCAGCTCAGCAGCCGCCGGGACAAGCCGTTCGTGGAAGTCGCCTGCGGAGCCCTGACCGACACGCTGCTCGAGAGCGAACTGTTCGGCCACGTCGCCGGCTCTTTCACGGGAGCCACCGGCGACAAGATCGGCAAGTTCCTCCAAGCCGACGGCGGCACGCTGTTCCTCGACGAAATCGGGACCGCCTCCCCGAGCCTGCAGGTCAAGCTGCTCCGCGTGCTGCAGGACCGGGAGTTCGAAGCGGTCGGCGGGAACAAGACGCACAAGGTCGACGTCCGGCTGGTGCTGGCGACCAATGAGAACCTCGAAGAGCGGGTCCGGACCGGCGAGTTCCGGCAGGATCTGTTCTACCGGATCAACGTCATCTCGGTGACGCAGCCCCCGCTGCGTGAGCGGATCGGCGATATCCCGCTCCTGGTCGATCACTACATCCACGAGATCAACGAACAGACCGGCAAACGGGTTGCGGCGTTCGACGAGCAGGCGATGCAGCTGATGCAGCGGTACAGCTGGCCGGGGAACGTCCGGGAGCTGGTGAACGTCGTCGAGCGGGCGATCGTGCTGGCCAAGGGTGAGATCATCTCCGCCGGCGACCTTCCGGAAGCCCTGCGGCGCGACCTGCAGGAAGCCCGCTACAACGGCGGCCGGGTCGGTCTCGGCAATCTCAAGACGGCTCTGGCGAATCCCGAGCGGCAGATCATCGTCGATGCCCTGGAGGGGAACGGCTGGAACCGTCAGGAGACGGCCCGGATGCTCGGCATCAACCGGACGACGCTCTACAAGAAGATGAAGAAGTTCGATATCGAGTACGAGACGCACGCCCAGATGTCGTAAGCCGTTCGAAGAAGAAGTCACGTCACTCGCAATCCCGGAGTCGCCGTTTCGGCGGCTCCGGGATTTGTCTTTTTGACCAGCTTCCCTCCGCCTCGGCCCTCCCCGGAAATCATCAAACGGACGTTTGAATCTATGCTCCGCGTCCCTCACAATCGGGCGCCTCTCTGGTGAGGCGACGTTTCCGGGGAGCCTTCCGCATGGGACACACCGAGGTCGAGTTCGACGCCCAGTCCTACTCCCGGATCATGCGGGCGCTCGCTGCGCCGGTCCGGTTCAGGATCATCAGCCTCCTGAGGGAGGGAGAACTCTCAGTCGGCGAGATCATCTCGCAGGTCGACCAGGAGAGCACCTCGATCCCGTTCCATCTTCGGACACTTTTGACGGCCGGGCTCGTCGTGCGGGAGGATCGCGGGCGGACCCACTTCTATCGACTGCAGCCCGCGGTCTACCAACCGGGGGACCGGAAGACGCGACCGGACCGTATCGATCTGGGATACTGCCAGATCGAGTTCGTGTGATCCTCTCCGTTCTGTTGCGCTCACCGGGAGATCTGTCATGCGTTTGCGGCCCCTGTGTGGACTCCTGCTGCTCTGGTCTCTCGCGGCGGGGTCTGTTCCCCAGGTCGCCACGGCCGATCCGCCGGGGCTCGAGACGCTCAAGATCGGGGCCGCCGCACCGGACTTCTCGCTCCCCGGGGTCGACGGCAAGACGCATACGCTCAAAGACTTTGCCGACAGTCCATTCCTGATGGTGGTGTTCACCTGCAACCACTGCCCGACCGCCCAGGCGTACGAGGAGCGGATCGCCGCCCTCCATACCGACTACAAGGACCGCGGGGTGGCCTTGGTGGCGATCTCGCCGAACGACGACCAGGCGGTCCGGCTTGATGAGCTGGGGTACACCGACGTCGGCGACTCGTTCGAGGACATGAAGCTGCGAGCCAAGGAGCGGAGCTTCGCCTTCCCGTACCTCTATGACGGCGAAACGCAGAAGACCTCGCTGGCGTACGGGGTTGTCGCCACGCCGCAGGTGTTCCTGTTCGACCGGGACCGCAAGCTGCGATACGTCGGCCGGATCGACGACGGCGAGGTGAAGACCCCGACGAGCCACGACGCCCGGAATGCCCTCGATGCCCTGCTGGCAGGCAAGCCGGTGCCGGTCGAGAAGACCCGGACGTTCGGCTGCTCGACGAAGTGGTCCGACAAGCTGGCCGATGCCAAGACGTGGCTCGAGAAGGCAGACCAGGAGCCGGTCGAGCTCAAGACGCTCGACGAGGAGGCCCTGCGGAAACTCGTCCGGAACGACACCGACAAGCTGCTGCTGGTCAACGTCTGGGCGACATGGTGCGGGCCGTGCGTTGCCGAGCTTCCGGAGCTGGTCACGATGAACCGGATGTACCGCCGCCGCGACTTCGAGTTCGTGACGATCAGTCTCGACGAGCTCGACCAGAAGGAGGATGCTCTCAAGGTGCTCAAAGAGAAGCACGCCTCTGGAACGAACTACCTCTCGACGATCGCCGACCGCGACCGGCTGGCGGACATTCTCGACAAGGAGTGGGAGGGGCCGGTGCCGCACACGCTTCTGATTGCTCCGGGCGGCAAGGTGATCTGGCGGAAGACGAACCAGATCGATCCGCTCGCACTCCGCCGGGCCATCGTCGACGTCCTCGGCCGGACGTATGCTTCCCGCAAGTCCAAGTAGGTCGCGAGGCCGTGCCGGTCGTCCCCGCCCGCAACGTCTCTGTCCAAGTCCTCGGTCTTTCCTCCCTGTTTCTCCCACTTGAGGTCCTGATGAAGAGTGGTCTTGCGAGACTCGCCTGGGCGATCGCCCTCTCCTCGGCGCTCCCCGCCGTAACGGCTGCTGCCCCGACTCCGGAGAGCTTCGTCTCCGGGATGCAGAACCCGGAATCGGTCTGCTACGGCTTCCAGGGGAAGCTGTTCGTCACCGAGATCGGCGAAGCGGGGAAAGACGGGGACGGGAAGGTCTCCGTGATCGAGGACGGGAAAGCGAAGACCTTTGCCACGGGGCTCGATGATCCGAAAGGGATCGTCTTCTTCCGCGACGCGCTCTACACGACCGACAAGACACGGATCGTGAAGATCGACGGCCAGGGAAAGACCTCGACCTACAAGGGGCCCGAAGGGTTCCCGGTGCCGCCGCTGTTCCTCAACGACATTGCCGCCGACAACGGGCACGGGATCATCCTCGTGACCGATTCGGGGGACCGGAAAGGCAAGGGGGGCGCGCTGTTCCGGATCGACGTCCGGCTCGACAAGGTCGAGGCGGTCGCCGACACGACGACGATCCCCGAGCTGCGGATCCCCAACGGCGTCGCGTTCGACGGGGAGTCGCACGCCGTGCTGGCCGACATGGACCAGGGGGTGCTGTACCGCGTCCGGATGACCGACAAGAAGGCGTGGAAGATCGCCGAGGGGATGGACGGGGCGGATGGCCTCGTGTGGGACCACTTCGGCCGGCTGTTCATCACGTCGTGGCGGACCGGCAAGGTGTTCGCCATTCCGCGGCCGGAAGAGAAGCCGATCCTCATCGCCGAGGGGCTCAAGGCGGCGGCGGACTCGTGCCTCGACCGCGACGGCAAGACGCTGCTGATCCCGGACATGAAGTCGGGGACGCTGACGCGGCTCTCGACGACAATCCAAGGGTGGGAGGTCAACGACACGCCGCTGGCGGTCGAAGTCCGGCCGGCGTTTCCGAACCTCAAGTGGACCGGGTGGGATGACGGTAGCGAATCGGGCAAGGTCGTTCCGCTCCGCCCGATCTTCCTGACGCATGCGGGGGACGGATCGAATCAGATCATTGTTCCGACGCAGCATGGGGTGATTCATTCGTTCGACAATGATGACGCCGCGAAAGAGACGAAGGTGTTCGCGGACCTGACCGACCGGGTCCGCTACAGCGACAAGCAGAATGAAGAGGGGTTCCTCGGCCTCGCGTTCCATCCCAAGTTCAAACAGAACGGCGAGTTCTTCATCTTCTACACCGACAAGAAGGCGAACCTGGTCAACATCGTCTCGCGGATGAAGACCAAGAAGGGGGATCTGACGACGGCCGATCCCGCCTCCGAGGAAGAGCTGATCCGGTTCGAGAAGCCGTATTGGAACCATGACGGCGGGACGATCGCCTTCGGTCCGGACGGTTACCTCTACATCACGCATGGAGACGGCGGCGCCGGGGGGGACCCGCAGAAGAACGGCCAGAACAAGAAGACGCTGCTCGGCAAGGTGCTGCGGATCGACGTCGACAGGAAGGCGGATGGGAAGAACTACGCGATCCCGAAGGACAACCCGTTCGTCGGCGAGAACGAGACTGCGCCGGAGGTGTGGGCGTATGGTCTGCGGAACATCTGGCGGATGGCGTTCGACCGGAAGACCGGCGAGTTGTGGGCTGGGGAAGTCGGCCAGAACGTGTTCGAGGAGATCAACATCCTGAAGTCGGGTGGGAATTATGGGTGGAGCGTTCGTGAGGCGCTGCATCCGTTCGGGAACCTGGGGGTCGATGTGACGCCCGGACTGATCGACCCGGTCTGGGAGTACCACCACGACATCGGGCGGTCGATTACGGGGGGTGTGGTTTACCGGGGTGAGGCGCTCCCAGAGCTGCAGGGGGCGTACCTGTATGCCGACTATGTTTCGAACCGGATGTGGGCGCTTCGCTACGACGCGAAGGCGGGGCGGGTGGTGGAGAACCGTCCGATTGCGTGTCCGGGGATCGGGATCATGTCGTTTGGTGAGGATGAGAAGGGTGAGGTGTATGTGATGGGGGCTAGCCCGACCGGCCGGGGGATTTATCGGCTGACGAAGGGTGCGAAGTAGCGCACGTGACCTGAGACGAACACGAGCCGGCGGGTGTGGGAGGCGACTCCGATGCCCGCCGGCTCTGTTGTTTCTCAAGAACGCCACAGATCCAGATGCCGCCCTCACCCCGGTCCAGCGGGACGCTGGCCCCGCCGGAGGCGTTTTCGATGTGGAACCGTGGTCAACGACCGGCGTCCCCTTTGGGGAAACCAGCGATGAGGACACCCCTGCCCTTCATCGCGGGGAGTGCCGTGCGGGCGTGTTGGTGAGGGAGGCCCGCGATGCCGGTCCGAGATTAGACGCCCGTTGTTCGCCGCGGTTCCACGATGGAAGCGCCTCCGGCGGGCAGGAGCTCCGCCCCTGCACCCGGGTGGCCGTAGCACGATGGGATTGAGCTAACGACGCTGCGCCGGCCGGGGCGGGGTGACAACCCCGGCTATTTCGGCGGGGCCTTGGTCATCACATACGTGAACAGATCCTGGATCTCGGCATCGGAAAGTTTGTCTGTCAGACCGTCCGGCATGATCGAAGTCTCCGTCGCCTTGAGCTCCTCAATGTCGTCCCGGTTCAGCAGCGTCGTCTGATTGTTCGCACCCCGCAGACTCACCGTCCGCGCATCCTGCTTATCAATCAGCCCGTTCAGCACCCGCCCGTCCGTCGTCACCACGATGAACTGCGTGAACTCCTCCCGGATCGCCGCCGAAGGATCCACCACCGCCAGCAGCAGGAAGTTGAGATTGTCCCGCTCATAACCGGTCAGGTTCGGACCCGTCTGCCCCCCCTCCCCAAACAGCGTGTGACAGACCGCGCAGTTCTTCTTGAACACCTCGTGACCCCGGTCAAACGCGGCACTCGCATCCGCTGCCGTGGAACTGGCCACGGCCGACTTCCGCTTCACGATCAGCTCATGCAGCCGCCCCATCTGAGTCTTCTTCTGCTCCGACGAAGCCCGCGTCTTCCCCCACAGCTTATCGAGCTGCTTCTGGATCTCCGGATCCTGATGCAGCCGCATCTGCTGCACCACATCCATCGCAATCGTGTTCGACTTGATCCGCCACTCCCCCACCTCCGCCAGCAGCGACTTCGTCCACGCCGGCCGGCTCGCCAGCACCCGGTGAGCCACCGACCGCAAATCCTGCTGATCCGGCAACTGCGAGTGATACCGGCTGCAGATCTGCTGACCGATCGCCGGATCGTCGTAGTTCATGAGCGCAATGAGCGCCGCCCGCTTGATCGATACCGCGGGCGAACCGAGCAAGTTGAGCAGCGGCCCCATAGCCTTGCCCGGCTTCGTCTGCCCGAGAACATCGATCACCGCCAGCCGCTGCGGCTTGTCCCCCTTCTCGTTCGCGATCAGCTTTACCGCCTCGTCGATCGCCTCGGCCTTGCCGAGCCGCAGCCCGAGCGCGATGTCGCTCTGACCGGCCGACTTCTGATAGTCGTCGATCGCCGCCACAAGCTCCGGCGGGAGCCCGTCGATCTTCCGCCCCTGATACGCCTCGAGGAACCCGGCGATGACCTTCTTCCGGTCTGCCGGAGTCGGCGCAAGGCTCAGGAGCTTCGCGGCGCTTGCTAGACCGGTCCCCGCATCGGGAGCCGCGAGCGTTCCCCCCGGCGTCTCGCCGACGTCTGCCATCGCGTACCGCTGCATCAGCCGCTCGAGGACCACTTCCTGCACCATCGGGATCTTCCAGACCTCGGCGTCCGAGAAGAACGCCAGCATCTTCGCCGGATCGCCGCAGTGAGCTTCGACTCCCCACCAGAGCAGCATCGGCTGCTGCAGGTCGGTCCGGTCTTCGTCCCGCTTCAGAAGCTCCCGGAGGATCGGGAGCGCGATGTCGGTGTCGAACCGCTTCGCCGAACTCGCGAGCTGCGTCCGAACCTGGACGTACGGCTCCGTCTGAGCCAGCTTCGCAAGCTGTCCGCCGAGCGCCGCCGAGATCGTCCGCTGGTCCCCCAGAAGCCGGATCGTCCAGCGGCGGACATGCTCATCGGGATGCCCGAGCAGCTCCGCGGCGAGTGCGGCGTCGAACTTCCCGGCGAGGTTCAGCACCCACAGGGCTTCGAGCGGCGTCTCCTTGCCCCGGACGATGGTCCCTAGCTTGGCGAGCGTTGCTTCCGTCTTCGACTTCGCCAGCCTCCAGCCGAGGACGCGCGTCGCCGTCTCGCGGACCCAGCGGTTCGGCTGGCTGAAGAGCCCGATCAGCTCCTCATCGGAAAGCTTCGGCATGTCGACCGCCGTGAACGGCTTGCCGATGGGCTTCGGCCGGTCCGTCCCCTGCAGGCGATAGATCCGGCCGCTCGTCTTGTGCCAGTTGTCCCGGGGGTCGACGTGCGTCAGCCGCGTGTCGTACCAGTCGGCAAGGTACACCGCCCCGTCCGGCCCGAGCTTGATGTCGACCGGCCGGAACCAGCGGTCGGGGGTCGTCACCACCGGGGGCATGTCGACCGTCTTATAGGTCGAGCCGTCGGACGACAGCTCGCTCGCCCAGACCCGGTTGTGGAGGGCATTGGCCGAGATCACCGTCCCGCGGTACTTCTCCGGGAGGTTGTCTGCCTCGTAGATCGAGAAGGTCTGCGGGAACCGGTCGCCGTCCCCCTGGTGCCGCATGTGTTCGAAGTAGCCGAAGGCGAACGGGTTCGTCAGCGGGCCATGCTTGGCCCACCCTTTCACGCCATAGCTCCCCTGCGGATAGAACATCCCGCGGGTGCCGCCGCCGTTGGTCCCCGAGAAGACCCGCCCCTTGGCATCCATCTCGAGCGAGAAGGTGTTGCCCCCTCCTTCGGCGAAGATCTCGAACACCTGGCTCGCCGGGTGGTACCGCCAGATGCACTGGCCGAGGAACCGGACGTTCTTCGTCACCGCCGAATTCACGGTCGCCGTCGTGGTCGAACCGTTGGCCCCGTACAGCCAGCCGTCCGGCCCCCACCTGAGACTATTGGCGACCGAGTGCGTGTCTTCGAGGCCAAATCCGGAGAGGTGGACCACCGGATCCCCGTCCGGCACGTCGTCTCCGTCGGCGTCGGGATAGAAGAGGAGATAGGGCGGGTTCAGGACCCAGAAGCCACCGTCTCCCGCCAGCGCCGACGACACGATATTGAGCCCGTCGACGACGTCCTTGTGCTTGTCGTACTTCCCGTCCCCGTCGGTATCTTCCCAGACCGTCACCTTGTCCTTGCCGACGAAGTGATGCGGCGGCGGAGGCGGGACCTTGTCGAACACCGCCCTGAGGTACTGGTCGTACTTCACCACCTTGAGACCGGCGGGAAACGGGTACTGCAGGTACTGCACGACCCACATCCGTCCGCGGGGGTCGAAGGAGATGTAGAGCGGCTGCGCGACGTCGGGCTCGGCCGCCACGAGCTCGAGTTCGAGGCCCTCTTCGAGCCTAAACTGCTTCACCGCGTCGGCCGGCGCGGTCGGCTCGCTGTCGTCCCCGACCGCCCCCTTGCCCGCGAACCCCTTGATGACCTTCTCCACGTCCTCGTTGCCGGCGAGATCGTCCTTGTAGACGTCGCGTGCGGACTTGGCGGGGTCGGCCGGCTTCGGGGCCGTCGCGGCAGGCTTCGCGTCCTGGGCGAACGCCGGGCTCGTGAGCACCGGAGCGAAGCCGACAAGGGAAACGAAGAGCAGAACAGGGAGCCGCGAACAGGCGGGGGCGGCATCGACACGGCGCATGCGGGAGATCCTCGCAGTGGCAATCTTTGATCCGTTTCGGCGCACCCGGAGAGTACGGGGCGGCGGAAGCGAAGTCGAGCGCGGGGTGAGCGCCGGCGAGGCATTCGGCCGCTTCGCGAACACCTCACTGCGCCGCCGGCGGGTCCACCACCGTAATCCACCGATCCCGTGGACGAGCCAGCAGGGGAATCAACGCCTGGATCGTCTCGGAGTCCTTGTACAGCTCCCGGACCCGATCGGCGTCGGCCCGCGTCCGCCAGTGGCCGAGCGCGAGGATGTGTCCCGGGGCGTCCTGATCGAGCAGCAACTGATGCCCGAGATACCCCTCGAAACTCCGCATGTCCGACCAGACCTGACGGGTCAGCGCGAGCCCCTCCGTCTCAGACCCCGGTTTCAGCCACGTGTCCCAGACGACGGTGATCGACATGCGGCAACCCCTCTTCAGACCACACGGACTCAATCGTCATATCGTCTTCATCGGCTCCGGAAACGACAAGACGGGCGCGCCCGCCGGCCTAGCCAGCAAAGCGCAACCCGTCGTGTTCGGCAAACCGGGTGCAGGGCTCGCCCTGCTATTCCTTCTTCTTGCCGATCGCCATCAGCTTCGACTTGTTGGTGATGTAGAGAATGTCGTTGGCCACGATCGGGGTGCTGTAGATGGAGTTGCCGCACTTGTTCTCGTTGAGGAGCTTCATCTCGCGGCTCAGCTCGAACACCGCCACGTCGCCGTCTTCATCGCCGATGTAGACCTTGCCGTCGGTGATCATCGCCGAGCCCCACGAGCCGGCGAACATGTCGTAGTTCCAGATCGACTTGCCGGTCTTGGCGTCGAGGCAGTGGAAGATCCCGCTGAAGTCGGCGACGAACAACAGGTCGTCCTTGATCGCGCAGGTGCCGATCGTCCGGTGCATTTCCTCTTCGAAGTCGATCTTCTTGTCGCCGTTGATGTCCTCGCCCGAGTAGTGCCAGACCATCGCCGAGTTGGGGTTCGGAACCGCCTTCTCACCGGCGTTCGTGTCGATCGCCTGCAGGCGGCGGGTCCCGTCGCCCGGGTCCTTGATCTCCTGGCCATTGCTCCCCATGGCGAGTTCAGGGCTGACGTCACCCCGCTTCTTCGGGTCGATGCACCACAGGTGCCCGTTCCCTTCACCATGCTCGGGGTCTTCGCCGACGCCGATGTAGACCAGCCCGTCATAGATGACCGGCGTGGCGATCAGGTGGTTCCGCTCGCTCTTGCCGCTGACGCTGTAGCGGGAGGCCTTGGGGTTGGCGTCGAACTTCCACAGGAGCTTCGAATGCCCCGTACCGTCGCCGGCGGGATCAAAGCTGTAGAGCCAGCCGTCGCCGCCGCCGAAGATCGCCTGGGCCTGGCCATCGATCACGGCGTAGGCCGGCGAGGACCACTGGCCATGCAGGATGTTCTTGCCGGGGGACTTGTCGGTCCACAGGACTTCGCCCGTGTCCTTCTTCATCGCCATGAAGCTGGCAGCGTTCGGAGCGGGAATGTTGGTGTGCGATTCGTCGACGCCGTTCGACGTGCAGACGAGCAGGATGTCGCCGGCGATCAGCACCGAACAGCTGCACATATTGTGCTGGGAAACGCCGAGTTTCCCCATCATGTCGTACTTCCAGAGGATGTCCGCTTCGTCCTTGTTCTCGTTGTCCTCACTCTTGAACGGGCCGTCGTTCTCGCCGTCCAAGAACCCTTCGGCATCGAGGCACTGGACCTCGCCGCGGCTCGTCACGAAGTAGAGGCGGTCTCCCTCGCAGGCGGGGGAGCAGCAGATCCCCATTTCAGGCCAGTCGTTGACCAGCCCCTGCGGGAGTTTGGTGCTGCTCGACTGCCACAGGAACTTGCCGGTCTTCTCGTCGAAGCAGGCGAGGACCCCCAGGTCGATGTCCTTCGGGAACCGCTTCACGTGGCCGGCGTAGTTGTTCGTGCCGACGTAGATCTTGCCGTTGGCAACGACCGTGTTGCCGTAGGTCTGCGAACCGAGGTCGGCGGTCCAGAGGATGTTTTCACCCGAGTCGAGATCCCACTTGTCGGCGATGTCCTTGCCGTCCGGGACGTTGTTGCGGTGCGACCAGCCGCCGAACTGCGGCCAGTCCTTCGCCCCGACCTTGAGACTCTTGACTTCGGCGACCGCCGCGGCGGTCGGGTCAGCCCCTTGCGCGAGAGCAGGAACGGCAGTTAGCGCGAAAGCGGCGAACAGTTTTCGGAACTTCATGGAACAGCCTCGTGAGAGGTGGAGTGTCAGGTGTTGGTATCGAGGGCCGGCTGCAAACCGGCCTCCGATGCGATTCGTCATCGGAAACAGGGGCGGAAACGGGTCGCTACTTGTTCTTCGTCACCGTCAGGTTGTCGTAGAACAGCTCGGCGTCCTTGGCGTTGCCGAAGAGACCCGGGCTCCCCTGGAGGTTCGGGATCGTGTCGACGGCGGTGATCATCCACTCCGCCGGCTCCGTCTCCCCTTTCTTCCAGACCTTGCCCCGGAGGGTTGCCTTACCGTCCTTCGTCGAGGACTCGAACTTCATCGTGTACCAGACGTTCGGTTCCCAGGTGAACGGGACGTTCGTTCCGGCCCGCACGAGCTGCGGGGTCCAGGTCCGGATCTGGAGCTGCTGGCTCGCCCCCATCATGTCGAGCGTGTACCGCTGATCGACGAGGCCGATGTCCGGCAGCTTGCCGTCTTTGAGCGCGCCGAGCACGTCCGCCTGAACGGTGTAGTCGTGGTACGTCGGCTGGCCGAACCAGCCCTGGCTCCGCATCCCCTTGGGGATCGTCGAGATCTTGCAGAGGACGCCGTTGCCGTCGACCTTCCGCTCTCCCTTGGTCACCTTGAGGCGGGGCTCGGGGACCTTCTCGTCGCCGTTGCCGGTCGGGCGGTCCCAGCTGGACCACTCGAAGTTGCCGATGACCTTCTCGTTCTTGAGGAGGGTCAGTGCGGCATCGAACATCGCCGCCCCGGCTTCTTTGGTCTTCGGCTTGTTGTCGGCGTTGAGCAGCCGGAGGAAGCGGAGGAGCTCCGTCCAGGACTGGCGGACCGTCGCGTCGTCATAGGTCAGCGCCGGGGCGCCGATGTTGACGAACTGGCTGCGGATGTAGATGTACATCTGGCCGGCCAGCGGGTTCTCCTTGGTCAGCTTCTGGTACAGGTCCCAGTCGATGACGACGTGCCGGTAGGCACAGCCGAGCCAGGTCGTCGGGACTTCGCCGTTGTCGAAGTTGAAGGCCCAGTCGAGATCCGGGACGAGCCGGGTCCGGGCGGTGCCGGTCTTCTCGCCGAGCTTGGCGGTCACGATCACCGGGGTGGCCTCCTTGAGGTCGCCTGGAACCGCGTACATCCCCGTCTTCGGATCGATCGTGCCGGGGCCCTTGATGGTGAACTCGACTTCGCCTGCCTTGGCGTTGCGGAGGTACTGACCGCGACCGTTGTACAGCCGGACCTGGAAGTCCTGGAACTTGTCGTTCCCCGGCTGCAGGATCGCCTCGCACGGGACGACCTGCAGGTGGGCGATCTCCTTGTCGGTGTCCCGCGGCTCTTCCTTGACCGGAGCCGGGGGCGTATCGCGGTCTTCGGGCTTCCAGTCCGCCTTGCCGACGCAGTACATCGTCGTCGTCGTGGGAATGTAGACCCGGCCATCGACGCAGATCGGCGACCCGTGGAACTCTTCGCCGCGGGGCATGCGGAGCCGCTGGACCACTTCCACCCCCTTGTCGGAGGGCTTGAAGATCCAGGCGTTGCCGTTGAGCTCGTGCGCGAAGATCTTGTTGTCGACGAGGAGCAGGCTCGAGCGGTTCATACGGCCCATCGGGACCTGGCCGATCAGCTTGCCGGTCTCGACGTCGACCACATACAGCTTGCCGCTGTCGGTCGCGACGTACATCCGCTTGTCGAGGAACACCGGAGCGGAGCGGCTGACCCCCCACTCATACTGCGTCCAGACTTCGCCGCCCCCCTTGCGGAGGTCGAGTTGGCCCGGCTTGGCCTTGGAGGCGTCGAGGCAGACCAGGGCCCCGATACGAGGATCCGCTCCCCCTTCTGCGTCGATCAGTTCTTCGCCGACGCCGAAGTAGACCTTGTCGCCGACGATCGTCGGAGAGTGATTGAGGCCGTGGACCGAGGTGTAGTAGTTCCAGAGGGGCCGACCCGTGCGAGGTTCGAACGACCAGACGGCGCCGTCGCCAGAGCCGAACACGAGCTGAAGCTTGTTATTGATGACCCCCATGACCGGGGCACTGTAGGTCGTGTCTTCCGGAGCGACGCGGGTTCCGGAGAACCAGACCGGCTGGCCGTTCCGTTTGTCGAGGGCGATGAAGCGGTGGGTCGGCTTGGCCATTTCACCCCAGCCGATCACGACCGCGCTGATGATGACCCGATCTTCATGGACGATCGGGAAGTTCGTCCGTCCGCCGTACGTGCTGAGGAACCCGAACTCCTCGTGCATCGAGTGCGACCACTTCAGTTCTCCGGTGTTGCCGTCGAAGCACTGGAACAGACCGCAGACGCCGAGGGCGTAGACGTTGCCGGTCTCGGGGTCGCCGACGACGCTCGACCAGCCGACCCGCTCGGCGGGAACGTCGGACAGGTAGACATTGAACGACTTTTCCCAGATCGTCTGGCCGGTCTTGGCGTCGAGGCAGAGGACCCGCTCTCCTTCTTCGGTCGGCTTCTCTTCCTTGTCTCGGGTGATGATGTACAGCTTCCCCTTCATGAGAACGGGGGTGCTGCGGCTGCCGATCGGGACTTTCCAGAGGACGTTGCTCCCTTCGCCCCCTTCGGGCTTCCAGGAGTCGGGGATGTTCTTGTCGTAGGACCGCCCGTTGAAGTGGGGACCGCGCCAGTAGGTCCAGTCTTCGGCGGTACCGGTCGCGGGAGCGAGCGATGCAAGCCCCAGCAGCAGGGCCAGTGCGGGAGCCAGGCGGGAGAGCGGCTTCATGGTCATAGGCTTGAGGAATCTGGGGTCGCCAAAGTCAGCCGTTGCCGATCACGCCGCGGCCCCGGGGGCCGCAGGGGAAGAGAAGTGGGAAAGCTCGAAAAATCTCTCCGGATCAGGCGACGGCAAACTGACGGGGCAACCGGGTGGGGACTGGGCAACCAGAACCGGCGGGGGACCACACTCCGGGGCTCCCGGAGAATAGTTGTTTGAACAATACTCCAGTGAACCGGAGCGAGCAAGGTCCGGGAACGAGGAGCGGGTGCCGCGGATCTGGGAGCGGTGGGGGCCACGAACGCAAAGAATGGAGATCGCGTGAAGGAGAACGCGAGTGGAGTTGTTCGAAAGGGTTTTCCCGCTCGCGATGGCCCCCGCGCATCGCCCGGAGTGTGTGTCGACAATCGATCCTTGTCAGCGCTCCGAACCGCAGAGATCTGCTTGTGAATTCTCTGTTATCTCTCGGCCGCCGGTGCTGAGATAGGACGGTGCTGCCCGCGGTCCCACGGGGGAACCCGTTCTTCGCTTCCCTTGTCTCCGACGGAGTCGGTGCCATGCCCCCTTCCCGCCTTGAGCCTTCGATGCCGAACCCTGCTGATCGCGATCCGTCGGTGCCCGCCGCCTCCTCCACTCTACGCGACGCCACGATCGCCGATGCCGCGGCGATCTGTGCGATCTACAATCCGTACGTCGCCAGGACGACGATCTCGTTCGAAGAGGAACCGGTCTCCGTCGAAACGATGGAAGGGCGGATCACCGAGGTGACTCGAAACTACCCGTGGCTCGTCGCCGAGATCGACGGGCGGGTCGTCGGCTACGCCTACGCCGGTCCCTGGCGGACGCGGTCCGCTTACCGCTACTCGGTCGAAAGCACCGTCTACGTCGACTCCGCCTGCGTCACCCGCGGCCTCGGGACGCTGCTGTACCAGGGGCTGATGGAGCGGCTACGTCAGGCGGGGATCCGGCAGATGTTTGGAGGGATTGCCCTCCCGAACGCCGCGAGCGTGGCGCTTCACGAACGGCTCGGCTTTCGGAAGGTGGCCCATTTCGAGGCGATCGGCTGGAAGTTCGACCAGTGGATCGACGTCGGCTACTGGCAACGGGCCCTTTGAGGCGGTGTGTTCGCAAGTCCCGGTCTCAGTGCCGGACGAGCAGGATGACGAGAATGATGCCGGTGAGCAGCAGGTTCAGGACGACGAGCAGAGTCAGCCACTGCACCCGGGCCCGGAACAGTTCCTGATCCGCCGACGACGGTCGCGGGCCGGTGGATCCGATGGCGGGGCTCGTGGCGGGAATGGCCTGCCATTCGGTCTGATCCTCACCGAGGGCGGGGACGACGACGTAGTAGAGGCAGCGGCATTGTTCGCAGGTGATGAACCGCCCGATGAGGGACTCGTCGACTTGGCTCTTCACGTGGCATTTCGGGCAGACGGTCGTGTGCGACATAAGACGGACTCCCCGGTTGAGGGACTGAGTCTAACAGTTGGGTGGGCACAACAGGCGCCTTCTTGCCCGGGTCCAGGGGCGGAGCTCCTGGCCGCCGGAGGCGTTTCGCTCGTGGAACCGTGACACACATGTGGTGTTCGCTTTCGGGAACCAGCGTCGAGGACTCCCCTCCCGTTCGTCGCGGGGAGTGCAGCGGGAGCGGTTTAGAGAGGGGGTCTGCAGGGACCATCCGCGATTGGATGCCCGTGGTTTTCCGTGGTTCCACAAGAGAAGCGCCTCCGGCGGCCAGGAGCTCCGCCCCTGGACCCGGGTGGCCGTGGGACGTTGGGTTTGAGCTGGCGACGCCGTCCCGGCCATGACGGGCACGGGCCGTTGAGTCTTTGCAGGCTTGTCGCGCACGGCGGACAAAGGGTCCTTTGCGCAACCCATCGCCCCACGCCCACCCGGTTCAGCGGGACGCTGGGGGAACACACCTTGACTCGCAGAATCGACCGGAACGACACTTTAGAGGTCGGGACCGGTCCTGGTGACGCTGGAGACGAGTCGAACTTGGGAGACGGCGCGCCGCGGACTCGGTCTATCCCCCGCCGGACTGCCGCCGAGCAGGGGACCTCCGTCGAGTCTCCGATCCCCCACCGCCCCGCCCCCGCTCCGACCGAGTCCCCGATGTACCGCAAATTCCTGACGACCCTGCTGCTCGTATGCGGTCTGTGGTGCACGACCGAGGTCCTGGCCCAGGCCCCCCCGCCCGCAGCCCCCGCCGCCGCAGCCAAAGGGGGCGTCCCCGCCGGCGACCTGCACATCGGCTGGCGACAGGTCGGCGAACTGTTCCGCGGACTCGAAGGGATCCCCATGTGGGCCCTCGTGGTCTGCGCGATCCTCGTCCTGACCTTCGCCGTCGACCGCCTCGTGGTCCTCCAGGCCCGGCGGGTCGCTCCGCCGACCTTTACGAAACGGTTCCTCCAGCACCTCCGCGAAGAAGAGATGAGCGGCGAACTCGCCCGCGAACTGCTCGACGTCTGCCGCGACCACCCCAGCGTCATCGCCCGGCTCTACGCCATCGTCATCGAGAACTACGGCCGGACGAGCTTCGAGATCCGGACCGCCGTCAGCGACCTCGCCGAATCGGAACTGTTCCACCTTCGCAAACACATCCGCGCCATCGGCGGACTCGCCGCCGTCGCACCACTGCTAGGACTGTTCGGAACCGTGATCGGGATGATCAAGGCCTTCCAGGCCCTCTCCGGCCAGACCGGCTCCGGCAAGACCGAGGCCCTGGCAGGAGGGATCGGCCTCGCCCTCATCGCCACGGCGAGCGGACTGGGCGTCGCGATCGTCGCTTCGATCGTCTACTACTTCATGCAGGGACGGGCCGACAAACGGATCCATGAGCTGGAACTGCTGACCAACCAGGCGATCTCGCTGGTCGCCTCCGACGGGCCGGTGATCAAGGAAGCTCCGAAGCGGTCCCGAGCCTCGAGCGGCGAGGCCGCCAAGTCGAAGTCGTAGTGGATCCTCAAAGAGAGTGCGGGTGACCAGAACAGCGACGGGCAACGGAGCAAGCGAGCCATGTTTCGGAAGACGAGCCAGAGCGAAGAGACGCTGTTCATCAATCTGACGCCGATGATCGACGTCATCCTGACGCTGCTCGTGTTCTTCATCACGGCGACGCGGCTGTATGACTGGGACGAAGAGAAGCTCGACGTCGCGATTCCCGAGGTGAACTACGCCCGCCCGCTCACGCAGGCGCCGGACGACCTGACGATCTCCGTGGCGATGGATGGGACTGCCTCCCTGAACGGCGAAACGGTCGACTTGCCGGACATCCGACAGAAGCTGAAAGAGGCGAAGGAACGCTACGCGGACCAGGGGGTCATCATCCGAGCCGACGGCCGGACCACGCATCAGCGGGTCGCCGACGTGATGTCCGCCTGCCACCAGTCCGGCATCAACCGCATCCTGTTCTCCGTCCGCGACGTAGGCTCCAACCCCCAAGGCTAACCAGCGTTCCGCTGGACCGGGGCGGCGTGGAACGATGGGTTGCGCTAAGGGGGCTTCGACGCCCAGGTGCGCTGTTGGGGTGCAGGGGCTAGCCCCTGCCCTCGCCGGAGGCGCTTCAGTACAGGGAACCGTTCAACCGTCGCTGTGCTGCTCTATTCAGGTGCGAGATCCCGCCGCTGGCTCCAGTCGACCTCGGGATCAAGCGGTTCCCCCCGAACGATGTGGGCCGCTAACTGATTCGCGAAGAAGGGGGCCTGCAGTGCCCCTTTGGAGCCGAGGCCGTTGAAGAGGCCGAGGCGGGGTGTGTCGGGGAGAAAGCCGGCGATCGGCGGCAAGTGATGGAGGATCGGGCGGATCGCGGCATCGTGGCCGACGACTTCGAAGGGGAGTTTCAGCAGGTCGTGGAGCTTCGTGGTGAGCTCGTCGCGGCCGGCGGGGGTGGGGCCGGCTTCGAGGTTTTTCCAGTCGTAGGTCGCTCCGGCGCGGTAGAGGTCCGCGGACTGACGGGCGAGCCAGAGACCGCGGTGGAGGATCCGGTCTTCGTCGAGGCCGAGGATGCGGAGGGTGAGGATTTCGCCCCGGGCCGGGTTGAAGCGGAGTCGGCCGAGCCAGGGGTTGTTGCGGGCGGCGATCCCTTCGCAAAACACGACCCGGTCGGCGAGGAGATCGAGCGCGGGGAGGTGGACTCCGGCGGAGGTCAGCTCGAGTCCCCCAGGGAGCAGCAGCGGGAGGGAGGCAAATTCGCCGCGGCGGCGGAAGACTTCGCGAGAGAGATCGAGGAACCGGGGGACATCAAGCCTGCCCCCTTCGGGGAGCTCGATCGTGGAGCGGGCTGGGGTGAACCAGTCATCCCGCAGCGGTGTGGTGAGGGGGCGGATCAGCCGCGCGTGTTCGCCGGAGCGGCGGCGGGCGACGAACTCCTCTTCGACAGGCGACGTCAGGAGCCGGACCATCGGGCGGGGGTGAAAGACAGTCTCGCCGAGTTCGGGTTCGATCCAGCGGTAGAACCGGGAAGCGGCGGGCCACAGCTCGTCCCATCGCCACGACGGGACGAGCCGCTGGCCGGTGACGCTGGTCATGAGGCCCGCGGCAATGCGTGAGGAGGTGCTCGCCTCGTCCCGGTCGACGACGAACAGGCTCGCTCCAGCGTGGCGGAGGGCCCAGGCAAGCGTGGTGCCGGCGAGCCCCTGGCCGACGATCAGACAGTCGACGCGGTTCACGAGGTCACCGACCGGGCGAGGACAGCAATATGGACCTCGGCGGCCCCACCCCGGAGGAGGGCGCGGGAGACCGCCTGGGCGGTGCCCCCGGTCGTCATGACATCGTCGACGAGGAGAACGCGTTTCCCCGCGAGCGGCCGGCCGGTGGCGGCGAAGGCGTGGCGGAGGCCGGTGCGGCGCTCGGTGGCGCTGCGGTCCTTCTGGCGGGGCGTCCAGCGGAGTTTCGCGACCGCGTCCTGCCAGCAGGGACGGTTCAGGCGGCGGGCGAGGCGGTGCGCCATCGTCTCAGAGGCGAGATGGCCATTGGCGAGCCGCCGGATCCAGTGGTGCGGGACCGGGATCACGATGTCGACCGGCGATCGCTCGAACCAGTCGCGCCGCACAGCCAGCAGCTCTTCAGTCAGCGCAAGGATCAGGCTTTCCCCCTGGGCTCCCTTGCCTGCCACGATCGCCGCGGTGAGGTCGCCGGAATAGTGACCGAGCGTGACCGCCGAGCGGAACCGGTATCCCTCCGCCTGGCAGTGGTGGCAGCCTTGTTCGAGGACCGCGTATGGCCCGACGGGGGCGGCGCACCGGGGGCACCAGTCTCCGGTCGTCGGGATCAGGCTGACTCGGCACTCACGGCAAAGGCCGGTCGCCGGAGTCTCCACCGGATCGAGCCCTTCGGCGCGGCACCAGGGGCAGGCGGGGGGATAGAGGAGGTCGACGGCGGACCGGACCCCAGCGGCGATCGGTCTCCAGCGAAGTGCCGCGGTCATCCAGCGAAGAGATTTCACGGCGGGAGGAGCAGCGGGGAGGAGAGACGGCTCGGGCGACACCGCACAGGATGGCCGGAGCCCCGACCGAAAGAAAGCGTCGTTCGTCGGACCGGACGAGACGGCAGGGAGGTGCGCAAAGAAAAAGCCGCTCACGAGCGCGCGGCGGCTTCCAGGTTCCGGAGTCCGAAGACGTTCCACAGACTGCTGCGGGCGCGGCAAACCGCGCTCGCTCCTCATCCTCCTTCGATCCGCTTCCCGCGGGTCCGGCCTCCTGGCATCAGTCCCGGCTCACCACAGGGGCCAGGGGCGATGCAATCCGAGAGGCGCACGGTCCTTGTTGCCGGGCGGGCGGAAACAGGCGTGGGAGAACGGCCTTACGCGTGCAGTTCGCGATCCTTCCGCTGCATTTCATCCAGCACGATCGGGTGCCAGCTCACGTCGCGGAGTTTCTCCGGCTGGTAGTTCCGTCGTGCCCAGGCCCGCAACTTCATCTCTTCCACTGGATCGATCTGATAGAAACTGACATCGAACGTTTGGGGAAACATCTCTTTCTCCTCGGACGTGCGGTCCCTGGACCGCCCGGACCCGACTCATCCGTCGCGAACTCATTCCGCGCTGCGACTAGTCGTTCCGGAAACCGTGTGACCTTGGGCCACCTGCATCCCTGAGGAAGCATCCATCGAATGTCACGCCCCCCCGTGCGACCGGCGGGCGTGTCAAACTCCCCATTCAAAAACGGGTTCCACTCACTAAGCGGATCGCAAACTCTGACGCGTTGTCAAAAGAACGCGGCGACCGGAGTGAATCCTGCCGCCGAAGGCCATCCAAGGGCCTCGACCGACACACTACCCAGCCGATTTCGACCACTCAAGAAATTGTCGAGCCGGTCCGCCATTTTTCGGAACTCGGCCCCCGGCCCACAGAAACCAGGCAAGCGCGCGAAGCTTTTCCAGGCATTTTCGCCGCGCGGACCCGCTCAGGCATGAACATGAATTCACGCGTTCTGAGCGGGCGGCTTCCCGTTTTTACACCGCCGTGGAAATTTCGTCCGTCTGGACGGCGGGGCGTTTCCCGAACTGCACCGGGGCGTCCGGCTGCCAGTCGATGAGTTGCAGCTCGACCGATTCGTATCCCTTGTAGCGGTTGAAGCCGGGGGCGAAGCAGATCGAGATCGGGCCGGGGACCTTGGCCATCTCGTCCGCCCAGTCCCCCTTGCCGAAGGCGATCCCCCGCAGCACCTTGTTGAACTGCCGGACCTTGATCGACAGGTGCCGGTCCCCGCCACCCATTTTGGAGGGGGGCTCGACCAGCTCGCACCGCGTGGCGGCGAAGACCGGCTTGGGATGGGCAGAACCGAACGGACCGAGCCGCTCCAGATCCTTGATCGCCCCGTTGGTCAGGTCGGCGAGGACCACCTCGGCATCGACCGCGATCTCCTTGTCGGCAGCGCTGAAGACGTGCGCGGTCTCGACATACTTCAGGAAGTCCGCGCGGAAGGCGTCGATCTTGTCCGCGGGCAGCCGGAGCCCCGCCGCAAAGCGGTGACCGCCGTAGCCGGTCAGGTGGCTGCTGCAGGCGGTGAGTCCGGCGTGGAGGTCGAAGCCTCCGAACGACCGGCCGCTCCCCTGCCCCTGCTGCTCCGCCGCATTGATGGCGATCATGATCGCCGGCCGCTGGAAGTGGTCCACCATCCGGCTGGCGAGGATCCCGATCACGCCGGGGTGCCACTCGGGGTGCGCGAGGACCAGGGCCGGATCGTTCCCCCACTCGGGATGCTCGTCGACCATCTCGCGGGCCTGCTTGGCCATCTTCCGCTCGACGGTCTGGCGATCCTTGTTGAGCTGATCGAGATAGTCGGCGAGCTGCGCCGCCCGCTGGCGGTTCGTCGTCGTCAGGAGCTCCACGGCGAGCCGCGCCTGGCCGAGCCGTCCGGCGGCGTTGATCCGGGGAGCGATCCCGAACGCGATGTCCTCCGCCGAGATCTCCTTGTGCTCATGGAGCCCGGCGATCTTGATCAGCATCTCGAGGCCCGGGATCGACTGCTCGACCGGCGCTCCGGCAAGATACCGCCTGAGGATCTCGAGGCCGAACTTGACGAGGATCCGGTTCTCACCGACGAGCGGCACGACGTCGGCGATCGTCCCGATCGCGGCGAGGGCGACCGCCGACTTGAGGTACTCCCGCATCGCCGGAGTCGCCCGCTGGCCGTCGCCGAGCCGCTGGCAGACCGCCCAGGCGACCTTGAAGCTCACTCCCGCGCCGCACAGCTCGCCGAACGGGTAGCTGCCGCCGGGGAGCCGGGGATGGACCACTCCGGCTGCCAGCGGAAGCTGGTCGAGCATCGTGTGGTGGTCAGTGATGATCAGTTCGAGGCCGAGCTGCCGGGCGAGGTCCGCTTCTTCGAGGCTGCAGATCCCACAGTCGACCGTGACGACGAGCCGGCTCGGGTCTTCCTCGTGCAGCTTGCGGACGGCGTCGCAGTTGAGTCCGTACCCTTCTTCGAGGCGGCTCGGGATGTAGTAGTCGACGCGGGCGCCGGCCAGCTTGAGGCAGTGCCACAGGATGCTCGTCGCGGTGACGCCGTCGACATCGTAGTCGCCGTAGATCGTGATCCGGCGGTTCGCCTTGAGAGCCGAGACGATCCGGTCCGCCGCCCCTTCCGCTCCGTCGATTCCCGGCAGCAGGGCCGGGAGATGGAGGTCGGTCATCTTCGCGTCGAGGAACACCTTGGCGTCCGCCGCGGAGTTGACTCCGCGGGAGGCGAGGACTTGTGCGAGGAGCGGCGTACAGCGGAGATCCTGCGAGATCCGCGCGACGACGGCCCGGTCGTGCGGGGCAAATCTCCAGCGGTTCGGCATCGGTCACTCCCTTGGGCGCGCCAGTCGGAGGTCCATTCCCTCGCGCCAGCCTCGCTCCCATTCGCGTCAGTGGAACCTGACCAGTGTAACGCCGCCGCGCGAAGTTCGCAGGCGGTCCGCGATGGGACGCCCGTTGCGTGCAGCGGTTCCTTAAGAGAAGCGCCTGCGGCGGGGCCAGCAGCCTGCTGGACCGGGGCGAGGGGCGCGATTCGCTGCGAGAATCAGTTGGCCTGAATGACGATGCACGAAATATTGTCGCGCGAGCCGCCTTGCTGGGCCGCCTCCACGATCTTCTCGGCGGCCGCCTGCGGGTCGTCGACACTGCCGAGCAGATCCGCAATCGTCGGGGCGTTCGCGCCATCGGTCACGCCGTCCGAACAGATCAGGAACCGGTCCCCCACCTGCGGGCGGATCTGTTTCGGCTCCGTACTGTGCCCCCCCTCCTTCGTCCCCAGATAGCGGTAAAGGACGTTCTTGTAGCGGTGGGTCAGCGCCTCTTCGGGACTGATCGTCCCGGCGTCAACCAGCGCCTGCGTCAGCGAGTGGTCTTTCGTCAGCTGCTCGAGCTTCCCCGCCCGGAGCATGTACGCCCGGCTGTCGCCGACGTTGCCGATGAACAGCGTCCCGCCGGCGGCGACCACGAAGACGATCGTCGTCCCCATGTTGTGGTAGCGGCGGTCGAGCCCCCCGAGAGCCATGATCTCGCCGTTGGCGTGGGCGACCGACTTGTCGATCGCCGGGACCACGATCTCCGGCGGGGAGGTCTGGAAGTTGATCCCCTGCTCCAGCTTCTCGGAGATCAGGTCGATCGCCAGCTCGCTAGCCTTCTCGCCGGCGCTCTGCCCCCCCATGCCGTCCGCGACCAGGAAGAACCGGCCCTGCGGATCGGCGTGGCAGTTGTCCTCGTTGTTCTCGCGGAAGTTCCCCGTGATGCTGACGCCACCCCAACGCAATGTCAGTCTGTCCGCCATGGACACGTTCCGCCTTGTTCTCGGCACCGGGGAGGAGTGAGGGACGGGGGCCACCCGGCCCCCTGGGGTTCATCCGATTCTGAACGGTCGTTCCCCGGATCCATCGCCGAAGCCGCACCGGATCCACGAATCACGCGAGGATGCCCGGCGGCTGGAGAAACTCACCCTTCGAGAGATAGCAGAGTTCTCGCCCCTTCGAAAGTCTGTCCGGCCCGGCTCGACCGACTGTGCTGTTTCGCCACAACCGGGCCGCCGCACATTCCCGACCAGACCTACAGACGGAACGAGAGGGTGAACAGGACCGCCAGGATCACCGCCATCACTCCGAGGACCTTGAGAGTCAGCGTGACGGAACGGCGGATGATGACCGAGGTCTTCTCGTAACGGCTCGCCGTCCAGACGAAGCTGATCGCGGCCGACAGCGGGAAGAGGTACCAGGTGAAGGACATGGTCGCGGAGCCGGGGAGGGAAACGGAGGCCATCGGAAACAGGCAGGGGAAGCAGGAAGCTCGATCGCGAGTCCCCTCCCCCGCCGTCAGCTCGTGGCGGCGGGCTGGGCCGGACCGGGGGGATTGGGAGGGGCGCCCGCCGTCGGCGGGGTGTTGCCGGTCGCCAGTTTGTCGGTCTCGTCCCCATAGCCGTAGGCGGGGCCGTCGATGGCGTCCCAGATCGCGAGGACATTCAGGAGCCCGGCGATCCAGGTCAGGACCATCGCCAGTTCGTGGAACTTGCCGAGTTCCCCATGCAGGCTCTCCTCTTCGGCAGTGGTCGCCGGGGCGCCGAAGCCGTCGAGGAACGAGCGGGGGATGGTCCCCTCGAAGTCTCCGAGGGTGCTCCCTTCGGGCTGATCGAGGATCGCCGCCCGCACCGGGCGTTTCAGGCCGGGCTGGATCCGGCGGGCGAGGGTCACCCGCTCGAGGGTCCATTCAACGGGGGCGGCCTCTTCGCCGGGAACGCGGTAGGTTCCTTTAAAAGTGCCGGCGATCGACTTGCCGAAGGCGTTGGTCGTCGGGGTGAGCTGGAGAGATCCGTCGATGACTCCTTCGACGGTCTTGCCCGTGGCGGGGTTCCGGACGGCGGCCTTGCCGGAGCATTTGGCTTCCATCGGCGCGGCGAGGGAGGAGACGTCGCGGTTGTCCGCCCCGCTGGCGCGGGTGTTCTGGTACATCGCGTACAGGCTGGGGAGGCCGACTCCCGACTGGGCCGCGAACTTGAGGGACAGGGGGATCTTGGTCTTCACTTCGGCGAGGCGGGGGGCCTGGATGGCTCGCCAGCCGGAGAGGACGTTGCCGGTGAGGTAAGTTCCCCAGATGCAGATCGCGTAGACGACCGACTTGAAGATCCGTCCCTGGTAGAGGTGTCCGGCCCCCGGGAGGAGGAATGCGAGAACGCCGGCGAGGACGGGGTTCTTGAGGTTGATACGAGGATCCGGCATCGGGTCCCTCTGGGGTCCTGCGGGAACGGCATGGAGCCTGAATTCGCCGAGTTGACCCCGGGGGAGGCAGGCGACGCGTCTCGGCCTGTCTGCCGTGGTGGCGGAAAGGCGAAGCACGGGATTCTATGGCCACCTGGGAAATGTGCCTAGCCAGCGTTTCGACGTGGTGGGGCCTTGGCGGGCACCGTCCTTACCCCGGTCCAGCGGGACGCTGGCCCCGCCGGAGGCGCTTTCCTCGTGGAACCGTGGAAAACCGTCGGCGTTCCCTTGGGGGAGCCGGCGTCGAGGATTCCCCTCCCCTCAGCCGCGGGGAGTGCCGTGCGGGCGGGTTGGAGAGGGAGTATGCGACATCTGGCCGCGATCGAGCGCACGTCATGTTCCATGGTTTCACAACGGAAGCGCCTCCGGCGGGGCCAGCAGCGTGCTGGACCCGGGTGGCCGTGGGGCGTTGCGTTTGAGTTGGCGACGCTGTGCCGGCGGGACGGGGGTCGAGCCATTGAGTCTTGGCAGGCTTGTCGCGAACGGCGGACAGAGCGCCTTTGCGCGACCCATTATTCTCGCCCACCCGGTCCAGCGGGACGCTGGCTGGTAGAGCCGCAGCCGGTCGGATATCACGGACAACGCCGAGTCGCCGGTTTCCGCGCGCACCCGTTCCAGGAGAGTTCAATGCCAGTGGCACTCACCGTCCGCGACGAAACCGCCATGGGCCAGACCACCAACGAACTCGTCGTCGAATTCCTCACCGAAGTCGTCACCGTCCGCGAACTCATCCGCGCCCGCGTCTACCAGGAAGTCCAGGACTACAACACCCGCCAGCCCGCCGAGTTCCGCGGCCTGGTCCAACCGTCCGACGCCGAACGGACACTCAATGGCGGCAAACTCAAGACCGGCCGACAGATCGACTGGAAAGAACAGTTCGAACGAGCCTGCGAAGCAGTGGAACAGGCACGCGTCCTCCTCCTCGTCGACGACCGCCAAGTCGAGACTCTCGAACAGAAAGTCGTCCTCCGCCCCAAGACCCCAGACCGCGAGGCGACGGCCGTGACGTTCCTCAAGCTGACACCGCTCGTGGGGGGCTAGAACGTTCGGCTCGACCGTGTGCAGGCGAATGGCGGTCAAACACAAGTGACTCTTGGGCTCCACCTGCGAGATTGCTGTCCCCATTTCCGAAGTTGCCTTAGATGCCACCGAGATCGAAAACGGGGACGTCTGCGAACAAGGACACTCCACCGCTCCCCTCTGTCAGGGATGTCGAACTGCTGGCGGAGGCCTGCATGGTGGAACTCCTCTTTCATCTGAAGCGGGAGTATCCGAATGCCGGCAGCGAAGCCGCCTTTCTGAGAGAGCAGCCCAAGGGAGAGGCGATGCTGAATGCGCCGCCCGAAACGCAATTGGCTGCCCTGACCTATGCATTGAACCAAGTCATCAAGGGAGAGGGGAGCACCGCCTCCGGAACGTTCGTCGCCGCGCTCCTGAGCCGGAAGCTCCCCTGGGCCGGCGAGCATGCGACTCTGGTCCTGACCGCCCTGAAACAGAGCCTCCAGGGAATGAGGTTCGTCACCCCCTGGGCGAAGGTACTCCTGAAGTCGCTGAAGCCCATCACCGCGAAAGCCGGTGTTCCACCGAAGGCGCGGCTCCTCCTGAAGGAGATCGCTCGCGAACTCGAGAACGACAGGGACCGGGAACGTCGAAAGATCGGAGCCCTGCTGCGAGTCATGGCGGCGGACGACTCCGAAGGACCGGTCGTCCCTCTGGTTCCCGACGACGCTTGGGCACAAGTGGCGTTGAACGAACTCGCCTCCCTCCCCTCCGCGCAGCGACAGACCTGGGCCGACCTGCTGAATCACTGCACCATGGCGACGGCCGGAAGTCCGACTGCCAGGTGGATCAAGACGGCCAGGGACCACGTGACCCGGATCGGTGAGGCGCACTGCCGGTCGAAACTCTCAGACTGGATGGAGAGGTTCCCGGAACCGCGCCAGACCGCATCGCCGGGTGGAACGCCCCTCTCGCTGAACCCCCACAACGTCACGATCCTGAAAGGACTCCTCTGGCTCGCCAGTGGAATGGAAGACCCGGAGCTCGCCCGCGGGTTGGGGCAGGCAGCCCTCACCGCCTCTCGGAAGATTCCCGGAGTCGGCCCTCGCGCGGCGAGTGTTGCCAATGCGGCGGTCTGGGCGCTCGGGCAGATGCCAGGGGAAATCGCCCTGGGACAGCTCGCCATGCTCAAGATCAAGATGAAAGGGGCGGCCGCGCAGAAGGGGATCGAGAAGGCGCTGACGGCGGCCGCTGAGCGATGGCAGATTCCGCGGGAAGAGATCGAGGAAATGGCGGTCCCCGCCTACGGCCTCGACGCTGTCGGCCAGATGGAGGAACGTTTCGGCGAGTTTTCCGCGAGGCTCACCGTTGACTTCCGGGGGAAGTCCGAGCTTGTGTGGCTGCGGGCCGACTCCGGCAAAGCGCAGAAGTCGATCCCCGCCGCCGTGAAGACGGATTTTCCCGAAGAGCTGCAGGAGCTCAAAGGAGCCGCCAAGGACATCGAAAGGATGGTCCCGGCGCAGCGGGACCGGATCGACAACCTGTTTCTCGACCGCAAGCGATGGCCGGTGCCGATCTGGCGCGAACGTTATCTCGATCACCCGGTCGTCGGGTTGATCGCCCGGCGCCTCATCTGGAAGTTTGTGCGCGGAAAGGAATCGGTCGACGGGATCTGGCATGACGGCTCGATCGTCGATGTCGACGGAGTTCCTGTCGGAGACGTGGACGAGCCGGATTTGACCGTCGAGCCTTGGCACCCGGTCGGCCGTCCGCTCGACGACATCCGCGCCTGGAGAGACTGGATCGAACGGCATGAAGTCCGCCAGCCATTCAAGCAGGCGCACCGCGAGCTCTACCTGCTGACCGACGCCGAACGGCGAACGAACACGTACTCGAACCGCTATGCGGCCCACGTGCTGCGGCAGCATCAGTTCCACGCTTTGTGCGGCGTACGGGGCTGGAGGAATGCGCTGCGGCTGTTGGTCGACAACAGCTACGCCCCCCCGACGAAGTTTCTTCCGCAATGGGGCCTTCGCGCCGAGTTCTGGGTCGAAGGACTCGGCAACGCCTGGGGGACGGACACGACCGACAACGGCAGCTTTCTCTATCTCTCGACCGATCAGGTCCGGTTCTACCGGATCAACGCCGATCCGCACTACGCCCACGCCGGCGGCGGCGGTTACACAACCCAGGGCGGCAGGACTCCGGAGAACGAGCCGCTGCCACTCGACCTCATTCCGCCGCTCGTGCTCTCGGAAATCCTCCGCGACGTCGATCTGTTCGTCGGGGTCTCGAGCGTCGGGAACGATCCCACCTGGGCCGACGGCGGTCCGGACGGGCGGTTCGTCGACTACTGGACGGGATACTCGTTCGGCGACCTGACTGCGTCTGCCAAGACCCGCAAGGAGGTTCTGGAACGCCTCATCCCCCGGCTCAAGATCGCCTCGCGGTGCTCGTTCGACGAGAAGTTCCTCAAGGTCCGCGGGGACCTGCGGACCTACAAGATCCACCTCGGCAGCGGCAACATCCTGATGGAGCCGAACGACCAGTACCTTTGCATCGTCCCCGACAGCCGGATGGAAAAGGGTTCCGACGGGATGTTCCTCCCGTTCGAAGGGGACCGGACCCTGTCGATCATTCTCAGCAAGGCGATGCTGCTGGCGGCCGATACGAAGATCACCGACACGACGATCACGCGGCAGATCGAAGCGTGACGGAAACACGGCCGCGGCTCGATCAGAACGGGTCGGTCAGAGCTGATAGGCCCGCAGCAGCGGCGGCCAGAGGAAGGTAGCAGACGGAATCAGCATCATCTGCTCCGGCTCCGCCATCGGGCCGTTGAGGAACCCCGTCGTCGCCATCAGGAACAGCGTCGCCCCCCCAAGCCCCAGTGCCACTCCGCGCAGCCGGCTCGGGCCGAGCGTCTGAAACAGCCAGGGCCAGCAGGCGTTCACGAACACCGTCACCACCGCGAAGTACCGGAGCTGGCGGTGGCTCAACGCAAGCTGCGCCGCGAACAGAAACGTGGATGCCGCCAGCAGCAACCCGGCCCACGTCCGCCTCCGAAGCTCTGACCACATCCCACGGAGCACCGCGGGAGCGAAGAAGAGGATCGCAATCGGGTAGATCAGCCCCAGTTCCGACAGGACCCACGTTCGCGTGACCCTGGTCTCGACGAATGTCAGGAACGGACTCGCCTGCGCCGCGCCAGGAAGAGGTTGAATCAGCCCCGATGGCGAGATTGTGCCGTATGTCAGAAAAAGCCGGATGAAGTGCTGCAGCCCGAGAACCGCAACGCTCGCGAGGACGATCGTCGGGACGACCCATCGCGCGGCATCGGCTTGAGACAAGGATCCATCCGCCGCGGGTTCGCTTGTCGCCATCTGCGGCCGGCGAAAGCACGGCATCGCCGCCAGGACCGGCAGCATCAGGATCGAGTTGAACCGGATGTTCAGCGCCGCGACGAGCCAGACTGCGGCGACCACCGCGAGCCCGATGCGGTTCCGGTCGAGCGCCTCCGCGAAGGCGACCAACCCGCAAAACATCAGCAGCCCCGCCAGTCCGTCGTGGTGCACATGGACCGTCGAAAAGAGGACCACAGGGCAGAGCGCGATTCCCAGCATCGCCAGCCCGCCGGGCCAGGGACCGATCTCCAGCAGGAGCATCAGCCGCCAGGCGTAGACGATCGCGGCGATCGTCGCCGCCACGGCCATCAGGAACGCCGCCGCGACCGCGCGGTCCGGGACGCGCGGCGCCAGTTCGCCGCGCCGCACCTTCGGCGTCGCCACTCCCGGAATCTCGAGCAGCGGGTTCCCGCTCCAGGCGAGCCCCATCTTCAGCAGGAGCGGGTACAGCGGCGGATGGTGGAACAGCGGCCCGCGATAGATCGAGTACGGAAAGGTGTTGACCCGCGGGTCGTCCTTCGTGGTGTAGTTCGAGAGGTCCCACCCCATCCGCTCAGCAAGAACGAAGTACACCACTTCGTCCCCTTCCTGATGCGTCTTGAAGAGCATCGGCAGATGTGTCACGACGGCGAGCGCCGCGCACCAGATGGCAATCCCCAGGTACGCGGACGACCACCCCTCACGTGACGCCAGATCGGCCCGTCGTGGCGACGGGGTCGGCACGGCAGTCGGCGCGGAAGCCGGTGACGAAGACAGGGCAGAAACGGGAGAGACCGGAGCCGGCATGCTGTCCATCGGCGGAGGAGAAGCGGTGACCATCGCGGAAATCGATGAAGTCTTCGTAAAGGTGCCGTTCTGATCCCCGGAGCCTTTTCCGCGGGTGACTAAGATGCCCGGCCGAGTCTCTCAGATCCCGGAGCACGGAAGGGCCGGTTCGAGTTCCCGTGTTGCCGCAGCGATGCCGGCAACCGTCCCCGTCGGCGAGAAAGTCTGCGGCGATGCCCTTCGAGATGAACCCGCGGCTCCGCCCGGCGTCCCCCGGCCCGGTCCTCCCCGCCGAACTCGAGAATGGTCCCGACCTCTCGATCGTCGTCCCGGTCTACCGCTCGACCGACTCGCTCCCCCGCCTCGTGGAGCGGATCCGCGGCGCGATCGACCCGACCGGCCGGACCTGGGAGGCGATCTTCGTTGACGACAGCGGGCCGGACGACCGCCCCTGGCGCGTCCTCGAGGATCTCGTCCGCCGCGACCCCGACCGGCTGCGGGCCCTGCAGCTGATGCGGAACTTCGGCCAGCACAACGCTCTCATGTGCGGCTTCCACGCCTCCCGCGGGGCGTTCGTCGTCACCCTCGACGACGACCTGCAGAATCCCCCCGAGGAGATCCCGCGGCTGCTCGCCGCCATCGAGGAGCGCGGCGACGATCTCGTCTACGGGACGATCACCGAGGAGAAACAGCACGGCCTGTTTCGCAACTTCGGGTCGTGGCTCGTCATGAAGTTCGGCCAGACGATCTTTCGCTCGACCGTCAAAGGGAGCTCCTACCGGATCATGCGGCGGGAACTCGTCCGGAGCATCCTGACCTACGACCTCAACTTCACGTTCGTTGACGGGCTCCTCGCCTGGAACACACAGCGGATCAGCGCGATCCCGGTCCGACACGACGCCCGGCCGCAGGGTCGCTCCGGCTACTCGTTCTTCCGGCTGCTGGCGCTCGCGATCAACATGTTCACGAATTTTTCCCTCCTCCCTCTCCAGTTTGTTTCGCTCCTCGGGCTCCTGGCGGCCACGGGAGGGCTGCTGCTGGGGGCCTACTATCTCGTCGCTCACTTCGCGGGCTGGATCGCCGTCAGCGGGTATGCCTCGCTGATCGTCACGACCCTGGTCCTCGGGGGGATGCAGCTCCTGTCGCTGGGAGTCATGGGGGAGTATCTGGGACGGGTCCACCTCAACATCAACCGCAAGCCGCAGTTCGTCGTCCGGACCGCTCTCGGATTCGAGGGAGCCACTTCCCCAGGGGAGACGCGGAACGCCGGCAACTTCGGTCATCCGGCGGACCAGAGGGGTTTCGCTGCGCAGTCGAGCGTGACGTCCGCGGCCCCGTCCGCCCCGGAAAGCGCGGGCTCGTGTGTCTGACCCGGCTGTTCCCACAGTTCCGCCTCCCGTCGCTCCGCCGGCCGTCGAACCTCCGCCGCGGGACGCGATGCTTCACGGCGGTCTGCACGGCCCTCGAAGACTCGCCCTCCGCGGGCTGCTGCTCATCGTGACCGTCGGCCTCCTGGCGTGGGTGATCGGAGTCAATCGAATGTGGCTCGTGGAGGTCGCCCGCCGCGGGCCGCGGTGGGAGCTGGTGGCGATGGCCATCGGGCTGCTCGTCGCGGAGTCCTTCAACCTGACAGCGCGGTGGCGGCTCCTTCTGGATGCGGTCGGAGTCCAGCTTCCCTTCAGCCGGGTCTACCGGATGGTGGCCGGGTCGATCGTGGCCAACCTCGTCATGCCGGGGGCGAACGGCGGCGACGCGCTCAAGATCGCCCTCGTAGCGACGGCGACTCCCGACCGCGCCAAGGCGATCGCGACGCTCCTCCTCGACCGGATCATCGGCCTGTGCGGCCTGCTGCTGATCGGCGCTCTGGCTGGAGCGATTTCGTGGGGGACCGCGCCGGAGGGAGTCCGGACGATGACGCTCGTCGCCGGAGGTCTCGGGGGCCTGGGGCTCCTCGGGCTCATGTGGCTCCAGTCCCGTTGGTCGCTGCCGTCAGCCCCTCAAGGGACGCGGCTCCCCGGGGGACTCGATCGGCTTGTCACTCAACTGGGTGAGGGACGGTCCGCTCTCCGCGCGCGGCCGGCCGCGGTCCCGCTCGCCCTGCTCCTCGCGGCCGGAGGGCAGATGCTCAACATCGGCGCCTTCTACCTGATGACCCGCGCGTTTCGGATCGACGAGGGGACGCCGGCCTGCTTCTTCGTCCTCGTCCCGTTCGCCTTTCTGTCGACCGCGGTCCCGCTTCCCCTGGGAGCGCTGGGAGTCGCCGAGGGGTTCAGCGACCAGTTGTTCTCCTGGTGCGGGATCACCGGCGGCGGCCTGGGGATGCTCGGCTTCCGATTCGCCTACACCATCTCGACCCCAGTCCTCCTGGCAATCCTGCTGATCCAGGGGGGAGCTGCCGGGCTTCCCTGGCGAAAGGCCGCTCTGGGAGCCGACTCGGCTGACGAGCCGGGATCATGTTCGGGGTCACGGCCGGCGGTCGCCGGTCTCTCGCCAGATCAGATGGGTCATGGCCCATGAGAGTCCGACTCCGAAGCCGGCAAGGAACAGATGCTCCCCCGGTTGGAACGCTGCGCGGCGGCGCATCCGATCGAGCAGAATCGGGAGCGACGCGTTGGCCGTATTCCCCGTGTCGACGAGGTCGATCGGGCAGCGGTCTTCGGTCAGCCCGAGCTGGCTCCGGAGCTTCTCGAGCAGGAAGCCGCTCGCCTGGTGCAGCAGGACGTGGCGAACGTCGTCCCAGGCGAGCCCTTCCTGATCCGCGAGCCGCAGGAGCGCGGGCTTCACAGCGCCGAGCGTGAACGAGAAGACATCCGGTCCGTTCATCCGCACCTGGGGAACGCTCCGCTCCGGAGACTCCCCTTGGGCCGCCGCTCGGGCCGCCCCTCCCCGCACGATCAGGTCCTCGGCTCCTCCACCGTCGGTCCCGAGGACCGAGCCGCGGATCTCCGCCAGCGCTCCATCGGGAGTCGCCGTGACGAGCGCCGCGCCCGCCCCGTCGCCGAAGAGTGTGACCGTCGAGAGATCATTCCGGCCGCAGAACCTCGAAAACGTTTCCGCGGAGATCACGAGGACATTCCGCCGGGCTCCGGAGTCGACGAGCGACTTGGCGACCCACAGCGAATAGGTGAACCCGCTGCAGCCGAGCCCGAGGTCGAACGCCGCGGCGGTGGTCGGGAGGCCGAGCCGCCGCTGCAGCAGGCAGGCGGTCGCGGGCATCCAGTAGTCGGGAGAGTGGCTGTTGAAGATCAGGCCGTCGATCGTCCCGCGCTCGATCGCCCCCGCTTCGAGCATTCGTTCCGCTGCAAGGACTCCGAGATCGGCCGCGGTCTCGTGCGGCGCGGCGAGGGCGCGGCGGCGGATGCCGGTCTTCCGGACGATCGCCTCGGCGTCCCACTCGGGGTTGTCGCGGCAGAGCGCGGCGACATCCTCGCGGTGCTCCGGCACATGACACTCGAGTCCCCCCAGGTAGGCCATCGGCGAGGTTCCTTCAGCAGATCGGCGTTTGTGTGCGAACGGGATTCGGAGCGGAGCAGCGGATCCAAAGGGCTACGGAGCAGACAGACCGCCGTCGACGACGATCGTCGTCCCGGTGATCCACCGGGCGGTCTCTCCCAGCAGGAAGGCGATCGCGTGGGCCACGTCGCGGGGCTGGCCGAGACCGAGGGGGTGCTTGTCGACCATTCCCTGGAACGCCTCGGGGGTCATGCCGTCGCGGGCCCGCTGCACCATCTCGGTGTCGGTGAGGCCCGGCACGACGGAGTTGACCCGGATCCCTCGCTCGACGAGCTCCATCGCGAACGAGCGGGCCATCGAGATCACCGCCGCTTTCGAGGCGCCGTAGGCGGCGTTCGCGGGGACGGCGAGGTTCGCCGCGGTCGAGGCGACGAACACGATGCTTGCCGGAGCCTGGAAGCCGTTGGGCTGCTGGAACGCCCGCGTCAGGAGCGCCGCGCTGACCGTGTTGATCTTGAACAGTTTTTCGAGCGTCGCCGAGCTCAGAATCCGGAGGGGATGAAAGCTCTGGATCCCGGCGCAGTGCGCCAGCCCGCGGAGCGGGCCGAACCGGCCCACGACCTCCCGATACCAGGGGAGAATCGCGTCCCCGACCGAGAGATCGAATGCCTCCACGGCATGCCCGGTCCCCTCGAGCCGCGCGAACGTCTCCTGGAGCCGTTCCGGATCGCGGCCGACGATCAGCACCCGCGCGCCGAGCTGGCTCAGGAGGACCGCCGTGTCACGGCCGATGCCCGAGCTCGCACCGGTCACCATGATCGGCCAGTCGGGCATCGCCATCGGATTCTGCATGACTCACTCCTGCGGACGCGCCTCGCGGCGCTCACTCTTGCGGGGGGATCTGTTCGAACAGGGAACGCTGGAACGCGGCGACCCGCGCTTCGGACCGCGCGAGGAGGACCGGCCGCCGGAGCCGGGACATTCCCCGCTGGCAGCTCTCGACGGGGACTCGATCTTCGTCGAGCACCTGGCGGTTGAAGCCGATCAGAAAATCCTGAAGCGTCCGCCGCATCGCGGCTCCGGCTTCGCTCCGGGGCACGGGAAGCAGCAACCGCTGGCGGAGGCGGCACCGCGCGGGGCCGACGGGCTCGAACGTCTGGACGCTGAGGAGCGTGCCGCTGGTGATCCCCAGGCACAGGTTCGGATAGACGAACAGGTGCCGGTAGTCCCGGTGGTCCGGATCGGGGACGAGCCCCGAGGCGGCGATCATCCGGTCCCACCACTGCCGGCTTCCCCGCTGCAGAGCGTGGAAGATCGAACTGTGCCGGCCCTGGATGTCGATTTCACAGACCCGCTCGACGACCTGCGCGAGGGTGTCGCCGTGGACAAACTCCGCGTGGAGCGGCTCGAGGGTGTTCTCGACGCCGAGCTTCCAGTTGGCGTCCCACTCGTCGGTGAGCGAATGAAACGGCGGCTGCGTGAACGTCTGGCCGAGACGGGCGAGCGGTTCGTGGAATGCTCCAAGGACGGTGGCGAGCGTCTCGCCGCTGCGGGCCGGCCCGACGAACACGAACGGGCCGATGGTCTCGACGGGAAATGGAGAGAGCGCGAGATCCTGCCGTTCCGCGGGGCTCAAACCGAAATCGTCCCGATGTCCGGGGAGACCGACCGGGCACCCGGCGGCGTCGTAGGTCCAGCCGTGGTAGTGGCACTGGAGCGGCCCGGAGCCGCACGGTCCGGCGAGAATTCGCGAGCCCCGGTGCGAGCAGACGTTCTCGAAGGCCCGAAGCGACCCCCGGAAGCGGCGGACGACGACGCTCCGTCCCCCCACATCCGCAGTAATGTAGTCTCCGTCGTTCGCGAGATCGCTCGTCAGTCCGACGCAGAGCCACGACGTGTCAAAGACATACCGGCTCTCGAGCTCATGCCAGGGGGCGGTATGGTACGCGGTGGGTTCCAGACTCCCCCGGACGGCGTCAGCCATGGAACGCCCTCCGGATCGACTCGGGGAGGTGCGAGGCGGTCGACTCGGGACCGTAGAGGGTCGCGAGCAGCTCGGCGCACGGAACCTCCACGAGCGGCGGCAGGACGAGCCCCGCACTCCGGAACGTCGCCGACGACCAGGAGAGACCGACGCCGAAGCCCCCCAGGACGAGGTTCTTCGGACCGGCGAGGAGTTCGTCCCGGAGTGTCGTGGTGAGCGTCAGGGGGATTGAAGCCGAACTCGTGTTGCCGAACCGTTCCAGCGACAGCGGCAGTTTCCCCGCGGGAATCTTCGCCGACCGGGCGAGGTTCTTGAGCATGAACTCGTTCGCCTGATGGAGGACGAAGTAATCGACCTCGTCGGTGGTCCAGCCGGCGTCGGCGACCGCCCCCCGGAGCATCGGCGGGACCTGCGACAGCGTAAACAGAAACACCTCGGCTCCATCCATGAAGACCTCTCCGAGCGAACGGACGTTGCCCGAGCCGTCTTCGTTAGAGGTCCAAGTCTCGGCCGAGTCGGGGAGTCGAAAACTTCCGGCGGGGACGATCAGGTGGTTCTGTCCAGAACCGTCGCTCCCGTAGCGGAACGAGGTTCGTCCCGCGGCGGGATCGAGTTCCAGCAGCGAGGCGCTCCCGGCGTCGCCGAACAGCGGTCTTGCCGATCGGTCCCGGTCGTTGACCCGGCGGCTGGCGATCTCCCCCGCCAGGAGCAGGACGCGGCTCGCTCCCCCGCTCGCCATCAGGTGCGACGCCATCCAGAGGCCGTAGGTGTAGCCGGAGCAACCGAGGTTCACGTCGAACGCTGCGCAGCTTTTTCCAAGTCCCAACCGCGAGTGAATCGAGCAGGCGGTCGCCGGCAGGATGTAGTCCGGCGTCTGCGTCACGAGGATCACGGCATCGATCGCGGTCCGATCCGTATCGGCCTCCCGCAGGAGGGCTTCCGCGGCCGCGACACACAGGTCCGAGGTGCAGACCCCTTGCGGGGCGACGCGGCGTTCACGGATACCGGTTGCCTGGGCGATCTTCTGCATCTCCGCTTCGCCGAACGTCCGGGCGTCGTCTGCTGTCGTGACGCGAACATCCGGGACGGCGCAGGCCACGCCAGCCAGTCGAATGCCATCGACATGGGAGCTGCGCATCACCAGGTCCCCCCCTGTTCGCCGCTTGGGCCTGACAAGAACTCCGCGTTGGCCCGGAAGAACGCCTCCCGGTTCAACCGGATCGAATGCAGCGCGACCCCCGGAAGCCGCTCCTCGTCCCGTCCGTTGTCGAGAAGCTGGGCCCCCTCGGGGGTGACGCGGCGATAGACGGGGATCGTGGCGAACGGGGCGAGGTCGTACCCCATCCGGCGGCAGTTCTCGAGGGCAAGGTCGTTCGTGCTGAGGACCCGCGCCACCACGGAACCGCTCCGGACATGCTGGAAAATCCAGTCGAGCCCGGCGACCTGGGCTTCGAACAGGAAGTTCATCCCGCCCCCCCGCTCCCCCCGGACGAGGCCGTCCGCTTCCTGGTCGCCGGGGGTCAGGTTCACGAATCCGCACCGGCCGATCATCCGGTCTTCCCAGAAGACGAGAAACGCCATCCGCAGCGGATCGAGGACCGTCCGCTCGAGCCACGCCCGCGTGCCGGCTTCGGTGACGGGCCGCTGATCGAGGTATCCCGCGAGGTTCTGGTTCCGCCACCGGACAAACGTCGTCACCAGCGACGCGTCCAGGAGGTGCCGCTCGGTCAGCGGAACCAGGCAGCCGGTCTCCCGCCCGGAGCCCGGGGCTCCATTCGATCGGCTCCGGATCGGAATCCGGACCGGCCGGCGGTCCTGCTTGATCTCCAGGATCAGCCGCAGGACGTCGAACCACTCGGCAGGAGGGAGGCTGGACATGGATGGGACTAGGCTGCGACGCAGGAGCCCGTGAGAGCAACCAGATCGTCCACCGTGCGGCACTCGAGGATCTGCTTGCCGGTGACCCGGATGCCGAACTTATCATCGACGAGGGCGATGTATCCCATCAGCGCGACGGAGTCCCAGCCGGGAAGGCCGTCGAGGGGCTCATCTCCCTTGAGCGTTCCCGGGGGCTGCTGCATGACTTCATCGAGCGATCCGAGGAATTCGGCCTTCTGCATGACTCCCGCCTTCGTCTGCCCAGTGTTATCGGAACCCGTCTGTCTCGCCAGGTGGCCCCACGTGGTAGGGCACCCGGAACCGGGGACGGATGGGGAAGGACGCTACGGCCGATTTGTTCGGGATCCGTGAACGAACTGTTAATGGACTCACGCGGTCGCGGCGGCGAGCAGACGGTCGTCCTGGGGACGGGGGGGGCGGCGGGTCAGGAACTCCGTGAGGATGGAGACGACCCGGGCCTGCTCCTCCGCGGTCATGCCGAAGTAGAACGGGAGCCGCAAGAGGCGGCTGCTCAGCTGTTCCGTGACGGGGAGCGACTGTTCACCGCAGAGTTTCCGGCCCATCGGCGAGGAGTGGAGCGGGACGTAGTGGAACACCGCGTGGATTCCGGAGCGGCGGAGCCGTTCGAGAAGTTCGTCGCGCTCTCCGGCCGTCGGGAGGATCACGTAGAACATGTGGTAGTTCGAGTCGCAGTCCTCCGGGACCAGCGGCAGCCTGAGAACACCTTCCGCCTCGAGCGGTTTGAGCTGGCGGCGGTATTCGCGGTAGATCTCCCGCCGCCGGTCGGCGATGGCATCGAGCTGCTCGAGCTGACCGTAGAGAAACGCCGAGCAGATCTCGCTCGGGACGTAGGACGAGCCGATGTCGACCCAAGTGTACTTGTCGACGTCACCGCGAAAGAACTTCTGGCGGTTGGTCCCTTTGTCCCGAAGGATCTCGGCCCGATCCAGGAGCTCTGGGTTATTGACGCAGAGGGCGCCCCCCTCGCCGCAGATGTAGTTCTTGGTCTCGTGAAAGCTGTAGCAGCCGAGGTCGCCGAGCGTGCCGAGGGCCTTGCCGTTGTAGCGGGCGTTGACCCCCTGGGCGGCGTCTTCCACGACCCGCAGCTTGTGCGCCCGGGCGATCGAGAGGATCCGGTCCATCTCGCAGGCGACGCCTGCGTAATGAACCGGGAAGATCGCTTTCGTCCGCGGCGTGATGGCCGCTTCGACGAGCGACTCGTCGAGGTTCAGCGTGTCGGGACGGATGTCGACGAAGACTGGTTTCGCCCCCAGCCGCGCGACCGCCGAGGCGGTCGAGACGAACGTGTAGGAGGGCATCAGGACTTCGTCCCCCGGCCCCAGTTCGCAGAGCTGGGCCGCCATCTCGAGCGACGCGGTGCAGGAGGGGGTGAGCAGCACGCGGTGGATGTCGAACCGCTCTTCGAGCAGTCGGGCGCAGGCCTTCGTAAAGTGCCCGTCCCCGGCGATGTTCCCCAGCGTGACCGCCTGGGCGATGTAGTAGAGCTCTTTGCCGGCAATGAACGGGCGGTTGAAAGGGATTCCGGACATCGGCAGCGGCGTTCCCGTCGGCCGGCGGAATCGAGGAAAGCGGTTCCCGCGGTGGCCGAGAACGGAACACTCTCCGGTCGGCGTGCGAGGATTCGGTAAAGAGGGGGTGAAAAGGGCGTGTGCGATCGACGCGCTATCGCAGAAAGAAGAATCCAGCCAGGTAGAGGGCTGTCGCCGCAAGCAGGATCGGGAGCAGCACCTTCCGGAAAGCGGCCTCGATCAGCGCGACCCAGCTCACGATGAGGCTCGGTCCAAAATAAGCGATGTGGTAGTAGGCCCAGTCCACCCCCGCCTCTCGGATGGAGATGTGGAACGGGGACTTTCCGCACATCATCAGGATCGTCCCGCCAACCGTGATGGAGGCCGCCCCCAACGAAACGAGCGTCGCCAGAATCTCAGATGGCAGCGGATACTGATCGCCGGAACTCATGACCCGGAAGCTCGCCAGAGAGGTCGGTTCTGCTTGGAAGCCGGATCTTAACACCAACCGTCGACTCCGACTCGCCGTGTCGAAGAAACAGAGAGCAACCCGCGAGGCGCGGGCCGCTCTCTGTTGGATCCTCTCTGTCAACGAGAATTTACTTTCCGGCCGCTGGGGCTGCCGCCGGGGCCGGCGTCATCGGCAGAGGATGAAAGACATTCTCCCGTTCGAGCGGCAATTGAAAACCGTCGGAGACGCGGGTCATGTAGAGGCCGCGGCAGAGCCACCAGAAGAGGGACATCCCCTCCTTCTCGCCGTAGTCCGCAGTGAGCTGCTGGTAGTCGGCGGCGGTCAGTTCCCACGGGGTCCGGCTCAGCTTTCGGGCGTAGGCGTAGGCCCGCTGCTCGGCCGGCGGGAACGCCGACCAATCGTCGCTCGCGAGCCGGCGGGTCCGCTCGGCGATGCCGCTCTGATCGAGGCCGGCCACTTCCAGCAGCATCTCGCAGTGCCCCATGCAGTAGTTGCAGCCGATGCTGCGGGTCTGGATCCAGAACAGGCTCTCTTCGAGGACCCTGTCGTTCTGCACCTCGGCCCACATCGTCCGGGTGGCGATGCTCCAGGGGACCGCCAGCTCCGGCACGTACCCCGAGCAGACGAGGTTCCAAATGATTCGCGTCGGGCGGACCGCCATCGCCGGGGGGATGTTCTTCTTGACCTCGTCCCAGGTCGGGACCGGCAGGCGTGGCACACGGTCCCGCTGCTTCTCGAGCCGCCCCTGGAGCGTGTCGTAGGAGACGTTGCCCCAGTCGGGGTCCTCCGCGATCTCGTCCTTCCCGTTCTGGATCAGCTCGGGCACCGGGTTGTTCTTGGGGACGAACGGCGCGAACTGGAAGGCGGTCGGCGCGAACTCAACCACGAGCGGCGGGAGCGGGCCCTCCTCTTCGAGCGGCAGCTTGAGGCCGTGCACGATCCGGTCCTGGAAGTTGCCGTAGGCGGCAAGCAGCACCATCGAGGCGACCTGTTTGTCGCTGAACCGCTTTCGGAGGGACTCGAACAGCGAGTCCGGGATCGTCGGGGCGGCAACGGTCAGCAGCCGCGCGAACTCGAGCGGCTCGCGATCTTCCTCGGGCCAGCTCGATGGCGCCCCGATGAGTTTCGTCCGCACCTCTTCACCGGCGCCCGCCCGAGCGAGATCCGCAAGGGCGTACGCTTCCGTATAGGCACAGCGGTTCGCATGAGCGATCACCCACCGCATCTTGGCCCGCAGCACTGGATCGAGCGGGCTTTTCGTCCGCTGCGCGAGATCGAGTTGCAGCATCGCCGCGGCGGTCCGGGGGAGCTGGCCGGCAATGCCCCGGACCCAGTTCGGCAGCGGCTGCCCCGAGCCGGAGACCGTTCCCGGGAGCCGCTTCCAGCATTCGTCGCTGGTCAGGAGCGGGACGATCGCCTCCTTCGAGGCGGGGGGCGTCGCGTTGTAGTAGTCGTAGAAGACGTTCTCCCGCTCGAGCGTGAGCTGGAAGCCGTTCGAGATGCGGGTCATGTAGTGGTAGCGGCTGGCGTTGAGCAGCACCGCGATCCCCCGCGAGAGGCCGAAGTCCTGGAGGATCTGGGAGCTGTCAGCCGGCGTGATCTTCTGCGGCGAGGTCGTCAGCTTCCGAGCGAAGGCAAACGCCCGCTGCTCGGCCGGTGGAAAACTCGACCAGTCATTGCCGGCGAGCTGGCGGCTCTTGTCGGCGATCTCGCCGAGGCTCAGGCCAGCGACTTCCCAGTTCATCTCGCAGTGCCCCATGCAGTAGGGGCAGTCGATCGCGCGGGTCACGATCCAGAACAGACTCGATCCGAAGATCCGGTCCCACCGCGGGGCGATCTCGGCCCCCGCGGTCCGCAGATAGATCTCGAACGGGATCGCCAGTTCCGGCGCGTAGCCGAACACGATCCGGTACCAGACGATGTCGCTCGGCCGCCGCATCAGCCCTTCCGGCAGGTTCTTGGCGACTTCGTCCCACTCCGGAACCCGCAGGCGGGTCGGCTTCCTCCGCTGAGTCTCGAGCCGCTGCTGCAGGGTGTCGTAGCTGGTCGCCCCCCAGTCTCCGTCGTCGACAATGACATCGGGACCGGCGGGCTGATGCCAGTCGGAGTTCTTCGCGGTCGAGGCGGTGGTCTGGACGACGAACGCCTCCTTCGGAAACTCGATCTTCGCGGCGGGGGGGAACTCGCCGGTCTCTTCGTCCGGAGCCCCCAGCGAAATCAGCAGCCGGTCTTGAAAATTGGCGTAGGCCATCAGGAGGACCATCGACGCCGCCTGCCGCTCGCCGAACGCCTGGACCAGCGCGGCGAACTGCTCGTCGGTCACCCGGTCGGATGTGAGAGTCATGTCGCGGGCGAAGCGGAGCGCCTGCTGCTCCGGGCCGCTCCAGCCGGCGTACCCCTCCTTCGCCAGCCCTTCGAGGCGTGCGTCGCCGACTCCGGCCCGGCGGGCGTCCGCCAGGGCCTGCTTGCGGGCGTAGTCGCAGCCGTTGGCATCCGCGGCGACCCACCGCATCCCCGCCCGCAGGCCGAGGGAGACCGGGCCGGCAGTCCGCTGGGCGAAGTCGAGCTGGAGGAGCGCCGCCGTCGAATGGGGGAGCTCGCTGGAGAGCATCCGGGCCCAGGTCGGGAGCCGGGTCTCTCCCCCCGAGGCCGCCTTCGGCAGGTGCTTCCACGCGTCGGCGTTGGTCAGGAGCGGAGGGGTGATCGTCATCGGAGCCTCGGCGGATCGGGCGTGAGGGGTCTCAAGCGCGAACAGGGTCAGAATGGCCAGAAGCGGCAGCCAGCCGCAACCGCCACACGGGAACGAGGGACGAAAGGTCATGCCGGTCTCCTCGGGAGGACGTGAGATGAAGTGAGCGATGGGACCGGGAGGAACGTCCTCCCGGTCCGACTGAGTGCTGGAGAGCTACGCCCCCGGAGTTCCGGCGACATCCTTCCCCCCTTCGGTCTCCTTCAGCAGCAGCACGAGCGCCTGCTCGAGCTCACGAAGCTTGAACCCGAACGGGCCGCGGGCGTTCTTGAAGGCGATCTTCCCCTGCCGGTCGATCAGGTACAGCCGGTTCGGCATGCCGCTGTACTGGGCCCCGACCTTGTCGTCGGTGTTGTCGACCAGGAACGGAACGTCGAGATCGAGGTGCCGCTGGCAGGTCTGGGCAATCTCGCGGCGCTCGGCGTCGCTCTGCGGCTGCTTGGGATCGATCCCGATCTTGCGGTTCGAGTTCATCCACCACCCATCCTGCGGATGGGCTTCGCGAACGTACACGAGGAAGATCTTCGCGCGGCCTTCGTACCGCTTGGCGAACTTCTCGATGTTCCCCGCCTGGCTCCGGAACGGCCCGCAGGTGAAGTTGCCGAAGATCAGGACCACCGGTTTTCCGCTGCCGACTTCGCGGGAGAGCGTTACCTCATCTCCCGTCAGGCTCTTCAGCGTGAAGTCGGGAGCGACCGACTCGACTGCCGGTCCCGGCTGAAGGGAACCGATCTCCTGTCGCTGCAGGCCGAGGACCAGCGTGCTCGGGCTCGGGGTGTCGGCCGGCCGGGCGGCAGGGGCGGTGGCCGGCGCAGCGCCAGGGGCGGTGGCCGGTGCAGCGCCAGGGACGACGGGCTTGGCCGCCGGCGGAGGGGTGGGGGGCTGGAGCTGTTCGCGGATCTCGTCGAGCGAGAGGAAGCCCTCCTCTTCGCCGCCGAGCTGCCGGAACAAAGCGGCGAACTCCTCCGCGGTCACCTTGCCGTTCCCATCCTGGTCTCCCCGGCCGAAGACGAAGTTGGCGGGGGAGCGGCCCATCGTCGGCTCGCTCCAGTCGAAGTCCCGTTCGCTGAGGGAGCCGTCGGAGTCCCGGTCGAGCCGTTGAAAATCCTTCTCGCCGAGCTTCAGTTCATCACGGGTGATCCGGCCATCCTTGTCGGCGTCATAGCGGGCCGTGAGCGTCGGCCACGCATAGCGCGAGGCGGACCTGGAGAGGGCAAACCAGCCATCGGTCGGGCCGAGCTGGGCTCCCTTCAGGATGTCGTCGAGCATCCGCTTCGCCTCGGAGTCGGCGGGGAGGGTTTTCGTCAGCTCGTCGGCGGCGGCCTGAGCCTCGGGCGTCAGTTCGACCGCGGGGGCTTTCGGTGCGGCAGGCTTCGCGTCGTCCGCGGCAACGAGACCAGCGAACAACAGAACAGGAAGGATTGGAAGGGGGCGAACCAGCAAGGAATTCATACTCGGAGATCCAGAATGGATGAAGTTGGATGGAAAGGAACTATTGCGAATGGCAGGCATGAACTAGGAACCGAAGCCCCGGAAGACCGTGAGGACAGGACTCGTTCCGACGAGATAGGTCACGGTCTTCGTCTTCGATTGCCCTGCGTCATCGAGGACCAGCTTCACCTCGCAGTGCAGAACGGCGTCGACCGCTTTTCCGTCTCCGAGGATCTCGAAGCTCGTGAGCTTTTTGCCCGTCGTCCAATCGAAATCCTGAACGACGATTTCCGGCTTTTCCTTCCGCCAGGTATCGGCCGGCTTCCCCTCCTTCCAGCCGTTGAGAACCTTCTCCAGCGTCTGCTTGGCCTGTTCCGGCGCAACTGGGTGCTGCGGACCAGAACTGCAGCCGCTGAGGGGCAGGAAGACGAGAATCGTCAACAGGGCCGCTCTCCAGAGAAGGTCGCGGCGGAGTGCCAAAGAGTGTGTGGTGCTGATCACGGATGGGGGCTTCCTGAAAGGCCAAGAGAGAAGTTGCGTGTCCGACCGCGCGATCGCAGTCGGACACGGCGGCGAGCATCACTCGGGTTCAGAACTCGCCGATCAGCTCCTTCTCGGCCCGCGTGCCGATGCCGCGCCAGGTCTCGCGGCTGATGTTGTCACTGATGAATCGGGCGCTGCCGTCGGCCAGCAGCGTGTGGACCCCGCCGGTGTGCCGGCTGCTGGGGGGCATCGTGGCCCGGTCCGGCAGGAAGCCGCAAGCGCGTCGGTTGGGGGTGTCGTTGTGCAGGTAGCAGTGCTGACCGTGCAGCCAGGGAGCCCCCATGAACATCGGGAACTGCTTCGAGAGGTCCGTGATGTCGATGGCGTAACAGGCGGTGACCGCCTCGTCGGGGGTTGTCGGGACCGCCATCGTGAAGTAGACGTCAGAATCGGGGCTGCTGATCCCCATGTTCCCGTCAGTCAGCACCCGTTCGGCGAAGGCGGCGGTGTTCGAAGTGCCGTCGGTGATGTCGCGGATCGAAACGCAGTTGTACGGGATCATCACGCCGTTGGTTTTCGTCGGGTCGAGCCAGTAGGCCGTAGTCCCCTTGTTGCCGTGATAGTTGATCGCGCCGCCGGAGGTCGGGCTGGGGTTCACGAAGTCGGAAGGACAACGGAAGAGGGCCAGTTCGGTCATGCGGACTGCGGTGTTGCTGGCATCCGGGATCGTCGCGCTGAAGTTGATGCGGTTGTAGAGATTCTGCTGGTCGAGAAAGGGAAGCATCATGCTCAGCGCCGAGAACCCCTTGTCGGTCCCGAGCCCCTGCCCCATCGGAAACCGTCCGTGGGTCTCGTGGTAATTGTGCATGGCGATCCCGATCTGCTTGATGTTGTTCCGGCACGCCGAGGCGCGGGCCGCCTCGCGGGCCTGCTGGACGGCGGGGAGAAGGATCGAGACCAGGACAGCGATGATGGCGATCACGACGAGCAGTTCGATGAGCGTAAATCCACGACGTTTCATGGCGGCGTTCCGAGCGAGATGTGAGAGGGATGTGAGAAGCCGAGCGGCGTCCGCGCGAGGGCGCGAGACGACTCCCGTGCTGAGCAGGACCGAGCAATGGAAACGTTCCGGCCGATTCCGGACGCAGAGCTGCTCAGCCGATCGCAGCGGTTCGAGAGCTCAGGGCCGATTCGAATCGCGCGATGTCCACGCAGGCAGGCGGATTCCCAAGGTGCCGCAAGGCGTCCTGAGGAAAATCCGAACCAGGCCGGAGAGTCCAGGTTTCAGCGAAGCGGCCGGGCTCGCCTGTTGACGAGAGGGCTCGCGCGATGGGGCCTAGACGCCGGCGGACTCACATCGGGGCGGGCGAAAGATCCCCCCCGGAAGCCGCAGGCTCGGAAGCCGAACCGACTCGATCGCCAGCCATTCGGTCCCGCCCGATCTCGGGAGCGTGACGGACGGGGCGAGGAGCGATTTTGCGGGACTCGGCGGAGCGGTCACCACCGGAGCCGGCGACGGGAGCGGAGCCCCCGAGCAGGCGGGCCCGTGACAGCGGGGTGTGAGCGGGGCACCGCCGGAGAGAGGGGAAACCGGTCTCCCGAATGTCCCCTGAAGACCAACCTCAGTCATCGGGGCATGCTGCCAGCCGAGCGGCAGGCCGCCGCAGCGGGCATGGGCCGCGGTCCCCTGCATTCCGAACGTCAGCAGCGCCCAGGCGAACAGAATCGCCCGGCCTGTTGACGTACGAAGAGGAAGACGCCGCGTCATGCCGCCTCTCATGGGAGACCTCAGCACGCTACCGAGCCCGCGCGGGGGACGCAAGAAGAGGCTTTCGGAAACGAGGCCCGTCCATGCTCGGACGGTCTCTCCGACAGGCCGACGTTGCGACGGGAATGGAGGTCCGGTCATCGGGTTCTCGAGAGCCTTTGCCGAACGGCCGAGGAATCCCTGACAGGGAGCTTCCCCTGCTCGACGAGCCGGGAGAGTCGAGAGAGCACGCGCGATCGGAGTCTCGACTCGGCGGCCACGTCGCGCCAGTCGGGGCTTCGATCCAGCAGTTCCAGAATCTCGTCGGCCGTGAGGGGGCTCGAAAGTCCTTCGGCGAAGAAGACGTTGATCGCGCCCGTCGAGTTCCCGCTCCAGAAGAGCGGCTCGGTCGCAAGGTCAATCTTCGCCCGAACCGACACCGGCCTCTCCCCAAGATCCCGCACGATCTCCTTCCGTCGGGGCTCCCATGCGATGTCGAACGCCTGGGCGCGGCGGGCCGCCTCCCCGCTGATCGCCGGCATTCCCCTGATGACGGCGTCCACCTCGTCCTGCTCCCGGTCGAGGCGCCGCTGCCAGAACCAGACCGCGTCTTCGCCGAGGTCATTGTTCTTCCACCAGGTTTGAAACGCCTCGTTGAGATTCCCCTGGCTCTCGAATCGCTCGCCCGTCATCAGGGTCAACCCGGCCCGGGCCGAAGCCGCGACTGTCCGGTCCTCCCAGGTCCGGCTGGGGACCGGGTCCTCGGGAGTCCAGAACCGCGGCGGAGGTTGGCCTGGAACGAGCACGACCGCGTTCATCTGGTAGCTCCAGCCAAGAGTCACGGCTCCCGGGGACGGGTCGCCGAGCAGGGCCGCCAGCCGGGGGACGTCTTCCGCCTGGTGGAGCGTCGCCAGGGCTTCGGCGGCGAGGCTCCGGACGGCCCCATCCGGATCCCCCAGGAGCGTCCGCAGCCCAGCCGCATCCCCGAGCCTCGGCCAGGTCCGGGGAGGCATCTCGACATCCGAGGTGGGGTGCTCAGGAATCGCCAAAGGAGCATCGGGCGCCGACGACAGAAACCGAGCGAGGAGGGACGGACCGGCCGGAGTTGGTGGGGCGGCCCTGTTAGGCGGCGTGGTCGCTGCGGCGCGAGGCTGGGGGTTCGAGCCAGCGCCACGCGGTCGTGCCCGGTCTGCGTAGGGAACGTACTCGCTCGGCTTCCCCAGCGCGTAAGAGGCCTCCCACGGCCGGACGCGGTGGTACGCCTCGATCTCCTCCAGCATCGCATGCCGCGCGGCGGGGGCGGTGTCATGGCCGGTCATGACGTACACTCTCGCCAGATCCTCAGGGAGCGGCCGCGCCTCCCGGCGGAGCCGCTCCGAGGCTCGGGCCACCTCAAGGAGCCGGACCCGCAGACCATTGTCCCGCACGACGGACAAAGCGGCGAAGCTCAGAACCAGAAGCACCGTCAGTGGAACCGCGAACCGCGTCATCTCCTACCTCCACTGAGTCCCCGGAAGCCAGCTCCGGCAGGCGCGGATGAGACGGGCGCCCCCGCCGGAGAGTTCCCGTGTCGGCCGATCTCCTTGGGAAATCCGGCGTTCGAAAGGCCGCGGCCCGGGGCCCTCGCCGGCAATGGGGTGGTCGGTGTCCGGGTCTGACGTCAGACGGCCGCGAACAGGACGCCCAGCCCTTCCGAAACGGTCGGGTGGGTGAGGATCGCGTCCCGCAGCGCTGTGTAGGGAAGCCCTGCGGCCATCGCGAGCTGCACCGGGGCGAGCAGTTCCCCGGCACCGGGAGCGAACGCCGTGAACCCGAGAATGCGGTCCCCTTCTTTCTCGATCAGGGCCTTCAGGAAGCCCCGCGTCTCAGAGAGGGTCCGGGTCCGGAGCACGGCGGCGGTCGGAATCTTCGCCAGGCGGTAAGCGATCCCCTGGGCCTGCGCCTCCCGCTCGCTGAGGCCGACACGGGCGAGTTCAGGGTCCGTGAACAGGCAGGAGGGGACCTGCCGGCCAGTCGTCACCCGGTCGCGCCCCGCGAGGTTGTCCCGGACCACTCGAAAATCGTCATACGCGATGTGCGTGAAGTGCGGGCTGCCGGCACAGTCCCCCACAGCCCACACACCGGCCACAGTCGTCTGCAGCCGCTCGTTCACCCGGACATGACCGGAGGAAGTCAGCGCGACTCCGGCCGCTTCGAGGCCGATGCCGTCGGTGTTCGGAGTCCGTCCCCCCGCCACCAGCAGATGCGTCCCTTCGATCGTTCTCCCGTCACTGACCCGCAGGCGGACCCCGCTGCCGGAGCGCCCCTCGACCCGCTCGAGGCGGGCACTCGTGACCACCTCGATCCCCTCGTCGCGGAACAGCTCCGCGACCGCCGCGGTCACGTCCGGATCCTCGCGGTGGATCAGAGCCGGGTTCCGATCAACGACCGTCACCGCGCTCCCCAGCCGCCGGAAAGCCTGGGCCAGTTCGAGCCCGACATAGCCCCCGCCGAGAACGACCAGATGCGGCGGCACCACATCCAGCTCCAGGGCCTCGATATGGGTCAACGGAGCCGCATCCCGCAGACCGGGGGTGTCGTCGATCCGCGCCCGCGAACCGGTGCAGATCACGACCACCTCACCCCGCAGCGTCCGCGTTCCGCCGTCGAGGAGCGCGACTTCGATCGTCTTCGGCGCGGTGAAGAGACCGCTCCCCATCACCAGTTCGGCTCCGCTCGCGCGAAACTTCCCCTGGTGCAGCTCGATCAGCCCCTCCACCATCCCCCGCTTCCGTCTCCGGACGGCGGTCATGTCGACCGGACCATCCAGCACCGGCACGCCGAACTCCGCCCCGCGGCGGAGGTACGACGCGACGTTGGCACTGTGAATGACGTTCTTGCTCGGCAGGCAGGCGATGTTGGGGCACGACCCGCCCACATACCGCCGCTCGATCACCGCCGCCCGCTTCCCTTCAGCCGCCAGCGTCCAGGCCAGAAACTTCCCCGCCTCACCACTCCCCAGCACGACAAGGTCATACTCTTCTGCGCTAGCCATGTTGCACCTGTGAGCGAAGTCCGGATCGGAAAACGAATTCTGATCCCCGCACCCTACAACAACCAGCGTCCCGCCAGGGCTCTGCCCTGGACCCGGGAGGGGTGACCCCCTCCACCCCGCCAGCGTTCCGCTGGACCGGGGCGGCGTGGGACGACGGGTTGCGCTAAGGGGGCTGCGACGCCCAGGTGCGCTTTGTGGGAGGCGGGTTGCGGGGGCGGGGCTCGGGAGCGCCCGCGGTTGAGCCGCGGACGACAGTCCGCGAACGGACGCGGGATCTTCGGCCGAGGGGCAGGGACTCGCTTGGCCCGTCGCCCGAGGCGCTTCCCGACATGGAACCGCGCCACCGTCGCCGAACTCGCTCCGTGGCCGCGCCCCATCCACCTGACACAAGAACAGACATCGCTGTCGTCCCCTCCCAAGTCATCAGCGCCAGAAGCGGGCTTCTCTGGCCGGAAAGGCCACCCCGCCCTCCAGCCAGTCCCACTGGGCCTGGTCACACCCGCCCCCATCTCCTCTGAGGCCTGAAGGGCCGATCCGTCGTCCACCCAATCCGGCTCGACCTCGCCCCACCTGACACAGAAATCGACGTCGCTGTCATCGCTTCCCGAACCATCGGCTTCGGCAACCTCCTCTTCCGAATCCGCGTCTTCACTCACGAGGTCCATCGCAGCCTCGTCCGGAACCCACTCGACCGAACCAAGGTTCTCACCCGCCGCCCACCGCTGCAGCTTCTCCTCGACCACCGGCCCGCAGGCCACCGTCCCTGTGATGCCCCGCGCCGCAGCCCATTCGGCGTACGTGACCGGCTCGCCGCACTCTGCAATGGGAGGCATCGGCGGCCTGGGAGGCCGAGGCGGAGCCGGCGGCATCGGTCCCGTCATCCGCGGCAGCGTGGGCCGGGCCACCTCATCCCGATCCCACCTGACACCAATACCGTCCTCGCGTGACTGCCGCTGAAGCTCCTCCCGGATCCCGCCGAACTTCTCGGGATCCCTCGCTTCCAGGAGCTGCATCAGGAGCGTGTCGGAGTACCGGATCTCATAGCCGATCACTTGGCCGTGGTAGAACTTCGGAATCTTCACCCCGTAGACCGCCCGCTGCCACAACTCCTCTTCCAGCTCAGCCGCCAGCCGCTGCTGCACCAGCGAAAACTCCTCCCGGTAGGTCTCCGAAGTCCGCAGCGCCCCGTAGTGCAGCTCGCGGGAGCATCCCGCCCGCGCTGCCGCTGGTTTCACCTGACCGGTGACCTGGTAGGCGTCGAGAAAGGCCTGTTGTCGCTGCGTGAGTGGTTTTGAACTGTTCATGCCAATCCATCGGCGCGCCGCTCCCCCGGCAACCAACGACCGACACCCGAACAGCGGCGACAGGCGGCAAGTGCCCGGTTCACCGCGAAAAATCGCGGAAGAGACGCGTGCCACTGGCTCTGCCAGTGCCGATGGGCGGGCCTGCTGAGAGACCCGCAGTCGGCGTCGTGGCGAAGTCCGACAATGTTACCCCGCCAAGGGAATCTGCTTGATCCGTGCTTATGCGGCGCGGCATTCTGGATTGGTGCAGCGGAAACGGTAGAGGCCGGTTCAGTCGGCCGCCTCCGTCGGGTCAGAGGAGGGCTTGCCATGGACTTCTCGGAAAAGGTGGTGGAAGCCCTTCGTGATCGGCTTCCCGGAGGAACCGCGGGGATCTGCCTGCGCGATGCTGTCGCCGCGATGGAAGGGTTCTGTCTCGAGAATCCGTTTCACGACGAGGCGCCGATGGAGGATTCCGAGCTGGGGCTCGCGATCGTGGCCACGAAGTGCGACGGCCTGGTCGAGATCGGGATCTACCGGAGCTGGGGCCTGTTCTATCGACTGGAGCTTCTGCTCCGTTACCGGTCCGGCTGGAGGTCGCTCTTCCTCGGGCGTTTCGGAGACGTTTGCGGCGAGGGGGCTGATCCCATGCCGGTCTTCAACGCCTTCCGAAGCTCAGGCTGCTATCGCCGGTACAGGAATCGTCCGGCCGAGAGCTGCTCCGTCACCTGGCAGGGCCCCGACGAGATGGTCTCGCAGTACAAAGAGATCATCCCCGTTCTTGCGGAAGCAATGGGCCCTGAGGCCTGCGACTGGAACCCGCGGTGATGCGGTAAGTCCAACGGGGACAGGCTCAGGCGGAAGTCTTGCGCCGCCGCAGGAGTCTTGCCGACAGTGGGATGAGCCAGAGGCCGAGCGACCACAGGGCCGCGCGGCCCCAGGGGAGCGGGACCGGGAGCGACCAGACTTCGAGCGCGTCATCCCTGGTGGAGACGAGCCAGCGGCTGTCGGGAGAGAATCGCGGGATGCGCTGCGGGTCCAGGGAAGCGACGGACCAACCCGTCGAAAGGTCCTGGAGACGGAGCCGGGGGGACGGCGTGAGGAACTCTCCGAGGGGTTTCGACCACCGGGCAACAACACCGGCGATCCACAGGAGGAGGCCTGCAGGTGCCTCCCGCACGAGGGCCCACCGCGACGAGGAGGAAATGGCCTGCACCTCTCTCGGCGGGACCGACCTGGCGACGGGCTGGCCCGTCGAGATGTCGATGATCTGCTGGTCATCGATCACGAACTTCGACTTGCCGGTGAACTCTGCATCCAGCGGCTGCAGGCTGGCCGACCCGGTGAGTGTGCGCATCTCATTGGCCTGCCAGTTCCAGCAATAGATGAAGTCGCTGCCGGGGAGCTCCAGAGCGGAGCGCCCCGGATAGACATCGTCATCCGATGCCACGACGTGGCGCTCCCCCTCGAGGAAGCGAAACCCCGGCTGGGTCACATCCGCAGCGCCGCGAGTCTGCTCATGCTCTGCGAGCTGGCGGGCCGTCGGCAGTTCGAAGACCCGCCAGACGCGACGGAAGCCCGTACCGAACGGTCGCCATACCGAGAGCGCGGCGACGTAGCGAGAATCGCTCGAGAATGCGGCCGCGACGGTCCCGGGGAGCTCCACAGGGTCCGGCGGTCGGCTCCCTTCTTTCGCATCCAGCGACCACAGACGGGCCGGGAAGCCGCCATAATCGATCAGAAACCGGCCGTCGGGAGAGACGTCCCAGATGCCGGGGGCCGCCAGACGCATCGCGGGAAGTCCATCGGGGAGTGAGTCCTCGGCGGGCTCTCCGGTGGCAATGTCGAACAGGTCCGTCGCTTGCGACTGGCTGCGCGGGTCTTCCTGCATCCAGACCCAGCGACCGATCACGCCGCAGGCTCGGCGGAGCGGGACCAGACGCCGCCACGTCTCCTTCCCCGTGCGCCAGTTCCAGACGCCGACCCACATTCGATCTGCCACCCAGAACCGGACGACGAGAAAGTGACCAAAGACCTCCCAGCCGCGGATCTGCTTGGACTGCCAGATCATCCCGGGCTCCGACGACTGGCTTTCGTCAGGATCGTCGGCGTTCTCAATGAGCGGAGGAAACTCGACGGAGCGAACCATTCCCGTCGGGAGATCGAGCAGATGGAAGAGCGGAACCGAGTGGGGCCCGGGAGAGATGACGAGGTCGGTGTGGCTGATCAGGAGCGTCTCTTCATCGAGGAACCTCTTCGGATGAGACAGGCCGTATCCCGTGATCCGGTATGCGGGTCGCGCCGGAAGCCCCGCCACCAGAGCAGCGAACGCGATCCCCCAAATGGGGACCCAGATCGCCCAGCGAATCGGAATGGCCGACCGTTGTCCCATGCCCGCGTCCCCGACCTGTCGCGCTCCTGGCCACGGTGAATGATAGCAGCCGTCACGTCAGGGCGTTCTTGTCGATCCGGCTCTTCGGCCTTCGACACGGAGCGAACCCGGAGCGGCTAAATAGACCACCCGACGATGGACTCGGTCGTCCACTGCGAGCCGGGTCGTAGCGTGCCTCCCAACATCTCCAGCAAGCTGTCATCGTCGGCAAACCCGCCGGATGTTGTACCGAACTGCTGAAGCCTGACGTCCCAGAGTTCAGCCCACGTCTGCAGGGGTTCTCCGAGCGATGTGTGCTCGATCAGGGCGATCACCGGGCGGTAGAGGATCGTCCACACCGGAAGATCGGTGGGTGGATCGATGCAGAGATGAACGTCTTCTTCAGGATAGACGAAATCCGGTCCTTCGATTGCCCGCAGCATGGGTGCGAACGAGAGGGGATACACAATGAACGCGAGGAGCCCTGACAGGGCGACGCGGCACAGGGTTGTCCTCATGTTCTCGCTCCTCGATCGTTCCGTCGATCCGGACAATGAACCTCGGCCAGCGCCACGCAGTTCGCTCAGTCTAGGACACGCACTACTTGAGCGAGATCCCGATCGCCCCGGCGGCAGCGAGGCTGCAGGCTGTTCCCACGGCCAGATATCGCCACAGGGTCGAGACATAATCGTCCGTCTGCAAATAGGTACTAGGAGAGATCCAGAACACATCGGCGGCAAAGAGCGAGATGGCCAGGGCGGGACCACCCAGAAGTGCCGCCAGCACAAAGGGGCGTTTGGTCGCCTGGCCTGCCCCGAAGCGGCGGAAGAGAGACAGGGCGACAAAACCGAGAAGGAGAACCACGGCGGCCCCGATGACGTTGCCGCGCATCGGGGTGAGGGCGAGCAGTTGGTCGGTGAGGGACGGCATTGGATGAGGCATCGAGGTGGCGTAGTCGAAACTTAGGGGAACCGGACGGTCACCTGTCGGGCAAGCTGTTTGTCGGGAATCTCGACAACCTGATGCTGCTCTTGGCCGCCAGGGAATTCCGCGCGGACGAAGAGGTACGTGTATTGGGTCCGCTGCATGATCAGGCCCATCAGCGAGTCCCGCTCGCTGAACGGTACGCGGACCGTCAGGGGAGTTCCCGGGAAGGGGTCGGCGAGAGCCCTCTCAGGGGACTCGCCGGCGGGCCACCTGGACTCCAGCAGGAATCCGGAATCGCCGGGCCGGGAGATCGCTTCACACCAGACCCTCTGCGGCGGCGCGGGAGACTCGATCTGGACGGTGAGGGGATACATCCCGCAGGCGACCGACCCGCGAGCGAGCCCCAGCGTCAGCGCCAGTGCGAGCACCGCTACGACGGCGAACAGGACACCCCATCGCATGTCTGGCCCTCCGTCGGTCGAACGCGGCAACAGCCCTGCTCCAGTGTATCGCGGCGACCTCCGATCCCCGACCGGGAGACTCCCTCTCAACACCCTTAACAAACAGGGAATACGGCGAGGGGGCTATCAATTTCGCCGGTGCGGGCGTATCGTCAGGTTGTTCAGCAGAAGCTTTGACGGTCGATCTCGCGTTGCCGGACCGAGATGCTTGTCAGTCCCGCTAATGCCGAGTCCCGTTTCCGGGAGCTTTCGGTCACGACGTCTCATGTGAGTCAGCGGACTCAGTAGACCACGCTGCGCGTGCTGCTGTGGACGCTCCTCACGCTGTGAAGACACACCGTGGTCCGGAATCTCCTGCGGCTGGTTGTGAGCTCGCGGTCATATGACTGATGACCCGGAATCCGCTGACGCCGCCGGCCCCCAGCCGGCGGGCGCCGTATTCACGGCGCCGCCCAGTCGATTTGAAGCGATCATCACCGAAGCGGACGAGGGTGTGATCGTTCTCGACCCCAACGGGTCCATCACTTACGCCAACCCCGCCGCCGAGTTCCTGCTGGGCCACAGCTCGCGCGAACTGTGCGGGGAAATGTTCGGAACGCCGGTCGCGGAGCGGGACAAGCCGGTGACGATCAATGTCGTCTCGGGCGACGGCGAAGTCCGCACCGGCGAGCTCCGGATCGAGCGGCTCGGAGGGACCGCGGAGGGGCCGGTCGTGGTCCGGGTCCGCGACATCACGGCCCATTCCCGGGTGATCGCCGAGGCCCGCGACGAAGTCCGCCGCCGGGACGAGTTCCTGGCGATGCTCTCGCACGAGCTCCGCAATCCGCTCTCCGCGATTCAGAACGCCACGCAGCTGCTCGCGCGGGACGACCTGCTGGCTCCGTTCCGCCAGGAGGCGTCGGCGGTCGTCGACCGGCAGTTCCAGCATCTCTCGCGGATCCTCGATGATCTGCTTGACGTCACCCGCATTCTCCGCGGCAAGCTGACGATTACGCCGCAGCGGGTCGACCTGAACCGGGTCCTGCGGGACGCCGTCGAAGCGGCGACGCCGCTGATCACCCGCCGGGGGCATGCCCTGCGGGTGGCGCTGCCGAGCCACTTGCTTCAGGTCTGGGGGGATCCGACGCGGCTGGAGCAGATCGCTGTCAACCTGCTGAACAACGCCGCCAAGTTCACCCCGACCGGGGGGGCGCTCGCGCTGACGGCCCAGGTCCAGGGAGACGAAGTCGAGCTGTGCGTCTCCGACAACGGTCCCGGGATTCCCGACGAGATGCGGGAACGGATCTTCGACTCCTTCGTCCAGGGGCCGCAGACCATCGATCGGAGCGAAGGGGGCCTCGGCATCGGCCTGATGCTGGTTCAGAAATTCGCCGCCCTGCACAACGGACGGGTCGAGGTGCACAACAATACGCCGCAGCCCGGCGCGACGTTCACCGTCCACCTCCCCTTGCTGAAGCCGACCGGGGAGACCGCAACTGCGGCCGGCGGGGGCCTGGATCGCGAGAAGCTGCCGCTGCGCGTCCTGCTGGTCGAGGACAGCCAGGACAGCCGCAAGATGCTCAAGCTGCTGCTGCAGTCCGAAGGGCACGGCGTCCTGGAAGCGACGAGCGGGCCGGAAGGTGTCGCCGCCATCGTGCAGCATCAGCCCGACGTGGCGATCGTCGACATCGGCTTGCCGGGACTCAACGGATATGAGGTCGCCCGCGAGGTCCATCGCGTCGCCGGACCGCACCTGCCGAAGCTCGTCGCCCTGACGGGATACGGAACGCCCGATGACATTCAGACGGCGCTCGACGCCGGGTTCGACTCGCACATGGTCAAACCGGTCCGGTTCCACGAGCTGCGGGAGTTCCTGCAGCGGTGCCGGGCCGACCGCCAGTTGACCCCGCACGACGGCTGCCCCGATCCGGTCAGCTCGACCTCCGACGAATGTGGAGGGGGGGCCGAATGAGCCAGCACGCCTTCACCTTCTTCATCGCCGGCGGCACGGACCTCGCGAACCGGGCGCTCGCCAACTTCGAGCGGCTGATCCGTCCCCGCCTGGAGGGGGACTGCCAGCTGACCGTGATCGACATTCTCAAAGAGCCCCGCAAGGCCCGCGAGCACCGGGTCATCGCCACGCCCATGCTGGTCCGGAATCAGCCCGCGCCAGTCGTCAAGATCCTGGGGGACCTGTCTCAGGATGCCGTGATCCTCGCTCAATTAGGGTTGAGCAGCACCGACGGCCAGGCTCCCGCCTGAGTCTCGCCGCCAGGAGTTCCGCATGAACGATCTGCTCGACGTCCAACCCCTTGAACGCATTCCGACCGGGATCCGCGGCTTCGAACACATCAGCCTCGGCGGGCTGGTGAAGGGCCGCACCACGCTCCTCGTCGGAAGCTCGGGCTCCGGCAAGACGCTGTTCGCCACCGAGCTCCTGTACCGCGCGATCACGGAGTTCGACCGCCCCGGCGTGTTCGTCACCTTCGAGGAGAAGCCGGCAGACATCGTCCGCAATGTCCAGCAGCTCCACTGGAACCTGTCAGACACGATCCGCAACGGCAAGCTGATCATCCTCGACGCGTCGATGGAACGGGGGGTCGTGCAGGAGGCCGGGAGCTACGACCTGTCGGGGATCATCGCCCAGATCGTCGACGCGATTCAGGAAGTCGGCGCCGAGTTCGTGGTCCTCGACTCGCTGGGGGCCCTGTTCTATCAGTTCGAGAACCCGGGGATCCTGCGGCGGGAGATCCTGCGGCTGACGGACAAGCTGCGGGAGATGGGGGTCACCTCGATCATGACCGCCGAGCGGGTGGAGGAGTACGGCCCGATCAGCCGGTTCGGGATCGAGGAGTTCGTCTCGGACTGCGTGGTGGTGCTGCGGCACCAGCTCATGGACGAGAAGGTCCGCCGGACGATCCAGATCTACAAGCTCCGCGGAGACCGGCATCACAAGGACGAGTTCCCGTTCACGATCGAGTCGCAGGGGATCGTGATCCTGCCGCTCTCGGCGGCAGAGCTGACGCAGTCCTCGTCGGCGAACCGCGTCAGCTTCGGGAGCTCGAAGCTCGACGAAATGGCGGGAGGAGGGCTGTTTCAGGACTCGGTAATCCTGATCAGCGGACCGACCGGCAGCGGCAAGACACTGATGGGGACGACCTTCGCATCCGAGGCCTGCCAGCGCGGGGAGCGGGTGCTGTTCCTGGGGTACGAAGAGTCGCGGCCACAGCTGATGCGGAATGCCCACTCGTGGGGGCTCGGCTTTCAGGAGTGGGAACGGGCCGGGCTGCTCAAGACCGTCTGCCAGTACCCCGAAGCGCAGGGCCTGGAGGGGCATCTCTACGCGATCGAGCGGCAGATCGAGGAGTTCCGTCCGACGCGGCTGGTGCTCGACAGCATTTCGGCACTGGAGCGCGTCGGCAACGTCCGGAACTTCCGCGAGTTCGTGATCGGGCTCACGGGGTTCGTGAAGCAGCAGCAGGTCTGCACGCTCCTCACCAGCTCGTCGCCGAGTCTGTCGGGGGGGGACTCGATCACGGACGCGCACATCTCGACGATCACGGACGCGATCGTGCTGCTCCGCTATGTGGAACGCGATGGCGCGCTGGGGCGTGGCGTCATCATCATCAAGATGCGCGGCTCGCAGCACGACAAACGGTTCCACGAGTTCACGATCAGCGACAAGGGTCTCGAGATCGGTGCCCCGTTCGTACACGTCCCGACGGCGCTGCTCGGCATTGCCTCGTCGCGAGACCTGAAGTCCTGACCTACGAGCGACCGCCCCCGTCACTCGAGGGGGACCGGTCTTTCGACCCGCGGCCACCATGGTTGGCGAGGTGGAGAGACAGGCAGTCATGGCGGCAGCACTGCTGTCCGCACAGGGGACAGATCACGCCGCTCCGAATCGGCTGCCGGCACTGCCGGCACAGGCTGAAATGGTCTGGATTCATGCTCATGGGATTGCCCTTCGGGGAGGAGGGAGCCACTCCCGGGCAGTACGCAATCAACATGCCAGAGGCCGCCTCCCCCCGAAGTCAATTTGCCGCAACCCATTGCCGCACAGACGGTTTTCGCCGGCCCGAACTCGCCGCGTGACCACACGTTTCGCGGGCGAAGGACCTCTCCGGTTCCGCTTCGTTGATCGATGAGAATTCAGCCACGGGCCGCGGCAAGTCAGGAACGCGGCAGCTTCAGAACGCGCCCTGCAGCCCTGATCGCGCACTCCAGATCGCGGAAGCTCGGCCCCCCGGGCGGGGGACACGCCATCTTGACCGGCGGGTTGAGCGGGGTGATGCTGAGCGGATCAGCGGGACCGTATTCTTCTGTGATCGCGGCGTCCTGTTCGGCCGGGGAACGTGGGGCGGGCATGACTCAATCGACGAGGTTTCTGGCGGGGGTCGCCTGCGCGACGATCTGCGGGCTGTGCCTGTTCCCGCCACGCGTGACGACGAACCCGAGTTCCTTCGAACCGCCGCGCGGGTTTCTGCTGGGCAACATCGCCCATGGCATCGTGCCGGTGATTCGGGATCCGAATGGCTCGGTCACAGTCGCCTCGATGTCGTGCCGGATCGACATCGCCCGGCTGCTGGCGGAATCGATTGCCGTTCTGTCGGGCGCCGCGGCCCTGGCCCTGTTCTTTCAGCTCCGCTCCGAGGCGGAACCGACCCGTGTGTCATCGGCGGCCGGTCCTGAAGAGCAGTCGAGCGTCCAATAGACTGAGCCCATGACCGCGGTGGCCTGGGGACTCGCGAGGCCGCCGGCAGGTGATGGCCAGTTTCAACACTCGAGGGCCAGACAAGCGGCCCGTTCCCGAGCGGTGGAACTGAGATCACAGGCGACCTCGTTTCATGCCAGTCCCACGCACACCGCCAGTGCCATTAGCCGCGTACCTGGCTCTCAGAGCCCGGCCAGCCGGAGAATCACAGGCACCAACACGGATGTCATCAGGGCATGGAGTCCAATCGCGAGACCGGCGAATGCTCCCGATTCATTGCCATCCTGAAACGCCCGCGCGGCTCCGGCTCCATGCGCACACATTCCCAGGGCAAAGCCGTGGGACGCTTTGGAATACCGGCGGTGCACCCGACTCGCAATGGCCAGAACTCCGGGCGCCGTGATCGCCCCCGCGATACCGGTCATTAAAACGGCACTGGCCGTCAGGGGAGGAATTCCGCCGAGTCGCTCCGAGATCGCCATGGCCACCGGAGTCGTCACGCTCTTCGGTGCGCAGGACACGATGAACGTCGACTCGACGCCTGCCCAGGAGAGCAGCCCGACGGTCAACCCGATACTGGCGACCGCCCCCGCTGCGGTTCCACAGGCCAGCGGCACAAGGGACGCACGGACTCGCTCGCGCTGTTCGTACAGAGGAACCGCGAGTGCGAGCGTGGCCGGACCGAGCAGGAAGTGAATCAGCCGGGTTCCCTTGAAATAGTCCGCGTAGCGGATGTCCGTCGCCTTCAGGCACGGAACGATCAGCACCACAGACCAGAGCAGCGGATTGAAGACGGCGCGCCGGCCCGACCAGCGGAAGCAGGCCTCCGCGATCTCATAGCACAGCAGGGTCATGACCAGGCAGAACAGCGTCGTTTGCGTCGTCACGGATCTGTCTCCATCGACTGACCCCGAACCGCGTCGAACACGGACGCCGCCACGACGGCCGTGGCCCACGCGCTGACGCAGGAGACGGCGAGGAGCAGCGGGCCAAGCCGGCCCGCCTCCCCGAAGAGCGTCATGATTCCGACACTCGCCGGGACATAGAACAGCAACATGTTCCGCAGCAGCGTGTGAGCAAACGGAGCGATCTTCGCGTGCAGGCCGGGGATCGCGCAGAGCGCGACGAAGAGCACGACAGCACCGACGACCGTGCCCGGCAGAGGTAAGCGAGCGGCCGTGGCGACGGACTCACCCACCCAGTGAGCGACAACCAGGACGAAGAACGGGAAGAACGCCGAGGGAGCCATGTGGGGGAACTGCTGACACCGGGGAAATACGGACGGGCATGATCCTACGGTTGGATTCGTCGAATTACAATACGGTCCGTATTGATATTAATCTGACAGGTGCCACAATCGCGGTGAATCGCAGCACGACGCTCCAAGGCCGACCCCTCGCAATGCCGCCCAGTAACAAGAGTCCCGACACTTCATCTGCACCGAGCCGCCCCGGGCGGCCGCGAAGCGAAGCGACGCGGGACGCGATCCTGGCGGCGGCTCTCCGGCTGACGGAGAAGCTCGGATACTCGAAGCTGTCCATCGAGGGGATTGCCGCCGAGGCAGGCGTGGGAAAGCAGACGGTCTACCGCTGGTGGCAATCGAAGGCCGCGGTCATCCTCGAAGCCTTCTCGCATGACGCACGGGCCGTCGTCGCGGTCCGGCTCAGCGGGAACGCCCACGCCGACCTGGCTGCGTTTCTCGTCTCCGTCTTCCGACGGCTCAGCGGTTCCAGCGGGGCGATCATCCGCAGCCTCCTGTCCGAGGCCCTCATCAATGCCGAGTTCTCCGAGCAACTCAACCGCGAGTACCTGAACACGCGGATTGAGGATCTTCGATCGGTGCTGTCCCAGGGAGGCCTCCAGGAATCGCGGATCAATCAAACCATCGAGATGATCTACGGAGCGATCTGGTACAGACTCGTGACACGTCTGCCCCTGACTGCGGCCGAGGCCCGAAAACTGGCAGCCGCCGTCCAGTAGCGCGCATGCCCACACGCTGACCTGAGCTATTCCGAGATTCATAGCGCATTGGTACGCCCTCACCCGGCTGGCGCCATGCCACCTGTCGCCGAGCAGCCAAGTAGGGTGTATGCCAATACACCACGAACGTCGCTGGGGGACACTGGTCTCCGCAGCGTGGCCCGAGCCGGCGTACTCGCCTACCCGGATCACGCGAGCGACAAGCGGTTGTTCGGCGAAAGACCACTTCCGCCGAGCGGGTGGGTGGCATGCCCATGGCTCTGCATGGGCATGAAGAGTTGGCTCTGAGCTTGCGAGCCGATTCATGGCCACTCAAAGCCGTGGCCATTCCGCCCGTTCCCTTCATCATTCCCCGTTTTGCTCCCGAGCGGCAGGGCTCGTCCGCGCGGGGTAACGCGGTGGTTACCCCATCCGCGACGGGTGGCCCGGTCCTACTGACTCTGCTTCGCTGCGGTTCTCTGCGAGGAACGGCTGTCGCCTCATCCGGCCCGCTGGTGCGGACGGCCCCTGGCGATTTGCGTCAGGTGCGAGTATGACAACGGGCCTCATGAATCCCCTGATCCACTCCTACATCGGCGAGTACTCCCCGAACGGCGTATCACCCGTCATTTCTCCGCTGGCGTTCATCGCCCCTGGCGCTGCGGTGGTGGGTGATGTGCAGATCGGCGCTGATTCCGGCATCTGGTTCGGCTGTTCGATGCGCGGTGATGTCAACATCATCCGCATCGGCGAACGCACCAACATTCAGGACGGCACGGTGATCCACGTCACCCGAAAAACCGGCCCGACCCACATCGGGAGCAACGTGACAGTGGGTCACTCCGCATTGCTCCACGCCTGCACCGTCGAAGATGGCAGCTTCATCGGAATGCGCGCCACGCTCATGGATGGTGTCGTCGTCGAATCCGGCGGCTGGGTCGCGGCCGGTGCGCTCGTCACCCCTGGCAAGCGCATCCCGTCAGGCGAAATCTGGGCCGGAAACCCTGCCAGATTCTTCCGCAAACTCACCCCCGAAGAAATCGCCTTCATCCCCGTGTCAGCGAACAACTACGTGCTGCACGCGCGAGAGTATCTGGCAATGAACTTATCCTGTTCGCAGCACTCCGCAGACGTCCGGTAGCAGGCTGCATGGACAGGTTTGTGGGTCATCCTGGGACCGCAGCTGGCGGTTGGAATGCCCATCACTCTGCATGGGCAGGAAGAGTTGGCTCTGGGCTTGCGAGCCGATTCCTGGCCACTCAAAGCCGTGGCCATGGCGCCCGTTCCCGTCATCATTCCCCGTTCTTGCTCCCGCGCGACAGGGCTCGTCTGCGCGGGACAACGCGGTGGCTACGCCATCCGCAGCGTCGGGTTCCCGTCTGCTGAATCAGCCGTTCGTCTCCGTCACGTGTAGGGCTCGCCCCAGAGGTTCCCTGCACACGACGGATGGAGGCGGACGCGAGTGAAGCTCCGGGGTTCGTTGCCACCCTGGGGAATGAACGTCCGTATTAACTTGAACGGTTCCACAACGGAGCGCCTCCGGCGAGGGCAGGGGCGAGCCCCTGCACCCCATCAGAGACTACGAAATCAACTCCGGAATCGGCCGGCCGTGATCCACGATCGGCGTCGGACGCCCGTTGAAATCCTTGATGAAGGTCTTCGTCGAGTCGATCCCGAGGTGGTGATAGATCGTGGCGAGGAAGTCCCCCGGTCCGCAGATCCGCTCGATCGAGTCTTCGCCCCGCTTGTCGGTCGCGCCGATGAACCGGCCGGTCTGGATCCCGCCTCCCGCCCAGATGTTCGAGAACGCCCGCGGCCAGTGGTCCCGGCCGGGCTGGATCGTCCCCGCGGCGGCGCTGGCGTTCCCTTCCCCGGTGCTGGGGGAATACTCGATCTTCGGCGTCCGGCCGAATTCCCCCGTCACGCAGACGAGGACCCGCTTGTCGAGACCCCGCTCGTAGATGTCCTCGATCAGGGCCGAGACCGCCCGGTCGTAGACTTCCGCCCGGAACCGCATCGCGTCGAAGACGTGATGGTTCACGGCGTGGTCGTCCCAGTTCTGCACCCGGCCGCACAGCGGACCGCTGAGGCTCGTCGTCAGGATGTCGACCCCCGCCTCGACCAGCCGGCGGGCCAGCAGGAGCTGCTGCCCCCAGGCGTTCCGGCCGTAGCGGTCGCGGACCTTGTCGTCCTCACGCGAGAGATCGAATGCCTCTTTCGTCTTGGGGTTCGTGAGCAGGGTCATCGCCTGGACCTCGAACTCGTCGAGGGCGGCGAGCTCCCGCTGCTGGTCGAAGGTCCGCTCCAGCGTGTCGAGGTTCCGCCGCAGCTGCGAGCGGCGATCGAGATGCTGGACTTCCCCCGCGTCGGTCAGGCCGATGTTCGGGACCGAGAAGTTCGGCACGCTTGGGTCGCCGGTCACGACGAACGGGGAGCAGGAGTCCCCCAGGTAGGCGGGACCGTTGTACTCGAGCGGCGGGTTGATGCCGACGTACCGCGGCAGGGGGTTCGTCCGGGGGCCGTCCTTCGCCCGCATGTAGTTGGCGACGGTCATCCAGTCCGGGAACTTGGGCTTCGGCTTGTCGCGGGTGTCCGGGTCGCCGGAGAGGAGCTGCATCGAGCCGGCCGGATGTCCGCCGGCGGTCTGCCGCATCGAACGGAGGACCGTGAACTTGTCGGCAATCGCTGCGTGTTTCGGCAGGAGCTCCGTGAACTGCAGCCCCGGGACCTTCGTGTCGATCACGTCGAACGGGCCGCGGTATTCGCTGCCGGCGTGAGGCTTGGGGTCATAGGAGTCGATGTGCGACAGCCCCCCTGGCTGCCACACCATGATCACGGAGTTCTTCTGCCGGGACGGCGCCGTCCCCGCTTCGGCCGCCTGCAGGCTGTTCTGTGCCTGGAGACGCAAGAGCCCGGGGAGGCTCATCGTGGCGAAGCCCGCGAGACCGGTCTGGAGGAAGGCGCGGCGCCGCGTCGCCAGGGCCCGCGGACCGGCGCAGTGAACGGGACAGGAAGGTTGAGCGTGACTCATTTGCTCTCCGCGGGAAGGACTCGGACCGCGATCGGTTCCGAGACGACGATGTCCACGATATCGGTCGGCTGCGCGGTCGTGGTCGCGTTCTTGAGGGTCTGATCGGCTGCCGCCAGGGCGGCGGCGGCGGCTTTCTGCTTCGTTTGCAGGTCAGTGACCGCCGCGTCGGCGGCCATCTTGGCGTCGGCGGCCATCTTGGCTTCGGCCGCCTTGGCGGCATCGGCCGCTTCGACCTTGGCGGCTTCCGCGGCGGCGGCCTTGGCCGCTTCGGTCGCCTTGAGGAGGTCGGCGTCGACGGTCTTGAGGTCCGCTTCCGCCTTGCTCTTCGCCAGCTCGGCGGCGGTGACCGCTTCCGGATGGTGGCGGTACTTGGCGACGGCGCTGCCGTAGAAGGCGATCTGGTAGTCGCCGGGAGGGGTCTTGAGCTTGGCGAGGTCGATCACCGCTTCGGAAGCGTCGGCCGTCAGCGGGACGGTGAACGGAGCATTCGCCTCGAAGCCGCTGCCGAAGGTTTTGAGGGACATCGTCGCCCCCGAGAACTCGCTGCGGCGAGTCTGGACCAGCGGGATCTTGAGCGTCGTTCCCGCCTTGGCTTCGATCGGATCGCGGGTGGCCGGAGCGATCGTCAGAGGGGCGAAGTCGTGCCCGCCGACCGAGATGGGGATGTCCCCCGAGAGCCGCGGGTAGGGGATCTCCCCCCAGGAGTCGGGAATCGGCCACGCATAAGTGGCGAGGCGGCAGGGGTGCGTCACGGCCGCGCCGTCGATCGTCCCCCGGCCGGTGAAGCTGGCGCTGGCGAGGGCCCGCGGGGCGGACTGGTCGGCACTGACGACGAGGATCCCGCGGTTCTGGCCAGCGGGGATCTTGAGTCCCTGCGCCCGGACTCCGGCGGGGAGGTTCTCCATGGCGAGGTCGATGTCGCCGCTGAACCCGTCGCGGCGGATCGCCACGACTTCGAGGGCCATCGCCCCTCCGTTGCGGAGAGCGAGCGGCTTCGTCAGGGCGTTCCGGTCGCCGTTGCGGAGCTCCATGTGGAGCGGCCAGGCGACGACCGCGAAGTCCGGCGCGGCCTTGCGGATCACGAGCCGGTAGACGTTCCGGGGATCGTTGCGGGTCCCGCCGAAGAGGTCCGTGATCTGCAGACGGTGGAGGCCGTCCTGCTGGATCGTGAGCTTGCCGAGGATGTCGGCCGAACCGGCATTGAACGGAGGGCCGTCATAGGCGTAGCCATTGCTCGAGACCTTGACCGGGCTCGGGATGTCGGTGAACTCGGCGACGTCAGTCAGCGTCTCTTTGCCGTCGGCGACTGCCACATGCTGGACGAGAACGTTCGGGTCGGTCTGGAGGCCGAACCGCTCGGAAGCGACTTCGACCCACCACTCTTCGCCTTTTTTGGCTTCGAACTCGAACATGTCGACGTCGGCGGCCAGGGCGAAGCTGCCGGAGAGGTCGCAGGGGAGGGTGATCTTCTGAACGTGGGCGGGGTCGTTGTTCGGTTCCGCTTCGGCCAGCGGCGTCTGCTCGGGGAGACCGGCCGGGGGCCACGAGAAGGCGTTGACCGGCTGGGTCGACGGATGCCGGGCGATCGCCGCACCGGCCGGGACCTCCTGGACGACGAGGCGGTAGAAGCAGTCGCGGCCCCCCTTGAAGGTCAGCTCGTGGACCTTGACGACGTACTTGCCATCCTCGGGGACGGTGAAGTCGAGCAGGCCGCCGCGGCGTTCGACCAGCAGGTCATGACCGGCGGAGTCGCCGATGATCACCACCGCGTCGAGTTTCGAGTCGATCCCGCGGGTCGCGCACTCGACGCCGATCCGCTGGCCTTTTTTCGCTTCGAACAGGTAGTGGTCGACCGCCCGCGCCGTCATGGCGGCGTTGCAGACGGAGTTGACCTGGATCTCCTTCGCAGTCGCGAGCGTCGTGTTCGGCGTCGTGACCGCCGCTTCCGGGAGGGTCCCGACGGCGAACACTCGAGACGAGGACATCCCGAGGCGGGTCATGACGCGGGCTTCGTAGAGTCCCGGCGGGCAGTCTGCCCCGATCGTGACGACGTACTTGTTCGGCTCGATCTTGCCGGCGGCGTCGACCTTCGGCTTGGCGGTCACCCGCGGGTCGGAGAAGGTCAGCAACTCCGCGTCATCGAGATGCTCGCCGGCAATGACGATCTCGACATCGCTCCCGACCTTCCCCCCCATCGGGACGGTGGTCAGGAGTCGGGGAGCGGGGAGGCAGACGGACTGCGCGAACGACGCCGTCGGGGCGACGATCGCAGCGAACGCCAGGAGGAGGGTGGGGCGCAGAATCGATGCCGTCTTCACGTTGCCGGCCTGTTCACTTCGCTTCGTCATCACGATCTCCGTCAGCCACTTCCTGCCACCCACGATCCACTCCCCACGCACCACTTCATCCACATCAATGATTGAACAGGAACTCTTTGGTGTTGATCAGCGCCCAGACGAGGTCCTGGAAATTCTCGCTGGCCGCCTTGGCGGGATCGACCGGCTTGCCGTCTTTGTCGACGCGGGGTTCCGTCAGATAGTCGAGGGCGGTCTTGAGCTCGTCGGAGCGGGGGGTACGGGAAAAGGCGGCGAGATACAGCTCCTGGACCTTCTCCTCGTTCGGCCGCATCTCCTTGGCGAGTTTCTGAGCGCGGCCGGTCGGGCTCGCGAGTTTCCCCTTGATGTCCGCCGCGTTGACGAGGTGCAGGCTCTGGGCGAGGCTCGAGGACTGGACCCGCTCGCACTCGCAGACGCTCTCCCCTTCCGGCCGGCCGAAGACCCGCAGGAACGGCGACGAGCGGTTGTAGCTGTTGTCCGGCAGGGCCACCGCCCGCGTGCCGGCGGGGAGGTTCGCGAAGTCGGTCTGCGTTCCGGCGACCCGGTCGATCGCGTCCAGCAGAACTTCCGCCTGCAGCCGCTTCGGGTAGTGCCGCGAGTAGTTCTGGCGGTCGGCGAGGTTGTGGTCGTTGGGGGTCGCGCTCAACTGGTAGGCGCTCGAGCGGGTGATGACCCGCACGAGGTCCTTGAGGTCGAAGCCGCTCGACACGAAGTGCTTTTCGAGGGCCGCGAGGAGCTCGGGGTTCGTCGGCGGATTCGTGTCCCGGATGTCGTCTTCGGGCTCGATCAGACCGCGGGTGAAGAAGTGCTTCCAGTAGCGGTTGACGAGGGCCTTGGCGAAGAACGGGTTGTCCGGCTTGCTCATCCAGTCGGCGAGTTTCAGCCGCGGATCCTGATCGGGGAGGATGTCCGGAATCGCGTCGCCGAGAGCGGCCGGTTTCACGGACTTGCCGGTCTTCATGTTCGTCGCGACCGCCACACCCCGCTTGTGGAAGATCAGGTCCTGCTCGCGAACACCGGAGGGCTTGCGGCCGACCTGGCTGAAGAACGCCACCAGCGAGTAGTAATCGTCCTGGCTCCACCGCTCGAACGGGTGATGGTGGCACTGGGCGCACTGCATCCGGACGCCGAGGAACAGCTGGGCGACATCTTCGATCTGCTGCTTCGGCTCCTTGACCCGCTTGTACCAGGCGACCGGCGGGTTGGCGATGATCGTCCCGGTCGCGGCGAGGAGCTCCCGCACGAACTGGTCATACGGCTTGTTGGCGAGCAGGCTGTCCCGGACCCAGGCGTGAAACGCAAAGTTGCTCTGGATGTCGCTGGCGTCGTCGCGGCGGTTCTTGAGGAGGGCGGTCCACTTGGTGGCGAAGAAGTCGGCGTAGTCGGGGGTCTTCAGCAGCTCTTCGATCACCTGGTCCCGTTTGGCCGGGTCGGAGCTTTCGAGGAACCGTTTCGCTTCGTCGTCGGTCGGGAGGCGACCGGCGATATCGAGCGTCACGCGGCGGAGGAAGGTGGCGTCGTCGCACAGTCCCGAGGGGGGGACGCCGATCCGCTTGAGGTTCGCGAAGACGAGTTCGTCGACGAAGTTCTTGACGGGGGGGAGAGACTCGACCGGAGCCCCGAGGGGGATCGAGCCGCGGTAGACCGAGACGTTCCCCTGGTAGCGGACCATGATGGCGACGTTGCCGGAGATCTCATGGCTCCGGACCAGACCGTCTCCCGAGACCTCGGCGAGGGCTTCGTCGTTCGATTCGAAGAGGGCGGTCCCGGTGACATCACGGACCGTGCCGTCGGCGTAGCGGGCAACCGCCTTGAGCGACTGCTGGCTCTGACGGGGGATCGTGCCGCTGGGGGGCTGGACTTCGATCGAGACGAGCTTGGTAGCGGTCTCGCGGTCGTCCTTGGCTCCCTGGGCGACCCAGTCGCGAAGGACCCGGTAGCCTTCCGATTCGCGGGGGAGCCGGACTCCGCCGCCGTGGGGGATGCGCCCGGAGGCTTTCTGGAGGATCAGGCTTTCGTCCGGGGAGGGAGCGGCGATGCGACGGCCGCGGCTCTCTTTGACGAGGTGTTCGTAGTCTTCGCCCGGTTCGAAGCCGAGGAGCGAGAGCTGGAAACCGCGCTGGCCCCCTCCCGCCTTGGCGTGGCAGAAGCCGATGCTGCAGCCCGCTTTGGTCAGCACCGGCATCACGTCGTTGACGAAGCTGACGGGGCGTTCATCACCGAGAACGGGAGTGCCGAGCGAGAGAGCGAGGAGTCCGACGATCCAGAGATCTCGAAACCGCAGGCAGCGCAGCGAAACGCGATCGCGCGGGGGCATGGCGGATGAGGGAAAGGGCGGGAGCCGGACCGGTGGGAGGCGACGACGGCAGCGGCAGGCGGGTGGCAGGGACGAAGAAGCGCATCGGAACGCCCCCGCCGAATCATCAATTCAAATTAATGCGTCCTTCTATCCCCGTCAACCGGAGGGGATAGTTGCCCGTTCCGGTTCTCCCTGCGGGAGGACGAGTTGTGGCAAATCCGCATCCGCCCGGGGGATAGGCTGCTTCGGCTGAGAAGACTCTACCCGGAAACGCCCGCCGCCACGATTTGCGATCCGGGAAAGGACAGTTTCACCCCGCCTAATCCTCACCGGTTTCGGCCCCGTTTTGCCCCGGAAGACCACCGGCTCATTCGACCGGAATATCGAAGTGCAGAACGTCTTCGCGAAGCCCCAGCTTGGCATAGAGAGCGATGGCAGGGGCGTCGACGAGGTCCGCCTGGACGTAGATGACGTACGCCCCGCGGGAGGCGGCGACCGACTTGAGGCACGTGATCAGGGCCGTGGCGACACCCCGCCGGCGATGCGAAGCCGCGACGGCCAGGTCGTAGATGTAGATCTCGCTCCGCGGCTGCTCGAACTTGCGGAGTTCGTAGGCGGCGAGGCCGCCGATGACCGTGTCCCCGTCCAATGCCGCCACCGCAAGGAAGCTTTCGCCCCCGAGGAGCGACGCGAGATAGCCGTCCGAGGGCTGGGCGGAGAGGTAGGTCCGTTCCTCCTCAAACGCCTCGGCGAAGACCCGGAGCATCCCTCGCAGCAGCGGGACGTCCGACCGGGTGAGGGAGTGGATCGAGATCTCCATGTCACTCGGCATCGATCAGGAGACCTTCGCGGCCCAGCGGGCTCCTTCGACGATGTGCTGTTTGCCGAAGGGGGTGTTCATGGAGCGGAGGTCGTGGCCGAGTTCCGTATAGAAGAAGCGGCCGCCGCCGAAGTCGCGGAGCCAGGCGATCGGGTGGTCTTTCCCCATCCCCTTTCCGCCCCGTTCCACGAAGTAGGGGCGGACGGGGGTGTAGGTCGTTTCGTCGACGCGGAGGAGAACCTGGACGCCGGGGAGGCCGGTGACCGGTTTGTCGTGGTTGGTCCAGTCCGCCTCATACCAGAAGGCCTCCCCTTCCCCCCGGACGGCGGGGTGGTCCTTGGCGGCGGGGTCGACGAGGAGGCGGGCCTTCTGGAAGGTGGCGTCGCTGTTGAAGTCGCAGCCGGCGAGTTCGTAGAACCAGCTCCAGCCGGTCTGGTGGACGAGGGCGGCGTGGAGGGCGACGATCCCCTTACCGGTCTTGTACCAGTCTTCGATCGCCATCCGCTGCGGCTCACTCAGGAGAGTGCCGAGCTCGTTGCAGTTGTTCATGAGGAACAGGTCGTACCCGGCCAGCCGTTCCTTGGTGAGGTCGGCGGGGGTTTCGGTGACGTCGACCTCGAAGCCGGCGGCGGCGAGGGTCCGGACCAGCCAGCCGTTGCACTGGGGGATCTCGGGGTGGCGGTACCAGCCGGTTCCCGAGAACAGCAGGACCTTCGTGGGCTTGGCCGGCGCGGTGGCTGCAGGCTCCTGGGCGGAGGCAACCGGGAGGGCCGCGAGGCCGAGGGTGGCGGCGGAGCCGAGGAGGAGTTGTCGCCGATTGCAGGAGGAAGCCATGCCGAAGAACCTCGACGCGAGCGCAGCGGGGAAGGTGCCGAAGAAGCTGGGAGTGTATCACCACCCGGGTCAAGGGCGGAGCCCTTGCCGCCGGAGGTTTTTCGAACGTACAGGGAACCGTCCAACCGATTCCAGGCGCCCCTACGGGCTCATCATGTAGACCGGTAGACTTGTCAGAGAACTCTCACAGCAGGGCGAGGCGATTATGGGGCGACTCAAGGCGATTGCAGTCTGGCTGGTGCTGGTGTCGGGGGCTGCGGCCCAGGATGCGGTTTCGTCCAAGCTCTCTCCCGAGACAACGCGAGCGGTCGATGTTGTGCTGCAGGGAGAGGTCGACGGGCGGACGCTGGCAGGGTGTGCGATCGGGATTCTGCGGGACGGGAAGGTCGTCTACACGAATGGATATGGGCTGGCGGACGTGAAGGGGAACCGGCCGGTCACGACCGGCACGGTCTTCAACTGGGCCTCGAACTCGAAGCCGTTCATGGCGATGGCTGCGATGCAGCTGGTGCAGGCGGGAAAGCTCGACCTGGAGGCGGATGTCCGGAAGTACGTCCCGGAGTTCCCGGAGAAGCCGCAGGTGATCCGCGTGCGGCACCTGCTGACGCACCAGAGCGGGCTGCCGCACTATAGCAACGGAAAGGTCGTCGGGACGCCGCGGAGCTCGAAGCCGCTGGATGAGCTCGACCCGATCCTGGCGATCCGGCGGTTCGACCAGTCGCCGCTGCTGTTCGCGCCCGGGGAGCGGACCGAGTACTCGACCTACGCCTACATCCTGCTGTCGGCCGTGGTACAGCGGGCGGGAGGGGAGCCGATCGATCGGCAGCTCCGGACACGGCTGATCGAGCCGCTGGGGCTCAAGTCGTTCGAGCTCGATCTGCCGACGCAGAATCAGAAGACGTGGTCGAAGGGATACCGGAAGCCGATGGGGGGGACGTTCGTCGAGTCAGCCGAGGAGGCGAACTACTGGAAGCATGGCGGAGGGGGCTACAAGAGCGACATCCGGGACTTCGCCCGCTGGGCCGAAGCGATGCTGAACCGGACGCTGCTCGACGGACCGACACAGACAACGATGTGGACGCCGCAATCCCTCGCCTCGGGTCAGCCGACGTCGTTCGGGCTCGGTCCGCAGCTCGACGGAAAGCCGGGGGAGCGGTCGTTCAAGGTGCACCACAACGGCAACCAGCGGGAAGTGAGCACGCGGCTGGCGATCTATCCGGTCGCGCGGCACGGGGTGGTGCTGCTGACGAACACCGATGGCTTCGACGTCGGGCGGCTGACGACGGCGGTGTATCGGGCGCTGGAGAAGCGGTAGGGACGCTACTCGGCTGGCCCGATCTCGAGGGCTTTGATCCGGGAGGCGAGCGTGGTCGGCCGGACTCCCAGCAGTTCGGCGGCGCCGCCGGGACCGGAGACTTTGCCACGGGCGGCTTTGAGGGCGGCGCGGAGGTTGTCTGCTTCGAGCTGGCGGAGCTGGGCATCAGTCCGGATTTCTGCGGTCGTTGTCGGAGGCTCGGACCTGGTGGCAGCCTTGGGAGTCGCCGGCAGATCGAGATTGAGGCGGCCCGCCGGCGATGTGATGACCGCCCGCTCGAGGACGTGCTGCAGCTCGCGGATGTTGCCGGGCCAGTCGTACTGCTGGAGCCGCTGCACGCTCGCGAGCGTGAGAGCGGGGCGGGTGCGACCCGCTTTGCGGGCCGCGGCCGCGAGAAAGTGATCCGCCAGGAGTGGAATGTCCTCCTTGCGGCGGCGGAGCGGCGGGATCTCGATCGGGAAGACGCTGAGGCGGTAGAAGAGGTCCTGCCGGAACCGGCCCGCTTCCGCTTCTTTTCGCAGATCGCGGTTCGTGGCGGCAACCAGCCGGACGTTGACCCGGCGGGTCCGCTCTTCGCCGACCCGTTCCAGTTCCCCTTCCTGCAGGACCCGGAGGAGCTTGGCCTGGAGCTCGAGCGGGATCTCGCCGACTTCGTCGAGGAACAGCGTCCCCTGCTCCGCGAGCTCGAACCGGCCGATGCGGTCCCGCAGAGCGCCGGTGAAGGCCCCCTTGGCGTGGCCGAAGAACTCGCTTTCGTAAAGCTCGCGCGGGACGGCGGCGCAGTTGACCTTGATCAGAGAGCGGCCCGACCGCTGGCTGCGGCGGTGGAGTTCCCGGGCGACGAGTTCCTTCCCCGTTCCGCTTTCGCCGAGGATCAGGACCGAGGCGTCGGTCGGCGCGACGAGGTCGATCTGCCGGGCGACCGCCTCGAGCGCGGGGCTCTGGCCGACGAGCTCTCCAAAGGCCCCGCTGCCGGTGACCTCTTCCCGAAGGTACTCGTTCTCCTGCTCGAGCCGGCGGCGGAGGGCTTCGATCTCGGCGAAAGCCCGGGCGGTCGTGATCGCCGCGGCGGCGTGGTCGGCGATCATCCGGAGCCACCCCATGCACTCGTTCGCGATCGGCTGCCGGGCGAAGATCGCCAGGACCCCGAGAGTCTCGCCCCGATGAATCAGCGGCTGGCCGGCGAAGCCCCGGATCCCTTCCGCCCGGACCCACTCGGGGCGGGCGATCCAGTCGGGGGGGCTGGTCCCGAAGTCCGGCTCTTCGAGCGGCTTCCCGTCGGTCGCGATTCGCCCCACCTTGCGGAGCCCCATCGGCATCCGCCGGAAGTCGCCGTCGAGGCGGGTCCACTCGACCTCGGGGGAGACCTTCGACCGGCCGCCGCTGGCGACCAGATGGAGGCAGTCGGTCTGCAGCTGGCAGGCGTCCGGGGTGAGGCACTCGCCGCAGCGGGGCTTGGGCTGAATCAGCCAGATCCGGGCGAGGGCAATCGGTCCCGACTCGGTCAGTCGGCGGACGATCAACGACAGAAGGTCCGAGACCGAGTGCTGCTGCGCCATGTCGAGCAGCACCCGCTTGGGGTCGGCGAAGAGCGGGCCATAGGTTTCGGTGGCGGGCATGCCGACAGATTACGAGTTTTCGTACTCCGTGCACGATTTTTCGTGGATCTACGAAAACTCGTAATCGAGGCGGATAGAGTGAAATCGCCTCAAACCAATTGACATCCGCTCTTTACGAATTCTTCGACTCTTTGGAACAGGAGCTGAATTGAGGCTGTGCAGACCCGCTGGAATGGCCAGCGAACGAGACCAACACAGGAAAGTGAGTTCATCATGTCCCGCCTTCACGCCATCGCTCCCGAAACCACCAGCGGCCAGGTCAAGACCCTCCTTGATGCGGTTCAGACCAAGATGGGGATGGTCCCCAACATGATGCGGACCATGGCCAACTCCCCCGCCGTACTCGAAGGGTACCTCCAGCTGTCGGGAGCCCTGGGCCACGGCAAGCTCCCGGGCCGCGTGCGGGAGCAGATTTCCCTGGCGATCTCAGAGGCGAACGGCTGCGACTACTGCCTGTCGGCCCACTCGGCGATCGGCAAGATGCTGGGGCTGACCGCCGAGCAGATCCGGGACGCTCGGCTCGGGACGTCGGTCGATCCGAAGACCGACGCGGTCCTCCGCTTCGCCCGGAAAGTTCTCGAGAACCAGGGCCGGGTCGAGGAGAGTGACGTCGAAGACGTCCGTCGCGCCGGGTTCGACGACACGGCGATCGCCGAGATGGTGGCGAACGTGGCGCTGAACGTCCTGACGAACTTCTTCAACAATGTGGCGGAGACGGAGATCGACTTTCCGCGGGCCCCGGCGCTGCAGCCTGCCGCGGTCTAGTTGTCCCCCGATGTCCCGGCCTGACGCGGAGCGGGTCCCGGTCCGAGCCTCGCGACCGACCCGTTCCGCGGCAGCCGTTGTTTTCGTCCGAGATGTCTTCCCGCACATTCGCCCCTCTTCCGGAGATGCTCCCGATGTCCGCCGATCAGCCGAGTTCGAATCCTCCTGTAGTCATCGCCCCGCCGTTCACTCGGGAGACCGCTCTGCGAAAGGTGCGGCTGGCCGAAGACGCCTGGAACTCGCGCGATCCTGGGCGGGTGTCGCTCGCCTATACCGAAGACTCCGAGTGGCGGAACCGGAGCACGTTCCTCCAGGGGCGGGACGAGATCCGGGCGTTTCTCGCAGGGAAGTGGGAGCGGGAGCAGGACTACCGGCTGGTGAAGGCGCTGTGGGCCTTCACTGACGACCACATTGCCGTCCGGTTCCAGTATGAGTGGCATGACGGGGCCGGGCAGTGGTACCGGAGCTATGGGAACGAGCAGTGGGAGTTCGACGAGCGGGGTCTGATGCGCCGGCGGGAGGCGAGCATCAACGACGTGGCGATTGCGGAGTCGGAGCGGAAGTTCTTCTGGGCGGCTCCGGGACCTCGCCCGGTGGACCATCCCGGGATCCCCGAGGTCCGATAGGGGAATGAAACCCCTTGGCCGGGTGCAGGGGCGGAGCTCCTGCCCGCCGGAGGCGCTTCTCTCGTGGAACCGTGGGAAACAACGGGCGTCCGCCTTGGGGAAGCCAGCGTCGAGGACTCCCCTTCTCTTCATCGCGGGGAGTGCCGTGCGAGCGGGTTGGAGAGGGAGTCCCGTAACGCCGGTCCGCGATCGAGACCACGTCGTGTGCCATAGTTCCACCGGAGAAGCGCCTCCGGCGGGGCCAGCAGCGTGCTGGACCCGGGTCGCCGTGGGACGATGGGTTTGAGCGAACGACGTCGCGCCGGCCAGAACGGGGTTCGAGGCATTGGGTTTCTGCAGGCTTGTCGCGCACGGCGAACAACGCGCCTTTGCGCAACCCATCGCTCCCGCCCACCCCGGTCCAGCGGGACGCTGGCCAATTGACCGGCTTCGTGGGGCGTGGTCTGATAACCGCATTCCCTTCCCCCATTGGCAGCATGGCCCGACGCCTCCCCTACCTGATCCGGACCGCGCGGTTCGTGCTCGGCTTCAAGCTCACCCCCGCCGGGCGGGCCGCGGCCGTCCTCCTCTTTTTCTCCGCCCTCGGCCTCGTCACGATCGAAATCCCGATCTACCAGGTCTTCTGCGGTCTCGTCGCCCTCCTGGGAGCGGTCGAGTTCACCGGCACCGTCCTCGGCCCCAAACTCCAACTCGAGGCCGAGATCCCCACCGTCGCAACGGTCGGAGAACCGATCATCGGCTCCGTCCGGGTCCGGAACACCGGCTGGTTCACCGCCTTCGACCTCATGGCAGGGATCTTCAACGGACCGCGACAGGTCCGGCAGATCGACGGGGACGTGGTCTATTCCTCCCTCCCCCGCACAGAGGAGACCACCCTCTTCGTCCGGCTCGTCGGGACGCGGCGGGGAGTCTACCGGCTGCCGGGCATCCACGTTCACAGCACCTTCCCGATGAACTTCATGCGGTTCGGAGGGAACGAGTCCCCCCCCGGAACGCTGACGGTCGTCCCCCGGTTTCATTCGCTGGAGGAGTTCGACCTGCCGCTGAGCCACCGGTATCAGCCCGGAGGCGTGACGCACGTCAGCGGCATCGGGCAATCGCCCGAGTACCTCGGGAACCGGGAATACGTACAGGGGGAACCGGTCAAACGTCTCGACTTCCGGGCGTGGGCACGGCTCGGGAAGCCGGTCGTGCGGGAGTATCAGGAGGAGTACTACAGCCGGGTCGCGCTCGTGCTGGATACCTTCGTCCCCGGGACATGGGGGTGGCGGCGTCGGCAGGCGAGCGAGGCGCTCGAAGCGGCGATCTCGCTGATGGCGGCGGTCGCAGAGACGATCAACTTCGACGACTACGCGGTCGACGTCTTCGCGGCGGGGCCGGAGATGTACATCTTCCGGACTCCCGGCGGCCCGACGCGGCTCGACGCAGTGCTGGAGATCCTGGCGGGGGTCGATCCCTGCCAGCGGAACCCGTTCGAGCAGCTTTCACCCGCCCTCGCCCAGAACCTGGAGTCGATCTCGACAGTCGTGTGCATCTTCCTCGACTGGGACTCGTCCCGGTCGGAGCTGGTGCAGCGGATCTTGAGCGCGGGATGCGCGATCCGGGTGATCGTCGTCCGGAGCGAGCCGACGACGCTGCCGATTCCCGGTCTCGAGGGCTATTCGCAGGTGCTGCCGCAGGCGGTGCTGGGGGGAGAGATCCGTTCCCTCTGACCCGCCGGAGTCCGCACAAGCGGCAACGGACTCACCCCCCCTTCAGGTCTCCGAAAGACTCTCGCCCGCCGAACGAGCCGCCGTTTATGATGCTCGTCCCTGATCAAGGAGACGCGTGATGCGACGCGACGTGGCAGCGGTTCTGGCGGTGTGGTGTGTCTGGTCGGCGGCGGCCCTTCCGGTGGCCTGGGCCCAGGAGGCGACTCCGCAGAACCAGACCAAGGCGGAAGCCATGCCGCCGGAGCTGATCGTTCCGCCGGTCTTCGCGAAGCGGACGCCGGAGACGCTCGCGGACCTGCGGGAGCTCGAGGCGCACGTCAAGACGGTGGCGGCCAAGGTCGCTCCGACGGTGGTCGGGATCCAGATCGGGCGGGCTCAGGGGAGCGGCGTCCTTGTCACGAAGGACGGGTACATCCTGACCGCGGGGCACGTGTCGGGGCCTCCGGGGGGACGGGCGCGGATCATTCTGCCGTCGGGAGAGGTGGTCGAGGGGACGACGCTCGGGCGGAACCGGGTGGCGGATGCGGGGCTGATCAAGCTCAGGGGGGATCGGGCGGACTGGCCGTTCACCCCGATGGCGACAGGCGATTCGATCGAGCGGACGGAGTGGTGCCTGACGATGGGGCATCCGGGTGGCTTCAACAAGGAGCGTCCGGCGCCGTGGCGGCTGGGGCGGGTGTTGTCGACGTCGAAGAACACGATCCAGACGGACTGTGAGCTGGTCGGAGGGGATTCGGGGGGCCCGGTGTTTGACATGGAAGGGCATGTGATCGCGATCAACAGCCGGATCGGTCCGCAGACGTCGATGAACTTCCATGTGGCGATCGGGATCTATCACGACGAGTGGACGCGGCTCGTGGCGTCGGAGGACATCAAGGGGCACACGGGGGCGTTCCTGGGTGTTTCGGGGGATAAGGACGCGGCGGGTCTGAAGATCACGACGGTGCATGAGCGGTCGCCTGCGGACCGGGCGGGGATCCGGGTGGGTGATATCCTGGTGACGTTCCAGGGGAAGAAGGTGACGGAGATCGAGGGGTTGATTGAGCTGGTGGGGAGTGAGTCGCCGGGTCGGCGGGTGCGGATCCAGGTTTTGCGGGAGGGGCAGCCCAAGGATTTTGAGTTGTCGCTTGGTGAGCTGCCGGAGCAAGAGTAGCGGCTCGCCCCACGTCCTGGCCGGCACAGCGCTGTTTGCTCAAACCCATCGTGCCACGGCCACCCGGGTCCAGCAGGCTGCTGGCCCCGCCGGAGGCGCTTTCGTTGTGGAACCACGGCAAACAACGGGCCCCCAATGACGGACCGGCGTTGAATACCCCCCTCTCCATCACGCTCGCTCTGCACTCCCCGCGATGAGGAAAGAGGGAGCCTCGACGCTGGTGCGTGCAGGCACGGTCAAAAGACGCTCGCCTGGGGAGCCAAGATGAGTGCTGTGAGTTTTCTCCAGGACGTTCGAGACAGGATCCCCGGCTTCGACTTCAGCTCGTGCTGGCGGATCGTCCAATTCACGATTCTCGAGCGAAACGATGTGATGGACGCCGAGCTGGTCGTCACCTGTCGAGACGAAGAACTCATCCGATTTCGCGCTGAGGCGGTCTCGAAGATGACGCTCTCGTTCACCGGCAATCGCATGGAATTGGGGGAGCCGCTGATCAGTGAACATGACGAGGGGATTTGTGTTCACGATGAGCTCGGGCACACCATCGTCCTGTGGTGTGCTGACCTGCGGTTGATCAGCGTCGAGCCTTATGAAACGGGAGATGGCGGAACGCATCCCGGGTAACGCTGGTGCCCAAAGTGGGCGCCGACGGCTTTCCACGGTTCCACGAGGGAAGCGCCTCCGGCGGGCAGGAGCTCCGCCCCTGCACCCGGGTCAGGGACGTGCTAGGTGAGCTCGCTCACGTACTCGCAGAGCGCCTCGCGCCACGGCCGCATTGCCTTCCCCGTTGCCGCTTCCAGCCTCGTACAATCAAGCCGACTGTACGGAGGCCGCTTCGCCGCAGTCGGATACTCCGCCGTCGTGATCGGGCTCATCGGTGTCGAGAGCCCCGCCAGCCGGACCGCCTCCTCCGCCACCGCATACCACGAACACTCCCCCGAGTTCACCGCGTGGTAGAGACCATAGGCCTCGGTCGCGAGAAGCCGGGCCGCCGCCCGGGCCACATCCCGAGTGAAGGTCGGCGTACAAAGCTGATCGGCGACGACCCGCAGCTCCGGCCGCTCCCGCGCCAGCCGCAGCATCGTCTGCACGAAGTTCCCCTTCGCCTTCGTCGCCGCCCGGCCATACAGCCCGCAGGTCCGGATCACGAAGTGCCGCGTCGCGTTCGCCCGGACCGCCAGCTCCCCCGCCAGCTTCGAGGCTCCGTAGACACTCAGCGGAACCGGGACGTCGCTCTCCCGCCACGGACGAAGCGGCGCGGGGGGCTCGAGGCCGAACACATAGTCGGTACTGAAGTGCACCAGGACCAGGTTCCGCTCGCCGCAGTACCGGGCCAGCCGCAGCGGACCAATGGCGTTCACCTCGTACGCGAGCGCCGGCTCCGATTCCGCCCGATCGACGAGGTTGTACGCCGCCGTATTGATCACGACGTCGGGACGGGCGGCATCGAGGACCCGCGCCACCCGCTCGCCGTCCGTGATATCGAGATCGCTCCGCTGGAGCGGGACGAGGTCAGGAAACAGGGGCGCGAGATCGCTGGCGAGCTGCCCGCCGGCACCGATCAGGGCAACACGCATGGCAGCACTCTCCCCAGCCGCTCCCGGCGGACCTCGCGCACTCCCGGCCGCTACTTCTTCGCCATGAACAGGTCGATCCCCAAGACGAACAGCATCAGGCCGACGATGAACATCAGGCCGATGTAGGTGGTCCAGATGAAGACCTTCTCGTTCGGCTTCTTCCCCGTGATCGCTTCATAGATCAGGAACAGCATGTGTCCCCCGTCGAGCAGCGGGATCGGCAGGAAGTTGATCACCGCCAGGTTCACGCTGATCAGGCCGAGGAACATGATGAACTGCGTCAGGTCCTCCTGAGCAACCGCATAGCCGATCTTGGCAATCCCGACCGGGCCGCTCAGCTTGAACGGCGACAGGTCCCCCCGGATCAGGGCGGCGAGCGTCCGGAAGACTTCCGAGATCCGCTTCTTCGTCTCCCGCATCCCGAGGTTCAGCGAGTCCCGCGGGGACGAGCCCTTGAGAATGAATGTCTCGGGGAGCAGCACGCCCCGGCTCAGGCCGCGGAGCGTCGGGAGGTACCAGTCCGCTTCGGCGGCCGGCTCGAGCGTCACCTTCTCGTTCGTACCGTCCTCGGTCTTGATCAGGAGCTGGACCTTGCGGGCCGACGCGGCGTCCTGCATCAGCCAGAAGGCATACGGGATCTTCTTCTCGTCAACCTTGAGGATCCGCAGCTCCCCGGGACCGAGCATGTCGTCGATCTTCCCCTCGACCGGGAGGAACGAAATCTCTTCGATGCTCTGCTTCTCCTTGATCCCCGCCTGGGCCGCGGGGCTCCCTTCGGCAACCGAGAGGATCTTCGGGACCACCTGGATCGCGAGCCCCAGCGACGGAATGCTGAGGGGGTCTTCCTCGCTCCGCGGCGGCTCGCTCCAGGGGGCGCTCTCATCGGGCGCCACCTTGACCTCGACCGTCTCGGGAGGACCTCCCTGCGGCTCGCGGCTGACGAGGAGCACGACCTCCTGCCCCTGCTTGTCGGAGAAATAGTCCGGCAGGCGGAACGGGTCGAGGTCGTGGCCGACCTCGCGGCCGTCGATCTTGGAGATCCGGTCGCCGATCTTGACCCCCGCTTTGGCGGCGGGAGAGTCCTTGCGGAGAGCGCTCACCTTGCCGATGTCGAACCGGATCCCGAGCGTCCGGAAGTTCATCGGCTTGAGCGACAGCGTGACCGGCGAATCCTGATTGAGCCGCTTCACCCCGATCTCGAGCGGGTCCTGGCGGTGCTTCCGCAGCAGAACTTCGAGCTCGCGGGCCGAGTCGAGCGCCTCGCCGTTGAGCGTCTCGATCCGGTCCCCCGGCTGGAACCCCGCCTCGAAGGCGGGGGAGCCCGGGTTCGTGATCGAGCGGTCGACCGGCTCCTTGAGCCGCGCGACTTCGAGGCCGCTGACCGGCCCCATCCCCATCAGGCGGTTGTAGTTGTTCCACTTCGGGTCGTCGGTGAACTCGTACTTCGTCCCTTCGGGATGGGTCCCGATGATCGTCAGCTTGCCCCGGCTGAGCAGGGTCTCCTTCTGGATGTCCTCGAAGACGTCCGTCTTGACCCCGTTGATCCGGACGATCGTGTCCCACTCGCGGACGCCGTTGTTCCAGGCCGGCAGCCCCGCCTGGACGTAGCCGACCTTGGGGGGAAGGGTCTCGTGCCCCTTGGCGTAGACGATCGCGAAGAACAGCGTCCCCGTGATGATGTTCATGATCACGCCGGCGGAGATGATCGCCATCCGCTGCCAGACGTTCTTGGCGGTATAGGAGCGGGGATCCTCCGCCTTTTCGGCGTCGGTCATCTGGGCGGGGTCGACGTCATCCTGCCCGAGCATCTTGACGTAGCCGCCGAACGGGATCGCCGAGAGGGCGTACTCGGTCTCCCCCCACTGCTTGCGGAGCAGGATCGGACCGAAGCCGATGCTGAACCGCTCGACGAAGACGTTGCACCACTTCGCGACCGCAAAGTGCCCGAGCTCGTGAAAGAAAATGACGAGCCCGAGGCCGAGGGCGACGGTCAGGATGGTGATCAGCTTCTCGGGGGAAAAACCGAGCGCTAGGACGAGCGATTCCAACGGAACATCTCCTCTCGCGCCCACGCATCGAGCTTCAGGAGCTCTTCCAGCGTCGGCGACGGGCTATACGTATGGGCGTTCAGGATGTCCCGGCAGGCGCGGGCGATGTCCGTGAAGGCCAGTTCCTTCTTGAGAAACCGGTCGACGGCCGCTTCATTGGCGGCGTTGAGCACAGCTCCGCAGGTCCCTCCGCGGCGGGCGACTTCAAAGCCCAGCGCGAGAGCAGGGAATTTTTGCAGATCGGGCGGCTCGAAGTGAAGAGAGAACGTTTTCGTCAGGTCCAGCCGGGGGCTGACCCCGCTCCACCGCTCCGGCCAGGAGAGGGCATGCTGGATCGGGAGCTTCATGTCCGGAGGGGACAACTGGGCGATCACCGAGCCGTCCAGGAACTCGACCATCGAGTGGACGATCGACTGCGGGTGGATCACCACGTCGATCTCGTCGGGCTGGAGATCGAACAGCCAGCGGGCTTCGATCACCTCGAGCGCCTTGTTCATCATCGTGGCGGAGTCGATCGTGATCTTCGGCCCCATCTGCCACGTCGGATGGGCCAGGGCGTCCTCGCGGGTCGCCGACTGGAGTTTTTCAAGGGGCCACGTCCGGAACGGACCGCCGCTCGCCGTCAGGATCGCCCGCTTCAGGTCCTGCCGCCGGCCGCATTCGAGGGCCTGGAAGACCGCATTGTGTTCGCTGTCGACCGGAAGCAGTTTTCGAGTCACCTGCGAGGTTTTTCCCTCGCCGCAGCCCGCCCCGGAGGCTCCCCGTTCGCTGCCGCGGACCTTCTCCATCACGAGCGGGCCGGCGACGACAAGGGTCTCTTTGTTCGCGAGCGCCACCGGCTTGCCGGCATCGAGCGCCGCCAGCGTCCCGCGGAGCCCCGCCGCTCCGACGATCCCGGAGACGACCATGTCGGCGTCCGCCATCGCGGCGATCCGCTCGACGGCGTCGGGGCCGAACTCGACCCGGGTTTCGGACGGGAACGCTCCGGCGGGGATCTGCGAGCGGAGGTTCGGATCGGCGATCGCCGCCCGCGGCGGCCGGAACTCCTGGCAGGCCTTCGCCAGATCTTCCCAGCGGGAGTTGGTCGTCATCCCGACCACGGAAAGTCGTTCCGGATGGGCGCGAGCGACCGCCTGACAGCTCACTCCGATCGAGCCGGTCGCACCCAGGACGACAATCCGTTTCATGGTCATTCCAAGCCTGTCTCGCACCAGTCCCTGGCGCGGGGGAAGCACGCGATTCTAGGCCGCCCGGCAGATTGCCGCAACTCGTTACAAGAAAATCGGATATCGCGATCCGCCGTTTTGCCGCGACGCGTCGGCGGAGCGCGAAGACGACGCTCTGTTTTGAATGAACGCCCCGTCCCGCGCTCCGCTGGCGCGTCGCGACTCAACAGGAGGGGCGATACGATGACGTCCCCTGATTCAGTGCTTGATCCCCCCCTCCGCTTGAACTGCAAAGGCTTCGGAATGTCTCAGGATCTTGTCGCTCTCCAGCCCCGCACCCGGTTCGACGTCTCCCGCCGGTCGTTCGTTATGACGTCGCTGGCCGCCGGGTTCGCCGCCGCCGTCACACCGGTCTCGGCCGAAACAATCACGACCGACACCAGCGGTCTCGTCGCAGGCGAGGTCAAGATCCCGGTCAAAGACGGCGAGATCCCCGCCTACCGGGCCCGGCCGGACAAGAAGGGGCCGTTCCCGACCGTCCTCGTCGTCCAGGAAATCTTCGGCGTCCACGAGCACATCAAGGACCTCTGCCGCCGCCTCGCGAAGCTCGGCTACCTGGCGATCGCTCCGGCCCTCTATGCCCGTCACGACGACGTCTCGAAGCTGACCGACATCCAGGAGATCCTCAAGATCGTCTCCAAGGTTCCGGACGTCCAGGTCCTCTCGGACCTCGACGCCACGGTCGCCTGGGCCAAGGCGAGCGGCGAAGGGGACACCTCCAAGCTCGCCGTCACCGGCTTCTGCTGGGGGGGCCGGATCACGTGGCTCTACACCGCCCACAGCAAGGACGTGAAGGCCGGGGTCGCCTGGTACGGCCGGCTCGTCGGTCAGGCGGACGAACTCCACCCGAAGCACCCGGTCGACATCGCCGGCGAGCTGAACGCTCCGGTCCTCGGCCTCTACGGCGGGGCCGACACGGGGATTCCGCTCGACAGCGTCGAGAAGATGCGGGCCGCCCTCAAGGCGGCGGGCAAGTCAGCGGAGATCGAGGTCTATCCCGACACGCCGCACGCCTTCAACGCCGACTATCGCCCGTCGTACCGTGAGAAGCAGGCGAAGGATGGCTGGCAGAAGATGCTCGACTGGTTCAAGAAGAACGGCGTCGCCTGAGTTTCGGCGAGGCCGCCCCCTCCAGAGGCCGAGGAGGCGACGATGACCGCCCCCGTGTCACCAACAAGCGGCTCCTGGGCGTTTCGCCTGGGGGCCGTCGCCTTGGGAATCGTCGCCCTCCCGTTTGCACTGGCGATCGCCGTCGGCCTGACGGGAGGGGCGCTGCTGGCCCCCTCGCCGCTGTCGGACTCCTGGCTCCTCTGGTCGGCCTTCAGTATCTGCTGTGGGGACGACTGCTGAAGCGTCTCACTCCCGCAGCCGACGAGCAAAGAGCCGAGCCCCCGGGCCCGACAGACGAGTCTGCCTGAGCGTTCGGGCTAAGGACTTTGACCGAAGGGGCCACGCCGGATTCCATTCGCTATTCGGTCCCGGATCAGTTCCGGCCGGACTCACCCCCTTGACGTTGCCCGAGCGGCATGAAAGGCTGCTCGGGCAATGACCGCATCGACGCCCGGCCGACTGTTCGCTCCCGTGACGAAGCGGATTGTCCTGCTCGCGAACTCGTCGCAGCAGTCGGGCTACCAGTGCATTGCCGGGCGGGAAGTCCAGTGGGAAGGGGCCGCCCTCCGGAGCGTCGGGGCCTGGGTCCGGCTCGTCAGCCAGCGGGGCTCGCTGCTGCAGAGCGACGTCCGGATGGAGGACGGGGCGCTCCCCCAGACCTGCGACATCGTCGACGTCCCGCTCGAGTACCTGCACCGGAACGCCCTTCAGCCCGAAGACCGGGTCGTCGCGCCGGAGTTCCGCTGGCAGCATGCGGGTCGGCTGTCCCCGGCCTATCTCGGGATGCTGGAGCAGCGGCCCGCGACACTCTGGCACGCGCGGCGGCGGAATCCGAATCAGATCAGTGCGCTCGATGTTGCGAAGATCGTGCATCTGGAGACGCTGGTGCTGATCCGGCCGAAGGATCCGGAGCTGCGGATCTGGTCGGAGCCGGGGAGTGAGCCGGGAGCCGTGGAGGTCCGGCGGCGGGTCCGGTTCCTGTATCACGGGACGGAGTACGAACTGCCGATCGTGGACCGGCGGATCCTTCAGGAGGTTTCCAAGGCCCCGGCGATCGGCCAGGGGATGGAGGCGACGTCCGTCCCCTTCGGTGACGAGTGCCTGTTCAGCGTGAACCTCGCCGGCCCCTTCGGCCGCATGTACCACAAGGTCGTCGTCGGAGTCATCCGCCTCTAACCAGCGTTCCGCTGGACCGGCGCGGCGTGGTGCGATGGGTTGCGCAACGCTAGCTGCGACGCCAATGGACGAGGTTTGGGAGAAAGGGCTTGGCGCGTATGTTGGGGTGCAGGGGCGAATCCGCCGGCCGCTGGGCGGACCTGATCGGAGCTCCGCCTACTGCCGGACGGAGTGCCTGGAAACCAGTATCTCCGGGTCTACAGATCTGACGACGGGTATGACATGGCGACGATTTTTGCGACGACCGAGGACCTGGACGCGGATCTCTCCTTTCGGCGGTGGCTTGCCAGTCTTGGCCTGTCGAGTCACTTGATCGACTTCGGGAGGCGTGGCGGAAGGGCGACCACTGTCACAGTGGGTCCACTGCTCGAAGAGGGCCCCTTCTTTGAGGAAGTGCTGGAACACCTGAGTGGTCTGTCTTGGACATGGGACGTTCGAGTCGAGCGAGCGTAAGGGATCGGACCGCCTAGTCGATAACGGACGATCTCGTGCGCAGTGCCCGCGAACCCTTCGCTTCTCAACACGTCTCCCGTAGAAGACGCGTTGTCGTTTGCCGCCCGTTCTGAAGCCCCAGCCGTCCGAGTGCCTTATGAAGCTCGTCATCCATCCCCCCGTCGAAGCGGCACGTCTCGGCCTGATCCATGAGGTGGCGAGCGGAATGACGATCGTCAACGCACCGAGTGCCGAGGAGGCCCAGCGCGAGATCGCCGATGCCGAAGCGTTCTTCGGCAAGCTGACGCCGCCGCTGCTGGCGGCAGCGAACAACCTGAAGTGGGTGCAGGCCCCGACAGCGAGCCTCGAGCACTATGTGTTTCCCGAGCTGATCGAGCACCCCTGCCAGCTGACGAACATGCGCGGGCTGTTCTCGGATGTGATCGCCGATCAGGTGCTGGGATACGTCCTCTGCTTCGCCCGGAATCTGCACACCTACATCCGGCAGCAGAGCGAAGGCCGCTGGGCCCCGGTGGGGGGCGAGGGGGCACGGGCGGCGTTCACGACCGGACCGGGAGTCGTCAACGAGATCGACCGCCGCCACAAACAGCTTTCTGAAATGACGCTCGGCGTAGTCGGGGTCGGGCAGATCGGAGCGGAAGTCGGAAGGCGGGCCAGGGCGTTCGGGATGGAAGTGGTCGGCGTCGATCCGGTCATCCGGGCCTGCGAGGCGATCCCCGAGGTCTGGCCGATGGAGCGGTTTGACGAGCTGCTGGAGGCGAGCGACTTCGTCGTGATCGCCGCGCCCCACACGCCGGAGACAGCCGGGCTGTTCCGCGCTCCGCAGTTCGCGCGGATGAAACCGACCGCGTACCTCATCAACATCGGCCGCGGCGTCCTCGTGAGCCTCGACGACCTGACGGCGGCACTCGAGGGGGGCACGATCGCCGGCGCGGCCCTCGACGTCTTCGAAGTGGAACCGCTTCCGGCGGACCATCCGCTGTGGCGGATGCCGAACACGATCCTCACGCCGCACGTCGCCGGCATGTTCCCCCGCGTCGCCGAACGGCACACGGCGGTCCTGCTCGAGAACATCCGCCGGTTCACCGCCGGGGAACCCCTGACAAATGTCGTCGACAAGCGCCGCTGGTTCTGAAGGGCGAGATTCAGGTTCCCGGACGGATGGGGCGCGACAGCTGCACCGGGGCCGGGCAGCAGCCAGGCTCACAGACATCCTCACGTGGTCCGTAGAGCCCGACGGACTCGCGCGGCGCAGCGGAATCGAGCCGCTCTTCGATCAGTTTGCGGATCATCGTGACGAACCGGGGATGCGTCCCGACGGTGCCGGCCCGGGACATGGCGAGTCCGCGAGCCTGGGCTGCTTCGGCCGCCTGTTCGTCGAGGTCGAACAGGACCTCGATGTGGTCCGAGAGGAATCCGATCGGAGAGATCACGAGCCCCGGCGTCTCCCGCGGGTCGAGCGTGCCGATGAAGTCGCAGATATCCGGTTCCAGCCACGGGTCCTGCGGGCGGCCGCTCCGGCTCTGATAGACCAGTTTCCACTGGTCCGCCACGAGCCCGAGTTCCGCGGCGACGAGGCGGGCGGTCTCCGTGAGCTGCTTCTCGTAGTCGCAGCCCGCCGCCATCGAGCTGGGGATGCTGTGCGCCGTGAACGCGACGAACGGCCGCGACTGCGCCGCCGGCGGGAGTTTTCCGATGGCATCCCGGACCCGGTCGACGTTCGCGGCGATGAAGTCGGGGTGGTTGTAGAACACCCGCACCTTGTCGACCGCCGGAGCCTGGGGGCCGACCTGCTGCTGCGCCGCCTCGATGTTTTCGCGGTACTGGCGGCAGCTCGAGTAGGAGCTGTAAGCCGAGACGACGAAGCCGATCGCCTGGCGGACGCCGTTGTCCGCCATCTGCCGCAGCGTCTCGGGCAGGTAAGGCTTCCAGTTGCGGTTCCCCCAGTAGATCGGCAGCGCGATCTGATGGCGGTCGAGCTCGGCCCGAACGGCGTCCATCAGAGCCCGGACCTGGGCGTTGATCGGGCTGACGCCGCCGAAGTGTTCGTAGTGCTCGGCGACCTCGAGCAGCCGCTCGCGGGGAACGTTGCGGCCCCGCAGGACGTTCTCCAGAAACGGGATGACGTCCTCGCGCCCCTCGGGACCGCCGAAGGAGATGAACAGCAAGGCGTCGTATGACATGGATCTTAACCTCATTGAGAACGAGCGATTGTGCGCTCTTCAGACTCGGCGGCCAGTCCCCCGCTTCTCCGGTCTTTCCCGGAGCATACATGGGGGAGTGTGTGCACCGCTCGCACGAATCGTAAGCTCAAGTGAGCGTTCCGGTTCAGTTGACATCTTGTCTACGGACAACTTGAGGGAAAGCCCGCTGAAGATTTGTTGAAGTGACACCGAAAAAGATCTAGTGTGATTGTTCCCTTCCTGATTTGGCTCGTTCGAGCCGGCGATTTCCAGTTCATCCTCCGCCCGGAGCACATTTCCATGGTCAAACGCGGTTTTACGCTTATTGAGCTCCTGGTGGTGATCGCGATCATCGCCGTGCTTGTCGCCATCCTGCTCCCGGCCGTCCAGCAGGCCCGTGAGGCGGCCCGGGCCTCGCAGTGCAAGAACAACCTGAAGCAGATCGGCGTCGCACTGCACAACTACCACGAGACCTTCGGGAAGTTCGTGTACCGCAAGGGAGGGTCGGACGGCCTCGGTTCGGATTCCACCCGATTCTCCGGTAACTACAACCGCCGTTCCGGGATGGTTTCCCTGCTTCCGTACATGGATCAGGCAGGAATGTACGCCAAGATCGAAGAAGGGTTTCCCGGTGCCGGGCCTGGTGGGGGAGCCCCCTGGAGTGGTTGGACCGGCTACAACCAGAACATCGCGACACTCCGCTGCCCCACAGATCCCGGCTTCGTGTACAGCAAGGGAATCTGCAACTACATGTTCAGCATGGGTGACTATGTCGGGGCGATCAATCGCGACGCCAACAACGTGAACGGCTTGTTCGCAGGAGGGGGCACCACCTATGGCATCCGAGACGTGATCGACGGGACCAGCAACACGCTGGCGCTCAGTGAGCGATGTGCCGCGAGGTTCAACCTGAACGGCAAAGCGTCCCCCAGCATTCGCGAGGGGATTCTGATCAACGTGGGGGCGATCAACACGAATCCCGGGGCCTGCCTGGCAGCGGCTGCAGCGATCTCTGCCGGCGACCGCTACACCAACTGGGCCAACGTCAAAGGAAAAGCCAGCTCGGAATGGCCCGATGGCCAACCGGAAATCGTCGCCTTCAACTCGATCCTCGCACCGAATGGTCCTTCCTGCATCAACAACGGCAGCACCACGGCCGACGGCGACATCAACCTGATGACCGCAAGCAGCTACCACACCGGCGGAGTGAACTGCCTGATGGCGGACGGAGCGGTCAAGTTTATCGGTGACTCGATCGACACCGGAAACTTGGGAACGGCCTCGACACTCGGTGGTCCGAGCCCGCACGGCGTCTGGGGTGCGTTGGGAAGCAAGGCGGGGAACGAACGGGTGTCCGTGCCCGATTAACCGATCGAGGCCGAACTCAGACAAGGCTCGCTTCTGGACGCCACGCAGGAGCGAGCCTTTTTCTCTTGATCGAGTTCTCTTACCCGCACTCGTCTCGACTCTCTGCCGGAGCTTCTTCCATGACGCGCTCAGCCGTGCTCCTTGCGTTGCTACTAACTCTGCTGCTGCCGGGCTGTGGCTCGTCGAAACCAGCTGGACGACTCCCGACGTATGCCGTGACGGGAGCCGTCACCTACAAGGGGCAACCGGTGGCAGGAGCGGACATCACGTTCTTCAATGAGGCTGCCAACAAGAGTTCCTTCGGTCGAACGAATGACAAAGGGGAGTACAAGCTGATGACCTACGCCCCCGGCGACGGAGCGCTGGAAGGAAAGCACATCGTCACGATCGCTAAGGTTGAAGTCGTCGAATCGAAACCGGTCGCGGCGGTGGACTCTCCCGATTATGCCCCGCCGGGATTGAATCAGTCGACCGATCCGGTCAAGCCGAAGTCCCTCATCCCGGCCAAGTACGCCAAACAGACCTCGTCCGGGCTTCTGGCGGTCGTGAATGCGACCGGCGCCAACGTCTACGACTTTGAGTTGACTGATTGATAGCGTTCGCGACCAAGGCGCCCATCGGTGACACGAATCCGATTCTGAGTCGCCTCACCTGATCCACACGACGCGCATCGGTCCCGACGAGGCCCCCGGAATCGAGGCGACGACGAAGGTCACGCAAGCCACGTCTGCAGCAACACCACCCCCAGGTTGAACGCGTTGAACGCGGCGTGGGTGGTCACGATGGCGACGTAGGAGCGGGTCGTCTGGTAGATCCAGCCAAGGATCAAAGCGAGCGGCAGGAGGGCGACCATGTCCGGGAAGCCGTGGACCGCCGCGAAGATCAGCGACGAGACCAGGAGGGCCGGAAACCGCCCCAGGAATTGCTCAGCGCCCCCCATCAGGGTGACGCGGTAGGTGAGTTCCTCGGACAGGGGGGCGATCACCGCGGCTGACAGGCAGATCAGCCCGATCACCGACGTCGAATCGGCGTCGCGGAGGATCCGCAGAAACTGGTGCTCGGACTCGCTCGTCCGCTGGTCCTTCATGATCAGCATGACGGCGAGGACCGGCCCGACCGCGGCAATGAAGCCCAGCAGGCCCGTCAGCAGTTCCTTGCCGAGGTTGCGGGTCTTCCAGGGGGCCCCCGTGGGGCCGGAGACGAGGGCCGCCAGCAGGACGATGTAAACCAGGATCTGCAGTCCCAGTTCCATCGTCAGCCCCAGGATGAGCTGCGAGGCGGTCATGTCGCGGGGAGGCGCGGTTCCCCCGGCGATCTTCAGCGTCAGGACGACGGCGATCCAGCCGACCGCCATCAGGTAGGCCGCGGGCGGAACCTGGGCCGCTTCCGGCAGCGCAGGAACGACGGCCTGTTCTTCGGACGGGGCTTCGTCCGGATCGGGCAAAGCGAGGGTGAAGGCTTCCGTGGGGAATCGCACCTGCCCCGCCAGGTAGGCCCACCAGAAGGTGAGGCTCGCCAGCCCCGCTCCGACAATCAGCAGGAAGCCGATCAACGCCCCAACCGACGGGGTCTCGACCATCGGCTCCGCCTGGGCGAGTACGGCATCGAGCGCGGTCACGGACACCTCGGGAACGGGGAGAGTCCTCCAATCATAGCCCGCGGCGGCGGGCCGACATACCGCGTCCCGTCCCGGATTCTCCGCCCCCCCGGGGCGGCCCGCGGTTTGTTCCGGCTGCGTCTCAACGAACGGAGTCCGGTTCTCTAGACTGATCCGGCGGCGCGGACCGTACCGGTCGTCCGGCCGGTCGCCGCGTGAGCCGGTTTTCCCACACTGACGAGCAATCCATGATTACGCTGAACGTCCTGATCACGGTCAAGAACGACGCCGACATCCCGAAGGTCCGGGACCTGCTCAAGCTGCAGTGCCAGCTCTCGAAGAAGGAGCCGGGGTGCGTGCGGTTCAACGTGTACCACTCGAAGAACCAGGCGAACCTGTTCATCCTGAACGAGCACTGGGAGTCGCAGGAGGCGCTCGAGGAACACCGCAAGGCGCACGCCTACCTGACGGTGTACGCCCCGCAGGTGATCCCCCTGGTCGACCGGACGCCGCATCCGTGCGATCTCGTCGAGTAAGGGGAGAGGCGGCGGCAGGGGGGCAGGCGTCAGACTTCAGTCTGCAGGCTTCAGGAGAGGCCGAGAAACGGGGGAGGGGCGGGATGCGACGTGTCGTGACCAGGCCGCTTCGCCTCGATGCCGATCTCAAGCGGCGAGCCTCCCGGCTGCTGCGGGGCCTCCCCCGGCGGCGTGGTCTCGGGTTCCAGGCGGCCGAGCCGTCTTCGATGGGAGGCTGGTACGTTCGCCTGGAGAACGCCGAGTTTATCGTCGAGATCCTGCAAGACCGGGCGGGGGAATCCCCCTCGATCGCCATCGGAACGCGACTGCGGCCGAAGCCGAGGGCGCGTGTGCGGGGACCGTGGTCCCTGTGCCACCTGCGGGGATTCCTCGATGGCCAGCCTGACCACTTCCGGTTCAAGACGCTTTCGGAAGAGTCCCGGTGGCTCCATGAGAACGAACCGCGGCTGTTCGACTCCGGCTTCCTGAACTCGGAGGCCTTGAGAGTCTGGGCCGTTCGCGCCTCGCGGCGGATGTTCGGGCAACACGCCCGCAAGACGCTCGAGGCCGGCCCGTCGGGTCGGCGCAAGATGTGATACCGATTCAGCCCTGTCCCGGAGAGAAACCATGCTCGGCGGCGGTCTGTTCGAACAGCTCAAGCTGATCGGTGTGAGCCTCGCGGCGCAGATGCCGTACTTCCTCGTCCTGATTGCGGGGCTCTACGGCTGGCTGACGCATCCGCGGCGCGACACGCGGGGGATGAATCTGCTCGGCCTGGGGATCCTGGCCGAGATCGGGATGTATCTCTTCTCGCCCCTGCTCTCGATCGGCCTGAGCCAGCTATTCTACGGCTCCGCCCCCGTCGGGGCGTCGGTTGATCCCTATGTGATCATCCTCGCCCAGGGACTGCTGTTCAGCCTCCTGAACTCGGTGGCGATCGCCCTGATCCTGTGGGGGGCCTTCACGATCGCCCGCGAGCGGCAGGAGGAAGAGGGGGACGAGGCAGCGGAGAAACGCTGAACGTTCTCCCATCGGCTTCCGCATCCTCCCCCTCAGAACTGCGGACGATCGCGCGTTCGGAGCTACGACTTGCGGCCGGGGGCCGGGGAGTCGCCGGCCGCAGGGGCAGGCCCCGGGCCATCTCCCGGCTCGTCGGCTTCGTCCGGCTCCGCGGGGAGCAGGTCCTTCCCTGCTTCGGGAGGGCGGGACTGGTCCGCCTGGATCTGGATCTCCCGTTCTTCGCTCTCGAGCCCCCCCTCGGCATGGGTCGCGATCGACAGTCGCTCGCGGGAGCGGGCCCGCCGCGGTGCGGGGGGGAGAGTCTCGTCTGCGTCGGCTGCGCTCCGCTCGAACGTCTGGAGCTGGCCCACTGCGGCGGCCGCGACGGGGGAAGCGGGGAGGCGGATTCCGTTCTGCTGGAACAGCCCTTTGATCAGCCGGATCAGCGACGAGCGGACCTTCACGAAACTGTGCTCGCGGCCGTTGATCCAGTAGTAGACCTTGAGCTGGATCAGGTCGGGGGTCAGGTTGTCGACCAGCACCCAGGGCTCGGGATCTTTCAGCACCGCCGGATGGTCCGCCAGGACCCGGAACGCGAGGGCCTGCGCCTCGGAGATGATCTCCCGGTAGCCGATGCTGATCACGAACGACTCGCGGCGGTTCGGGTTCGCCATGTAGTTCGTGATGGGGGATTTGTAGACCGTCGAGTTCGGGATCTGGACGTAGTTGCCGTCGAGCGTCATCAGGATCGTGGTCCGGGCGTTGAGCCGCTGCACGTAGCCGGTCTCGGTCGCGATCTGGACCAGGTCGCCGGTCCGGAACGGCCGCTGGACGCTGAGGAACAGGCTCGCCAGAAAGTTCTCGGAGATGTCCCGGAACGCGATCCCGAGGACGAGGCCGATGATCCCGGTTCCTCCGAGGACGGTCATGGCGAGGCGGGTCAGGCCGTAGATCCGGAGGACGAAGTACAGGCCGTTGAGGAAGATGGCGACGCCGATGGTCCGGGCGAGGACTTCGCGGAGGAGCGGGACGTCGAGGCGGCGGGCGAGGATCCGGTCGGCAATCCGGGCTCCGATCCGCGCGGCGTAGTAGGAGAGGGTCAGCACGAGGAGTCCGAGCAGGACATACGGGAGGGCGACCATCGACCGTCGTCCCATCGCGCGGACTTCGCTCCAGACCGGAGCGAGGTCCCAGATGGAGGTTTCCACGATCGTGATCCGGTTCACGACGGCGGCAACGTCCTGGGTCTTGCGGGCGAGGTCCCCGGCCCAGTCGCGGTAGGCGGCCGAGGAGGTCTCGCCGTAGAGGAAGGCAACCCCTTCGCGGACTTCGGCGCGGGGGGCGTCGTACCACTCAGTCGCGACGAGGATTGAGGTGAGCCGTGTGGCGATCGAGTCGTCGTTCGATTGCGGGAGGACGTCGATCTTGTCGGCGGGGAGGGGCGGCGGCGCGGCGGTGGTGGTTTCTCCGGGGAGCTTCAGTTCCTCCTTGACCGCGGGGGCCGCCGGGGCGGGGAGCGGGAGCTGCGCGGAGGCACTTTGAGAAAGGACGCTGAGGCACCACCCGATTGCGATGATCAGGGCTGTTCGAGTCGGGGGGGCGGAAACCTTCATCGGGGGCAGATCCTTCCGGGGGGGACTCCTGTGCGGCCGGGCGTCAGTGTCGCTTGAGGCGCGAGAGGCTGACAACCCGCAGGCCCGGGTCCAGGGGCGGAGCTCCTGGCCGCCGGAGGCGCTTTCGTGGCGGAACCGTGGGAAACCACGGACGTCCGCTTTAGGAAACCAGCGTCGAGGCCCCCCCGCTTGCTTCAGCGCGGGGAGTGCAGTGTGAGCGTGCTGGTGAGAGAAGCCCGCCACGCCGGTCGACGACCGGATGCCCGTTGTGTGCCGTGGTTCCACGGCAGAAGCGCCTCCGGCGGCCAGGAGCTCCGCCCCTGGACCCGGGTGGCCGTGGGGCGATGGGTTTGAGCTAACAACGCTCAGCCGGCCGGAGCGTGGTCTGAGCCATCGAGTCTTTGCAGGTTTGTCGCGCACGGCGAACACGGCGTCATTGCGCAACTCATCGCCCTGCCGCCCACCCCGGTGCAGCGGGACGCCGCTTATTTCGGGTCGGAAGCAAGCTTCTTCGGCGCAGGATCGTCGAACTGCACCATCCCCCCATCCTGAACCAGCCGAATCCCCTCCACAATGATCCGGTCGTTCGCCTGAACACCGCTCCGAACGACAAACTGATCACCCACCTCGCTCTGCACCGCAATCGCCTGCCGATGCGCAACGCCACCACTGTCGACCACATACACATACCGCTTGTCATCCACCTCAAACGTCGCCCGCTGCGGAACGACCAGCACATCCTTCACCCCTCGGCTCAGCAGCACCGTCCCGCTCTGACCATGCCGCAACAACCCCTTCGGGTTCGGAAAGTCCGCCCGGAAGGCAATGCTCCCCGTGGCCGGATCGAACGCCCCGCCGACCGTCGCCAGAACACCCGACTGATTGAACTTGTCGCCGTTCGCAAGGATGAGTTCGACCTGAAACTCTTCCTTCCGCTGATCGATCCGAGCAGCCTGATACTCGAGATAACTCGCCTCGGGAACGTCGAAGTACGCCCACATCAGGCTGCTGTCCGAGAGAGTCGTCAGCGGCTCACCCATCGGAACCAGCTCACCGGCATGACGCAGGATGCGGTTGACCAACCCGTCAAAGGGGGCCTTGATCGGAATCGGCTTGGGCTGCTCGGCGTCCGGCCGGCCCCGCTTGAGAGCGGGCTGCAGGGTGAAGAGGATCGCGTCCTCCTTCACCGTGTCTCCCGACTGGACGGCCGCAGTCTCAAGGACCCCCGCCTCGGGAGCCCGGATCTCGATGTGATGATGCGAGCGGAGCCGGCAGACGTAACGCTGCGTGAGAGTGATCGCCTGCGGCTGGATGGTGACAAGCGTCACCTCGGGGGCCTCACCGCGCGGCGCCTGGCTGGAGGAGTCGCACGCTGAAAGCGTAAGCGTGAATAACAACACGGTGGCCATCCGGACCAGCGAGACGTTCATCGTCACCTCCGCCGTTCGTTGCTGCTCGTCAGTGTGACCGAAATTCTCCGCAGCCGAAAGCCGCGACGGAAAGACCGACTCGATTACAAATGCATTAACACAGGGAACAGACGGAGTCCGGCTGTCCGGGGATTCCGCCATCGGATCAAGACGCGCCGACGTAAGACCGAGAGCGATCGGGCATCGAAGCGGGGCCGCATCGCTGAAACCGGACGAGGGCACCTGAGAACCATGACCTACCCTTATCCCGATCCGCCGCCCCTGCCATGGATCGCCTACTTCGGGCGGCTGATGTTTCTGGTGGCGCTGGGCATGGCCATCATCCGAATCCGCGCTCTGCGGCGCGGAGACTTTCGCCCTTTTGACGCGTGGTTCTGGCTCGCCCTGCCGTTCGTCCTGTTCGTCTCGATTGTCGGCGGAGCTCGGAGAGAGGAACCCGTTCCGGTGGGGTCGGTTACGGAATGGATCTTGGGAGGCGCGTTCCTCATCACGTTCCTGTCGATCGTAGTCAGCGCGGGGGTTCTGTTCGCCGGAGTCCGCCGCCGGGCCTGGTCCGCTTGGCCTCTTTGGGGATTTGGAGCCGGATGCGTAACACTGCTCTATTCGCTCACTCCAAGTCTTGGAGGGACACACGAAGCGGCTCGTGCCAGTCAGTGCCGATACAACCTCAAGCGGATCGCTATCTCCATGCACAATGTGCTGGCAAAAGAGGGAACATTTCCGGCCGCCGTCGTCCGTTCCGAGGAAGCCGGCCCGCCGCGGTCCTGGAGAGTCGAACTGCTCCCCTACCTCGACGAAAAGGCCCTGCGGTCGAAGTACATCGACACGAAGGAATGGACTGACGTCGCCAATCTTCCTGTCGCTCAGCAGGGACCGAGAAGCTACTCCTGTCCGTCGAATCCGCACCGCGAGGATGCCGGCCAGCGGACGTTGACCGCGTATGTCCTGCCGACTGGCCCCGGCCAGGCCTTTGATGACGCGGCTCGCCGGAAGGTCTACGACTTCCAGGATGGTCTGTCCCAGACGCTCCTGGTCGTCGAGGCGTGCGGGCTCGACATCGTCTGGACGGAGCCTCGCGATGTTCCGGTCGACTCCGCGTCAGTGGGGATCAATCTCCCGGGAACAGCGCGCGGGACCTCCCCCGGCCTGCTCTCGTCGCACCACCCCCGGGGACAAAGAGGGGGCGCGTACGCGGCATTCGGCGATGGCACCGTCCAATTCCTGTCGGGGAACACCGACCCGCAGGTCCTCCGGGCGATGACGACGATCCGCGGGGGCGAGTCCGTTTCGGACGAGTTCTGAGCAGGAGGTGCGGCACGGTCGTAAGCCGGCGGCCGACTGGTGCCTGGCCGTGGCGATCGAAAACCTACTTCTCACGCAGAGTGGCCGTGTGCCGGATGGCCAGTTCGTCGGCCCGTGTCAGAAAGTCGATCAGGAGCGCCAGTTCGTCGGCCGTATACCGGTCGAGCAGAGCGGTCGTGTTCCGGGCGATCCCCTCGAAGAGCGGGCCGAGATCGCCGAGGGCCTTCTGCTTCTGCGGCTCCACGATGACGCTTCGCCGGTCTTCGGGGTGCGGCACCCGCCGGGCGTACCCGACGCGGACCAGCCGATCGACGACCCCCGTGATCGCTCCCGTGGTCAGCCCCGCATGGGTCGCGAGTTCGCCCGCCGTCATCGGGCCGATCCGCATCAGGAGATCGAGGCACTTGTGGTCGGCCGGCCCCAGGCCGAGCCGTTCCGCGATCGCCGCGTGGAACAGCACGGTCACGCCGCTGTGGCGGCGGATCGCCCCCAGCAGCTCCTCTCGCAGGTCTTTCACGCGCGGCTTCGGCATTGACACTCCCCGGACGACTTCCTTACAAGAAAAGTATCTTACATAGTAAGACATTTAGTCGGTGGACGATCTAGTGTGTCCCGGAGGGAGTCGAGAATGTCAACGGAATGCATGGTGGCGGCGATCGAGGTGGGGGGAGGTCCGCGGCTCGCGCTGTGGGCGCTCGTCCTCTGGTCCGCCGTGCAGCTCGGCGGGGGGCTGTACGAACAGCGGGCCGTGATCCCGCTCTGGTCCACCGGCGTCACGCCCGAGAGCCTGGGCCGGCGGCTCGCGGAGTCGGGGCACACCGGCTCCTCCCTGCGGTTCTGGCCGTTCGTCTCGCCGGTCGTGCTGCTGCTGGCGATCGGCAACATGGTCCTCGCCTGGCGGCACGACGGGCCCGCCCGGCCGTGGTGGCTGTTCGCCGCGGCGGTGTTCCTGCTCGAGAGCGTGGCGACCTACTCCTACTTCGTCCCCACAATGCTCTCCTACATGCACCGTGCCGACACCTTTCCCCCGGACCAGCTGACGGAGAGCGTCTCCCGGTGGGTCCGGCTCAGCAGCCTCCGTCTCGTTGCGGCGGTCCCCGCGTGGCTGGCCGCGGTCAAAGCCCTCACGCTCCTCGGCGGAAGAGCGGGCTGGCGACTCTGACCGGCCGAACGACGTCCAGGCGATGATCCCGCCGGACCGCACCCCGGCGGCGTTTCCGTAATCTCGCGGCGAACCCCATACTCCAGCGGAGGGAGATTCTCGGCGGGGGAGGCGGGGAGGAATGTCGGACGAACGGGAGGCGAGGCTGGCGGTCGCGCTCGAGGAGCTCCTCGGGGAGGACCCTGCGCGTCCCGTCGACTGGAGCGCCGTCCGGGCCCGGCACCCTGATCTGGCGGATGAGCTGCGGGAGCTGTGGGGGACGGCGAACCTCGCACAACACCTGGCGGTGACGACGCCGACGGTCGATTCCCCGCGGCGGGTCGCAGCGGCCCAGGCGCCACAGTCGCTCGAAGACTACGAGCTGCAGCGGGAGATCGGCCGGGGGGGAATGGGGGTCGTCTACCGGGCGACGCAGAAGTCGCTCGGGCGGACCGTCGCTCTCAAGATGGTGCTCCATCCCGACCTCGCCGGGCCCGACGCGATGGCCCGGCTCAAGGCGGAGGCGGCGTCGGTCGCCCGGCTCGACCATCCGAACATTGTCTCGGTGTACGACGTCGGTGAGGACCCGCAGGGGCGGACCTACTTCTCGATGCAGTTCATCGAGGGAACGACGCTGGCCGCCCGGCTGCAGGGGGGGCCGCTTGGTTCGCGGCCGGCGGCGGAGATCCTGATTCCGGTCTGCCGGGCGGTCGCCCACGCTCACCGCAAAGGGGTGGTCCACCGGGACCTGAAACCCTCCAACATCCTGATCGACCTGCAGGGCCGCCCCTTCGTGACCGACTTCGGCCTGGCCAAGCAGGTGGCGCTCAATCCCGGAGCGCCGGAGGCGGAGCCGCTCCGACGGACGTCGCTCACGGGGACCGGGGCGATCCTCGGGACTCCGGGCTACATGGCCCCCGAGCAGGCCTCGACTCCAGGTGCGATCCCGACCCCCGCCGCGGACGTCTATTCACTCGGCGCGGTGCTCTACGCGGCGGTCACCGGACGACCGCCGGTCCAGGCGGCGTCGCCGGTCGATGCGATCCTGCAGCTCCTCGAACAGGAGCCTCCGCCGCCGCGACTCCTCAATCCGGCGATCGACACCGATCTGGAGATGATCGTTCTGAAATCGCTCCAGAAGCCGACCGACCTCCGCTACGCGACGGCGGACGATCTGGCGGACGACCTGGAGGCGTACCTCAAGAACGAGCCGATCCAGGCCCGGTCGTCGCGGCTGACGGACGTTCTGAGCCGGGTCTTCCGGCCGACGCACCACGCAGTGATCCTCCGGAACTGGGGGCAGCTCTGGATGTGGCACGCCCTCGTGCTGTGGGCACTCTGCGTCGCCACGAACTTTCTGCAGTTCCGCGGCGTCGAGTCCCGGCTGACGTACTTCGTCCTCTGGACGATGGGACTCGGGACCTGGGCCACCGCGTTCTGGGGGCTGCGGCACCGTTCGGGGCCGGTGACGTTCGTCGAGCGGCAGATCGCCCACATCTGGGCGGCCAGCATGGCGAGCTCGACGCTCCTGTTCGCCATCGAGGCGGTCCTGGGACTCCCGGTGCTGATGCTCTCGCCGGTGCTGGGAATCATCAGCGCCGCGGTCTTCGTGGCAAAGGCGGGGATCCTGTCGGGCGAGTTCTACGTGCAGGCGGTCGCGCTCTTTGCGACGTCGCTCGTGATGGCAGCGGTTCCGGCGTGGGGGCTGACGATCTTCGGGACGGTCAGCGCCCTCTGCTTCCTGATCCCCGGCTGGCGGCTCCACCGGCAGGTCCGGGCGGACCGGTAACGGAACCGCCGGACGGCGGCGGACGGATTCCGCTCGCAGCCCAGGATCGTCGGTATACTGCAGGCGGATTCGAAGCGGACACTCGAACACTGGTGGTCCGATGTGGTCGTCTGATCTCCAGTCAGGATCGCTCGCGCGAGGCGCGGGACTTCCCGCTTTCCTCTCCCGCTGGGCGGCAGCGGTACCGTCACCGGCGCTCTTCCTGCGGGCCGAGATCGGCCTCCGCGATGGCGAAGCGATCGAGGGGGTCGAACGGACGATCCGCCCCGCCGACGGATGGCTCGCCGCGCCCGCTGCCCTCGCGGAGGTCGAGGCCTGGTTCCTCCGCCGACTGGCGTACCAGACGGTCGGGTTCGTCACCATGGCCTGCCTCCGGACGGGGCGAGTCGCTCCGCCGAGGCTCGCCATTCGGCCGGAGAGCCTCGACCCGTTCGTCGTCCCGAAAATCGCAATGGACGCGGAGGCGGAGCGGCTGCGGGTCATGGCGAACCAGTTCGGGTTCCGGTTTGAGAACCTCGACGCGTTCGAGATCCCGATGTCGGTCATCGAGCTGGTTCCGGAACAGGTGACCCGCGAGAACGTCTGCCTGCCGGTCGAGTTCGAGAATGGCCGGCTGATCGTGGCGGTCACCGATCCGATGAACTTCGAGCTTATCGAGAAGCTGCGGTTCATTCTGAACCGGGAAGTCGACATTGCGATGGCTCCGCGGAAGCAGATCCTCGCAGCGCTCGACCGGTACTACGCCGCGGACAGCCCCGGCCACGAGACGGCCGAGACCCCGCCGACTCCCGAGAAGCGCCGCCGGAACATGCTCTATCAGCTCAGCCAGTTCTTTCTCGCGGTCCGGAGCATGACCAGCGAGGCCGAGCCGGCCGACAGCGATCCGGCCCCCTGCGACTGGGCGCGGATCACGTTCACCTGGATCGACTGAGGGGGGCCGAAGTATCAGGCCGCGAAAGAACTGCGGCCCCGGAAACGACAAAACTCGCACCCCGGGGAGGGCGCGAGTTCGCGAAGAGCCACCAGTCGGATTTGAACCGACGACCTATGCTTTACGAAAGCATTGCTCTACCAGCTGAGCTACGGTGGCGTTCCTGGAGAGACCGCCGTGCGGGACTGCCGGTTCACCAAGGGAGCGGAGTAAACCACACCGGACCGGGGGATGTCAACAGAATGCCCCGGAGGCCGGCTGTTTCCCCAACCGTTGCCCACGCCTCAGGTTCCGGCACTGCGGCCCGGCACCATCGGACCGAGACCGCGTCACGAATTCGCCGGCGGCGGCCCCCCGACCCGGGCGTCGAGGATCATCATCGTGGCGGTCGCCATGGCGAGGAGCTGGCCGTCGGGCCGGCGGACTTCGCTCCGGCAGATCAGCGTCCGCTTCCCCCGGTGCTCGACGTGGCCGTGCCCCGTCAGGGTTTCGCCCGGGACGGCGGGGCGGACGTAGTTGATGTTGAGCTGGGCGGTGACGAGGTCCTGGGTGGCCGGGATCGCCGTAGCGGCCGCCATCCCGCAGAGCGTGTCGAGCAGGGTCGCGGTCGCCCCGCCGTGGAGAATCCCGCCGGTCCGGCAGTGGTCCTCCCGGACCTCAAACTTGAGCCAGGCGTTCCCCTCCTGGAGTTCGCCGAATTCGACCCCCATCACCTCGAGAAAGGTCCGCGGGGCGCCGCGGGCCTTAGCCTGGAGCATGGCGGCGGCTAGGGAGGTCGGGGGAGCAGGCATTCGGAACTCGGGGTGCGGCGGCAAAAGGGAACGCCGGCAGCGGACGACCGCAGTCCCGCGCTGGCGTCCTCAATTCTAGCCCTCACCCCCGGGATGCAGGAGACCAGTCCCGGCGGCCATCTCGCTCCAAGGGCGCAGATTCGGTGGAGCGAACGCCTACAGCGGCCCCCCGAGATCCGTGTAGTTCGGCCGGGGGGGGAGATTGGCCGGGCGGTATCCCGGTTTGGCGTCCATCCGCAGTTTGACCGAGGGGTGGATCGCCGCCCCGTCGGGGATCGGCCGCCGCCGGAAGAGGTTCGGGGCGTACCACCGCTTCGCATCGAGCTTCGAGTCCCACCGCTTCTTCGGAACGAACTCGAGGAACGGCCAGAGACCGCGCGAGGAGTCGTGGAGCATCCCTGCGGGATCGGGCGCCGTCTTCCGCTCCCCCTTGATCAGGCCGAGCGAGACATCCCGCTCGTGCGGATCGACTCGCAGGCCGGCCTGTTCCGCCTCGCGGTACATCCATTCGAGCGAGATCTTGGCGAGGCCGCTCTCCGGTTCCGGATACCCGCCGCCGATATCGCTGTGGACGCCGGCGAACCAGACTTCCCGGAACGTCTTGCCGGGCGGGGCCGCGGCCGCCTCCTCTCCGGCCGCCGGTGCATCGGAGCCGCGGCGGAACTCCTGGAGCGGGAAGAATGCGCGGGTCTCATCGATCGCCGCGGCGTGGCGGACGTGTCGGACGTTCCGGCAGCTCGATGAGTACGGGAGCGACCGGACGTCCCAGATCCAGCCGAAGGAGCTGACGGTATCCCAGGCCCCGAGGAAGTGGATCGGGATCCGCCGGGCGTCGGCCCGCGAAAAATGTTTGGCGAAGCGGTTGCCGCCGGCGAAGAGTTCCGACTCGGAGAGGTTGCGGTTCTCGTCGGCGTAGACGTTCCAGGCCAGGGAGTTCAGGGAGTCGAGTTCAGGACGGAGGAGTCCCAGGAACTCGACCAGTCCCGCGAGGGCGCGGGCGGCGTAGGCGCCGCGGCTGAAGCCGAACAGGTAGACCTCGTCCCCTTCCTGCCAGTGCTGGCAGAGGAAGCGGTAGGCGGCACAGACGCTGCGGCCGAGGCTGTTGCCGACGGCCATATCGACCTGGCGGCTGAACCAGCGTCCGAGCGGGGTGACGCGGGTGGGGTCGGTGAGGGTGCCGACGCCGGAGTCGTAGAAGGCGAGTTGATCCGGGTCGCGGAGGAGTGAGCCGAAGAGTCGGAGGACGTTGGTGGTTCCGCCGACGACGCTGTTGTTGGTTCCGTCGCAGCAGATGACGAGATTCCGGCCCATGGGAGGCTCTCCTGTTCAGCCCGGTGCGGTGCGGCGATCAGGATACGCAACAGCGTTCCGTCCGGCGACCAGCGTCCCGCTGGACCGGGGTGGGCGGTCGCGATGGGTTGCGCAAAGGCGTGGTCGCCGCCGAGAACGGTGGAACTGCAAAGACTCGATGTCTTCGAACACGATCAGGCCGGCACAGCGCCGTTTGCTCAATCCCATCGCCCCACGGCCACCCGGGTCCAGCACGCTGCTGGCCCCGCCGGAGGCGCTTCTCCTGTGGAACCACGGCAAACAACACGCGTCCCATCGCAGACCGGCATGGCGGGCCTCCCTCTCCAGAACGCCCGCACTGCACTCCCCGGGGTAATGAAACAGAGGGCCCGCGACGTCGGTCCCCAAAGCGGACGCCGACCGTTTTCCACGGTTCCACAACGAAAGCGCCTCCGGCGGGCAGGAGCTCCGCCCCTGCACCCGGGTGAGCGCAACGAAAACGCCGGACGTCCCCCTCCGAGGAGAAAGAACGTCCGGCGTCCGAATTCCGACGAGAGCCTGGCTGACCCTCGAAAACTACTTGCTCGCCTGCGGATTCGCCTTGATCCGGCCTTCCAGCGTCGCCGTCGTTTCCTTCAAGGCATAGTCGATGTAGTCGTCGGTCGGGTAGATCAGCACCTGCACCGCCACATCCAGCGCCGCCTGGTCACCAAAGAAACTCAGCGCCCGCACCCCCTCGAGCCGGACCCGCGGATGCTCGTCATTGACCGCCGCCTCCAGCTTCTTGAGCGGCTCCTTCACCCGGTCCCGCCAGTAGCAAAGGACCCGGACACCCGCCGCACGGGCCCGGCCATCCTTCGAGGCCAGAACCCGGCTGAGCAGCGTCTCGTCGACCACGTCGTGATGCTGCTTGACCCACAGCAGCTCGAGGAGCTGGTGCTGCGATGCCTCGTCATCTCCCTTGAGAGAGGCGGCGACCTTGTCGACCGCCGCCATCACGTCCTTCGTCGGCCGGCTCCGAAGCTCGCGGCGGACCTTGTAACGGGTCCGGTCTTCGTAGGTCTTCAGCTGCCCAATAAGGCTCTCGATCGACTCGCCGGCGATCTTCGGCGGCGTCACGAGCGGCTTCTTCTTGTAAGTGATCCGCCAGACGCGGCCATGCGTGTGGTCCCGGTTCGGGTCCCGGATCGAGTGCTGCATGTGGCCGATCAGCGGGTTGTACCAGTCGAGCAGGTACAGCGAGCCGTCCGGCGCGAAGTCGAGATCGACCGGCCGGAAGTACGGATCGGCCGAACGGACGAGCGGATCGACCGGGTCGGCCGCAAAGCCGCTGGCGTCTTCCTTCATCCGGTACTGCAGCGTCCCCTGGAACCCGATGCAGTTGTTGAGGAGGTAATCCCCCTGCATCTCATCCGGGAAGTGCCGGCTCGAAACGAACTGACAACCGCAGGTCGGCCGCCACTGCTTCGTGAGGAATTGTTTCAAACCCGGGTGCTTGCGCGGGTAGTCGACGTCTCCCGAGAAAGCAGCCGCGACATAGTTGGCCCCGCCGGAGGCATCGGCACAGAAGTCCTGGCCCCACTTGTCGAAGCAGTAGCCCCACGGGTTGGCGAAGCCGTACGAGACGTGGATGTCGACCTTGTCGGTCTTCGGCTCGTAACGGAAGACGCCGGCGTTCTTCACCCGCTCCGGACCGTACGGGGTCTCGATCTGCGTGTGGTGGAACGTCCCCTCTTCGAAGTACATCTCGCCCCCCGGCCCCCACTCGAACGCGCTGATCGAGTGGTGCGAGTCGGCCGAGTCGAAGCCGTGCAGCACGAGCTCCTTCGAATCCGCCTTGTCGTCCCCATCCCGGTCCGGGAGGAACATCAGGTTCGGCTGGGCCGAGACGTAGACGCCGTTGTCACCGAGCTCGAGGCCGATCGGCAGGTAGAGACCGTCGGCGAAGACCGTCTCCTTGTCCGCCTTGCCGTCCCCGTTGGTGTCTTCGTAGATCAGGATCTTGTCGTTGACCGGCGTCCCCGGGAGGTACATCGGGTACGACGGGCAGGTGGCGACCCACAGCCGCCCCTTGTTGTCGAACACGAAGGCGACTGGGTCCTTGAGGTTCGGGAAATCCGCCTCGGAGGCGAAGCAGTTGATCTCGAAGTCCGGAGCGAGCGTGAAGCTCTGGCGGGCCTCTTCGATCGAGCCGTACTTCACTTCGTTCTTGAAGTTCGAGTCGATCTTGGTGAACTCGCCGGTTCCCCCGTCATCGATCATCGCCGGGACGCTCTTCCCCTGAGCGACGTCCCAGATCCGGGTGTCGCGGAGAGCGGTCATGGCCCGGAGCTTCTTGAACTCGGCCGGGAAGTTGACGACGCCGAACGGCTCCTTGCGGCCGCCGTAGATGTAGAACCCGTTCACCGCGCGGTAGTCGCGGTAGAACTGGAGGTTCTTCTCCTGGACTTCGGCGAGGATCTTCCCGAGGTCCCCCTTGTAGCTCGCCGGCTTCGCGCCGAAGAGCGCCTCGTCGAGGACCGGCGCGAGGGCCTTGTACCCTTCGTCACTCAGGTGGCAGCCGTTGATCGTCAGGAATTTGCCGGCGGCGTTCGCCTTGGCGTAGGCGGCCTTCGACGGTTCGAAGAGGTCGACGCAGAGGACCCCCTTCGTGGCGGCGACCTTGATCATCGCTGCGACGTACTTCTGGATCCGGTCGTTGTTGAGCTTGCCGGCCGGGATGTTGCGGGCGGTCTGGTCCTCGCAGGCGATCGGCGTCAGCAGGACGAGCTTCGGGGGATTCTTCCCGTCGTACGGCGACGCCGCCGTGTCGTCGATGAACTTCTCGAGGTCCTTCTCGAACTTCGGCAGGCCTTTGTCGCCGCCGAACGACTCGTTGTAGCCGAACGCCGCCAGGATCACCTGCGGCTTCTCGTCGCTCAGCTCGTGGCCGTGGTCTTTGAAGTCCTGCGAGCGGGGCCGCAGGGTGATTTCGTCCGCCGACCAGCCGAGGTCGCGGACCGTGAGCTTGTGTTCGGGGAACCGGGCCTGGAGCAGGACTTCGAAGTGGGGGAAGTACTGCATCCGCTCGGCGAGGGTGTTGCCGATCAGGACGATCTTGTCCCCCGGCTTCACCTCGAGCGATTTGGGAGCCTCCGCCCCGGCGGCGCCCGCCAGGCCGAGCCCCAGCGCCAGAGCGCAAAACGGCGACCACATCCGCGACATATCGTGACCTTCTGTTGGTTGGACAGAGTTTTCCGTGCGAGAAGTCCCGCATTCTGTGCCGCCCGGGCGGCAGACACAATCGTCCCCCGGGACCGGTTTTCTCCCTCGCGGCTCTGAGCCCTCTGTGAACTCTCTGGCAAATCCTTGCGATTCAGAAAGAAGCCACAGAGGACACAGAGATCACGGAGAGAATCCCTGGCGAGGCTATTGCGCCGGCAGCGCCTGGACCGCGTCGGCGATGACGTGGCCGTCCGCGCCGCCGTTCTCGATCGTGACCGTCGACTGCGGGTCGAGTTCAAATTTTCCGAGCGAGACCCACACCCCTTCGATCGGGGGCTTCTTCTGCTGGTTCAGCGTCACGATCGATTCTCCGGCCGCGTGGCGGATGACCACGCGGGCGTTCGAGGCCCGGTTCGCGTTGGGGGTGTAGCTCAGCCGCAGCTCGTACCGGCCGGTCTTTGCGGCGGTCAGTTCGTAGCGGATGCTCTTCTCCCCGGTCCCCTCGTGGGCGTCGTGGGCGTACCCTTCGCCGACATAGCCGCCGATCGAGGAGCTGACCGGCCAGTCGCCGGTCTTCTTCGCCTGCGCGTCGTCCACCACGATCCCGAGCAGCGTCTTCGGGTCGAGCGGCGGGTGCGACGGGCCTTTGCCTGCCGGAAGGGTCAAAACCTGACCGTCGGCGTCGAGCTGTTTGCGGAGCTTCTCGTAGTCGACATCCTGGACCGCGACGCCATCGTCGATGGCGAGGCAGGCGGCGGTGGCGGCGGACTGGCCGAGGATCATGAACACCGGTTCCATCCGGATCGAGCCGTAGGCGATGTGCGAGCTCGACAGACAGACCGGCACGAACAGGTTCGTGCACTCTTTCTTCTTCGGGACGATCGCCTTGTAGGAGATCAGGTACGGCCCGCCGGGGCTCACCTGGACATCCCCTTCGTTCCGGACGTGGCCGGTCTTGTCGACGTACCGCTGGGTGTTGTGCGAGTCCATGTTGTAGGAGCCCATTCCGACCGGGTCGGCGCAAATCCGGAGGCGGCGGCAGTCCTGCTCGGTCTGGACGTAGTCCCCGATCATCCGGCGGGCTTCGCGGATGTAGCACCAGTACGGGAAGTTTCCGTTGTCGGTGAACTCGTCCCTGGCCCAGCCCCAGCGGGAGACCTCCTTGCGGATGTTCTCCGGGACCCGCTCGTGGGTCGCCATCGTCCAGAACAGCCCCCGGACGTACATCTCATGCAGCTTCAGCATGTCGGCCCGCTCGTAGTCATCGGCGTCGGGGTAGTCGTAGTTCATGCTGATGAAGTCGGTCGAGACGGCGTGGTTGTTGTTCACGTCGGTCTTGCGGTTGGGCATCATCGCGATCGACAGCGGCAGCCGGGGGTCCCCCGCTTCGAAGTTCCGCAGCAGCAGTTCGAAGTAGACCGGGTCGTACCCTTCGGGCTTTTCGAACGGGACCTGGTTCGCTTTGTCGTCGGTGATGCAGACCCGGTAGTTGTACGCCTGGACCTGGTTGTCGGCGGTGCCGTCTTCGGCCACCTTCGGGAAGATGCCGGGGAGGAGTCCGCTCTTGGGGTCTCCCGGCTTCACGAACGGGTCGACCGGCTTGATGAACTGATGCGAGTGGGAGCGGGCGACCTGGACTCCGTCCAGAGTCTCGCCGTACTTGGCGTTCGCTTCGCGGCCGACGAAGTACCAGACCTCGGCCGCCTGCATGAGGTCCCCCTCGTAGCTGGCGTCGATGAACTGTTTTCCCTCGAAGACCTTTTTGGACTTCGTGGTCAGGGAGACGATCGCGGCCCCTTCCTTGTGGACCCCCTCTTCGCGCTCAAGCGACTCGCCGAGGCGGATCTCGATCTTCTGGCCGGCGAGCATGGCCTTGAGGATCGCTTCGGCGACTTTCGGTTCGAAGGTCCACATGGCGTCGTCGGCGTCGCGGTAGAGCTTGTACTTTGCCCGCTGCTCCTGAACCCAGGCGGCGTCGTTTCCGTAGTGTTTCTTGACCTGCTGGTAGAACTGTCGGGCGAGGCCGCCGATGACCGACTTGTCTCCGGAGTCGGTCATGCCGAGGCCGCTGACGGTGAGTCCGCCGAGGTGCTGTTTGGGTTCGATGAGGACGACGCTCTTCCCCATTTTCGCCGCCTGGATGGCGGCGGTGACGCCGGCGGAGGTCCCGCCGTAGATGACGACGTCGAAGGTCTCGGGGTCGGCGGACCAGCTCGGCCGGGCAACGAGTGAAAGCAGGGCCAAAAGGATCAGGGCAGAGCCGCGACGACGAAACATGACGCACCTGAGGACGCAGACGGGAGCGGACCGTGGCGGAGGAATTGCACACGATACTCCGTGCTTCTGCGGCGAACCACCGCGAGCAGCCTCCTCCATGCCGGCCCGACGTGGCGCGCTCAAACCCGTCGTCCCCCGGCCAGCCCGGGTCCAGCAGGCTGCTGGCCGCCGGAGGCCGTTTTCGTTGCGGAACCGCAGCAATCAGCGGGCGGCCGCTTTGGAAACGCGGCGTCGAGAACTCCCTCTCACCTCAACGCGGGGAGTGCAGTGCCGGCGTGACGGAGAAGGGAGTCCTCAACGTCAGCCCGCGATCGGGCGCCCATTGTGTTCCACGGTTCCACGACAGGAGCGCCTCCGGCGGGGCCAGCAGCCTGCTGGACCCGGGGTGGCCGGGGACGATGGGTTTGAGTGGGCGGAGTCGCGCCGGCAGGGGCGGGTTCGAGCTTTCTAACTCGCGGACGCCGGAGCGACACGCCGCCGGATGTTCCCGATCTCCTCCCGGAAAATCCGCCGCAGCATCGGCGGAGCGAACAGTCGCTCGAACAACCCGGAGATCCCCCGCGGCTGCCACTCCGTCTCGATCGTCAGCCCGCAGGTCTCCGCCGCCAAAGCATCGACAACGAACCGCGTCACCATCCCCTTCTCGGGATACGACTCCACCAGCACCCGCCCCGCCTCAGGCTCAGTGACGATCCCACGCAGCGTCTCGGTCTTCCCCAGCACCGTCGTCTGAAACCGGATCACCGCCCCCGCCCCCTGGCCCCCCTCCTCGACCACGAGACCATGAAACGCCCGCGGCAGGATCGACGGATGCCCCACGCGATAGTCCGCCAGCAGGTCATAGACCCCCTTGGCCGGTGCAGCGAGCGACTCGGTCACATAGACACGCATGACGGACTCTCCCTCGACGACCGAGCGAGCGGGTGAAATGCAAAAAGGGCGTGCCCTGAGGACACGCCCTTTCGCAACCGGGACTCATGCGAGCGGCTCGGAAACCCAGCCCCCCGCCCAAGTGACTACTGGAGGTTCTGCCGGGCGAACTCGGCAATGACCGAACCCGCCGCCTTCAGAACTTCGAGCTGGATATCGAGCGTCGCCTCGACGCTGGTCTCCTTCCGCTCGACCACGACGTCGATGACGTCGACCTTCCCTTCCATGGCGGCCAGCGCCGGCTCCGCCCACTTGAAGTTCTTAATCTGGTCGCGGGTGCTGCTCTTCTGCTCTCCCGCCTTCTGGCCGGGACGGGTCGGCTTCGGCTTGTCCTTCTTCTTCTCGCCGAACAGCCCCAGCTTCTCGATGAAGCCCGAGATGTCGATGTTCATCTCGTCCCAGAACGACTCGTTGATGTAGAGGATCGGCTTGGCGTGGAACCGGACCGTGACGAACTTGCTGGGGTCCTTCGCCTCCGCCTTTTCCTTCTGCTTCACGATCGCGGCCTTGAGGACCTCGAGGCTCCCCTGACCCTTCGCCAGCCAGACCGTTTCCGGACCGGCGCCGATGTAGATGTCCCCCGAGCCCCAGAACTCCTTGACGACGTCAGTCGGCTTGGTGCTCGTCAGCTGGTGGATCTCGACCCCTTCGACCGTCTCGATCGAGAGCTTGCTGGTCCAGCGGTCGTTGGCGATCGGAAGCTGCTCGACGATCGTCTTGATAACCGCCCCTTCCTTCGCCCGGAGCCCCGCCACGAGAGCGTGCTTGCCGCTGTCGAGCTTCGTGATCTCCATGAAGGCGTCGATCACGCCAAGGTCGGCGTTCTTCTTCAGGACTTCCCGGACGGTCGTGACGATCTTCTTCGAAGCCGCCTTCTGCTCAGGGGTCTTCTTCTCGTCCTTGTCGATCCGCTCGTGGCCGGTCGGCTCGGAGAGGGTCGCGAAGTCGAGCACCTTCTTCTGGAGCGACTCGGCGAGGGCGATGTTGGCCCGCCCCTTGAAGACCGGGTCCTTCGACTCGGGGATCGAGGCGAAAATGCTCTGCGTGGTCCCGAGGTCCGAACCGTTCTTCTCGAGGTCCGTCCCTTCCAGCGCCTTGACCCGGACGTCGGCGAACGCCTTGCCGGCGTCGCTGTCGGTCGCGTAGCCGACGAACAGCTCCGACGACTCGGCGAAAATGGTCTCGAACGTGTCGAGCTGCTGCGCGGCAAGGAACTTCCGGAGTTCGAACGCCGCCTTCGATTCTCCGTCGCGGGGTTCCTTGAGGGTCGCGGCGGACTCTTCCCGCAGCTTCTTGACCGCCTTGAGGCGGCCTTCCTGATCTTTCTGGGTCGTCAGGAGCTGGACCGCGACGTCGTACTTCTTGTCCCCGGCGAACAGGCTCTCGTTCGCCTTCGCGGGGTCTTCGATGTCCTTGGCGACGTCGAGCTTCGACTTCGACAGCGTGGCGTATTCGAACGCGTGGCGCATCCACCACGTTTCCGGTTCGAGAACGTCGCCCGTCAGTTCCCACAGCGTCGGATCGCCGGGGACGCGTGCCTGATCGATCCCGATCGGCGTCAGGTTCTCGTCGCGGAAGTCCGGAAGGTCTCCCTTCTTCACCGGGATGACGAACACCGACCGCTTGCCGTCCTGAGCATCGACAACGGTGTCCAGGCGGACAGGCCGGCCGGTGTCGACCCCGATCAGGAACACCTCGAGGTTCGGGTAGACGTTTTTCTCCCACTGCCCTTTCTGGCCGGCCAGTTTGGAGACGAGGTATTCCAGGTCGGAGATCAGGTCGTCGGCGCTCGAGAGCCCCGCCACGATCCGCGCTGGCTTGTCAGCGGCCACCGCCTTGCCCGTTCCGCCGACCATCGAAAAGCCCGCCGCCGCCAGACAGCCGAGAGCGAGACATGTGCGCCTGAAGATCATTTCTGTGCGACTCCTTGCGACCAACAGCAGGGGGGCCCCCCTGCGGATGGAACATTTCGTACCGATCGATCGAAATATCCCCGGAATTTCCGTTCCGTACCTTCCGCTCCGGTGGTCCGGAGAGGCCTGGAAGGATAGGCAATCGGAAAATCAGGGACAAGAAGGGCTTCCGGCCGGGAGCGCCGGCGGGCTTCGGGGGGACGACGAAAACCCTTCCGAAGAAACCCTGATGGGGGACATCGGCGCACGCTGCCGCTCAGTTGAGATGAAGCGGCTCGCTGTTTCGCTCGGAAATGGATTCGCCCCGCCGAACGGTCGCGGTGCGTTCAGTCGGTAAAGTCGTCTGGAGATGGGCCACGAGCCGGAACTCCGGCTCAGGAATGTCGTTCCGGACGCGGCGGGTCAGCGACGGGGCGTGCGAGGCGGTCTGCAGGTCCTGCAGGTAGGTCAGCAAAATCTGCCGACCTTCGTCCGACCCGTGCAGCAGGAAGTGGACCCAGGCCCACGCCTCCTGGTAGTCGGCCCGCTGCATCTCGTTGACGTCCTCCAGCCGCTCGAGCCGCGGCAGGTCCGGCTTCCAGCCGTTGCCGAGCGCCGCCGTCAGCCGGCCGACATGCTCGCCGTTGAGGTGCCCCGGCGTGTTGGCCGGCGACTCGAAGTACTCCGCCAGCCCTTCGTCGAGCCACAGCGGAACCGTCTTCAGCGAGGCGTGGAGCAGGCCGTGCGTGTACTCGTGCCGCAGGTCTTCGGAGGTCTTTTCGCCGGAGAAGGCATAGACCGCGAGCTCGGTCGAGGTCCCGATGAAGAACGCCCGCCGTGGAGGAAGATTCGGGTGCCGCGACTGCATGAAGTCGGCGTACCGCTGCTGATTCCGGAACAGGTAGACCACGACCGGCCGGGTCGGTTTGGGGAGGTTCAGCGTCTCGGTGACCCGCTGGCGGACCTCCTCGAGGTCCCGCAGCACCGGGTCGTTCTTCGCGAGCTTGGTGTCGGAGCGGACGATCAGCCGGTCGAGCTTGACCTGATATTCGTCGGGGAGCGCGGCGACCCCGCTGTTCTGACGCCACGAGCATCCAGCCCCCGGCAAGCCGATCAGCGACAGCCCCGCCAGCACGAGCGCTTGCCGCCGCGAAAGAGTTCGCGGGCTGGCCATTCCCGGTTCGGGAGGGGGGACCGCATCGGCGATGATCTCTCGACGAAGCGGCAACGGCATTCCCCGGCATCCCTGCGGTGGCGTCTCTTCGCCGGCATGGTGGCAGAATCGGCCGCTTGAGGACAAGGGGGCTTCCTCCCATGCCTCCTGTCAGCCGAACGCCCGATCAACGCGCGGCGCCGGATCGCCGCCGCGCCTCCCGGCGGTCCGATCCCCAATTCATTCCCAGCATTACGCTTGTGTAATGTCGACACCGGACAATCGGGTTGTGCGGGTTGGCCGGGCAGGAACCTGGAAGCCGAAGTCCGGAAAACCTTTGTTTCCCGACGCGAAGTCAAGATAGATTGACTGGCGAGCATGGGGAACACAGGAGCGGAGGGCAAAACAGGGAGTGCCGGATTCGAGGAGTGACGGAGCGGGTGGCTGGCTCGCCGGGAGACCGGGATTCGAGCCCCACCGTGGCAACGGACGCGACAACACTCCCTGTTGAAGGCGATCGATCGGTGACCCCGCCGGCCCTCACGACAGCTGCGCCGATTCTCCCTTCGCGGCAGCGGACAGAACGGCTTCTGGAACGCGCGATCCTGATCCGCCGGGTGGAAGAGCGGCTCCTCGACCTCTACAGCCGCGGCGCCCTGTTCGGCACCGTGCACACCTGCATCGGGCAGGAACTGACCGGCCTCGCCGTCGCAGAGTTCCTCCGGCCCGGCGACTACGTCTTCAGTAACCACCGCTGCCACGGCCACTTCCTGGCCCAGACCGACGACGTCGAGGGGCTGATCGCCGAGGTGATGGGGAAGGAGACCGGCGTCTGCGGTGGACGGGGGGGAAGCCAGCATCTCTGCCAGGACGGCTTCTTCAGCAACGGGATCCAGGGGGGGATCGTCCCGGTTGCGGCGGGACTCGCCTGCGCCCAGAAGCTCCGGAACGACGACCACCTGACCGTCGTCTTCATCGGCGACGGGACCCTCGGCGAAGGGGCGGTCTACGAGACATTGAACCTCGCCTCGAAGTGGGACCTGCCGCTGCTGGTCGTCGTCGAGAACAACCTCTATTCGCAAAGCACGCGGCAGTCGGAGACTCTGGCGGGGGAGATCTGCGCCCGGGGGGCCGCCTTCGGGATCGAAACGTTCCACACCCATATCTGGGATGTCGAAGAGCTGGTCGGCGAAGTCGGACGGGCGATGACGCTCGTCCGGGAGCAGAGCCGCCCGGCGTTCCTGCAGATCGACGCCTACCGGCTCGCCGCGCACTCCAAAGGGGATGACGACCGCTCGCCGGACGAAGTCTTCCAGTACCGCCAGCGGGACCCGATCCACCGGTTCTTCACGACCGACCCCCGGCTGGCCCAGCAGGCGAGCGACGAAGCGGCCACCCGGATCGATGCCGCCGTCGCTGCGGCCGAGCAGGCCCCCGACGCCCGGCCGCTTCCGCCTGTCGGAACCGGCGTCGCGACCGAACTTCACTGGACCGCCCCCCCCGCTCCCTCCACGCGGGCCAGAGAGGCGGGTCCGCCGCCCGAGCGGTGCGTGACGCTGATCCGCGACGGTCTTGACCGGGCCCTCGAGCGGGACGAGCGGGTCGTCCTGATCGGCGAGGACATCGAATCCCCCTACGGGGGGGCGTTCAAGGCGACCAAGGGGCTCAGCCAGAAGTACCCGGACCGGGTCCGCAACATGCCGATCAGCGAGTCGCTGATCGTCGGCCTGGGGAACGGGCTGGCCCTGGCGGGGATGGTTCCGGTCTGCGAGATCATGTTCGCCGACTTCCTGACGCTGGGAGCGGACCAGCTCATCAACCACGCGTCGAAGTTCCGGTCGATGTACAACGACCAGGTGCGAGTCCCGCTGGTGGTCCGGACGCCGGTCGGCGGCCGCCGCGGCTACGGCCCGACCCACAGCCAGTCTCTCGAAAAACACTTCCTCGGACTCCCGGACACCTCGGTCCTCGCGCTCAACCACCGGCTCGATCCGGGTCTCCTGTACGACCTCCTCTTCGCCCGGATCGAGCAGCCAACGCTCGTCCTCGAGAACAAGGTCCTCTACGGCCAGCGGGTCTCGACCGAAATGCCGGAGGGCTTCGCCCTCGAGTTCAGCAACGAGCTGTTCCCGACGACCCGCATCCGTCCGGAGGGGACGGCCGACGTCACGATCGTCTGCTACGGCGAAATGCTCCGGGAAGTCGAAGAGGCGGTCCTGACCGCCTTCGACGAGCACGAGATCATCGCCGAAGTCATTTGCCCGACCCGGATCTATCCGCTCGGACTGCAGGCGATCCTCGATTCCGTCCGTCAGACGGGACGGCTGCTTGTGGTCGAAGAGGGGATCGGCTTCGCGGGCTTCGGAGCGGAGGTCCTCGCGCAGGTTGCCGAGCGCATCGACGGCCCCTCCCCCCGGATGCGGCGGCTCGCCGCGCCGGAGCATCCCATTCCCGCCTCAGCCCACCTCGAAAAAACCATGCTGCCCCACGCCGCAACGATCGTGGCGGCGATTCGGGATCTTGCCCATGGATGACGTCACCCCGATCCGGATCCCGCAGGACAACGTCAACGACGACCGGGTCCTGATCCTCGAGTGGCTCGTCGCCGACGGCGCGACCGTCGCCGCGGACCAGGTCCTCGTCGAGGTCGAGACCAGCAAGTCGGTGTTCGAGGTCACCGCGCCGCACGCCGGCGTGCTCCGGATCCTCACCCCATCCAACCGGGAGATTCCGGTCGGCGACGTGCTGTGTCTCGTCGGCCCGAGCCTCGAGGCGATCGACCGTTCCCGGCGGTCCGCCGGGCCAGCCCAGGCAGCCGCTCCGCAGGCGGTCTCCGTCTCCCCTGTTGCGCCGGCCGCATCTGCACCCGCTGTCATCCTCTCTCCCGCTCCGGCGATTGCCGCTGCGGCCCCGCCGTTCCGGTCGGCTCCTCAATCGACCCGGTTCAGTCGCCAGGCGCTCGAGATCCTGCAGCAGCGCGGCCTCGCGCCCGCCACCTTCGCGGGCCGGGGACTGCTGCGGGCCCGCGACCTGGACCCCGCACCGGTCCCGCCGCCGGTCGATGTGATCTGCCGGACCGCAGGACGGGACGAACCTCCCGCCGCGGCGATCGTTTCCCGGCCGACGGACAGCGCCGACGCGCCCGCTTCCCGGAGCGCCGCCGGTGTTCCCTATCAGTCGGAACCCCTCTCCCGCATCAAGCGGGTTGAGTCGCGGCTCCTCGCCTGGAGCACCCGCGAGGCGATCCGCAGTTCGGTCTCGGTCCTGGTTCCGACCGCCGGCCGCGCCCGCATCGAGACAGCCGATCCCGACGCGGCGGAGAACCGGACGGCGTTCCTGATCCAGGCCTCTGCGACGCTCCTCCGCCGCTATCCGCTCCTCAACGCCTGCTGCCTCGGCGAAGAGATCCGCCGCTACGAACAGGTCCACATCGGCTACGCCATCGACGGTGGCAAGGGGCTCAAGGTCCCGGTCCTTCGCGAGGCGGACACCCGCACCCTCGCGGCGATCGCGGCCGAGCGCCGCCGGTTCGTCACCGCGTACCTCGCCGAGTCGCTCCGCCCGGCCGAGTTCGCCGGCGGAACTTTTACGATCACGGACCTCTCCGGCGCGGGAGTCCTGACCTGCGATCCGCTCCTCTCGGAAGGACAGTCCGGCATTCTCGGGATCGGCGCCGAACATGGCCCCCCCGACTCGCTGAACCAGCAGTTCGTCCTCGCCTTCGACCACCGCCTCGTCGAAGGGCGGATGGCCGCTGCGTTCCTCAGCGACCTCAAAGGAGAGCTCGTCGAGTACGAGCGCACGCTCCTCGGCAACAGCGAAGCACTCGCCGACCGCAGCGCCGAAGAGCCGAGCTGCTCGCGATGCGGGATGACCGTCTCGCGGGCGAGCGCGCGGCACCACTTCCTCGTCTCCGTCGCCGGCGCCCGCCCCGGCCGCGAGGCCTTCGTCTGCACCGTCTGCCTCCGGGGCCGCTGAAGACAATGTTTCCAAGCTGTTTTTGCCACAGAGTGCACAGAGGACTCAGAGAGTGGATCTCGACCAAGGCCGCCTGACCCACTCGGGCGGCTCTCGGTGTTCTCTGTGACCTCTGTGGCTGATTCCCATTCGACACGCTGACGAGCATCAGAATCCGACCAGCGGAACCGATCATGACGCCTCTTCCTCGCCGCCTCCTGACCAGCGGACTCGACGCGGTCCTCACCTTCGTGTGGGTGGTCTGGCCCCTCGTCCCCGCGACGTGGCTGCTGGGCCTCGGCCTCCAGCGGCTCGCCTTCACCCCCGACGGGCTCTCGCGGTGGAACCTCGTCACGTGGTGCGTCCTCGCGCCGCTCCTCTACGCCACCTGGCTGATCCTGACGCTCGTCGTCAGCGCGATCGACATCCAGATTCACGTCGCCTACCTCCGTTACGACAAGCCGAAGCGGGCCACGAACCGCGGGACGATCCACGAGTGGTTCATGCTCTACGCCTCGTGTTTCTCGTACGTCCGGCTCAAGGCGATCACCTCCCTGCCGCTGGCGGAGTCGTTCATCATGTCCCCAGTGCTGCGGCACCTCGTGTTCCTCGCCTACTGCCGCAAGACGAGCCTGGGGGCCCGCAGTCTCATCATCGGAACGCTCTACGACCCTGACCTGACCGAGATCGGCGAGGACGCGATCATCGGGACCGCCACCTCCGTCGTGGCCCACAACGTCACGACCAAGCCCGACGGGACGATGGTCATGGCCACCTCCCCGATCCGGATCGGCCCACGGGTCGTCATCGGAGGGGACTGCCGGATCGACATGGGAGTCCGGATCGGCGCCGACGCCATGGTCGAACCGATGAGCTACGTCACCGCCTTCACCGACATCGGCGACGGCGAGATCTGGGGGGGGAGCCCCGCCCGGTTCCTCCGGCACCGCTTCGACCAGGAGACCAGTCCCTCCCGCCCAGCCATCGCGGCCGAACTCCCACCCGTGGACGCCGCCGCGAAAACCGGCCTCTCCGATTCCTCGGAACAGACCCTCCGAGAGATCGTCGCCGCCGCCCTCCACCGGCCGGTCGGGTCGATCACGCCCGACCTCTCCGCCCGCGACTGCGTCGGCTGGGACTCGCTGGCTCAGCTCGGGATGGCAGCCGACCTCCAGAAACGGTTCGGCCTCGTCCTGAACCAGCAGGAAAGTTTTCGACTGCGGTCGCTTGAAGACTTGCGGGTTCTGCTGCGGCGGACGCTGAAGACGGTTCCTTCTTGAGAGGTTCTTCGTCGCACTGCGTCGCACAGGGAAGGTTGGACCGTTCCACATTGAAGCGCCTCCGGCGAGGGCAGGGGCGGGCCCCTGCACCCCAACAGAGGCTGCTCGACGTCTTGGGATGACTCGCCTATCGTTCTTCCGACATGAACGATTCGACCCAGGACGAGATCACTGCCTACCACGAAGCGGGCCACGCCGTGATGGCCCTTGCGCTCGGCCGTCCGATCCAGCAGGTGACGATCGAAGCGGACGCCAAACGGCTCGGCCACTGCGAGATCAAGAAGGGGACGTTCCGCCCCAACCCCGACGCCCTCGAGACCGCGATCCTGATCCTCCTCGGCGGGGTCGCCGCCGAGGCCCGGCACCGCGGCCAGTACGACTGGGGCGGGGCCTCGCAGGACCTCCGCGATGTCCGGGAGCTCTGTGGTCTCCGGGCGAGCGGCCTCAAGCAGATCGAGCGGCTGGAGCGGCGGATGCTCGACAAGGCGGAGCATGTTCTCGCCCGTCCCGGCCACTGGACCGCCGTCGAACGGATCGCCGCCGAGCTCCTGCGGATCAAGACCGTCAGCGGCCGCGCTGTCCGGCATTTCTTCGAACAAGCCGCCCGGGAAGAGGCAGCCAACCGCTAAGACGGCCGGCCGGTCAAAGCCTTCTGAGCGCAACCCATCGCGGCTCGGCCACCCGGGTGCAGGGGCGGAGCTCCTGCCCGCCGGAGGCGCTTCGATCGAGGAACGGTCCAAACGTAACGCCGGGTGCCCGGCCGGAAGAAACGAAACGACGTGAACGGTCACGAGCAACAGCGCTGCGCCCATTCGCATTGCTAGCTCACTATGGCATTTCCAATCCGATCGAAAGTCACCCAATCACCGAGAAGGCTTATTACGCATCGCATGCCATGCTCGCTCACAATGATGTCATTCCACCCAGCAGCATCCAATCGAAACACGTCGTGCTTGCCGATGATCCCCTCCAATTGCATCGCGTCTTCAAGTCGCGAGACCGTGCCGATCCGCAATGGGTGCCATGTCCACAATTGGCCGATTTGGGCGGCGGCTTCCGCATCATGCGGATTGTGCAAAATGTATTCTTCCGGCTCCCCTTCGAACGGAAGCAGATCGCCATCCAGCTTGCGGCTTGTGTCCCACTTCTGCCAATCGACGAACGCGACCTTACCCAGCAAGAGCGGGCGGAATTCACCGACACCGGACATGCCGGACGCTTCCAGCTTCTGTCTCGCCTCACTCGTCACGACGACAACGCCGGAATAGGGAGGAAAGGAGATCGGAGGCACAAAGGGCCCGGTCCGATCCAGACGCTGTTCGCCCCCTTCCCCGGTTCTCAACATGCCATTGCAAAGTGTCGACCCGTAGTCCCCCCAATGATCGAGCACGCGAGATTTCGAGAGTTCAAAAAACGAAGGGGCGTCAATCGTCATCGTGGCAAGCCTCGTCACGGCTGGTTACTTGTGAAGCCGCCGCACCGGCCCGCGCGAACTACTTCTTGAGCCGGAACGACACGGTCACCGACCCCGAGTTGTCCGAGAGCGCTCCCCAGCCGTCCTGGCAGCGGATGAACAGGTCTCCGTCCCCCGGGGCGGTCCAGGTCTCGGCGTCGCCGATCTCGAACGGCTCGCTGAGCTGATAGTCCTTGAACAGGATCCCCAGCAGCTTCCCCTTGCCGTCGGCATCGCCGGCTGGCCCGACCTTCTCCCCATCCTTGGTGACTTTCCAGTCCCCCTTGTAGGTCAGCTCGTAGTCGGTCCCGGAATCGACCCGGATCCGCGACGGCTGCCAGCCACGTTCTGCCCTGACCTGGGCCTTCACCAGCGTGGTCCCCTTCAGCGGCTTCCCGCGGGCCTTCCAGTCCCAGCTGCAGAGATCGACCCGGTAGCCGGTCTCGAGGTCCTTGAGGAACAGCTTGTACTCGAAGTCGATCTCTTTGGCCTGCGTCCCGTACACCCCCCAGAAGGAGGCGTCCCGCTGCTCGTTCAGGAGCGCGAGTCCCAGCGGCTTGAACCGCTGCGTGTAGTTCTCGTTGAAGCCCAGGAGGTGGCAGAGGGCCCAGCGGCTGGCGTAGTTCTCCCAGGAGTCCCCCGTCGTCTCGAGCGGGTTGTCGACGATCTCCTTGATCGGCTTCGGCTCCCCCTTCTTGAGGTGCTCGATCACGTACGGGTTGGCGTTGACGCTCTTGTCTCCTTCACGCCAGTACTGGCCGACTTCGGCCATCCCCTCGGAGTACCAGACCGGCCCGGTCGTTCCGAACGCCTGGGCGCAGTAGGCGTGGACCGCCTCGTGCTGCGGGACCCCGGGGTCGGCGTACGAGTAGACGATCGAATCGGCCGCGACCGGCCGACCGGTCGCCGTGGAGCGGAACGACACGCTGAGGGTCACCCCCTCCTTGCGGCGGATCTTGACGATCCCCTGCGGGTCGAGCTTGGCGAGGGTCTCTTCCGGCCAGGCGTCGATGTTCTCGGCCACGTACATCTTGATCGGGTGAGTGTTCTTCTTCCCGAAGTACCCCGAAACCAGCTTGACCATCGTCTCCAGCCGGAGCAGCAGCTCCTCGGCCGCTTCGGGGCCAACGTCGGTCGTCACCACGAAGTTGGCTGACGTATAGACCTGCGGCCCGGTCGGGCCCGTCTTCTTGGGGTCCGGCTTCGCGCTCTTGCTCGACTGTGCCCAGACGGGGGCACCGAGGAGGGACGAGGCCAGAAAGGCCGCCACGAGGCCCAAAGTCAGAATCGGCTTTCGAAACATCACGCCTGTCCTTTGCCTGCGATCGGTCCGGATCACTCCGGTTTCGTCAGCAGGATCGTCTCACCCGCCTTGAGCCCGCTTTCGATCAACGTCCGGCTGTTGCTGGCCGGCCCGGTCTCCACGTCGCGCCGCTCGAGCTTCTTCCCTTCCCCCGCCGGCACGGCGACCCATTTTCGATCCGGGCTATCATCATCCGAAAAAAGGGCACCGGAGGGAACCGCGATCGCATCTTTTCGATCGACCGCCGCCACCGTCAGCTTGCAAGTCATTCCACCACGCAGAGTTTCGTCGGCCTTCGCTCCTTCAGCCCCCCCTCCATCCGGCCGATCGAGTTCGAGCTCGACACTGTAGATCCCCTCCCGGATCGGCGCGAGATTCACCCGGACGACCCGGGCCGGAATCCGCCGGGTCGGGGCGAGCGTCGGGCGGGCCGAAGCGACCGCTCCCGCCGGGAACCACCGGAGGTCCTTCTCCGGAACCTCCGCCACGATCCGCAGCCGCGGCCCGGAAACGATGGTCATCAGCACCTGCCGGGGGGTGACCGTCGATCCCTTCCGGAGCAGCTTCGTCACTGCCTCGCTCGTGACCCATTTTCCCCGGTCGTTCTCGCCGTAGTAGAGGGTCCCGCCAGCAGGGGCCTTCACGGTCAGCAGTTCCCGGTCGTGGGTCAGCTTACCGAGTTTCTCTTCGAGGCTCTCCTGTGTGTGCCGCAGCTTCTCGAGTTCCAGCTTCTTCTGCTGCAGTCCGGCGGGGATCGCGATCCGCTGCTTCTCGAAGGTGGCGCTCGTCCGGGTGACCGCCGCTTCCTTGGTCCGACGCGTCCGAGGCATCTGGACGTCGACCTTCCGGTCGTGGTTCACGGTCGCCTGCTCGAAGAACGCCTTGGCCCGTTCCGCCTCGCTGCGGGCCCGCTTGAGGATGATCTCTTCGGTCTCTTCGGTGAGGTCGTCCGCCTTGTACATCTTCTCGAGTTGGTTGAGTTCTTCCTGGGCTCCTTCCATCGACTCCTTGCTGCTCTGGAGGCTGAGGTCCGCGAGCTTCCGCTCCAGTTTCTCGCCGACCTGGTTGAAGAACGCCCAGTCCTCGTCGGACTCCGCCTTCGAGCGTTCGGCGTCTTCCATGTCGAGGGAGACGGTCCGTTCGAGGACCGCCAGTTCGACGCGGCCGATTTCGATTCCCAGGCGGCCGAGTGCCCGCTGGAGTTCGAGGTCCCGGATGGCGCGGTCGATCTCGCGTGTCCGGAGCCAGAGGATCTCCTGTCCTTCTTCGACGGTGGTGCCGGCCGGGAGGGCTTTCTCGACGATCAGGGTGCCCCATTCTTCGGGGTCGAGGGCGATCTCTTTGGCGTCGAGCGGTTCGAAGACCCCTTCGACGGTGGTTTCGACGCGGAACGGGCCGGCGGCGACGGTGTGGGTCTTGGGGGCGGGGGTCTCTGCGGCGAGGCCTGTGGTGAGCAGTCCTGCGGAGACGAGAAGAGCCGAGCAGATCACGATCGAGCGCATGCGCACAAACCCCGGATGTGGCGAGCGGACCAGAGGGGACAGGATACCTGAACGAGGGCCGCCGGGCACGCCAGCGGTTTAAACCACGCCCCAGCCGGCGCGACTCTGTTCGCTCAAACCCAACGTTCAACGGCCACCCCGGTCCAGCAGGCTGCTGGCCCCGCCGGAGGCGCTTCTCTCATGAAACCACGGCACACAACAGGCATCCAATCGCAGACCGGCATGGCGGGCCTCCCTCCCCAAGCACGCCTGCACCGCACTCCCCGCGGTGAGGAAAGAGGGAGCCCGCGACGCCGGATTCCAAAACGGACGTCCGTTGTTTCCCACGGTTCCACCACGGAAGCGCCTCCGGCGGCCAGGAGCTCCGCCCCTGGACCCGGCGACCGTAGGGCGATGGGTTGCGCATAGGGAACCGGGCCGGCGGGGGCGATTGGGCCGGCCGCAGGACGTCGCGCCGCTCGCCGGGTGCTGGTCGTTGATCGCGGGGGAGCGGCGCGCCGATGGATTGGCATGGACAGTTCGAAACCACTCACAGAGCGGCAACAGACGTTTCTCGACGCCTACCAGGTGACTGGCCAGGTGAAGTCGGCGGCGGCACAGGCGGGGTGTTCGCGGGAGCTGCACTATGGGGCGCTGCGGACTTCAGAGACGTACCGGGATGCGTTTGATCTGGTGCAGCAGCGGCTGACGGCTGAGCTGGAAGAGGCGCTGTGGCAGCGGGCGGTCTATGGGGTGAAGATTCCGAAGTTCTACCGCGGGAAGGTGATCGGCTTCGAGATCCGGTACTCCGACACGCTCCTAATGACTCTGCTGGAAGCGAGGGATCCCGAGAAGTTCGGCGGGATCCGGCAGGAGCTTCAGAAGCAGTCGCGCGAGGATGGTTTGGGTGTCAGGTGGGACCGGGAGGAGGTAGCCCGGCCCACGCTGCCGCGAATGACGGGGCCGATGCCGCCGGCGCCACCTCGGCCTCCGCGTCCGCCGATGCCCAACATCAGCGAGTGCGGCGTGCCCGTCACACACGCCGAATGGGCCGCGGCGCGAGGCATCACCGGGGCGGCGGCCTGCGGGCCGGTTGACGAGGAGAAGCTGAAGCGGTGGGCAGCGGGCGAGATCCTGGGTTCTGTCGAGTGGATTCCGGAGGGGGCTGCGGCGGACTTTGAGAGCGATGACGTGGATACGGATGCGGATCCGTGTCAGGAGGGGGTCGCCGGAATGGATGACTCCGAAAGCGGCGACGGCGATGTCGAGTTCTGTGTCAGGTCGCCCCGGGATGACGCTGGATCCACCCCATCCGTTTTTGCTCCCGAGCAGCAGGGCTCCCCTTCTTCGCAGGGCGAACGGGTGGCCTCGCCATCCACAACGATGTCTCCCGTCGTTTCGAAACCATCCGTTCGTCGCCGTCCGTCGCGTGCAGGGCTCGCGCCGGGGTTCCCTGCACGCGATGGACGGAGACGGACGCGAGCTGCGAGAAGACTTCGCCCGCAACAGCCGAGTTCGGAGGTCCTTTATGGATCCGACGGTTCGCTGTCCGGAAGCCCCTCCGGACGGGCGGGCCGGCCACGTGGGTGGGCTCCTGCACCCCGACAGGTTTCGCCAAGACCATCCTCCCGGTCACCGCCCCCTGGCGTCGCAGCCCCCTTAGCGCAACCCGTCGTGCGACGCCGACGCCGCCGGCGGACCAGCGGTACGCTGAATCTCGGGGCGGACGGAGAATTGGATATGTCGTTCCATGTCCACCGTGATCTGGAGGGTGTCGCCAGCCGTCATATCGAGCGTCGGGCATCGCGCGACAACGACGTTCTCGGGAACACCCCTCTCGTTCGTCATCTCCACTTTGCGAGTCGTGCCGTCGACCGCCGTGGCCTTGATGCGGTAGTCCGCCCAGCCGCCGGGGAGCTCGGCCACAATCACCGGGATGCTCTCATTGAACGTCATGGTCTCCTTGAGGAGCCGAAACGGAACGGTGAACCGGCCCGGGCCTGCGACGACGACTCGCCAAGGCTTGCCATCGATCGTGCGATCCCGGATCGCAACCGGCGCGTCGGCGTTGACCGTCGGCTGGAACAGCAAGGTTTCCTCAGAATTCAGTGGGGGACGCGCCCCCAGGCTGAATGCCAGGTCGAGATCCCAGACCGTTTCGAATGGGGAGAGATCCGTCTGGAACGTTCCATCGCTCATGATGGTCGCCAATCGTTTCCGGCCGAGGGAATCTCGGATGGTCACTCCACGGAACCCGGGCCTGCAGAACTCGCCGTGCCAGCGGGAGTCGAACTGGATCTCGACATGCGAGCGGGAGGGGACCTCGTCCCGGACCTGGACCTGAACCGCCCGGATGTCGAACGACCAGGGACCGGCAATCTTGTGAAGGGGAAGCGGAGGAAGCTCGATCGGCGGACCCGGAGGAGGTTGCTCCGGAACGGAGACCGGGATCGTGGCGGCTCCCAGCTGCTTCGTGAATGTCCGGTCGTAGACCTCCAGCTTCAGCTCTCCCCGGTTCTCGAAATCATCGAGGACGACACCCCCGCCTCCGATGTAGGCGACCTGCGCTCGCCGTCCTCGACTGGGCCCCCACCGCCAGCCGTTGTGATCGACGGTGAGGATGGTGATGTCAGGGGGGAACGTGGCTGGCTCGTGAAACCAGAGGACCGCCGACGGGAGGGGGGATTCGACAGTGCTGAAGTCGGCCTGCCAGCTTCGGCTCGAAATTCGATGCTTCAGCCCGGTCCAGTTCAGCGGGCCTGGATGACTGTGCTTTGTTCCTGTCGTGATCTCGCTGAATTCGAGTGTCGTTCCATCGGACAGGGGGATGCGGATCGGCCAGCGGTGGAGCAGGAAGAAGGCGACGCAGCCGAGAGCCAGCACGAACACCCATCGCCACCAGCGCGAGCGGCGCGCGGTATTTGGCTCCGGACGATCGGAAGCGGCCCGCGACAGAGTCATACCGGAACGGTACCGCGAGCCGTTCCCAAGGTCGACCGGACAAAGATCTCCCACAAAGCGCGCCTGGGCGTCGCAGCCCCCTTAGCGCAACCCATCTCACCACGCCGCCCCGGTCCAGCGGAACGCTGGTTAGCGGAGGTCTACGGATTTGAGGGTGGTTTCGTCTCGGGCGAAGAGGATGCCGCGGGAGAGGGCGGGGAGGGGGCGGGTGGTGGTGTTGAAGAGGCGGGTGCGGCCGAGTTCGACGTAGGCGGCGGGGTTCGGCTCGGCGAGGATCAGGTCGCCGTCGGTCTTGAGGATGATCAGCTTGTTGTCGGCGCCGATGAGGGTGCCGTAGCCGAAGTGCTGTTCGGTCCAGAGGGTCTTGCGTTTGATCGGATCGAAGCACTTGAGGTCGGCGGGGGGGATGTCGTCGCGACCGTTGATGCCGTAGAGGAGTCCGCCCGATTCGATCGGGGTGGCGTACTGGCTGGCAAAGATTTCGTCGCCGGAATAGACGGGGTCGCAGCCGAGGATGTTGAGCTTCCCGAGCGTGGCTCCGACGCCGTAGCTCGAGGTCAGGAACAGTTCGCCGGTCGGGAGGATGAGGGGGGTGGCGCCGTTGACGGTCGGTCCGCGGGAGCCGAAGGGGAACTGGAACCAGAGGCCGCCGGTGTCAGGTTCGAGCCCGATGCACTTGAGGCGGGTGACGACGACGACCCGCGGGAGGTTTTCGATCGTAGTGGCGATGGGGGCGGAGTAGCTCCCCTGTTCGGAGGAGTACTGCCACTTGGTTTTGCCGGTCTCGAGGTCGAAGCCGACGATGCCGGAGTTGTTCCGGGAGCCGCCGACGTTGACGACGATCGTGGTGCCGACGATGAGGGGGCTGTTCCCTGCGCCGAAGTAGCCTTCCTGGGCCATGAACTCGCGGTGGGTGTTGCGGGTCCAGAGGGGTTCGCCGCTTTTGAGGTCATAGCAGGAGAGGATCCCCTGGGCTCCGAAGGTGACGACGCGGTTGTCCTGGACGGTGGGTGTGCAGAGGGGGCCGTCGCCGCCGCCGACCTGGGGGTGGAAGGTGGAGAGGTAGCCCTGTTTCCAGACGGTGCGGCCGGTGCGGGCTTCGAGGCATTCGACGGCCTCTTCGCCGTCGGTGCGGTGGAAGAGGATGAGGCGGTCGCCGACGACGACGGGGCCGGAGTAGCCGGGGCCGACGGGACGTTCCCAGAGGGTTTTGGGCGGTGTTTTCCAGCGGGGGGCGAGCTTTTCGTCGCCGGCGGCGAGTCCGTTGCGGTTGGGGCCGAGGATCTGGGGCCAGTCGCCGGCGGGGGTTTCCTGGGGGGTGCTGCACCAGAGGGTCAGTGCCGCGATGACGGCCAGCAGGCTGCGTCCCATGTCCGAATCCATTCCGGGAGTTTTGAGAGTGGTCGGTACGGGGTCGCCGACTGGGGGAAGCTTATGGCGGGCGGGCGGTTTGGGCTACGCCATCGGTGCCATCTCCATAACCCGGGTCCAGGGGCGGAGCTCCTGGCCGCCGGAGGCGCTTCCGTTGTGGAACCGTGGAAAACCACGGGCGTCCGCTTTGGGGAGCTGGCGTCGAGGACTCCCCTCACTCCTGATCGCGGGGAGTGCAGTGTGAGCGTGCTGGTGAGAGAAGCCCGCCACGCCGGTCCGCGATTGGGTGTCCGTGGTGTGCCGTGATTCGACAACAGAAGCGCCTCCGGCGGGGCCAGCAGCGTGCTGGACCCGGGTGGCCGTGGCACGTTGGGTTTGAGCAAGCGGCGCCGTGCCGGCCAGGTAGCACGCCCGACCGCACGAAGACTACGCTCCACACTCCGAGTCGGGACTTGGGGAAACAGGGATGTCGAAAAACGTTCGGCGCGTTCTACTGGTCGGCCTCCTGGCCTTCGTGGTCTACCCACTCTCGTATGCCCCCCTGCACCGGCTTCTGTCCGGCCCCGACCACCAGTTCATCCGGACAGTCGGCGAAGGGAACGCCAAAGCAGTCGAGATCGCCCTGCCCGAACCGCAGCCCTGGGCCATCCCCTTTCTCCCCGTTCGACTCCTCATCACCTCCACACCCCTCAAGGAGCCGCTCCTGCTCTGGAGCGACCTCTGGAGCGTCGGTGTGCAGCAGCGCTATCTCGACGAACCATGAGGTCACCCGCCAAACGGCCCTCCCATGTCCGGCACCATTCCGAAACGCCGCCGCTGGCCCTGGATCATCCTCGCCGCTGTTCTGCTCTTCGTTGGAGGTCCGGTCGCCTGGCAGTACCGCCCTCTCAACGCGACCGAGAAGGCGCTTGTCGGCGTCTGGCGAGGGGGATGGCCGACGATCACCGAACTCACGTTCTCCCCCGATCGGCGGTATCGCCGGCTCATCGTCCGCAACCAGGATCGATGGCCGCTGTCAGGAGGAGCCTGGCACGCGGCCGACCAGCAGATCTCGATGAAGCAGACCTTCCAGGAGCGGCCGGATCCCCCGGCGTTTCTGGCCCGCCTGGAACGCTACTTCCGCAGACCCAAACGGTCCCGCATCGAGTTCCTCGACGCCGACCGGTTTCGGCTGATCGAAAGCGACGGCGACACCATCGAGTTCCGCCGCGAAGCCACCGAGACCCCCTACGCCGGCCCCATCCTCATTCCGCCCGGACAAGCGGCTCCGGCGGACCCTCCATCAGGCGAGCCACAGTGACCACCGGACACCGCAGAACGCGGACTGGTCAGCCCAGGCCACCCCCGACGATTCTCGGCGCGGCCTGCTTCCAGTACGTTTCACCGAATCATCCCGCCCCGGATTCCCCCCCTCCCTCCCGCCGTTTCCCCGCAGATCGACCATGAACAAAGTGCTCATCATCGTCGGCGACGCCACCGAGACCGTCGACACCCTCTATCCCTACTACCGTCTTCAGGAAGACGGCTTCGAACCGGTCGTCGCCGGTCCGGAAAAGAAGCTCTACAACATGGTGATGCACGAGGTCCGCCCCGGCTGGACGATCACCAAGGAGTGGGAGGGGTACACGATCCAGGCCACGATCGCCTTCCGCGACATCCGCCCCGAAGAGTACGCCGGAATCTTCTTCAGCGGCGGCCGGGCCCCCGAGTACATCCGCTACGACGCCGACCTGATCCGCGTCACGAAGCACTTCTTCGAGACGAACAAGCCGATCGCCTCGGTCTGCCACGGGGTCGAGATCCCCGCCTACGCCGACTGCGTCCGCGGCCGGAAGATGGCGACCGTCCCCAAGTGCAAATTCGACCTTGAAGTCTGCGGCGGCACCTTCGTCGACGCTCCCTGCGTCGTCGACGGAAACCTCGTCAGCGGCCGGACCTTCCACGACCACGGCCACTACGTCGGCCCCTGGATGAAACTCCTCCGCGACCATCGCCAGGGCCAGGGCTGAGCCCTGGCCCTGCGGCCGAGTGACGACGGGTTGCGCTAAGCAGGTTGTGCCGGCCGAACGGTTTCCTTGCGCACGCAACTACGCCGCGCGACCCGTTGCGTGCCGGTCCCGTGCCGGTGGAGTCACACACGGCGACGCGCCTCTGCAGAAGTGCCGGCGGACCGCTTGCACCTGACGCAAATTGCCCGTCCGGGGATCTCCGGAGGAACGGTGGCCTCGGCCCCGTCGAGACGTGTCAATCCCGCTGCAAAAATCCTGGAAGAATTCGTTTCGCTTTTTCCGCCAGCGGGCGGAAAATCGGTGAAACTCAGGCCGCGTTCTCCGTTTCGTGCTGTGCCACACGAAATCGGTCTGACCAACCTCCAGTTTGCGGTATCCCATGGCCGGCTGGTCGCTCCGAGGGCCTCTTGCGGCCTTCCTGTTCCTTTGTCTCTCTCAAGTCGTCACCGCGGCTGACGGAACCGTTGCGCAATCGCTGCAGGTCCTCGCCAAGGATGGGATGGACGGAACCCCCGCCGGTCTTCAGACGGCGGAGGGGGCCTATCAGCGTGCCAGACGGGCCGCCCCCGATGACGGACGGATCGATTACGCCTGGTCCCTGGTCCTGACGAAACACCGCCAGTTCGGCGAGGCGGCGGAAGTGCTCGAAAAGGCCCTCGCCGCCAAACAGGTCTGCCTGCAGGCCCAGTCGGCCCGGATTCGCGGCACCCTGAAGAGCCGGAAGTTCGCTCAGGCGCTCGACGAGCTCGTCGAACTCGCGGAGCAGACCGGCGACCTCCAGCTCGCCCACCTGGCCCGGGAGGACCGGCAGGAGACCGCCGCCTGGATCGGCCGGGCCACAGCCTTCCTCGCGGGGCCCCTCGGGGATCCGGAAGTCGCCGCGCTCGTCGGGCGGCGTGAGACCGCCATCCGCACCTACCTCGGAAGCTGCCAGGCTGACTACGACCGCGGCCAGCGGGAGCTAAGCCTCGCCCATCGGGAGCATCAGGATCGGCTGACCCTCTCGATGGCGGAGGCCGAGGAACGCCGGTCGGAAGCGCTCCGCGGCAACCAGGAGAAGCGCGCCAAGCTGGAAGAAGCCTACAAGTCGGCGACGACCGAAGGGGCCAAGGCTCAGAACAGCGCCTCGGAAACGGCCACGGACCTCAAGACCCGGATTGACTCGCTCGAAAAGCAGTTCAAGAACCTCCTCGCCGCAGAAGAACGGGTGACGGATGCGCTCTTTCATCTCGATCATGAGCTGACCCGCCTGGTGGGAGAACTCCAGCGATTGCATCGCGATCATTGGGGATATCCGGCTGCCAAGCGGATCTATCCGATGAAGATCGAGGAGACGCAGATCGAAATCGAGTTGCTGCGGACGGATCTGCAGAACATCCAGAATGAGAAGGCGCAGCTCGTCAGCCAGGCGGGCGCCGCGCAGAAGAATCGCTTCGCCACCTTGACTGAGCAGCAGAAGCTCGACTTCCAGAAGACGCACGACGCCGTCAAGTACCAGCGTCTGCAACGGAGTCTGGAAGAGGACGCCAGGAAGGTTGCCGCCAGTTCCCCCTCCAAGGCAGGACGTGCCCACACCCTGCGGCTCAGGATGCAGAGCTGGAGTACGTTCGACTCCAGCGATCCCGCCTTGGAACTCGCACAGCTCGCCGGCCTCTAGTCGTCGGACCTTGATTTTCGGAGACCCTGATCATGATTCGCCCTCGACTCTGCAGCCTCTTCGCGGGGGTCTGCCTCTCCGCCACACTCTCTGCCGCCCCCCCGGAATCGGCCCGCAAGAAGGCCGACACCGCTCCCTCTCCGTCGTCCGACGTCCAGAAGGCCCTCGAAGCGGAGCTGGCCAATGACAATGCCGCGCGGAACTCCGTGCTGACCGCCCGGCTCTCGTCCGACCCCAATGACGCCGCCGCCCGCTGGCACGCCGGCCAGGTCCGGGTCGGCCAGGAGTGGGTCCCGTACGACAAGGTGGCGGACCACGGCGAACGCTGGAAGGAAATGTACCAGTACCGCCAGGAGCGGGCCAAGAAGCAGAACAACGTCAAGGACCAGTTGTTCCTCGCCGACGGAAGCCACGAGCACAAGCTGTTCGATGAAGAGCTGGCCCACCTGCACCAGGTCGTAGCCCTCGATCCGCAGCATACCGAAGCCCACACTCGACTGGGGGATGTGCGGGTCGAAGGGTATTGGATGAGTCGGGAATCGGTGGCGGACTCCGTCCGGTCCGCCGACCGGCTGAAGCGGGGGCAGCAGCAGTACGGGACCGCGGCCGAGCGGGTCGTGCGGCGGTTGCGACAGCTCTCCGGTTCGGGGCTGGCAAAGGGGCTCAAGCAGCTCGACCAGTTCCACGATCCGGAGGCGATCCCCTCGCTCGAGATGGCTGTGGGAGATGCCGGCGATCCCCTGCAGTCGGCCTACGTGACGTGGCTGAGCAATTTCCCCTGCTATGAAGCGTCTCAGGGGCTGGTGCGGCAGGCGATCTTCTCCGACCACGCGTCGATCCGCCTCGCGGCGACCGAATCGCTGAAAGCCCGTCCCTATGACGACTACATGCGCGACCTCGTCGCCAGTCTGACCGTGCTGCGGCCCACTCCCCCGCCGGTCACGTACCACGGTCAAGCGGCTCACTTCGCCTCGTTCTCGGTCGAGTCGCTCGAGCGGCGGGTCGACATGCAGTTCCTGATGCGAAATCCGATCGACCGTCTGAGGGTCCTCCGGGCTCCCGGGATCGTCGGTTTCCTCGACCGTCACGAAGAGGTCGGCGCCGCTGCGATGGAGGTCTGGCAGGCGAGTCTCAACGCCCGCGTGCTCAAGGATGAAACTCGCGCTGGCCGCGCCCTCCGCGTGATCGGCGAAGTGGGAGACGTCCCGATGGCGAACGCCCAGGGGGCATGGGACTGGTGGAAGAAGCTGGAGGACGGCGGAGAGAGCAAAGAGCTCGTGTCGATGAACTACGACCGCCCCTGGTATGTCGATCGGAACACCCGCCGCGTCGAACGGGCTCCCCGGCAGATCGTCCGGTCCAAGACCTGCCCTCCGGGATCATGCCTCGCCGCCGGAACGAAGATCGTCACCGAAACCGGATCGCGTCCGGTGGAAGAGATCGAGATCGGTGACCGGGTCCTCGCCCAGGACATCGAGACGGGCGAGCTGACCTATCGCCCGGTCCTGGCCCGCACGATGCGTGAGAATGCCGCCTTGAGCCGGCTCAAGACCGCCGACAGCGAAATCGTCTGCTCGCAGGGACACCCATTCTGGATCAACGTCAACGGCTGGGTGCAGGCCCGGCATCTCCAGGCCGGTATGTCGCTCCACGGTCTGCAGGGGAGCCTCGATGTGGTCTCGGTCGAACCCGCCGGCCAGGGAACGGTCTACAACCTCGTGGTAGCCGATTCGCACTCCTACTTCGTCGGGACCGGGAGTCCGATCCTCAGCCACGACATCACTCCCCGCAATCCGACGAACGCGATCGTCCCGGGGCTGCAGCCCCTGTGGATGACCCCCGAGCAGTCGGGCGAGGAGCGTCCGGTCACCGTTCGTTAGGTTGTCCGGGCGGGGCAGCGCGGGCTTCGCCGGTTCGTCCAGCGTGACCTCGGCGGAGCCCGATCGCATCCCGCTCTTCCCATCCCCCTTCCTGTTGCGGAGAATTGAGGCGGTTCCGTCCGATGGTCGTTGTTCGCGCTGCGCGGCAGGACTCGGTCGGACTCTCCTCAACGTTGCGGTATCCCATGGCCAGCTGGTCGCTTCGAGCATCGTCGGTGGTTCTGTCGATCGCCGCGTGGGGAACCTGGCTTCCCGCGGCGGAGGATACGTTCGCGCGAAGTCTGTTGATTCTGGGTGAGTCGGGGCTTGCTGGAACTCCCGAGGGGCTCGAGGCCGCCCAGGGGGCGTACACCCGGGCCAAGCGGCTGGCTCCGCAGGATGGCCGGGTCGACTACGCCTGGTCGCTCGTCCTGACGAAGCACCGCAAGTTCGCCGAGGCGGAAGAGGCATTCCAGAAATCGCTCGGCGCACCGCAGCTTTGCCTGGAGGCCCGGATTGCCGAAGTCCGGTCGCTCCTCAAATCCCGGAAGTACACCGAGTCACTCGACCGTCTGATCGAAGTCGCGGAACTGGTCGGAGACGAGCAGCTCACGCACCTGACCGCGACCGAGCGGTCGGCCGCAGCCACCTGGATCGGTCTCGCCTCCGGCTTCCTCGCGGGACCTTTGGGGGACGACGCTCTGGCGGCGAGTCTCCAGCGTCGCCGACCGGCCCTCGTGGCGTACGTCGGCAAGTGGAAGATCGAATTCGAGCAGGGGGAGCGGGAGCTCAGCGCCGAGCACCGGAAGCTGCAGGAGCAGCTGGCCCTGGCGATTGGCGAGGCTGAGGACAAAAAGGTCGACACGCTCCGGGAGAACGAGGAGAAGCGGACGAAGCTCGACAGCGCCTTCAAGAGCGCGTCGACCCAGGGAGCGAAAGCCCAGGAAACGGCGACCGAGCGGCTGGCGGACATCGACTCCAAGCTGGGATCGATGGAAACCCAGTACAAGAACCTCCTCAAGACCGAAACGCGGCTGTCGGATTCGATCCTGCAGCTCAATCTCAACGTCCTCAGCTACCAGCGGGAGATCGAGCGGATCGACAACCAGTCGACCCCGACGCTTCCCGGCGTCAACCGGGGATTGGCCCGCCAGGTCTACGCGCAGAAGATCATCGAGTCGCAGGTCGAAATCGAGCTCCTGCAGACGGACCTGCTGGGAGTCGTGGCGGAGAAGGATCGCCTGCAGAACCAGGCGGGCGCGGCGGTACGAGCCCGAATGACCGCCCTCTCGGACCAGCAGCAGCTCGAACTGCAGAAGTCGAAGGCCACTGCGCAGTACCAGAAACTGCAGCGGACGATCCAGGACGAGAGCCGCAAACTCGCCGGGACGGCCAGCTCCCGCGCCGGGCGGGCCCCCAGCCTCCGGATGAAGATTCAGAGCTGGGGGAGCTACGACAAGACCACGCCGCAGTCGGAGTTCGCGCTCCTGCTGGGAGCGAACTGATCACCGGAGAGAGACCATGCTTCGCCGAACCCCCTGGACCCTCTCGCTCTGTCTGCTGACGGTCGCGAATCTGCAGGCCGCCGCTCCGAAGCCGCCCCAGCAGAAGGGGACGGGCGCCCTCCCGGCTTCCGGCGAAGTGCAAGGGGCTCTCGAGGCGGAGCTCGCCGGAGACAACGCCGCCCGGAACTCGGCACTCGCCGCCCGGCTCGCGGCCAACCCCGACGACGCCGCAGCCCGGTGGCACTCCGGACAGGTCCGGGTCGGAAAGGAATGGGTTTCCTACGACCGGGTCGCCGACCAGGGGGACCGGTGGCACGAGCTGTACCGCTATCGCGAAGAGCGGGCGAAGAAGAAGCAGACGATCCAGGACCAGCTGTTTCTGGCCGACGGCAGCCGCGAGCACAAACTCGCCGACGAAGAACGGGCGCACCTGACGCAGGTGGTCGTGCTCGCCGCCGGGCATGTCGAAGCGCACTCGCGGCTGGGGGACATCCCGACGCAGGGGACCTGGATCTCCCGCGAGGCGGCGGAGCGGACCGTTCGAAACACGCTGCGCGGCGAGACCGCGGAAAAGCAGTACGGCGAGCGGGCCACCCGCTTCGTCCAGCGGCTCCGGCAGCGCTCCGCCGGCCGGGGGGCGATCGAGACCGCGGCGTTCGACGCATGGCGCGATCCGGAGGCGATCCCGTCGCTGGAACGGGCGATCGGGGACCGCGGAGACGCGATGCACATCGCGTACGTGCAGTGGCTGGGAGAGTTTCCGTGCTACGAAGCCTCGCAGGCCCTCGTCCGGCAGGCGCTCTTCTCGGAGCAGGCACCGATCCGGGTCAGCGCCACCGCCACGCTGAAGAGCCGTCCGCTGGAAGACTACATGCGGGACCTCGTGGCGAGCATCACGGTCCTCCGCCCGACGAGTGATCCGCAGACATTGTCGGGGCGCGGCGCACACCTGGCCTCGTACTCCATTGAATCGATGGGACGCCGGCTCGACGTCCAGTTCCTGCTCCTCAATCCGATCGACGGGCTGGTCGAGCGGCGCCGGCAGGTCGCCACGCGAAGCTTCGAGGGGTTCATCGACTTCCATGAGGCGACCGGCGCAGCGGCGGCCCAGATCTGGCAGGCGGAGGCGATCGGCCGCGCGGCCCGCGACCAGGTCCGCTCGGACCGGGCGCTGCGGATCGTCTCCGAAGTCTCCGGCAAGCCGACGGCCACCGCCAACGAGGCCTGGGCCTGGTGGGCTGGCGTCAACGACGGCGCGGAGGCCAAAGAGATCGTCTCCCTCAACTACGAGCAGCCCTGGTACGTCGATCGCCGGACCCGTCGCGTGCAGCCGGCCCCGCACCAGACGGTCGATATCGTGCGGCCCCACTCCTGCCTGGCGGCGGGGACCCCGGTCCTGACCGAGACCGGAGCGCGGCCGATCAAAGAGATCGAGATCGGCGACCGGATCCTTGCTCAGGACATCGAGTCGGGAGAGCTCGCCTACAAGCCGGTCCTCGCCCGGACGTCGCGTGACAATGGCCGACTCACCCGCCTCAAGACCGCGGCGGACGACATCGTCTGCTCGCAGGGGCATCCGTTCTGGGTCAACGGGATGGGGTGGGTCCAGGCGCGGCACCTCCGCCCGGGACTGCCGCTGCATACAGTCCAGGGGAGCCTCGACGTCGTCTCGACCGAGCCGGCGGGAACGGGAACCGTCTTCAACCTCGTTGTGGCCGACTCGCATTCCTACTTCGTCGGGAAGAGTCAGGCGTTCCTGAGCCACGATGTGACCCCCCGCGACCCGACCAACGCCATCGTCCCCGGCCTCCAGCCCCTCTGGCTCGCTCCCGAGCGGAGCGAGGACGAGACGCCCGTGACGGTCCGATAGGTTCCGCGGGCGGTGGCTCTTCGCCGCCGAAGTCCTTCGGATGAGAAGCACTGCCGTTCGCGTCTCACGCTCGCGGACGGCGAGCTTTCGCGGCGGTTTTCCCCAGGATCCTCGTTCTCTGGCAACGGCCTGAGGCGCGCATGCCAAGCGGCTTGGCGGGCCAGATGCGCGCCTCAGGCGTTGCGGGGACGAACGGATCCTCTGTGCAGGGATCTTCAACGTGGTCCAGCAGGGAGGCTGCGGGCCGGCTCAGCGCGACTCACGGGCCATGCGGGTTCCGACCTGGTCGAGCAGGGTCAGCTTGCCGCGGAACGTCTTTTCGAGGTTCTCGTGCGTGAAGACTTCGGGGATCGGTCCCGAGGCGACGAGGCGGACGTTCAATAGCAGCACGTGGTCGAAGTACTGCGGCACGGTGTGGAGATCGTGGTGGACCACCATGGCGGTCCGGCCGGCCGCCTGCAGCTCGCGGAGGATCTGGACGATCGCCCGCTCGGTGGCGGCGTCGACGCCGGCGAAGGGTTCGTCCATCAGGTAGAGATCGGCGTCCTGGGCGAGGGCCCGCGCCAGAAACACCCGCTGCTGCTGGCCGCCGGAGAGCTGGCTGATCTGGCGGTGGGCGAGGTCCGCCATCCCGACCCGCTCGAGGTGGTGCCGGGCCTTCTCCTTCCAGGCCTTCGTGACGGGGCGGAACCAGCCGATCTGGCGGTAAAGCCCCATCGCGGTGACGTCGAGGGCGCTGACCGGGAAGTCCCAGTCGACGGAGGTCCGCTGCGGGACGTAGGCGACGCGGCGGCGCATGTCGCGATACGCGCCGCCGAAGACCCGCACCGAGCCGGCGACCGACGGGATCAGGTCGAGGGCCGCCTTGAGGAGCGTGCTTTTGCCGGCGCCGTTAGGGCCGACGATCGCGATCAGCTTGCCGGCGGGGGCGATGTAATCGACGTCCCACACGACCCGCTTCTGCTGGTAGGCGACGGTCAGGTCGTGGATCGACAGCGGCGAATCCGCCGGATGATCGGGATTGGGAGTCGTCGACACTCGGGAGACTGGGAAGACGGACGAACGGGCGGAGCGAACGGCAGCGGCGGGCCAATTCGTAGCCGCCGCTACATTCGGAGTCCCAGCCTAGAGGCGAGGCCGGGAATTGTCACGGCCGAGTCCCGGATTCCTCGATTGTCCCGTGGATTTCCGCGGCGCAGGGGGGCTCGCCCAGCCTCATATCAAACCGGCCGGGCGTCCCGTTGCTCCGCGTCGCGCTCGTCGTCCTCCTCGCCCCGCTCGCGGGCGATCGCGAAGCCGCCGTAGAGAATCAGCCCCATCGGGACCGCGGCCAGGAGGCTGTAGACGAGCCCCTGCACCAGGGTGAACCACATCAGCTGGCTTGCGACACCGACGCCGGAGGTCGTGAGCATCCGGGACATCACGACCGACAGGACGGGATTGAAGAGCGACATGAGGAGCTCCGCGACGATCCCCATCCCGAGGATGTTCATCCCCCGCGTCCCGCGCCGCGGATGAATCAGCCAGAGCCAGAGGCCCGCGACGAGGACGAGGAAATACGGCATCCGCGAGGCGAGCATCAATACGAAGTACCCCACCGAACCGAACGGCATCGACGACATGGCCACCTCCTCCCCGGACATCCCGGACCGCGACAGAACCGCCGAAAGAATCCCGGCGGGCGGACCGGCCGGATTCTCGACCCGACCCGGAGAATCCACAAGGCCCGGCCCGCGGGAGCGCCGCGGCGGACTCCCGACCGCCGCCGCCCGGCCCTGCGCTTCATCTTGGAGTCGAGGGCGGGTACCGTGGCACGGCGCGTTCGCATTGAGTTCGGGGCCGGATCACTTCCGGTCTCCGGGAAGAGAGATCCGTCCCGCTTTTCGTCAGGGCACCTGCTGCATGTCGTCCGCTCTCGATGTCGTCTGTGTCGGCCTGATCGTGGCGGACCACGTCTGTGCCCCGATCCCGCGAATGCCCGCCTCCGGGGCGCTCATCACGACGCCGCGGCTCGAACTGACGATCGGCGGCTCGGCCGCTAACACGGCGGTCGACCTCGCCAAACTCGGGCTCGCGGTCTCGATCGTCGGCCGGGTCGGAGACGACGTCCTGGGGCGGTTCTGCCGGGAGTTCCTGGAAGCCAAGTCGGTCGACTGCGGAGACCTCGTCGTCTCCAGGACCGCGCAGACTTCGGCGACCCTGATCGTCAACGTCCAGGGGGACGACCGGCGGTTCATCCACACCGTCGGGGCGAACGCCGAGTTGACGGGGCTCGAGGTGAGCGACGAGCTCTTGAAACGGGCCCGGGCGATCTGCATCGGGGGGTACATCCTGAACCCCGCCCTCTCGGCCAAGAACGTGTCGGCTCTCTTCCGCCGCGCGCGGGAGCTGGGGGTCCTGACTCTGCTCGACGTCGTGATCGGCGACGCCGAGGAGGAGAACGCTGTCCGGATGCTCGCACCGGTCCTGCCGCACACCGACTACTTCCTTCCGAACTCCGACGAAGCCCGGATGATCACCGGCGAGACCGAGCTGCCGCGGCAGCTCACGGCGCTCCATGAACTCGGCGCCCGGACGATCATCCTGACGCGGGGCCGGCACGGCTCGGTGATCTCCCGTCCCGGCGAGTCGCTGCAGGAGGCAGGAGCCTATCCCGTGGAACAGGTGGACGGCACCGGCGGTGGGGACGCCTTCGTGGCGGGGCTGATCTACGGCCTGCTGCAGTCTGCCGGAAAGAACGGGAGCGAACCGAGTCCCGCCGAGCGGCTCCGCTGCGTCCAGTACGGAGCGGCGATGGGAGCGAGCTGCGTCCGCGCCATGGGAGCGACCACGGGTGTCTTCGACCGGAGCGGCCTCGAGGCGTTCGTCGCGAAGGAGCCCTGGGGAGCGTGCCGCTGAGGCGCTGTCAGTTTCTGTCGCTATCGGACCGAAGCCGCCGCCGCAGGGAGCCGCTGCGGGTCCGCCCCCAGGTGGAGCTTCAGTGCGGGATGTTCGGCGCGGAGCGTCTCGTACTCGGGGACGGCCGAGAACCAGCGGCTGAGCTGCCGGCGGAACGCAGTTCGCCGGAAGGCATTCCAGACGGCGAGAACGTAGGCGATCCCCAGCAGCACCAGACCGCTCGGCCAGTGGACGAGGGCCGTCAGCACACCGGCGATGAGCAGGAGCCGCGCGAACCTGGAGGGCCATTCGGCCGGCTCTCCCCGCATCCGGTCGCGGCACGGACCGCACAGCAGGACCGGAGTCGGGACGACGACATCGTGACCGTACTCACGCCGCTCTTCCCGCCTTGAACGGAAGAGGGCCCAGCGGCTGACGAATGGCATCAGGAGGATCCAGAGCGGGTGGGGATCATCTCCTTCGATGCTGGCCCGTTCGCATTCGGCGACGAGCGGCACCCGCCACTGCGGCGGGGCTTCGCAGGCGACGCACCGCGGCGGCGGGAGCGTTCCCGATTCGACGAGGGAGGCGACGTGCCAGACCGGGTTCACCGGCACCGCCACGCTTCCGAGTCTGCGCAGCTCCTGGAGATTCGGGATCGCGACTCCCTGGCCGCAGCGGGGGCAGGGGCGGCTCAGTCCCGCCTGACCTTCATGGACGGACAAGTGTCCGCCGCACGCGCACTCCAGCTCGATCTCCATGACGGCCCTTCAGCAGTTCGGCCGGTCCTCTCTCACCGCAGAGATTGACCGGATCGAACCCGTTGTAGTCGATCACTTCGGGAGAATCGAAGGGCCCCGGGTCCAGCACGCTGCTGGCGGCCGGAGGCATTTCCGTTGTGGAACCGTGAACCAGGTTCGACGTCCGCTTTGGGGACTGGCGTTGCGGGCTCCCATTCCCCTCACCGCAGGGAGTGCAATGCCGGCGTTCTGGAGAGGGAATATGCAACGTCTGGCCGCGATCGAGTGCCCGTTGTTCTCGATGGTCAAACAGGAGAAGCGCCTCCGGCGGGGCCAGCAGCGTGCTGGACCCGGGTGGCCGTGGGGCGATGGGTTTGAGCGGGTGATGTCGCGCCGGCCAAGGTGGGGGCTCGAGCTATTGAGTCCTTGCGCGACCCATCGCTCTCGCCCACCCCGGTCCAGCGGGACGCTGGCTACTCTTGCCCCGCCGGGAACGGGTTCCGCTCTTTAAAACCACGCTGGTGCCAGTACGGGTACGGAGGCGGAGTCGCACTCGCCGCATCCAGCTTCGCAACCTGCTCCGCCGTCAGCGACCAACCCACCGCCCCCAGGTTCTGCCGCAACTGCTCTTCATTCCGGGCCCCCACAATCACAGTCGCCACACTCGGCCGCGACGTCAGCCAGTTCAGCGCAATCTGAGGAACCGTCTTCCCCGTCTCCTTCGCAACCGCGTCGAGAGCGTCGACCACGCTATACAGGTACTCCTCAGGTACCTGCGGACCGATATCGACCACCGTCTGACTCTGCAGACGACTCGACTTCGGCAACGGCTGACCACGCCGGATCTTCCCCGTGAGCCGCCCCCAGCCCAGCGGACTCCAGACCACCGCCCCGACCTTCTGGTCGAGGGCGAGGGGCATCAGCTCGTTCTCATAGTCGCGGCCGACGAGCGAGTAGTAAGCCTGATGCGCGACATACCGCGACAGCCCGAACTTGTCGGCGTAGGCGAGCGACTTCATCAGATGCCAGCCCGAGAAGTTCGAGCAGCCGAGGTAGCGGATCTTGCCGGCCCGGACGAGGCCGTCGAGCGTCGAGACGGTCTCTTCGATCGGGGTGGTAGCGTCGAAGCCGTGGAGCTGGAACAAGTCGATGTAGTCGGTCCCGAGGCGACGAAGGCAACCGTCGACCGCCTTCAGGAGATGGAAGCGGGAGGAGCCGACATCGTTGGGCCCTTCGCCGGCGCGGAAGGTCGCCTTGGTGGAGATCAGGACCTTGTCGCGGCGGCCTTTGATCGCCTGGCCGAGGATCTCTTCCGCCTGGCCGTTCGAGTAGATGTCGGCGGAGTCGAACATCGTGACGCCGGCATCGAGGCAGATGTCGATCAGCTTCGACGCTTCGGCAACGTCGGTCGTCCCCCAGGCCTTGAAGAACTCGGTCCCTCCCCCAAAGGTCCCGGTGCCGAGAGTGAGGACGGGGACTTTGAAGCCGGAGCCGCCGAGTTGCCGGTAATCCATGATGCTCTTTCGAGGTGAGACAGGAGGGTGGGAGGACGAACAGGGAACGACTGGCCCGACCGCCTATTTAAGCGGCTCACCGGAGCCGGGGAAGATTCCGGCGGCAGATCGCCGACCGGCCCGGCGCACCGCAGGGCTGTCGCGGCTGGACACTTGGTCCACACCCCCCGGGGATTGATCCACGCATGCCGCGGCGTCGATCTTCCCAGGCGGTACGAGACGAACCTCGCGGACCGGCAGGGCCATCCCGTTCAGTGCGGTGGGGCCGACTCGGAGCGCTCGAGATCCATCGGCCCGATCCGGGCGAGCAGCCGGTCGACCTCGTCCGGATCGACCGGCTTTACGAGATGGAAGTCGATCCCGGCGGCGCTCGAGCGCTGTTTGTCCCCCTCCTGGCCCCATCCGGTCAGAGCGACGATCGTCAGGGCTCGCCCCCAGTCGGTCTGCCGCAGCCGCTCCGCCGCGGCGTAGCCGTTGAGCCGCGGCATCCCGATATCGAGGAACAGGATCGCGGGCCGGAACGTCTCGGCGGCATGGAGCGCCTCGATCCCGTCGTGCGCGACCTGCGTTTCATGCCCCCGCAGCGCCAGCAGGAGGGCGAGGCTCCGCGCCGCATCCCGGTTGTCGTCCACGATCAGGATCCGCCGCGCGGGCCCCCCCTCGGGGACCACTCCTTCGATGGCGGCAAGCCGGACGGGAGGGGTCGGCAGGATGGCCGACAGACGGATCGCGAACTCGCTGCCACGGCCCGCCCCGTCGCTGCGGGCCTCCACCGACCCGCCGTGCAGTTCGACGATCCCCCGGACGATCGACAGCCCGATCCCCAGCCCGCCGTGAGCCGACTCCATCGTCCGGTCGACCTGCGAGAAGATCTCGAACACCCGCGGCAGCATCTCCTCCGCGATCCCGATCCCGGTGTCGCGGACCCGGATCACCGCATCGCTCCCCTGCCGCTCCACACTGAGCCGGATCCGCCCGCCGCGAGGAGTGAACTTGGCCGAATTCGTCAGAAGATTGGAGAGGACCTGTGCCAGCCGGGCGGAATCCGCCTCGACGTAGACCGGCTCCACCGGGAGATCGATCGTCAGCTCATGCGCCGAGGTCTCGATCAGCGGCCGACTGGTCTCGACGGCATGCTGCACGACCCGGCCGAGCTCGACCCGCTCCTTCCGCAGCTCGATCTTCCCTCGGCTGATCCGGCTCATGTCGAGCAGGTCGTCGATCAGGCGGACCATCTGGCCGACCTGCCGCTCCATCATCCCGCGGGCTTCTCCGACCATCGGGCTTTCGGCGGGGGCGATCCGCATCACCTCGAGGCCGTTGCGGATCGGGGCGAGAGGATTTCGGAGCTCGTGGGCGAGCGTCGCCAGGAACTCATCCTTACGGCGGTCCGCCTCCCGGAGACGGCTGATGAGCTGGAGCCGCTCGCAGGCGGCGGTGACGTAGCGGCAGATCGTCCGGAGGAATTCGAGCTCCTCCTCCTCGAACTCGTCGCGGGTCCGGCTGGCGAACGAGAGAGTCCCCAGCAGGTTCCCCCCGGCCATGAGCGGGTTGCAGGCGTAGGCCCGGATCCCGAACGACCGGACGAGCTGCGCCTTGGGGTCGTCGGTCTCCTGGATGTGCGTGGCGATGATCGGTTCGCGGCGGAGTGCCACCATGCCGCAGATCGCCTGACCGAACTCGAGGCGGGTGATGACCGGGGCCACCTCGTCCGGGATCCCGACGCAGCTGGCGAGCCGGAGTGAGTCCCCCGCCTCGCTGACCATGTAGTTGAAGTAGGTGTCGAGTCCCAGGTGCGGCGCGATCCGTTCGAAGACGCGGCGGAGCATCGCGTCCGGCTCGTCGGTCGTCAGCAGGACCGCGGCCGCCTCCCACAGCATCCGGAGCCGCTGTTCGGCGGTGAGGCTGTGCGATCCCGTGGCCGACGTCGGCCCATGGGGTCCGTCGGTCCTGTGGGGAGCGTCCGGCCGCTCCGAAGCAGGATTCGGTGTGAAGTCCCGAGTCATTGCTGTCCGTGGGATCGGAGAGGGGCCTCCCCCTCCTGCGATATGTCTGCCGTGGTCCGTTTCAGTCCTGGCCCGTTGGATCGGGCTTGGCGCTGAAGTGGGTTGTCGGCAGACGTTCGGTTGAGCGATGCACCGACCGGCAACGGTGTGTCGCGACCGTCTCAATCTACCAAAATCGGCAACACTCGTGGAGCAAACCCGCTCTGAGGGACGAGGTCCGGCACGCTGCGGCGAACAGCAGGTGATGGCGATGGGTCGCGCCAGGACGCGCTCTCCGCCAAGAGCGCCGAACCTGCAAAGACTTGATGACTCGAATCCCGTTCTGGCCGGCGCGACGTCACCCACTCAAACCCAACGCCCCACGGCCACCCGGGTCCAGCACGCTGCTGGCCTCGCCGGAGGCGCTTCCGTTGCGAAACCACGGCACACGAGGGGCGCACGATTGCGGTCAGACGTGGAATACTCCCTCTCCGACACGCTCACACTGCTCTCCCCACAGCGAACGGAAGGGGAGCCCGCCGAATTGGTCCCCCCAAGTGTACGCTCAAGCTCTTCTACGGTTCCCCATGGAAGAGCGCCTCCGGCGAAGCCGGCGCCCCGCCGGACTGGGTCAGGTGGAAACCCGCTCGATAGACTCAGGTCAATACGTTGGAAGCGGATTCGATCCACTTGTCGTGGCCGGAATCGGCTTGGGAGGGAAACCCGGATCATTCGAAGGAATCACAGGCGCACCGAAGGCCGGTACCGGGTTGAAAGGCGGCGCCGCGTAGTACGTGGGAACTCCGATCGCCGGACCGATTCCCCCAGCCGCATTCAACGGAAACGCCACCGAAGGAGCCTCACCCGGAATGGTCTCCTGCACCGCCCGGGCTACGCCCGCCGCCGCCGTCCCGGGATGCTCACTCTCCAGCTCCGCCAGCTCCTTCCGGATCCGCTGCAGCTTCTTCCACGCCGCATCGGCCCGCGCCTCCTCCCGCTCCTGATGCAGCTCCCGCACCAGCGCCGGGACATCGAGCGCATCAATCTTCCGCTGCCGCAGCGTCCGCAGCTCCTCACGCAGCTTCTGGATCTCCCCGTCACTCGTCGGCAAAGGCACCGACTGATCCTCGTAGGCGATCGCGACCACGGGGGTCTTCACCACGCTCCCGTTCACCACCCGGTCCACATAACTGATCTTCCGGACCGCCACCCGCATCACCATCCGGCTCGGCCCCCCCTCGTGCGGGACCGGCTCCAACCCGTTGGTCTCCGCCGCCGGTGTGGGTGTCTCGGCCTTGGAGCCGGCCACATCAAACTGATCGGCTCGAGCCACCCCGCCCGCCACACCCACCACGAGAGACGCACACGCCACAACCACGGAACATCTGCGAAGCATCAGCCCACCTCAAAAGAATCCGGAAGAACAGGAATGACCGACTGACACCACCAGCATCAAAGCGCCCGACCAGCGTCTTCGCCGGGATCCGGCTTGCAGAGCGGTTCGTACTTCACCGAATCACGGGGAAACGGAATCGCCCCTTTGGACGGCTCGAAGGCCGGAGCCGTGCCCGACCGGTTATAGATCGGAGCCCCCCCCGCCTCCTTCATGCTGTTCGGGATCTGCCCCTGAAGCTGCCGCGAGACATCCCCGGCTTTCGTTCCGCCATACTCGTTCTCGAGGGCCTCGAGCGTCTTGCGAACCTCCTCGAGCTTTGCCCAGGCGTCCCGCTCCCGCGACGCCTCCCGCTCCTCATAGACCTGACGGATGAGGGTCTCGACCTCCAGCTCGTCGATCTGCTTCTGACGGACGGCCTTCAGCTCGTCCCGCAGCTTCTGAATCTCCTCGTCCGAGGTCGGGACCGGAATCGGCTGCTCGGCGACTGTGGTCTTCGTCACCTCCGTCTTGCGCACGACGCCATCGACGAGCCGGTTGACTGTTTCCGTCCGCTTCACCGGAATCCGGACCCGCATGCTCTGCGTGACATCCGGAGGATAGTTCTCGAGTGCCTTGGGGGCCTCTTTCTCGGCGGGCTTCTCCGCCGACTTCTCCCCGGCATGGAGCCACCCGAACGCGAGACCACAGACCAGCAGCAAGAATCCGATCCGAGCCATGAGCCCACCTCCCCTGTGAATTGGCCACTGCGGAAAGTGTAGACAGGCCGTCCAGCGGTCGCGAAGAGCAATCTCCCTCGGCGGAGGGCCCACAGGGCCTCTCTCCGGGCACGTCCCTCAAGCTGCCCGCCGGTTGGCTCGCGGCCACGAGGGGACTACCCTCGATTGCCAAGCCCCGCCTCGCCGCTCCTTCCGAAAGCCTTCCGATGCGTCTCCTCCTCGCGCCTCTCCTCGTGCTGTCGGCTGCCGCAGCAGTCCGGGCCGAATCGATCCCCGAGCGGATCGCCGCCGCTGCGAAGTCCGGAACGCGAACTCTCCTCCTCCCCGCTGGCCGGTACGAACTCGCGGAGCCGCTCCGCCTGACCGCCGACCACAATGGCCTCACCCTCGCGGCCGAACCGGGAGCCCGCGTCGAGATCGTCGGCTCGGCCCGCGTCATCGGATGGAAGCGGATCGACGCCCCCGGCCCCGCCGCCGTCTGGGAGGCACCGCTTCCCGCGGGCGTGAAGACGGTCGGCGTCCGGCAGCTCTTCCTGGCGGGGGAACGGCTGACCCGCGCCCGGACTCCGAACACCGGCTGGCTCGAGACCAAGGACACCCTCGCCACGAAGGCTCCGCTGACGCTCGGCATTCCCGACGGACTGCTCCGCAAGGAGTGGGCCGACCGCGGAGTCGTGATCCGCGGCCTGCAGAAGTGGGCTGGGTTCCAGCTCGCCGTGACGGCGGTCGACCTCGAAGCGCAGCGGGTCACCCTCCCCGGCGCGGCGATCGCCCACCGGCAGGAGAAGACCAACCGGTTCTGGATCGAGAATGCCCCCGAGGCCCTCGACCAGCCGGGGGAATGGATCTTCGATCCCCAGTCGAAAACCCTTCGCCTCATTCCGTCGGCCGGAATCGATCCGAACACCGCCGTCGTGACGGTCCCGCGGCTGACCTCCCTCGTCGAGATCGACGGGGCGAGCGACATCACTCTCCGCGGGCTGACGTTCGCCGAGTGCGACGTCCCGGTCCCGCCGCAGGGGGACATCGACACGCAGGCCGCCGCCCCCCGCCGGGGCGCGATCCAGTTGCGGGGCTGCCGCAAATGCACCGTCGAGGAGTGCACGGTCCGGTCGGTCGGCGGGTACGGCATCGACCTCAGCCGTGGCTCGCAGGAGTGCGTCGTCCGCCGCTGCGAAGTGACCGACCTCGGAGCGGGGGGAATCCGGATCGGCGAGACCAAGGTCGAGACCGCCCCCGAAGCGGTCGTCTCCGGACACGTCGTCGAAGACTGCCGCGTCCATCGCTACGGGCAGATCGACTTCGGCGCGTGCGGCGTGATTGTCTTCCAGGCGTCGAAGAACACGATCCGGCACAACGAGATCCACCACGCCCCCTACACCGGGGTCTCGGTCGGCTGGACCTGGGGCTACCGCGAATCTCCCTGCCGCGAAAACCTCATCGAGCGGAACCACATCCACGACCTCGGCGTCGGCAAGCTGCTGAGCGACCTGGGGGGTGTCTACCTCCTCGGCCCGCAGCCCGGGACGGTCGTCCGGGGGAACCTGATCCACGACTTCGCCTGCTTCGACTACGGCGGCTGGGGCCTCTACACGGATGAAGGCTCGAGCGGGATGGTGCTGGAAGGGAACGTCGTGCTGCGGTGCCAGACCGCCGGCTTCCATCAGCACTACGGCAAGGAGAACCTCGTCCGCAACAACGTCTTCGTCGACTGCGGCGAAGGGGGTGTCCGGCGGTCACGGGACGAGAGCCACCGCTCGTTCACGTTCGAGAAGAACATCGTGGTCTGCCCCGCTCCGACGTTCCTGACCGGGGGCTACAAGAACGGCGAGTATCCCTTCGACCACAACCTCTACTTCGCTCCTGTGGCAGGCGAACCGACGAGGGCAGGCGAGCCGACCTGGACCGGCAAGAGCTGGAAAGCCTGGCAGGAGTCGGGGCACGACCAGCACTCCGAGCTCGGCGACCCGCGATGGCTCGACCCCGCCCATCCGGAAAAGGGAGTCCACGCCGACTCCCCGGCCCTCCGGCTCGGGATCGAGGTCCCGGTGATCACGGACGCGGGCCCACGTCCCTCATCCTCCCGGTAGACCGGCTCGGTCGACACTCGATTGAGTCGTCTGGTCCTCCAGAGCGTGCCGATTCCGAGTGAGAACCGTTGCGGTTCTGCGGCCGGGCGGGCGTATACTGGTTCCTGTCTCCCCATCGCCAAACACGGAGCCGCCCCGTGACCGCTTCCGCCACAGCGTCCAGCGAATTCCCGATCAGCGAACCCGCTCCCGCCCCCCAGGGCCGCGGCCGGACCGCGGCGATCGTGCTGGGATGGATGGGGATCGCCGGGCAGCTCCTGATCGTCCTGCAGGCCTTCGTCTGCGCCCCGAAGTTCCGGGCGATGTTCGCCGACTTCGGAATCGAACTCTCCCCGGTGACGCTCGCCTTTCTCGCCATCTTCCCGGTGTGGGTCATCGCTCCGGTCCTCTCGGCCGTGGCCCTCGTCACGGTCACCCGCCTGCGCGACAGCCGCGCTCACGGCATCCTGACCGTGGCGATCGGCATCATGGCGGCCGCCTTCCTGCTCGAGGCGTGGACGGTGCTGGCGCTGTATCTGCCGCTGCTGAGCCTGCAGGGCAAGTTGAGCTAGCGCGGTCACTCAGTAGTCCGGGATCTCGCGATAGAGTTCGCGGGTGAGATGATCCAGCCCATTGTTCCACAGCGCGTGGCGGGCACAGATCACGGACTCGAGGAGCGCCCGCTCGCTGCAGCCGGCAAACTGGCACCGATCGGGGCCGACGCCGACTCTGTCCCGAAGGTCGGCCACCCTTCTCTCGATGACGACCGGCTCCTGAGCCACTGCGTTCTCGACGGCGGCGGCCAACTTCTCCCGATAGGCGGGATTCTGCCGCGCGGCCGACCACTCGATCCAGTACGGCAGCAGCTCCGACTCCCGCACGGTCGGCTCAGGAACGTCCAGGCCTGCCGGCGAACGGCCGGATGTCGCGGCGGCGACGAACTCGTCGGGAAGTACGATGCCATGATGTCGCACGTAGTGGACCAACCCTGCCGGCCAGATCCATTCCCCGTCGGTCAGCTCGCACGACCCCATCTCCGAGTGATCCGCGCCACACCGAAACCGGCACCAAGAGTATCCCCGGTACGTGACGCAGTGACTGCCGTTCGACAGATAGTGGCAAACCGCCGCCCGGACATCGGCGGGCATCTCCCCGACCAGTTCACCCGGATGCGGCAGCGACAGATCTTTGAGGTCGTGGATCCAGTAGCCGATCAGCTTCATGTGTCCTCCCGGGCCATGGCCGCAGCGATCGGGCTCCACCACGGCTCGTTCGCCGACGCCGACGCAAAAGATTCGAGCCCCCGGCCCCTCCGTGCAACCCGGAACGGTGCCGGGGCGTCCGGGGTCCCTCGGGCCGGTTTTTTCCATTCTCTTTCGCGCGGCTGCGTACAATTGGTCACCACTCCCTTCCAGGAGTCACCAATCATGCCTGATCGCAAATCCTATGACCCGAACGTGACCCCCCGGATTCCCCTCCAGGACTTCGAGGAGGCGGGACGGTTGGGACTCATCCCCGTCGTCATCCACTGCCGCGGCGAAGACGAAGAGACCGCCCTCTCCTTCTCCGCCCATGTCTACGCGATCCCTCGCGTCGGCGAACGGATCGTCCTGGAAAACGGGGCCGCCGCCGAAGTGACCCGCGTCTACCACACCGCCTTCCACGGCGGCAAAAACGGGTTCTACTCCCTTGCGGTCAACATCGCCGCCCAACTCCTCGAAGAGGAACAGGACGACGAGTACGAGTACTGAGCCTCCCACCACCGTGTCGATCAAGGGACGCCTCCCCGCGGAGGCGTCCCTGTTTTCGTAACCGGGGCGACCTTGGCACGAGTCCTCCGGTTCCCGGTCCCTTCTCTCCCCTCCCCCTGTTCCCTGAGTTCCGATGGCGCGGTTGTCCGTTCTCGATCTCGCGTTTGTCCCGGCCGGTTCCACGCCAGGTGACGCCCTCCGCAACAGTCTCGATCTCGCTCAGCACGCCGAGCGGTTCGGCTACTACCGCTACTGGCTGGCGGAACACCACAACATGGTCGGGATCGCGAGCGCGGCGACTTCGGTCGTGATCGGCTACATCGCCGGAGGAACCAAAACGATCCGCGTCGGCTCGGGAGGGATCATGCTTCCCAACCACGCCCCGCTCGTGATCGCCGAGCAGTTCGGGACCCTCGAATCCCTCTACCCGGGTCGGATCGACCTGGGACTCGGCCGCGCCCCGGGGACCGACGGCCTGACGCTTCGGGCCTTGCGACGGTCGGTCGAGAGTGCCGACCGGTTCCCGCAGGACGTCCTCGAGCTGCAGCACTACCTGGGTGACGTGGAACCGGGGCAGGCGGTCCGGGCGGTGCCGGGAGCGGGGACGAAGGTCCCCCTCTGGATGCTCGGGTCGAGCCTGTTCGGGGCGGAGCTGGCGGGACACCTCGGTCTCCCGTACGCCTTCGCCTCCCACTTCGCACCGACGCACCTGCTCTCCGCGCTCGAGATCTACCGGGAGTCGTTCCGGCCGTCGGCCCAGGAGGCGAAGCCGTATCTGGCGGCGGGGGTGAACGTCTTCGCGGCCGAGACCGACGAGGAAGCCCGGCGGCTCTTTACGTCGGCGCAGCAGCAGTTCACGCGGCTGATCCGGGGGACGCGGGGGCTGTTGCCGCCGCCGCTCGAGACGATGGAGGGAACCTGGAGCCCCGCCGAGAGTGCCCAGGTCGAATCAATGCTCCAGTACTCGTTCGTCGGCTCCGGCGAGACAGTCCGGGCGGAGCTCGAGCGGTTCGTCGCCCAGACCGGAGTCGACGAAGTCATCGTCGCCTCGGCGATTTACGACCACTCTGCCCGAGTCCGCTCGTACAGGATTCTCGCTGAAAACTGGCCAGCCGGGGTCAAGGGGGAACCCCTTGCCGCCGGAGGCCCTTCCGTCCAGGGAACCGTCCAGACTACAACGGCCACTCCTTCGACCTGAGCAGAGCAGAGACCATGGGACGGCTGGCCGATCTGGGACGCGCCCTGTCGCACCGGAACTACCGGCTGTACGTCGTTGGCCAGGGGGTCTCGCTGATCGGGACCTGGATGCAGCAGGTCGGCCTGTCGTGGATGGTCTATGAGGCGACGAACTCGTCGCTGCTGTTGGGGCTGGTCAGTTTCAGCGGCCAGATTCCATCGCTGTTCCTCGCTCCGATCGCGGGAGTCCTGTCGGACCGCTGGAACCGGCACCGGACGCTGCTGGTGACGCAGTCGCTGGCGATGGTCCAGGCGCTGCTGCTGGTCGGCCTGATGCTGTTCGGGACGCCGGCGGTGTGGCAGATCATTCCGCTGGCGCTGGCAGCGGGCCTCATCAACGCGTTCGACCTTCCAACCCGGCAGGCGTTCCTGGTCGACATGATCGCGGACCGCCGGGACCTGCCGAACGCGATCGCGATCAACTCGTCGATCGTGAACCTGACCCGGCTGATCGGCCCGTTCCTGGCGGGGGTCGTGATCGCGGCAGGGGGATCGATCACCTGCTTCCTGCTCAACGCCCTGAGCTTCGTGGCGGTGCTGATCGGGCTCCTGATGATGCGGGATCTTCCCCCGCAGAAGGCCAAACCGACCGGCACGATCCGGGAGGGGCTGGTGGAGGGGATCCGCTACGCCTGGACGTTCCGGCCGATCCGGGCGCTCCTGATGATGATGTCGCTCGTCAGTCTGTGCGGGATGGCGCAATCGGTGATCATGCCGGTCTTCGCCAGCAAGATCCTGAAAGGGGGGCCGCTCTTGTTCGGGTTCCTCTCGGGGGCGTCGGGGTGCGGGGCGCTGGCGAGTGCGGTCTATCTCGCGTCGCGGAAGACGGTGCTGGGGCTCGGCAAGCGGATGGCGTGGGCCACGGGGATCTTCGGGCTGGGGCTGATCGGGTTCAGCCTGTCGACCTCGATCCCGCTGTCGATCGGCCTCCTGGTCGTGACGGGGTTCACGATGATGCTGCAGATGGCGTCGAGCAACACGCTGATCCAGACGATCGCCGACGAGGACAAGCGGGGCCGCGTCCTGAGCCTCTACGCGATGGCGTTCATGGGTTCGGCCCCGATCGGGAGCCTGCTGGCGGGGACGCTGGCTGAGCGGTTCGGCCCGACGGTCCCGCCGCAGGCGGCCGGGGTGGTCTGCCTGATTGGGGCGGCGGTCTTCGCCCGGGTCTACCCGATGCTGCGGGAGGATGTCGTTCCGATCTACCGGAAGGCGGGGATCCTGCCTCCGGTCGCGGCGGCGGTCGAGGAAGTCGCCGAGCTGACGGAGCCACCCGAGAACGCGGCGTGAGTCCATCGGGGCGGGGCCGCTTCGCATTTCGCCGGAACAGCACTTCGCCGGTTACAGGGCCTCCGGATTCCCCCTGTGGTCTCTTGAGCGCGATTCCGCTTTGCAAGAGTGATTGCAAGCGCTGCAATGCCGCGGGGACGGGGTTGTTCTCAGTTCGATGTCAGCTTTCGGGGGCGGGGTACTGAACACCCCCTTGCGCCGTGCACGCGCGGCGCAGCTTCTCAGACCAACTGGCCGAATCTGCCGGTCGCAGGGCACGTCATTTCGATTGCACGTCTCTGGCACGGCCGGTGCTTTTTCGATGACACGTCAGACAACACCAGACACCTGACAACAACCCGGAGACGCCGCTCGACACCCTGCGACATCGCAGCCGCTCGAACGAGCCCGGAAACGACCCAGAGAGGACTTCTGCCATGAACGCTTCAACCCTTCTTCGGACCTCGGCCCTCGCCCTCACGACGCTCGCTCTCGTGGCTGGCGAATCGAATGCCCAGAGCCTGGTCGGGACCTACAACCCGGTCTACTACCCGACGACCGCGGCCTACAGCTACCCGGCCTCCTATACGACGCCGTCCTACACGACCCCGACGTACGCCGCGCCGACCTACTACGGCGGTGTGACGACCTCCACGGTGGTCCCCAGCTACGGTTACGGGACGGTCCCTTCGGCGACCTACTGGAACCCGGTCGTCCCGACCCAGCCGACGCTGCTGATCAATCCGCAGCTCTCGAGCTACCAGAGCTGGTACGGCAACAACTCGTGGAACGGGAACAACGGGTGGAACAACAGCAGCAACAACTGGTGGCGTGAGGAGCAGCTCCGGTTGGAGCGTGAGCGGGAATGGAACCGCCATCACAACCAGTTCGGTCATGTGGGAGGCCTCAACTTCCGCTAAGCATTGACCCCGGCGAGCCCCGCTCGGGACCGGCTTGTCCGCAGACTCTTCCCGCACCCAATAAACGCCCCGGTCGCAAGACCGGGGCGTTTCGCGTTGTCTCCCGGGTCCAGGGGCGGAGCTCCTGGCCGCCGGAGGCATTTTCGTGGTGGAACCACGAAAAACCTCCGACGTCCACTTTGGGAAACCAGTGTCGCGTACTCCTCTCTCCTTAATCGCGGGGAGTGCAGTGTGAGCGTGCTGGCGAAAGAGATATTCAACGCCGGGCCGAGATTAGACGCCCGTCGCGTGCCATGGTTCCAGGAGAGAAGCGCCTCCGGCGGGGCCAGCAGCGTGCTGGACCCGACTGGCCGTGGGGCGATGGGTTGCACAAGGAGGCTGTGCCGGCGAGGACGACGTTCGAGCCATGGAGTGCGTTCGGACCACTCCCTTTCAGAAACAGACAAAGCCGCGCCCCGGGTCGGTCAAGCATCAATCCGGATCGGCGCGGCAGCATTGCAGAATCCAAGTGAGACGGAGCCTCGCAAGAGACTCCCATCACCTCAGACCACATTGATCTCAACGTCGATATTACCGCGGGTCGCCTTCGAATAAGGGCAGACCTGATGAGCGGCGTCGACGATCTCCCGGGCGACCGCGGGATCCAGGCCCGGCAGACTCACATTCAGCCGGGCGCGGAGCAGATAACCCCCGGCATTCGTCCCAAGATCCACCTCCGCATCGACCGCCCGGTCCGCCGGCAGAGTCACCTTCCGTTCGCTCGCCACCAGCGCCATCGCACTCATATAGCACGCCGACCACCCGGCCGCGAAAAGCTGCTCCGGATTCGTCCCGGGACGGGGACTGCCAGGCGAACTGAGTTGCACCTCCAGACGACCATCCGAACTCTTCGAGGCCCCGTCACGGCCCCCGGTGGTGTGCGTCTTGGCGGTGTAAAGGACTTTGTCGATCGTGGCCATGGTAGCCTCCAGGATCAGGAAGGCGGGGCCGGCCCGGTGTGAGCGACTCCCGTCGTGGACTGTACAGGAAGAACTACCCAGGCCACGCCGAGGCCTTACAAAGATTCGGAGAGTTTTCGACGCAGGGTTGCCCGTCACGACCGCTTCTCGGGAATCGAGGGACGCAGGATGGCGTCCTTTTCACTTCTCCACGGGTCGCTGACGAGGGACCCATCAGTGTCGAGGGCGTAGGAATTCTGGTCGAACTGCTGCAACGCCTGCCGCAGGCGACTCAGCGCAGCGGGCTTGAGGCGAATGGCCGCCCGGTGACCATCCGCATCGAGCCCCAGCTCAACCTCGTCATTGAGCTCCGACGAATTCCGAAGCTCAAACAGTCGAGTGGTCGCCCCGGGAGGAAGCGGGGCTTCGGCCTCGGAGGATCCTGATCCTCCGCCGCCGAGCCGCTTGGCGAGATAGACTCCAGGATACCGGGGAATCGCATTCGGAGCGGGCCATCGAATCCCCAGCAGATCACCGGCGTCGTCATAGGCCAGATACGGCTCGACATCAGCGCGGGCGGTCATGGGATGCAAGGTGCCGCGGCGACTCACCAGGATCGTCCAGTTGGACTCCCGCCCTTGGATCGGCAGACTCGTCTCCCACTTCTCGCTCCCCACGACCCGCCTGGTCGTTCCCAGTGGAAGGTTGAAATAGAGGTCGCGCGTATTGAGGTCATCCGGCAGCTCAAAGACCGGCTTGATGACAACTGTCTCGGGCGGCCCGGCTGGACAACGCAGATCCAACTCGAACGGGAGCCCGGGATTGATACCGATACTCGTTATCAGCGAGTCACCCCAAGGAGCAGCGACCGAGAGCCCGTAGTGGCCGTAGCGGACCTTCGGAATGCGAATCGGGTCGCGGCCGTTCGTGACCTGCTTCCAGGGAGGAAGCCGGGAATCCTTATCGCGAGACGCCAACACGACCTGGAGGCCAGCAGGAGCAGGCGTCTCCCCATCCGGGCCGAGGCAACGGATCACCGCGGGAACCCATTCCGCGGGAGTCTCGGATCCCGCCTGCGCGGCGGCCTGACTCTGATCGCGGATCCGCTGCAGGGTCTCGGCCAGCTCCTTCTGCTGCGCGAGCATCCCCTGCTGCATCGCTTCAAACGCCGCCCGCTGGTCGGTCAGGGCTCGTTCCTGAATCCCGACGAGCCGCATTGAGACGAAGACCGCGGCACAGCACGCGACCGCGACGAGACTGGACAGGGTAATGACGATCCGCTGAGTCATGATCTTTCCCCACATGGCATCCCACCAGAGCCCGAGGGCGATCTGGGCCGGGTTGCCGAACCGTTTCAGAGTCCGCTCGCGAGGAGACTCGGAGGTCTCTGGAAACGCCGACTGCCTCTGCTGCTCGCGATCGAGCGCACACTCCAGGTGGTCCGCCAGCTCGTCGAAAATGTCCTGCCGCAGCGACGTCGGCTCATCGTCGCGCGGGGGCGGAAGGTTGGCGGCGATTTCGTTCGGAGTCGTCACGCTCGGCCGTTTCGAGGGAGCCGGTCATTCACAGATCTGCAGTCGAGCCGGGAGGAAGCCGGCTTGACGGGGTCACTTGAGCATCGCTGGAAGAGTCGGCGTCGTCACTTGGGCTCCGTTCTCTGCAAAGAAGGCGGCGTACCGGCTTCCTGCCTTCCGCATGTCGTCGATCGCTTCGAACCCCTTCCTCAACGATTGGACAACATTGTCGGGAACGGAGATGTGGATCGCCCCCTCGCGGGCCGTCAGCTTCACGTCGGGGCTCTCAATCAGCGCGTCGGGAATCTGGGTGAGTCGTTGCGGCGTGCGAGAGCCTTCCTCTCGCTCAAGGTCGTACAGCGTGAAGAACTGGATCGCCGATCCCCGGTAGTCCTCGCCCGGGATGTCGACCCCTCGAAGCGTCTTGTCGGGGCCGTAGTCGAGTGCTTCCGAGTGAAATCGCGAGTCTTCGTAGATCGCTCCCCTGGCGCTGAACAGCGTTTCGCCGGATGTCTTCGGCCCGAACTTGACCGCGTTCCGCGTTGACCAGTCCCGCTCACCGAATCGGCGAGACATCGTGAGGACATCAAATCTGAACCAGAGGGGGCGCTCGGCCAGGTCCGGTGGCAGATCGAGCTGCAACCGACCTGTGAGGCGCTTCGGCGCCTGGGGCGGACAGACGATCTTCCGTTCGAGCGACTCGCCGGGATTCACTTCCAGGCGGATCGCACACCCTTCCTCCCAGGGGGCGGTCACCTGCATCTGATAGTGCCCGTACCGGACGCGAGGAAACACGACCTTTCCGTTCTCGTCGGATGTTCCCGAGACCGACGGAACGTCCCCCGACCGCATCGTCAGACGGAGGTGGAAGCCGGCGGCCGGCGGGCCATCCGCCGTCCCCTGAACAAGCTGGATCGTGACGGGATTCCAGTCAGACGGTTGGTTGAGCTTGCTTTCGAGGCCGGCGAGCCCGCTGACGAGTTGGCCCTGGAGGGCCGCGGCGTCGGCCTGGGTCTTCTCGAGCAGCTTCTCGCTCGCTTCGCGATTCTCCTTGAGGGCCTCCTCGAACGCCTCCTGTTGAATCGCGAGGGCCCGTTCCTGGTGTCGGACGAGTCGAACGGCGAAGAACACCGTCACACAGCAGGCGGCGGCCATCAGGCCCGAGAAGGCGACCAGGATCCGCTGGGTCATGATCTTTCCCCACATGGCATCCCGCCAGAGCCGGAGGGCGATCTGGGCCGGGTTGCCGAACCGTTTGAGAACACGTTCCGCGGGCGACTCCACGGTCTCCGGCAGCGCCGACTGCCGCTGCCGTTCCCGATCGAGGGCACACGCCAGATGATCCGCCAGCTCATCAGAAATGTCCTGCCGCAGCGACACGGGTTCGTCGTCGCGAGGTGGCGGAAGCCGGGCGGCGATCTCGTCGGGAGAGACCATCACTCTGGACGCTCCGTCGGAAATGGGGGAAGAGGGACGCCGCTCTGATAAGGGGTCGCAATATCCGTGACGCCGTTCCCGCCCTGTTTGACCATCTGATCGAACTGCGTCAGCAGCTCGCGCAGCTTCTGAAGCCCCGCCTCGGTCGGCTCAAGCCGAAGCTTCCCCTCCGGGACCAGGACCTCGAACCGCACTTCGCGATCCACTTCGAAGGACGGCTTGATCAGATAGTGGATTCGCTGATCGCGGTCTGGAAAATCCTGAGTGATGTGAAAGTGGACGTACGAGTAGGGGCGCAATGCGGCCCCCCGCCACCGAATCCCCTCCAGTAAGCCCTCCTCGCTGTAGACGAGAGACTCCCGGACCGCAGCCGCGTTCGCTTCTGAAATTGCACGAAGCTGGTGGTCCGCTCCGATCAGGACAGATGCCGATCGCCCCTTCTCCAGCCGCGAGCCCCCCCAGATCCAATCGTTCACGTCACGATGCACATCACCAAGGCTGAGCTGAACGTGAAGCGAGCGCGGCTTGAGGTCATCAGGGAGCACCAGTTCCGGCTGAACCGTTAACGGTTCCGGGGGCGAATCCGGGCAGAGAACCGTCATCTGCAGCGGCGTGCCTGGGCTCACGACGATCTCGCGTCCCGTGTATTCGCCCCACGGGGCATCCACGGCGAGGATGTAGCGGCCATAGTGAACCACGGGGAAACGGACCTTCGAACTCTCATCCGAATTGGCCTCCCAAGGGGGTATTGAAGTTGCCTCCCCCTGTGGCTGCAATCGGACCTTGAATCCTGCAGGGAGTATCTTCGCCGGATCGCGAGCGGCGAGCGTCAACTCTACCGGAACCCATTCAATTGAAGCGGCGGTCTTGCTCGCCGCCGCCTCGCGGGCCGACTGTTCGCTGATCCGCTGGAGCGTGGCCGCGATCTCCTGCTGCTGGAGAGCCATCGCCTGTTGCTGCTGCGCCATGGCCAGCTGCTGCTGGTTGACCGAACGGACCACGAACACCATCCCGAGGCAGAGCGCCCCCAGGGTGACGATCATCATCCACGACACGACCCGTTGCATCATGAGCCTCTCCCACATCGCATCCCGCCACAGCCGAAACATCACCGCACGAGGGTCTCCGAACCGGGCCACCACGCGGCTCCACGCCGTGCTCCCGGGATCCTGCCGAACCACCTGCTCCAGTTGCGTCTCCCGAGCCATCGCGCACGCCAGATGATCCGCGAGCTCATCGAGCAGGTCCTGCCGGAGCGACGCCGGTTCGTCGTCCGCTGGAGGTGGCAGATCGGCGGCGATCTCGTCGTAAGGCATGTCACGGACGTTTCGAAGGAATGGCAGGCAAGGCGACATACCTGGTCACGATGTCATCCTGCGCGCCGATATCGTCGGCTGGGGTGGAATCGAGCTTTGTCCACATCGCCTTTGCAGCCTTCTCCCCTTTCTCGGTCAGGACGATGCGCAGACGGCCTGCCTCCGAGTCGAACTCCCATCGGACTTCATCCGGCACGCTCAGCGCCTGCTGGAAGCGGAGCAGGACCTCTCCCCCATCCAGTGTCTTCGAGTTCGATTCCGCCCACAGAGTGAGGGGGCCTTCCACGCGATACTCTTCGTCCGGCCACCGGACCCCCACCAGATCCCCTCTATCCTCGTAGGCAAGAAAGCTGTCGAGTTCGCCAGGGCGACTCATGGGACGGAGCCGGCCATCAACTCCGAGAATCCCCTTCGATCCCCCTCCATAGCTGATGACTGCTCCTCCGTTCACAGACCAGACGTTCCCCTTCACGCGCCGGCTGGTGTTGCCGATCGGAAAGTCGATCCACAGCGGGAGGGACCTGAGCGACTCGGGGACCACGAACTCCGGCTTGAGAACGAGTGGCTTCGTGGCCGCCTGAGGACATTGCACGGTCAGCCGAACCGGGGTTCCGGGATTGACGGTCACATTGCGAAACAGACTCTCGCCCCAGGGAGCCAGGATGTTCAGCTGGTACTCGCCGTAGTGGACTTTCGGGAACCGGACGACTCCCGTTTCATCGGATGTCGCCTCCCAGGGGGGAACCGACGCTCCTTCCCGAATCGCCAGATGGACCAGGAATCCCGATGGAACCCCCTGCCCCGGTGCCTCCCCCTCCAGCCGGATCTCGACCGGAACCCATTCAACATCCTCCGCCGGAGCCGGACGCTCGTCCGCGCGGGCCGTCAATTGCCGCAAAGCCTCCGCCGTCAGCTCCTGCTGGGCCATCAACAGCTGCTGCTGATCCCGCAAGATGCGAAACCCGAGGACCATTCCTGCCGAGAGAACGATCGCCAGGGTGATCATTCCGCCGGCCAGCCAGCGCTGCATGGTGAGTTTCTCCTGCATGGCATCGCGCCACAGCCGCAAGGCGACCGTGCGCGGGTTTCCGAAGCGGGCCAGAACGCGGCTCCAGGCCGTTCCCTCGAGAGGCTGTGACGCGATGTGATCGAGCTGGGTCTCGCGCGCCACCGCGCACGCCAGGTGGTCCGCCAGTTCATCGACGATGTCCCGCCGGAGCGACGCCGGTTCGTCGTCCCCTGGGGGTGGCAGGTCGGCAGTGATGTCATCCGGAATTGACATGGCCCTCATCCCGATCGCCGGCGGCTCGTCAGGCGAGACCGAACTCCACCCCCAGCACCCCGTTGACCCCCGAGGCGAACGCCTTCCACTCGGCGAGCTTCTCCTTGAGAGCTTTCCGGCCGACCGGCGTAATCCGGTAGTACTTCCGACGCCGCCCCTCCTGCTCGGTCCAGTACGACTCGAGCCACGCCTGCCGCTCCAGCCGGTGGAGGGCGGGATAGAGGCTCCCCTCCTTGAGGTCGAAGTACCCCCGCGAACGGTCGAGGACCGTCTGCGAGATCTCATACCCGTACGAGGGCCCCTCCCCCAAGAGATCCAGAATCATCAGGTCGAGCGTGCCGGCCAGCAGCTTCGGGTCCATGACGGGCTCCATACATTGTCTGTCTAGGCATATAAGCCTAGTCGGCCTAGGCAATGGCTGCAAGCAGAATCTTCGGAACAACTCGACCTCGTCATCACCGCCTGCAACAACGCGAAGGAGTTCTGCCCGGTGGTCCTCGGCGGCCGCAAGCCACTTCACTGGCCCTCAGACGACCCCGCCGACGCAACCGGAATCGACGCAGAGAAGATGGAGAGTTTCAACGGCCTGGCATGAGATCGCCGCACGAAGCACGCGGCACGTTCAAACCGGCGCTCTCAGGCCGGATTCACCGTCAGCGGGGGTTCGAGGACGAACAGGATCGTCGCGTAGGCCGGGTCACCCGCGGTCCTCACGACGAGCCGGGGAAAGGGGAAATCCTTCGTCGTTCCGTCGACCTCGACCCGCAGACGGTATCGGGAGTTTCCATCGTCATTGTGGATGCAGCGTCCTCGAGTCCCGGACCGGAACTCGGCGAAGCTCATCATGAAGTCAAGATGCCACTCGCCGAATTCGTCGGTGCGGGCAGAGGCGATTTCATTTGTCCCGTTCACCACGCGAATCGTCGCGCCGACGACCGGAGTCCGGCCGACTCCGACGAAGAGTCGCCCATCGAGAAAGATCTGGTCGGCATAACTGCAGCCGGACAGGCCCAGCAGCAGGGGCACCAGGAGCAGCGCGCGCCCCGCTCTCCCACGCAGTGATCGATCCATCGGAACTCTCCTCACATCTTCAGAAGCATCAGAGGCCCGGACTCCGGGTACCAGCATCGCACCAGTCCGTTCTCTCTGGGCATGTGAGTACGGTCTGCGCGGACAGATTGCTGGAGAATCTTCGCCCGATGCGGCCACTCGTGCGGATCCGTCTCACCTGCCGGGCCCTAAGCAGTTCCAGGCGAGCCTCCGGGCCTCGCCAGAAGAAGAGCATCCCGGTCGCTGCCCGCGAAGATCACGGAGCCCGCAGCAGTCCCGCCAGCGTCCGGCCGAGTTCGCGGGCGGAGTGATCGTCCTGGCCGGTGATCACCTTGCCGTCCACCGCCACGTCGTCCGCCGACGTATTCGGATTGCCGACGGAGTTCCCCGGGTGCATCCGTCCGCCGTTCACTTCGGCGTGCCACCGCGAGGCGGGGACCCCCGAAGTCCCCGGGTGGTCTCCGTCGGGCGAGGGGAGCGTCGCGGCGCAGACCGCCCGGCCGTCGAGGAGGCTCTTGCCTCCCACCCGCGACCAGGCCAGGACCGAGACGCCGTGGCAGAGGCCGGCGACGTACTTGTCCTCTTTAACGAAGGCATTGATCAGTTCGTTGGCCCGGTTCCGCAGCTCGGGCGATCCGTTGTAGCCCCCGTTCCGGTACCGCCCGCGGAAGGCGTACTGATACTGCGAGGCTCCCCAGCCCCCGGCGAACAGGATGGCGGCGTACCGCTCCGGTTTGACGTCCGCGAGGGTCAGGTCGGCCTGCACCGTCCCGCCGTCATTCCCCTGCCCCGAGTTCGCGTGGGGCCGACAGGCTCCTTTCCGCGCGGCGGCGACTTCGACCTGAATGCCGGCCCGTTCGAGCTCCTGCCGCGGGTCGGCGTACTCCCGATAGAAGAAGTCCTGGTTGGCAATCACGATCAAGACCCGCTGCGCCGCGGCATCGGCCGGCTTCGCTCCGCCGGCCGGCTTCCCCACTGGTGCGGGCTTGCCCCCAGTTGCCGGTCGGCCGGCTCCTCCCGCTGCTGGCGTTGCGCCGGGAGCGGCAGCAGGGGCCGGGCCAGGAGCCGGGGCGGTCCCCGATGTCCCGGGGCGGGTCGGTGTCGTGGCGAGTGCGGCTCCGGCGGCTGGCCGGTATTCGATGGCGTGGAACGTCGCGGCCGACTCCCATGAGCCGACGCCAAGCCCCGGAGCGGAGAGCCGCCACTCGTCGACGATCGACAGCTCGGTCCCTTCGCGAGGAACCGTGTCGATCTCCTTACCGTCGAGCAGCACCCGGACCTGATCACGACGGACCTCGACGAGGACGACCCCTTTCTCGCCGTTCTTGAGAGTCGCCCGCTGCGGTGGCGTCGGCCGCTCGCGGAGGGTCCGGCCGTTGACCCGCTGGATGCCGGCGAGGTGCTGGCCCCAGGCGTCGATATCGCAGACCGTCGGCCGGCCGTCGACCACGAACATCAGGGCGATCGAGTGAATGCCGCTCGTCCGGGTGAACGTCACGCGGAAGTCGTACTCCGCCGCGGGCTGCACCTTGAGCGGAACCCGGGCCCCCGGCGACGCGGTCACCTGCAGAGCCCCGTCGCGGGTCGACCAGGTTCCGACCCCCCGCTCGAGATCCGCCTGACCGGTGACGTTCTGCCACTCCGGCTCGGCGGCCGGGACCTGCGACAGTGAGAACGCACACCAGAGAACAGCCACCAGCAGTGGAGGACGCGGGAGCATGAGCGGAGCCTGCGAACGGGAACGAGACGGCCTCAGCGGTCTGCCATTCCATCGGCCCGAGCCCCCGAGTGCAAGAAGAATCCGCTCGCTCGACCGTCAACGAGGCCAGCGACTGTCCCACCGCTGTCCGACCCGGGGCCGAGGGGGGGCGCCGCCGGAGATCACCTGGGAAAGAGGCTGAAGAACCAGTCGAGTGCGGCCCGGATCGGGCGGTACGAGTCCCCCAGGAAGATGATCGGCCAGTAGATCGCCCGGAGCGTTCCGTGGAGTGCGGACGGAACGAAGCCCAACCGGTCGAGCGCCACTGCGGCCAGGAAGCTGGCGACGTAGAAGCCGGGACCCGCCGCCAGCCAGATCCAGATCCACCGCGTCAACGGCCGCGGCGCGGGAGCGTGAACCTCCGGTTCCGAAGCACCGCTTCGATCGCCCGGCGGGGTCGATATGTCGGCCATGGACTACAGTCCCGCCAGCCGCGTCTCGGCATCCCCGAACTTCTCCCGCTTCACCCCCATTCGGTCGAGGATTCCCAGGTACAGGCTGCACATCTTTCGATCGGCGTCGTCTTTGCCGACGTAGTCGAGGACCCGGCCGGTCTCGAGCGTGTTGCCGAGGCCCCCCGCGAGCAGCAGCGGGAGCTTGCTCGAATCGTGGGCACTCCCCGACCACATGCTGCTCGTGAACAGCAGGCAGGAGTTGTCGAGGACCGTCCGGTCCCCCTCGGGCATCGCGGCGAGCCGCTCGGCCAAGTAGGCGTACTGGCCGACGTAATAGTGCGTGATCTTGTGGTAGCCGTCGGAACGGTCGTTGTGCGACGCCCCGTGGTGGGCGTCCCGCACGCCGAGGAACGGGTAGAACAGGCCCGAGATGTCGCGGCACATCAAGAGCGTCGCGACCCGGGTCTTGTCGGTCTGGAACCCGATGGCGATGAGGTCGCACATCAGCCGCATGTGCTCGCGGATGTCTTCCGGCAGACCGTCGTCGGGCCGCTTCATCGCCGGGGCGGGGGTGCTCTTGTTCCGTGCCCGCTCGTCCGCCGTCGCCTTGTGGGCCCGGGCCGCCTGCGCCCGCTTCTCGACTTCGCGGACGCTCGTCAGGTACTCGTCGAGCCGGCCCCGGTCGGCGGTGCTGATGCGGCGGTCGAGGGAGGCGGCCTCTTCGCGGACCCGATCGAGGACGCTCTCGTTCCGGCGGTTGCCCCGGTTGTCGAACAGGCTGTCGAACGCCAGCGACGGGTAGGCCTCCATCGGAACGGGCGACGTCGCGTTCTGCCAGCTGATGTGCGAGCTGTAGGCCATCGAGAAGTTCGTCTCGTGGTACCCCGTCACCGGCTGCTCGCACCCGAGGACCAGGCTCGGCTGTTCGGTCTCATTGCGAAAATGCTCGGCGAGGACCTGGTCCAGGCTGATCCCCCCCCGGAGTTCCGCCCCCTTCTGAAGCGCGACGCCCGAGAGGATGTTGCCGGTCTGGCCGGGATGGATCCCGACCCCGGTGGCGGACTTGTTGAACAGCCCGCTGATGACGTTGAGCTTCGATTTCAGTTTCGCGAGCGGCTCGAGGCTCTCGCTCAGCTCCATCTCTTCCCCAGATCCCTTGGCCCACCAGCGGTCGGGGTTCACGCCGCAGCCCATGAACAGGGCGGCGAACCGCTGAGGGAACGTGTCCGATGCGGCTCCACCGGCGGCGGCCGCCACGGTCGGCACATCTCCCCAGACCGGGACCGATTCGAGCCACGGCAGCGCCATCGAGACGCCGACGCCGTGGAGGAACATCCGGCGGGAGACGCCCGGGTTCTGGCCTGCGGAGGAGTTCATGGCGACCTCTTTACTGGGAACTGAGAGCAGGGGCAGCCGGGGCGCGGCGGTGTCGGAACTGGGGGCTCGCCACGATTGTCTGCACGATCGCGGCGAAGCGGAAGTCGTGTTTCTCGAGACTCTCCCGCAGCTCGCGGAGCAGCTTTTCGTCGGAGAGCTGCAGCGAGCGGCCGAGGGCGTAGGTCAGCAACTTGCGATTGAGGTTGTCGACGAAGTCCTGCTGCCGGCGTTCGCGGATGTACTTCGTGAGGCCGGCGAGGCCGTTGCCGTCGCCGCCGTCCGGGAACTGGGCGTTGGCGTCGACCGGGCGGCCCCCCAGGTCGACCGACCGCCGTTCCCCAACCGGGCCGTACCCCTCGAACACGAGCCCCAGCGAATCGAACCGCTGGTGGCAGCTCGCGCAACTGACGATCTCGCGGTGCTTCGCGAGGGCCTCACGGAGCGGCCGTTCCGCTTTGGACTCGTCGGCGGGGAGTTCGGGAACATCCGGGGGCGGAGCGGGGATGTGCTCCCCCAGCAGCCGCTTGGCGACCCAGTAGCCCCGCTTGACCGGGCTCGTCCGGAGGCCGGGAGCGTTCTTCGTGAGGAACACCGACATCGGAAGCAGCCCCCCGCGGCCGTACTCGCCGGCCCGGTCGACCCGGATCCAGGCGTCGTCCCCACTCCCTTCCGGGAACGGCATTCCGTAGTGCCTGGCGAGCGGTTTGTTGACGAACGTGTAGTCGCCGTAGAGAGCGTCGAGGACCGAGCCGTCCCGAGCCGCGAGGTCAGCAAAGAACCGGACCGGCTCTTCGAACATCGCCTGCCGGAGGTCATTGTCGAAGGCGGGGAACCGTTCGCGGTCGACGGCGTTGTGCTCCTCGAACCGGCGGAAGTCGAGCCAGTTCCCCGCGAACTCGACCGCCATGCCGCGGACCTTAGGACTCCTGAGCATCCGGTCGACCTGGGCCGCGAGTACTTGCGGCTGGTGCAGTTCCCCCGCGGCGGCCCGGCTGAGCAGTTCCTCGTCCGGCATGCTGGCCCACAGGAAGTAGCTGAGGCGGTTCGCGAGCTCGAAGTCGTCGAGCGGGATGCTCTTGTCGGTCGCGGTCTTCTTGGGCGAGGAAACCGACGCGCCGAGGCGGAACAGGAAGTTCGGCGACATCAGAACGCTGACGAGGCCGTCCCGGATCGCGTCCTCGTGCCGCAGGCCCTCTTTGTCCCGGAGCGTCTGGTAGAACGCCGCGACGCTGTCCCGTTCGGCGGCGGCGAGCGGGCGGCGGTACGCCTTCTCGGCGAAGGCCACCAGCGCCGCGACATGTTTCGGTTCCGACTCGATCCGGACCGCCTCGATCCCCCGGATCTTCCGGTTCATCGCGTCGAAGTAATCCGTGATCGCGATCCGAGCCGTCTCTTTCGCTCCCGCGTCGACCGCCTTGGCGAGGTAGACCGTCTCCAGGTCCCGGATCCGCTTCTCGGTCACCGAGTCTTTGTCCTCGGAGCGGAACGAGTCGAACACCTCGTCCCGGATGAAGCCCGACTCGGCCCGCTCGTACCAGATGAACGCCCGGTACTGCCGCTGCTGCGTGTCGGCGATCAGGTCGAACTCCTGCCACAGCCGGTCGAGCTCCTGGTTCTCGGCATCGCTCAGCAGCAGCCGGCAGAGCGGGCCGTCGTCTCGAAAATACCCCTGCTGGTTGTGGAAGCCGGCGCTCAGGAGCCGGCCGCGACTCTCTTCATTCTGGAAGACCCGGCCCCGCTCGGAGATGTAGAACGCCGCCGGAAAGAGCTCGCAGAACCGATGAAACGCGGCTTCGTACTTCGGCTGGTCCGTTTCGTTCCCCGGGATCTCCATCGCCCCGGCCGCCGCGGAGCCTTCCGGCAGAGACGACGGCTTCAGCTTGAGTGCGCTCCCCGGGGCGTAGCGGGTGTGGTTCGCCGCCATCCGCTCGTTCTTCCAGATCACGAGGGGCTGCGAGCCATCCTGCATCCGGGGAGACTTGAGGTTGTCGATCTTCGCCACCAGCTTCGGCCGGACCTCCGTGATGAACGACCGCATCTGATCGCACACGGTCCTGGCCGCAGCGGGATCGGCATCGTCGGGGATCCCGTTCCAGAGGGCCTGCAGCGCCGCGATCGGCCCCACCGCCTCCGTGGGTCCAGCGAGCACCTCCCAGACCGTCGTGAGGTACTTGGCGCTGATACGGGCCTCAGCGGCGAGACCGTCGAGCGTGGCGTCCGGTTGCCCATGGCGGGCCCGGGTCTTGTACTTCCACGCCGCATGAAAATAGTCGGCGAAGTCGGTCGGCTGCCGCTTATAGAAGTCGACGATCCGGTTCACCGAGAACTTGTCCCGATCGGTCTCGGCGATCACCGGATGCGGCGCGAAGACGAACCCGTCCGCCGTGAGCGCGAGGTGATCCGCCACCTTCCTCGCGGCATCGAGATACTTCTTGACCAGCGCCGGCGAGGTGCTGAGGGACTCCGCCGAGTTGTCGAACCCCGCCTCGTTGGCGGGATCGACCGGGAAGTCTTTGGTGGGAGCAATGTCGACCCCGGTCAGGTCCCGGATCGTGTAATTGTACTCGGCATTGCTGAGCCGCCGGACCGGCACCGAACCGGGGTCCCCGGCACTCTTCTCTCCGGCGTCCGCCCGGGCCGCCTCGATCCAGGCGATCACCTCCCGTCGCAGCTCCTGCGCCGGCTGCTTCGCCGCGTCCTCGGGGGGCATGTCCCCCGCCCGAAGCCGGTCGAGCACCAGCTCCCACCGCTTGTAGTCCTCGGCCACCGACCCCGCCGAGCGGAGCGGCGTCAGGTCGAGTTCCCCCTTCGGCTTCGTCGAGCCGTGGCACGACCCGCAGTAGTTCTCGAGGAACGGCCGCACCCGCTGCTCAAATGTCCGCTCCAGTTCCCCGGGCGCGGGCTCCGCCGCCATCAGACCGCCGCAGGCGAAGATCCCCGCAGCGAACGAGAGCACGAACCGGAATCGCAGCACACGCGGCATAGGAAATCCGAAAGCTTCTAATCGAGGCGGGGTCGGGCGGGGAGACCGGCAACACGAGGCGGGCGAGGCAGGGGACTCATCCACCACCCTACCCGATCCCATCAACACCGTCTTGTCCGTTGGCCTGGTTTGTTTTCCGAGCGCGGGTTGGATCCGGAAAACGGCTTTCGCGGACCTGACAGAGGCTGACATGGGACCGCTTGCATTTCCGACGTTGACGCGGTTCACTGGCGGCTCCCTTCGGCGGCGAAGGGACTGCTTGGGCTGAACGGTTTTGGGCAAAATCGTGAGGGGCTCCCATGGGCACAGACAGGGCGGCGGATACGTTTCAGGACGTCCTGACGGCGGAACGAATTGAGCTTCAGGAGCGGCGAGAGGCCGCAGGACTGACCGGAGACCGGCCGTCCGATGGGCCGCTGCGAACCACCGGCCTCGCCCTTTCCGGGGGAGGGACCCGGTCCGCCTGTGTCGGTCTCGGCATCCTCCAGGCCCTCTACCGGGCGGGGCTGCTCCGGCAGATCGACTACCTCTCGACCGTCTCGGGGGGTGGGTACGTCGGCAGCTACCTCAGCTCCTGGCTCTCCGCTACGAAGGGGAAGATCGACTGGCGCAGCGAAAAGGACCGGGACGCGGCTGTCCGCTCCGCGGGGGCGAAGTCGTCGCCGGACCCGGCCCCGGTCCCCCTTGGGGAGGACGGCAAACTCCTCCCCTTCTACGCCCGCCGGGAAGCTCCGCAGCCGCCGCCGGTCTGCCGGTTGGCGAACATGGGGGAGACGCTCCGCCAGACCTTCAAGTTCCTCAGCTGCCACCTGTGGGGCGTGATCATCGTCAACGGGTTCGTCCTGAGCGTGGTCGTGTTCCTGGGGGCGCTCGCCGCCCTGGCGATGCGGACCGTGGACCTCGAACCGGTGTCGCGGTTTCTCCAGCAGCTCGGCTTCCACAACGACATCCGCCGGGCCTTCTTTCCCGCCACGGTGGCGTTCGGAGTGTGGCTCCTGGTGTTCTTCATCTCGAACCACTTTCGGGGGCATCGTCTCAAGACGCTGACCTACATGCTGTTCCTGCTGACGATGGTGCTGGGCTTCGTCTCGCTCCTTTCGGTTTCCAACGTCGACACGGATTCCCTCCAGGTCCAGCAGGGGGTCGGCACCGGAGCGGGGGATTTCATCCGCAAGGTCTTCGGCTGGATGGGCAAGGGGCTGTTCGTCGCCGTCGCGGCGGCAATCACCCCGTACATCAGTCTGCGGTCCCTGATCCGGAGCGGAACGGCTCCCCGCTGGAAGCTGGAGTCCTGGTTCTTCAACCTCGCCACATACGCCCTGCTGGCGGGTGTTCCGCTCGTCGTCTTCGCCTGGGTCGCGCAGGAGAACATCTCGAACTGGAATGAGTTCCGCCCGGATGCCGGGAAGATCGCCCGGGCACACATCCGGGAGTGGAGAGATTGGGCCCGGTTCTTCAGCGGGGAGAGCGATCCGGCGAAGCGTTCCACCGAGGCTGCGGCCGCGGCGGGCGTGACGGATTCCCGCCGGACGGTGTCCACCGGGACCGCCCCCTTGAGCGAGAGAGCGTCTCCGCGTTCCGGCCTCCTGGCCGAAGCCATTCGCCAATGGCTGGCGGACACGCAGTTGCGAGGCTCTCGGCAAGCCGACAAACGGGGCGCACGTGATGTCCCGGGTCGCCCCCAGCCGCTCCCGCAGAAGCCGCCGCTGGAGGAAATCCTGCATTTGCAGTTGCAGATCGATGACCGGATCCTGAGCGACTGGCTTCCCCAGTACTGGCTTGCCGCACTCACGGGGAGCGAGCGATACCAGGACGGCTATCGCGACAAGTGCCGGCTCGACAGTTGGAAGGACCAGATCGCGGACACCTTTAATGCCGAAGTCCTCTCCGATCCGTTTCTCGTCCGCTATGTACCGGAAATGAAGACCGAGTCGTCCCCGACCTCCTCCGGCAGGGGACCGAAACGCCCTTCCGATCTGGCGGAGCTGGATGTGTACCGGAAGCAGAGCGAACGGCTCTTGACCAGCGCCGACGCAACACTGCGGCGATATCGCGCCCGGGCTCAGGACGAAGGGTTCGCCTCGGAGGTGCCGCCTCTTTCGAACCTGAACTGGTCTCCCGGGAACAATTCGCAAGCGATTCACGAGAAATGGAACGTCCTGCTCCTGCTCGAGCGTGAAGCCCAGACCCGGTTCGAAGACGAGCGGCGAAACTTCGATCAACGGGATCTGGACGACAACATCAACGACGTCGAGCGGCTCACCGCCGCGACGGAAGCGCTGAACGAGGTCCGCCAGCTCCTGCTCGACGTCCGGCAGAACAACTGGAACCTCGTCCGGGCCTACGGATTCGATGTCTTCCAGCGGGACCTGCTCTATCCCTCCTCAGAGGTCTTCTCGATCGTCGTGGCCGGCGCGGACCAGTGGTACCGCCTCCGGGTCCTCGGCTGGAGCGCGGTGGCGGTCCTCGTGTTCGGCACCTTGTTCAACGTCAACACGACCCTGCTCCACTCCTACTACCGCGACCAGCTCGCGGAGCAGTGGATCGCCCCCCATCCCAAGTACGGCCTGCGGGTCCCCCTCAAAGACCTCGAAAACTGCCGGAAGGGAGGCCCGCTCCACCTGCTGACCGGGACGCTGACCCTGTTCGGCAAACTCCGCGATCCCCGCCATGACGCGACCGGGCGGTTCACGTTCTCCCCGACGCACGTCGGCTCGACCCGCACCGGCTTCGCCCCGACCGAGGGGTACGCCCGCGGCGAATGCGAGCTGGCGGACGCGATGGCGATCTCCGGGGCCGCAGTCAGCCTCACCGCGCTCGACAGCGTCCTGATCCGGGTCCTGCTGCTCCTCGCGAACTTCCGGCTGGGACAGTGGATGCCGAATCCCTCGAATCCGCCCGGGATCCTCGCCTGGCCGACGGCGCTGGGGCTGTTGGCGGAGTACCTGTTCCAGCGTCCCGAGGACCGGTCCTACCTGTTCATCGCCGACGGAGGATACGTCGACAACACCGGGATCACGCCGCTCCTGCAGCGCCGCTGCCGGGTGATCATCGCCTGCGACGCCGGACAGGACGCCGCGTTCGAGTTCGCCGACCTGAGACGGGCGATGTCCGAAGGGGAGAGCCGCTACGGAGTCCGCTTCTCCGCGACCGATGTGGCCGACCCGATCCCGTTCGAGACGCTGACGATGCCCCTCCCGGAACACCCCCGGCCGGCGGGGACCGACCCGTCGAAGCCGGTCCGGCGGCTCTGGTCGAAGAACTATTACCTCGTGATCCGGATCGAGTACCCCGACGACGAAACGACCCGCCAGGCACGGCTCGGCGACAACCGGACCGGATACCTGATTTACGTGAAGCCGACCCTCACCGGCCGGGAACCGGCCGACCTGCTCCGCTACCGAGACTCGCAGCCCGCTTTCCCGCACGACCCGACGGTGGAGCAGTTTTTCGATCCGGAGCAGTTCCAGATGTACCGCCGGCTGGGGGAGCGGCTGGGGGACGTGGTGGCACGGGAGTGTTTTCCGGACGTGACGACCGGGACCCCGTTGTGGAACTGGAAGCCGAACGGCGAACAGCGCGAGCGGCAGCAGCTTCAAGAGGGACTGGGGAGCCTGGACCCCGAGACGCGGATCGCCGCGTGCAGGGCGTTCGTCGAGCGGATGGAGAACGATCGTCCTTCCGAAGAAACCTGCAGGATGCTGCTCGAGATCCTGAGGTCCGCGTTCGACTGCGAGGGGAGCGACGAGGCCCGGTTCGAGATCTGCCGAGCCGCGGCGATCCTCGGCATGTCCGCGCCCGAGGCGGTGGAGTTCGTCCGGTCGGTTGCCGCGGACACCCGGTTCAGCGAGCGTTTCCGAGAGCAGTGCCGGGACCTCCTGAAGGGGCTCAGCCCCCGGCCAAAGCGGAAGGGGGGAGGACAGGCCGCGGATCCCCCACGAAAATGAGACCATCTGTCTGGAGCCGCAGATAAGGCGGCCGATCGCCTCCGTTCCCGAACAGATTGCCGCAGCGCGAGTAGGAACGAAGTGACTGATAAGTCACCGCTGTGTCAACGCGAGGCAGCGGACCCGGTCGGAGGGCCTGTTTTCGGTCACCCTGTACCGGTTGTAGCGAGACGGTGTCGCACAATCGCCACGAGATCCGGCCAACATTACGGAACCGAAAGGCTTGATCGGCGTGAGGGGATAGGGTTTCGGCAGTTCCCTTTGGGCCAAGCTGTTTTCCCCTGCCGATTGATCGCCGATGCCAGCCCCCGCGTCCGAAATCATTCGCCCACCGTCGCGTCCCGCGGCGCCGGAACGCCCCCCGCACGACCCTCCGGTCGCGGGGCCGGAAACCGCTGCGAAAGCCACGCCTGTCCCCCCGCCGCACCTCCTCAACGGGGAGTTGTGGATCGAAGTCGCCAGCACACCGGGAGAACTCGCCAGCCACGCCGCCGCCTGGGACAGCCTCGGCCAGGACGCCGCCGAACCGAACGTCTTCTACGAACGGTGGATGCTCGAACCGGCCCTCGCGGCCTTCGCCCGGAAGAGCAACTTCCGGATCGTCTTCGTCTACCGTAAGGGGAAGCGGCAGGATGTCTCCCCCGCCCTCGTCGGCGTGTTTCCGCTGGTCCTCGTCCGGTCGGGGCTCGGCCTCGTCAGATCGTATCGCCTCTGGACCCACGACTACGGGTTCCTCAACACACCGCTGATCCGGACCGGCCACCTCGTCGACGTCCTCTCGACCTTTTTCCGCTGGACCGAGACCTCGCCCGACCGGGCGAGCTACGTCGACCTGCCGCTGATTCACGGCGAAGGCCCCTTCGCCAAGGCCCTGACGCAGGTCCTCTACCAGGACCGGCGGATCGTCCACTGGGTCGAAGCCTACAACCGCGCCCTCCTCGTGCAGTCCTCGAGCGCCGACGACTACGTCGAAGCGGCGATGTCGAGCCACCACCGCCAGGAGGTTCGCCGCCAGGAACGCCGGCTCGCCGAGCAGGGACGAATTGAGTTCCGGACCCTCGAAAGCGACGCCGACCGCGAGACCTGGATCGGAAACTTCTTCCGCCTGGAGGACTCTGGATGGAAGGGAGACGCCGGAACGTCGCTGCGGGCCTCCGACGCGACGCGAAACTTCTTCCGCGAAGTCTGCGCCGCCGCGTGGAGCCGAGGTCAGCTCGAGATGCTCGGGCTGTTCCTCGATGACCGCCCGATCGCCATGAAGGTCAACTTCCTCTCCGGCCGCGGCAGCTACGCGTTCAAGATCGCCTACACCGAGGAACTGGCCCGGTACTCGCCGGGGGTGCAGCTCGAACTCGAGAACATCCGCCGGCTGCATGCCCGCGCGGCCGCGGGGCCCCGGCGGAACGACGCCGCACCCCTGTGGATGGACTCCTGTGCGGTGCCGAATCACTTCATGATCAACCGTCTCTGGAAGGACCAGCGGACGATCCAGCACCTGATCGTCTCGACCGGCCGCCGCCGTGGGAACCTCCTCGTGGGGCTCCTGCCGCTGCTGCGGGCCGCCAAGCGGACCGCCCGGCCTCTCGCCGCCTCGAAGCCGACCGGGGCCCCCGTCCCCTGCACCGCTCCGAATCCGGCGTCTCCCTCCAGCACTCCTCCTGCCTCCGCCGCGAAGGACAAGCCGTGACCACTGCTGTTCTCGATCGCCCCCTGCTTCAGAGCGTCGCCGCTCCGGCGGCCCCCGCTGCCGCTCCCTCGTCGCTGCTCGGGATCGACCCGGCGGAGTTCGCGGCGAACTTCACGCAGGTTCCGTTCTTCATCCGGCACACGCTCGGGCAGCACCCGCTGTTCCAGGTCGAGCGGCTCTTGCAGCTGGCGCGGGAACTGCCGCCGTCGTGCATCGAATACAACGCCGGCCAGATCCCGATGAGCATCGAGCACGAGAAGACCCCGGCCAACGGGCTCTCGCCGGAGGAGACCATCCGCCGGATCGCCGAATGCAAGTCGTGGCTCGTCCTCAAGCACGTGCAGCGCGACCCCGCCTACAGCGCCCTACTCAACGAATGTATGGCCGAGATCGCGGCCCACTCCGAAGCGATCGCCCCCGGGATGTGCAGCCCGCAGGCGTTCATCTTCCTGACGAGCCCCGGCTCGATCACTCCGATCCATATCGATCCCGAACACAATTTTCTGCTGCAGATCCGCGGTTCCAAGATCGTCCATCTCTACGACGGCCGGGACCGCAAGCTGCTCCCTGAAACGCAGCTGGAGCACTTCTACTGCGACCGCGGTCGGAACATGGTGTACCACGACTGGTTCGAAGAGAAAGGATGGACCTTCGACCTGCAGCCGGGGGCCGGCCTGCACTTCCCGGTCACGTATCCGCACTGGGTCCAGAACGGCGAAGAGGTCTCGATCTCGTTCAGCATTACGTTCCGGACGCCGGACCTCGACCGCCGCCGGGCGATGTACCAGATCAACGACCGCATCCGCCGCTTCAAGCTGTCCCCCAAGCCGGTTGGTCAGCGGCCGACGCGGGATGCGCTGCTGTTCAACGGCTACCGCGCGCTACGCCGCCTGGGGCTCGTGAAAGAGTCCTGAGCGCCGCGGCCCTCACCTGACCCCTCTTCCGCCCGGGAGCCGCTTTCGTTCCCGGCCTATTTCGCCCGCCGCACGACTTGTGGCATACTCCGCGGTCACGACTGGCCGGGTAGGACTTGCCGGAGGAGTGCGAATGCGGCTGCGATTCCTGGGAACGCTGGCGACCGCGCTGGTGCTGTGCGGCGGCTTCTCCGCGGCCCGCGCCGCCGATGAGAAGAAGCCCCCCGCCCGCGGTCTCAAGGGGGAGTACTTCGCCGGGCGGAACCTCGACCGCCGGATCCTCGAGCGGGTCGATCCGAGCATCGAGTGCTTCTGGGAAGGGATCGCCCCCGCGGCGGAGGTTCCCGCCGACGAGTTCTCGGTCCGCTGGACCGGCTGGATCAAGCCCCCTGTCAAGGGGCGGTACAAGCTCGTGGTCGCCTGCGACGACGGAGTCCGGCTCTGGATCGATGGCGAGCAGGTGATCGACCGCTACGTCACCGGCAACCGGGTCACCGACTGTTCCCTCGAGCTCAGTGACGAGCCGCATGCGATCCGGCTCGAGTACTTCGACGCCGAGGGGTCGGGATGGATCGTGCTCCTGTGGCAGCACATCGACAGCCCGCACATGGCGGTGGTCCCCCAGGAGGCGCTGTTCCTCGACGAAGCCTCGGCCCGAACCAAGGTCAACAAGGCTGCCCTCCCCAAGACCGGCCTCACGGCCGAGTACTTCGACAAGTCCTTCCGCCGGAAGTTCGGCACCGCGGTCGTCCCCCGGACCGAGGCCCTGTGGGTCGAGGGGGGCCCAAGCTGGGAGTACCCGACCGACCTCTGCGCGCGGTACACCGGATTCCTCGTGCCGCCGGCAACCGGCAAGTACAAGCTCTCCTGCTATGCGGATGACGCCGTCCGGGTCTGGCTCGACGACAAGCCGGTCATCGAGAACCGGATCGACAAGCGGAAGATCGAAGTCGCCCATGTCGACCTCACCGCCGGGACCCCCTGCCCCCTCAAGATCGAGTTCACTGATCAGGCTGGCTGGGGGAGTTACTACCTCCACTGGACCCTTCCCGATGGAACGCAGGAGCTCAGCATCCCCCCCGAGCGGCTGTTCCAGACCAAGCTGGCAGCCCTGAAGGCGGGCGAGGCGGGGGACCTCAAATGAGGAGCCACCGCGAGGACAGCAAGTCCTCCGCAGGTCTCCCTCAGTCTTTCGCGCGATGCCTGTCCTGTGACATACTCGTTACTGAGTGGGGCAAGACGAAGGGCCGGCTGGAGTAGTGGTGATGCGGGTAGAACGCTCGATGTTCTGGATTGTCTGCGGCGTTCTGGCAGTGGCGAGCACGGCGAGCCAAGCTGAGGACGACAGAATGATCGTCTCGCACGGCCTCAAGGCAGAGATCTTCGCCGGCAGCAACTTCGAGCGCCGAATCGCCGAGCGGATCGATCCGAACGTCGAGTTTCAGTGGAACGATGGAGCTCCTGCGACGGACGCTCCGGCCGATCGATTTTCAATTCGATGGACGGGCTGGATCAAGCCGTTACGAGCGGGGCGATACAAATTCCATCTCGTGTGCGACGAGGGGGCGCGCCTCTGGATCGACGGAAAGCTGGTCGTTGATCGCTCGATCACCAAACCGGCGCCATCGAACACCTCATTGGAGCTGAGCGAGGAGCCACTCTCGCTTCGGATCGAATATTACGAGATCGCCGGCACGGCCAGAGTCGCCTTGCTCTGGCAGCATCTCGACAGCCCGCACATGGCGAACGTGCCTCCGGAAGCACTGTTCGTCGACGAGCTCTCGGCTCGTGCGAAGGCCACGAAGGGAAGCGTTTCCAAGACCGGACTCACCGCTGAGTATTTCGACAGGGCATTTCGCCGCAAGCTCAAAGTCACGACCGTCCCTCGGGCCGAAACGGTCTGGGGAGAGGGAGGACCGGAATGGGACCTCCCGACCGATCTATGCGCCCGTTACACCGGATTCATCCTGCCCCCGGCGACAGGCAAGTACAAGTTCATCGGCAACGGCGACGACGCGATTCGGGTCTGGATCGACGACAAGCCGGTCCTTGAACACTCAGCCGCCAATCCCCAGCCCGAGGTATCTTACGTTGACCTGACCGCAAACGAACCCTGTTCACTCAAGATCGAATTCACGGATCGGAGCGGCTGGGGATGCTGCTGCCTGCACTGGACGCCCCCCGGCGGAATCCAGGAGTTATCCATTCCGCCGGAGAATCTGTTTCAGACAAAGGCGGCGGCCCTGAAAGCGGTCGAGGCGGGGGACCTCAAATGAAAAGACCCCGGAAGCGGCTTCGCCTCCGGGGCCCTGATTCCAGCGGCCTGTGCGTGAGTCCCTCCAACCTACAGGTTGAGGTTCACGTCGACCCAGGTCTTCTTCTCATCCGACTCGAGGACCGCGTCGGCGACCGACTGGGCCAGCGCCCCGTGATCGAAGCCCGGGACCGCCGGGCGGTCTTCGACGATCGCCGAGGTGAGTTCGTAGACGAGGTCGTAGCGGAACACCGTGCTCGGGACCCCTTCCTTCGGGTTCCGCGGGCTGCCGGGGAGGACCAGGAATTCGCTGGGCACGGTCACCTGCTGCAGCGACTGGCCAGAGTGCCCGACGAGGATCGTATTGGGCTCGGTGAGGCGGTAGACGGCGGAGCCTTCGGAGCCGTTCACTTCGGCCCATTCCCAGCCGAAGCCGTTGTTGTAGTGCCCCTTCATGACGGTGCTCCCTTCCCACACGCCGACCGCGCCGCTCTGGAAGCGGCCGATCAGGGCGGACCAGTCGTCCACCTCCGACGGGGGGCAGGACTGGCCGTCGGCGGTCTTGTCGCGCGGGCAGTACTGGGCGACGGCGCCGCAGATCGACTGGATCGGACCCATCAGCTCCATCGCGAAATCGATCCGGTGGATCGTCATGTCGAACAGGTCGCCGGCGCCGGCACGCTTCTTGTACTGCCGCCAGCCCCAGCTCGTTTCGGGGAGGTCGAGGAACCGCTGGCTGCGGAAGTGCCGCGGCGTGCCGAGCCCGCCCGTATGGACGAGGTGGCTCAGGTACCGCATCGACGGGGCGAAACGGTAGGTGAACGCCGTCATGTGCTTGACGTTGTTCTTGACCGCCGCGCGGTACATCTCGGCCGAGTCGGCGAAGTTCAGCCCGAGCGGCTTCTCGCACATGATGTGCTTGCCGCCATTGGCGCAGGCGATGGCGATGTCTTTGTGGGTGTCGTTCGGAGTGGCGATAATGACGGCGTCGACACCCGGGTCGCTCGCGATCTCCTGGTACTGCGTCGTCAGTTTGCTGATCCCCCAGTCGCTCTTCCGCTGTTTGAGGAGCGCCTCGTTGGGATCGCACACAGCGACGAGTTCAGCGCGGGGGTCGAGGCGGATGCCGGGGACGTGGTGGTAGTCGGAGACGGCACCGGCACCGATGATGGCGTAACGAACGGGCATGGCGAGCAATCTTGAGTAGAGTCCGGGAGATTCCAGACGGATCGTAGGGTCCGCGACATCCGGCCTTCAACGGAAGACAAACGCCGCATCTGACGAATGCCCGACGCGGTTTCGTTGACCTCCGTCCATCGACCGTTCAGTGTGAAACCGAAAGGCCCGCTCAAAAGCCGAGACTCGACCGATGATTTCGACCCGCGATCCAGCCGGTCTGCCCGCCCCCGCAGAATTTCGCCGGGTTCTCCAGTCGATGGCTCTGCTCGATGCCATTCTCTGTCCCGAATGGGAGCTCCGGTATTACTCGTTCGACGCCGCATGGTCCCCGGAGGAGGAACTGGCTTCGATGCGGGACGGATCGGGAGACCATGTTTTCATCCTCTTCGCTCCCGCGGGCTGCTGGGTGAAGGGATTTGCTCACGAGGCCGCGATGTCTCCGTGGCACGCCGATGGCGAACCTCAGATCTGGCCCGGAGTCCTCGACTCTGTTCCGGGCGAGTTCGCGGCGTGCCTCACGGAACCCGCGTTCCGCATCGAAGAAACAACGTTCTGCACCTGGTACCGAATCCAGGACGCTCGTTGGCAGAGAGGCCCCGTCCCGTTCCCGGCGAACGAACGGGATCCCGACGGGTCGGAGGAGCTGCTGTCACCGTTCGACGGCGACCCGGAACGCTATCGCGTCTGGGCGGAGGAGTATTACGGCCGGTCCGTGAACTCGGGCGCGGTGAAAGCGATCTATGCACACGAAGCCGCCACGGAATCGCTTCTCGCGATTCTCAACCCCGCCGTGACGCTGGAATCGTTGATGCCAGACCTCATCGAGATTGCTTATCCCTGTTCCGATCGCATTTAGAATCTGCCCTTGCGTCGGGGGCGACAGCGAAGGGGCGACGGAGTTCAGCGGAAGGTCTCTCTCTGACGAGATAGCCTCTACGTCTCGCTGCGCGGCTGAGGGTGCTGCGGCAGATCGGCGCGCGAGTCCGACCGGGACCGTCCGGAAGGGTGCAGGACCCGGCTCGGTTCCGCTCCGGGGAGCAGGGCGTATGTCGCCTCCTTTCCCCCTTTCATCCGGAACACCACCAGCTCGGCGGAGCAGTGCAGCAGCTCCGTTCGCGACTTCAGATGCGACAGGGCGTCGACAAGGACCTGCATCCGGGAATAGCCCCGCCCCAGCGAGCAGAGATGCCCGACCCGCCGGAAGGCCCAATGCCCTCGCTCCATCCGGATCTCGTAATGTTCCATACTCCGCGCCCCCGATCGGGTATCCGCGTTGCCATGTGAACAGAACAATCCATCCCGCATTCCGGCCACGGGCGCAGCGGCTCCCGCCGACGCCCGGCCCCGGAAATCTCAATGCAACGTTGGCCACTCTCTGCACGTCTCCGGACGCGGTGTCATCCCGCGTCCAGCCTTCGGCCCTTTTTGGGAACGCGTGCGTTCCTCCAAAGATCTTACCCCCGCGCGGCAGGTTGCAGTAGCCCATCCTGCCGACGGGCAAAGGTCTTCGAGCCGCTGCAAGACGCTGCCGTTCGGCATGCGGATGAGACTATCCGGTGATACCGCCACGGGTGTGTCAATCGCCAAGCCAGCTCGGCACACGAAAGTGACGTAGCGGCAGCTCATGGGGACTGAGAAGAGCGTTTCTCGCGTCGCAAGCCGAGGCGGACCGGCTTCAGGTCTGTTGGAGATCTCAGAATGTCATCGTGCGTACTGGCCCGTGGCGGTCACGATCAGACATCTCGGCGTATCGGCCCGATTCGTCGGCACAATGGCCACGGCATTCGCCGAGAACAGGCGCATAGATCCGCGCCAGTCTCGACGAGCCTCAAACGCCGGCTGGCCCGCCGGCGCCTCTCCATGTCTACGGAGGAGGCAAAAGACTCTGCTGCGGCGCCTTCCCGCCGGTCCCCTCAAGACTCAGGGCCACCTCCCCGCCGTCGTTGGGGATGATCACGGTGGCCGGCTTGACCTTCGGAACCGTCGCGGAGAGATCGGTCGTGTCAACCGGCCCGAACTCGACCTTGTAGGTCCCCGGAGGAGCACCGTCTCCTGGCGAGAAGGTCTCCAGAGCGAACGATCCGTCCGACAGTTTCTTCCCGACGACGACCGACACCTTGCCGTTGGGGGGTTCCGGGAGGAGCCGGAGATTGACGTTCCCTTCCACCGGTTTTCCGCTGATCGTGACTTTCATCTTCACCGGAACTGTCGGAAGCGGCGGAGCCTTGCCTCCGCACCCGGCAAGAAGTGACCCGATCAGAACGCACAGAGACCATGTCCGGATTCGCACGACGACCCTCAGTTTCCAGGTTCAGCCATTGGCAATGGTGAGAAAGCACAGAAGCGGATTCATGCCGCAGTCCCAGGACGACGATGCCGTCCCGGAGTGCGATCCGCAGAGCGTGACGTCGATCCCGTCGGATCGCGTCCGTCACAAAGCCGGAAACCCGACAGCGAGCCCGAACGCAGAGTGGTTCGGGCCAGCCGCGGACTTCCGCTTCGCTAGAGGAGAGCCGACCGGTTTAGAAGTCGCCGATCTTCTCGTTCCCCATGTACGTGTTCAGCGCGCCCCAGACGCCGCCCCCCCGGCTGTTGGCCGGGGTTAGTGTCGACTCGACGACGTATTCCACGTTCTGGTTGATGAACTGCACGCTGCCGTCGGCCATGACGAAGTGGGCCCCGCCGGTATGCCGGCTGTTCGGACCGTGCCAGTCCCCATTGAGAGCGGCGGTGTAGAGATAAGTCGGCCGGAAGATGTACGGATAACCGCTGCTCAGGGTCTTGCTCCACCAGCTGTTCACCGTCGCGCCGTTCGGCTCCGGATAGCCCCACGACTTCTGGGCGCCGTCCGTGATCGGGAAGACCATCGAGGGACGCATGACCGCATTGGAAACCCCCGAGCGGACCGTCCCCCCACCCATCTTCTGAAAGCCGTTCTGGTATCCCATCGAGGTCGCTTCCCCGAGGAGAATCGTCTGCGAGGTGCCGTCAGTGATGTCACGGATCTTGCAGTAGAGCCCCGCGACGAACGGTCCACCGAGCGGCGTGCTCCGGCGATCCCACCAGTCGTATCCCTCGTTCCCGGTGTAGTTCGTCCAGGCGAATCCGCCGACCTGCCCGGGACCGGAAATTCCTGTATCCGAGGGGCAGAGGAGCGCCGGCAGCATCTGCTCCCGTAGCAGGCCACCCCCCGGCAACGTCTGGCTGTAGGAGGGCGAATTGAAATCGATTTTGTTGAACAGGGCTCCCTGATCGATCTGGGGAAGGATCGCCTGGATCCACGTAAAGTTCCGCGGCTGCCAGGAGGGGCTGGCGGATGTTCCGGCGTTGTAGGCAAACATGCCGCCGGCCGGGAACGACCCGAACACGTCGTGATAGGAGTGCAGGGCAATCCCCAGCTGCTTCATGTTGTTCCGGCACTGCGAAGCCCGCGCGGCTTCCCGTGCCTGCTGCACGGCCGGGAGCAGAATGGCAACCAGGACGGCAATGATCGCGATCACGACCAGCAACTCGATCAAAGTGAATCCACGGCGAGCGCGCAACATGACAACACCTCAACGTAAGGAGCGACGTGTAGTGACTTGGGTGATGGGACCTATGAAGGGATACTGATACTACGATTGATGGCAACAGAAATGTCAATCTCGCCCATCCTCGGAAACGCGGAAGAACCGGGGTTCGCGCCGGGCGGGTGATCCTCGCCATGTGCCGCGGCTCGAACGGCCTCGCTTCCTTTGCGGGTCGACTTCGAGCGAATGAGTCTCCCGCTGCATCGAAAGGAGTCTGGTGGTCGGCGTGACCATGGACATAAAGTCCCTTCGTCAACGACACCACGGAGGGAAACATGCACCGGCTCATCCTGGCCTGCCTCGGTCTCCTTCTGACGGGCACGGATCCGGCCCCCGCCCCTGCTCCGAATTCGAAGCTCGCTGAGGTCTACACGCTCCGGTTCGAGGAGAAGGGGTTCGACATGGAACGACCTCTGCCGGCCGGTCAGAAGCCAGTCGACATCGCCACTCTCGAGGACAAGCTGATCGTCTCGACCGATGTGGAGATCCGGCCCGGACAGCCGTTCCGCGTCAGGGTGAAACAGCGCGACCGGATTCGCATTGTCGCCGGCCGGTCGGCCACGGAGTGGGACGACAAGGGGAGGCTCTCTGTCGAGATCGCCTGCGCGGTGTACCGCGAGGTGCCGGACGCCCCGCCGGACTGCACGCGCGTGAAGTCGACGGCCCACCTGAAGGTTGGAGAGACGTTCACGATCGGCGGCTTCACTTCCACCGGCGTCAGCGTGCATCCCGACGGAGACATTGAGGAGCACCGGCGGACCGTCTTCGAGGTGACGCTGCTGGAGAAGACGAAGGACGAGCTGGAAGAGTAGGGACACACCGGGACGCTCAGGCGGTTCCCCGAGGGAGCGTCTCCGGTGAAGGCAGGCCTACGACCGGGGCGCGCCTGCAAGTTCGACGGACGCGGACCGCCTCATCGCGAATCGTCAGCGGTGGGGACAGCCCCCCCGTCCTCCCGAACACCAACCAATGGCGTCGCAGCCCCCTTAGCACAACCCATCGTGCCACGCCGCCCCGGTCCAGCGGGACGCTGGCGGGACGCCGGATCAGGGGGTGGCGACCGGGCTTCGGCCGCGGGCCGGGCGGGGGAGTTCGCGACGGTCGGGATCCGCCGGGGTCCGGAACGGGAGGGCCGACACGGCGGGGACGAGCCCCCGGGAAGCGGCGAGCTGCGAGAAGAGCCGCAGGCCGTTCCGCTCGGCCGAGCCGAGTCGGAAGTGGAGATTCTTGCGCAAGTATTCGACGGCGGTCGTCTCGCTGATGCCGAGCTTCGGAGCCTCGCGGCGGCCGATTTCGTCGATCCGGGAGACGCCGAGGTCACGGGCCTGCCCCAAGGCGGCTTCGACCCGGCCGAGATCGGTCCCCGCGCGGGTCACCCACATCGCAAAGACGAACGGCAGGCCGGTCCACGACAGCCACTCCTGGCCGAGGTCCCAGGTGGTGTGGAACGTCTCGGCGGGGGGCTCGATCGCCCGGTCTCCGATCAGGAGGATCGCGTCGGCGTCGGTATCGGCGACGGTTTTGCCGAGCGGGAGCTTTCGGAGTTCCGGCTCCACGCCGAAGCGTTCGCCGAGCATGATCTTGGTGAGGGCGGCGCTGGTCCGGGAGCCCTGGTCGAGGGCGAGGGTCCGGATGTCGCCGGGGGCGACCCGGCTGTAGAGCTTGACGCTCAGGACGTTGCCGCGGGTGGCGACGCAGGCGTCGGAAACGATCTCGTAATCGGGGTCGGAGAAGGCTTCGACCGACGGAATCAGAGCGACGTCGAGCTCACCCCGGCTGAGCTGGTCGGCGAGGCGGCTCGGGACATCCAGAATGAGACGGGCGTCGGGGCAGAGGTCCGCGAGACCTTCGACGAGCGGCTTGGAGTTGAGATAGCTGACCGCTCCGATCCGCACAGGCGACCCGTCGCATTCCTTTGCCGGGGTTCGAGTTGTCGCGATCATCTCAGTCCTTCCTGGAGCACGACCGCCATTATGGCGAGAAACCGGGGCCGCCGCAATTCGTTGTCAGGGGGGCGGGACGTTGTCATGCTCGCTCCTCCCCCCGGTTCCACCCGCGAAACCCGTCCTCCCTTAACGTCGTATGTCCCTCTCCACCCTCCCCCTCAGCTATTGCACGAACGTCCACCCCGGCCTGACGGTGGCCGAAGTGCTGAGCGGGCTGGCGACCTACACTGGTCCGGTCCGAAAGCGGCTCGGGGCCCCGCTCGCCGCGGGACTCTGGCTGGCCCAGCCGGTGGTCGACGAGCTGCTCGCAGCGCCGGCGGAGATCGGGCGGCTGCGGGGGGAACTCGACCGCCTCGAGCTCTCCTGCCATACGCTCAACGCCTTCCCCTACGGCAACTTCCACAGCGAGCGGGTCAAGGAGCAGGTCTATCTACCGGACTGGACCGACGACCGCCGGCGGGAGTACACGCAGAACTGCGCGAAGGTCCTCACACAACTGATGCGGCCCGGCGTCGAGGGGAGCATCTCGACCGTTCCGCTGGGGTTCAAACCGCTGTCGACCGCCGCCGGCTTCGAAGACCGCTGCATCGAGCAGCTGATCGCGCTGGCCCGGTTCCTCGACGGCCTGCATGACGACACGGGACAAGTCGTCCGCTTGGCGATCGAGCCGGAGCCCTGCTGCGTCCTGGAGACGACCGCCGAGACGATCGCGTTCTTCGGCAAGCTCCGGACCGCCGCCGACCGGCAGGGGGCGGGGGACGAAGTCCGCCGGCACCTGGGGGTCTGCTACGACGTCTGCCATCAGGCGGTCGAGTTCGAGGATGTCGCCGCCTCGATCGCGGACCTGGCCCGGGCAGAGATCCGGATCAACAAGCTGCACATCACCTGCGCGATCGCGGTCGACGGACCGCAGGCCGCCGCCATCCGGGGCGAGCTCGCGCAGTTCGTCGAACCGCGGTACCTGCACCAGACGTTCGCCCGCTCGGGGGCCGGCGAGGTGGTCCACATCACGGACCTGACTCGCGAGCATTGCGACGCCCCCCCCGCTCCGTTCGATGGGGCGAAGGAATGGCGGGTCCACTTCCATGTCCCGGTCAACGCCCGCTCGGTCGGTGGGCTCGGGACGACGCGGCCCGATCTCGAACGGGCCCTCGCGGCGGTCGCGGCTCTCGAATACGCGCCGCACCTCGAAGTCGAGACCTATACGTGGGGCGTCCTGCCGGGGGGCCAGAAGCCGGACCTCGTCGAAGGGCTGCTGCAGGAATTGACCGCCACCGGTGTCCTGCTCGGCAACCTGCGACTCGGCAAGTCGGGCCTGCTGGGCTGAGACATCCGGGATGCGCCACAGAGAGCACAGAGGACACGGAGAAGAAGACCGTGTCCTCTCTCTATGTGTGGATCCACTCGGCACCGGAACCGGCGCGAGGAGGCCGGTTCGCTCCGGGTCTCTGAGTTCTCTGTGACCTCTGTGGCAACCAATCCCGTCCCCACAGTCGGTGCAACCGGCACGACCCGACCTCGTGGCGAAAAGCCGCAGCGATGTTGCCCAGCGTCAACATCCGCGTCGCCTCGCGCAACCTAGGGTTGCACCAAAGCGACACACCGCCAGAGCTCCGCCCTGGACCGGGTCGCCGTCGAACGATGGGTTGCGCAAAGGATGCTCTGCCGGCCGAGCGACTTCTTTGTCCCCTCTCGTGTTCGCCTATGCGGTGGGATGTGCGATGAGCCTGGAACTGACTTCCGATACCGACCTCGGCCTCGTTCAGGACCTGCTGAACGAGCGCGCGAATGAGATTCAGCGGCTGCAGACGGAGCTCGGCAACAAGCAGGAGCTCGTGCAGGCAATCACCGCCCGCCTCGAAGAGACCGTCGAGCAGCTTGACCGGCTGCAGCGGCAGGGGAACAACCGGCCTGGCCAGCCTGGCGGCGCGGGCTCGGTCAAGGATGTGCTCGAGTCCCAGAACGCGCTCGCGGACCGGGTCGACCAGTCGCTCGCCTGCTGGGAATCGACCGCCTCCTACTTCGAACAGATTCTCCAGCGGCTGGATGAACTCCAGTCGCTTCCCGCCGGCAGCGGACCGGCCCGCGAGGCCCCGGCCGCATCGTCGTCCGTCTATGAGCGGATGAAGGCCAACCTGATGGCCCAGGCGCCGCCGCTTCTCTCGGCCGCCCCCTCGGCTCCGAACGCATCCAACAACTCCAGTACCGCCGACGCTTCCGGTGCTGCACTCCAGGACGTCAGTGCTCCTCCTCCGGTGCCGGTCGACATCGAACAGGCGAGCCGCGAAGAGCTGATGGAGGCGGTCACCGCCCGCGACCAGTACATCACGTTCCTGATCCAGTCCTTTCGGACCCGGGACGATGCGATCCTGCTCAAGGTCGACTGGAACAAGCTCCAGTCCGCTCCGGAAGACCTCCGCCCGCAACTCCTGGCGCTCGGGCAGCGGCTCAAGGAGAAGATCCAGCGGGAAGAGCTCGACCACTCGATGGAACGGGCGCGGCTCGCTCGCGAGCAGGCCCGCATCGACCTGGTGAAGCAGCAGCTCGAGGCGCAGATCCGCCGTCTCAGCAGTCCCGCCCCCTCGACCGCTCCGGCGGCCGAAGAGAAGAAGTCCAAAGACAGCTGGCTGAACCGCCTCAAGAAGTAAGCGACGTCCCCTCCCCCATGCGGTCGGTCCGCTTCTGAGACCGACCTGCCGGGACGCTAAGACACCGGAGGGGCCGCGGCCGGCCCTGCGGCGCAGATCCAGGCTGCGTAGTCGAGGTCGCAGGCGCCCAGCGACCACGACGTGATGCAGGGGACCTCATACGGGTGCAGTTCCTTGAGCCGCGCCATGGCGCGGGAGGCGAGGTCCGAGCGGGTCTTGCCGATGAGGACGATCTCGTTGTCGGCCTGCGTCTCGCCCTTCCAGCGGTAGATCGAGGTGACGCCGGGGTACAGGTTCGCGCAGGCGAGGAGCTGTTCTTCGACGAGTGTCGTCGCCGCCGCGCGGGCGCTCTCGTCGGTGCCGAACGTGCTGTACAGGACCGCGAAGTCGCTCATGAGGGCCCTCGGTGCGGAAGACGGATACGGATCGCTACCAGCGCCGGTTCTGCAGCATCTGGAGGTTTTCGAGGCAGAGGAGGCCGAGCATGATCGCCATGAACATGTTCTGCTGCCGGAAGAAGTAGACCGCGGCCAGGGCCGCCACGATGGCGCTGAGAGTGTGGGTGATGCTGAACGAGGCCCGGGGGGCGACCGCCTGGGTGAGTCCCTGCACCATCTGTCCGCCGTCGAGGGGATAGACCGGAATCAGATTGAAGAGCGTCCAGTACCAGTTGATCCAGATGAAGAATCCGATGGTCTGGCTTGGCGGCAGGATGCGGAACCTGAGGAGTCCTTCGCACAGCAGGTAGAGCAGGAATCCGGCGGCGGGTCCTGCGGCGGCGACGTAGAGCTGTCGCCAGCCGTACTTGACCTCGGAGAAGGCGGCTCCCCCCATGAAGTAGAGCTGGATATACGGCCGGTATCCGAGGCTGCGGGCGGCGAGGGCATGGCCCAGTTCATGGACGATGATCGAAACGAAGACCACTCCGATCCAGACGGCGAGTGGAACGAAGCCTTCGGCCAGTCCGCCGGAGGCCTGAATGATGGGCCAACCCAGCAGAATGCTCGACAGCCAGAAGGTCGGGCTGACCTGGATCGGGAAGCCGAGCAGGCGGAAGTTCAGGTCGAAGTCCGACGATCCTTGATTCGAAAACACCAGGCCTCCTTGGACGCGGGGGGAGTAGGAATTATGGCAGATGCGGTCCGTGATCCCAACGTCCCGCCGGACTGAACCGGGCCCCTGCCGGCGCGACGTCACCCGCTCAAACCCAACGCCCCACGGCCACCCGGGTCCAGGGGCGGAGCTCCTGGCCGCCGGAGGCACTTCCGTTGTGGAACCTTGGCACACAACGGCCATCCGATCGCGGACCGGCGCTCCGGGCCTCTCTCTTCAACACACTCGCGTTGCACTCCGGGCGAGGAACAACGACGGAGTATTCGACGCGGGATCCCCAAAGCGGGCGTCCGTTGTTTTTCACGGTTCCACATCGGAGCGCCTCCGGCGGGGCCAGCGGCGTGCTGGACCCGGGCTGGGGGGCGTCCATGGTGGATCGACGCGCCGTTACTTCCCCATCGCCCAGCGGACGAGCTGCTGGAAGAACTGCGCGTACAGGCTCCCCACCTCGATCTCCCCCGCACCAGGCCCCTTCGCCGACACCCGCGTCGCCCCCCAGTCCACAAACGGACCAACCCAGTGCGGCGCCGCATCCGTCATCAGACACGCCACCCGACCCGCCCCATGAGTCCCCACCACCAGCAGCGGATCCCGCCCCGCCGCATGCAGCCGCAGCTCACCCCGATACCAGTCCGCCGCATAATGACACGCCTCAAGCAGGACCGAGCCAAGCGGCTTCGCCACCACCTTGTTCATTCCCCCGATCACCGGCGGTCGAGTCTCCCACGGCAACCCCTCCGTAATGTCGTGCGCCGGCGCGACGCAGCGGATCAACACCGGATGATCGCAGTTGAGCCGGTCGTCGGAGCCGCTGACCTCGACCGGCAGGATCCGGCCGACCGGCGTCCCGTCCCAGTCTCCGCCAAGACCATGGAACGATTCCCACCCCCCGATCATCAAGAGCCCCATCCCATCCGCCACCGCCGAGACGATCCGCTCCTGAACCGACGTGGAGATCCGCGCGGCGGGATAATCGCTCAGGATGAGGAGAGGCCGCCCGGCACTGATCTGTTGTGCGCTGAGCGCCTGATCGCTCGGCACGTAATCGAACCGGAGTCCGGCGTTCGCGAGCACGCCCCCCAGATAGGAGGCGGCGGTCGAGAGGGTCGTGTCACCGAGGTACAGCAGAGGGGTCATCATGGATTCCGACAGGGGGCCGCGGGGAGCGGCAAAAGCGGTGGGGACCGCCACTGAACACAAACCTGTTCACGCCGTCAGTCTCGACGCAGCCTTCCGTAAAGGGACGTCAGACGGTTGAGGGATCGGGGACGAGTTCGCGACGGAGCGATTGTGCGTCCCGATCCGGATGGCGAGTCTGAGACCATCTTAACGGAATGTCATCGCCCGACGCCCCCTCTCAATCGCCCCCCCGGGGAGCGTCGATACCGTCCCGGGCCCAGGTATCAGCGCTCAAGACACGGACGGGACATGCTCGAGCAGACGGCAACGGTCGGAACCCTCGATGAACTGCGGCTGTTCATCCACACGAAACTCTGCGAGAAGGAGAACCTTCTGGCGGAACAGTTCCGGCTCCGGGAAGCGGCCCTGATGATGCGCGGCCGGCAGTGCGGGATGGAGTTCACCGTCAAAGGCCCCCGGAGCATCCGCCTCGGCGCGATCTGGGCGAGCGAGCAGAACCTGATCAACTTCTACGACACGCAGGGTGAGCGGTACCTCAAGGTGAAGCTCACCGCGGCGATCGCTCTCCCCGAGCTGGCGGCCAGCGCCTGAGACCGCCGCTACGCCCCGCCCCGCTGATGCCGCTCAGAATCGGACTGCGTTTCCGCGGCGTTCACCGCCCGGATGAGCAGCTCGGCCCACGCTTCGCGGCGGGGACCGGGGGGGATCCCCTCCACGATCGAGAAGTATGCCAGCAGGAACGGCCGCGGAAGCTGCGGCCACGCGGCTCGCTCCGAGTTTCTCGCGCCACCGAGCTGCAGGAAAATCCGCTCGGCGAGCGCCAGCGGGACGTTCCCGGTCCGGTTTTCAGGGAACCGGTCTAGGATCGCCCGGGCCCGCGCGAGCGGATACCGGGAGAGAACGGCCGCGGCCAGCGAAACGTTCATGGCCCCGTCCCGCCGCCCCCCTCCCCTCCGGGGGGAGGTGACGCTGGAGGCGCGGCCAGCGCCGGATCGCTCTCCGGCGCCGCACGGGGCGTCTCGGGGATGCGGAACATCGCGTCGAAGCCCCCCGGCGGGATCGGCTTCCCCGAGGCGATCCAGTCCCGCTCGAAGTTCGCTCGATCCCGCGCGAACTGCTCACGGACGGCGTCGTGAAACTCCTCCGTCGTCATGGCGCGGCCCTGCCGCCGTCCTTCCCAGGCCTGCCACAACAGCCGGACGGTCAGGAACAGGCCGATCACAATCACGAACGTCCCGGCGAACTGCTTCCAGGGAGAGGAGCTGGGTTCAGAATTCACCGACGATCTCCTTGTTGTCGCGCGTCGCGAGAGCGCGGAACAGCTCGCCGGAGGCGTAGGGATTGGCCGCTCCCTGGCCGCCGGGGTTTCCGGTCCCCGGGGGATACTGGAACTTGAAGCCGGGGTCCTCCCAGCCGTTCACTCCCTCGGCCACGAAGCGGACCGAGCCATCCGCGAAGACAAAGTTCGCCCCGCCGGCGTGCTCGGAGCGGAACGCCTGCGCGTAGCTCCCCCAGATGCCGACCGCCGTGAAGTCGATGTGGGTGTTGAGCCGGTTCGAGGCCGTGGCGATGAAGGTGGCGTAGGTGTCGTTCCAGCTCCCCATGAAGGGTGTGTAGCCGCTGTTGCGGGTTCCGGAGGGAGACTCGATCACCGCTCCCCAGCTCTCTCCGAAGGCAATCGTGTTCGAGAGCCCGTCGGTGATCGACGAGAACTTGACCTCCGTCCCCCCACGGCGGATCCCCTTGCCCATCGCGGGGTCGATGATCCCGTTGAAGTACATCCGACTGGCGGGGAAGTACACGCAGTAGCCGCTGGCGGGGGTGTCATTGCACATCCAGCCCCAGCTGTAGTGATTGTCGCCGGCGCTGATCTTGTAGGAGACGTAGGTCGCCGGAGCCCCGATCGGAATCGGATCGGAGGGGCAGCGATAGACCGGCATCACCTTGGTCGCCATCACGGCGGGATTCGACTCGTAGCTCGGCTGATCGAGGTACGGCAACAGCGTCGTCATGGCGCTCCGGGCCGCGGTTCCATTGACCGCGTCGAGCCACAGGTGCGGCAGGCGACCCTGGGCCTCATGGAAGTTGTGGAGCGCGAGGCCGATCTGCTTGAGGTGGTTCCGGCACTGCGTCTGCCGCGCCGCCTCGCGGGCACTCTGGACGGCCGGAAGCAGCAGCGAGACCAGCATCGCGATGATGGCGATGACCACCAGCAGTTCGATGAGCGTGAAGCCGCGCCGCGGGACGCGCGGTCCACGGAGCGCAGGGAGAGCGGGACGGGCCGAAATTCGGCGCATGCGAAAACCTTTCACAACGGGGTGAAACGGAAACGCTGCGTCGCTGGCGGTCCAGGCGTGAAGCTGGCTAGTGCAGCAGGCGGGAAAACAGGTGGGTCGGTCGGAAGGCGGGGGAAGTCGCGTCCGCATCCGCGGACGGTTCAGGTTGGCACTTGGAGGCGGGAAGACGAGGCCCGGAGGAACAGTCAGTCGGTCGTCGCCTGACCGAGGTTGAGGCGGCACCGCTCGAGGCGGGAGGTGTCTCCCGCCTTCTCGTAGATGGCCGCAATCCGGACGAGGCAGCATTCGCAGGTGACGCTGTCGATCTGGTGGTCGCTCAGGTTCCGGATCGCGCAGTACGCCTCCTGAATCCGCCCCTGCAGGACGAGGTGGCTGGCGAGGCCGATCCGGTAGCGGGTGTGATCGGGGGCGAGCGAGACCGCCTTGCGGGCGAGGGCTTCGATGTGGTGGGGCTGGACGCCGCACCGCGAGCCGTAGAACCCCATGTCGTAGTAGGCCTGGGCCAGCTCGGGGTCGCGGCGGGTGGCGGACCGGCAGGCGTGCATCGCCAGCACCGGCTCTTCCAGGTGGTTCAGCGCCCGGGCGACCTGGAGCAGGAGCGCCGCAGTCAGGAACTCATCGCTGATCAGGAGGGCCAGGAGCTCGCAGGCGAGATCCCGCTTGCCGAGGAAGCCGTACCCCTGCGCGAGGGCGATCCGCCCTTCGCCGGTGAGGGGCACGCAGACCGAGGCTCGTTCGAGGGCCGAGACCGCCTCGGGAAACCGGCCGAGGGCAAAGTGAATCAGGCCGGCCCATTCCCAGGTCCGGCCGTCGTCGTCGTGCTGCCGGAGGTGAGTGCGGGCGAGGCGGTCCGCCTGCTCGAGGTCTCCGGAGGCGTAAGCGTGGCGAATCCCCTCGCGAGCGTCCGGCATGGCGTCACAGGCCTTTGCGGATGAAAAAGCGGCGGCGAAAAAAAATCTCCCCGAGGGCCCATCCCCCTCGGGGAGATCGCGTCCGGATTGCGGTGGAGTTCGCTTTCCGGCCTGCTGAGTCCCGGCGTCAGCCGCCAAGACGACACTGAGACTCAGTGTCAACACAATAGCCGAGCCATTCCAGCACGCAAGGCCACGTCGTTTGAATTTTGAAAATTTCCCGGCGGGTCGTTCGAGCAGACCCCGACCGACTTGAGAGAAGCGGTGACCATCCGGTCATTTCGAACATGACGAATCTGGCGGCGCCGAACCGCTGAACTCTTCATGAACCGTTGAGGTAAGTCCTAGCGATTGTGCGGAATACGTTGCGTCTGCCCCTCTTTCTTCTCGGACCGGTCACGGTCCCGCGGTAAACTTTTCGGGCTCGCTCGTACCATCCGTCGATCATTCGGGAAGACGCGAAACTTCTCCCCCGCCCCCGGGTTCTCTTCAGGGAGGGGAGCAGCCGTGCGCGCCCCCACATTGTCCCGTCAGACCCGTCCGGGTCGGAGTTTTTCCATGCGGTCTCGCCTTTCGAGATTCGTCGGCATCGTCCTGACATCGGCTGCCCTCTGCGGCACGGCTCTGGCGCAAGACCAGAACGGCGGCGGACGGGGCGGGCCGGGGGGTGGCGGCCGGGGAGGCCCCGGCGGCGGGGGACCAGGAGGGGGTGGCCCGGGTGGCGGCGGGCGCTTCGGAGGAGGTGGCGGCGGCGGCGGATTCCGCGGCCCCGGAGGCGGGGGACTGCTCGAAGTCCTCCGTGGTGACGCGGCCAGGGCGGAAGTCGGGATCACGGACGAGCAGTCCGAGAAGCTCCGGAAGATCTCCGAAGAGTCGGGCTTCTTCGAGAAGATGGGCCCGATCTGGCAGAAGATGCGTTCCGCCGAGACGGACGAACAGCGGAATGCCGTCCGCGATGAAATGCAGGTCGCGACCGAGAAGCTGACCGCCGAGATCGAATCCAAGGCCAAGGGGGTTCTCGACGAGAAGCAGTTCGGCCGCGCCATGCAGATCAACCTCCAGCGGCAGGGGACGCGAGCCCTCGGCCGGGGGGACATCGCCAAGGAGATCGGCCTCTCCAGCGACCAGCTGACCCAGATCAAGAAGCTCGAGCGGGAATACGATGACGAGCGTTTCAAGCTCGGATTCCAGTCCAGCGAAGAAGAGCGGGCGAAGCTCCGCGAAGACTTCGACGGCCGGATCAACGGCGTGCTGAACGCTGACCAGAAGACCAAGTTTACCGAACGCCTCGGCGCGCCCGCCCCCGAAGAGTCCCGCGGGGACCGGGGAGGCCGCGATCGGGGCCGCGGCGGGCCGGGGGGCCGCACCACCAATAACGTTCAGGGGATCCCCTACATCGAAGCGGTCCCCGAAGGGGCCAAGGTGACCGCCTCGTTCGGCGGCGAGCCGAAACCCGAACTCGCCTCCGCGGTCGTCCCCGCCGGGGCCGATGCCGTCGGCAGCCCGGCCGCTCCGAAGGCCTCGACTCCCGGAGCCCCGGACGACGTCAAGATGTCGTTCAACTTCCGGTACGCCCCCTGGACGGAAGTCCTGAAGCTCTTCGCCGAGCGGGCCGGGCTGACGCTCGACCTCACGGAAGTCCCCCCGGGGACGTTCAACTACTACGACAAGAAGTCCTACACCTCGACCGAAGCGCTCGACATCCTCAACGGCTACCTGCTGCAGAAGGGGTTCATCCTGGTCCGCCGGGACGAGTTCCTCGTCTGCCTCAAGCTGGACGGCAACCCGCTTCCGCCGAACCTCGTCCCCGAGATTTCTCCGAACGAGCTCGCCAAGCGGGGCCGCAATGAGCTGCTGACCGTCACCTTCCCGGTCTCGGGGGTCGACGTCGCGCAGATCGCCAAGGAACTCGATTCGATCCGCGGTCCGCAGGGCTCGGTCGTCGGCCTCAAGTCGACGAACACGATCATGGCGACCGACATCGGGTCGAACCTCCGCCGGATCAAGGACATCATCGACAGCCTCGCGGCCCAGCACTCGCCGCAGGATCGGTTGTTCCGCGCCTACGCGGTCAAGAACATCGACGCCTATGACGCCGAGACGGTGGTCAAGAGCCTCCTTGGGATCGCCCGGCCGACCACGAACGTCAGCTCGAGCGCCGGCGGCGATCGGGGTGGCTGGGGTGGCGGAGGCTTCGGCGGCGGTGGCTGGGGTGGAGGCGGACGGGACTTCCGTGGCGGCGGCGATCGGGACCGCGACCCCCGCGAGATGCAGGCGATGATGCAGCGGGCGCAGGGCCAGACCGCCGTCGGCCAGAGCCAGGTGACCGCCGACGAGCGGACCAACAAGCTGCTTGTCACGGCGACCCTCGCCGAGCATGAGATCGTCAAGTCGGCCCTCGAGACGGTCGACGTCGAGAGCGACGGCGAGGGGACGCGGGGCAGCCGCAAGCCCTACCTGCAGGTCTACAAGATCGAGAACGCCAACCCGCGCGAGATCACCAAGTCGATCGACGCCCTGATGCCCGGCATCGTCATCAACGAAGACGGCGAATCCCGTTCGATCCACATCATGGCGACCGCCCAGCAGCATCGCGAAGTCGAGCAGCTGATCCGCCAGATGGACCGCGCCGGCTCCGGCCCGCAGCAGGTCGCCGTGATCCCGCTGATGAAGAAGGACCCGCTCGTCATGGCGGCGACGATCCGGTCGATGTTCACGACCGACGGGACGCTCGCCCCGACCGTCGAAGCGGACCTCGTCGGCCGGCAGATCATGATCCGCGGCACCGTCGATCAGGTGGCCCAGGTCAAGACCCTCCTCGCGCAGCTCGGCGAAGACGGCTCCGGCCAGAAGACCTCGGACCGTGGCACGGTCCGGACTTTCCCGCTCAGCGGCCGCGACCCCGAAGAGATCATGCCCCTCATCGAGCGGATCTGGGCGAGCGAGTCCCCGACCCCGATCCGGATCGTGACCCCCGAGCAGCGGGGCCTGATCCGCGGCATGCGGCCCCCCGCAGCCCAGAACCCGCTCGCTCCGCCGACCTCGCGGACCAACGGACGCCCGCCGTTCGATCAGTCGGAAGGCCCCCTCCCCCCTCCCGCGTCGGACCGCGAGCCGGTCTCGGCCCCGCAGGAGACCAAGGGCCCCGTCTCGGCCACTCCCGCCCCCCGGAAGAGTGCCGCGGCCCGGAGTGACCGCCCGCTGGAAGGCCCGCTCCCGCTGACCGCCGTCGCAGCCGACCTCGCCGAAGAGCAGGAGCCCGCCGCGGCGCAGCCAGCTCCGGCCCAGGCACCGGCCGCCACCCAGCCCGCGAATCCGAACACCAACCCCGCCGCGGCTCCGGCTCAGCAGCCGGCCCCCGGCACGACCCCGCCGGTTCAGGGGCCGCAGGTCGCCCCGGGTCACGGGCCCGCCGTCGGGGCCGCTCCGCCGCCGGTCATCATCACCGTCGTCGGGGGAGAACTGGTCCTGACTTCCACCAACGAAGCGGCCCTCGATCGTCTCGAAGAGGTCCTCGAAGCGACCCTCGCCTCGGTCCCCCCTCGCACGAGCTGGACGGTCTTCACCCTCCGCTCGGCGGACGCGACCGAAGCGGCCGCGATGCTCGAGCAGCTCGTTCCCGACAGCAGCGTTATCCAGTCCTCCTCGGGTTCGAGCGGGATGTTCGGCAGCCTGACCGGCGGTATCTCGAGCTTCGGCTCGTCGATGATGGACGCCTCGGGGCTGACCCGCGCCACCGCCTCGACCAGCCTGCGGATCATCCCCGATCCGCGGCTCAACGCCCTGTTCGTCTCCGGCCCGCCGCACCGGGTCCGCGAAGTCGAAGAGATGCTCGACATCCTCGATCTCTCCGAGCTCCCCGAAACGGGCCGCGCCCGGCAGCCCCGGATGATCACCGTTGAACACGCCGAAGTCGCCGACGTCTACCAGACGGTCCGCGAACTCTACCGCGACTACCTCGAAGAGGGGCAGAACCCCTTCGGCGGCCGGGGCGGGCAGAACATGCTGGCGATGATGATGGGGGGCGGCGGCGGCCAGGGACAGAACCGCCAGATGCCGCAGGTCCGCCTGACGCTGGCGATGGACCAGCAGACGAATACGCTGCTCGTCTCCGCGAACGAAAACCTCTACGAAGAGATCAAGGACCTCGTCGCGACGCTCGACAAGACGGCGGAAGACTCCCGCCGCTCGGTCCGGATCGTCTCGCTCGAGAACACGAACTCGGCGATCGTTTCGGAAGCCCTCGGCACCCTGATGCCGAAGATCCGCGTCACGTCGTCCCGTTCCCGGACCCGGCCGACGACGACGGACCAGACCGGCGGCCAGTCGCAGCCGCAGGCGACGCCCCAGCCGAACCCGGATGACATCCGCCGCATGTTCGAGCAGCGGATGCAGCAGCGTCCGCAGACGAGCGGACCGCAGTTCAGCCCCGCTGGCGGCGGAGGCGGAAGCAGCCGCTTCGGCGGCGGGGGGACCGGCGGCTTCGGAGGGGGTGGCTTCGGGGGTGGAAACCGCGGCGGCTTCGGCGGCGGAGGAGGCGGCTTTGGCGGCGGCGGCCGGGGAGGCCGGGGAGGCCGCTAAGACGCTGTTTCAACACCGCGTGCAGGACTGACGCGGCCAAGTCGACCGGGTGCGTAGTAACCCCGGTCCAGCGGGACGCTGGCGGGTCCAGCACGCTGCTGGCCGCCGGAGGCCATGAGCGCTCTCGAACCATGGAACACGTTTCGTGTCCC